>CZKR01000127.1_pt1 | contig 381715 bp, 333 predicted proteins | sample 1122371 | NCBI WGS metagenome assembly CZKR01 (sample SAMEA3539301, study PRJEB10725) | soil metagenome | biome: tundra; feature: field; material: soil | place: USA | collected 2010-05 | depth 0.15 m
TCACTGAAGCGAACCATCCGGGCGATTCGATTCCTGAAGTCCCAGGGGCTCAAGGTCACCATCGCCAACGTTCTCATGGCGGGCAATTTCTGCGATCAGCCCGGCGTGATTGCTCTGGCGAAAGACTTAGAAGTCGCCTACACGCTCGACCCCACCATCACTCCAAAAATGGACGGAGACACATCCACCCTAGCTCTGCGAATTCCGGGGTCTGACCTCAAGCAGGTGTTCCATAACCCGGAACTGGTCGGCAATGTGGAAGAATTCTGCGCGCCTCCGCCTGCGCCGGGCGAAGACATTATGGAGGGTTTCCCGTGTAGCGCGGGTCACACTGCCTGCTACATTTCTCCTTACGGCGACGTGTTTCCCTGTGTCCAGTTCCCTCTTCCCAGCGGCAATGTGCGGCGGCAGAAATTCCTCGACATCTGGCGCCATTCTCCGCAGTTGAAAGACGTGCGATCCATCCGCGCCAAAGATCTGACCGTCTGCTCGGCCTGCGCCCATGTTGGAACCTGCACCCGGTGCCCCGGCTTGGCCTACATGGAGGGCAACATGCGAGGTCCCTCCACCGCAGATTGCCAGAAGTCCTTCCAGAGAACCGGCATACCCTCGGCCAACATGCTGAAACAAGCGCCAGCGGCTTCAGCCGGCCCCCTGATTCAAATCCAATCCCTCGCTAACTCATTGCAAAACCATGCTTTTTCGGGAGAAGACAGCCACCTCACCGCCTGAAGGATGGATTGGGATGTGGGCGAAGGCTCGATCAGCAGCCTCGGATCGGAGCGAGTTGGACCGACGCAATCGATCAGGCCCACGCACTTCAGTTACCAAGCGGGAATCCCGCTGAGCGCGCCGGGTTACGAAAGTTAGGTCCCAGATTCCAAAAATGTGAGCGAAGATGAAGGTGGATAAGAATGGCATAATGGTGAAAGTTTTAGGGGAGACACGATGCAAGGGCACGCATTCCGTTGGTTCTGTGTAATGGCTGGATCGCTCCTGCTAGGCATTCCAGTCTCGGGCCAGGCACGGCTGAAGAGTACCTCATCGAACGATGCCAGCCACGAACAGACGCATCTGGGGTATCCGCAGGACTGGAGTTCGCGGCACTTGTTGATGCCGGGCATGCGATCCGAGGATGTGTTAGCGGCGGGAGACCGCGAGCCGCGTCATGTTTACAACATGGTGATGCGGCAAGTGGCGGTGGAAAACCTTCGCCGCCGGGTGCCCCGCCCTCGGCCCCGAATGAAGATCGACTGGGCGGTTTCGCTGGAGAACGGGTTTGTGCCACAGAACCAATTTCCGGCGAAATACCGGTTTGACGTGGGCGCGGAGGATTGCAATTCCGATTACGTTGTGTTTGGGCTGACCGTGCCTCCGGGGACGCAGGCTAACCTGGTCGGGATCAACAACCTGTACACGGGAGCGAGTCCGCAGTGCCACAGCGGATCGCCGTGGGTGGCATTCGCCTACAACACGGTAACGCAGACCGGGGGACAGATCAAGACGTCGCCGGAGCTTTCGATGGACGGAACGAAGGTAGCGTTCGTGGAAAGCACTGGCGGGGCTTCGTACTTCCACGTTCTGGTGCTGCCGAATCCGATTCCCACGCCGCCGTCGCAGTCTGGATCGGTGTTGACCCCGCAGGCTCCCACTTCGTGCACAACGCCCACGACGGTTGGCTGCATGACGACCCTCACCATCGAAACTGCCGCGACGAATTCGAATTCCTCCCCATGGATCGACTACGATGCGGATACGGCATACGTCGGCGCCGACAATGGCTTGCTATATAAGATCACGCCGGTATTCGGCGGCGGCGCTCCGGCGCTGGTCAGCGATGCGAGCAACTGGCCAGTCACGGTCTCGACCAACACGCGCAACACAGTGTTGACCGCTCCGGTCGTCGACAATACTGCTGGCTTGATTTTTATCGGAGACGGCGAGGGATTCCTGTATTCCATCAAATTGACCAGTCCGGGCAAGACCTTTGCGGCGCAGCAGACGATCGGATGGGCGTTCGTTACCGGGCAAACAGGAAGTGGACTAGCAGGGACGGGGATTGTGGACCCGCCGATTGCAGTCACGGATCCCGCTAGTTCCGCAATCGACCAAGTGTTCGCCTTTACCGGATGCAGCTTCGTGGGAGGCATTGGTGGGGCGATCACCCAGCTTCCGGCGAACTTCACTACCGGCACGCCCACAAACGCCAACACTGTAGATTTGGGATCGGCCAGCGGTAACGGAGACTGCACGGGCAAAAACGTACATTCGGGAACATTTGACAATACCTTTTGGGTGAACGGATCGACTTCAGGTCACATGATCGGCTGCGGATTCGTGAATAACGGAGGCGTACCAGCGAATCCACAGATGTATTTCTTCCCGTTTGCCAGTCACGTTATCACCAGCACGGGTAAGTCTACCTTTCTGATAAACACCACGAAGGGGGACGAGTGTTCGCCCCTGACCGAGTTCTACAACGGAACGACGGACCGATTGTTCTTTGGCGTGGGATCGACCGATGGATTTCTGGAGAGCTCGCCGATCACAGCTTCGCTGACCACACCGACCTGCACCGGCGCACCGACATCCAGTTGCGTGACGTCCCCGAGCGCTCTCGGAGGAACCAGCGGAATCGTGATCGACAACCAGGTGTCGAACGGTGGGACCAACATCTACTTCTCGACTCTCGCGGCGGGATCTGTGAACGGCCAGCAGTGCAACGTATCAGGTGGAGTTGCAAGTCCCCATTGTGCCGTGAAGCTGACCCAGTCGGCGTTGCAGTAATTTGGGCCTGACGTGGCCGAGCAAAGAATGACTGCGCTTTGCCCGGACCGTATCAGGGTTGGCGCGAATCGCGGCTCCTGGAATTACTTCTGCATAGCCCGTCACTCTGGTGGAACCGAGACCAGTTGGCAGGCCGGCACCGACTTCCATGGAGTGTTATGCGCGTCGTATCATAGAGCGTAAATGGCTTTCCCTATCAAAGTCTGCAGCGTCTGCGCGGAGGAGTTCGAGCTGAAGCCGGGTAAACCCGGTTTCGCCGACCGCTGCCCGGAGTGCAGTACCCCCGAGATAACTGCCCCCACGACGCAGCGCCGCATGGACGCCGACGAGCGCAAGAGTGTGAGTGAAGCGAACGCGGCTCGGAGGCAAGCGATGCGTGATCTGCTGTACCGCAAGGATAGCTAATCGCTCTCCCAGATACCTCCACTCGGCAAATAGAAGCTGGAAGCGACAGTCACCGGAAAACTTTCAGATGGGTCTCCGAGGCGCCCAAGAGAAACGATCCCTTCCAACTCGCCCATGACTCGGACACAATCCTGCGAAGCGCCGCCGGATCGGCCCCGTCAGCGGTGTTGCCATTGATGTCGCCAGCACTCAGGCTGCAATCAACCTGAACAGTTATCGAGCGGGCTCCCACGCCTACAGCGTTTGCAGGAAATTGATCAAGTCTTGCATCTGCTGCTCCGACAGGTCAATCTGGAATCTCTTGTTATAGAAATTCACAACTTGCTGCAGATTGGCTGCGACTCCGTTATGGAAATACGGTGCACGCGCCGCCAAGCCTCGCAGGATGAGGCCCTTTCCTCTGCCAATGTCGGCGCATTGACCGGAGATCAGGGCTTTGCCCGGATCCGAGGTGTAATAGGTAGCGCCGGCGAGCGCCCCCGTCGTGCAGACTAACTCGAACACAGGCAAGGTCGGCGGCTGCAGTTGCAGAAGCCACCGCGGAAAGCTACTAAAAAATCAGTCCGCGCAAGCGACGTGTCGCTCTGCCGGTCGAGAACGACGCCCCATCAGACCCTCAGCTCCATGCAACAACTGGCCGATTGGCATCACCAATGCTGGTCCCATAAACTGCAGCACCCTCCGCCTGACGGGTGTCTCTCCTCGCTCTTCATTTACGGTTTGCTCGAGTTCCAACAGGACTTCAACCCGCCGAACCACGATGGGGCTAAACACACCGCCGCCTTTGGTCCCTGACACAAGGCGGATACGTGCCATCTCAGGTTCCGACTGGACTCGCTTGAACGCAATTTTCTGCTAATCTCGGTTCAGCCCTGTTGTTTCTGTCGTTTGTTCTGTCAACTTTGTTCAGTCGAATCGCGACCGGAGGGTCTCGCCGGCTATCGAGCACGCGCCATGTCAAATGCAAGTCTGCACCAGGATGTGTCTGTACTATCGGCCGCCAAGAATGGGTTGGTGTATCTCACCCCAAACGACTGGGCGCTGATCGTGGACAAAGCCGTTCGTATGCAGTTCCAGGCTGGCCAGAGCCTGGTTCAAAAAGGCAGACGAACGCACGGAGTGTATCTGGTTCTGAAAGGCACGGCTGCGGTGCAGATTCCTTCGCATGAGACATCCTTGGGAATCAGTGCGGGCGAGGTATGCGGCGAGATTTCATTTCTCGACGAACTGCCAGCCACGGCGGATGTGGTCGCGACAGAAGCCGTGGAGGCGTACTACCTGGATCGGCCGACGCTGCAGTCGCTGTTTGAGCTTTTTCCGCATCTGGGTTCCCGCTTCTATCATTCGCTGGCCGGTATTCTCTCGCGGCGACTGCGGGAACTGATTGGTCCAGCATCGCCTCGCAAGCCGCCAGCTCTCCCAAGGAAAGAGTAGCCGGAGGGCCGGTCTCTGGCCGAGAGTGTGCTAGCCTACAATCCAGTTTGGTGTGGGATTGCGCCGGCTGGCGGATTTCCCTGCGCGGAATTTCTTTGATCGATCCTGTCAATCTACGACTGGCCCTGCTGTCGGCTGCAATGCTGGGGTTCCGGCACGGATTGGACTACGACCACATCGCGGCCATCACCGACATCAGCAGCGTGCAGTCCAAAGCGAGCGACGCGATGCGCTACGGCCTGCTCTATGTCGCAGGCCATGCGACGACTGTGGCCATACTGGGCTCGGCAGCAGTAGTCTTCCGCCTCTCCCTGCCTGCAGCCAGCGATCGTTGGGCGGAACGTCTGGTAGGAATCACTTTGCTGGTATTGGGACTCTATGTGCTCGGCACCTTTTTCCGGCCTTCGACTCATAGTCATGCCCGCCCGCGAACTCGCATCACGTTATTGATCAACGGGGCGTTGTGGATCTACTGGCGGATGAGCCGGATTTTTGGCGGGACGAGGGTGGAGGCCCCGCAGGTCTTCAAGGACGGATACGGCACGACCTCGACATTTCTGGTGGGTGTGATTCACGGGCTGGGGGCAGAGACTCCAACGCAGATTCTGCTATTTCTGATGGCGGCAAATCTGGGTGGAACGGGCGCGGGATTATTGGGGCTGTTGATGTTCATCCTGGGTCTGCTATTGATGAACACCCTGATGTGCGCCTCCGCTGCGGGACTGTTTTCGGCGACGCTGGCAAAACCGAATGCCCTGCGCGCATTGACGCTGGCGACTTCTGCCTACAGCATTGTGGTGGGAACAATCTTTTTGCTGGGGTCGGCAGCCAAGCTGCCTTCGCTGACAGGATAAGCAACCGGTTTTTCACCCCCTGATAGAAGCCCGCCGGGGAGGCGGGCCCTTTTTTTGCCTGGGCCGGAGTGCTTTTTCCGTCGAAATCCCGTTACCCCGGTAATCTGATGGCAGGGATTACCGTTGACCCATGCGGCACGCCGTCCTTAGATTGCCAACAGGGGGTTGTATGAAAGACATCCATGAGGTCCTGCGGCAGAAGCAGGCGAAATACGCCCAACTTGGCAAGCAGATCGAGATGCTCCAGCAAGCAGCCGAAAAGCTGCGTGAAGTAGCGCCATTGCTGGCGGAGAATGATGACGAAGACAATGTCGTTCTCGCGGAAGTGGACGAGACTTCAAACCAGGCAGACGCGATGGCGGCCAAGGCAGGAGCGGGTTCGGGCAGCCCGGCTTCGTCCAAGGCAGCGCGGCCCACGGCTCCTCGCTGGCCCTAGTCCCACAGGCTTGGGCAATCCGAACGGTTTATGACTCTTCAGGCATTACTGGTTTCGACCGACGATCAGGCGGCTGAGGTTCTGGGCAGAGTTCTGCCCCCCTTCGGCATTGCGATGGACCGCTGCAGCAATCCGGAAACCACCAAGACCCGAATCCAGCAGCAAAAGTTTGCCGCTCTCATTGTCGATTTTGACGACCCCGAGGGGGCCGAAGACGTACTGCGGCAGGCGAGGAATCTGGGCACGGAACCGTTAAGCGTTGCTTTGGTCGCGGATGCGGCGAAGGTGCGCGACATCCTTACGGGCGGGGCACACTTCGTGCTCTACAAACCCCTTTCCGAGGAAGCGGCGAAGGCCGGGTTACGCCCAGCCGCCGCTCTGTTGAGCCGGGAACGGCGCCGGGCATTCCGGGTTCCGGTACAGGCGCCGGTAGAGATTACGCTGCCGGACAATCGCAAGGTGGATGGAATTCTTCTGGATCTCTCCGAAACCGGCATGGAGGTGCTCACCGCGGAACCGCTGGACCGCGGAGTACTGCTGGCTTTCTACTTTAAGTTGCCGGATCGAGTCCTGGAAATTGAGGCACGTGGTGAGGTAGCGTGGGCCAATCCCAATGGGCAGACCGGAGTTCGCTTCCTGGATCTGGCGGAGGACAAGTCAGCGGAACTGAAGACCTGGCTGCAAGCCGCTGCCAGCACCGTCGGAGCTGGGCCCAACGAGACTGTGCCTCACTGCAAGCTCACCGACCTGAGCCTGGGCGGCTGCTACGTTGAAACCGACGCACCTTTTCCGGAACGCGCTCTGGTTGACCTCTGCCTGAAAACCGAAGAGCTTGAAGTTCATACCGAAGGCATGGTTCGAGTCGCTCATCCCGGCCACGGCATGGGAGTGGAGTTCCCTTCCCGCACGGCGGAGCAGCGCGCCCAAGTGGGCAAGCTGATCAACCTCCTGCGCCAAGGCTCCGCGACCACGCCGCAGCTGAGTGTTTCTCCGCGGGCTCTGGTCGCCGATCTTACCCAATTTGAACCGGCGGACAATCAGGCGGAAGAGTCGACTGAGGATTTGGAAGATCCGTTGCTCGAACTTCTGCGGCGCGGCGCCTCGTTGCAACAGGACAAGTTTCTGTCCGAGCTTCGGCAGCAGCGTAATCCTGAAGACGTGGCCTCGGTCTAGATTTCTACTCCACAATTTCCAAACGACTCTTCGCTGTCGCTTCCACCCTAATTCAAACTACGGTAGTCGAACTCCATGGCATGATGATTTCAGCGATGTTAAATCTGGGTTAAAGAAATCTGGGTTAAATGTAGACTGGTGAGCAGCTTGTAGTTCGCGTGCGTTGAATTTTCGCGGCGAGGAAAACTAGTCTGGGAAAGACCAGCACGGCTGAGCATCCATTCACGGAACCGCCCGGTGGGTCTGGGCGCGGGTCGTCGCTGTTATGGGCGCCGCTGCTCGCGATCGGGGCCGCGGCCTTCGCTGTGGAAATCCCCTTCTTCTTCCTTGGGACTCCGTCGGGGCACGACGTCGAGTTCCATCTCTATTCGTGGCTCGAGGTTCTTTCGCAGTGGAAGCACGGCATTTTTTATCCACGCTGGGCCGCTCTGGCGCATTTCGCCTACGGCGAGCCGAGATTTGTGTTTTATCCGCCTGCCTCGTGGATATTCGGCGCAGCGCTGAGCGCGATTTTTCCCTGGACCGTCGCGGCTAGCATTTACATATGGATCGTGCTGGTCGCGGCGGGAATATCAATGTTCGTTTTGGCGCGCCGCTGGCTCAACCGCCGCGACGCGGTCTTCGCCGCAGTGCTTTATGCTGTCAATCCCTACCACCTGGTGATTGTTTACTGGCGCAGCGCATTTGCCGAACTGCTGGCGAGTTGTCTGGTCCCGCTGTTACTGCTGTGCGTGCTGAAAGCTGTGGAGGAGGGTCGGAGGGCGATTGTGCCCCTGGCGCTGGTGCTGGCGGCGGCGTGGCTGACGAATGCTCCAGCGGCAGTGATGGTCCACTACTCGATGGCGCTGCTGCTTTTGTTCTTCGCCTGGAAGCAGCGCTCGCTCCGCGTGCTTTTCATAGGAGCAGCCGCGGTCTTGCTGGGTGCATTGTTGTCGGCGTTCTATCTGCTTCCAGCGATTTACGAACAGCGCTGGATCGATATCGCCCAGGCCGTGTCGGCCGGATCGCGGCCGGCGGATAACTTTCTGTTCATCCATACGACGGATGCCGATCATGACGCTTTCAACCGCATCATCACCGGTGTCGCGGTTTTGGAAATGGCGGTGATTTTCGCCGCCGCTGGGATGAGCAGGCGGTGGCGCGAAACTCAGCGCGAACTTTGGACTGCTCTGGTGGGATGGGCGGTGGCTTGCAGCCTGCTCATGTTTCCGGTGTCGGCGCTGCTGTGGAAGATCTTGCCGAAGATGCAGTTCATGCAGTTTCCATGGCGATGGCTGCTGTGCCTTAGCATGATCTTCACTCTTTTCGTGGCGGTGGGAATGCGGAGCTGGTGGTGGCGTGCCGCGGTCTGCGGGATCTCGATTCTGGTGATTCTGATGTCGTGGCATCGCATCCAGCCGCCATGGTGGGATAATGCCGCCGACCTCCGCGAGATGCGGGACAACATGGGGGACCGCGTCGGCTACGAGGGGACCGACGAGTACACGCCGTCGGGGGCCGACCCTGGAGCCATCGACAAAGAAGCGCGCAACGTAACCGGCGCCGGTCCGGCGCATGCGGCGATTCGCGTCTCTCGCTGGGAGGCTGAGTCGAAGATGTTTACGGCGGAAATGTCTGCGCCGGACGAGCTGGCGCTGCGCTTGTTTCGCTATCCGGCGTGGCAGGTGGAAGTCAACGGGAGCGTGGTGCAGACGGCAAGCACAGACACGGGTCAGATGCTGGTTCCAGTTGAAGCTGGGATGAATCGCGTGCAGATTAACTTCGTTCGCACTTGGGATCGGGCCGCGGGAGGATGGATTTCGCTTGTAGCCGCCGGCGGACTGGCTCTTTGGACCCTGCTGGCACGGAGACGCACACCTCGAACTCCAACGTAAGCTTCGTATTCTTCATCGCAGCTCTGTGGCCTCTGTGGTAAAAAGTTTTTGCTTGAACATCATGCGACGAATTCTCATTGCCACTTCGAATCCCGGAAAGCTGCGGGACTTTGCGGGAGCGGCCGCGCGGCACGGAATCGAAATTGGCGGCATTCCGAACTTCTCTTCCCTGCCGGCCGTGGTCGAAGACGGTCTCACCTTTGAAGAGAACGCGCGCAAGAAAGCGGAGGAATATAGCCGGCACGTGCCAGGAGAGATCGTCGTCGCCGACGACTCCGGGCTTGAGGTAGATGCGCTGAACGGGGCGCCGGGCGTGCATTCGGCGCGGTATGCTGCCGATCAGCCGCATTTGGCCAACCAGAATACGGATGACGAGGCCAACAACGCGCGCGTTCTGCGGGAACTGCGGAAGGTTCCGCCGCACAAGCGCACCGGGCGATTCGTGTGCGTGTTAGCCGCCGCGCGCGACGGGCAGACTCTCGCTACTTTTCGTGGGACGGCCGAAGGCGTGATTCTCGACTCCCCGCGCGGCACGAACGGGTTCGGCTACGATCCACTGTTTTATTTTCCTCAGATTGAAAAGACCTTTGCCGAACTCACCGCCGAGGAAAAAGCAGGCTACAGCCACCGAGGCGCGGCGTTCCGGCAGTTTCTGGAATGGTGCGATAAGGACACCTTGAGCAAAGTGAAAAGCTAAGTCAAAGGCGGCGGACCGGAGTGGTTTGCCTCACATGCGCTTCCTTGACTTCACTTCTCTCGGCACACGATAATGTCAGGTTCTTTTCTCATCGCCGAACTCATAAGGAGCGTTTCGTGGCGTCAGCCAGTTCTCCTGCTCCCGTGGCAGCGCATGGCGTAGCTCCGTTGCGCGCTGGTCAGGGATATTCATTTATTTTGCGCCGGCTGCATTCCCTTTCGGGGATCGTCCCGGTGGGCGCGTTCCTGTTCGAGCACATTCTGATTTCGAACTCGACCGCCATCACCGGGCCCGACGCTTATGCGCGCCAGGTCAGCTTTCTGGCGAATCTTCCGCTGGTGTTTTTTCTGGAACTGTTCGGCATCTGGCTGCCGATTTTGTTTCACGCGCTCTACGGCTTCTACATCTGGTATCGCGGAGACGGAAACACGGTCGCCTATCCGTGGAGCGGTAACTGGATGTATACCGCGCAGCGTTGGACGGGCGGCATCGCCTTCTTCTACATCGTGTGGCACACGTACACGATGCGGTTTACCGGAAACGACCTGCACGACAATCCGGCCGGATCGTTCGCCAAGGTGCAGGCGGAAGTTCACAATCCGTGGCTACTTGCTTTCTACGTGGTCGGACTGATCTGTGCGTCGTGGCATTTCGCTTACGGGATCTGGTTGTTTGCGGCGAAGTGGGGCATCGTTTCCGGCGACAAGGCGCAACAGCGGCTACTGCGAGTGTGCCTCGGATTTTTCATGCTCCTGGCCGTCGTGGGTCTGGTGAGCTTGTACACATTCCGGGAGCGGTTCCAGGAGCCTCCAAGTCCGGCTACAAACATAGTGGACACGAGGCCCGCGACAGCCACCAACGGAAGGCCGGTGCAATAAGATGGCGACTCCCAAAATTATTGTCGTAGGCGGCGGCCTCGCCGGACTAGCCGCAGTGATCAAGATCGCGGAGATGGGCGCTAACGTCGACCTGTTCTCCATTGTTCCGGTGAAGCGGTCGCACTCGGTGTGCGCGCAGGGCGGGATCAACGCCGCGAAAAACCTGAAGGGCGAGGGCGACTCGACCTGGATTCATTTTGACGACACGGTGTACGGCGGCGACTTTCTGGGCAACCAGCCTCCGATTAAAGACATGTGCGACGCCGCGCCCGGGATCATCGACCTGCTCGATCGCATGGGCGTTCCCTTCAACCGCACGCCGGAAGGGCTGCTCGACTTCCGCAGGTTCGGCGGGACTCTATATAACCGCACGGCGTTCGCCGGCGCCACGACGGGACAGCAACTGCTCTACGCGCTCGACGAGCAAGTCCGGCGCTACGAATCCGAAGCTAAGGTGAAGAAATACGAGCACTGGGAGTTCCTCTCAGCCGTGCTCGATAACAACAACGTCTGCCGCGGCATCTGCGCCATGGACCTGCGGTCGATGGAAGTGCGAACGTTCCCGGCCGACGCCATCATCATTGCGACTGGCGGCATTGGCGCGATCTTCGGCAAGTCGACCAACTCCGTGGTTTGTACGGGGTCGGCGCAGTCTGCTCTCTACCAGCAAGGGTGCTACTACGCCAACGGCGAATTCATACAGGTTCATCCGACGTCGATTCCAGGCGAAGACAAGCTGCGGTTGATGTCGGAGTCGGCGCGCGGTGAGGGCGGGCGCGTATGGGTGCCGAAAACGCCGGGCGACAAGCGCGATCCGAAATCCATTCCCGAGAACGAGCGCTGGTACTTCCTCGAAGAGTGGTATCCAAAGTACGGCAACCTGGTTCCTCGCGACGTAGCCACCCGCGCTATTTTCAAAGTGGTGTACGAGTACAACCTCGGCATTGACGGCAAGCCGATGGTGTACCTCGACCTGACGCACATCGACCGCAAGATTCTCGATCGCAAGCTGGAAGGCATTCTCGAAATCTACGAGAAGTTTGTGGGCGACGATCCGCGCGACACTCCCATGAAGATCTTCCCCGGCATGCATTACACGATGGGCGGCCTCTGGGTAGATTTCAAGCAGGCGACCAACCTTCCGGGAGTCTTCGCGGCGGGCGAATGCGAATATCAGTACCACGGCGCCAACCGGCTGGGGGCGAACTCGCTGGTGTCGTGCATTTACGGGGGCGGCATCGCCGGGCCGAACGCGGTGAAATACGCGCGGGGGCTGCAGGCTGCATCCGACGGCAACGGGTGCTTTGCGGCCGAACAGAAGCGCCAGGAAGACATCAACGCCAACCTGATGAAGGCCGACGGCACCGAGAATCCGGTAAAGTTGTGGCGCGAAATGGGCGAGCTGATGACCAAGGATTGCACCGTCATCCGCTACAACAAAACTCTGCAGCACACCGACGGCAAGCTTGTGGAGATGATTGAGCGCTATCGCAAGATCAATCTTAGCGACCGCACGCAGTGGGCGAACACCACCGTGGTCTTTGCGCGACAGCTTTACAACATGCTGCAGTTGGCACGGGTCATCGCGCAGGGCGCGTGCATGCGGGATGAATCGCGCGGCGCGCATTACAAACCAGACTTCCCGGAACGCGACGACAAGAACTGGCTGAAGACGACGAAGGCATATTTCGCGCCCGATGCCGACGAGCCGAAGTTTGAATTCGAGCCGGTGGATACGTCGCTGATTCCGCCGCGGCCGAGGAAGTACTGAGAGAATCTCGACTGACGATTCGACCGTCAATCGCGGCTTTGTCAGGGTTCGCGTAACACCGGGAAGGGCACGAGTTCTACTCGTGCCGATTAAGGGCTCTTTGAAATCTCGGCTTTAGCCGCTGAGGGCCACGGGTCGAGCTTGAATCCGGGGAAGGCGGAGCAGTAGCGGTACTCGCGAGGGTCGGTGACGAGAGTGCGCTCGACGGGATTTTGATGGATGTAGGTGCTGTGAGTATGAAAATCTTGGCCATCGCGAATTCGGTGATCCGTGAATCCACGTTGCCAGATTTCTCGTTTTCGCCCAAGGACCGAGCCGAGGGCGTGCGAGTATCCGCCTTTGATCAGTTGGATCGCGTGTTCGAGAGTGACCGTCATGGCAGGAGTCAGCATTAGGTGAACATGTTCCGGCATGAGAACGAAGGCATGGAGTTCGTAGCGGCCGTCCCGGCGATATCCGTAGAGAGTTTTCAGAAACAGTCGGACATAGGATTCGACAACAAAGAGCCGTCGACGCTGCCAGGTCGAGAACGTTACGAAGTAGGTTCCGGGCGGGGAGATGAGTCGTCCAGGCTTCAAGAGCAAACCTCAGCGGCTGGAAGCCGCGACCTTTTGCTTAGCCTAAATCGGCACGAGTAGAACTCGTGCCCTTCCCGGTGGTTTTTCTGGCGAGGTTGTCGTTTTGGGAAAGACGCTTTGGGACGGCAGCGCGGCGATTCGGCAGATTTTGAGATTATGCGCGGAGCGAACCGGGAAGGGCACGACGTTATAGTCGTGCCGATCACGGCGTTATGATCGATGGGCTTCAGCCCCTGAGGGCCGGTTCTGATTTGCAGACAGCAAGAGCAAACCTCAGCGGCTAAAGCCGCGTCTTTTGCTTAGGCTAAATCGGCACGAGTAGAACTCGTGCCCTTCCCGGTAGTTTTTGTTGTGAAAGTTCTCGTTTTGGAAAAGATTTTGAGAATAGAATTCGAGCCGGTGGACACGTCGCTGATTCCGCCACGGGCGAGGAAGTACTGATGGGACGAAGAAGAAGCGGACCCGAATGGGGTAAGGACGCGTTGCGCGACATCGGCTTCTCGAACATCGTGCAGCACCGGCTACGCATCGTCGATGGCATCGGTGAGGAAAACGTCGATGTGTACCTCTTCCTAACGGAACAGTTCGCTCGCGGATCGGTTACGGACAACAGACTATTTCAGTTCGTTTACCGGTCATTCTACATGCTCGACGCCGCAAAAAGCCTCACCCAAAACTTCAAAAAGAAGTATTTTGAATTAATGGAGGCCGCTCGCGGCAAGGTTGTTGACGTTCGCACCATTGCAAGAACCCTCTTTGAGATACCTAACGCAAAGGATCAGGAGAACCTTCAGTTTTCCTTCGTGACAAAGCTGGCACACACCGTGGACTATGGCAACGCGCTTTACGATTCCAACGTCGCGAACTACTTTGGCTTCCGCGCTCCATACAGCAAATCAAGCGGGTTCGACAGCCGAATTAAGCCGCTTATGGATTTCTACGGCGATCTCGCCGTCTGCTACAAGAGGATCTTGGCGGACGGCTTACTTGAGGATGTAATGCAGCTCTTCAGAGAAACGTACTCTGCGGGCGTTCCCGAGATTAAGATCCTGGATTTCATCTTTTACTCTGCGGGTCGCCTGCGCTTGTCTGTCGAATTCCCCTCCACGGTCACGACGACGAAAGCGGTCATCGCAAGTCCGATGGATGCTAATTGCTAAAGGCTAACTGCTAATGGCTGACAAATCCGTAATCATCAAGATCAAACGCCAGAACACTCCCACCTCCAAGCCCTATTGGGAGGAGTTCTCGGTTCCCTACCGGCCGAACATGAACGTCATTTCGGCGCTGATGGACGTTGCCGCCGACCCGGTCACGCGCGACGGCAAGGCGACCACGCCCATCACCTACGACTCGAACTGCCTTGAAGAAGTCTGCGGGTCGTGCGCCATGCTGATCAATGGGCGGGCGCGGATGGCATGCTCGGCGCTGATTGATAATCTCGAACAGCCGATCCGGCTGGAGCCATTTTCCAAGTTCCCCGTCGTGCGCGATCTGGCCACCGACCGCAGCGTGATTTTCGAGAATCTCAAAGCTGTGAAGGCATGGGTCCCCATCGACGGCACCTACGACCTGGGCCCCGGGCCGCGCATGTCGGCCGAAGACCAGGAAGTGGCCTATCCCATCTCGCGCTGCATTTCCTGCTGCTGCTGTATGGAGGCCTGTCCGCAGTTTAATGACGACACGGGCTTCGTGGGCGCGGCCACGATTGCGCAGGTGCGGCTGTTCAACACGCATCCCACGGGCAAAGCGTTGGAGCGGGAGCGGCTCGCAGCGCTGATGGGCGACGGCGGCATACAGGAATGCGGCTATGCCCAGAATTGCGTTGAGGTTTGTCCCAAGGACATTCCCCTGACCAAATCGATCTCTGAGGTGGGCGGCCAGGTCATGAAGCAGGCCCTGGGTGACCTTTTGCGGCGCTGATTTTTGTCATTTGCCACAACCATGACTCGTCCAAGCGTCATCCTAATCCCGCCAAGTCGCGGCTACCCGCGTACATAGCCTGGCCCCTGTGAACGCTTGGAAATGGCCCATCGTTTGCCGATAAGAGTGTTGCGCATCTCCCATCGCGGGTGACAGTAACCGGCGGTAACCACGCGGGCAGTAACCACGTGGAACGGGCTGTTTGGGTACACACGTAATGGCGCTGCGGCAGTATCGGGTTGGACCGCTTGACAGCATGGCTTAGAATAACCGCTACTCGCACGAAAGAGCTTCGCGAGGGCGTTGGAACCACTTCGTGAGACGCACGGCTCAAATCCAATTCGTGGCCGCCTTCTTCCTGGCCCTGATATGCGGGGGCCTGTCTGGGACGGCGTTTGCGGTGCATCCCGCAATCAGGCAGCATCATCCCCGCAGGCACTTCCGGTGGCTGCGCTGGAATCCGATGTTTCGGCCGTCTCACGAATCGCTGCTAATCCAAAACGCTGAGATTGACCGCCTTGAGCTGCCCCGTATTGAGGATGAAACCGAACTCGAGGCTCTCAAGGCTGACGGTTCCCTGCTGGAGATTCGCGCCGGTGAAATGCTGCGCTTCGATCCTCGGCTCGATCCTTCGCGGCGTTATTGCCGTCCGTGGACGCGGGATTTTGTAGAAGATATGAGCCAGGCTTTTTACAATCGCTTCCATCAGCAGATTCAGGTGAACTCCGCGGTGCGCACGGTCAAGGTTCAAAAGAAACTCCGCCGCCACAACCGCAATGCTGCGCCGGCCGACGGCGATACCGCCTCTTCGCATCTCGCTGGAGTCACGGTCGACCTCCAGCGTCGAGGCATGAGCAAAGACCAGATTCGCTGGATGGAGCACTACCTCTTTTACATGAAGGCGCTCGGCCTGGTGGAACCGGAAGAAGAACGCCACCAGTTGGTCTTTCATATTATGGTGAGCGGCCACTATTCGGAGTGGCGCCAGACGCAGGACATCGTTCCCCTGGACCGTCCTGACAGGGACAAGCCAGAGACGCAGGTTGCCATGGGTAGCGGCACCAAGTAAAAACCTGCAGGTTGCAAAGTTTCAGGGTTTCAAAGTTTCTTAGGGCGCAGGTAATGCCTTCCGCAGCAAATCCGTTACGATTCTCTTCTTATGATCGTTTTGATGGCTGGGCTTCCCGGCACCGGCAAGAGCACGCTCGCTCGCGAGTTGGCGGCCTGGACGTCTGGCCGCGTGTTGAGCAAGGACGAAATTCGCCACGTCCTCTTCCGGCCTGCTGAGATCGAATACTCCGCGGGGCAGGACGACTTCTGCCTGCATCTCATGCTCGAAACGGCGGGATATCTTTTGTCGCGAAATGGGGCGCGCCCGATCTTTCTGGATGGGCGTCCGTTCTCGCGCCGTTATCAAATTGAAAACGTGATCGCCGCGACCGCTTCCCTGCACCAGTCTTGGCGGATTCTAGAATGCGTCTGCTCGGACGAGACTGCAAGACACAGACTTGCGGCAGACTCGGAAGGCGGCGCCCATCCCGCAAGCAATCGCGACTACCACCTCTACCTTGAAGTGAAGTCGCGCTTCGAAGCCATTACCCACGCCAAGACGGTGATTGACACCGAACAACCGTTAGAGCCTTGTGTTCAGCAGGCAGTCGCGGCGATACGCTGACCGGTTTGGTTGGCCTGCTGTTTCCCTATACAATCGTGGCTCCACGCATCTTTCATCTTTCCGTGGGCCACACCTATGACAAGCAGGCTCATTTTCATCTTGGCGCTGATTACTTCTCTTGCTGCGTCTCAAGCCCCGGAAAAGCCGGCGACTGAGCCCGACATGATTATCAGCGCCCGTGCGCGACAGATTCACGATTCCGCCCTCGTCATTGACACGCACGCGGATACGCCGCAGCGGTTTCTTGACGAAGGCTTCGATATCGGCTCGACGGATCCCAACGACAACGGCCACCTTAGCCTCGACAAGGCGCGGCGAGGAAACCTGGGCGCGGAATTTTTTTCCATCTGGGTGGACCCGGAGACCAACCAGGGACGATTCGCGCGGCACACGTTTGATCTGATCGATTCGGTCTACGAGCAGGCTGCACGCCATCCCCATCGCATGATGATGGCCTTCTCGGTCGCCGACATTGAACGGGCGCACCGTGAACACAAGCTTGCCGCGCTCATGGGAATCGAGGGCGGGCACTCGATCGAGAATGACATTCACCTGCTACGCGATTATTACCGGCTCGGCGTGCGCTACATGACGCTCTCCTGGTCGAACACCAACGAATGGGCCGACTCTTCTGGTGATATCGACGATGCCAAGGTGCAGCACCACAACGGTCTCACCGACTTCGGCAAGCAAGTGGTGCTTGAGATGAATCGGCTGGGCATGATGGTCGACATCTCGCACGTGGCCGACAAGACGTTCTGGGATGCGATTGCGACGACCAAGGCTCCGGTGATCGCGTCGCATTCGTCGGCGCGCGCGCTGGTCGATGCTCCGCGCAACATGACCGACGACATGCTTCGGGCTGTAGCCAAGAACGGCGGAGTGGTGCAAGTTAACTTCTACAGTGGTTTTGACGACGAGAACTTCCGCAAGGCCATGGAGGCCCAGGCGAAGGACCAAGCGGCCGCCATTCAGAAATACATGGACGAACTGAAGGCTGAAGGCAAACCTGTGAACTACGTGGACGTCGACCGCATTGAGCGCGAGTGGATGGCGAAGATCCCGCGTCCACCGCTGAAGTCCCTCATCGATCACATCGATCACATCGCGAAGATTGCGGGCATTGATCACGTGGGCCTGGGCTCCGATTTTGACGGTGTGAGTGGGGCTACGCCGCAGGGCATCGACTCGGCTGCTGATCTGCCGAAGATTACGCAGGCGCTGGTCGAGCGCGGGTACAACGCGAGCGACGTCCACAAAATTCTTGGTGGTAATCTGCTGCGAGTCTTTAACCACGTTGAACGCGTGAGCCGTGAAATGCAGGCCGCGACCGCCTCAAAATAAACTGACTCCGACGATTCCGCCTCACTCCATCGCAGGAAATGATGGCCGCGGCTGTCGTACAATGCAACGTTGCCCAAATTCCAATAGCAACATCTCCAGTTTGCAAGGAGCATCCATGCGTAAGGCATTCGCGATCTTAATGTTGATGATGGTAGGCGCCTCGGCCGCTTTGGCGCAGTCCGGCTCGGCCACGAAAAGCGCGCCCGCTGCCAAGCCGAGCGGCACCGCCAAACCGGCTGTTCATACGGCGACCAAGCCGACCGCCGTCATCAATACCACCGCGGGCAAGATGACTTGCACGCTATTCCCCGATAAGGCGCCGATTGGCGTGGAGAACTTTATTGGTCTGGCGAGCGGGACAAAAGACTGGAAGAATCCAGTCAGCGGCGCCAACAAGCACGGGGTTGCTCTCTACGACGGAACCATCTTCCATCGCGTGATTCCCGGCTTCATGATCCAGGGCGGCGACCCCGCGGGCAACGGCACGGGCGATCCGGGCTACAAGTTCAAGAACGAAGTGTCCTCCGATCTGCTGTTTGATCAACCGGGGCGACTGGCCTATGCCAACTCCGGGCCCAACACCAACGGCTCGCAGTTTTTCATCACCGAGGTGGCGACGCCGCATCTCAACGGCGGCTACACCATCTTCGGCCAGTGCGATGAACCAACAGTGGTGTTGGTGAAGCAGATCGCACACATGGCCACCGATCCCGCAACTGACAAGCCGTTTCGGCCGGTGAAGATTATCCACATAAGCATTGTGCGCGGTACGGGGAATTCTCCTAAACCAGGAGCCGGAACCACCACGAAGAAGCACGCGGGGACCGCGCCAAAGACGCCGGCGAATTCAAACTGACAAGAAACTCATGTGGGGACAGCCGCCACGGCGAAGCCCGGCGCTTCCGCTAACAGCCACCGACTAACGACCGATTTCGAAAGGAACCTCATGACCCGCCAACCCGGACTCTACGCCACGTTTGAAACCAGCGAAGGAACTGTTGTTTGCCGCTTGTTCGAAAAGGAAGCACCCAAGACCGTCGCCAACTTCGTCGAACTTGCCGAGGGCAAGCGCGAATGGACGCATCCTTCGACGCGCAAGAAATCCAAAGACCGCCTCTATGACGGAACCATTTTTCACCGTGTGATTCCCGACTTCATGATTCAGGGCGGCGATCCGCAGGGCACGGGCACGGGCGGACCGGGATATCAGTTTGAAGACGAGACCAAGGGCTCTCCGCACAAATTCGACAAGCCGGGCAAACTCGCCATGGCCAATGCCGGGCCCAACACCAACGGCTCGCAGTTCTTCATCACGCTGGCGCCGACGGCTTGGCTCACCGGCAAGCACACGATTTTCGGCGAGGTGGTCGAAGGGCAGGATGTGGCGCAGAAGATTGTGGCCCTCCCGCGCAACCGGCAGGACCGGCCGAATAAGGATGTGGTGGTGAAGAAGGTGACGATCGAGAAGGTGTGAGGCGTTGCTGCTCAGGCCGGTACGCTGTATGGAGGGATATCCATATTTTATTTTTTCCGTCCGGGTATCTAAAATATTTGAATTCATATGGTTACGGGTTCCAGGTATGTCGCGGATATGTGCAAAATATTGAGCCGCAAGAACTTAGACGTAAAATATTGGTGAACAAGGACTTAGCTTCGGATTTCGAAAAGGCGGGCGGGCGGCCGCAGCCGAGGGTATTGGGATAGCCTTTGCGCATATTTCTAATTTGCGCCTTCGTCTATTCTCGGTAAAGGTTGTTCGTCACAGAAACTGAGAAATGTTCTGTGGAAAACTAAATGGGGTGTTTCGCAACGGCAACCCCGCACGAACCGAGATATGGTCCTGCACGCGACGTTAGACAGCCATACTTCATTCGCAGGATCTGATAGCGCCTTGGCTAAGCGGCGCATAAAAGCCTTGTGTTCCGAGTGAGACTCCGGAGCCAGATGTGGCTGTCAAGAAGTAAGCCTCACCGAGAGGCTTCCCAATCGTCCAAGCTGCCGGTTGGGCCAACGATGTCCCCAACGATCTTGCCGGTTCCGACCATGGATCCCAGCCGCCTTCCTGTTTCCTTTACGGGAGACGGAGGAATCACTTCGGCGGCTGGCTTACCGAAGCGGGTGACTCGAATCGGTTTCCGTGTCTTCCGAACCTCTTCGAGGATGCTGAGGCACTTGGCTTTGAATTCGGAGATGGCAATTTCTTTCACCGCTTAATCATACTATGGTCAATGACTATGGTCACGAGTAAGGTGGAAAATGTGAGGTGATTACTGTCTATTGTCCTTGCTGGATTATTGTTTGTTACCATGCCTACTGAGATGATGCGGCGGATCAAAACAGCTTTGTTCGTGGCGTTTTTCGTCAGTTGCAGTTGCGCACAACTCCGGAACATGGCCGTCGATGAAACACAGGTCCTTAGAGACGCGAAAAAGGTTGCGGTGCTTATAAGACTGCGAGCTCCAGCGGCTGCTCCTTATCGGCCAGATTTTGAGCGGGCGAAGAAGCAAATTGGTGCGAAGCTCGCTAAGCAAAAGTTGCACTTGGTTTCAGAGCCGGCTGACGCGGACATTGTCATAGTTGCCACCGAATTCAACGAGGATCGCGGTGCAGTTGCAAGCGCCACGACCACCGGCCAGACAACAACCGCAGTTATGCATGACATGATCTGCTTGGGCGACGAAGTGAATGTTTTCAAAGGTGGGAAAGCGCCGTCCGATTCAGACGCGCCAATTTGGTCTGCGAGTGAAGTTTGCGGATTCTCGTGGCCGCTGAACCGCGCCATGGAGAGGCTCGCGAAGGCGATGAGAAAGTGAAGCAAATATGCAAAAGCATTCGCCATTCGCTACTCAATGGGGCGCGGCGCGGATCCATGGCACCCTAAAGATTGCCTTCCAGTTCCCAATGACTACAGGAAGAAGGCTATCCGTCACTATCTCGGAACGAAACAGGTGCAGGTATTTTTTTAAAAGTCTTTCCAACCCCTCGACCGCCGCGTCGATATCCCCCAGTGTAGTTGGACCAGCGGTTGCGCCCTTGGTGCGATGGGCGACCCAGCTATTCGCGTAGGTCTGAACTGAACCGGCCTTGCCCTTTAACGTATTAAGGTCGCATTCCACTTCCGAGGGGTCCATGTAGTCCCTACCTGCGCCAACTAAGCCATCGAAATCGGACTTTATGCTCTCCGCCGATGAGCTACTAAAGAATGTGCTGTAACGCTTTCGCGTTACCACGCAAGGGTGACGCCCAACTTCTTCGAGAAAGCGTCGAAACGAAATAGAGTCCTTACTGCCATCGACCTGCCGGCGAATCGCCACTGACATCGATGTGGCATAGATCTCCTCAATCCAATCGTAGAACTCATTGGACACGTTTATATCCTGGTTGGCCCCGATAATCTTTTGCAGCTCCCAAAACATGTGCTGCTTTTCGCGAAGGTTTACGACCTCCTCGCGGATAATGTCGAGTTCTGCACTAAGTTTCTTGTAAAGCTCATCATCGGACATCACAACACCCGTCCACCACGAATCCGGTCTACACTCCGATCACGCCCACCAGTTCCTTCACCGCGGCGGCGCTCTTGTCGAGGCCGGCCTTCTCTTCCGGCGTCAGCTTGATCTCGATGATCTGCTCGATTCCCTTTGCGCCCAGTTTTACTGGGACGCCGACATAGAGGCCGTTGATGCCGTACTCGCCCTGCAAATACGCGGCGCAGGGAAGGATTTTCTTTTTGTCTTTGAGGATTGCCTCGACCATTTCGGTCGCAGCTGCAGACGGCGCGTAATACGCCGAGCCGGTCTTGAGATACTTGACGATTTCGGCGCCGCCGTCGCGGGTGCGTTGTACCAGGGCTTCGAGCTTCGTCTTTTCGATCAGCTCGGTAATTGGGATGCCCGCGACGGTCGAGTAGCGCGGCAATGGGACCATGGTGTCGCCGTGGCCGCCGAGCACGAAAGCGGTTACGTTCTCCACGCTGACTTTTAATTCGTCGGCGATGAAGGCGCGGAAGCGCGCCGAATCGAGCACTCCGGCCATGCCGATGACGCGCTCGCGGGGAAAGCCGCTCAGCTTGTAGGCGGCTTGCGCCATGGCATCCAGAGGATTGGAAACGATGATCAGGATGCAATTCGGCGAGTGCTTTACCACCTCCCCGACAACTGCCTTCATGATGCCGTAATTGGTGTTGAGCAAATCGTCGCGGCTCATGCCCGGCTTGCGCGGAATGCCCGCGGTGATGACGACGATGTCGGAATTTGCGGTGTCTTTGTAGTCGTTGGTGCCGCTGACGTAGGAGTCGCGCTTCTCGATGGGCATGGCTTCGAGGAGGTCGAGCCCCTTTCCTTGCGGGACGCCTTCGATGATGTCAATGAGAACGACATCGGCTAGTTCTTTTGAGGCGATCCAGTGAGCCGCCGTCGCGCCTACGTTGCCGGAACCTACGATGGTTACTTTCTTTCGCATAATGAGTCCTTTCAGGATTGAGTAATCGGGGAATTTAGCAATTGAGTAATTGAACCCCCTGTTCCTTACTTCAGCGGCCTGGAATCTGGGAAATTTCCCAATTACTAAATTTCCCAATTCTCCAATCGTCCTTACACCAGCACGCCTGCACTCATGTTCTCGATGATGTGGCCCGCAAATTCGCTGGTCTTGACTTTGGTGGAGCCCGGCATCAGGCGCTCGAAGTCGTAGGTGACTTTCTTTTGCTCGATCGTGCGTTCCATGCTTTGTTCGATCAGGTCGGCGGCTTCCTTCCAGCCCAGGTGGCGGAACATCATGACGCCTGACAGAATCACCGAACCGGGATTGATGACGTCTTTATCCGCGTATTTCGGCGCGGTGCCGTGCGTGGCTTCGAAGATGGCATAGCCGTCGCCGATGTTGGCGCCCGGAGCGATCCCGAGTCCGCCCACCTGCGCGGCGCAGGCATCGGAGATGTAGTCGCCGTTCAGGTTGGGTGTGGCCAGGACTGAATATTCGTCGGCGCGCGTGACCACCTGTTGGAAGATCGAGTCGGCGATGCGGTCGTTGATCATGACTTTCTTCTTCCACGCCCCCTTGCCGTGCGTGCCGTAGATGCGGTCGAGGATCTCCTTTACTTCTTTTTCGACAGCCTGGCGGAACGCCGGAGGAGCGAACTCCATGCCAGGCTCAATCATCTCCGCATTCTGCGCCACGGTCAGATTGGGATTCTTGTCTTGGTTGTCGACAATCCAGCTCTCGCGTTCGGTCACGACCTTGTCGCGGAATTCCTCGGTGGCAACGTCGTATCCCCACTGGCGGAATGCGCCTTCGGTAAACTTCTGGATGTTGCCCTTGTGCACCAGCGTGACCGATTTGCGGCCGGACTCCAAGGCGTGCTGGATCGCCATGCGCACCAGGCGCTTGGTTCCGGTCACGGAAATCGGCTTGATGCCGATGCCGGAATCGAGGCGGATTTGCTTCTTGCCGCCTTTCAACATGTCTTTGTTGAGGAACTCGATCAGCTTGGCACACTCCGGAGTTCCCTGCTCCCACTCGATGCCGGCGTAGACATCTTCGGTATTTTCGCGGAAGATTACGACGTTCATTCGCTCGGGATGCTTCACCGGGGAGGGCACGCCCCTGTAATACTTCACGGGACGCACGCAGCAATAGAGGTCGAGCATCTGGCGCAGCGCGACGTTGAGCGAACGGATGCCGCCGCCCACCGGCGTGGTCAGTGGACCCTTGATGGCAACGCGAAACTCGCGGACGGCGTCGACCGAGTCATCGGGCAGCCAGGTGTCGAACTTGGCCTTGGCCTTCTCTCCGGCAAATACCTCGTACCAGGCGACGCGGCGTTTGCCTTTGTAGGCTTTCTCCACTGCCGCGTTGAACACGCGCAGAGAGGCTTTCCAAATGTCGCGGCCGGTGCCGTCGCCCTCAATGAAAGGAATGATCGGGTTATCGGGAACGTCGTAGGTGCCACCTGCATAACCGATTTTCTTTCCGTCCGCCGGTATAGAGACGCCATTATAAGAAACCGCCATCCACAACCTCCGCTACTATAGTTTCCAACCACGATTTATAAAACTTCCAATTATAAAGAATGCTTCAGATTCGAGGCAGATTATTGTTGTTTTGGGTAGGGGTGCCGTTTGAAGGGCCAGGGCTGTCCTTGCTTTGCATCCTTGTCGGAGTTCTTTGCGAACTTTGCGGGTAAGAAAGACTTTAACCGCGAAGAACGCAAAGGAATCGCACAGTTCGCAAAGCACATCCGGCGGACGCAAACTGCACCACGAAGTTGGCAGGACTGATGAAAACGGTCGCGAGTACCGTCTGGCTATGCCATAATTCGTCGTGAGTTCAACTGCCGGGGGATACTCCATGACCTGCTATCTTCGCTACCTCCGAGTGATATACACCGTCCTGATCTTCATCGCCGTCCTGTCGAGCGCTGCCTTTGCCGATCGTGATCGCGACCGCACCCAGGTCGGAAGCAACATCAGCATCGGCCCCGATGAAGAAGTCGGCGAGGCAACCTGCTTTGGCTGCAGCATCCGAGTGCGTGGACATGTTTCCGGCGACGTGACCGCGTTCGGCGGCAGCATCGTGGTTGAGGATCAGGGGCAGGTTGGCGGTGACGCCACGGTTTTTGGCGGCGATGTCCGGATCGCCAAGGAAGTGAAGGTTGGCGGCGACGTCACAGTATTCGGCGGCCGGATTCGCCGCGACCCCGCAGCCACGGTTGGGGGCGATGTCACCACGATGGGGGGACCCGGTTGGATCTTTTTGATTTTCCTGACCCCTCTGATCTTCGTCGGGCTGTTTGTGGCATTCATCGTCTGGCTGATCCGGCGGTTGCTGCGGCCGTCGGTGCCGGTTGCGGCATAAGGCGCGGCTTGGTGATTCACATTCCGCTTACCACCGCCGCGTGCCGAAGGTCTTGCGCACGCCCACGGTCATGAACCGGCCCCAGGGCCCGTTGTTGCCCAGATCGGCGACGCCCAGGTTTTTGTCACGCGCACCCAGACGATCGAACAGGAAGTGTTGCGTCACCCGAAATTCGAATCCCTTGTCGATATAGATCCCGACTCCCCAGGAGTGTTCAATGCCGATCGCATCGGGAGACCAGGTGTAGAACGTCTTCGGTATCGTCTTGCCGAACAGGAATGTGGGCGCTCCGTAAACCATGAACCTGCGTAAGGGACCCCGGCCAAAGGGGCGAACCTCCAGAATTCCCGAAAGCATGTAGCGCGCGAACAAACTGCAGGGTGCGTTGGCCCCACCGTACTGCCCCGCATTGCCTGCGCAGAGGTTGGGATCAATCTCGTTATGCGGAGGCGCCAGGTCAAACTGCGCCCAGCCCCAGAACATGTCCCGCGGAAAAAACATGCGGTCCCCGGAATCCGCCTCGTGCCCACTGCCCTGCGAAGTCTTGCTTTGCGAACCATTACCCTGCGAATCCAAGGACGAGGCAATCTGCGCTGCCGCCACCGAGATGAGTACAGGAACTGCGAACAGCCATGCCCACCTTTTCATTTGGCCTCCGAAGTGAGTTCAGTTCGTTCTGCGAGATGCCGGATTCCAGATATGCCTGCATTCTTGGGTTGGAGATAGCAGGATTCGACGAAAGTCCGGTTGAGTAGAGCGCAACATTGTAACCTGCACAGGCCGCTTGGCCGGGTACACGCGCAGTTTCCGGAGACGCCGAGAGTTTGCTTGTTGACCAGAAACTTCCTAACGCTCGCGACCTTACCTTCCAACTCGCCTGGGCTTAGACCCGGCTGAGCCTAAAACCTTCAAAGCGCCCTTTCGACGGCTTCCAGAATTCATATCCCATACCCGATTTATTCCATTCATAGTACGTTCACACTCGCCAATAGCCGTAACCCACGCCAAAACAGGGGTCTACGGTTTGGTGTGCAGATTGCACATTGGTGAGATAACAGCGCAACCCAGGAACCCTATGCCCCAAGAGATTTCCGTCTCGTACCAGGCGATCAAGAGCAAAGTCTACCGTTTGATCGATTCCCTTGTGGTCGGCGAAAAGAGCGAAGCTGAAGTGCAGGAGTCGATTCATCGCTGGTGGGCCCTGATTCATCCAGCGGACCGACCCATCGCCCAGAAATACTTGTTAATGGTGTTGGGGCGCTCCGCCTCCGCTTTGGACTCCATGGGAGACGCGTTTCTTTCCGTGAGCAGTTGTGAAGTAGCCCGGCCGCAAATGACCGATTCCCCGCTTCCGGGCAAACGCATGCGCATGCTGGAGCGTATGGTCAAGGAAAGCGCCGTCCGAACCGCGGTATAATCCCGGTCCAAGTGGCGGCAAGACATAGAATTTACATTTCCCTCATTGCGCTGAGCATCCCTTCGCCTGTATCTTCAGACTCGTCCCTGCAGAAATTCACAACATAAGAGGTCAGGAATGAGACTGTCCGCCGGTAAACTGGGAACCTATCTTACGTTCGGAGTACTACTAATGATGGCCACATCGCTGATTGCAGGCTCGGGTGTGTACGGCTTCACGCTCAACTCCATCGACGGCAAGCCAGCGCCGCTGGCCGACTACAAGGGCAAGGTCGTCCTTCTGGTGAACGTGGCCAGCCAGTGCGGCTACACTCCGCAATACAGCGCGCTCGAAGCCGTCTACGAAAAATACAAAGATCAGGGCTTTGTCATTCTCGGCTTTCCGGCCAACAATTTCGGAGCGCAGGAACCGGGAACGAACGAGGGGATCAAGACGTTCTGCACGCGCAAGTACAGCGTGAAATTCCCGATGTATTCGAAGATTTCGGTGAAGGGCGCCGACCAGGCGCCGTTGTACGGCTACCTGACCAAAGAAACGGGCGCGGGCATTGCCGGAGACATTAAATGGAACTTCACCAAGTTCTTGGTCGATCGTGACGGCAAGGTTGTCCAGCGGTTCGAGTCCGCGGTTACGCCAGATTCAAAGGAAGTAACCGCGGCGATCGAGAAGCAACTGAAGCCATAACGTCGGTAGTTAGTGATTCATCCTGCCCTGCACGGGGAAACCGCGCTGCGACTTGCGAATCCGCACCGAACAGCAGAATCAGATGCGTGAATTTAGAAAACAGAAAGGACTTCCCGCGCCGTATTCGTGGAGCAAAGACTAGACGGGCGAGGCCATTCCCCTCGAACGGTTACCTTGCAGATGGCGCTGCGGGGTAGCCTGATTTCGATAAACTGCGTGGCTTGATGAAAATGTACAATGTCTGGATTATGCGGACGGTCCTAGACATCTTCGCGCAAATCTTCCGCAACCTGTGGGCGCACAAACTGCGCTCGTTCCTGACCATGTTCGGTATTGCATGGGGGGTGGGATCGTTACTGCTGCTGGTGGGAGTGGGCGAAGGCTTCCGCTCGGGCAACAAGCGCGAGTTGGCCGAGTTCGGCAGGAATATCATGTTTCTCTTTCCGGGACGGGCGCCCGCGGTAAAGGGCAGTATGAACTCCGCCCGTCCGTATTTGCTCACCTACCAGGATTATGTCGATATCCGTACGCAAGCCCCACACGTGGGCAATGCCAGCCCTATGCTTTCTCGCACCGACCTGCATCAGGTCAGCGAATTCGCCACTGCAGGGGTCGAAATCCTGGGCGTGGAGCCTCAACTGAATGAGATCAGTTATCTTCCCCTCAAGGAGGGGCGCTGGCTGAACGAAATGGACGAAGCGCAGAGACGCAATGTAATCGTCCTGGGTAACGAACTACTGAAAACCCTGTTCCCTGGCCGTCCGGCAGTTGGCGCATTCGTCCTGCTCAACGGCATTCGGTTCGAAGTTATTGGCAGCATGCCGCACCTTGGCCGCGGCGACAACACTTGGCTGAATATGCGTGGCTACATTCCCTTCCCGGTGATGGCCACGGACTTCCCGCTGAAGGGAGAAAACCACCAGAACTCGATTTCCTTTATTGAATATCAGCCGCGCGTGACCGCCGAGCACCTGCTAGCCCAGGACGATGTGCACAAGATCGTTGCCCGCAATCACGGATTCGATGCCAGCGATGAAAACGCCTTTGACGGCTGGGATTCTATCCAGGAATCAAAAATGGTGGGAACGATTTTCGACGTCATGAACATGTTCCTGGGTGCGGTGGGAATGGTGACGCTGGCGCTGGGAGCCATTGGGGTCATCAACATCATGCTGGTCGCAGTCAGCGAACGCACCCACGAGATCGGATTACGGAAGGCGCTGGGCGCCACCAACCGCAGCATTCTGTTTCATTTTTTTCTGGAAGGATTGCTTCTCACGCTGAGTAGCGGGCTGATCGGCATGGGTCTGGCGACGGCCCTGATGGCGTTGATGGGAGGAGTGCAGGGACCGGGCGGATTTGATCCGCCCAAATTGGTGCCGATGTCGGCCTTACTGGCGATTGGCAGCCTCACGCTGGCCGGAGTGGTCGCCGGTCTTTATCCCGCGCGCAAAGCAGCCATGCTGCAACCGGTGGAAGCCCTGCGGCAGGAGTGATGCCCGGAGTGATGCGATATGTTCCATGATCTGCTCCAGGAAGCCTACGGCGCCATGCGGCACAATCGCCGCCGCACCGCACTCACCATGCTGGGCATGGCGTGGGGCATTGCCACGGTAGTCATGCTGCTCGCTTATGGCGATGGTTTTGGTCGGGCCTGTGCCAACATCTTTGCCAATTTCGGCTCCAAGCTCGTCATCGTAGTGCCGGGCCGTACTTCCATGCAGGCCGGTGGTCAGAAGGCGGGAGTCCTCGTCCGCTTTACTCAGGATGATGTAGAGACGCTTACCACCAACCTTCCCCAAATCACCCATATCACGCCCGAAGTCAGCAAGCAGGCCAGCATCCAGTACGACACCAGGATTTTCACCTGGGCTGTCACCGGCAATGATCCCAATGTGATTGACGTTCGCGCCCTCAAGCTTGGGCAGGGCCGCTTCTACAACCCAGAAGACGAGATCCAGCGCTCGCGCGTAGTGGTGATCGGTTCGGAAGCGAAGGAAAAACTGTTTTCCGGACGCAACGCGCTAGGGGAGCACATCCGGGTTGACGGCCTCAGCTTCGAAGTCATCGGTGTCCTGAGCGCCAAAATGCAGGAGGGAAATGACGATATAAACCGCGTGATATACGTCCCGTTCAGCACTATGAGCGAGCTGAAGAATACACATTACCTGGACACCATCTGGTTCACCTACCAGACGCCGGAGTACGAGAGCCTGGAACAATCGGTCCGCACCATCCTGGCGACGCAGCACAAGTTCAACCAGACGGACCGGCAGGCTGTGGAAGTGTTCAACCTGATGACTCAGGTCCATCAGTTCGAAATCATTACGCTCGGGTTGAAGGTCCTGATGGGTTTCATCGGCACGCTTACACTCGGCATCGGCGGCGTCGGCCTGATGAATATCATGCTGGTTTCGGTCACGCAGCGCACGCGTGAGATTGGCGTGCAGAAAGCCCTGGGCGCGCAACGGCGGTACATCCTGCTGCAATTCCTCGCCGAAGCTCTGACCATTACCTTCATCGGCGGGGTGCTGGGAGTGATACTGGCCTACGCGGTCGCGCTTTCGGTGGGTAGGCTCACGTTGTACAGTGCGTTTGCCAAGAACGGAGAAGCCGGCGACATCCGGCTGATCATCGCTCCGGGAACTCTGATCGCATCTACGCTCATTCTCGGCGCCGTGGGCCTGGTCAGCGGCATGGTTCCGGCCTTCCGCGCCTCCCGCCTCGATCCGATCGAAGCCTTGCGACACGAATAGCGGCTGCGTAAGAACAACCGCATTTCGGGTTGCAGTTTGACGCTGTCGGAGTATCCATTCCTGGCCGCACCCCCTCATCTCCATACACGGTAGTCCGCCAGCGTTTTCGAACCCGCCCAAAAGTAGCGCTCAGGCGGCACACAGCCGTGTTCCCAAAGTGATCTGATGTCACCGCCAGGCGTGATCAGCATCACCAACTCGGTCGGCAGATCGTACTACGATTTGTGTTGCTGCAGACTTCAGATAGTGAGACAGCAAGACTCCGAACGCTCCAGAGCGATTCAGTCTGCAGTCCACTGTTGCCAGGTGATACACGAGTCTCCATTCCTCGGAGGTCTTATGAATTCATGCAAATTGTTTCTGGTGGTCTTCGTCACCGTCGTCGCCTCTGGGTTGATGCTTCGCGGCCAAAATCAACCGACCTCGCCCCTGATGCCTATCGGCAAGCCAGTGCAGATCAAAGTTCCGCTGGGGCTTCCGCCCGTGGTGATTCCAGCCGACAATCCACCCACTGCGGAAACCATCGCCCTGGGGCGCCGACTCTTTTACGATCCGATTCTGTCGCTGGATCGCAGCGTTTCTTGCGCCTCTTGCCATAGCCCGCAATTCGGTTTTGCCGATTCCAGACCTTTCTCCGAAGGGGTGGGCAAGAAAACGGGAACGCGCCACTCTCCGCCGGTGGTGAATGCCGCATATTTCAAGGTTCAGTTCTGGGATGGGCGAGCTCCCACCCTGGAAACCCAAGCGGAAGGTCCCGTGCAGAACCCGGTGGAAATGGCCAACACTCTGACCACGGTCGAGCAAAGGCTGAATGCCGATCCAAGCTATCGCGAACCGTTCGCCGCTGCCTGGGGTGCGAAACCCATCACCTATGAGATGGTGGAGAAGAGCATTGCTTCGTTCGAGCGTACGGTGATCAGCGGCAACTCGCCTTTCGATCGTTGGAAATATGGACATGATAAGAAAGCCGTGGACGATGCGGTGAAGCGCGGATTCGTGGTATTCACCTCGAAGAAAAAGGCGGACTGCGCCTCCTGCCATACGGTGGGAGAGAAATACGCTCTATTTACCGATAACCAATTTCACAATGTCGGAGTCGGCGTGAATGCGGGAGAATTCACCGATGTCGGTCTATACGCTGTGACCCACAACGAAACTGACAAGGCGAAGTTCAAGACGCCGTCGCTGCGAAATATTGCACAGAGGACGCCGTACATGAGCGATGGCAGCCTCACAGACTTGAAGCAGGTTATCGACTTTTACATCGGAGCCGGCAACTCCAATCCCAACCTGGACCCGAAGATTCATGTCCTGGACTTCTTGAGCGGGCAGGAGCGCAGCGATCTGCAGGCGTTCTTGAACTCTCTGACGGGAGAATTGCCGCCAGATGTCGGTCCGCCGGAGACCGTAAAGTCGCAGATTAGCAAGAGGTAATACCTAAGCCTAGATGTCATAGTAGAGCGCGAACTCATACGGATGCGGGCGCAGGCGGATGGCGTCCACTTCTTTCGAGCGTTTGTAGTCGACGTAGGTTCGCAGCAGTTCCTCGGTGAATACGTCGCCTTTCAGCAGGAACGCGTGATCGCGCTGCAGGGCGTCGAGCGCGTCTTCGAGCGAGCCGGGCATCGACGGAATGTTCGACAATGCCTCGGGATCCAGTTCGTAAATATCTTTGTCCAGCGGCTGGCCGGGATCCATCTTATTCTCGATGCCGTCGAGACCGGCCATCAACATGGCGGCAAAGGCCATGTAGGGATTGCAACTCGGGTCCGGAGGGCGGAACTCGACCCGCTTGGACTTGGGAGCGACGGAATACATGGGAATCCGGCAGGCCGCGGAGCGATTGCGCCGCGAGTAGGCCAGATTCACCGGGGCCTCAAACCCGGGCACGAGCCGCTTGTAGGAATTAGTCGTCGGCGCGATGATCGCCGAAAGCGCGGGGCCGTGCTTGATCAAACCGCCGACGTACCAGAGCGCAAGCTGCGACATCCCGGCATAACCGTCGCCCGCAAACAGCGGTTCGCCGGCTTTCCACAGCGACTGGTGCGTGTGCATCCCGTTTCCGTTATCGCCAAAGATGGGTTTAGGCATGAACGTGACCGTTTTGCCGTGGAGGTTGGCCACGTTCTTGACGATGTATTTGTAAAGCAGCATCTTGTCGGCGGAACGCACCAGCGAGTCGAATTTAAGATCAATTTCCGTCTGGCCGCCGGTAGCCACTTCATGATGGTGGGATTCCACCTCCATGCCGCAGATTTGCATCGTCAGCACCATCTCCGAGCGCAGGTCCTGGTAATGGTCGGTGGGGGGCACGGGAAAGTAGCCTTCCCGGTAGCGTGGACGGTATCCCAGATTGTTCTCTTCCCTGCCCGAATTCCAGCGGCCCTCTTCGGCGTCAATGTAGTAAAAGCCGTACTGTTCGCGCTGATCGAAGCGCACATTGTCGAAGATAAAGAATTCGGCCTCCGCGCCAAAGTATGCGGTGTCGGCAATGCCGGTGGAGATCAGGTAGATCTCGGCTTTTCTTGCGATGTAGCGGGGATCGCGGTCGTACTGCTGCTTGGTCACCGGATCGACTACATCGCACACCAGCACCAGCGTGGGCGCCTCGGTGAAGGGGTCGAGCAAATGAAAATTGGCGTCAGGCTTGAGCAGCATGTCGCTCTCGTGAATGCCTGCCCAGCCACGAATCGATGAGCCGTCGATGCCGAATCCCTCTTCAAAAGAGGATTGCGTCAACTTTGCGATGGGATAAGAAACGTGGTGCCACAGCCCTGGAATATCGGTGAAACGCAGGTCGAGAATCATCGCGTTGTGCTTCTTCGCAAAGTCAACAACGGTCTTGGCATCAGCCATGAGAACTCCTTGCCATGAAGCAAATTCTTTCGGAAATCGGGCGAACGGTTGCGGGGAGTCCTGCAGGCGGGCAGGCTGCTACAATCGGTCGCGTTGTGCAGGACGGAAAAGTCTAAAGCGAGTCGAGGGCGCTGGCAATTCGATTGTTCTTATAGCGGGGATAACCCGACTTTATACTGGAGCTCTCAGCTATCAGCTTTCAGCCTATCTCGATCGTTCCCGGGATCGCAACGCTGAATCGCTTTGGCTGACTGCCGAGAGCTGACAGCCGAGAGCTTCTATGGACTTCGACCAACTCGAAACCTTCCTCGAAGTGGCGCGGCACGCATCGTTCTCGCGCGCGGCGGAGAAGCGTTTCCGGACTCAGCCTGCCATTTCGTCGCAAATTCGCGGGCTTGAGGAAGAAGTCGGCGCCAAGCTGTTCGACCGCTCGGGCGGCAAGGTATCGCTGACCGCCGCCGGCAAGGCCTTTCAGAAGTATGTCGAGGAAACTCTCGATGCCCGCAAGGCAATGCTGGTAGCTATTGCCGAGATGGAGCGCGTGCCCCGTGGCGAAATCATTGTGGGCGCGAACGAGGGCACATGCCTGCACATCCTGCCCTATGTTTTTGCCGACTTTAAGAAGCAGTATCCCGATGTCTCGGTGAACATCAAGCGGGCCGACTACGGCAAGATTCTGGAATCCATCATCGACAACTCGGTCGACTTCGGCGTCATCTCCCTGCCCGTGACGGACCCCCGCTTGACCGTGGTTCTCATCCATCGGGACGAGCTGATCGTGATCGCGCCGCCACAGCATCCTCTGGGAAAGATGAAGTCGGCCACCGTTGCCGACGTGGCCAAGTTTCCGCTGGTCGTCCCCAAGGCCGGACATACCCGGGATGCCATCGAGCAACTCTTTCACGAGCGCCGCCTGAAGCCGAACTTCACCATGGAGCTAGATTCCAGCGAATTGCTGAAGCGCTTCGTGGCCGCCGACGTGGGGATCGGCTTCATCGCCCGTTCGAACGTGGAGGAAGACGTTCGCGCCAAGGTTCTTGCCGCCGTCCCCATTGCCGACGCCCAGGTCCGCCGCGATCTGGCGCTCGTCTTCCGCAAAGACAAAGCTCTCAGCCGCGCCGCCCTCGCCTTCATTGACATTGCAGTGAAGCACAAATCCACGGAAGAATTGGTGCACAACCCAAGTCGATGACGAAGGCGCTCTCCAGACTTCTGCTCCTGTTACTTTTTGCCGGGCTCCGCCTGCCGGGGATGGGGCAAGGAGCGTCCGCGCAGAAACCCCTCGCGCAAATGCCGGCCTCAGCCCGCCAGTTGATCGCCATCAAAGTCACGGGAAGCAAGCGGTTCCTCGAAGAGGCGGTCGCCGCGGCGACGGGCCTGCAGATGGGTACAGCAGTCAACGACGATGACTTCAAGAGAGCCGCCCGCCGTCTGGGCGACATGGGAGTTTTCACCGACATCGCATACAGCTTCTCTTATTCCTCCGCGGGAACCAAGCTCGAACTGCACGTGACTGACGCCGCGAAGTTTCTCCCGGCCCGCTTTGAGGATTTCGTCTGGTTCTCCGATGCCGAACTGCGCCAGCGCATCAAGGAACATGCCCCGCTGTTTGACGGAGAACTGCCCCTATACGGCCGCCTCGCCGACGAGGTTTCCGACGTGCTCCAGGCGATGCTAGTCGAAAAATCAATCCCTGGACACGTCGAGTACCTGCGGACAGGCAAACCCGACGGGCCCGTCGAGTCGATTAATTACCATGTCACCGACGTTCTCATCCAAGTCCGGAACATTGAGTTCACCGGCGCAGCCGCAGCCGATTTACCCGCGCTCGAAGCTGCCGGCCAAAGGCTTCCCGACCACGAGTACTCCCGCAGTCGCCTCAATCTGCTTGTCCAGCGGCAACTTCTCCCGGCCTATTACGCGCGAGGGTACCTGAGGGCGGAGTTCGGAGAGCCCCAACCAAAAGTGGTGAAGCAGCCCGCGGCCGAAACCGAAGACGGCCCCCGCAACCAGACCGTCGTCGATGTCACGTTTGCAGTCACACCCGGCCAGCAGTACAAGCTGAAAAGCATAGAGTGGTCGGGCAATCACGAGTTCTCTACCGACACGCTGCAGAAGATGGTCCGCGCCGAGCCCGGCCAACCGGCCAACACGGTCCGCCTCGGCGATAACCTGAAGGACATCCAGAAGCTCTACGGATCCCGTGGATTCATCACCTGCACGGTCAAGCCGGATGCGCAGTTTAACGATGCTGCCGGCACCGTGGTGATTCGCCTCGACGTGAAGGAAGGTTATGTCTATCACATGGGCGAACTTGAATTCCGCGGTCTCGACAACAGCCTGACGGCGAAACTCCGCAACGCATGGAAGATCCGGCCCGGGGAGGTTTACGACTCCACTTACCTCAGTGAATATCTGCCCGCAGCCCACAAGCTGCTCCCGACGGCCTTGGACTGGGATGTGGCGCCGCATGTGACTGCCAACGTCCGCGACAGGAGCGTCGACGTCGATCTCATCTACTCGGTGAAGGCGCCGAAATAAGGCTGGACGAACGGCCGGGACATTGGTCGAGGTGCTTGTCCGGCTTTTGTAACAGTTTGACAGGGCTTGTCGGGGCAGCCTTTTGTCGGTTAGTCTTGGGTTTCTTTGTTGAAACAAGACTTGGAGAAGGGCCTTCCTGTGGCATTTGAAGTCAGCAAGACTTGGTACGCTGGCCGTCTTCCATATAATGAATTTCGTCGCGAATCGCAGCGAAAGATTTGGACGTAAAAGGCTTGGCCCGGGCCCTCCCCCCTAAACAATCCGGGCAGTATGCGGGGATGTGCGTCTGCGCTCCCCGCATTTTTTCTTTCTCCGCGTGATGCTCACTTGTAACTTCTCGTCTGTTGGATGATCCTTTAAGACAGAGGCTGTGCCAGCAGCATCGCTCCGGTACCAGCCCACAAGGAGAATCTGTGATGAATGCACGAGTTCGGAAAGTGGGATTCCTGCTGTTGAACCTAATTGTGATTTCAGGCCTGGCCGTTTCCTCCGCATTCGCGGCTAAGGCAAAAACTTTCACCGGCACCGTCAGCGACTCGATGTGCGGCGCCAAGCACGCCATGCCGGGCGACGATGCTGGCTGCACCCGCGCCTGCGTCGCCAAGGGATCGAAGTTCGCTCTGGTGATGGGCGACAAGGTCTACACTCTCGACACCAGCGACAAAGCAGCCTTGGCGACTCTCGACAAGCAGGCCGGCGCCAAGGTCACGGTTACAGGAACAGAAAAGGACAACACCATCAGTGTCACGGGTGTCACCGCCGCTCCCTGAGCCTTTCTGTTCGACATCCAGCGGGGACGCGCGCCAGCGCTCCCCGCATTTTTTTGGCCTCTCGCCTGTAAATTCATATTTCCTTTACAAGGCATTGTGTTAGATTGTGCATTCTTAACACTCAATTTTCTTTCCGGAGGATCACGATTTGGGCAAAGACATGGTTCCGAAGCGGATTTTCTTTACCAAGGGAGTGGGGAAACACCGCGAGCGGCTGACATCGTTCGAATTGGCGTTGCGTGACGCCGGGATCGCTGCCCAGAACCTGGTTCGAGTTTCCTCAATTTTCCCGCCGAACTGCAAGCTGCTCGCCCGCAAGGAAGGTGTAAAGTACCTTCATCCCGGCGAGGTAGTTTTCGCCGTGGTCGCCGAAAACTCCACGCGCGAGCCCCACCGGCTGCTGGCGTCGTCGATCGGCGTGGCCATTCCCGCCGACCGCAATACCTATGGTTATCTCAGCGAGCATCACTCCTTTGGCGAGACCGAAGACGCGGCCGGAGAATACGCCGAGGAACTTGCCGCCGAAATGCTCGCCACCACTCTCAACGTGGAATTCGATCCTGACCGCTCCTGGGATGAGAAGAAGCAGATCTACCGCCTGTCCAACAAAATCGTGCGCACCGCGAACGTGACTCAGTCCGCCGTCGGCGACAAGCGTGGCCTCTGGACGACCGTGATCGCCTCGGCGGTATTGATCTTCGACTGACAGCGGTCGTTTCGTGCTCGATTCTCCGCATCTGCGCGAGTAACCCCCGTCGGCTCACGACGGCGACGCATTTCCGTCCAACCTTCGTATACCAAGGGGTATTCCCGATGATGAAGTGTGCAGTCCGGGCATTGGCGCGGATGCTGTCTTTGTTTTGCCTGAGCCCTTTCGTTCTTGCCCAAGGCGCGCCGCAGCTTTCTACGGCCGACGAAATCCGCGCGGGAGATGCCTTGTTCGTTTCATTCCGGCAATCAACCGCGACGCGAAGCCCGGCCCGCCGCGTACGGACTCGCCTTCCCTGGAAGAGCGTATCCAGCAGGCCAAGGATGAGATCAAAACTCAAGCCTGGGACGAGTCGAAGCCCGAAAAACCGCTTGATTTGCCCTGGCTTTAGTTTTGCATCGGCGGCCTCGTCCACGCATCTAAGTATTTGAAAGTAATGAAGTTGAGCAGGCCGACACCACGAACTGGTCTTCCAAAGGGAGTAAAACCTTGGTAACCCCTTCCTGTGTCGAATGTAATCCTCCGTTAACCCGCATCGGATATTATAGATGTGGTAGGAAAGACACAGATCGAGGAGTGGCAGTGGACATAGAAACACGCAGAAAGAAGCAACAGGCCCTGATGGTGCAACTGGTGGAGCGAAAGGTGCGATCCCGCGCCAAGCAGCTCTATGAAACACGCGGTCAGGAGGAAGGACAAGCTCTGCAGGATTGGTTTCAGGCAGAGTCAGAAGTCCTTGGAAACAGTATCCTTGCGCCCCTTTATCGCCGGCTCCGGACCGGGAGTCACGATACCCAGGAGAACGCCGCCCAGGATTTTGCCGCGGCTGAAGACGCTGTCGCCTCCGAAACTCGCCGCTAACTAAGATCCAGGCCGCACATCCCCAATAGCCGTTTGGCCTTCATTTCCGAGAGGTGGCTTTAGCGCCCTTGCGCGCGCTGCCGCCTTTTTTGGCCTTGTCCAGACGCTCGATTACGGCGGCCACGATGATCGGCAGCCCCACGGTCGCGTCCACGAAGACCTCGCCAAACTTTCCGCCTTCCGACGGGGGCACGAACTTGCCCCAGGAGATTGCCTCGCTATAGGGACTGCCTGACAATCCGCCCCAATACACGGGCTCAGGACAAATCCTGAGGCCGTAGTGATAGCGCTTTAAAGGTACGTTCTCTCCCAGCCGCCGGTGCCTGAGTTCGATGAAGGGCCCAAACTGCTGCGACCAGTTGCGCGGCACGCCGCCGCCAATGGTGAAAATCCCCAGTTTCTTCTGCCGTAGCAGGGTCGCCGCAAAGTGCTCCAGATCTTCGAACGGATCGAAGCGGATCTTGTGTCGTCCCGTCGATTCTCTGAGCCGGTTGTTCAGCGCGGTGTCGAGGCCCAACTCTGAGTCGCTGAACGCCGGCACAAACACCGGCACTCCTTGTTCATACGCGGACTTCAGAATTCCCCGCTGCCCATGATTGCGCTTCGCCAGATACGCGCCAATGGCGTGATTCAGCTTGTATGAGCACATGATCTCATTGTGGTCCCAAGCCTCAAGGACGGCCGCCATGACTTCCTCGACGTCGTCGAGGTTCTGCTCGGGCTCGAGCGTGTCGTAGACCCGGTTGTAACCCTGCTCGTAAAGTTCCTCATCGGAAACATCAGGATTGGCGCGAAAGTGCGCTCGCCCGGTGGCCTCGACCAGTCCGTGAGCCATGAGCGCGCCGGTCGAGACAATGGCATTCACAATGCCGCGATCAATCAACTCCGTGACGATCAGCCCCTGCTTGGCCACAGTCATCGCGCCGGCGAGGGTCATCACAATGAAAGCATCTTCGTCGAGCGCCATCGCTTCGAGCACGTCGGCAGCCTCGCCTAGCTGGCGTCCGGTAAAAGCGGTCTTGGCCATTGCCCGGACCAGGCCGTCGATCGAAGTCACCTTGCCCAGATCCAGCGGCTCCAGCGGAATCAGCCGGTCTTCAATCGGATTGTGCAGGTGACGGTCTCTGCCCTCGCCGCCGGCGCCGTGTTCCTGCCCCTGATTCGAATGCTGCTTCGAATTACTATGATTGCCTTGTTTCAACGCAAACCTCCCAAGCTCATTCACCCCAGACGATTCTTCCCGAACAACTACTTTACAGCAACCACAAGACCGGGTGCCACGCGCTTTCGCGTAAGCCCGCGATTCGTCGGTTAAACTGCCAAGCATGGCCGGCAAGCAAAGCTTCGAAGAACAAATCGCCGCTCTCGACGGGCTTCGCCAACAGCCGGAAAACGACCGCGTCGAACCATTGCGCAAGGCGCTGGCACATCGCAACAATTTCATCGTGGCGAAAGCGGCTGACCTTGTGCGCGACTTCCGTACCGCGGAGTTGATGCCGGAACTCTTGAACGCTTTCGACCGCTTCTTCGAGAATCCTGCAAAGACCGATCCACAATGCTGGGCAAAAAACTCGCTCAGCCGTGCGCTCGCCGCCCTGGAGCACCAGGATGCGGATGTCTTCCTCCGTGGGATGCGACACATCCAGATGGAACCGGTCTGGGGAGGCAGTTCCGACACTGCAGGAACTCTGCGGGCCGCCTGCGCCCTGGCTCTCGTGCAATGTCGCAGTCTCAGTGATGCGGACTTGCTGGCGCACCTTGTCGAACTGGTGGGCGATAAGGACAAGGCGGTTCGGGCGGAGGCGGTACGCGCGATCGAACAGGTGGGCTCATCGTCCGCTTCGCTGCTGCTCCGCTTGAGAGCGGTTCTCGATGCCGACGAACCCGAAGTGCTAGGCGCCTGCTACAGCGGAATCTTGCGCATCGAAGGCGTTAGTGTAATTCCGTGGATCGGACGTTTTCTCGCCACGGCAGACGATAACGCTGCCGAAGCGGCCCTCGCGATTGCGGGGACGCATTCGCTAGCGGCGTTCGACGCCCTGCGAGAAGTTTTCGTGAAGGCGGACGATCCGTGGTGGCGTTCCGTTCTGCTTTCTGCGATAGCCCTCACGCGCCAGGATGCGGCGCTGGAATTTCTGCTCGATCTGGTCCGTACGGAATCGCTGAACGCAGAAGGCGCGATCGAAGCGGTTCTCCGCTCAATGCCTTCACAGGAGGTGCTCAATCGCCTCGAGAAGGTTGTTGCCGGCAACCAGCGTCTGGTTCGCGCCCTCGCTACCTTGCGAAAGGCATCGTCCTGATTCGCAGACAGAGTGGCCTGACTGAGATCAGAAAAAAGCCCGGACCGAAGGTCCGGGCTTACATTGCTGACTGCCGCGATTACTGCAGGATGTCAAGAGTGACCGTAGTCGTGTGCGTCACGCCTCCCCCTTTGGCCGTGAACACTCTTGCAAATATTCAGCGGAATTCATTGTCACCATAGGATTTTGGAACTCTTGTCCCAGCCCTGAGCTCTTGGGTGTGCAGTTCTGAGGTCCGACGGCCGAGATCCGTTGCGGATGCTATATTGTTCGCGGAGGTCGGAACGCGTGCCCCCTGAAAAATTTCGCGTGGCCCTGGTGCAAATGTCCTGCGGTCCGGAGCCGGAACAAAATCTCGAGAAAGCGCTCAGCCGCGTCGCTGACGCCGCCGGCCGGGGCGTGCAGGTCGTCTGCTTGCCCGAACTTTTCCAGACCCAGTATTTCTGCCAGCGCGAAGATCATTCGTTGTTCGACTTGGCCGAACCGATTCCCGGCCCAACTACTGAAAAATTGTCCGCTGCCGCACGCAATAACGGGGTCGTCCTCATCGCTTCGCTGTTTGAAAAGCGCGCCGCCGGCGTCTACCACAACACTGCGGCCATCTTCGACAGCGACGGCTCCCTGCGCGGTCTCTACCGCAAGATGCACATCCCCGATGATCCGCTCTACTATGAAAAGTTCTACTTCACTCCCGGCGACCTCGGATTCCGCGCGCTCGATACCAGCGCCGGACGCCTCGGCACCCTGGTTTGCTGGGATCAGTGGTATCCCGAAGGCGCGCGCCTGACGGCGTTGCAAGGCGCAGTTGTACTGTTCTATCCGACGGCGATCGGCTGGCATCCCGCGGAGAAGGCTGAGTTCGGCGTGGCCCAGCACGACGCCTGGCGCACCATCCAACGGGCTCACGCCATCGCTAATGGCGTATACGTCGCGGTCGTAAACCGCGTCGGCTTCGAAACCGGCAATATCCGCGGCAAATCAGCCCCCGGCCAGGGCCTCGAATTCTGGGGCGCATCCTTCTTCTGCGATCCTTTCGGGCGCGTGCTGGCGGAAGCCTCGCACGACCGGGAGGAAATCCTGGTCGGCGACGTTGACCTGAAGACGCTGGAAGACATCCGCCGCAACTGGCCTTTCCTGCGTGACCGGCGCATCGACAGCTATGCTCCCATCACCAACCGCTTGTTAGATTAGGAAAATCTCCCTGTGGCCAAAGCATCGCGCAGATCTTCAAGTACTACTTTAAGTGTCGGAGATTCTGGAAACGCCGCGCGCGGCTACCGCATGCCCGCCGAGTGGGAGCCTCACGCCGCGACGTGGCTGGCGTGGCCGCATTACCAAGACGATTGGCCGGGGCGATTTGAGCCAATCCCCTGGGTTTATGCCGAAATTATCCGCAACCTCGCCCGACACGAGCGCGTCGAGTTAATTGTCAGGAACGCCTACGCTGGCAAAAAAGCTCGAGAGATACTTAGGAAAGCCGACGCTCTCTCCACAAACGTACACTTCCACTACTGGGCTTCTGACCGTGTTTGGCTGCGTGACTCCGGCTGCCTCTTCCTCACGAAAAGTAAGAAGGACGGTGTGGGCCAGAAAGATTATGTGGGTCCGGGTCTAAGACCCGGGCAGGCCGAGCGAAGCTCGGCAGCTCTCGCCCTCAAGTTTCGCTTTAACGCCTGGGCAAAATATTCCAACTGGCGTCACGACGAAAAAATCGGCGGCCTGATGGCGAAAGCCGCCCACACCAGGGAGATTCGACCGCTCTCCATGGGAGCCCGCATCGTGCTCGAAGGCGGCTCAATCGACGTCAACGGGGCGGGCACGATTCTCTCCACAGAAGAATGTCTGCTCAGCAAGATTCAGGAACGCAATCCCCACATGGCGCGCGTCCACTACGAAAAAGCTTTTGCAGACTACCTGGGCGCGCCGCACACCATCTGGCTGGGACGCGGGATATTCGGCGACGACACTCACGGCCACGTCGACGATCTTACCCGCTTCGTCTCGCGAGATACCGTCGTCACCATGGTCGAGCCCGACTCCAAAGACATAAACCACGCCCCGCTGCGAGCCAACCTGCGCCGTCTGCAATCCGCGCGTGATCAGAATGGCAAACAACTCACCGTCGTCGAAATTCCCATGCCCCAGCCGGTGGTCTTCGAAGGCCGGCGTCTTCCGGCCAGCTACGCAAACTTCTACATCGCCAACGGAGTCGTCCTCGCGCCGGTCTTCAATCGACCCAACGACCGCCCCGCGCTCAACACGCTGTCCCACCTGTTCCCCGGCCGCGAGATCGTGCCCATCTATTCCGGAGATTTCATTTGGGGCTTGGGCGCAATGCACTGTATGACGCAACAGCAGCCATCAGCTGTCGGCAAACAGCCATCAGCTGTCAGCTCTCAGCCGTCGGTGAAGTTCTGAGCATCGCAGGGCGTAAATTGTTTTCTTAAGATTTCCTGGGAAAGAACTATCGAATTCCTCAGGCTGTCGGCTGCTATGGAATGTGCCTAGGTTTGTGTATGTTCTCTTTGGCGCTTTTCCGCGCGAAAGTCGCCCGCCAAAATCAGAATGATTCCACCCTCGCTGGATACCACGCCACTCTTCTGCGGAAAAACCTCGTCGCCGCAGGGCTGTACCTGCTTCGGCTCCGCTGGCCTATGTCTCGGTCTACGCCTCACTCTTTATCTTCGCGCTGATTCGTGCAATGTACTTCATCCCCGAGAATAAATTGGTTGGTTGACAACTAGGGTAAGAGCGCGCGCTCACGCGCGTTCACGTCCGGCGGAGAGGTTACTTAAGCGCAGTAGGCGAAACAGGAATTTCTTACCGACGATACAGCGTGGGCTGCGGCCCTTTTTCCAGGGTCTCGCGGTTCCAGATCCAACCTTCGCGGGTGTAGCTGGCTAGTTCGAAGTCCTGCGTGAGTTCGAGCGCGTCGACCGGGCAAGCATCCTCGCACAGGCCGCAGAACATGCAGCGGCTCAGGTCGTAGGTAAAGTCGGTGAGTTCTTTACGGCGGGTTTGCTCGTTGCGTGCGCTGGACACAACGATCAGATTCTCCGGACACGCCAGCGCACACAGGTCGCAGGCAATGCACATGGTCTCGTCGGTGTCTGGGTTGACGTTCAGCCGCGGCGCGCCCCGGTAGCGCTCGGCCACCTGCGGCCGCTCCAAGGGGTACTGCTCGGTATAGATTTCCTTGGGATCCTGGTAGCGGAAGGTGATCTTCAACCCCTGCAGCAAGTCGACGAGGAACACTTTGCGGAGCAAACTCGGCAGGCCCATGATGCAGCTAGCTTACCATTATCCGGCGAAACGCCAAAACCTGGGCAAATCCGTCGCTCCCTTGAAAATTGGCCTCTGACCGTTTTTATTCCCAAACGTCTAAGGTCACAACGCGGTCTGAGTCTTTGAAGAGACCGTGCCATGGGGAGCGAGAGTTGGCGGGGGAACTTTTCCGGCGGTCCGTCCGTATTCCTAGGAGAGAGGACGATATGAAGGCGTACTTCACAAACCTGCCGATGAGAATCTGGCTGCTGCTCGTCGTGCCCGCGGTAGTGATTGCCTACCCGGTGGTGCGAGTCGTGGTCCCGGCGGTGGTTCGCGCGGTGGTGCCAGAAGCGGTGCGAACGGTGCTGAGCGTGATTTAAATTCCGACCCGAAGATCGGGCGCTTGCCCGTAAGTTTTCCGGTCCGAACCTACCCGTCGAGTCCTGCATTCCTGTACCAAACCCGTTAGAATGCGGAGCGGAGCGTAACTCCTCGTGCCCCCACAGAAAACAGCCGCAGGCGACCACCCCAAGAGTCAAGATCTAAGACCCAAGACCACCTCCGACGAACTTCGACCGGACGAAATCTGGATGGAAGAAGCCCTCCGCTGCGCCCAGCGCGCGCTCGAAGCGGGAGAAGTTCCAGTGGGCGCGGTCGTGGTTTGCGATGGCCGGATCGTAGGGCGCGGATGGAATCGCAACATCACCAGCTCCGACCCCACGGCCCATGCCGAGATCATCGCTCTGCGGGAAGCAGGTGCAACCGTTGGTAACCACCGTCTGGAAGACTGTGAACTGTTTGCTACAATTGAACCTTGCGCGATGTGCGCCGGCGCCCTGGTGCATGCCCGCATCCGGCGCCTGATATACGGCGCGGACGACCCCAAAGCTGGCGCGGTGCGTTCCGGGATCGCAGTCCTGAATCATCCGCAACTGAACCATAAGATCGAGGTTCGCAGCGGAGTGCTGGCCGGCCGCAGCGCGGAAGTGCTGCAATCGTTCTTTCGAAACCGTCGTTAGTCGATCGCTAGTCATTAGCAGTCCCCAGAACATCTCATGCGTGATTGATTCTGTGCTGGGAGCCGGTGACAGGGCAACAATGAGATGTAACTGATTGATATCAAACGGTGTCGGCGGACGTCGTTTGATGCGAACAGGTACGGCGCGTCACTTCTTATCGTCCCCTTAACGTACCCAGATTTTGCAGCATCTTTCTTGCGCCCGCGCAAAGGTCAAACAACCAGGGATCGAGGAAGATGAGATGCTTATTCACGAGCATTGCGAAAGGACAGAGCTTTACTCGCTATCAGCCCGAACCCATTCTTACGGGCGGCATTCTCTAAGCTCAATGATTCTTCACGCGCCGCGACCGACTGTCCTGCCCTGTTTCTCAACTCCGCCAAGGCCAGCCGTGTTTCGAATTCAAGTCCCAAGAGTTGTTGAGAATGAGCCTTTTGAAGTGTCTTCTCTAGTTGTGCGCTCGCAGCTGGGAAATGGCCTGACCAGTCTTGTACGCGACCAGACATCATTTCGAACTGCAAACGGAGCAGTGTGTTCGCACTTTTATCGGCCAGTGATTTAGCCTGTCCCGCCGCAGACTCGGCTTCAGGAAGCTTGGATTCGGCCAGCAGGGCATCGATGAGCACAATGCTGGCGGCCAATTCGTCATCGGCCTGCTGATCTTGATGAAACTGTTCTTTGCATTTACGGATCACAGTTTCGGCGTCTGAGCTCCGCCCTTCTTCAATTGCCAGGTGGGCAAGCGCAAGTTCAGTTTCTGCCGCTGTTTGTTTCTCGCCAGTTTGTTTGCGTATCGCCAATGCTTCCTCGTAGGACTTCCGGGCAGCGACCAAATCACCGCGATCGGTGAGAACGTCTCCTCTTCCAGAAAGGACATCTGCGACAGCACTTTTGTCATCAGCTTCCTGAGCTACAGTCTTGGCTTGCTCGAAGGTTGTTGAGGCCTTGTCAAGCTCTCCTCGACGCCGAGCAACTTCCCCAAGATCGTTTAGCGTAAGAGCGATGCCGTCCTTATCTCCCATTTCTTTGTAACCGGGAAGAGCGTCGGAAAGGGCATGCTCTGCGCTGGCGAGATTCCCGCGGGCCAGAAAGACATCGCCGAGATTACTGGAAACCGTTGTGATTCCATCAATGGCGCCGATCTCGCGGAACATTCTTAGGGCCTCTCGAAACATGCTCTCCGCCCGATCGATCCGGCCCAGTTGATAGTAGAGTCCGGCAAAGTCACTGAGTGTGCGGGCTTCGTTGTTGCGATCGCCGGCCGCTGCATAGCTCTGGCGAGCATTCTGGCAGTCTCGGATGGCCTGCTCGGTGGAAGAGCCATTGCCAAGGGTCTCGCAAAGAATTCCATAGGCGCGTGCGACGAGCAAATGAGCACCCTGTGCAGTGCCCTTTTCAACAGCGCGCCGCCCCGCTGCTTGCGCTTTCGCATAGTCGTTATTTATCCAAGCGCGTGATTCAATCATGTCGATCCGTGGATCGTCAGCAGCTGGACTAGGCAGGCGCCGCAGGGCGGCCACGGTTTTCAGCGCATCTTCAGAGTTCACACGGCGTTGCTCGTCGGCCAACCGAAGTCCGTAATTCAGGTTGTCCGGAAACTGGGCAAAAAGCTTCCGGTACACCTCAATCGCTTTGTTTGTATCCTGCAGCGACGAATAGTACTGACCATCAATTTGGAGACGTTCTTCTAAGCTTAGATGTTCAGAAAGCGCGCGCGCATGCTCAGCCTCGTCGCGAGCCTTCAAGTCGTATCCGAGATGATGCCATGCATCGGACAAAGCGGAATGTGCTAGAGGAAAATCCGGTTCGACCGCTATCGCCTGGACAAGCAGATCTCGGGAGTGGACAAAGTCGAATGCCCAGAGACGAGACCGACCTTCGGTGTAGAGCTTTACCGCCAGCTGCTTCACCGGTAAGGCAGCTCTCGTCTGCGCGAAAGCCTCTTCTGAAATTGATGTGCCTCCCAAGCTGTTCCGAAGAGACGCCCCGGCCTGACCTACAAGTTCGAAAAGGTTGTCTTCATTTCCCACAAAAGCTCGCTCGGCAATCGTCTCGCCGCGTTCGGTGTCTTGGACCCGAACGTCCAGACGAATCCGCCTCTCTCCTTTTCCCGGCAACGGCGTATATGAGCCAAGTACGACCACGTCTGCTCCAGGATTGGTATGGAGCCGTTCAAGGGTCTCTTTCGCCAGGCTGTCTTCGTCGCTCAGTGGGAGTTCTCGTTTTGCGCGCGCCACGTCCTCACCCGAGACCATACGTAAGGCGCTATCAGCGGCGAGCTCGGTACTGAGCATTTCCGCAAAGGCCGGCGAGAGCCAGTTGTCCTCGGGACGTCCAGGCAGATTGCGAAAACCCATCACGGCTACAGATCGTCGAACGTGTACCGGAGGAAGGTTGGTCTCGGCCATAGTCTTATTTTCTATCCTGGTCCGCGGAAGGCGGAATCGATAAGCGGTACCACCGATCACAAGCACAATGAATGCGGCAATTGCTATGTAACGCAACCTCCGGCCTGAAATGGCAGAGTGTTTTTCTGAGCTGAGCGACCAAATCGGCGGTCTTACAGGCCCAGGTGTGACGGGGCGGACCGGATCTTGTGATTCTGTGGCAGTAGTGACCGGCGCCAAAAAGCGATAGCCTCGCCGCGGAACCGTTTCCACATAACAGGGTGCGTCCGCATTGTCCCCGAGTGCATCACGGATCTTCCGGATCGCGACTCCCAAGCTGTTATCGAACTCCACGAAGGTGTTTTGGGGCCAAAGGCGTTGGCGCACCTCTTCGCGGGAGACGACCTCTCCTGGTCTCTCCACCAGAATTGCGAGCAGGCGGTAGGGCAGATCTTGCAACTTCAGCTGGTTGCGGTTGCGAGTGAGCGTGGCCTTACTGGTATCAAGCTGGAACGGACCAAACCTGTATACGGTCTTTTTGTGAGGTTCCCCAGGCGACACGCGGTTCCCTTTGGTCACAGATGGTAGCACAGCCCCGTTAAGAAGAGGGTCTAAGCCTATAGAAACCTGACACTTATCAGTTAAGGCACGTTTAAAGGACAGTTTCATTGACCCGACGAGCAAATCCCTACACATTGACGTTCGAAGGGCAGCCGATTCGCGCGACCACCGTTCGGAAGGCAGCCCACCAGCCATCAGGGGGAAGTGGCATCGGGGGGATGCCAACTTCCACCTGGGGACGTCACTTGAGGGGTAAGGAAGATCATCATGAAACGAGTCCTAATCGTCGTAATCCTGTTGGCCATTCCCGCTTGTTTCGGGCAGACGCAGACTGCGAAAGTTCGCACGTATTACGTTGCCGCGGACGAGGTGGACTGGGACTACGCCCCTGGCGGTGTCAACAAGATGATGGGCATGAAGTTCGAGGGCTACTCGACGGTATTTACCGAACGGGGACCGCACCGAATTGGAACCGTTTATCGCAAAGCCCTTTACCGCGAATATACAGACGACACCTTCACCCGGCTCAAGCCCCGACCTCCGGAGTGGGAGCACACGGGAATTCTTGGCCCGATCCTGCGAGCCGAGGTCGGTGACACGATCCGCATTCTTTTCAAGAACAACGCTACACGTCCGTACAGCATGCATCCGCATGGCGTCTTCTACCGAAAAGACTCGGAGGGAGCGCCGTACGACGATGGCACTTCCGGAACCGACAAAGAGGACGATGCAGTTCCTCCCGGCAAGACTCACCTGTACACGTGGGAGGTTCCTGAGCGCGCTGGACCCGGACCGAACGACCCTAGCTCGATCGTCTGGCTTTATCACTCCCACACGAACGAGTTGAAAGATGTTGAGAGCGGGTTGGTGGGCGCCATGATCATCACGCGACGCGGCATGGGAGATGCCAATGGCAAACCGAAGGATGTGGATCGTGAATTCGTCTGCCTGTATCTGCTATTCGACGAGAACGTGAGCTGGTATCTCGACCACAACACCGAAACGTTCACCACCGATCCCAAAGGCGTAAAGAAGCTCGAGTTCGCCCCCGTCGACAACGAAGGCAACTTCTCCGGTGTCGGTTCGGGATTCACCGTCGCCAACGCCAAATTTGCCATTAACGGCTACATCTACGGCACCGGCCCGATGATGACGATGAAGAAAGGCGAGCGTGTCCGCTGGTATCTGGTCGCACTCGGAGAGCAGTTCAGCGTGCACACGCCCCACTGGCACGGCAACGTTGTCTTGCACGACGGCAAACGTACCGATGTCGTTCCCCTCATGCAGGCACAAATGGAGACCGTGGACATGGTAGCCGACAATCCCGGAATTTGGATGTTCCACTGCCACATTGATGATCACATGGATGCCGGAATGGTGGCGCTTTACAAAGTTGAGCCGTAACTTAAATGCCCCGATATCGGAAATCGGGGAATCTGTCCTGGAGGGAGAACCGCGATGTTTCGAAATGCTTTTTTCATTTGCATATTGTTAATACCTGCCTCGATGGCTTCGCACTATGCCATGGCGGCTGACTCCTGCGAGCCGGTATTCGACGCCATCACAAAAATTATCACGACCCCCAGCCATAGTTATTCCACGGGAGTCCTGAATGGCAAGGCACGCAGCACCGAGACCATCTATGTCCAGGGAAAGAGTTACATGATCGTGCAGGGCAAGTGGATGCTTAGCCCGGTAACCCCAAATGATGTGTTGGAGCAAGAAATGAAAAACCGCACGAACAGCAAAGCTACATGCCAATTCCTGCGTGATGAATTCGTCAACGGCGAACCCGGTGCGGTCTATTCCATGCGCCGTGAAACGGAAAATGCAAAAGAGGACGGGCAGATGTGGATTTCCAAGACGACTGGCCGCGCGTTACGAAAAGAAGTTGATGTGGACTACGGTGGTGCGATGGGGAAGAGCCACCTATCGGCACGCTACGAGTACAGCAATGTGAAACCACCGATGTGAGCGAAAGCATTTTCCAACGATTTCTCTGCAAGGACCAATGATAGGGAGGTTGAGCATGGCCAACTTTTGTACGAAATGCGGAACGCCGCTGACGGGTCGATTCTGCGTAAAGTGCGGCGCGGATATAAGTCAATCAACGGCTCCCGCGCCGCCGCAGCCAGTACAACAAAATGCAGGAACGGCATCGCCGGAAGCTGTTCCGGTCCCGGTTGCCGTGCCGGCATCCGCAACCGTTCCGCCCCTGGTCACCAACAAGAAGATGAGTCCGCTGGCCAAGCTTGGGATCGCTGCGGTCGTAGTCGTCTTCGTTGGTGGCGCACTCGCTGCCGGAGGTGTTTATTACGTCGCCCACCGAGTCAGTCAAAAGATTCATGAGGAAGCAGGGAGCATTCTTGGATCAAGCCCAAGTTCCGCCAGCCCGGATTCCTCGAGCGGCGGAACAGGCTCGGGAAGCGCAGGCGGGATCGACGTCTGCCGACTGTTGCGCAAAGAAGACGTCGGCCGCGCGGTAGGGGTCGAGATCGTCCGCACACAGCCTGGGGACAATTCGTGTTCTTACATCGCGAAGGGTGATAAGGCGGACATGCTCGCACAACACGCCACCGCAATGATGGCCGCCCGCGGCGCGGACAAACAGACGCAACAAACGATCCAGAAGTTTGCGGGAGGCATGTTCAAGGCATTTCAGAGCGAACAGCCGGCATCGGAGCAAGACACTTCCGGTGAAGTGCCGGTGTTCTCGTTTTCGGTCGATCCGAACGCGGCGGAGGAACAGATGCGCCTGAACGCCAAGGTGCTCGGCGTTATGGGAGACCAGGAAGGACTGCCTGGTATCGGCGATCAGGCGTTTGTGTCGGCGGACGGAATAATCATGATGCGCAAGGAAAAGAATCTCGTCCGCATCATGTTCATCTCCTGCCCGTGCAATACGGACGCCGTGAAGCCTTTGGCCAAGGAAATCGCAGACGCGCTGTAGACCGGCGTGAGGGAAGAATGCGTGACACGAGACCACTGCCCAGAAAAGCTTACGGCAAGTTTACATTTTCAACTGGAGAATCTCAATGAAAACCGCTTCCTTGAATAGAAATGTTCATTTAACAGTTAACACCTTATCTGAAAGGAAACATCATGAAAGCTAGTTATCCTGTCCACGCATTCCGAACACTGGAGAAACCGCTGTCCCGCCTAGCCTGCTTCCCGCTCATCCTGCTTCTGGTCTTAGGCGCCTGTTCAAAGCCCGTGTCGAACACAGGCGCCGCGGCATCGCAGGGCGTGGCGAACGGCGATGCCAGCACTCCCGCAGGCAACGCGTGCGACCGGAAACTGGTGACGTCGGCCGACGCAGCCCAGATCTTGGGCGAGCCGGTCGCTTCGGAAAAGGTCCTGCCGGGCGATGCACAGTCTTGCGTGTTCACCACGGCGGACTTCACCAGGCTGACGATCTCCCTGCGTCCGGGCCTCGGGCGAGCAACGGTGGATACCTGGGCTGCGGGGAACATGCCCATGCCGGTGACCAACGTATCGGGCGTCGGCGAACGGGCGGTGTGGCAGTCGACGCTCAAGGAGATCAACGCGGAGAAGAACAACCTGCTCTGCGACATCGGCGTCGTCGGTCCTGGCCACAGCGCGGGCGCGACACCGGAGAAACTAGGCGCCCTTTGCAACAAGATCTTCGCGGCGATGTGAGGCTTCAGCACCCAGCCCGCCAATCAAAGGCCTCTAGGCGCGACCTGACCGCCTCCGAGTCGGTGTGTGTGGTCCGCGAATGAGGTGGTGCGGATTGATCTTGAAGATTGATGGGCCTTTGCTCCAGGACGTAGATCTAGACATGGAGCCCAAGGCAAGAGGCATCAATCAATTCGTTTTGACTACAACGAAAAATGAAGGGACCTGACGGTGCGTTTCGGCAAAAACAAAAACAGAAAGAGAACAAGAATGAAATCACGACGGAACAAGTGGAAAATCCACTTTGCTTTTGTCTTGTTCCTCTGCTGCACTGCGGCGTTCGCACAGCAATCGAACAAACCGGTAACACCGGTTCCGCAACACTTGGAGGACTTGCCTGCTGCAGGCCAAGGCTCGAAAAGCGGAGCGAACCAGCCTTCGCCGGAGATCCAGAGTCTAATCAAGGTGCTCTCCGGAAAGTGGTCCGTCAGTGTGAAGTTCGAGCCGACTGCCGCAATACCGGGCGGTGCCGAAGGAACCGGAGAGGAAACGTGGCGCGCAGGACCAGGGGGATTCACGTTTCTGGATGAAGTGCATCTGCCCACTCCCGGAGGAGAGGTCTTTCTCCTCGGGATCATCTGGTGGGACGGCAAAACGAAAAGCTTTTACGGCATGGAGTGCAACAACCAGCTTCCCTACATATGCGACCTGAAGGGTGCGCTCAACGACATCACGATGAAGTGGGATGGCAAGGAGTTCACCATCGACGAATTGGAGACTTCTCCAGACGGCAAGAAGATGATGTGGCACGAGGTGTGGTCCGATATCACCCCGACCTCGTTTACCCAAACCGGAGATATGGGCGAGCCTAGTGGTCCGTCCAAGAGATTCTTAACGATCCGCGGGACGCGGCTGGCGGCCAGCAAAGAATCTTCGGCAGAGAAGCCTGAGCAAGCGCCGACTGGCGAGGTTCAGGCAAGGCACATCAACGTATCGTTTGCTCCGGGAGAACGCCCATGAGATCTCCCGCTTGTCTTGGAGGCGTCGTGGTAGTGTTCATCATGAGCTTCGTGTTTGCCGCAAGGGGCGGAACGAAACTGCTCACTACGGATCCATTGACGGGACTTGCGCTCTATCCCGCCACAGATTCCCGACTCCACTTGGGTAATGAGCCTACTCGGCTGCCCGAGTCGCAAGTCTGTAAAAGCAAAATGCAGGTTGATTTCTACTCGGTTTACGACTCCAAAGTGAATGCGACGCTCGCTTGGTATGACGCTCACCTGCCAGGGTTCAAGAAGACGCACGCTTACGCCGCCAACCGCTCGCAAGACACCTACTACAAATCCGATGGGACGCTGATTGTCTCAGTCACAGGCAGCCCGGGCAAAGAAGGAGAAAACACGGACACCTATTCGGTGTTGTATGCCCGTCTTCAGCCCGGACTACCCGAGAAGACGATCGTTGGCCTTAATCAACAGAGAGTTGTTTGCCCCTGATCGATCCATCTTTGCTCCCTAGCTTTTTTCGACTACGTAAAATTGTGAATCATCGTTTCTGGCGCGCTTGCTGATCGGCTAGAGGCTTTCGTGCTTCGAGGACAGCGGGGTTTTCCGTGTCGGCTTGCGGGCAGTTGGTGACCGCCGCGAGGTCTTTTACTGGATCACTTCCGCATCGGCGACCATTGTTTTATAACGGCCAGCTCGCTGAGGCGTACTACCACAATCGTGTGTTTGGACTCTTTTGGTGAGGGTGACTTCTCGGTTGGCCATCGGTGACCCCTTGACGTTGGTATCAGTACAGGTATCACCAGTCTGCAAGTGCTAGATAACAAAAATACTGGCGGAGAGAGAGGGATTCGAACCCCCGATACCCGTAAAGGTATACACGCTTTCGAGGCGCGCGCCTTCAGCCACTCGGCCATCTCTCCGCGCCCACCGGTTTCATTTTTATTTTATCAGGGAAGTTGTTGGCTTCGGATTTCCCCGCTCATCTCACTGAACTGAGCCCGGCTCAGCCTCCTCACCCAAGCCAAGTATGCGGTTAGTCAACAATTCCAGCGCGGGCGGAATTCGGCAGTTGCTTTCGAGAACGTCCCTGACGAAAAACAAAGCGGACATACCTTAACGGGTATCCCACCCTCTCCGCCGTTTCTCAGGCTGTGGATAACCTACAATCGAGCACAGCGCCCAGATCCACGCCGGCTCCCGCAGACCAACACCGTTGCAGATCCCAGAGTCCAGGCAAGAGAAGTGCTAGAGTTACGCAAATGCGTTCTGAAATTGAACAGGCCGTTATGCTCTTGCAGCATACTTCTCCGCGAGCATGACCACCATCGTACAAGTCGAATACCGAGTCGGCGTCCCGTCGATCCGTGAAAACTACTGCTCTTGCTTCTGCCCCGCCGCAAACACCGTCCAGGGACCGGCCTTCATATCCCGCAGCAACGGCTTCTGCCAGGCGAATTCCGGATGGCGCTCAAGGAAATCAGCGGCCAGAAAGTCCGCGCCGCAAGGATGCCCTGCTCTCGCCACAAAGCTCATCTTCGCGGCCATGGCGCTGTCCGTCGCTTTCCCCTGCACCGCCCCGCCTGGATTATAGGCGTCCCATCCCCACTCCTTCACGCCGCGCGAAGAGGCATCCACATGCCCGCACAGCGCTCGCTCGTTCGGTTGCTCCTTCTTTTCGAAGCTGTCGAAATGGTCCGACAGGAACTGCTCCGCCATGGTAACGTCAACCTTTCCCTTGGCCTGCTTCATTACGTCTTCCCAGCGCGCATGCCGAGCATTGGGCGAAGACGAAGCATTGTCGGGATTAAAGGTGGTCTCGTCACGAATCACTTTCGGATCGCGCGCGAAGTTCGAGCTGACGAAATATCCATCCTTCGTGCGCCACAGCGGCGTGTTCTTCAGCCCCAACTCCAGATATGCGATCTCTCCCGTCTTCCGGTCGCCAATGAGCCAGTCATTGGCATATCCACCGTTGTTGCCCTCTTTGATAATCCGCACATAGTCATCAATGTTGTTGGCGTATTGCAGCGCCTTGCGGGAACGCATGAATTCAGGCTTCCCGCGCGGATCCCAACCTTCAAACTGCGTGATGGTGGTTTCCGTAATCATCATGCCCGCGGAGTTCACGCCAAAATCGTCGTCGCTGGTTATCACACCGGGAAAGCCGTCCATCAAAATCCGATTCCCGTGTTCTGGCTGGATGTCGAAGATCACCACCCAGCGCTCGCCCGCCAGGTAGCTCGTCCAATTATTGTGCGCGACCACAATCTGGTGATCTTTGGTTATGCTGCCCGTCGCAATAAATGCGCTGCAGTTCCCGGGAGCTGCGAGCTTCGGCGCCTTGGCCGACTTCTGCTGCTTGTTGAGCCAGGGCACATAGTAGTCGGGCACTTCCTCGAATGCGTTGAGCGCCACGATGTCGTAGACGTCGAGACCGACGCCGTGTGCCTTCACTCCATCGGCTATGCCCTGCAGTTCCTGCTGGTATTCAGCGTCGATGTGAGGCCAAAGCATCTGCCGCGCCGTGGTGCGGAAGAATTCCCAATCTCGCTGCGTCTGATGCATGTCAAACATCTTGATCGCCTCAAAGGCATCGGCAATTTCCGGCGCGAGAAGATAGCCGTGCTGAAAGCCGACGTCGGACGGCGAGCCTTCCAGGTGCACGTAGGTCCAACCACCCTGCTGGAAGCGATAGGCCTTCTGCAACCGCGCGTCGGACGAGCCAGACGCCGCTCCCGCCGCCACAGCGCAACTTAAAACCAGCGTGAAACCGAGCACGAATCCCTTGCGCACAAGCTGTTTCAACATGAATTCCCTTCCCTGACCGTCTTGCAAAGATCGGTCCGCCGCATCGACGCAACATTCTAGCCTGTCGCTTGTGCTTCTAGATATCCGTCCGCGGCTCCGGATGCCTCCTCAGATACCAGCATGGCAACCAACCCGCGTGCGGAAATAGAGCGTTCACGCACGTCTGAGCTTGCGGTGGGTCAAAAATGAACTGTGTCTTTCCGTTCTTCTGCAGCACGGCGTAGTAATGATTCACCGTAACCGATCCGTACGCATTACGGCTAGTCGCCGCCCGGATCCGAAAAACCGCATAGTCCAATCCATACGCCAGGACGGCCGCCCCAACCACGGCGAGAATCACGGCGACGAAGATTCGTCGTAGTCGCACTCTCAGGCTTGGAGCGGATGTCAGAGTCATCGACGCCAGATTATAAGCCCTCGCCCGCATTCCCATCCCACGTTGACAATTCCCCCGTCCGGCAGGCAAACTACCGCATTCGCTGGGAATCGCTTCCGGCGAGCGCCTGCTGCGGCCCGCGATGCACAATGGCTGTTCAGGCCTTATAATCGCTCTTCACCTCGTACATGGCCATGACCGAGCAACGGGTCTCGTACACGCTCGACTCCTCATTGGAGACGATCGACAATGCGGAGGAGAAGGCCACAAAGATCGCTACCGACCTCGGCTTTGGCGACGACGAAGTCATGCAGATATCCATGGCCGTGCGCGAGGGCGCGGTCAATGCCGTGTTGCACGGCAATTCGTATGCTCCGGATAAGAAAGTAACCCTCGCCTTTGAGCGCACGGGCGACGATCTGGTCATCACCATTCGCGATCAAGGCCCGGGGATGGATTTGAGCAAGATTCCGAACCCCTTGGCCCCGGAGAACCTGCTCAAAACGTCAGGCCGCGGAATTTTTCTTATGCGCTCGTTTATGGATGTGGTTGAAATTCGGCCCTCCCAAACGGGCACTGAACTCAAACTAATCAAGCACGTCCACGGGCCATCCGCGGGCGGCAAGGAGGCTTCCCAGTGACCATGAAGGTTAGCAGTCGGCAAGTGGATGGAGTTACGATTGTGGATTGCAGCGGTCGCATCACCCTCGGCGAAGGCAGCGTCATTCTCCGCGACACGGTGCGCGATATCCTCGCCAAAGGGAACAAGAAGATTGTTCTGAATCTGCAGAACGTCAACTATATCGACAGTTCGGGCATCGGTGAACTGGTCAGCGCCTTCACCACGACCAAGAATCAGGGCGGCGAACTCAAACTCCTGAACCTCACCAAGAAAGTCAATGATCTGCTTCAGATCACCAAGCTCTACACCGTGTTCGACGTGAAAGACGACGAAGCTTCCGCGGTCAAGTCGTTCAAGTAGACTTGCACCATTGTCTGTCGATGTGGGTCCTGTGAGTGTGGGTGATGTCGATCTGGGTGCCCCATTTCTCGCGTCTTTTGCGAGAAGTGGGGACTTTGCTCAGTTTCATTCCGGAACGGTCCACTCATTTTTTTCTTCTGGTCACAGACTTTATCCCGCGACCTTCCTAGAATCAAGGCATGTCGCCCCTCCCACCTGTGGGTACAACCGCCCAAGCCTGCCCTGAGCGAAGCCGAAGGGGCTGTCCGGCCGGGCAAAGCCCGGCAGTTCTCCGCAGCGGCAGTTACTTGCCGCCGGGAAGCGCACTCGCCCTCGGACTAATAATCCTGGTCTTCGCGCCTCTGCTCTCCGCCTCCGATTGCATCCCCATTCACCAAGCCAGCCAGCACGTGGGTGAAACCAAGTGCGTCGCCGGCAAAGTCCTCAAAATAAGAATTGGAAATAAAGGAGTTCATTTCCTCGACTTCTGCGCGGATCAGATGGCCTGCCCCTTCACGGTGGTAGTCTTCCCTTCCGGATTGAAAGATGTCGGCGACGTTCGCCGCCTGGCAGGGCGTACGATCGAAATTCATGGAGCGGTCAAACTCTACGACGGCCGCCCTGAGATCATCCTCAACCGCATCAGCCAGATCACGGGAGGCGCCGCGATGATCCCTCCGCTCCCCAAAAACTACGACGTCGAAAATCGCGGCCACTACAGCGCCGGACACCTCCGCCCGACCAAGAAACCGGCCAAAACCAAAGCCACTCCCTCCACCACCGCCACTTATGGCAACGATGTCGAAGGCGAGGATCCCCAGTAGCAGGGTTCACACCATCCCCTTGCGCAACTCTTCCAACGGATACTTTGTTCCCCGCCACTCAATCCCATCATTCCACAAGGTGAGCACCATCGAGCGCAAGAGCGTAAAGATACACAGCGCCGCGCTCACCGGATGCAGCAAGAAGTAATACGACGGCACCGCTATCCACCGCGACATCCCGATATAAATCAAGAAGATTGATCCCAGCGCCACTGCATACGGCACGCGAGCCCACCCATGGGCCAGAAACACACCGAGAAATGGCCCGAAATTCAGGAACGCCAGCCCGAAAGCCGAGATCACCGTGCGCCACCACTGAAACGAAAGCACGGCAAAGAAATTTTTGGTCAGGTTATTGACCACTCCCATTGCGCCTTTAGCCCACCGGATCGAAATCAAATCTCCGCCGAAGACGTTGCGTTGAGCAAAGCCCGCCTTCTTCACCAGCTTCCCCAGCTTCATGTCGTCGATCACTTCCATGCGCAGGGCCTCATAGGTTCCCACCGCGTTATATACGCTGCGCCGCACCAGGTTGAACGCGCCCACGCCCATGTGGTCATCCGTTCTCGGATCAGCCACCTTCCACGGCCGGTGCCCAAACATGAACAGGGTATGGAAAAATGCAATCATCATGTACTCGCCCGGCCGCTTCATGATCATGCGCGGAAACAACACGACATGATCCGCGGGCACGGCCTCGGCGTAAGCCAGCGCGCGTCGCAATGCGTCTGGTCTGAAAAGCACGTCCGCATCGGTGAAAAGCAGCCAGTCGCCGGTCGCCTGGTTCGCCGCCGTCCACATCGCATGCGTTTTTCCCAGCCAGCCCGCAGGCAGTTCGCTGTGATGAACGACCCGGAACTCCGGATGCCCCATTTCTCGCGTCTTTTGCGAGACGTGGGAATTTTTCGAAACCCGTTCCATGATCTCGCCCGTGCGGTCGGTCGACCGATCGTTAACCGCGATCACTTCATAGTTGTCGTAGTCGAGCGCAAGCATCGTATTCAGCGCTTGCTCAATGGTCTCTTCTTCGTTGCGGGCCGGAACAATAATGGACACGCGAGGATTGCCAGCAGGCGAAACGGGATTCCGATCCCACTCCGGACGAGAAACATCTGCCACGCTGGGCATGCCCAGGGCAGCATCCAATATGCGGGAGACCCACGCCAGCGCCAGAATCGTTCCCGCAATCCAATGAAAGTAAACCATCCTGCTTACGACTTCCCTGCCCCGGCAGACGCGCCGTCGACCGCGACCGGCGGCGCAAACTTCATTCCATAGAACAGTATCGCAGACGAAATCCCCATCGCGATCACGGGCAGAATAAACGCCGCCTGCAACGATCGCTTGTCCGCCACCCATCCCATCATGGTCGGCGAAGGCACGTCCCCCAAAATATGAATGATGAAAATATTGACCGCCAACGCCGTGGCCCGAATGTGCGCCCCCACCGAATTGATCACAGCTGCGTTGAGCGGAGCGGTATTGAGCAGAAGAAAAAATGCCGCCACCGTGATCGCCGGTATCATCACGGGCCCTTTCACAAACAACGCCACAATCATGACCGGCACGCCCAGCAACATGCTTGCCGCCGAAACCAGATAGTAGGAACCCTTCATCCGCGGCAACAGATAATCCCCGAGCCATCCGCCCGCCAGGGCCGCGACGATTCCATCCACAACAATGATGATCCCGAACGCAAAATTGGCCGCCTCCAGCGTGTAGCCTCGCTCGCTGAACAGGAACTTCGGGATCCACACCTGAATCCCGCCCAGAGAAAACGTCATGGCCGCCATCCCCAGCGTCGACGTCAGAAACGCCGGATTTCGCGCCAGCCCAAGGATCGTCCCTCGTTCCGGCGTTTCCTTCAGCGAATCAAACTGGCCCCGCTCCGGCTCCTTCAAAAACAGAACCGCCAGTGCCAGCAGGAATCCCGGTGCGGCCGCGATATAAAACGGAAATCGCCACCCGTAATGCGGAGCCAGATACCCGCCGAGCAAATATCCCGCCGCCGACCCCACGGGAATCGCCAGATAAAACACTCCCAGAATGCGGCCGCGCTTTTTCTCGGCGAACAGATCGGCCACAAACGTCGGCGCAATCGTGACAAACGTCGCCTCGCCCACCCCCACCAGCGTGTGCCGGATCAGCAGTTCCGTGTAGGTATGCGTGACCGCGGTGAGCAGAGTCAGCCCGCTCCAGAACAGCGCGCCCAGCACGATGATGAGCTTCCGCGAGTACCGGTCCGCCAGCGGCCCTACAAACGGAGCCGCAATCATGTAGAAACCAAGGAAAGCGCTGGTCAGATATCCGATCTGTGCATTGCTCAGATGAAACTCATCCTGCACCAGCGGCTGCACCGCGAACAGCACGTTGCGGTCCGCGTAATTGAGCAGGTTGAGCGCCGTGAGAACAATCAGCGCGGTGCGCGGTTGGAGATCCGTCTGAGCCACAGGTCGAGCGAATATAGCATGGGCTCAGCTTCGCTGCCGCTTCGGCCGCGGCCACCGCGCCACAATCGTCGTCGCAATGCCACCCCGCGGGCGAAATTCCCCCTTCACTTCCGCCCACACTGGCTTCGCCCACTTCACTACATCCTCCAAAACCTGGTTGACGACGTTCTCCTGAAAAATCCCCAGATTCCGGTAGCATTGCAGATACTCCTTCAGCGATTTCAATTCCAGGCAGTTTTTGTCGGGCATGTAGCGGATCGCTAACACGCCAAAATCGGGGAGCCCGGTCTTCGGGCAGACCGACGTGAACTCCGGATCATCCACCACAATCTCGTATCCAGGAAATTGGTTAGGCCAGGTCTCAATCTCCGGAAACTTCGTGTCCAGACCCGCGGCGGCGTGCTCAGGCGTATAACGAGGCGATTTAGCCATGCCACTATTGTAGCTTTTGATCGTTATGCAGCCGTAGTCACGTTGCCCGCATCCAATCAGATACCGTGCTGGGAGCGTCCCTATGTATCTGTCGCGGCCTCCGCAATGGTAAATTACTACTTACAGTTATTCCTACCGCAACCTGAAAGACTACCGGTTGGCATCGACGAACAATTCGAAAACACCGTCCCGCCGGCGCTGGATATGGCCCGCGTTCGCACTGCTGGCGGTCCTGGCGCTGCTGTATTCCTATCTCCACCAGACTCCTCTGAAAGTGCGTGCCGCTACGGTCGAGCGCGGTTCCATCCGCAGCCTGGTCTCCACCAACGGCAAGATTGAGCCCATCCAAAACTTCGAAGCGCACGCTCCCATCGCGACCACGGTAAAACGCCTGCTGGTCAAGGAGGGCGACCACGTGCACAAGGGCCAACTCCTGCTGCAACTCGACGACGCCGACATCCGCACCCAGGCTGCCCGCGCCCAGGCTCAGGTAAGAACAGCGCAAGCCGACCAATCCGCTCTCCAGACCGGAGGCACCCAGGAAGAAGTTTTGACCTTGAATGCACAACTCGTGAAAGCCCGGAGCGCGCACGATGTGGCCCAGCGCAGTCTCGATGCTTTCCGCCGTCTGCAGCAGGAAGGCGCGGCGTCCCCCGGCGAAGTTCGCCAGGCTGAAGACACTCTGCAACGTGCCCAGGCCGACGTTACCTTGCTCGAGCAAAAACAGAAAGACCGCTACTCCAAACCTGAAACGGCGCGGATCGAGGCCCAGGGCACTGTAGCGCAAGCCGCCTATGACGCCGCCGAAGACGCTCTGCTCAAATCCAGCGTGCGCGCCCCCTTCGATGGCATGGTCTATTCCCTTCCCGTCAAGCAGGGCGCCTTCGTCCAAGCCGGCGAGCTGCTACTACAAGAAGCCGATCTCTCCCGTGTGCTGGTTCGCGCATTTGTCGACGAACCGGATGTGGGCCGTCTTCAGTCGGGACAAAAAGTCGAAATCATTTGGGACGCACTCCCCGGCCGTACCTGGACGGGCACAGTGAACACTGTGCCCTCGACGGTGAAGCTGCGCGGCTCCAGAAATGTCGGTGAGACGACCTGCGTCGTTGACAATCACGATTTGCGCCTGCTGCCCAACGTCAACGTTGGCGTCACCATCGTGGTCGCCGAAGACAGCAATGTCGTCACTCTGCAGCGCGACGCTCTGCGCATCGATGAGAGCAAGCCTTACGTTTATAAAATTGTCGACCACCGCGTAAAGCGCCAGACGATTGAGTTTTCTTTGCAGAATCTGACCCGCGTCGAAATTACCTCCGGCCTTTCCGAAGGCGACATCGTAGCCTTACCCGCTGAGGAATCCAAACCACTCTTCGATGGCGCTGCCGTCAAGGTGGTTCCCTAGGACATGGGATGGACCACGCAGTTCGATTGTCATGCTCAGCTGGGCCGACTGTTGCTTCCAGCATTCCTTGTTGCCACCCTGCTGCAACCTGTGCGCGCCGCCACTTCTCCCAAAGAACTTCTCGCAACCGGTCAGGCGGACGAAGCCATTCAAACTCTGGAGCAGAATATCAGTCACTCCTCCGCCGATGCCGAGTTCTATAACCTGCTCTGTCGCGCCTATTTCATGATTGACGAGTGGGACCGCGGCATCCCCTCCTGCGAACGCGCCACTAAACTCGATCCGCAGAAAAGTCTCTACCATCTCTGGCTGGGCCGCATTTACGGAGAGAAAGCCGACCGCGCCGGAGTCCTTTCGGCCGCTGGCCTGGTGAAGAAAATCCGCAATTCGTTTGAACGCGCAGTCGAATTAGATCCGAAAAGTTGGGAAGCCCGCACCGATCTAGCTGAGTTCTATCTTGAGGCTCCGTCCATCGTCGGCGGAGGCCAGGACAAAGCCCGCGCCCAAGCCGATGCGCTGCTCCTCTTCAATCCGGCGATGGCGCACTGGGTTCTCGCCCGCATCGCCGGGAAAAGCAAAGACACCGCCGGCGCCGAGCGCGAATATAGGGCCGCGATTGAAGCCAGTCACGGAACCGCACAGGCTTGGCTGCACCTGGCCCAATTCCTAGCGCACGCCAACCGATTGGACGAAATGGAGCAGGCACTCCGCACCATGGAATCCAGCCCGCTCGACCGCCCCGATTCGCTGATGGACGGCGCCAGCCTCCTGCTGCACATCGGCCGCAACTATCCCATGGCAGTGCGACTGCTCCGCCGCTATCTTTCATCTCCCGCCGAGGAAGGTCCCGCCTTCAAAGCGCACGACTTTCTGGGCCAACTACTGGAAAAGCAAGGAGACCGTCGCGCCGCCGCCCAAGAATACCGTGCAGCCCTGGCCCTGTCTCACACCTACACCCGCGCTCGGGAGGATTTGAAGCGAGTTGAACCTTGAAGCCATGATGCAACGATTGCGTAGGCCTCACATCTCGCGCGGTTCGAGGCTCAGGAATTTCGCCTTCGTGGCGCTTCACCTCGCAAATCCCTTCGAAAGTCCCACCACCGCTCCCATCTGACATTTAAAATCTCGCTGGCATCCAATTGTTCATGAAATCATTCCCAGATCGCTCGGAAAGGGTCGCAATGAAAACCTTGTGGCGCGGTGCCCACACCGCAAAATGGATTCTGGCATTCCTTCTACTCCCCGCCTCGCTGCTGGCCGAACCCGTCTCGCTCAAGCGGGTCGTCGAACTCGCCCTGACTCACGCCACCGGGGCCGCCATCACCGCTGCCGACGAACTGCGCGCTGCCGCCAGCTATCGAGAGCTTCGCAACAACTACGTCCCTCAACTCTCTACCGGAGCGGGTCTAGGCTATTCGTATGGCTTTCCCCTCGCTCTGGAGGGATCCGCGCCCTCTCTGTTCAACGTCAATGCACAATCCGCGCTGTTCAATCCCGCCTTGCGCGATTTCGTCCGCGCCGCAAAAGTAGATTCCGCCATTGCTTCTTTCAAGACCAAAGACGAGCGTAACCAGATCATTCAAGACGCTGCCCTGAGCTATGCCGAACTCTCCAAGTGGGAACAGCGCCTGGTCCGACTCCAGGAGACGGAGGCCGCCGCAAACAACATGCAGGCTGCGGTCGCCGAGCGCGTGAAAGAAGGTATCGACAGCGAACTGGAGGGCAGCAAGGCTCGCCTCTCGGCCGCGCGCGTGCGTCTGCGCATCGCCGAAGCACAAGGCGCCGCCGACGTGCTTCGCGAACACCTTTCCAAACTCACGGGACTTCCTGCAGCGAATATTCAGACCGACGCTGACTCGATCCCCGCGCCTCCCGCCGCCGCGGCGAACCAGGAGGCCACGAAAGAAGCTGCCACTTCCAATCCCTCGGTGGAAGCCGCCGTCGAACACGCCCGCGCCCAGTACTTGCGGGCCCAAGGAGAACACAGGTCTCTCTGGCCCAGCATCGATTTCGCCGCCCAATATGCCTTGCTCTCCAGGTTCAACAACTATCAGAATTACTACATCCCTTCCCGACCCTGCACCACATCCCTCGGCGAATTTCTGTGCGTGACCAGTAGTTTCCAGCAGAACAATGCAACCGTAGGCGTCAGCATCCGATTCCCTCTGTTCAACGCTTCGCAGCGTTCCCGCGCCCAGGCTGCCGATGCCGACGCCCTGAAAGCGACCAAACAAGCGGAAGCCGCGCGGAACCAGGTGTCGGAAGAAACCTTGCGTCTGCAGCGCTCGGTCTCCCAGATGCAAGCCGCGCGCGACGTTGCCCAACTGGAATACGAAATCGCCCAGAAAAATCTGACCGCAGTTCAAACCCGCATCGATGCAGGCACCGCGACGCTCCACGATCTCGACGATGCGCATTCGCAGGCCAGTGAACGCTTCATCGCTCTTCAGGACGTGACCTTCGAACTCGAACGCAGCCAAGTCGGCGTCCTGCGCTCCACCGGAGACCTGGAGAAGTGGGCTCTCGGCACTCCCTAAAAATCGCGCACTTGGAAGGCGTGTACGTCTAATACATCTGCGTACCCCGGGTTTTTTGCGAAAGGTTGGGATGCGGGCAGACTGGCTACTTGGGCTAGAGCTCTCCCCGCAACGTCTTCACCATCCCGCGAATCGCCTTCTCATTGCGCCGGTACCACCGCCATTGCCCTTTTTTGGTCGCCTCCACCAGCCCTGCCTCCGTCAAGATGGCCATGTGATGAGAAATAGTCGGCTGCGAAAGCCTGACGCGTTCCTCAATGTCTCCCGCACAGAGACAGGGTCCGTTCGATACCGCTCTTCGCCCCGTTGCCTTCGCGTCTGCTTCGCCTTGCTTCAAAGCTTGCAGAATCCGGCGCCGGGTCGGGTCAGCAATGGCGTGAAGCGCACGGTCGAGAGATGCTGCGCTGGAAGACATGGATGGACTAGGAATAGCGCGGAAATCGATAGGTGTCAATGTAGCAGGTTCACCTGAGGATTGTGGACGCCAGTTCCCCCCGGTTTGTCATTCCGACCCTTAAGCGAATGCGAGAGCGGAGGAATCTGCTTTTCAGCAGACTCACTACTTCTTCAAAATCGGGCTGTACCCATCTGCGATCAACCGCGCACGCATCGCTTCCGCGTCTTTAATGTCGGGGAACGGCCCAACCTGCACGTGAAACAGCTTGTCTGTCGGGACCTGGGCCGCTACAAACGCCGGATACTCTTTCTTCTTGAGCGCGTCCACCAGAGCATCCCCATCTTCCTGCTTGCTGACAGCAGCCACCTGCACGAAATATCCCGCCGCAGGCAGAGTTGTCGCTGGGTCGGGAGCGTCGGCTGGAGGCGTTCGAGCCGGAGCCGCATCCGCAGGCGGCGCCGCCGCGGGCTCGCTTTTTGCGTCGGCCGGCGGCGTCAACTCAGGGTTGGCGTCCTTCTGCTCCACCGACTTATAGAACGTCATGGGCTGCGCTGCCGGGGATCCGCTGCTCGCCTTCGTTGTTCCAGGAACGATCTGGGGCGAAGCGGCCGCGCTCGCCGTGGTGATCGCCGGCTCTGACTTACGTCCCAGCGAATATCCCAGCGCGAAGAATAGCGCGCAGATCCCAACCAGGCCAAAGAACAGGACCAATAGCTTGCCCGTTCCCAGTGTAATTTCCGTATCTTGTGAAGAAGCCATAGTTCAACTCCAGGCAATTTTCGGCGCGCGAAATTGCTCGCCTCCTTCTTCCTACGCTGTCTTCGCTGGTGCTGCCGCCCCGTTTCCGCTGCCCAGCAACTTCTGCAGTCCTGAGAAAAAGTCCACCGGCACCGGGAAGATCACAGTCGTATTCTTCTCCACGCCGATCTCGGTCAGAGTTTGCAAATAGCGCAGTTGTACGCTGACCGGCTCGGTCGCCAGCAGATGGGCCGCGTCCACCAGCCTCTGCGCGGCCGAGAATTCGCCCTCGGCGTGAATAATCTTCGATCGCTTTTCGCGCTCGGCCTCAGCCTGCTTGGCCATGGCGCGCAGCATCGACTCCGGCATGTCCACCTGTTTAACCTCGACGTTGGTGACTTTTACTCCCCACGGCGAGGTGTGCGTGTCGAGAATGCTCTGCAACCGCAGATTGATTTTTTCCCGATGCGAAAGCAGTTCGTCCAATTCCTGCTCGCCCAGCACCGACCGTAGCGTGGTCTGCGCGAATTGCGAAGTCTGGTAAACGTAATTGGACACCTCAACCACGGCCTTGTTCGGGTCGATCACGCGCAGAAAGATGACGGCGTTCACCTTCAGCGTGACATTGTCGCGGGTGATGATGTCCTGCGGCGGAACTTCGAGTGCCTCCTGCCGCAGAGATACGCGCACGATGCGGTCAATGGGCGCGAACACAAGAGCCACCCCGGGACCCTTCGCCGTGGCTAGCAACCGCCCCAGGCGAAAGATAACTCCGCGCTCGTACTCGGCCAGAATCTTGATGGAACTGAGAATGTATATGACAACGATGACGAGGAGAATAGTAGTAAATCCGCCAAAGATCTCAGACATGAATGCCTCCACTCAGGAAGCGTCCTAACGCTCCTAAGGTCGGATTGTATAGCAGCCAGCAGCAGGCGGCGAGCAAATCGCGAGTACGAAAGTTGCTTGGCTTGATGCGCAAGCATCAGAGCCTGTGCCTCTCCGTAGGCGTCGGGGGGAAGTCCGTCAGACCAAACCGCGAAGCGGCCCATTGGCGCCAGCCCGACATTTTGGAATGAGGCGAACCGGCGGGATGGGTGTACACTATGTGCCGTTTTCCCGGCCAAGAAGGACATTCGTGAGTAATTCGCACTAGCAGGAACAAGCAGATTGCACGGTCAAATCCCGAAAGGCTTGGAGGGGCGGCAAGATGCTCAGCTACTCACGTGGGCCAGACGAGCCATTGTGGGAGAAAACGATTGGGCAAGTGCTCGATCAGACCGTCGAACGCTGGGGCGATTGTCTCGCCCTGGTCTCCCGTCATCAATCGAAACGGTATCGCTGGCGCGAATTGCGCGAACTGGCGGATTGCGTCGCGCTCGGATTGCGCGCGCGCGGGATCAGCCCCGGGGACCGCGTTGGGCTCTGGTCCACCAATTGCGTGGAATGGGTGATGGTGCAGTTGGGTTGCGCCCGCGCGGGAGCGATCCTGGTGAATGTGAATCCCGCCTACCGCACCCATGAACTGGCGTTCACCCTACGCAAGTCGCGGATGAAGGCGCTGTTTCTCTGGGAACGCGACAGCCGCGCTGAGTATGCTCGGATTCTCGACGAGGCTCGTCATGGTCAAACTCTGCCACTCGAACATGTGATTGTCTTCGGGACACCCACATGGGAAGAATTTCTGCGGGCCTCAAGCGACGTCCGCGTCGCCATCCAGCCCGAAGACGTGGCCAATATTCAGTACACCTCCGGTACCACGGGGATGCCCAAGGGAGTGATGCTGACGCATCGCAACCAAGTCAATAATGGCAAGTTTCTGGCACAAGGCATGCGCTATACGGAGAGCGATCGCATCTGTGTCCCGGTGCCGATGTACCATTGCTTTGGGTGCGTAATCGGGACAATGTCCGCGCTGGCGAGCGGGGCGGCAATGATCTTTCCCAATTGGACATTCGATGCCGCGGCTACGCTCGAGGCGATTGAGGCGGAGGGTGCGACATCGCTCTATGGCGTGCCCGCCATGTTCATTGCAGAGCTGGGCCTTCCGTCGTTCAGCAACTTCAATCTGACAAGTCTGCGCACTGGAATGATGGCCGGCGCGCCGTGTCCCGTGGAGGTGATGAAGCAGGTCATGTGCGAGATGCATTGCCGGGAATTGACCATTGGCTACGGTCAGACCGAAAGCACACCCGTAGTGACGATGTCGGCAGTCGACGATCCGGTGGACATCCGAGTCTCGACGATTGGCAAGGCGCTGCCGTGCACGGAGATGAAGATCGTATCGCCTCTGGATAACGACACGATGCCGACGGGCGAGCGGGGCGAAGTGTGCGCCCGCGGGTACATGGTAATGAAGGGCTACGACGACGAGCCTGAGGCCACGGCACGCGCAGTCGATGGCGAGGGCTGGCTGCACACCGGAGATCTCGGCGTGCTGCGGGACGACGGATACATTCACTTGACCGGCCGCGCGAAAGACATGTTCATCCGCGGCGGTGAGAATGTTTACCCGCGCGAGGTGGAAGAATTCCTGTACACGCACCCGAAAGTCTCCGAGGTGCAGTTGGTGGGTATTCCGGATGAACGCCTGGGTGAGGTGGGAGTGGCGTGGATCCGGCTGAAAGCGGGCGAAACCGCTACCGAGGCGGAAATTCGCCAGTTCTGTGACGGGCAGATTGCCTACTTCAAAATTCCACAGCACTTCCGATTTGTGGACGCGTTCCCGATGACGGTGACGGGGAAGATCCAGAAATTCAAGATCCGGGAGATGGAAACAAAAGAGCGCGGACTAGAGAATCTGGCGAAGCGGGAGACGGCGTAGGCTCTCAACTCCGGTCCGGATCAATCCCCTGATCCATATAAATCCAGAGCACCCGCGCCATCCACGTCAGCACCGGCGCCAACGGCAGGAAGAGCGCGATTCCTGCCACCACGCTCTTCAGCAACGGCCAGTTTGACACCTCCCACACCACCGCCGCGAGAACCGCAATCGTGACCACGCCCAGGCCGTAGGAGATGTACATCGCACCCAGGAAGTATCCGTCCTCGCGCGCAAACTTCAACCCGCACACCGGGCACCGTTCATACATGCCCGGAAACCGCCACACCGATTTGCGAAAGATTTTCCCCGCGCGGCATCGCGGACAAAGCTGCTGCAGAATTCCCCGCATCGCAGACACATCGGCTCTCTGCATGGACGAAGTCTAGCAGCCAGCACTTCTAGATTTTGGGTAGACTTCTTGTTTGGCTGAACTCTAGATGTTGGCTTTCTGGATTATGGGTGGCGCAGCGCTTCAAAGCCCCTGTGGGGCGTCCGCCGAGCCTACTGCGCCGCCCTCGCCACCTGGATCCGGCTCGCGTCCACCGGGATCGAACGCTGAATCTCCATCTCGATCGAAGTCCCCACCGGCAATTTCACGTCCGGACCGTGCTTGAGAAGCGCCCATGCCACGCCGCCCGCCAACCCGGCAAGACCACCATAACGCGCTCCGTTCAAGCCTCCGGCCGCCAGTCCGCCGATGCTCCCAACGGTGCCGCCAACTGCCGCGCCTTTTGCGGCATCCTCAACCCTTTTCCCGGTATCCTTGTCCGCCTGGATCGTCCCTTCCTTATCCTTCACACTGTTGTCGTCCGCCCCAGGCGTATTCTCCACCGACGCCGGCAGCATCACCGTATAGCCGCTGGGATAGATCATCGACGTAAAGTGCAGCAGAAGTTCCGCCCGTGTCTTCGACCGCCCGGCGTGCTGTACGCGGGAAATCTTTCCTTGGATGTAAGTCCCCGCCGTCACCAGAATGCGATCGTTCACCACAAAAGGAAATGTCGTCGAGGCATAGACAGGATCACCTTCGCGCGCATTCTTGGTCGAGATTGCCTGCGCCAGCGATAAAGGAATTCTCGTCCCCGCCGGAATCACCACCGCATTCGGATCCGGCGCCTCTGCCACCGGGGCGCCGGCCGGAGCGGCACTCCCCTCTTTCGCCTGAGCCGCAGAATTTTGTTGTGAGGCGCTCGTTGCTTGAGCGGAAGCGTCCGCCGGCTTCGCCGTATCGGCCGCCTGTCCCCACGCCATCCCCGAAATCAGCAGCACGGTCAATAGCGCTCGCATACAAACCCTCCCGACGCAATAGACGAGTTCTTCCAGCCCTAAGCGTAGTCCGCACGACAATGCTATGCAACTATCAGCCTCAGATGCGGCTTGTACTCGTCTAGCTGCCTTGACGAAGCCGCATTTGATCAAACGGTTTTCACCCGTTTACCATGAACATCGCCCGTTCGGAACCATAGGAGGTACTTCGCTTGTATCCGATATGCCAACGGACCATCCTCTTCTTTTTAGGCCTTCTCCTTGCTCTCGTTTCTTTTCCGCTATCAGGCGACGCGCAGGATCAAGCTGCCATTCCGCAATCCTCGCCAGGATGGTCAGATCCTACGGTCAAAGAGATTTACAAAAAATGGCTCCGGGAAGACGTCGCGCGGATTATCACCGACCAGGAACGGACCGACTTCAAGAAGCTTTCGACCGACAAGCAGCGCGACGCTTTTGTCGTCGCCTTCTGGGAGCGCCGCAATCCGAATCCGGGATCTTCCGAAAATAAATTCAAAGAAGAGCATTACCGGCGGTTGGCATATGCCAACACCCACTTCGCAGCCGGCGTTCCTGGATGGAAAACGGATCGGGGACGAATCTACATCCTGTATGGACCGCGGCCTGCTTCCGAGGAGAATCCTCCGGGAATCAAAGACAGCCCGCAGCCGCGGCGTTAGTAGATCAAGTACTTCTCCCGTCACGACAACCCTCAATTGGCTGAAGGCTTGGATGGCACATGGCGGCGAGAACAATTTGCCGCTGTCATCCGCGACGTCTTTCGGCAGTAGGGCTACCTCCGTCGTAGTTGATGCAAATGTCGATTTTCCCGCATTGAAGGGTTTTGAGTGTAATGGTCTTGATGACCTCAACTGACTTCTCGCGGCGGTTCTAGTAAAGTTCCGCTGGTCGTAGGAGAACTGCGGCGAATGAAGAAGCCGCCCCTCGTAGGTTTTACTGAGGAATGACGACGGTATCTCTGCCCCAGGAAGCAAATCTCTAACGACGACGATCAACACAAACCGTCTGACGGCCATCCCAAACAATTTGAATTTGATTCATCGCGGCGTCAATACCCATTCGACAGTTAGCAGCAGAGCCTCAAACGGATTGTTCGTGCCCTGCATGGCTTTCACTATTTTTGACACCGCTGGAAGCACGCAGAATGTGAAGTCCTCACCACCAGCTGCATTCATGCGGACCATCGCTCTAAGACAGAGAATCAGATTATCGGGCGCATAACCGGGCAAGATCTTAATCTTGCGGGAGGCTGGCTCTTGCCGCATCCAGGCGACGAACTCAAGATGTTTTTCTCTCTCCGATAGGTACAACTGTTGGCCGACTTCCAGAGAGCAAGCTGGTATGAGCGTGAACGTCCTTCGGTATCTTTCCTGCAACTGTTCAGTCGATAGATCGTGGACCCGAGCTGCAAAACTAGCCATCAGCCTCGCTTCGTTTCCTGTACCGGGTAAATTTGCGAGGCAGGTTTGAATTTTCGTGGGATACCCCGCCGTAGGCAAGGTCAGAAGGTCGGCGAGGTTTTCAAGGACCAACCCCCAATTGAAACTACCGCACGGGAGCCATGCAGTTTTGGCAAGCCAAGCGCCACAGTGCTCACAGAAGCGAGCTTTATGGCTTATGTGGGCTCCACACTCAGGACAAGAATGGACAGGTCTTCGAGGCAAGAAAAGATGCGTGATCCATCCCATAACTAGTGTTCGGGAAAATATAGCACGAGGAAACCTGCCAGTAGAAGATCGGTTCTACTTGACATTTCTTACGTGGGCGAAAGGGCAAGTCAATAAAACCCGTGTGGTTGGACAATCTCACGGAAAGGGTTGTTGCTGTAACAAGTATGGTCCGCCGTGGCCGGGGTTTTGAGTGCTAAGGCCTGCTAGCGGCACTCGGACCAAGACCCGGTAAAATCTCCTAGCGCTTGGAGGGAGACGCCCGTCCATGAAATGGTGGAGTCGCTTGTGGCGCAGCGTAACCGGATCATCCTTTAGAGGACCGAGTCGGTGGGCACGTCTCACGTTGCCGGGATGGAACGAGGATGCTCCGGTCCACGGTCTGCGCATATGGCGAGACTCTGACGGCGATGTTCTCTCACTCGCCACTCCGACAGGAGGACTCGGCCTTCCTAAGGGGTCCGAGACGGAACTGAGGCGTTGGTGCAGAGAACTGGCGCGGGAGCGTGGGGCTGGACTGATTGAAGTGGCTGGAATCGGCCCCTCCGCCAGTCTCATCTACAAGCGTCTGCAAATGCCAGCCTACGTGTATACGGGCATGTTCATCAACTCCGCTCAGGGGTTTCCTCTTGTTTGGACGATCGTTGCAACCGAACGTGGCACAACTGGCGTGCGGGAGGCGGTGGTGACTTCGAATCTGATGAACGCCGGGAAACTCACGCTTGATGACTACAAACGCGAGTGGGCACTGGACCCCTATGAGCCTGCTTACCGAGGAGTGGATCGAAGCGTTCTTCGCTTCACGTCGGACGATGAAAGTTATGACGAGCAATTTCCACAGCACCCATTGTCCAAGGTCAGGCGCGTTTTGAGGGCGCTCCCCGCTGCCATCCAATTCGATGCCGAAAAGCCCCAAAGCTCAACTTCGTAGGACAAGTTGCTTTGAGCGCGTCGTGCCCGGGAGCCTAGGTATTGCGAAATCGCCATACCTTCATCGACCCAGACGGGCGGGTGCGAAGGCCGGTGCGCAGTTGTACAATTCCTCGACATGAAACCTCGTGGTCTGGGGGCTACTACCATCGCAATGGCGGTTCTTAACCTGGGTGGTTTCGTCGGCATTCCGTGGGATCATCGTGGGGTCGTCGCAATGGTTGCTACCGTGGTTTTGGTGGGCTATGCGGTGCTTTGGTACTACTGGCGGGGCCGGAATTGGGCAAGAATCCTCGTCATAGTCACGTCAATCTTGGCGATAGGCAACCTCATGGTGATAATCGTCCTCTTTGCAGTTGATCGCCTATACAGTTCGTCTGTCCTGTACCACTCTGTGATTGTCGCGAACGCCGCACTTGGCGCTTTTCTGCTGTACTGGCTTAACAGGAAGGATGTTCGTGTCTGGTTTCGAAGATCTGAACCAAGTCCCCGGATACTGCTCTGAATTCTCGTTTGTCACTTGTTGCTTTTCCGCAAGATTGTCAATCGGCAAAATATCGCCATTACACGCATCAACCGCAGCAGAGAGCGCCCTACTTGTAAATCAAATACTTCTCCCGCATCTTCACAAACTTCTGCAGCCCGTCCTGCCAATCCTGCGCAATCCTCCGAGGATCCTGCCCCGCCACCAGCGCGTCATACGCACTCTGATTCACCAGCAACTCCGCCATGCGCTCGATCTTGAAATCCGCCGTGTACAACTTCCGCAGCGCCGCCGCTAACTCCATTCCTAACTCCGGCGCGTCAAATCCGTTCCGATCGGTCACGATGATGTTTACACCCGAGCACATCTGCCCTGCATAGTTGCTCGCTGTCGGCGTAAACGTCACAGGAACAAACCGCACGCCCGCGATCCCGCGTGCATTCAAATAGGCCGCCAGTTCCTTGCTCTTCATCCACGGCGCGCCCAGCAACTCAAACGGAGTATCCGTCCCCCGTCCCACTGAAACATTCGTGCCCTCGATGATCGCCACTCCCGGATACAGCGCCGCCTCGGTCACGCTCCTCAAATTCGGAGAAGGACTCACCCACACCAGACCCGTCGAATCGAACCAGTCCCCACGTTGCCATCCCTCCATCGGCACCACGGTGAGCTTCGCGTTGACGTTCCGTTCCGCATTAAACATCTTCGCCAGTTCGCCCATCGTCATCCCCGGCCGCACCGGGACGGTCCAGTAATTCGTAAAACTTTCCCGCCCGGCGTCCGACACCGGACCTTGCACAAACGACCCCGTAACCGGATCCGGACGGTCCAGCACGATCAGCTCAATTCCCGCCTGCGCCGCGCCCTCCAGAAAATATCCCAGCGTCGTTTCGTACGTGTAATAGCGCGCCCCCGCGTCCTGAATATCAAACACCACCGCATCCAGATTCTTCATCACCTCCGCCGGCGGACGCCGCGCCGCATCCGTCCCCCCATACACGCTGTATACGGGAACCCCCGTCGTAGCGTCCACGGAATCTCCAATGCCCGTTGTATCCAGCGTCCCCGTAACACCGTGCTCCGGGCTGAAGATCGCGTCCAGCGAAACTCCCGGCGCCTTCGCCAGCACATCAATCGTCCGCAGCCCCTCGCTATCGATTCCCGTCTGATTCGTCACCACTCCAATCCGCTTTTTCCCGGACGCTGCCTGCAGCACGTCAAACCCATGCTCCTCGAGCACATCGATCCCAGTCTTCACCGTCCCATTCCGCGAGCTCATGTGCCGCGACGCACTCAGCGCCTCGTTGTATCCGGTGATGCTCTTCCACCGCAGCGCTTCTTTTTCCGACGGATTCAACGCCAGCGCCGCCGTAACTTCTGTCGCCACCTTCGTCCGCAGCCCGATCGCGTTTCCTTTTCCGCGCGGATGCACCGAATTCGTCAGCAAGATGATGTAGGTCTGCGTCGTCGGATCAATCCACACTGACGTCCCCGTAAACCCGGTGTGCCCAAATGATCCCACGGGCAGCAGGTCGCCGCGATTCGACGAAAACGGAGAATCGATATCCCACCCAAACCCGCGCAGCACCGGCGCCTGCGGCGGCTGTTCCGGCGATGTCATCTTCTCCACGGTCACCGCCGATAGAATTCCTCCACCCCCATTCAGCAGCACCTGCGCAAACTTCGCCAGATCATCGGCAGTGGAGAACAGGCCCGCATGCCCCGCCACTCCGCCCATCCGCCGCGCCGTCGGATCATGCACCACTCCCCGCAGCATGTGCTCGTTCTCGTCATACTGCGTGGGCGCAATCTTCGCCCGCCACGCCGCCGGAGGCACAAACCGCGTCCGCGTCATCTTCAGCGGCGCAAAAATGTGCTGCGTCGTATACGCATCCAACGTCTCGCCTGACACCCGCTCCACCAGCGCTCCCAAAGTAATGAAGTTGATGTCGCTGTACACGAACCCCGACCCCGGAGTTGTTTCCGGCGGCTCGACAAATGCCAACTGGTAGGCCGTGTTCTTCCCTTCCCACGGCGTCGTCAAATCCAAGTCGGGCGCAAGCCCCGAGTAGTGCGTCATCAACTGCCGCACCGTGATGTCCTCTTTGTCGTTCTGCGCAAACTCCGGCAGATACTTTGCTACCGGATCATTCATCCGCACCTTACCCTGCTCGACCAGTTGCATCATCGCAGTCGTCGTCGCAATCACCTTGGTCAGCGACGCCAGATCAAACACCGTATCCAGCGTCATCGGCTCGCGTTTGGGCTCCAGCGCCCGGCTCCCATAGGCCTTGCGATAAATTACCGCCCCGTCGTGTCCCACCACCAGCACGGCCCCAGGAATGTTCCCATCCGCAACCGCCTGCTCAATGATGGAATCGACCCCACCCAGGCGGCTGAGCATTGCAGGATGCTTGACCTCGGCAATTGCTTGGACGCAGACCAGCGCGAGCACCCCGATGAAAGCGCACCCAACCCGTAACCAGCAAGAATTTGATTTCATTTTGAGGTTGTCTTGACTGTACACAACTCGGCAAGTCGGCTCAAGATAACTCACGCACCAGAGTGCCTCTGACGTCACACTCCTGTTACCCGATGCCCCATTTCTGCATCCCAATCTGTGGGCATCGGAGTCATCCCGACCGTAGCCCTTTTCCGGCGGAGGAAGGGGTCTCGCGCGCAGACCAGAAATGCCTCCCGGGAGACTTCCGTGCAGGCCGGTTGACGCCGAACCGAAAAGAAGTCAAATTAGTGCAGAATGATCGCCCCGCCAACCAGAGCAACCCCCGGTTAGGAGTGACTCCCTTGCGAAAAGCCGACCGATCATCGGACCAGACCGGCCCATCGTGGATCTTTGTTTGCCCCGTAATTCAAAGGGCGTTTCTTCTCGTCGTCCTTCTAACGACGGGCTATGCATGCCTAGCGCAAACTTCCTCGCAGAGCCTGCAACAGGACGAGCAGCAAAGCAGTATAAAAGGGACCGTAGTCAACGCTGTTACCCACGCTCCCATCGCTCGCGCCCTCGTCCTGACTCCGGACAACAGCTACGCAATGCTGACCGACGGCGAAGGCCATTTCGAATTCGCTCTGCCCAAAGTCGATAGCAATAACACTCTCGTTGAAAGTCGTTACACTTTCGGCCTCTCAGTCCTTATCGCCCGCAAGCCTGGCTTCCTCGACGATCCGAATGTTCGATTGATCGAGGCGACTCCGGGCAGTGAGATCACGATCCCCCTCCTGCCCGAGGCGTTGATTAAGGGACGCGTCATTCTCTCCGAGGCCGATCCCGCCTTGGGCATCACCGTACAGATCTTCTCCAGGCAGGTACAAGAAGGCATGCTCAAGTGGGTGCCAGCGGGCTCAGCGCGAGCGAACTCCAACGGGGAGTTTCGCTTTGCTGAACTTTTGCCCGGCACTTACAAACTGGTGACCAATGAGTTGCTGGATAACGATCCGGCCGCCACGGTTCCGGGCGGTCAACAGTACGGCTTTCCTCCCATCTATTATCCGGGCGTCTCGGATTTTGCCGCAGCCGGCACGATTCAACTCGCCGCAGGACAAATCCTCCAGGCAGACATTCCACTTACTCGCCAGCCTTACTATCCCGTAAGAATTACGGTTGCGAATGCAGACCTGAACGCCGGTATGAACATCACCGTATCGGTGCAGGGACACCGCGGTCCCGGCTATTCGCTCGGCTACAACGCGGAAAAACAGCGAGTTGAAGGACTGCTGCCACATGGAAACTATCTGGTGGAGGCGTCGACTTTCGGACAGAATTCGGCCTTCGGCGCAGTACATCTTTCCGTCGCCGGAGCGCCGGCGGAAGGCCCGGGCCTGACTCTTACTCCTAATAGTTCGATCAGTGTGCATGTCGTGGAAGAGTTCACTTCAACGGATGGGCACGGCTCAGGTACCTGGAACGTCGGAGGGCGCTCTGTCACCGTGCACGGGCCACGGCTTTATTTGCAGATCAACGCCGAGACTGCGGATGATTTCGGGCAGCCAGGGAATGCATCGCTTCGTCCGCCATCGGGAGCGAACGATGATCCACTCGTTCTCGAAAATCTTGCGCCCGGGCGATATTGGTTGCGGCTGCATTCCTCCCGTGGATATGTGGCAGCCGCCACCATGGGCGGGGTTGACGTGCTGCATGAACCATTGATTGTCGCCCCCGGTTCGAGCACCCCGATCGAAGTAACGATGCGCGACGATAGTGCAGAACTCGACGGCACGGTCGCGGGCCTGGCCGCTCCTCCAGCGATGACGGAGTCGACTGTCTCCTCTCGATTCTCGCCACCGCAAGCCTGGGTCTATTGCATTCCTTTACCGGACAGCCCAGGGCAATTCGAGCAGTTCGGGTTATCTCCTGATGGAAAGTTCAACTCGCAAGCAATGGCACCGGGCACATACCGCGTACTTGCTTCCAAGAATCAGCAAACCAATTTTCCCTATCGCGACGCTGAAGCCATGAAGGCTTTCGACGCAAAAGGGCAGGTTGTCCATTTGTCTGCCGGCCAGAAGACGAGCGTGCAGTTGCAGATCATTCCCAGCATCGAGTAAATCATGGTGACTGACTCAGTTTCGGCTCGATCGTTCTTATTAATGACAGCCCTCAGTCTGTTCGGCGCACGAGCCTTGACCGTAGCGCAGACGCCAGGCATTCCCCAAGCAGCACTTCCCGCAAGCGGCTACAGAATCGCCGGAACCATAGTGAGTAAAACCGACGGCCATCCTCTCGCCCGCGCGCGAGTCACCGTGAGGGACGCGAAAGCCCCACGGAAGTTTGAGTCCGTGGTTACCTCTGAAGATGGGAAGTTCGAGTTCACCGGAGTCCCTGCTGGAAAATACGATCTAAACGGGGCGAAGCGCGGATTCATCTCCGCCTCGTACGATCAGCATGAGCAGTTCTCTACCGCGATCGTGACCGGCGCTGGCCTTGAGACCGAAGCCCTGGTCTTGCGCCTCGCGCCTACGGCAATAATATCCGGCAAGATCCTGGATGAATCTGGCGAGCCGGTTCGCCATGCAACGGTCTCCGCCTATTACGACGATCATAGTAGCGGTGTGGATCAGATTCGAAATTACCGTGGGACCCGGACGGACGATCAGGGAGCCTACGAGATCGCCGGGCTGATGCCCGGCACTTATTTCCTCTCGGCCAGCGCGAAGCCCTGGTATGCCATGCATCCCAGGTCGAATCCAACCGATTCCGAGTCGAAACTCCAACCTGCGGCCACAAACGTAGATCGATCTTTTGACGTGGCCTACCCACTGACGTACTACCCCGACGTCACCGAAGCGGACAGTGCAACGCCAATTCCGATCCGCGGGGGTGAGCGTCTGCAGGTGGAGATTCACCTGAATCCAGTTCCGTCTCTCCGCCTCCTTTTTCGTGTGCCGAACAATGGCAATAACGGATTCCCTTTTCCCCAACTGGAGCAACCCGTCTTCGATGGTTCCGCATTTTTGCAGAGCGACGGCGTTCGCGTGGTGTCGCCCGGCGTCGTGGAACTTACGGGCATTCCCGCGGGACACTACAATGTCCGCCTCCAGGGAGCAGGGCCAGCCGTCCAAATGAGCGGAGTCGATCTCAGCAAAGATGGGGAGGAGATTGACACAACCAGCGGCGAAGCCCTGAGTACGATCAAGGTGTCGGTGCAAGAGCCCGGCGAAACAACTCTTCCGCCGCATCTGACGGTTGGGTTGCGCTCGGGAAGCAGAGTCTTTGCGGGGGTGCAAGCGATCAGTCCGAAAGGAGAGGCGGAGTTTGCGCAGATCGCTGCCGGCCGGTACGAGGTGCTGGTCTTCGGCTCCGACAAGCCGTACTCCATCGTGCACATTTCAGCCGAGGGGGCCGAAGCCTCTGGCCACACAATCACGGTGAAAGCGGGCTCCTCTCCTTCCGTTTCGCTCACTGTGGTGAGTGCCAGCCTGAACGTGGAAGGCACGGCGAAGCGCGCCGGTAAACCTTTCGCCGGAGCGATGGTGGTTCTGGTCCCCAAAAACCCGGAGGGAAACCGCAACTTTTTCCGCCGGGATCAAAGCGATCTCGACGGTACCTTTAATTTGCAAAATGTCGTACCAGGTTCCTACAACGTTCTGGCGATCGAGAACGGATGGGATCTGGATTGGTCCCAGCCCGCTGTGATTGCAGCATACCTGAGTCATGGCCGCACGATTCAGGTTGGCAATCCAATGGGTCGCCCCATCAATCTGTCGGAAGCTGTCGAAGTTCAATCCAAGTAGAGACCGACGCCGGAGATCATCGTCGAAAATCTTCGACGATGGATTTCTGGATCGGGGAGTGCCGGAAGCCCCACGCATCATCTGGGATGCTGTCGCGTCGGAAAATCATCTGCCGTTCCATCTCCAAGGCGGGGCGAGTTCGAATATGTAAAGGCAAAGCCTCTCGGCGACGGCTTTACAGGCGTGCCTGTAAGAGAGATCCGGGGAGCGGCACTGGAAAACCGCATGTCAATCGGGGCTAACTTTCTGCTCGCCAGCGGCTACACGGGCCAGACGACGGAAACCCTGGCGCTCGCAACTGATCCTTTTCCTTTCGAACGGGTCGTCGGAGTTCCCTTGAAATCCTACGTCAGCTTGAGTTGGACCTACTACTTCAAAAAATGAAACCCTTGGCGATGGCTTCTCAGGTTTCGTTGCCAGATTCTGACAATTCTGGACCTGTTGTCGCCATCCGGGGGTAATCGCGCGATCGGGCCTCCCGAGATTAATTCCGAAGTACCCGTTATTCGAGCGGAATCCGGGTTCAGCGGTCCCCACTGAGCCGGAAAATTGGCAACTAAAAGACAGGTTTGTCTCCGTCCCACTTCACCTGCTCCAGGTTGGATGGCGGGACCGGGTCCTGCTGAGGAATGCGCAGCACGAGCTTGCCGGATCTGGATACCACCTCTCCGCCGTTCGCCAGCAAGACTTTGAGACCAATCTGGGCGGTATCGCCGGAGAGAACATCGACCTCGTACGAATCCGGAAGACCGGCGAGGGACTTGTTCCAGTAAGTGTTATGAACAGGTTCGCTGTATTTCGCGGGAATCGCATGCGCCCCGATCAGCGTGCCTAAAATGCCCGCGGCGTTGGCCGGATTGCAGTCGGCATCCTGGCCGCTGCGAGTCGCGTAATTCATGGTCTTGTACCAGTCGCCGTCGCCATAGAGCAATCCCATCACAATGTAGGCGCCATTGAGCTTCGCGTCGATATTGAACGGCTTCTTGTAGCCATCGGGACAGTGATCCACTTCGCCCCACTTTGCCTGCACTAGATGCCAAGTCTTCAGCCAATCGTTGGGATACTGGTCGTGCCACTGGATGACGTCGTGGATCGTCTGTGCGTACAGGCTTTGCGCAGGAATGGCTTTCACGCCGTTTTCGACAACTTCTCGAATATTTCTGGCGAAGAACGCCTGCGTATACATGGCGGAAACGAACATGCCGCCGTAGACGCCGTCTCCGTAGTTCATGATGTGCCCCATGCGTTCGCCGTAGCGGTTGGAGACTTGCGGCATGCCGGGAGCGATCATGCCAAAAATATCGGACTCAATCTGGAAGTCGATATCATCCGCGTGCAGGTTGTTGCGCGGGTTGCCGGAATCGGGCGGCAGGATGCCCTTGCGGATGTTGGCGAGCCCGGCCTCGTTCGCATGCCACACTTGGCGAATCTTCTTGTCCCATTCGCGGGCAACCGTGACCGGATCGACGTCAATACCGTAGCGGCGCAAACAATAGAGGAACAGTAGATTGATGTAAATGTCGTCGTTGTCGGGAATGCCGAAACTGGGGTGCTCCTTCTCCGAATCGATGATGAAGTCAAGGTTAATGCTAACGTTCCGGTTGTCAGCCTCGCTCGTGATCGGGGTCCAATCGTCTGGCTTGTTGGAAGCACGCTGCCGATACTCCTTCATGCGCGTTGCAGAAAGCGGCCAATCGTCGATGTCGAACCCGATTGGCGTGTTCTGGTATCGGAATTCCCAGGGCGCGCCGAAGGTGACGCCGATCATCTTTCCCATCCATGCACCCTGCACTTTGTCGAGATAGGTGTCCCAGTCGAGTTCCCGCATGAGCGGTCCCGCCACACCTGCGGGCGCGGTGTTTCGGTTATCGGATTGCTGCGGACGAGCGATCGCAGACGTCCAGAAGAAAACGACCGTCAAACATAAAGAAAGTATCTTTGTCATGGAGATGGTCTCTTACCGGGAATTCTACCCCGCAAATGCGGGTTCGACATGTATTTGCAGGCGGGGATGCGAACACTACTCTCCAAACGAGGTCAGGACAGCGGCTTTCTGGACGGAGGCGCGGCCGATCCGGCGATTCCGCAGGATGGTCGGAAAGCCGGAAGTAATCGCGCGATGGCGCCTGCCAGGATTACTTCCCCGTTGCCCGTCACTCGGCGCTATCGATGGTTGCTGACATCCTGTCTGCAAGATTATTGTGAGCATATGGTCTCGATTCGGGCTGCAACGCAGCACGATGCGGTGGAAATTTCGCATGTACACGTACTCAGCTGGCGGACGACCTACGCGGGCATCGTTCCTGATGAATACCTGGCCGCGTTGAACGAGGCAGAGCGCGTGCCCCTTTGGCGAGAATGGCTCACCCGTGACGTACAGGTCTATATCGCCGATCTGGACGGAAAAGTCATAGGGTTCATCAGCGGTGGGAAGTTCCGCGAGCCAGTGCAGAATTACGATGCTGAATTGTTTGCAATCTACCTCTTACAGCCGGCCCAACGACATGGGATCGGAACCGCTCTTCTCCGAGAACTTGCAGGATCGCTGATCAGCAAAGGCTTTACGAGCATGGCCGTGTGGGTGCTTGAGAGAAATCCTTCTAGACACTTCTACGTGAAATCAGGCGCCCAGCTCGTAACCTCCAAAGAAATCGAAATTGGAGGCGCGATGCTATCTGAAGTCGCCTATGGCTGGCCCGTTTTAGAAGCGATCAGATCGCCCAAGTAAAGGCCACTCCGGTGTGGTCGACGGCTCGAAAAATCTCGCGAGCAGCGAGCACGGTACCAGCGCAAGTCCTCTCCAAGATATCGCGGTCATCCAAATCTGAGACCGTGTAACCCACAATTGCTTCCGGCATTGCTGGGCTTGCAGCCTTGTTTCAGAAGCGAATAGCGGATGGCGCCGGAAGGGTTCAAAAACAAAACAAAAAAAGCTTGACATGTTAACTAGTGCTATAGTTAACTATATCACTAGAGTTCGATCAAAGTGATCGCTCCCACCCAAGTACGCGGGTGAGAACCCTGACCCGAAAGTAAAGAAGCTTAAGGAGAATCAACATGAAATCCCTTCGTTTTATGCTGTCCGTTGTCCTGATGTCGCTTTCCACCGTGGCTTTCGCGCAGTCCGACGCGCAGAAGTCCTTCGCAACCATGAAAACCCTGGCGGGAGAGTGGGAAGGCCCCGTCACCGTCCCGGAGATGCCGGAGATGTCAGGGGGCAAGCCGATGCACCTCTCGCTGCGCGTGACCTCGCGGGGAAACGCCCTCGTGCATGAGTTCCAGGAGGCAGGAACGCCGTTGGATGCGACCAAGTACGACCATCCGGTCACAATGCTTTACGTGGACGGAGACCAGCTCACGCTGATTCACTATTGCGATGCGGGGAACCGGCCGCGCATGACCGGCAAGATGTCGCCCGACGGCAAGACGGTCGAGTTCGAGTTGAAGGACATCAGCGGGAGTACGGAGTACCACATGCACCATTCGGTGTTCACCGTCATCGACGCCAACCATCACACCGAGGATTGGACGTTCATGATGAAGGACAAGCCGATCCACGCGCACTTCGATCTGCAGCGGAAGAATTGACGGAGCGCATCCCTGTAAGGGCTATCTGGAACCCATTATGGACCGTGAGTGGAACGACAATCAGCCGATTTACCGTCAGCTTCGCGACCGCGTGGTCGCCATGATACTCGACGGCGTGCTCAAAGAAGGCGATCCGCTGCCCTCCGTGCGCAATGTCGCGGCCGAATATCGCGTCAATCACCTCACGGTTCTGAAGGGCTATCAACAACTGGTCGACGAGCAACTCGTCGAAAGTAAGCGAGGTCGCGGCATGTTCATCAATGCGGGCGCGCGCAATCTGCTGCTGCGGGGCGAGCGCCAGAGGTTTCTAGCGGAACAATGGCCCATGGTCTACGCCACCATTCAGCGGCTCGGCCTGACAGCCGAAGAGCTGCTGAATGGTGCTGCCAACCGCCGGTCGTCGAAAGCTGCGGAGGAGGCAAAGAAGCCATGACAGTCATAGAAGCACGCGGCCTCCGCAAGACCTTCGGCACAGCGATCGCGTTGGACAATGTGAATCTGCGCGTGGACGAGGGCCGCATCCTCGGACTTATCGGACCCAACGGCGCAGGCAAGACCACCGCGCTCAACGCGATTCTCGGCCTCACTCCATATCAGGGAGAACTGAGGGTGCTCGGACGCGACCCCTGGATCGAGCGCGATCAGCTCATGCGCGATGTCTGCTTCATTGCCGATGTTGCCGTGCTGCCGCGCTGGATGCGGGTCTCGCAGGCGCTCGACTACGTCGCCGGCATCCATCCGCGATTCGATCGTGCGAAGGCGGAAGGTTTTCTTGCCAAGACCGACATCCGCCGCGCCAGCAAGGTCAGGGAATTATCGAAGGGCATGGTGACCCAGCTGCACCTCGCTCTGGTCATGGCCATTGACGCGAAATTGCTGGTGCTGGACGAGCCGACGCTTGGCCTCGACATCCTGTATCGCAAGCAGTTCTACGATGCGCTGCTCAACGACTACTTCGATCGCAGCCGCACCATTGTCGTGACCACACATCAGGTTGAAGACGTCCAGAACGTCCTCACCGATCTCATGTTCATCCACCGCGGACGCATCGTACTCGATTGCAGCATGGAAGAATTCGAGTCGCGCTATCTGGAAGTGACGGTGCATCCCGAGCAGGTCGCCGCAGCACGGGCGCTCAAACCGATTCACGAGCGCCAGGTGCTCGGTCGCAGCATCCTGCTGTTCGATCGCGTCGATCGCCAGCAACTCGCAGCGCTTGGCGACTTGCGCACGCCCAGCATCGCCGACTTGTTCGTTGCCCTGATGAGCAATCACACCAGCCAGCAACAAGGAGTATCCAGATGAATATTCAATCGAATCCTGCGGCCGAGTCTTTTGCTTCCCCGGTTGCCGCACCGGCGCCAACCTTCGTGACTCACCCGTTCTACTGGTCAGTGCGTCGCGAGTTGTGGGAGAACCGTTCCATTTATCTCGCGCCTCTGGGCGTGGCCGCCGTATTTCTATTTGGCTTTCTGATCACCACGATTCATCTCCCGGGCAAGACTCGTGGCCTGTGGATGATCGGCCTGGAACACCAGTCGGACGGAATCGCAACCCCGTACGACATCGTGGCCGGTCTAATGATGCTCACCACGATCCTGGTGAATGTGTTTTATTGTGCCGACGCGCTATACGGGGAACGCCGCGATCGCAGCATCCTGTTCTGGAAGTCGCTGCCGGTCTCCGATCTCACCACAGTACTCGCGAAAGCGAGTATTCCGCTGGTGATCGTGCCGGTGCTCGCATGGGTCATCGCCGTCGCTGTGCAATGGATCATGCTCCTGTTCAGCTCCGCCGTGCTGTTGGCGAACGGTTTGGGCGTGTCGGCGTTATGGACGGAGGTGTCGTTCTTCCGGATGTCTATGCTGCTGCTCTACCACATTTTGACGGCCCATACGCTCTGGCCCGCGCCAGTCTATTGCTGGCTGCTGCTGGTGTCCGGCTGGGCGCGCCGCGCAACATTGCTATGGGCGGCGTTGCCAGTGGTCGCCATTGCCGGCCTCGAAGGGATTGTGTTCCATACCTGGCATTTCGCTGCCCTGGTGGGGACTCGATTGATCGGCGCCGCGCCAGCCATCGACTTCAGATCGCCGGATACGTTCCCCACGAATCCGATGACCCACATCACTCCGGTTCATTTCCTGAGCAGCCCGAGTCTGGGGCTCGGTCTGATCTTCGCTGCGGCGTGCCTCGCCGCGGCGGTCCGGCTGCGCCGTTATCGGGAGCCACTCTGATTCGCATGCACTTGATTCAGTAGGTCGCATACGGAGGAAAGAGTATGAACCCACCTGTAATGCTGGAACGGATTGCAGAAACGTCCACGCGTCTCAAGGCCAGGATTACGGGTGTGTTTTATCTCCTCACCATTCTGACGGGAATATTCGCCCAGGGTTTCGTGAGCGGCAGGCTTGTGGTAGACGGCGACGCCGCGGCTACGGCGACCAACATACTGGCGCACAGGGGCTTGTTTCAATTGGGTTTCGCAGCCCACCTCATCGAAATGGCGTGCCAGATCGCAATGACAGCCCTCTTTTATGACTTGCTTAAGCCGGCGGGCAAGAGCGTCTCTTTGCTTGCCGCGTTCTTAGGCTTCGCTGGCTCCTTCCCGCAAGACACAGGCGGGGACAGCTCCAGAAGAAGGATGTGCACATGAAAGCAATCGTCTATTCCAACTACGGTTCGCCCGATGTTCTCAAGTGTGAAGAGATTGAAAAGCCGACCGCTGGGGACAATGAAGTCTTGATAAAAGTTCGCGCGGCTTCCGTCAATCCATATGACTGGCACTTTATGAGAGGCACGCCATACGCTGTTCGCATACCGGCTGGGCTGCGCAAACCGAAGGTTACACGACTAGGCGCGGATGTGGCTGGCCAGGTGGAAGCGGTTGGCAGGAACGTAACCCAGTTCAAACCAGGCGACGCGGTGTTCGGCACGTGCCGTGGGGCCTTTGCCGAGTATGCGTGTACTTCCGAGGCAGCATTGGTCATGAAACCAAGTAACGTGACATTTGAGCAAGCGGCTTCTGTACCTATCGCGGCATTCACGGCGTTGCAGGGTCTTCGCGACAAGGGACACATTCAGCCGGGGCAGAAGGTCCTGATCAACGGTGCGGCCGGAGGCGTGGGCACGTTCGCTGTGCAGATCGCCAAATCGTACGACGCAGAAGTCACCGGCGTATGCAGTACGAGGAATGTGGACATGGTCCGATCCATTGGCGCAGATCGAGTCATTGATTACACCCAAGAGGATTTCGCCAAAAGTGGGCGACGTTACGACCTGCTTTTCGACGCCGTTGGGAACCATTCGTTGTCGGCATGCAGGCGAGTCTTGAATCCCAAGGGGGTATTAATCATGGCCGGAGGGACGGCTGGTCGGTGGATGATCGGCGCTCTCGCTCGTGGAATCGCAGCGCTTGTGTTGTCACGGTTTGTGAGCCAGAACCTGGTCGGGATTCTGGCGCGAACGCGCAAAGAGGACCTGACCGTCATGCGCGATCTCATAGAGGCCGGAAAGGTGACCCCGGTCATCGACAGGCGTTACAAGTTGAGTGAGGTCCCTGAAGCTGTCCGGTATCTGGAAGAAGGACACGCTCGAGGAAAAGTAGTAGTAACTTTGGAACAGTAACAACAAGCGACATCCCTGCCGTTCGAAAAGTCTCAAGGCACCAGCGCAATCTCAATATGCCGGTGGATCGTTTGCGGCTGTGCCTCGCCGCACTGAGTCAGCGCCGCGTCGTCGCAGACTCGGCTACTCATGACCACGGGATTATCCATCGTTGCAGAGAGTATTTTGCCATCAACGGTGCTGACGGTGATAGAGACGTCAAAGGTTTCCTTGCCGACACCGGCCTCGTACTTTCCTTCCGTCGTCTTCGACACCTGGACCCAGTTATTCGGCGTGTCGGCGACCGGCGTTTGCATCCACGGCGCGGGGAACTGCAGATTGGGGTGCGCAGGCGGCACATGGTGGACTGCAAGCAGGGCGGTCCGTTTCGCCGGATCGATGGACTGAAAGTTCAGGTCGAAGTCGATGTGGCTTTCGCCGGTGAGCACGTGCGTGCCGTCAGCCCATGAACTCGGTTGAGGGTTGGGCACGTAGAAGTGATCGCCGGGATGCTGCAGAATGCCGACCTTATTCGCGATCCACAGGTCAACATAAAAGGTCATCAGGTCGAGGGTCGGCCCTACCAGCCGTTGATCCACCTTGGAGAGATCGGGACTGGAGGGTGTCCGGCCGGGATCGAGCGAAAGCAGCATGCGAAATGTATCCATCGGTGGAACCGGCCCAATGAGCTGCCCGTCGGAAGTCACGCGGGTCCAGCGAAATTCTTCGAGATAGCTGCCGTCCGTATTCTTCTTCACGATTCCGGTAGCGGCGGCAGTGTAATGCCGGTCGTCATTAACGGCAGTCATTTGGTACGCGAGCGCTGCCCCTCGCGATAATGGCGCGCGAGCGGACTGCCGGCTCCGGCGGGCGTCTGTGCCGCCAGCAGCGTGGAGTTTAGAAAAAGTGCAAGAAAGGTCAAGGAAGAGACTTTCATTGTTGTTTCCTCATGATGCCTTCGGAAAGGAACTGCATTTGCTGGCGAACCGTCTGGACAGTTTGCCGGAAGGGTGGACCCTCAACGGCCCAGAGGGCTGTAAGGCCCAGGTGCATGGTCTTGAAACTCATGATGAGCTGCGCCAGATCGATGTCAACGCAAAGTAACCCGCGATCCTGCAGCATGGTGAAGAGGGACTGGAGCGGCGGATCAATGTACTTCTGCATTTCCAACATGTACGGGATGAAGCGTTCGGTATCCAGGAACATCTGTGCAAGGAAGACGCGCACAAAGGCGTGATAGGGCTGCTTGAGGCGGAAGTGCAGGAGAATGTAGTCGGCAAGAATACGGTGGAGCGGCCGATTGCCGGGTGCGAAGCGCGCGACCTTGGGCGCCAAGCGGGCCTCTAGGTCGGCCATAAACGCAACCACGATGTCCTCTTTTGTGGAGAAATAGTTGTAAACGGTGCCCTTGCCAACATCGGCAGCCGCCGCAATCTCATCGATAGTGACGGCGCCGACGCCATGTCGGGAAAACAGGTCGATGCCAGTGGAGAGGATCTGCGCGCGAAGGGCGACCCTTTTTCTTTCACGACGATTTATGACTATCGTCATATATGACTATAGTCATATCCCTAAGTGACTTCAATGTCAATGCGAATCTGAGGCGCGGGTCGCACCTCAGAGAGCTACCCGAATTCCCAAGGAAATGATCTGATCGGATTTCGTCGCGTTTCACCTGTTCCAGTGGACTAACCAGTTCATTGGGATCATCCCCGGATTCACATTTTCGAGTTCCGGTCGCGTGGTCGACTGGTTCTTTCTTGGAGAGCAACGGCGAGGACATTCATCTTCAGGCGCGATCTGCGCCGCAACTTTGATTCCGCTCCCATCGTTTCTGCGCGGCACACCGCGGTTCAAGTTCTCACAACCCATCCCTCCTGAAACGTGAGGCTAAGAGCCATGTCCCAAAACGGGAAGAATGGTTTCACATTCCTCGGCTACTTCCTGCTTTCCTCTTGACTTTCCCTTACCCTCAAGCTAATCCTGAAAACTAACTCTTAGCTCATTGACAACGAAAGAAGAGCTAAGTCCTTGGAATGGAAGATTTTGCCCGTAAGTTATTGTGGCCCTTAGATTATTCTGCGTTTTTCCGCTACGTTGCTGATTCCAATAGGCCACGGGGGAAGGGGGGGTAACAAGAAGGTAAACTCCGTCCCAAAACGGGAATCGCCGAACGGGTCAACATCCCCGGATCCGAATCAATTCTCCGACTGCTCCTCGTTCTTGCCACCTGCGACCCACAGTCGTACCATAGCGCCTTCCGTTCATCCCTGCTCGCAGGAGGCTTCATGCTCGACCGCCGTCATTTCCTTTCCACCGCAGCCACTGGAGTTGCAGCCTCGCTCGCCTTCCGCGGCAACCTGCTCGCCCAGCTCGAAAAGACTCCACCCCTTCCCGACCACTCGCTCCTCGACAAAAACGAAGACGCCTTCTGGGCCGCAATGCGCCGGCAATTCATCATTCCCGAAGACGAGATCTACCTCAACAATGGCACGGTCGGTTCGAGTCCAGCTCCTGTATTGCGCGCCATCTTTGACGGATACAACACCACGGAAACAATGGACCAGCAGGATCCCGAAGACTATCCCATCTGGGGATATGCGGCGTGGAATGAATTCCGCGACCCGCTCGCCGAATTCGTGGGCTGCAAGCGCGACCAGATTGCCCTGCTCCGCAATGCGACCGAAGCCAACAGCTACATCGCCAACGGCATCGACATGAAGCCCGGCGACGAAGTCCTCATGACCGACCAGGAGCATCCCGGAGGCGAACATCCCTGGGACCTCAAGGCCAAACGCTACGGTGTCGTCGTGAAGAAAGTCACGCTTCCCCGTCCCGTGAAAGATGCTGCGCAGGTTCTCAATCTGTTCAACGACGCCATCACCGCGCGCACGCGTGTGCTGTTCTTCAGCCACATCACCACGTTCTCAGGAGTCGTGCTTCCCGCGAAGGAACTCGCCGCTCTCGCTCGCACAAAAGGAATACTGTCGGCCATCGATGGAGCGCACGTCCCCGGAATGATGCGCCTTAACATCAGTGAGCTTGGCTGCGACATGTATTCGGCGAGCCCACACAAGTGGCTGATGGCGACCAAAGGTACTGGTTTCCTCTACGTGCGCGATGAAGTCATCGACCGCGTGTGGTGCACGATCGCCACCGAAGGCTGGGACGATACCAAGATCCGCGCCGAACGCTTCCAGCGCATTGGCAGTTCGAACGTGCCCGCGCTGTGGGGATTGCGCGCCTCCATCAAGCTGGCGAACGACATCGGCATGGAGCGCATCGAGCGCCGTCACCGGCAGTTGGCCGACTACATCCTCGGCGAAATGAAAAAGCGCGGAGCCGAATCGTGGACGTCCCCCGATCCTGCGCTGCGCTGCGCGATTGTCAGCGTGAACGTCCCGCCAGTCCCGCGCGTGGATCTCGAGAACTGGTTGTGGAAGACGCACAAGATCCGCATCCGCGGCGGCGACCCCAACAAGCTGCGCCTCTCGACTCCGTACTATCTGCAGAAGAAAGACATCGACCGCTTTCTGGCGAAGTTCGACGAGTACAAGGAGGCGACCAAGCATCAACCGCTTCCTGCCTGAACCACTAAGTAGTCATTTCGACTTAACCATGTCTGCTATAATGTGTCCATGAAGGAGATTCCCGCAGCAGTATTCAAAGCCCAGTGCCTCACGCTGATGGAGGATGTGCGCTCCACCAAGCGCCCGTTAGTGATTACAAAACGCGGCAAACCGGTTGCGAAACTGGTACCCATCGAGGAACCGAAAGACGACTTCATCGGCAGACTGAAGGGCGTATTTGAAGTGGTCGGCGAACTCGATGCCGATCCGCCGGAGGAGTGGGAGTCCGCGTTTTGATTCTGCTGGACACGCATGTCCTGTTCTGGGCGGTTGACAATTCGAAATCTCTTTCCCGTCCGGCCGCTTCCGCGATCCGCCGCGCCCGCCGACAGGGAGGAATCGCGATTTCCGCCATTACCATTTGGGAGCTTGCGTCCATGCTGGCGCGCGGCCGCATTCGCCGGTACGGCACGCTTGAATCCTCGCTCAACCTGCTGATCGAAGGAGTCACCGTTCTGCCGATCACGCCCGAGATCGCCACCTTGGCAGCCCAGTTCCCGCGTGACTATTCCGGCGATCCCGCCGATCGAATCATCGGCGGTACCGCCCGCGCCGAGGGCCTGACGCTGGTCACCCACGACAAAAACATCCGCAGGAGTCCGCTGCTCCGAACCGTCTGGTGAACTGCAGTCGCGATAAGGGGCATATACTTCACGGTGACACTTTATGTTTCTAGATGACCAACTACTCAAACTCGTCAGATGTCTCTGGAGAGGTCTCTGGAACGCCGTAAACGTCAAGCGTGCCGCTCCAGAGGAGACTCACACAGCGACGGAATACGCCGATGCGTTTCTCTTTGCTGATGAAGATCCGAATGCCTCGGAATCGACTTCCCCTCCATCAATTCTCGATAGTCGACGGCGCTAGCTTTGCTGGGACCCCTGCTAACCCGTTTTCAGTCGTAGTATTCCAAGCCCAGATGGGTGATCAACCCCTCGCCCTTGAGGTGACGCAGAGTGTTCTTGAGCTTCATCGATTGGATGAAGAGGTCGTGCTCGGGATACAGGCCCGGAGCGGTCATCGGAGACTTGAAGTAGAAGCTGAGCCACTCTTGAATGCCCAGGCCGCGCAACGCGGAACAGCGCTTCGCCAAGTCGAGAAATAATACGAGGTCGAGCACGATCGGCGCGGCAAGGATGGAGTCGCGGCACAGGAAGTCGACTTTGATCTGCATGGGATAGCCGAGCCATCCGAAGATGTCGATGTTGTCCCAACCTTCTTTATTGTCGCCGCGCGGCGGGTAATAGTTGATGCGAACTTTGTGGAAGATATTTCCGTAGAGTTCGGGGTACAGCGCGGGCTGCAGGATATGCTCCAGCACGCCCAGTTTGGATTCTTCCTTGGTCTTGAACGAGCCGGGATCGTCGAGCACTTCCCCGTCGCGGTTGCCGAGGATGTTGGTGGAATACCATCCGCTCAGGCCCAGCAGTCGCGCTTTGAACGCAGGCGCCAGAACCGTTTTCATCAACGTCTGGCCAGTTTTGAAATCCTTGCCGCAGATCGGAGCTTCGTTCTGGCGCGAAAGCTCCAGCATCACGGGAAGGTCGACCGTGAGGTTGGGTGCGCCGTTGGCGAAGGGCACTCCTTCCATCAGAGACGCGTAAGCATAGATCATCGAGGGCGCGATCATCTCATCGTTCTCACGCAGCGCTTTCTCGAAGGACTTCAATGACTGGTGCGCCGCAGTCGGCTCGATGTAGGACTCGGTCGAACCGCACCACATGGTGATCAGGCGGCTGGCGCCACTGGTCTTCTGGAAGTCGCGGATGTCGTCGCGCAACTGCTCGGCGAGATCCATCTTGGTCTTGCCCTTCTTCACGTTGGGCCCGTCAATCTTCTTCACATAGTTGTGATCGAACACCGCGGCGCGCGGCTTGACCGACGAAAGGAACGGCTTTAACTGCTCGAGAAGGCGGTAGTCGAGCACGCCCGCATTGGACGCGGCTTCGTACATGTTGTCTTCGAAGATGTCCCATCCGGTGAAGACCAGATCGTCGAGTCCGGCGAGTGGAACGAATTCCTTAACTTTGGGCGAGCGGCCATCGGTACGCTTGCCCAGACGTACGGTGCCCATCTGCGTGAGCGATCCGATGGGCTTCGCCAAGCCTTTGCGAATGGCCTCGACGCCGGCCACGAAGGTGGTGGCCACGGCGCCCATGCCGGGGATCATGACTCCTAGCTTGCCCTTTGCGGGCTCGATGGTGCCATTAGGTTTGGAACTGCTGCGCGCCTTCGCTTCCGCCTTCGATTCACTCTTTACTTCGACCCGCGCTGTCTTCGTCTTTGCGGACTTCTGCCGTGTCGCCATAGGTTGGCCGCTTCCTCAGTAAGAATCAGGATGGAGGTGCAAACCTTGTATGTTCTCGTACTTGGCGGGAGTTTGGCAAACTTACGCGGCCAAACGTGGAGAATTTCGCTTCAACGGCGCCGCTTGGTCATTGAGCGGAGAGATGCTTGCAGCGTTCGCTCCGGGGTCGCTGGGCTTCGCCCACGCGGGACGGCCGAGGCGGCTGTCGCTACATGGGTGGATACAAATCGGGCTCATCGATTCTTTCCATTGGACTCGCGGGCCGGGTTCGTTCACAATGAACTCACTTCGCAACCGGCTATGCAGCAGGTTCCCGCGAAGCTGATGTTTGCATGCAACCTTGTAGCGGCCTGCAAACCTTCTGACCCCGTTGATCTCCACCAAAATCTGAGCCCACGCCGCCCGGCTTTACGCGGGCAGTGTGCTCTTCAGACGCGCTTTTCACCGCATGGCATACCAAGACATGTGACGAAGAGCAGAACAGGAGATTCCATGACCTCGATTCGTAAATTCGCATACGCCACGTTGCTGGCGTTTACCACTCTGAACTTTGCGCCCAGCTTGGCTTCGGCCCAGGAGCCGGCGCGCGGCAAGTTCACACTCACACACGATGTTCACTGGGGGAACGCCAAGGTTCCGGCGGGAGACTACGAGTTCTCGTACGATCCCGACGGTGCTTCACGCATGATGTACCTCAGCAAACTCAGCGGAGCTCGCGCCGGGTATCTGCTGCTGGTGACTAGCACCGAGGATGTGAAGCCGTCTGATCAGAGCCGGCTCATTCTCGAAACCACACCCGTCGGCAGCTACGCCAGCGCCATGCAACTGCCGGAATTCGGCATGACGCTACACTTCACCCTGCCCTCGCGTACAACCGAGAGACAGATCGCCAAGGCTGCAACTACGGCCGCGGCCTCGGGTCAATAGTCCCTCGGCTGGGCTACAAAATCGAGGTCGGATAGCGAACTTGCTATCCGCCCTTGGTGTTTTAGCGGTTGAAACTGATTCGTTGAAGCCGGGAAAGCCTTTGATAGCGAGAGGTCTCTCAGCGGATAAAGTCGAGATGGATTGAGCGGCGTTTACGGCCCGACTGAACTCGGGCCCTTCCCCATTTCGGTTCGGTTCTCATTCGCTCCGTAGGCCGGCTAGGCCTGCGAATTTCCGCGGACGTCGTCGCTCAGGACGATGGCTTCTGCAATTTCCTTCATGGGTTTGCGTTTCTGGCGGCTCTGGCGTTGCAGCGCCAGATAGGCTTGCTCTTCGTTCAGACCCAGATCGCGCTGCAGGATGCCTTTGGCGCGCTCGACGATTTTCCTGGTCTGCAATTGTTCGGCGAGAGTGGAGTTGGCTTCCTCCAAGCGCGCCAGCTCAACTTCGGCGCCCACGAGAAATCCGACGGTGGAAATCATGCGAATCTCGCGACGGCGATAGACGTGGTGCTGGCGGTGCTGCAGGTTGATGACGCCCACGACGCGGCCGCGGCACATCAAGGGCACAGAAAGAAACGCCTCGTAACTGTCCTCCGGCAATTCATGGAAGAACTGGAAGCGTGGATCGTGCGAGGCTTCCTCCGGAATGGCCACCGGCTCGCGGTGTTCCGCCACCCATCCTGTAATGCCTTGTCCGACGCGAAGTTTCAGGCGGTCGACCACCTCGGGATGGAGGTTCTTCGAGGCGCGAAGAACGAGTTCGTCGCCTTCGAGGATGTAGATGAGGCAGGAGTCGCACTTGACCAGCGCAGAGGCAAATTCGACCACGCGGGTGAGAACTTCGTGAAATCCATCCGCCGTACCGAGCCGGACACTGATTTCGTGGAGTATGTCAACGTGTGAGTCCTCAACAGATATAAAGGGGTCCATGGGGTACATTATCGATCTTGTAGAGAGTATGTCTAATTGCAAATTTCGATGGCCGCGATAAAGGATTTCCGTCGAGATTATTACCAACGTTTAACACCTTTTGTGAAGTTCGTGCATCGAACGGCGGATGGAATGAAGCGGGTGAGGACAAATTCGCCCAAAGTACCTCAGGGGGCTAAAGTCCTAAGGGAAAAGAAGGGCTTTATCGCAGCGCTGGAAGTACTGCGCCACTCAAAATCTTTTTTCACCCCCAGCTTTTTTCCGCCAACCTGCTAGCGCGCCGGTACGGCTAGAAACCACACCAGCAATCCAAACAGGATCAGAGCGCTGAGCAGGGAGAAAAGCGTGTGCAGCGGATGAAAGTGGAAATAGGGATTCCGCGTGAGACGATATCTTGAGGCCAGCATAAGACCTCCTTGGCACGTGTTTGTGTGCGAACGGACGGCCTGTCTGGTTCTATTCTGCCACTATTTTGAGCATCGGGCTCCTGTTTTTTGGGGGTCTGTGTTACACCATTGCCATGCCTGAGAAGATTGCTCTCGTTACTGGCTCCTCCAGCGGCTTCGGATTGCTGACATCCATCGAACTGGCGAAAGCTGGATTTCGCGTAGTGGCTACTATGCGTGATCGGGGGCGCAGCGACCGGCTTGAGCAGGCTGTGGCGGCGGCAGGAGTCGGCGCCAAGATCGACGTTCGTGCCCTCGACGTCACGAAGTTTGACGCGATCCCGGGCTTCGTTGACAGCGTAGTCGGCGACTACGGACGGCTGGACGTGCTCGTCAACAATGCGGGATTCGCCGTGGCCGGATTCGCGGAAGACATCAAGCTCGACGAACTGCGGCTGCAGTTCGAGACGAACTTTTTCGGCGCGGTCGCCATGACCAAGGCCGCACTGCCCACCATGCGGCGGCAGCACTCCGGACACATTATTCAAGTCTCGTCGATCTCGGGATTGCACGGGTCGGTCACGGTGAGCAGTTATTCAGCCTCGAAACACGCACTGGAGGGATGGAGCGAATCGCTGCGTATGGAAGTGAACTCGCTCGGCATAAAGGTTGTGCTGGTCGAACCGGGAGCGTTTCAGACCGACATCTGGACGCGCGGAGCGGTCATGGGAGAGCAAGCTACGAAAGAGACATCTCCCAATATTCAACGGAGCCTGCGCATGCGCGAACGCGTCCAGAAACTCCCCAAGGCCGATCCGATCGCGGTGGCACGCGCCATTGTTGCCATCGCCCAAGACCAGAACCCCAAGCTGCGCTATCTGGTGGGGCGCGACGCTAAGATCCAACTTGCCATGAAGCGCATCCTGCCCTGGAAGTGGCACGAGAAGGTGGTCGCGAATTTTCTGAAGATCGATTAAAAGCCTCAACCACAGCGGGCACCGGGGAACCCAGAAGAATTCTTGGTTGGCTTCCCTCTGGGGTCGAGGCTTCAGGGTTTCGCGTCGAGCTCAACCACTTTGACGGGCAAGTCCCAATGCGCATCGAGGATTTCGAAACGGCGCTGCTCTTCCCGCTGGAAAGTATCCTGGTCGGGGTACATCTGCTTCTGGAGCGCGGCCTCGTCAAAGGTCTCATTGGCGACGGTGGCGTTCTTGAAGACGATGGTCACGCGGAAATCCCAGCGGCCGTCTTCGGTGGTGTGATAGCGCGGCTGGTCCATCCAGACTTTTGTGATGCGGCCCATCTCGGATTCTTTTTTCAGGACCGGATAGTGGTTCTTCTTGAACAGCTTCAGAAATTCGTCGGCGTGGCCCCACTTTGCTTTGTAGTAATACTCCACTACGAAGGGGCGGTCGGCGGCGGCGGGAGTGGACTGGGCGTATGAAGCGATCGGTACGGAGATGGTGACGAACAGCAAGGCGGCGAGAATGCGGCGCATGGGATTCCTCCGGGGGAGTGGAATTGATAGCTTGTACAGTAACATTTGCTCGGGGAACGGTGCTTGCAAGGTTCCGCGGGCGGCGTCTCGAAGTGGTAGCGAGAGAGACGTTGCAAGCAACGTCTCTACGACCGAGTGTCGCGTATCGTTGGCAATGACTACTCTGCTGACGGCTGGGTGCTGATCCGATTCTGCCAGTGACTCCACACAAACCACACTGCGCCCGCAACTAGCAAAACTCCAATCACGGCATCGAACTTGTGGAAGTATTTTCCGAGTTCGCGCCAGTTCTCGCCCAGCTTCATGCCCAACCAGGCCAAGGCGAGGCACCACGGCCATGATCCCAGGAATGTGTAGAGGTGAAAGCGGCCGCGGGGCATGCGCGCGACTCCGGCCGGTAGTGCGATGAAAGTGCGGATCACAGGCAGCAGGCGGGCGATGAACACGGCGAGATATCCCCAGCGCGCGAAGAAGCGGTCCGACCAGTCGAGTTCGCGGCGTCCCATGAGAATCCAGCGGCCATAGCGCTCGACCATTGGGCGGCCGCCATAGCATCCAATCTCGTAGGCGACCAGCGAGCCCAGGTTGCAGCCGATGGCGCCCGCCGTCGCCAGCCATAGAAGCTTGAACGTGCCCTGGAACACGAGATATCCGCCGAAGGGCATGATCAATTCGGAAGGGAGCGGAATGCAAGCGGACTCAATCGCCATGAGAAGAGTGATGCCGGCATAGCCGGTCGCGGCGATTACCTTGCTGATGAACAGGAATAGGACTGCAAGAAGTTTTTCGGTCATGAAGGACAGTTCTCAGTTCTCAGCTGTCAGTTCTCAGGTAAGGCCACGGATTCTCGGCTGAGATCCCCAAGCGAGGACTTGCCTTCCAGTGTAATGGAAATTCGTAACGGAAGTGCCACGCTAGAACGAGCCTTCCTGGGTGAACGCGTAGCCGGGCAGGGTAGCGCCCTGGGGACTCTTGGTGACCTTTACCCGGACCGTGGGGGCATCGGGAGCGGTAATTCCAGCGGGGCGCAGCATGGCGTACTGCGAAAATACTTCGTTGTAGACCTTGGTGACCAGGTAGTCCTGGCCGTCGGCTTCGCTGCGCCACACTTGCCCGAGTTGTATGGAGTTCACTGCCACGGGATTATTCCTGACTCTTGCTGGAGTACTTCCAGACTACCGGGGGGCGTGGGGGGCGTCAATTGCCGGGCTGGTTACCGACGGCCAGTGCGGGACCGCGCTGTTGGCTCTGTTAAGATGTTGGCCCCAAGGAGACGCTCATGCCTCGTGGTGTTGTTCCCCGCCAGCCCGCTCGCACCGGCCGTCAGGACCGCGTGGCCCGGGCGGTACCGCCGATCAAATCTGCCCCGACACAGGCCGACCGAAGAAAGGATGCCGTCGGTCGTCCCGGAAAAATGGGGGTCAAGACTGCTGCTTCGGTCAGAAAAGTCAAAAGCTACAATCCCGTGGCACCGGAACGCGTGGCGGAGATTCTGAAGCGACTCGATCAGCTTTACCCGGACGTCACCTGCGCCCTGACGCACGCGAGCGCATGGGAACTGGTAGTGGCGACCATCCTCTCCGCGCAATCGACCGACGTGAATGTGAATCGGGTTACGCCCGAGCTGTTCCGAAAATATCCGACGGTCGAGGCATTCGCCGCGCTCACCCCGGAACAATTGGAACCGGACGTGCGCTCCACCGGATTCTTCCGCAATAAATCAAAATCCGTGGTGGGAGCTGCGAAAAAGATCGTCGCGGAGTTCGGTGGGCAAGTACCCAAAGACATGGAGAAACTCCTAACGCTACCCGGCGTCGCACGGAAGACCGCGAACGTCGTGTTGGGGACATGGTTCAAGAGAGCGGAAGGGGTGGTTGTCGATACGCATGTGCACCGCATCTCGCGGCGGCTGGAACTCACGACGCAGGATGATCCCCAGAAAATCGAACAGGATCTTATGCGGATCATTCCGCGGGAAAAGTGGATTCTGTTCTCGCATCAGATCATCTGGCACGGGCGCAAGCTGTGCATCGCACGCAAACCCAAGTGCGCGGATTGCCTGCTGGAGAAAGTGTGCCATGCAGGGGATAAGACCTGGAGCACCGTGGAGATGCACACGAGCGCGAAGTAAGTATCTCCCTAAAATGTCATCCGCCGGGCAAGCGAATTGCAAAGGTCCTTCGCTGCGCTCAGGATGACAAAATCAGTTCGGGCCCTGGGCCACCTCATCCAATACTGGGGCTCGCAGCCCACGAATGTGGTGGCTCTCGGGCTGATCCTGAGTAAACACAACTACTTCGTTGCTTCCTTTTCGGAGCAAGGGAGCGGGGACGTACAAGGTCTGCTGCGGGCCGAGATTCCAGAAACGCCCGAGGGCATGGCCATTGATCCATACGGCTCCCTTGCCCCATCCGCGCGCGTCCAGAAAAGTGTCACCGGTGTCGTGCAGATCGAATTGGCCGCGATAAAACGCGGGGCCGCGCGGCGCGTCGGCGCTGGTCTTCGAAAACCGTATCTGCAAGAGATCGTCCATCGGCAGTGGAAAGACCTGCCAAGCCGTCAGTTCCTGTCCTGCAAGAGTCACTGGGCCGGTGATTCCCTGGCGCTCCGAGCGCAACTGGGTGGTGAAATTGATGCGGCCTGTGCCTTCGACCAGGATGTCGAGGTTCGACTCTGCAGCAGCTTCGATCCGCAGTCGATCCTGCTTCAACCTGCGGTCCAACGTGCCCGCGGGCTTGCCGTTGACGAAGACTCGAGCATAGCTGCGCAACTCGTGAATCACGAGATCGCCCGCGAGTGGGCCTTTGATTCCTATGCGGTAGAGGATGTATCCATGGGACTGGCCGAACGTTTCCATGGGCCGTGGCGCCTCCGCGGTGACCGGATTCGGCAGGTTCGACCACAGCGGCGCGCCTTCTGCCAGTTCAAATTCGGGCACTTCGATGACGGGCAACGGCGCTGGCGGGTCCGGAATTTTCACTTCCGGGCGATGCTTGGCGATCACGGCGCGGAACGCGAAATATTTCTTCGTCAGCGCGCCCGACTCGCTCACCGGAGAATCGTAGTCATAGCTGGCGACATCCGGCTCGTAGGCGTTCTCCCAGTTCGCACCGTTCATGAAGCCGAAAGTTGTTCCGCCGTGAAGCATGTAGAGATTGATCGAGTATCCCTGACTCAGGATCCAATCCAGTTCCTGCGTCTGCTGATTGGCGTCCGTGTCGTGATGTTTTTCACCCCAATGATCAAACCATCCGTCCCAGTACTCACCGCTCATTAGCGGACGGCCTGGCCGAAACTTCTGCAGCTTCGCGAATTCTTCTTTCGCTTCGCCCGGACCAAAGTTCACGACGGCGTGAACGTCGGGCAAAGTTCCAGCCGCCAACTCGTCGCCACCATCCGCGGTGTAGAGAAGCACTTCGCCCAAGCCTGCGTTCCGGAGCGCTTGGAGAATGCGCTTCAGGTATTCCTTGTCGTTCTTAGACGATCCGCCGAACGAGCCGTACTCGTTCTCGACCTGCACGGCCAGGATCGGTCCGCCATGCGTGATCTGCAGCGGAGCCAGTTCCCTGCCCAGGCGCTGCAGCCAGCGTTCCGCCGGGGCCAGGAACTTTTCGTCGGCGCTGCGCAGAACCATGTTGGGATCGGCCAGAAGCCACGCGGGCAGGCCGCCTAGATCCCACTCGGCGCAAACATAGGGCCCGGGCCGCAGGATGACATAGAGACCTTCTTCCTGGGCAGTACGGATGAAGGCGGCCACATCGAGGGGTCCGCTGAAGTCGTAGACTCCGGGCGTGGGCTCGTGGAGATTCCAGAAGACGTAAGTCGAGATCGTGTTCAGGCCCATGGCTCGCGCCTTCCGGAGGCGATCCCGCCAATACTCGCGCGGGATGCGCGCATAGTGCAGTTCGCCCGAAATAATCTGCAGGGGCTTGCCGTCGAACACAAAGTGGTCACCTTCAATGCCGATATGGTGGGCCGTCGCGGGAGTGTTCTGGGCGCGGGCTGCCGCGGCACCGGCGAACGCGAGCGCGCTGGACAGCACAAACCTGCTAAGGATGAGACGAAGTGTAGAACCGTCCATGGATGGCACGACCTAGCGAACGTGAAGTGCTGACAGAGAGGAAAGAGCCTCTGCTAGACTCTCTTTTCTACCCTACTTTGAGGTTCCGCGCCATGCGCCTGTGCGCACTCTTTGCTATCGTCACAGTTATGAGCACCGTCGTCGCCGAGACCGCGGCCCAGACTTTGCCTGTGCCTCAGGCGGTTACCGATCCAAACAAGATTTCGTCCAAACCCAACGCGCAGGTCGAACCGCGCAGTCTCACGATCGAGAAGCTCTATATGACTCGCCAGGTCGGGCGTCCGACGTGGTCGCCCGATGGCCAGAGCATCGCCTTCATCTCGAACATGAGCGGACGCAATAATCTCTGGCTTGTTCCGGCGGAGGGCGGATGGCCGGTACAGTTGACGGTCAGCGACCAGCGGCAGACTGCGCCGGCGTGGTCGCCGGACGGCAGATGGATCGCCTACCAGTCTGACTTTGACGGCGACGAGCAGTGGGACATCTTTCTCGTTTCGCCTAAAACGGGCAAGGTCGTGAACCTTACGCAGACGCGCGAGATCGCTGAGCTGAACCCTACGTGGTCGCCGGACGGGCGCTACCTGGCCTACGAAGTGAAGCCGAAGACCTCCGCGGCCTACGAGATCGACATCTACGACATGGTGATGCGCGAGGTGAAGCACGTTACCACGAATGCGCCGCAGGATCGAGGCAACTCTAATCCCATCTGGTCGAGGGATGGGAAGTACATCGTCTATACGCAAGAGCAGGCCAAGGGCACGGACTCGGACATCTTCATCTCGGACCTAGCTACGGGAAAGAGCACGCTGCTTACGCCACACGAGGGCGAGCAGCATTTTTCTGCGAGCGATGTTTCACCCGACGGCAAACGCGTTCTGCTGACTGCGAACGCTTTCAATGGATACGAGAATATCGGGCTGATCGAGATTGCGACGAAAAAGGTCAAGTGGCTCACGAAAGACAAATGGGAAATCCGCGGCGGCGAGTTCTCTCCCGATGGCAAGCACATCAGCTTCAGCGCCAATGTTGACGGCAATGAAGACATCTACCTCTACGATTTCGCTACCGGAAAGTCGGTGGCTCTCCCTATCCCGAAAGGTGTAAACGAACCCGCGGGCGGGCATTCGGCGTTCAGTGCAGACGGGCAGCGCTTGCTTTATAACCACAACGGTCCTACGGCTCCCGGCGATCTGTGGGTCTATCACCTGGCCACAGGCAAGTCGCAGCAGATTACGCACTCATTAGTCACGGGCGTGCGCTCGGACGACATGGTTGAGCCTCATCTGGTGCACTATCCCAGCCGCGACGGCAAGTGGACCATCTCCGCATTTCTCTACGTTCCTTTCAACATGGCGCGCAACGGGCAGAATGCGGCGATCGTCTACATTCATGGTGGACCCACGTCGCAGACCATGAATTCTTTCAACCGCTTCGTGCAGTTTGCAGCGAATCAGGGATACATGGTGCTCGCGCCCAACTACCGCGGGTCGACCGGATACGGGAAGGAATTTCAGCAGGCGAATTTGTTCGACATGGGCGGCGGCGATCTGCAAGACGTTCTCGCGGGCGTGGACTGGATCAAGCAGACCGGTCATCTCGATCCGAAGAAGATTGCAGTCATGGGCGGAAGCTACGGCGGATACCTGAGCATGATGGCGGTGACAAAGGCGCCGGAGATCTGGGCTGCGGGCGTGCCCATTGTGCCTTTTGTGAACTGGTTCACCGAGATTGAAAATGAAGACCCAGTGCTGCAGCAATCCGACCTCGCCACTATGGGCGATGTGGTGAAGAATAAAGCGCTCTATGAAGAGCGCTCGCCGATCAACTTTATTGATCAGATCAAGGCGCCGCTGCTGCTGCTCGCCGGCGGGCACGATCCGCGCTGTCCGAAATCAGAAACCCAGCAGGTCGTCGAGGCAATCAAGAAGCGCGGAGGCACCGTGGATTATAAGATTTACGAAAACGAAGGGCATGGATTTGCGCGCGTCGAAAACCAGATCGATGCCTATAAGCGCGTCGCGGATTTCCTGCTGGCGCATGTTGTCCCGGCGGATTGCAGTTGCTCGGTGACCGAATAGAGTTGCTCTTTCACTTCTGGTTTGCTCTGCGACCTTCGCGATGCCTCTGCGTTCTTTGCGATTCGATCTTTTTCAAGCTCTTAACCGCGAAGAACGCTTAGAACGGCCGCAGAGTTCGCGAAGAAAGCATTCCGGACTTACGTCCGTTTACAGGGAAGTTCTGTATGAACTACTTCAGGCCCGGAGCCGTGCGGAGATGGCCTGAACCAGTCCTGGGATGGTGAACTCCTTGGCCGCGATATCGACTGGCAGGCCGAGTTCGCGCAGGGTTTCGGAGGTAACTGGGCCGATCGAGGCCATGCGAATCCCTGCGAGTTCCTTGTAGCGCGCTTTCCTCGTTGAGCCCAACAATTCCACGAAGTTTTTGACTGTTGAAGAACTGGTGAATGTAACGACGTGCGGGCGCTTCTTCGGGTCCTTCAGGGCAGCGCGTAGCCGGACGCGAGAGGATTGCGGCACCACTGTTTCGTAGGCTTCGACAACGTCAACGGCCGCGCCGGCTTTGCGCAGCTCGCGGGGTATCACGTCCCGGGCAACCTTGGCCCGCACCAGCAAGACGCGCTTCCCTTTCACCTTTTTCTTCAGACTTCGAACCACTGATTCGGCGACATATTCCTTCGGGACGACGTCCACTCTTACGCCGCGCTGCTCGATGGCCTTCCTTGTGGCGGGACCGATGGCGGCAATGCGCAGGCCCTCAGCGGCTAAAGCCGAGTCTGATTTTGACGCTCTTACGGTGCGACTGAAGTCGTACCCTTCCCGGGTGTTTTCCATTCGCTCCCACATGGCCTCGACGCCGTTCACACTGGTCAGGATCAGCCAGTCGTAAGCGCCAAGACTCTTCAGCGCGGTATCGAGCGGCTTGAATGACCTGGGCTTGCGAATCTCGATGAACGGGATCTCGATGACATCAGCTCCCAACTTGCGCAATTCGGCGGAGAGGGCGCCAGCCTGATGCCGTGCGCGACCGACCAGCACGCGGACTCTGCGCAGGGGTTGATTCGTGTGTATGTTGGTGTTTCTGCTCATGATCAGAGTTGACGGGGAGGAGTTCCTTCGACTTCGCTCAGGACAGGTCCGCCCACACAGGTTCTACTCGCGCTCCTTCTTCACACCCAGTCCCTGGTCCCGCATCAGGCGCGACACGCCCGAGATCGCCGTATCCTCGGCTTTCTCCAGGGACGCGATCACATTGCTCTGCTCTTCGCGGGTGCGGTTCTGGCTCAGCTTGAACTTGCCCTCGATTTTTGTGACTGCGATTTCGAAGCCGACGATGTGGCTTAGCATGCGCTCGCGATAGGTCTCACTGAGGCTGGCCCATTGCTCGGCGTAGGGAGGCTCGAATGTAGCGATTAATTCGTGAAGCATGCCTTGCAACTCCTCGGCAGAACTGAACACCCGAGCATTCCCGTAAACATGCACCGCACCGTAATTCCAGGTGGGCACGGTTTCGCGGGTAGTGTAGTTTGCGGTGGAAACAAAGGCATGCGGGCCGTGGAAGATGGTTAAGCAGTTAGGACGTTGCTCGAGATGCTGCCAATGTGGGTTCGCCTTGGCAACGTGGCCGCGAATGACAAGGCGGTCTTCTGTTGTGCGCACGAACACCGGCAGGTGCGTAGCGAACGGTCCGTCGTCAGTGGGCGAGACCAGGATCGCAAACGGATTCGCGTGCATAAACGTAATCGCGTCGGCATGATCACGCACGCGGAAGTGTTCGGGGATGTACACGGCATTCTCTTCCGCCCCTTCGGGGCTTGGTTCACGATTTGCTGGGCTTTCCCACGGCTGAAGTTTACCCTGAGCCTGGTCGAAGGGCCGTCGGCTGCACTCTTTCGCCGCTTCGCGGCTCGCCGGGTGCAACAGCCGGCTTCTTGCGCACGTGGAGCACTTTCTCTATCTCGGCAATCACGATTTCCTGCTGGTCTTTCACGTCCACGGAAAAAACCGGCTCGTACTTGGGCAGCGTCTTCAGCTTCTCACGAATATCGTCCAGCTGGGCGTTGGTCAGGCGGAATTCGGCGCGAACCGTTCCTTTTCCCGGCTTGCGGTAGCGAATGCTCGCCGCTTTATCCCAGACGATGTAGTCGCGGCCCAGGTTTGCCATCAGCATGAGCATATAGAAAGGGTCGGCCATGGCAAAGAGCGATCCACCGAAATGTGTGCCCACGTAGTTGGCGTTCCAGAAACGCAGCTTCATTTCAACGTCGATGGCTTTCATGTCCGGCGCGATGTATTTGATCCGGATGCCCGCGCCAGCGAACGGCGGCCAGAGGTTGACCATACGGCGGAGGTGGGCCGGGCTCTTCGTGCCGCCCAGGAGTTGCAGGAGAACATTGCGGCTCATGGTTGACGATCAGGGCTGCGGAAGTACAGCCAAGCCGCGGCCGTAGACGGCTTCGAGAATTTCATCTCCGCCGCGGCTGAGGAGCGCCGTGCCGGCATCATTGCCGAGTTTTTCGGGATCGTCTCCGTCGCGGGAATCGCGGAGCAGTTTGGAGCCATCGGGGTCGGCGACGATGGACTCCAGATGCAGCTTGCCGTTTCGCATTTCCGCGAATGCGCCGATGGGGACCTGGCAGCCTCCGCCGAGGCGGTTGAGCAGCGCGCGTTCGCATGTGGTGGCGGAGCGTGCAGCGGGATCGTTTAAAAAGATCAAATGCTCACGCGTGACTGCTTCACCCTCACGGATCTCGATGCCGAGCGCTCCCTGGCCCGCTGCGGGGCACATGATTTCCGCCGGGATGATCTGTTTAACCAATTCCATCTTGCCGAGGCGCTTCAGCCCGGCCGAAGCGAGAATGATCGCGTCGTATTCGCCCTGCTCGAGTTTGCGCAGGCGCGTGTCAACATTGCCGCGGAGCGGATGAATCTCGAGGTCGGGGCGGACGGCCTTGAGTTGCGCCCGGCGGCGCAGGCTGGAGGTGCCGACGCGCGCGCCCTGTGGCAATTCCTGAAAGCTCGAATAGTGGCGCGAGCAGAAGGCGTCGCGCGGGTCCTGGCGCTCGGTGATGGCGGCGATTTCGAATCCGGGGGGAAGTTCGGTGGGCAGGTCTTTCAACGAGTGCACGGCGAGATCGACGCGGCCGGCGGCGAGGGCTTCTTCGATTTCTTTGGTGAACATGCCCTTGGTGCCGACCATGGCCAGGGCGACGTCGGTGATCTTGTCGCCGGTGGTATGAATGATTTCAATTTCGACCTCGTGGCCGCGGGCGCGCAAGAGCGCGCAAATGTGATTCGCCTGCCAGAGGGCAAGCTGTGAGCCGCGGGAACCGATGCGAAGCATGGGCATCACTGCCGCGTCCCCACTTCGTTCTTCTTTTCCGAAGGCGTTGCATCTTTATCGTGCAGGTTGAACAGACGGCGGACTACATCGACGACTGTCGTTGCCTCAGATTCTTTAGCCGCAGTCTTCAGCGTGGTGATCGGGGTGTGCATGACTTTGTTAATGATGCCGCGCGTGAGCGCTTCCACGGCGATTTCCTGCTCGGGGCTCAACTGGCCGAGCCTGCCGCGCACGCGATCGATTTCGGCCTGGCGGATGGTTTCCAGATGATCTTGCAGCGACACGATTGTTGGCACGACGTCGAGGGTCTGCAGGCGGGCTTCAAAGCGCTCGACTTCGCTGGTGATGATGGCTTCGGCGAGTTCGGCTTCCTTGCGGCGGTCGGCGACGTGGCTCGATACCGCCTGCTGCAGGTCGTCGATGTCGTAGGTGAAGATGCCGTCGAGCTTGCCCATTTCGGGGGAAACGTCGCGGGGCACGGCGATGTCGATGAAGAACATCGGCCGGTTCTTGCGGCGGGAAAGGAACTGCTCTCCGTGTTCGCGGCGGAAGATGGCGTGGGGCGCGCCCGTCGAGGTGATGACGATGTCGGCGCGGTCGCAGGTGTTGTACAAGTCATCGAACTTGATGGCCTGGCCGTTGAACTTCTGCGCCAAGCCGATGGCTCGCTCATAGGTGCGGTTGGCGACGAATATTGATGCGCAACCGTGGGCCATCAGGTGGCGGGCGGCGAGCTCGCTCATCTTGCCGGCACCCACGATGAAGACAGTCTTCCCTTCCAGTGTTCCGAAAATCTTCTTGGCGAGTTCTACCGCGACCGACGCGACCGACACTGACGAGGACCCAACCGCGGTCTCGCTGCGCACGCGTTTGGCGACGGCGAAGGCGCGGCTGAAGAGTTGGTCGAGTTGCCCGCGAACGGCGCCTACGGCGCGGGCGGTGGCGTACGCCTCTTTTACCTGGCCGAGAATCTGGGCTTCTCCGACGACCATCGAGTCGAGGCTCGACGCCACGCGGAAAAGGTGGCGCACCGCGTCTTTCTCGCGAAACTCATACAGGTGCGCGTCGAGTTCTTCCGGCTTCAGATGAAAGTGATCGTGCAAGAATCCACGCAGGTCGGCGTGGCCGTTGGTCGTGTGCGTCACCAGCTCAACTCGATTGCAGGTGGAAATGACCATGCCCTCTTCGATGCCGGGATAAGCGGCGAGATCGCGGCAAGTGTCGGGCAGGCGCGACTCCGGGATGGCCAAACGCTCGCGCACTTCGAGCGGGGCGCTCTTGTGATTCACGCCAATGAGTTGGAATCTCATGAGGCGGCGAACCTGTGAATGGCTGAGAAGTAGTTGGCGGCCCACGCCGCCAGCGCGGCGACGAAGGCGAAAGTCGCAAGAAAGGCGGCGCGGCGTCCGCGCCATCCGGAATTCCAGCGGGTGAAGACCATCAGCATGTATACGGCCCACATCAGCACCGACAACAGAATCTTGGGATCGAGAAAGTCGAGGCGCCCGTAGGTGGAGATCGCAACCACCGAGCCGGTCAGCAAGCCGAGCGTCATGAAAGGAAAACCGAGCAACAACGAGCGGTAGCCGATCTGGTCAATCACTTCGAGCGCGGGGAGGAACGAAATCAGGCTGGTAGATTTCTTGGCCTTCAGCCGGCGCTCCTGCAAAAGATAGAGCAGGCTGGCGCCGAAGCTGACCAGCAGCGCGGCGTATCCGATGAAGATCAGAAAGATGTGGGCGGCCAGCCATCCTTTGTGAGAAACGAACTGGGTCAGCAGCACCGGTTGCTGGTCGACGGCCGCCACGAAGGTTAGGAAGAACACGACCGGGAATACGACCACGCCAGGCGATGTGGTCTGGTAAATCGCATAGATCAGCATGAAGAATGTCATGGACAGAAAGGCCAGCAGCGATTCCCCGTTGTGCACCGACGCCCAGACGACATGGCCCGAAAGAAATAGTTCGGTCAGCGAGACGAAGTGGAAGACCATGCCCAGGCTGGCCGCATGGAGAGCAATGCGGCTGAACAAATCACTGGTGCGCGTGAGCGCCACGAAGGCGTAGACCAGTCCGATGAAGTAGCAACCCAGCGCGAAACGCAGCCAAAGCAGAGACATAGGCCTTATAGGTTCCGGAATCCCTTGAGTCTACCCCAAATCGCGGGTCCGGACCTGAATCCTCGTAGTACCGTGTTCATTTTTCTATGCGGTCGGGGATAAGGCAAACAAAGGGGGTCACTTAAGGGTGTGATTAGGATCACAGACTGTTTGAACTGCGGATCCAGCCTGCAGCGGTCTGGGATTGTCAACCTTCGCCCGCTCGGTTTCCTAAGCCAACCTCAGCGGCTGAAAGCCGCGACTTTATTAGGCCTCGGGGCGCGAGTGAACTCGTGCTCTTCCCGTAGGTCATAGTCGAAATCTATTTTGTTTTCGGGGCAGCGTGGGGATTCGCTGTGCCAGTCGCGTGAGGATTGGGCATGCCGGGGTTCATAGCGCCTGCTGCGTGATTGCCGCCCATCGAGCCCATGTCGCCGGGAGCGAAACAGGTGACGCGTCCGCTGGAGGCCACGCGTAACTGCGACGGGCAGTCGCCGCTCGTCAAGGCCTCCGAGGAGCCAGTGCCTTGCGCTTGCACGGTGAACAGCTTGCCCTCAGCGTTGCCGGCGACGCCGATTGCCATGCCGGGCATATCGTAGGCGACATAGAACGGATGTTTGCCCTGGCTCGCTTGCACCGCGCAGTCGGCAGCCGTCTTGGACTGGTCCGCGCTGGCCTGCACGTTGAGGCGTCCACAGTCGGTGGCGGCGGCTCCGGAATATTCCTGCAGCTTCTGTTGCACGGCGTCAGGAGACTTCGGCGATGAGGAAGGCGAACCGCTGGACGCAACTGGACCTGCCGATTTGCTGCAGGCGGCCAGACCAGACAGCGCGATGATCAAGACAACGGAGAGTTTTTTCATGGCACCGTGATTGTAAAGCCGGCGGCCGGCGGTTCGTGATTCATTAGTGCCAGCGGGCACCTCCGCCGTAACGGCAGGTGCTATTGCTTTCCGGTCAACTGCCGGATCAAATCGACTTCCGCCTGCCGGTATGGAGTCCCGTCTGAGCGCAGCACTTCGTGAAACCACACGGGAGGCTGGTTCTTAATATACGGATGCTGCCACGACTCCCACGGGTAATACGTTTGTGTTTTGCCGGCGACGAATCCCCAGTTAATGGCGCCCACCCGCTCCTCCTTGGCGATGGGCAGGATCGTATCGAACGTGCTGCCCACGGAGCGGGCCATGTACTCGGTGCAAATCACGGGGCGGTGGAACCTACTCAGCCACGTGATTTCGCCTTTGAAGGACTCGGGCCAACTGTAGTTGTGAAACGTGATGATGTCGGACTCGCGCAGCTGAATCCGTTCTAACTCATCGACTGAGGATTCATCGCGAGAGGTATCGACCTCATAGACTCCGCTGGTGAGCGGCTGAGTGGGATTCATCTCTCGGGCCCACGCGAATGCCTGCGGCAGGAGGGCGGCGACGCGGGTGATTTTGTCTTTGTTTTTCAGCTCCGACTTCGGGTAGTTGTCGGTTTGATCCGATCCGGGCTCGTTCCATATGTCCCAGCCGAGGATGCGGTCGTCTTTCGCGAAGGCTCCCACTACTCCCTGCACATACTCCTTCAGCCGCGGATACTGGCTGGGGTCGGCCAGCGCCTTCGCGCCCGGGCTTTGTACCCAACCCGAGTTATGCACTCCGGGAACGGGAGGATGCTGCCGCCCCAGTTGCGGCAGCGGGTCCCAACAGGAATCGAAGAGCACGAACAGCGGGCGGATGTGATGGCGCGCCGCGATCGTCAGGAACTGGTCGATGCGCTTGCGGAAACCGACGGCGTCCTGCTGCCACAGCAGATCGTGGAGAAAGACGCGCATGGTGTTCATGCCCATGGCTTCGGCCCAGCCGAGTTCCCTGTCGATCTGCGCGGGATCGAAGGTGGCCTCCTGCCACATCTCCAATTCGTTGATCGCCGACTTGGGGATATAGTTACTGCCGACCAGCCAGGGCTGTTGCGCGTACCATTCGTTGGCCTGTTGTTCGGACCAGCGCGCGGTTTGCGAGGACGCGATGCTTGTGCACAAGGCCATCGCGATCAGGATCGCGGTCATGAAGACGTATCTGGATTTTTTCATGGGTAGAAGTCCGTCAGTCTCGAGGTTTTTCTGGATCAGGGAGAGGCGCTTCGGCTGTCAGAGTTTTTGGGCTTGGTCCTCCGGACCTGGGAACAGCGACCGCGGAAAAACCTCTTCCACCGCCTCCCTCCATGCAGCACTTCTTGAACTTCTTCCCACTCCCACATGGGCATGGTGAATTTCGTGGCGGTGCATCGGAGGCGGGAGCCGGCATAGGATTGTTCGCCATTCTATTCCACCCTCGGTCATTCCACTCCCAGGCTTGCCAGCACTTCCTCGAGTAGGGCGGTGTCGATGGTCAGGCGGCGTCCGTGAGTCTTTAGATCTTCGATCTCATCGAAGGCTCGGAAGAGGCGGAGCTTGACGGCGCCGTATTGTTCGGCGTCGTTCAAGGGACGTCCGTGGGCTTTGCTCCAGGCGGCGCGCGAGCGCTCGGGAAGAAAGATACTCACGGCATAGGTCAACTTGCGGTCGGAAGTCACGTCAAAAACAAATTCCGTGGCGGGAGCTTCGGGATCGTCGGGCAGCGCGGGGCGTTTGCCGACAAAGTAGTACTGGTAGACGTATCCCTGGGCACCGGTGTAAGTCTTCAGGCGGCGGATCGGCGGATTCGGGGACATGCGGACATTATGGAACGCGGACCGGGCGCTTGTCGCGCCCTGTGCCGCCAGGCCCGAAGTTTAGAGATGCCCCATCCTTAATGCTGTGCTTGGCAAATCGCCTGTCAGTGCCGTGTCCGCTCTCTTCCGAACAACATAGAACCTGCCAGAACAATGCGGAAAGCTCTTGCTCGATTCATAGCTAATAAGCCAGGAGCCAGTCTGACAGTCGAATGTTGGTGGCATCACATTAAGTGGTGATTGAAATCACTGCATTGCGCGGAGTTGGATGTTATTCAAGCGGGAACCGTGCCCAGGGAAAAGAGACTTCACCCCGATTTCCGGTGAACAGCGCCGACGCGCTCCCTGGAAAAAGACGACCCGAGAGGTGAGCCCATGCTCCCGCCGAATCACGCGTTGTCCGGGGCCCTGCTACAAAAAAGAATCGATCGCCGCCGCTTCCTGAAATTCTGCAGCCTCATGACGGCTACTCTGGCACTGCCTCCGCGCTACGTCGCCCAGGTTGCTGCCGCGCTGGAGAAAGCCAGGAAACCGGTGCTGGTCTGGTTGCAGTTTCAGGACTGCGCCGGCAATTCCGAAGCCATCCTGCGTTCCAGCCACCCATCGGTGCTGGAGGTCGTACTCGATCTCCTGTCCTGGGAATACCACGAAATCATAATGGCCGGCGCCGGCCACCAGGCGGAAGCTGCACTGGAGCGTGTGGTGAAGGAAGAAAAAGGCAAATACCTGGCGGTCGTGGAAGGCGCCATTCCCCTGGCCGACGACGGAATATATTGCACCGTCGCCGGCAAGACGGCGCTCGAGATCGCCCGTCGAGTATGCGGCAATGCCGCAGCAACCATCGCTGCCGGCGCCTGCGCCTGGGATGGGGGCTTGGTCGCGGCACACCCGAATCCCACTGGAGCGGTGGGCATCTCGGAGGCCGTTCCGGAAGCCACGGTAATCAACCTTGGCGGATGCCCTCAGAATCCTGCCAACACGGCCGCCGTGTTGGTGCACTACCTGACTTTTGGCCAGTTACCCGCAGTGGACCAGTACAACCGTCCTCTGTTCGCGTACGGGCGCATTATCCATGACCAATGCGAGCGACGCGCCCACTACGATGCCGGCCGTTACGTTCAGGAGTGGGGCGACGAAGGCCATCGCAAGGGCTGGTGCTTGTACAAAATGGGCTGCAAGGGCCCGCAGGCGACCTTCAATTGTCCGTCAGTACGTTGGAATGACGGTACAAGTTGGCCGGTGAAGTCCGGTCACGGCTGCCTGGGGTGCGCCTCGCACCGCTTCTGGGACACGCGCTCACCTTTCTACGACCGCCTGCCTTCGGTTCCCGGATTCGGCGCGGATGTGACAGCCGGCCAGATTGGAATGGGTGTAACCGCCGCGGTCGCGGGCGCCACCATCGTGCATGGAATCGCCAGCGCGGTTCGGGACCGGATGCGAACCGCCCCCGGCGCTCCCACTTCGCCTGCAACTCGTGGGCCCGTAGAGAAAAGCTAAGCCGAGGAGGCGCATATGGCACGCATCGTAGTCGATCCCGTAACCCGGATTGAAGGGCACCTCCGCATCGAAGCCGAGGTCAACGGCGGCATGGTGTCGGACGCCTGGAGTTCCGGAACCATGTTCCGCGGAATCGAGCTGATCCTGCGCGGCCGCGATCCACGTGAGGCCTGGATCTGGACCCAACGCATCTGCGGCGTCTGCACCACCGTCCACGCGCTGACCTCAGTACGCGCTGTCGAGGACGCGCTGGGCATCGAGGTCCCGGAGAACGCGAACCTCATCCGCAACATTATCGGCGCCAGTCAATACGTGCAGGATCACGTCATCCACTTTTACCATCTGCATGCCCTGGATTGGGTCGATGTCACGCTGGCTTTGAAGGCCGACCCGGCAAAGACTTCACAGCTTGCCGAATCGATCTCGCCCTGGCCGAAATCCAGCCGTACCTACTTCAAAAGCGTTCAGGACCGCGTCAAAGCCTTGGTGGAAAGCAAGCAGTTGAGCCTGTTCAGCAGCGGCTATTGGGGACATCCCGCCTACCACCTTCCGCCCGAAGCCAACCTGCTGGCGGTAGCTCACTACATCGAGGCGCTCGAGTTCCAGAAGGACTACATCCGCATCCACGCCGTACTCGGCGGGAAGAACCCTCACCTGCAAACTTACCTCGTGGGCGGCATGGCCGCTTCCATGGACCCGGACGAGCCCGGCGCTACCATCAATCCGGAACGAATCACCTTCCTCACGGAACTGGCAAGCAAGGCACAGGCCTTCGTAGACCAGGTTTATGTACCCGATGTACTCGCGGTCGCCAGTTTCTATCGTGACTGGTTCGGGCTTGGTGAAGGCTTGGGGAACTTCCTCTCCTATGGCGACTATCCCCTGGGCGGCCTCAAGGATCCGGCCCGCTTCTACCTGCAGCGCGGTGCAATCTTCAATCACGATCTTTCGAAGGTCCATCCCGTCGATCCCGCGAACGTCACGGAATACGTGACGCACTCCTGGTATCAGTACGCCGACGGGGATCAGAACGCGAAGCATCCCTATCAGGGCGAAACCAGCCCGAAGTACACCGGACCAAAGCCCCCCTTCGATCATCTGCAGGTCGATCAGAAATATTCCTGGCTCAAGGCGCCGCGCTATCAGGACCACGCGATGGAAGTCGGCCCGCTGTCGCGCATGCTGGTCGCCTATGCCTCAGGGCATCCGGAAGTGAAGGCTACCGTTGACGGTGTTCTGGCCAAGCTCAACGCTCCCGCAACGGCCCTCTTTTCGACTCTGGGACGCATCGCCGCTCGCGCGATCGAAGCCCACGTCATGGCTGGACAAGTCAGCAAGTGGGTGGTGGAACTCGGTGACAAACTGGGCCACGGAGACCTGCGAATCCACAACGGTGACAAATGGGATCCCGACACCTGGCCCAAAGAGGCGCAGGGCTTTGGCTTCCACGAGGCGCCTCGCGGATCTCTGGGCCACTGGGTCCACATCGAAGACAAGAAGATCAAGAACTACCAGTGCGTGGTGCCCACGACCTGGAACGCTGGGCCGCGCGATGCCAAAGGACAACGCGGCGCATATGAGTCGGCTCTGCTCAAAACTCCGATTGCCGATCCGGAGCGACCGGTGGAGATCCTGCGCACCGTGCATTCGTTCGATCCGTGCCTGGCCTGTGCCGTTCACGTCGTCGATGCCCGCGGACGCATCTACGCGCACCTCAAAGCAAGTTGAGTCGTAGCAGCGGTGATCTGTCCGAAGCAGCTGGAAAGGAGGCCCGCAATGAGTGAACTCAGGGCATACGCATGGAGCGAAGCGCATAAGCCCGAGCCTGCTTCGGCTCCGGTGCGCGTCTACGTCTGGGAACTGCCGGTGCGCGTCTCGCACTGGTTTATCTTTCTGCCGGTATTGGTCCTCTCCTTCACCGGTTATTACATGCACAACCCCTTCATTGTGGCCAAAAGCAGCGCCCCGTTCTTGATGGCGACGATGCGCTTCACTCACCTGGTCGCAGGTTCGGTCTTCATTTCCGCCTTCATTCTGCGCATGTATTGGTTCTTTGTGGGAAACCACTGGTCGAGTTGGCGTTCATTCTGGCCGATCCGGCGTCGGCAATGGCGAGGCATGGGCAACATGGTCGCCTACTACAGCTTCCTGAAAAAGGATCTGGCGCACCACGTCGGCCACAACGCCCTGGCCGCCGTGACCTACCTTTTCATGTTCACGCTGATGTTGATCGAGATCATCACCGGCCTGGCTCTCTATACGCAGGTCCGCGGAGCATGGCTGTTAGCGGCGTTTTTTAGCTGGATCCCCCGCGTCATCGACATTCAAAACCTGCGCCTCATCCATTTCTGCATCATGTTCGCCTTCTTTGCATTTGTCATTCACCACGTATACAGCGCGGTGCTGGTCTCCTGGGAAGAGCGCAACGGGTTGATCGAGAGCATCTTCACCGGATACAAGTTCGTCCCGCGCGACGAACTCGAAGAAGACTCGTCGCTGTGGAAGGGCAAGTAAATGCCGGGCGAGTCCAAAGTCGTGGTGCTCGGCCTGGGCAACATCCTGCACTCCGATGATGGAGTCGGTCCTCAGGCGATTGGCAGGTTGCGTCGGGACCCCAGAGTGCTCAACGATGTGAATCTGATTGATGGCGGTACTCTGGGACTGGAGCTGCTTACTTATGTCTGGGATTGTTCCTACCTGTTGGTCCTGGATGCGGTAGATATCGGACAACCTCCCGGAACGCTGGTTCGGATGTCAAGCCAAGAACTGCGAGCTTTACCCGGCCAAGGAAGTGTGCACCAATTGGGCGTTGCGGACCTGCTGGTAGCGCTCCGGGTTATGGCAAATCGAACTCCCGAGGTCGTGCTGCTGGGAGTGCAACCCGCCAGCACGGAATGGGGCACAGAGTTGTCGCCCGCGGTTGCTGCTGTCCTGCCTGCGCTCGCAGATGCTGCAGTCGCAGAAGTGAGCCACAGAGCACATGCGCAGGCGAAATAACAGCTTAGAATCCTCGCCATCTACCAAGGACCGAGACAAACACTGCGATCAGTCTTCACTGGACAGCGATCAACCGCTTGAACGGTACAAGTCGTATCGCGATTCGTCGACCGGGTCGTAAGTACTCTGGTCGTCTGCACGTAGAGCTGCCTTCATTCGCCAATTATCGCCTCTGAAGATTGTGCCTGGATCACGGGCAACCCGGAAACAGACCCAACACCCTGTGACATCTAACCTTGCCATCCACAGGCGAGGAAGCAGATCATCGTCAAGGAGGAGGCGGTGCACAAAGAAACCGCGACACCGGGCCTAAGTTCTTTGTTGTCAAGATTGTGACCTCTAAGTTCTTTGTCATCAAGATTTTGCAAAGCATTTTTGCAAACCCCGCGCCAGTCAAGGCAGTCGGAAGGTGGGTACCCGGGGGCGGTAGGTCTTCGACAGCAGATTTTCGTGGAACGGAACGGTTTGGCCGACCGACCTTATAACAGCGTTTTCCGACTATTTTTGTTGAAGATTTCCACAGTTTCCAACATCTCCGTTCGCGCCCAGCCTTCTCGCAATCCTCGATTCAATCTACCGTGCCATCCAGCCGATAGATCTTCTCAGGAGACCTCTGCATGCTGCTGCAATGGTTCTGGATTCCGCTGGGCGCGCTGGCCATTCTGGTGATCTACCAGCAGTTCCGGATTTACCAGATCCATCGGGAATCCAAGAAGAATGAAGAGCTTTTCCAGATCGTCACCGAGAACGCCGCGGACATGATTGCTCTCGTGGACGTGAATGGACGGCGGCTGTACAACAGTCCCGCCTACAAGAGGATCCTGGGTTACACCGCAGCAGAGCTGGGCGAGACTTCCTCCTTCGAGCAAATCCATCCCGACGATCGCTTCAAGGTGCTCGAAGCGGCAAGAGAAGCGCGGGAGACTGGAGTAGGAAAACGGCTGGAGTACCGGATCAAGCACAAAGACGGCAGTTGGCGGGTGCTGGAATCCGTGGCGAGCACAATCCGCAACCCCAAAGGTGAAGTCGCGAAGCTGGTAATTGTGAATCGCGATATTACCGAGCGCAAGCGGGCGGAACAGCAACTCGAGCACAATTTGTTTCACGATCCGCTCACGGGGTTGCCCAATCGCCGGCTGTTTCTTGACCGGCTGCAAAACTCGTTTGTGCGAGCGCGGCGGGACTCCGGGAGACCGTACACTCTGCTTCTGGCGAACTTGGATCGCTTCAAGGTCTTCAATGAGACCATGGGCGCGGCTGCGGGCGATCATATTTTGCTGGAAATTGGCCACCGGCTCGGAGCGCATTTACGGCAAGACGACACGACTATACGACGCGAGAGCGGTGGGGTTTCAGGGGACGTTATGCTGTTTCGGTTGGGGGGAGATGAATTCGCGATGCTGCTCGACGGCATCGGCGATCCCAGCGATGCGATGCGGGTGGCAGAGAGAATGCAGGCAGGAGTGGCGGAGCCTTTCTTGGTTGAGTCGCACGAAGTTCGGGCGTCGGTGAGCATCGGGATTGCCCTAAGCACGCTCACCCACGAGCGGGCGGAGGACGTGTTGAAGGATGCCGACGTGGCCATGCGCCGTGCGAAATCACTAGGCGGATCACGCTGCGAAGTTTTTGATGAGGCCATGCACACCCGCGCCGTCGGGCGACTGCGGCTGGAATCGGATTTGCGCTCGGCGATGGCTGAGCGCCAGTTCCGTGTCTTTTATCAACCGGTGGTTCAGCTCGCCACGCGCCGCATCGTGAGTTTTGAAGCGCTGCTGCGCTGGGACCATCCTTCGCAGGGACTGATTTCTCCTTACCGGTTCATCGAAGCAGCCGAGGACTCCGGAATCCTGGTCTCCATCGGGCACTGGTTGCTGCTGCAGGCTTGCCGGCAATTGCGCGAGTGGGAGACAAACAATTATTCCGAACAGCCGATGAACATTACCGTGAACGTATCGGCACGGCAGTTTGCCGACGCACGGCTGGCGAGCGACATTCAGGATGCGCTACAACAGTCGGGTGTTGATCCTTCGCGGCTGCAACTGGAAATTACGGAAAGCATCGCCGCGACGGATCCAAAACTGACGATCACCGTGCTTTCTCACCTGAAGCATCTGGGGATTGGCGTGATTCTCGATGATTTCGGCACGGGAACTACATCGCTCCGCGGTCTGAGGCAGTTTCCTGTGGATGCGCTGAAGATTGACCGCTCGCTGGTGCGGGAGATGCAGTCAGACCGGGCCGCCTGCGACATTGTTGAACTCATCGCTGCCCTGGCGCACAAAATGAACCTGAGAGCGATTGCGGAAGGCATCGAGACGGCCCGGCAAGCCGAGCGCTTGCTTGAATTGGGATGCGAGTACGGACAAGGCTACTACTTCTCCCAGCCGATGGAAGCGAAAGCGGCGCAGCAATTCATGCGCCAGCAAGTTGCTCCGGCCAAGACAAGCGGGGCGGGAACGCGGTAGATCCGCCAATTCTCCGAACTGGTTTACCTCGTCCCGTTTCCTGGGGAGACGACTCTTCCATACTCGGTCGCGCGGCTGAGGCGGTCGAACATGCGCCAAGCGTCGAGCGACACTTTGCTGATAGCCTCTTCCCCATCGCGCTCGTTGCGGAGAAAAGACGTCATGACACAAATCACGTAAGGGCGGCCTTCGACAAAGACGATGCCAGAGTCGTTGCGCACCGCCTCCAGCGAGCCGGGCTTGTTGGCGATCTTGAGGTCGGCGGGCAGGTCGCGCGGAATCCAGGAATCTTTGTTTGTACTCAGCATTTTGAAGAAGTCGGCGGTCGACTCTTTATTCAGGAGCTTGCCGCGGTAGATGGCACCGAGCAGAGTCATCATTTCGCGCGGGGTGGAGATATTCTCGCGGCCTTGCTTCGCGGCCTGAAGGTCCATCATCTTGCGGCGCAGGCGCGTGTGTGTGAGGGCGAGCGAGTCGAGCATGGCATTCACGTTCTGCATGCCGATACGGTCGATAAGTACATTGGTCGCGGAATTATCGCTGACGGCGACCATCATCGTCGCCAGATCGCGCAGCGTAAGGCGCGTTACGCCGGGGCTGAGTCCACCCATGATATCGCTGTCGGGAACGAGATCGGACGATTGCACCGTGTATAGATCGGTGAGCTTGAGCTTGCCTTGCTGCATTTGCAAGTACAGATTGGCCAAGACCGTGATCTTGATGGAACTGGCCTGCGCAAAGACTTCATCCTCGTGCAGGAGGAAGTGGTCGCCGGTGGTGAGATCTTCAATAGCGACGCCCATGACGCCGTCGAGGTGCTGGTCGACCTCTTGAATACTGGACTCAAGTTTTTGCCAGAGGACTTTCTGTTTGCCGGGGGAAGGCGCTGCGGTCTGGGCAAGACACGTGGCGAGGAATAGTAAGAAACAGAAAAGATGCTTCACGGGACAGGTCTCCTGACGGCAGGGATTGTAGCAGCAGGTTCGGTGCGCTGGGCCCTAGTCCGGCTGGCCGATCAGCAGCGCGTAGCCGTCAGGATCGTCAAAGCGAATCTCGCCTTTAGGCATGTAGTCGGGATAAGTAATCGGCGAGACCTTCACGTCGCTCGCCAGCAGATGCTCGCTCAAAGCGATCAGATCAGATGAGTAAAGATAGAACAATACGGCTTGCTGGCTCGCGATGACCGGGTCGGAGGCGCGCGCGAACATCAGTTCAGCGTGGTCGCAAGCCAAGAAGATCCATTTAAGTTGGCCGGAAGAATCCCGCAGTCTGTGGCGAACTTCCATCCCGAGCAGTTTGTAGAAGTCGACGGAGCGCTGCAAGTCGGCGACGAACGCCATGGGGACGAGGCCAGTGACCTTGGCAGTCATGGTGTTGGTTTAGGGACCATATTACTCTATCGCCAGCTTGCCAATCTTGGTCCGGAATCCCCGCCGAGCTTTGCTCGGCCGGACAGCCGAGGGCGGCTGTCCCCACTGGTCCTCATCATTCCGGAAACGTCAGCCATCGATTTTTGCCTCCCGCAATTGCTTTACCGCAGTCTCGGAACTGACGGGCGAATAGTACACCTCCTTAAAGGTGTACGACCGCGCCTTAGAGCCCAAGACAGGGAGGATCTCAATGTGCCAGTGGTAGTCGTCGTCAATCGTTTTCCAGTAGCCGAGATTCTTGGAGGGGTGCATGCTGCTCGGCGAGGTATGCAGCACGAGATGAAATTCCTCGGTAACGGAACGCACGCGCTGCAGAGTACGGCGCAGGAGGGCCGCCAGGTTCACCCGCAGGCCGGGCTTGTTCAGTCCGGTCCGTTCGAAAGAAGCGTCGTGGTTGCGCGGCATAATCCAGGTCTCATAAGGAACGCGCGGGGCGTAGGGACCCAGCGCGAGATAGTCCCCGCGGGCCTCGATGACGCGCAAGGCCTGTCGCTCCTCCTGTTGGATGATGTCGCAGAAGACGCAGCGTTCCTTGCTGACGAAGTACTCGCGGCCGGCGCGCAACTCGTAGAGCACGCGCCGCGGAACGAACATGGTGGCGGTAATCTGTGACGTGGGATGACCGAATTCCTGGCCGGCGTTCTTGCCGTAGTCCTTGAACAGGCTGACGTATTTGATGCGGGGATCGCGCTTGAGGTCGAGGATGCGCTCAGCGGCCAGGCGGAGAAAGTGCGCAATCTCATCGTCGCTGGCACTCCACAGATGCCGGTCGTGACGCGGGTTTTCCACCAGCACTTCATGGGCACCGACGGAGTGCATGCGGTCATAAATGCCGTCGCCGCGGCGGCCGGGTTCGCCCTCGATGCGATAGAGAGGCGTGGGATGCACGACGGAACGCGCGGACCAGGGAACGCCGGGCGCGTTGGGGGATTTTGCGATGACCTGCAGGGACGTCGCAGAGCTATCGCAAAAACGGCAGACAGACTCGATACGTGGTCCGGTTTCGGCAGGATCATCGCCGGTAATGACCCAGGAGCGGGTGATGGGATCCTTGCGGAGTTCCATAAGGAAGGAGAACACCGGAAGAGAACCGGAGTCAACCGCGATTTCTTGCCGTAATTGACCGCTGGCTTACGCCCAAGGCGGCAGAAGACGGAAGGCGCGCTTTGTTATAATCCGCCGAAGCCCGCCCAGATGACCGAGCCGTCCACTCCGCTGATGCGGCAGTATGCCGCCGTCAAGAAAGAACATCCCACCGCGCTCCTGTTTTTTCGATTGGGGGATTTCTACGAGCTTTTCTTCGACGACGCGATCGTGGCGGCGAAAGAACTGCAGATCACGCTGACTTCCCGCAATAAAGAAAAAGGAATCGCTGTGCCCATGTGCGGCGTGCCCTATCACGCGGCGGAGGGTTATATCGGGAAGCTGATTCGGAAGGGCTTCAAGGTGGCCATCTGCGAGCAGATGGAGGATCCGCGAGAGGCGAAGAAACTGGTGCGACGGGAAGTGACGCGCGTGGTCACGCCGGGAACTGCAGCGGATTCGTCTCTGGGATCGGATGAGAATAACTTTCTGGCGGCCTTGGCGCAGGTTGGGGAGCGCGTGGGATTTGCGGCTCTGGACTTGTCGACCGGGGAATTCCGAGCCACGGAGTTTTCGGGCGAGGGCGCGCTGCGGCGGGTGCAGGAGGAGTTGGAACAACTGCGGCCCAAAGAACTGTTGTATGGGTCGGCGGCGCCGCTGTTTGAGAGTGCAGCAACTCGAGGAAAAGAGGAGCCGAGCTTCGCTCGGCCGGACAGCCGGGGGCGGCTGTCCCCACATGGTTCATCTCCGCGGGCGGGAGCTACTTGCACCGAGACGCCGCTGGATGACTGGATCTTTGCCCCGGATCATGCGATTCCGTTGCTCGAAAATCATTTTGGAGTTCTCTCGCTGGAAGGGTTCGGCCTGTCTGGGCGCACGGCAGCAGCGGCCGCGGCAGGTGCGATTCTTTATTACGTGCGGTCGACCCAGCGTGGGTCGCTCGATCACGTTGACCGCATCGGCTGGTATGAGCGGCAGAATTGCCTGGTTCTCGACGCAGTCACCGTTCGCAATCTGGAGTTGATCGAACCGCTGTTTGCAGGCACGGATGCGGGCATCACGTTGTTTCGGTCGATCGATTGCGCGGTTACGCCGATGGGCAAGCGGTTGCTGCGCGCATGGCTGCTGCGGCCGTCGCTCGATTTGAGCGAGATCCATGGTCGACTCGACGCCGTGGAGGCGGGTGTGAAAGAGATCGTCGCGCGCGAGGAGTTGCGGCGGGCGCTCGATGGCGTGCTGGACCTGGAAAGGCTGTTGAGCCGCGTCACGCTTGAGACCGCGAATGCCCGGGACGTGCTCGCGCTGGCTGCATCGTTGGCAAAGATTCCGGCAGTCCGGGCCGCGCTGGCCCGGCTCGCGGCGGAGCGACTAAAAACTCTGCATGCATCGCTCGATGAGCTCGGGGACGTGCGCGACCGTATTGAGAAGACGATCGTGCCGGAGCCGCCTCTGAGTTTTGCGGACGGCGGGGTGATCGCCGCGGGCGTGGACCGCGACCTTGATGAACTGCGGGAACTCTCGCGCAACAGCAAGCAGGTGCTGGCGCAGATCGAACAGCGGGAACGAGGGCGCACCGGGATTTCCTCGCTGAAAGTGAAGTTCAATTCCATCTTTGGATACTACATTGAAGTTTCAAAGCCGAACCTGCACCTGGTTCCGCAGAACTACGAGCGGAAACAGACGCTGGTCGGGGCGGAGCGCTTCACCACGCCCGAACTGAAGGAGTACGAGACCAAGATTCTCGACGCGCAGGAAAAGATTGCCGAGATCGAGCGCCGACTGTTTACGGAATTGCGGACGGCGATTGCCGCTGAGGCCAAGCGCATCCGGCAAACTGCCCTGGCGCTAGCGGAAGTTGACGTGCTGGCGTCGTTGGCGCACGTGGCAGCTCTGCGCAATTACTGCCGCCCGACCTTTGTGGAATCTGCCGGAGGCAGCGAAATAGAAATCATCGAAGGCCGCCATCCCGTGATTGAGCAGCAGGAAATGGCGGGACGCAGCGAGCGTTTCGTGCCCAACGATCTTTACTTGGATGGCACTACGCACAACATCATGCTGCTCACGGGGCCGAACATGGGCGGCAAATCGACTTACCTGCGGCAAGCGGCGCTGATCGTGATTCTGGCGCAAATGGGATCGTTTGTGCCGGCGCGATCCACGCGGCTGAGTGTGGTCGATCGCGTCTTCACCCGCATTGGGGCAAGCGATAATCTGGCACGCGGGCGCTCGACTTTCATGGTCGAGATGACGGAGACGGCGGCGATCCTGCACACGGCCACGGCGCGGTCGCTTATCCTGCTCGATGAGGTGGGCCGTGGTACGTCCACGTATGACGGGCTGGCGATTGCGTGGGCTGCCGTGGAATATCTTCACGCGCGGGTGCGGGCCAAGACCTTGTTCGCGACGCATTATTTCGAGCTCACCGAGTTGGCTGAGCAGCTTTCGGGGGTGAAGAATTATCACGTCTCGGTCAAAGAGACTGGCGGCGGGATCGTATTCTTGCGAAGGGTGGAGCCGGGCGCTGCGGATCGCAGTTACGGCATCGAGGTTGCCAAGCTGGCGGGGTTGCCGAACGAAGTCATCTTACGGGCGCGGGAAGTGCTGGCTGAGCACGAGTTCGCGGAGCAGCAAGCGACCGCGCATCTTTCGCCGGGAGCGACTCCGCCACCGACGCAGTTGACAATTTTTACGCCGTTGTCGCAGCCCGTGCTGGAAAAATTGCGGGATGTGGATTTAAACCGGCTGACGCCGCTGGAAGCGTTGAACTTATTGGCAGAACTGAAGAAGGAAATCTAACTACGGACACAGGGGACACGGAGGAAGTCCTCCGGCAAATGACGATCCAACGCAAGACTCGCGGTGTCGAAGAAATCGGCCAACTGCTGATCGTTGGTTTCGACGGGACGGAGTTGACGCCGCGGCGCAGTTCCCTGCTCACTCGGCTGCAACCGGCCGGAGTGATCCTTTTTGCGCGGAACATCAAGAATCCGGAACAGACGTGGCGGCTGTTGCGCGAGTGCCAGAAGTGCGTTGCCACACCACTGTTTACCTGCATTGATGTTGAGGGCGGGGGGGTCGATCGCTTTCGCGATGCACTTGGAGCGGCGCCTTCGGCGGCGGATGTGTTCGGCACTGGCGATCGCAAGCTCTTTAGCAGGCATGGGCAAATCATCGGTGATAACTGCCGATCCCTGGGATTCAATGTCGATTTCGCTCCTGTCCTCGATCTGGCATTTGAGGCGTCACGGGGCGTGATGGGTTCGCGTGCAGTGTCGGCGAATCCGCGCGAAACGGTGACTTACGCGCGTGAGTTTCTGGCGGGCCTTCGGGCTGCGAACGTGATGGGATGCGGCAAGCACTTTCCCGGCCTCGGCGAGGGCAAGCTCGACAGCCATCACGAATTGCCGGTGATTGAGAAACCGTGGAAAAGGCTGTGGGCTGAGGATCTGCTTCCCTACCGGACGCTCCGCCGACAGTTGCCGTTTGTCATGATCTCTCACGCGGCGTATCCCCAGGTCACGCGCAATCAGTCGCCGGCGTCGCTCTCGAAGATGTGGATCACGGACATATTGCGCCAGCGCATCGGTTATCGGAATCTGATCGTGTCGGACGATCTGGAGATGGGCGGGGTGCTTTCGGCGGCGCCGATTGGCGATGCGGCTGTGGAGTTTGTTCGGGCCGGCGGCGATTTGTGCCTGCTTTGCCATCGCGAGGATTACATTCTCCAGGCGCACGAAGAACTGATTAAGACAACGAAACGGGATGCGAAGTTCGCGCGGCGCGTTGCGGAGGCGGCGCGGCAAGTAATGGCATTCAAGAAGAAGAATGCGAAGATGCTGCGCGCGGGAAAATCGCCTTCGAGAGCGACCGTCGAGAAGCTTACGCGCAGATTGTGGGAATTTGGGGAACAGGTACGGCTGGAGGGGATGGTTTGAACAGCAGGTTGCAGCTTCATTTTTGCAACACACGTTCGTCGAGCAGCGAGCCAGTTGCATAGGTCCTTCGCTTCGCGCAGGATGACAAGGCTTTCGAATGACAGGTCAAAAGAGTCAGGCATGATCGTGGCCGGAGTGATGAGTGGGACTTCCGCGGATGGGATCAACGTTGCGCTGGTGCGTATCGGCGAGACTGAGAATCCAAACGTCCGACCAGCGTCCGGCTCTGCCGCGGGATTGCGCGGGCGAGGGCGCCCGCTCCACACGGTCAAACTGCTGGGACACGCGGAATATTCTTATCCCCCTAAAGTCCGCGCTGCCGTTCTCGCCGCGATGGATGCCGAACGCGCCCGTGTGGCGGACGTTGCCCGGCTTAGTTTTCTTTTAGGCGAGTTATACGCCGATGCGGTGCTGGCCACCGAGCGGCAGTTTCGCGTGAAGGCTGAGCTTGTGGGCTGCCATGGGCAGACTCTGTACCATCAGGGCGACCCGCAGCCGTTCCTCGGGCGAAAGGTGGCCGCGACCTGGCAGACGGGAGAAGCCGCGGTGATTGCAGCGCGAGTGGGCGCACCTGTGGTTTCGGATTTTCGTCCGGCCGACATGGCCGCAGGCGGCAAGGGCGCACCGCTCGTTCCCTATCTCGATTCCATGCTCTTTCGTGATCCGAAGATCGGTCGCATTGTGCAGAACATCGGGGGGATTGCAAATCTTACAGCGATTTCGGCGGGCGCCAACTCCGGCCCGGTGTTCGCCTTCGACACCGGGCCGGGAAATATGGTGATCGACGCTCTAACTGAGGCACTGTTTGGCCGAGCGTTTGATCGTGGTGGAAAGATTGCCGCATCCGGGATGGTGCTGGAGCCCGTCATCGGGGAAATGCTGCGGCGCAAATTCTTTCGTGCAAAACCTCCGAAGACCGCCGGGCGCGAGGAATTTGGGCGCGAATTTGTTCGCGACTTCTTACGCCAATGCGGGGGCTTTCGCAAGGAAGACGTTGTTGCCACGGCCACAGCCCTGACAGCGCGGTCGATCGCTGACGCGGTGCGGCAATTCGTGACACACGAATCGGGCGCGGCTTCGAAAAGCTCTTTTCGTGAAATGATCCTCTCCGGGGGCGGTTCCCGGAATGCCACACTGGTCGGCATGCTGGAGGACGGCCTCGCGCCCCTCGGAATCCAGGTGCGATTCTCAGACGAGTTCGGCTTGCCTTCGGAGGCCAAAGAAGCGGTGGCGTTTGCCGTTCTGGCCTATGAGACGTGGAATCGGCGGCCTTCGAATGTGCCATCCGCCACGGGCGCAAAACGAGCCGCCGTGCTGGGAAAGATCTCGTATGCGTGAAAGCAAGAGCGCTGACCTCAGACGTCGGACTTCGGACCCCAGCCGCCGAGATCCGGGGGCAGAGGCCCGACGTCGTGTCGCCCCATGGGTAAGTGCGTTTCTCTGCCTTCTGGTACTCTTCCCGCTTTTTTCGTGCTCCGCGAAACCCGATCCCAATACCTTGGTCATGATCATTGAGTCGAGTCCGACGAACCTCGATCCCCGCGTGGGAATCGACGCGCAGTCGGAACGAATCGACAACCTGATCTTCGACGATCTACTGTCGCGCGGAGAGGATCTGAATGTGGCTCCTGGTCTGGCAGAGCGCTGGGAGATTCCCGATCCGCTCACTTACATTTTTCATATTCATCGCGGCGTTAAGTTTCACAACGGGCGTGCGCTGACCTCGCGCGATGTGAAGTGGACTTTCGACTCGCTGCTGCAAGGCAAGATTCGCAGCACCAAGGCGGCGGTCTACCGTTTCGTGGACCGGATCGATGCGCCTGACGATGCTACGGTGATTTTCCACATGAAAGAGCAGGACGCTACTCTGCTGTGGAATCTGTCGGACGGCGCGATGGGGATTGTTCCGGATGGCAGCGGCGAGGAAATGACGCGGGATCCCATCGGCTCCGGACCGTTCCGGTTCGTCAGCGCTGAGACCGACCGGGAAGTCATCGTCGAACGCAACGACGACTATTGGGGGGGGAAAGCCAAACTGGCGCGCGTGCGCTTTGCGGTGGTGCCCGACGCGACCACGCAGGCTCTCGAATTGCGCAAAGGCAGCGGCGACGTCGCCATCAACTCACTTACGCCCGACACCGTACTTACGTTGGCGCGCGATCCCAATCTTGCGGTCGAACGCGCAGCTGGAACCAGGCTGGCATATCTCGGCTTCAACCTGCGCGATCCTATCTTGAAAGATGCGCGGGTGCGGCAGGCGATTGCCTACGCACTGGATCGGCGGCCGATGATCGAATATTTGTGGCGCGGGCAGGCGGAACCGGCGCGCAGCGTTCTGCCGCCGCAGAGTTGGGCGTACAACGGAGGGGTGCCTGGGTACGACCACGACCTCCACAAGGCGAATCAGTTGCTCGACGCCGCGGGCTACGCCTCGGTGGATGGCGTGCGCTTTCACATCACGATGAAGACCTCGACCGACGAAAACACCCGTCTGATGGTGGCCGTAATGCAGCAGCAGTTGCGCGACGCGGGGATCGCGCTCGATATCCGCAGCTTCGAATTCGCCACGTTTTTTTCGGACGTGCAGCACGGCGCGTTTCAGATGTACAGCCTACGCTGGATTGGGGGCAACGAGGATCCCGATATTTTCGAATACGCATTTGACTCGGCCAAATTCCCACCGAACGGGGCCAACCGTGGCTACTATTCAAATCCCAAGGTGGACGCTCTCATCGACAAAGCTCGGCGGGAGATCGATCCCAATGTGCGCAAGCCGCTGTATGCCGAGGTGCAACGCATCCTGGCTGAGGATCTGCCTTACATCAATTTCTGGTACCTCGACAACGTTCTGGTGCATACGCGCCGGGTGCGAAATCTGAAGCTGAATCCTGCGGGAAACTTTGACTTCTTAAGGACAGCGGAGTTGGCTGATTCGAGCATCGGCGTGGCGAGTTCTGAGGCGCGCCGGAGAGAATCGACGCCTGCGTGGTACCATCGAATTTTGGCGTTAATCGCATGCGAATTCTTTTTATTGGCGACATTTTCGGACGGCCGGGGCGGAATATCGTCAAAGACCGGCTGCCCGGAATCGTCCGCGACCATGCCATCAACCTGATCATTGCGAATGGGGAGAATTCGGCGGCTGGCTTTGGCATCACTCCGGCGCTCGCGGAAGAGCTTTTCGAGCTCAACATTGACGTCATCACTACCGGAAACCACGTCTGGGACAAGCGCGAAATCATCGACTACTTTCAGATGGTCGAGGGCAATGGGCACGGGCCGGCGCGGCGGGTCCTGCGTCCTGCGAATTTTCCAGCGGACATGCCTGGGTCCGGCGTGTATGAGGGGTTTAAAGGGAAAGTCCCATACGCGGTGATCAACCTGCAGGGACGTGTGTTCATGGCCTCGAACGACGATCCGTTCCGCACCGCGGACCAGCTTTTGCAGAAGATTCAGGCGAAGGTGATTCTGGTGGACATCCACGCCGAGGCGACATCAGAAAAGATTTCACTCGGTTGGTACCTTGATGGCCGCGTGACCGCGGTGGTGGGCACGCACACGCATGTGCCGACGGCCGACGAGCGCGTTCTGCCCAACGGAACCGCCTACGTGACCGACGTGGGCATGACCGGGCCCTACGATGGCGTGATCGGAGTAAAGAAGGAACTGGTGGTGGGTAAGTTCCTGAACGGAATGCCGGTGCGGTTCGAGCCCGCCACGGGCGACGCGCGCCTGTGCGCTGTGGTAATCGATTGCGATGATGACACGGGCAAAGCCCGTAAAATCGAGCGTCTGATGCTCTCGTAAGGCCTTTGCGAACTCCCGCCCGCAGGCAAGAATTGGCCGGCCCATCTTCAAATTAACCAGGATGCAAGAACGGGGTAGTCCTTCGTTCTGCCTCTGCGTGTGATCCGGGAGGCCTGTGGCCATTGAACCCGAAGGTACGAGGTCCTATTGGCCTGTCCCGCACATGCGGAAAGCACGTTAGAATCACGAGATGCGGCGGACCGGATTCATTATTGCGGTGGGACTTCTGGCAGCGACGCTGGTCTCGCCGGCATTCGCCGCCGGCGACGATCCTGCTTCTTCCCCGCCCATTTTTTGTGGGAACGGAATTCCGGGCGGAGTTAACTGCATCGCTTCGAAGAAAGAACTCAAAGAGGCGCGCTATGCCTTCGACCGGGGTGTAAAGCTGAAGGACCACCGGCGGCTCGAAGAGGCCTTCACCCAGTTCGATACCGCTACGCGGCTGGCGCCGCAGAACATTCAGTTTCTGACGGCTCGTGAAAGGGTGAAGGCACAACTGGTCTTCAACCATATCCAGCGGGGAAATGTGCTGCTGTTGGAAAACTCGCGTGCCCAGGCTGCGGCTGAATTTCGGTCGGCTCTCGATCTCGATGGGGAAAACGAGTTTGCCCGGGAGCGACTGGAGGAAGCGAGCCGTGAATTGGCTCCCGCGCTGCCCCGAGCTTTACCCGCTCGTGTGGCCGATTCCGGCGAAATTCACCTCGAACCCAAAGATGACCGGGCCACTTTCCATTACAGCGGTGACGTTCACGGCCTGTTCGCCGAACTGTCCACGGCTTATGGAGTGACCACGCAGTTCGACGATTCGGTGCAGTCCCGCCAGGTGCGGTTCAACATTGATGACGTGGACTTCTTCACCGCGGTGAAGCTGGCGTGCCAGGTCAGCAAGACCATGTGGGCGGCCCTCGACACGCACCGGTTAGTCCTCGCCGCTGACAACCCGGAGAACCACAAGCAATTCGATCGCATGTCGCTGCGGACCTTCGTTTTGCCGCCGCATTCGACGCCGCAGGAGTCCACCGACCTCGTGACGACGATGCGCAACATGTTCGACCTGCGCTTCGTCAGTTCGGGACAGACCGCGGACACGGTGGAAGTGCGTGGGCCGCAACCGATGCTGGAGGCCTGCGCCAAATTGCTGGAACAGCTCAGCAACGAGCGGCCGCAGGTGATGCTCGATGTTCGCGTGTACCAGATCAGCCACCAACTTACGCGAAACATAGGAGTGCACATTCCCAATACGTTCAACATGTACAACATTCCGGCGGTGGCGCTGGCCGGACTCGCGGGGCTTGGACGACAGAACATTCAGCAACTCATCAACCAGTTAATCTCCTCGGGCGGCATCAACCAGGCGGGCGGTTCCGCGATCTCTGGACTACTGGCTCAACTGGGAGGGCAGCAGAATTCTATCTTCAGCCAGCCGCTAGCCACGTTCGGCGGCGGGCTCACCTTTATGGGACTGAGTCTCGACCAGTTCGCCGCGGCACTTTCCGTGAACGAATCGTGGGTGCGCAGCCTGGAGAACATGAATATAAGGGCCAGCCAGGGGAACGACGCTACCTTCCATCTGGGAGAGCGCTACCCGGTTCTGAATGCGAGCTACGCGCCCATTTTCAATTCGCCACAGATTTCCGCGGTGCTGGGGAATCAGACTTATGTTCCGCCGTTCCCTTCCGTCAGCTATGAAGATCTGGGCTTGAACGTAAAGGTGAAGCCGGTCATCCACGGCGACGGCTCAGTCAGCCTGGAACTCGAACTGCAAGTGCGCTCGCTTACCGGGCAATCGAACAACGGAGTTCCGATCATCTCGAACCGGGAATACAAAGGTAGCATCAACCTGAAGGATGGCGAGCCTGCCGTTGTGGCGGGTGAAGTATCGCGTACCGACACGCTCTCCATGAGCGGGATCCCGGGACTCGGTTTCTTGCCAGGCCTGAATCAAGCGATGGTGAACAATACGAAGCAATCGGACACGGACGAACTCATGATCGTCATCACCCCGCACGTCCTGGCAAATTTCAATCGAACCACTCCGGAGATTTGGGTGAGCGAGAAATAGGCGGAGTCAACCCATCCTTCTGCTAGTTTCCTTGCTTCGCGGCGAAGTCGACCAGGCTCTTGTACACATCCGAAAGGCGTGGATCGAAGCTTCCGATCTTGCGTCCATTGATAAAGACGGTCGGCGTCCCGTTCACGTCCACAGACTTGCCGAGCGCCAGGGAGGCATCCACGCGAGCCTTCGTCTCGGGCTTCACGGCGCAGGCTGCGATCTCGGCGCCCTTTACGCCCGCTTGATCGGCGATCGCGGTAAGCTTCTCGTCCGCGTTCTCGGCAGTGATGTCAGACTGCGTCTCGTAGGTCTTGGAGACGAATTTCCAGAAAGCCTCGCTCGAAGCGCGGCCGACACAGTCGGCATAAGCCGCGCCCTTTGCCGCCCAATTGTGCATTTCCAGGGGAAAATTCTGGAACACGAAGCGGGCCGTCGGTTCGGCAGCCACGAGCGCCTCGATGGTGGGCTGTGCCGCTTTGCAGGCAGGACATTGCAGGTCACCAAACTCGACGATCATGACCGGAGCATCCTTGGGGCCGCGTTCCGGGCCTGTGATCCCCTTGTCCAGCAACCGTTTCGCCGGATCAAACGGTCTGGCGCCGAACGGAATAATTTCGCCGACCAGGGCGTGCTGGCCGTCGGGAGCGACGAAGAAACGAGTCACCTGCTGGCCTTGCGGGCTGGCGAGCACCACCGTAACGTCCGCCAATCCGGTGACGGTTGAAGGCTTGATGCTGGAAATTTTCCAGGTTAAATCCGTTTCGTAGCCAAACTGCTGATGCAGGAAAGAGTCAACTGTGGCTTCCGAGGGGAGATTCACAGATCCCGAGGCCGCGGGCTTTTCCGTAGGCTTGGATGGAACTGGTTTCGCTGGGCCGGTTTGGGCCGTGGCCAGACCGCCGGCCAGCAGGAGAATACAGATCGAATTCAGAATACTGCGCATGGCTTCCTTTCGATTTCAAGGTCTTGGAGCTTCAGGAAAGCGATCTATCAGGATACTTCAAAGTAGGTACTTCAAGCTTCACACTTGGCGGCAATCGGAAAACGGCGCCCGTAGCCGAACGCCTTGGGAGAAATCTTAAGACCGGGCGCAGCCTGTTGGCGTTTGTATTCGGCGCGATCGACCAGGCGGATGACGCGTCGCACTACTTCAATGTCGAGTGCGCGATCTGCGGCGATGCGCTCCGCCGGATGGCAATCCTCCACATAATCTTCAAGCACTGCGTCTAAGACTTCATAGGGCGGCAGCGAGTCGCTGTCTTTCTGGTCAGGCCGCAATTCCGCGGAGGGCGGCTTCTCCAGCGTAGCCTGAGGGATCACCGAGCGTCGCGAATTCACATATTCGCTGAGCCGATACACCAGTGTTTTTGGCACGTCGGAAATGACCGCCAGGCCACCAACCATGTCGCCGTAGAGGGTACAATAGCCGACGCCCAACTCGCTCTTGTTTCCGGTGGAAAGCACAATCGCTCCGAATTTATTGGAAAGAGCCATCAGCAACGTGCCCCGGGCGCGCGACTGGATGTTTTCTTCGGTCACGTCTTCTCTCTGTCCCGCGAACACATCCCGCAGCGTCTGGCGGTACGCCTCGTACGCGGGGTTGATCGAAAGCAACTCGAAACGAATTCCGAGATTCGTCGCCAGGGAACGCGCATCATCGATTGAGCCTGGCGACGAATAGGGACCGGGCATGCCGACGCCGATCACATTTTCCGGCCCGACCGCATCGGTGGCGACGACGGCTGTCAGGGCGGAGTCAATGCCGCCACTCAGACCGATAATCGCTTTCTGAAACCCGCATTTTTGCATGTAGTCGCGCGTACCGAGCACGAGCGCGGAATAAACGCTCGCTTCCTCCCCCGCAATCTGCGCATGCAACTCACCCGACAAATCCTGCGAATCGAAATAGATGAGATCTTCTTCGAAGGACCGGCCCTGCGCGATGACATGTCCTTCGCGATTGAGGACCAGGCTGGAGCCGTCGAACACGAGACTATCGTTGCCGCCGATCTGGTTGACCAGTACCACCGGAACCTTGTGCTGGCGGGCGATGCTGGCGAGCATGTCGCGGCGGAGTTCTCGTTTGCCGATCCAGAACGGCGAGGCAGAAATGTTGAGCACGAAATTTCCACCTGCGTGAATCAGAGACTCTACAGGATCGACGGTGTACAGCCGCTTGTCCCAGAATCGCTTGTCGTTCCACGCGTCTTCGCAGATGGTCAGGGCCATGCGATTGCCGCAGAACGAAAATAATTCCTGACTCTTGGCGGGGGCGAAGTTGCGCATCTCGTCGAAGACGTCGTAAGTGGGCAGCAACATCTTCGACTGGATGAAGGCGACCTTACCGTCCATGAGCAAGGCTGCGGAATTCATAGCTGCCTTGCCGGCGTCCGAGTGGGCAGCGGTGACCAGCCCGCAGATCACGGCGATTCCCCGAGTGTCTGCCGCAATCCTCTCCACCGTCTCGCGGTTGCGTGCCACGAAAGAAGGTCGCTCGACCAGGTCGCGGGGCGGGTAGCCGCACACCGACAACTCGGGAAATAGAATCATGCCGGCGCCGGCGGACTGGGCGCGCCGGGAAAAATCAATGATCTTTGCGGCGTTGCCAGAGAAATCTCCGACGGTAGGATTGATTTGGCCCAGCGCAATCTTCACTCTTCTAGTGTAAAGCCGTGGTCTACAGCGGCCAAGTGACGACGCATCTTGCCCTCGCAGGTGGGGGCTGGGACGCGCGCCCACGACAGCCGCCGAGACGGCGGTGCTACTTCGTTTCCTTCTCATTCTCAGACCTGGGTTTGTGTAATATTCGATGTTTGTTCGCTATTCCCGATCCGGCCGTGAGGATGCGGGTACTCCGAAATTAAACAGCAGATTTTTAGCAAAAAGGCGTAACATTAACGATTTGGCAGTAAGATTTCATTCGAGGAAATACAATGCCCCTGCACGGCCCTTCTCTGCTAAATCGATTTTTCACTCTCACGATGATTCTCAGCATGGTTCTCGCGCCGTCCTGGGCGCAGTCGGGCGGCAAGGCTCATCCCTGGACGAATTCCAGCCTCTCTCCTGACGAACGAGCATCTTGGGTGGTCAAGGAAATGACGCTCGACGAGAAGGTCTCGTTGTTGCACGGGACGGGCATGGAGGGACTCAGTCCGATGAGCCCACTGGCGGTCAAATCAAACGGCGGTGCGGGATATGTCGTTGGCGTTCCCCGCTTGGGCATTCCTGCCATCCAGATGTCGGACGCCGCTTACGGTGTTCGGAGCAGCGGCGAGAATGGCCGCTACTCGACAGCCCTGCCCGCCGACGTGGCCGCGGCCGCGAGTTGGGATCTCGATGCGGCCCACGAGTACGGCGCTCTGATTGGCCGCGAACTCCGCGCCCAGGGCTACAACATGTCGCTCGGAGGAGGCACCAATCTCACCCGCGAACCACGCAACGGCCGCACCTTCGAATATTTGGGGGAGGATCCCATTCTGGCTGGAAAGATGGTTGGATCGGTCATGAAAGGCCTGCAGGTGCAGCACGTCCTTGGGGACATCAAGCATTACGCCCTCAACGATCAGGAAAGCGGGCGCAATGCGGTCAATGTGAACATCGACAAGCGCGCAGCACGCGAGAGTGACCTGCTTGCATTTGAGATTGGATTGCAGGAATCCGACGCGGCCGCTGTGATGTGCTCCTACAACCGCGTCGATGGCGACTATGCCTGCGAAAACAAATATCTGCTCACTGATGTCTTGAAGAAAGACTGGAACTTCAAGGGATTTGTGCTCACCGACTGGGGAGGAGCCCACAGCATGGCGAAAGCTTCAGCCGCTGGACTCGATCATGAAGAGCCGGGTTGGATCTTTTTTGGAGACGATTTGAAGCAGGCGGTCGAGTCGGGCAAAGTGCCGGCGGCGGAAGTGGATGATCACGTTCATCGGATCCTGCGCTCGATGTTCGCCACTGGCGTGGTCGATGATCCACCCCAGAAGAGCGTGGTCGACGTTGTGGGCGGCTTTGAAGTGGCGCAGAAAATCGCCGAGCAGAGCACCGTGCTTTTGAAGAATGACCACGGGCAGCTTCCGCTCGATGCTTCCAAAATTCACAGCATCGCGGTGATCGGCCCGCACGCGGACGTGGGAATGATCTCCGGCGGGGGTTCGGCGCAGGTTGATCCTCCGGGTGGAAACGCGATCATGCCTTCGGGTAAAGGCCAGACCCGCTGGCTGGAAGAGATTTGGTTTCCAACGTCGCCGCTGAAGTCGATTCGGGCGAAAATTCCGGCTGCGAATGTTCAGTTCGACTCAGGTGCTGACCCAGCGGCGGCGGCGGCTGTGGCCAAGAACGCCGATGTGGCCGTCGTCTTCGCCTACCAGTGGGAAAGCGAGGGGATGGATCTGGATAGCCTGTCTCTTCCGCACCATCAGGATGAGCTGATCGCGAAGGTTGCGGCGGCCAATCCGCATACGGTGGTGGTGATCGAGTCATGCAGTCCCGTGACCATGCCGTGGGTAGATCAGGTCAGCGCCGTTCTCGAAGCGTGGTTTGCGGGCAGCCGGGGGGCTGAAGCGGTAGCGAATATCATTTTCGGGGACGTAAACCCCAGCGCGAAGCTGCCGATCACCTTCCCCAAGAGCGAAGCGGACTTGCCGCATCCGACGATCGTCAAACCCCCGAAGGCCACCACGGCTGCGGACAGCCAGGGCTGGAAACGCATCGCGGCAGGCTTGCCGGCATTTCAGATCACCTACGACGAAGGTGTGAAGGTCGGCTACAAGTGGTATGACGCAGAGAAGAAGCCTGTTCTTTTTCCCTTCGGTTATGGCCTCTCTTACACCACTTACTCGTATTCAAATCTGAAGGTGACCCCGGGAAAGAATCCGCGCGTGACTTTCACCGTCACGAACACAGGTGATCGCGCTGGAGCAGAAGTCGCGGAAGTCTACGCTTCCCTTCCCCCCGGGGCAGCGGAGCCTCCGAAACGTCTGGTGGGATGGAGCAAGGTCAAACTCAAAGCGGGAGAGAGCAAAGATGTTGTTGTCGAAGTGGACCCGAAGTATCTCTCCATTTTTAACGTTGAGCAAAACGGCTGGCAGTTGATTCCGGGAGATTATGGCTTCATGGTTGGCGGATCGTCGCAAGACCTGCCGCTGAAGGAATCCGTCAATTTGAAATAGAACGACCGGGCGGCTAGGGACTAACCAATCTCCCTCGCCGCCGCCAGCACCTCTGGAATGATGCTATCGACGTCCGCATCCTTGGTGCGATGGTTCACGATGCAAGCCCTAAGACAGATCTTGCCTCGGAGTGAGGCATTCGAAAGATAGACTCGCCCACGCTCGACGACGCGCTTGAGAAGCGCCTGGTTGAAGCGGTTCAACTCTTCTTCCGGCAATGCACCAATTCCTTTGTTTCGGAAGCACACGGCGCTCAGTTCTACCGGCGCCAGCAGTTGCAGTTGAGGTTGTTCTTTGATTGCCTCAGCCAGGCGGCGGGCATGCGCCAGATCTCTGGTAATGGATTCGCGAAACGCCGCGAAGCCGTGGTAGCGCAATGACAACCACAGTTTCAGGGCGCGGAATCTCCGCGACAACTCCAGCGATTCTTCGAAGAATACGAATCCTTCCACCGGGTCTGCGGTGAGGGAACGCGCGTAGTCCCCACTGTGTGCGAAGGTCTTTCGAGCCGCTTCGGGCGAGCGGTAGAGCAGGCAGCCACAATCTAACGGCTGATACAGCCACTTGTGCGGGTCGAGAGAAATGGAGTCCGCCCGTTCCAGACCATTGAACTTGGCCGGATCCGCAATGGCGGCCAAAGCTCCGTAGGCGCCATCAATGTGGAACCATGCGCCGTGGCGCTGTGCGATCTGCGCAATCTGCCGAAGAGGATCAACCGCGCCCGTGTTGACGGTGCCGGCCGAAGCCACCACCGCCAACGGGGTCTTGCCCGCGGCCTTGTCCTGAACGATGCGCGCCTCGAGTTCGTTGGGAATCATGCGGAAGGACGCGTCGGTCGCAATCAGGCGAAGGTTGTCCCGTCCGATCCCAAGTAAGGCCACACTCTTGGGAATCGACATGTGGGTCTCGTCGGAGGCGTAGACTACTCCACCCGAGGCCGCTCCCTTTTCGTTGGCAGCTGCTTTGGTCTCTCGGGCCATGGCCAAACCCATCAGGTTGGCGGAGGAGCCTCCACCCGTAAGATGGCCGCAGAACTCAGGACAGCCGATCGCCTGCGCCAGCCACCCCACCACGGTTTGCTCAATTACCACCGCCGCAGGACCGGAGCGCCACGCGGTCACATTTTGGTTCAGGACACTGGCCAGCAAATCGGCTACCGCTCCGACTGGCTCCCCCGACCCCAATACGTAGCCAAAGAAGCGGCCGTTTTGCACGCGTGAGAGCCGTATCACTTCCGGCAGGCTGCTCAAGGCGGCTTCGCCCATTCCCTGTTCGGGTATTGGGGTACGGAACACGCGGAGCGTCTCTGCCCCGTTCGTTGCGGGGGATATTACCTGAGTGTCGATATTCTCGAGATACTGTGCCGCGAGCTTCGTGACGTGCTCGGCCAGGCGTTGAAACTGGTCGGAAGAAATCTCGAGTGGGTTCATAGCGGTTAGTCGCCGCCTGCCGGAAACATGGTGTGCTTGGGAGCGGGCATGGGCGTCGAACCTTTCTGGTCGCGCCACAATACTTCATTCAGACGGCTCGCCCCCGCCGCATCGGGACGCGAAAAATCCATTCGAGACGAAATCTTCGCGCCCGGCGCTTCACGCTTATTGGTCTCGTAAATGAGTCCATTCTTTAGATTTCGATAGTCAGCTCTATAAGCCGGTTGATCGCCGGCTCCAGAAAACAGCCGCCCCATCACCGGCGCATACGCGTCGTTCTGATTCATGGGCGGCAGGCCGAGCAGCGTTTCCATCGTGTGAATCATGTTCACCGTGGTGTAGGAGCGATGCTCCAGATACGGCTGCGCGGCCGATCCCGCAGAATATTTGCTGATGACGAATGCGATTGAGCGATGCGCGTCTACGTGGTCGGCGCCATTCTGGGCGTCATCTTCCAGAACAAAGATCGCGGTGTCTTCCCAATAGGAACTGTGCGAAACAGCTTCGACCACGCGGCCGAGGGCCAAGTCATTGTCGGCAACGGAGGCTGCCGGGCGCGGCAAATTGGGACGCGTGCCTCCCGTGTGATCGTCGGGCAGGTACAGCAAGACGAATGCCGGCAATTCAAACTCCGAGCCCTCGTGCGCGTCGCGGGCACGAACGTAGGCGCCAAATTCGTTCATGAATTCGTCGGCGCGGAGTTGGTCGGGATAGTCCGTATTGAAATCCGGATAAAGCGGATCGAAGTGGTCGCGCAAAACAGCCTTCGTCGGCTTCACCCCGCTAAACAGGGGCACCGCCCACGGCCACGGGCTCGGCCCGGCGTGAGGTTCGCCGACATTCGGAGGGAGCGGTTCCCCCTGCTGAACTACGGTTCGAGGACAGCGCGCCTCCTGCCCCGACGGCGTTCCCTGCTTCGGACTTGCCGCTGTGCGCTTCTCATTGCACCACTCCGCGTTCACATATTCGCCATAGTCGCGATAGCTGACGTGGTTGCGCGCGAGATTGTCCCAGAGGAATCCTGTGGAAGGATCGTCAATGTCGGCCTGATTGTGTTCGAGCGGATATTCGTTCGCCACCTGGCCCTGGAAATCGTACGTGCGTTCTTTTCCGCGGTAGGCGATCTGCCACGTCTTCTCGTTGTAGTCGGAAGTGATCGCGGCGGTGGACCAGAGATGCCCGTCGCCGGAGACCTCGCCACTGTCATAGAAATTGTCGAACACGCCGAACTGCAGAGCAAGTTTGTGCTCGTTGGGCGTGATGTCTGCGCCGTACATGGTAAGCGAGGGATCGCCGTCGCCGACTTTCAGGTCGCCGAGGATTTGGTCGTAGGTACGGTTCTCCTTGATGACGTAGATCACGTGCTTGATGGGATTCTGGTCGCCCGCAAAGGAAATGGTTCCAGGATCGCTGTGCAGCAGGTTGTCTCTTTCGACCACTTGCGTCAGCTGCGGGAGCTTTTCGAGAGTCGCCGGAATGTTGAGGCGGGCAACCGATCCTTTGAGGAGCGTGGGGATGTAGGGATGATCGTGGCGCTTGGTCTCGTAGGCCGTCTTGCCCATCTGCTTATTCGGCCCCGAACCTTCGCCTTTGGCTGTGGCGATCAGGAGATCATCGCCGTGAACGGCGAGGGCGCTGGGATACCAGTCGGTGGGGATGAAGCCGAGCGGTTCCTGCGAGATCTGGACGTTCGAGGTTGCAATTGGTTGGGACAGGTCGAAGACGGCAGTCGCATCCAACGAAGAATCCGCAACGAACAGATACCTGCTATCGGAAGACTGGGCCAGCGCCGTGGGATAACTGCCGGCGTATTTCTGCGCCGGGGCCGTGGTCGAGAAGAAGCGAGAAAGTTGGCCCGACGCCGTAGTAACGGCAGCCACCAGATCGGAATTGGAGAGCGCTACGTATAGGGTTTTCTCATCCGGGCTCAACAGCATTGCGGTGGGGTGGGAACCCGGCGCGAGCGGATCTTCCGGCGGTTTCAGCGTGATCCAGCGGGCAACGCTCTTACCCGGCAGATCGAGCTCTGCCACTTGAGATCCATTCCACAAACTGCACCAGGCGCGGTGGCCATTGCGGGTTGCGACCACCGCATAGGGGAATGAAGATGGCACCAGATCATTCGTGCTGAGGTCGAAGCTCTGCAGCAACTTTCCAGTGGCCGGATCCAACAGCACCACGTTGTCCGAGACATTATTCGCGATCAGGAGTTTGTCCCGGCCTCCGTCGGCAATCAAGGCTAGCCCGGCTGGATACGGAATTGCAGCATGAGGCGGGGCCTTCAGACCAACTGCGATTCTCTTTCCCGTCGAAAGCGGCTGGAGCGCGAGGGGAATGAACCGCTCGGGCGCGACCTTCCCTTCCGAAAAGCGGTAGACCGCGATGCCGTTTCCCGTGTTGCCGGCTTTCGCGCCCGTGGGATCGGTGAGCGAACCGACCGAGGCATACAGATGCTTACCGTCAGAACTGAAGACCAGCCCGAGGAAGTAACTCTGGTGCGATTCATCGCCGAGCCGGGCGTCGGGATACTCGACGATTTGATTCGTCTTCAGATCGAGAACCGCGATCGATTGGTGCGCCTGCGTCTCTTGAGTCCCATAGCCATCGTTCAGCAACGCGGCATAGAGTCCATCCGGACTCAGCACCATAGTCGCCGGAAAGCTGTTGGTGCTGCCAATGCGTCCCGGCGAGGGAACGGTCAGCATCTTGCTGGTCGGTAACATCACGGGGGGCCTGTCGCCAGAAGGCGATTGCGCGCAAACCACCGTAGCCCCAGCCATCAGTAAAGTGCAAAAGAAACGCAGGAATGAACGAGTCACGGCGCCTCCGCGAAGCGATTGAATCAGAAATGAAAGAGGAGATGAGCGTAATGCAATGCAGAGCGGATGGTCAAAGCCGCCAGGAACAACTGGCTGCTATAAGCCCGAAAGCCTCGACGTCGGCCGATCCGGCTCCGGGCTTTCCGAATCCTCGGGATGCACGTTGTGCCGGACATCGGCGCCCTGCACCCAGAAGATTACATCCTCGGCGATGTTGGTGGCGTGATCAGCAACCCGCTCCAGGTTGCGGGCCACGAGCAGGGCATCCAGAGCTTGCCGCACAACCTCGGGCCGCTCGTTCATCGTCTTGACCAGTTGGATGAAGGCGTCGTCGCGCATGCGGTCGATCACATTGTCCATTTCGAGCACAGCCTGAGCGAGTTCGACCTTGCCTTCAATGAAGGACTCCAGAGCTCTGCGGACCATCGCGCTAACGGCAGTGCCCATGCGGGCGATGTCCACCGGCAACTCCGCCGCGGGAAGTTCCACCATGTCCATCACGCGTTCGGCAATGTTTACCGCCTGATCGCCTACGCGTTCGAGATCGGAATTGATCTTGGTCACCGCCAGAATGAAGCGCAGGTCGACCGCCATGGGCTGCTGCATGGCTAGCAGGTCGAAGGCCGCTTCGTCGATCTCGCGCTCGGCCGTGTTGATCAGGCTCTCGCCTTCCAGCACCATCTGGCACCTTGTAAGGTCGCGCTCGACGTAAGCCTGGCGGGCGCGATCCACCGCCTGCTCCGCCAGTCCTCCCATGCGAAGCAACCGTTGCCGCAGATCGTCAAGCCCCTGCTGAAAGCGCGTGCGCATTATCCGAACCTGCCTGTAATGTAGTCTTCCGTCTTTTTGTTCGACGGCTTGGTGAAAATCTTTTCCGTCTTGTCGAACTCGATCAACTTACCCAGCAAGAAGAAACCTGTAAACTCGGCTACACGCGCCGCCTGCTGCATGTTGTGGGTCACAATTACGATGGTATACCGCTCTTTGAGTTGGAAGATCAACTCTTCAATCTTTCCGGTGGAAATCGGATCGAGCGCCGAACAGGGCTCGTCCATCAGCAGAACCTCGGGTTCGACCGCGAGAGCGCGCGCAATGCACAAGCGCTGCTGCTGGCCTCCGGAGAGGCTGGCCCCGGACTTCTTGTGCACCTGGTCCTTGACTTCTTCCCACAGCGCCGAGACCTCGAGCGAGTGCTGCACGATTTGGTCAAGCTTGCGCCGGTCGCGGAATCCGTTCAGCTTCAGGCCGGACGCAACGTTGTCATAAATCGACATCGTGGGAAACGGGTTCGCCTTCTGAAACACCATCCCTACGCGGCGGCGAAGTTGCGTCGCCGAGGTTCCGTTGTAGGCATCGATTTCGCCGATGTGGACCCGGCCCTCGACCCGCGCCTCAGGAATCGTCTCGTGCATCCGATTGATGCAGCGGATAAACGTCGACTTGCCGCATCCCGACGGACCAATCAGGGCCGTGGCATGGTTCGCCGCCACCTTCAGATTGATGTCGTACAACGCCTGGCCCTTGCCGTACCAGGCATTCAAGTTCTCGACCTGGACTCCAACGCCCATAGATTATGCCGCTCCGAACGTACCGCGGCGGACGGCGTAGCGTACGGCCGCGACAGCGGTGACAATGAGAATAATCAGTACCAGCGCTCCCGCCCAAGCCTGGCGATGCCAGTCGTCGTAGGGCGAAAGAGCGTATACGTAGATCTGCAGCGGCAGTGCGGCTGTCGGCTGATCGTAGTGCAGACTCCAGAACTGATTGCCAAAAGCGGTGAAAAGCAATGGCGCCGTTTCGCCCGCTACTCTGGCAAAAGCCAGCATGATTCCGGTGATCACACCCGAGGTCGCGGTGCGCAGCGTGATTGAAAGAGTTGTACGCCAGCGCGGGATGCCCAAACCATACGCCGCTTCCCGCAATGCTTGGGGCACCAGCAAAAGCATCTCTTCTGTCGTCCGGCAGATCGTCGGGACCATCATGATCGCCAAAGCCACGCCGCCGGCAAGCGCGGAGAAATGTTTTTGATAGAGGACAACGATCGAGTAGGCGACAATGCCGATCACGATCGATGGGACGCCATTCAGCACGTCGGCCGTGAAGCGAATCCCGCTGCCGAAGCGGTTGCGTCCAAACTCGGCCAGGTAGATGCCGGCGCCGATTCCGAACGGGACCCCGATGATGCTGGCGATGCCAAGGATGAATGCCGACCCTGCAACGGCATTGGCCATGCCCCCGCCCAACTCTCCCACGGGCTTAGGAGTCTGGGTCAGGAACGCCCAGTTAATCGAGCCCACACCGCGGTAAACGAGGTAGCCGAAGATAGCGATCAGGGGCGCCAGCACCAGCACCACGGTCAGCACCGCTACGCCGGTCATGAGGTGATCGGTAATGCGGCGGCGCCAACTGATGGCCGGCACACGCTGCCGGACGGCAACGCTGTCAACTGGCTCAGGCATTTCCCCTCGCAGGCTGTCCGCGGGTTACGGTCCACACCAGGAGTTGTGCCAGCGCGTTTACGATGATCGTGACCAGGAACAGGGCCAAGCCAATCTCAATCAAGGCTGAAAGATAGACATCGCCCGTAGCCTCGCTGAACTCATTGGCGAGCACGCTGGCCATGGTATATCCAGGCGCGAATAACGACTTCGCAATCTGCACCTTGTTTCCGATCACCATGGTGACCGCCATGGTTTCTCCAAGAGCCCGGCCTAAACCAAGAATGATTCCGCCGAGAATTCCGGCGCGCGCGTTGCGCAGCACGCCGACCCGGATCATCTCCCAGCGCGTCGCCCCCAGGGCCAGGACACCCTCGCGCTGATGCTGGGGCACAACCATGAGCACTTCGCGAGTGATCGAGGAAATGATGGGCACGATCATGATTGCCAGGATAATCCCGGCCGCCAGCATGCCATATCCGTATGGAGGTCCATCGAACAGCCCGGTCCATCCAAGAGTCTTCGCTAGAAAGGGCTGGATGTATCCACTCAAGAGCGGCACGAGGACGAAAATTGCCCACAATCCGTAAATCACGCTTGGAATCGCGGCCAGCAATTCCACGAAGAACGAAAGCGGACCGCGCAGCGCTTTGGGGCACATCTCGGTGGTAAACACTGCGACGCCCACCGCAAGCGGAACCGCAATAATGAGTGCCACCAAGGACGAAACCAGCGTCCCGTAGATGAACGGCAACGCGCCGAACCGCTCGCTCACGGGGTCCCAATCGCTTCCCGCGAAAAATTTGAGGCCAAATGCGTGCCAGGAGAGGCCGGAACGCGACACGAGTTCGTAAACGATCAGAACCAGTACGCCGAGGACGGCCAAGCCACACACCGTCATGGCAGTTTGGAAAATGCGGTCCTGCACCTCGCCGCCAGAGGTCTGCAGCACGGGGGTTGCCGGGTGCGCCGGTACCGATGTAACCTTCGTCCCTTCAATGGGTTGAGGTCCGGACATATCAGGCCGAGGAAAGGCTGGATTGGCCATTCGGCCTAACCGTAGCAGAGACGTGTTACAAAGGTGTTAAAATTAGTCCGCTGTACCATCAATCAACTTGAATTCTGAGTTGTTGCTGACTGCAAGACCATGATTCTTGAGTGAACGCAGTATTGATCTTCTCCCGCTGCCAGGATTTGTCTCTTTATGTCGATTGCACCCGAACGTAGCAAACTCGTGTTTTGGAAGATGGAGCGGGCTGTGCTGAAGCTGTCGTCCGGACAACACGCGGAGAACGTCCACGCCTTCCGCACGACTAGCCGACGGCTGCAGACTCTGCTCGAAGAAATCATTCCCGATCGCGACCGCAACCAGAAGAAACTCCTCAAAATGCTGGACCGGATTCGCAAGCGTGCAGGTAAGGTACGCGATCTTGATGTTCAATTTGCCGCTTTGCGCAGCCTGAAGGTCCCTCAAGAACCCCGCCGCAAGACGCAGCTTATGCACGGCCTGATCGAACTTCGCGCAAAACATGAGAAAAAGCTCCGCAAGATGTTGAAGAAAGAGTTAATCCAGGAGATTCGCAAGCGGCTGAAGCGAGCGTCGAAAGAAGTCGCACCGGAAGCCAGCCGCGATGCTCTGCGTGTCGCCCGGACAATGCTGGCCCAAGTGGTACGCCCGGCTGGTCCGGTCACCGAAGACTTGCTGCACGCATATCGCACCGTGGTGAAGCGCGCACGTTATGCCGCGGAGTTCGCCCCAAGATCCGCTGAGGCCGCGCAATTCATCGTCCAGGTTAAGCGGCTGCAAGATGCCGTGGGCAATTGGCATGACTGGCTGACTCTGACACAGACCGCTGCCAAGCGGCTTGGCGACGTCGACCAATCGTCGCTGGTGGCTGCGCTGCACAACGTGACGGGAAGCAAATTCCGTCAGGCAGTAGCTGCACTCTCGGCCTCCTCTACAATCCAGACTGTGGTAAAGCCAGTCTCTCCTTCATCGGAACAAACGCGCAAAGTGAACACCAAGGGCCCGACTCTGGTGGAGCAGACCGAGTCTGCCGCGTAGGTTTCTCCGCAGGCAGATTTTCTCACGACACACCGCTGCAAACTGCGGTGACGATCTGGCCGCGTGCATGTAAACTGTGAGCCTTCCCCATGCCCACGTTTGCCGCGGTCGATATCGGTTCCAACTCTGTCCGGCTAAAGATTGCGCGCCTGCAAGCCGGGCGCCTCCGCGCCCTCCACGAAGACCGCGAAGTCACGCGGCTCGGCGAAGGCGTTTTCGGTTCCGGATTCCTTACTCCCGATTCCATCGCAGAGACGGTCAAAGTTCTGCGCCGATTCCATCGTGCCACGCAACAGATCGTGACTGACAGTGTGCGCGTGGTGGCGACCAGCGCCTTGCGGGATGCCCGCAATTCACAGGCGTTCCTGGAGTGGGTGCGTTCGGCCACCGGGTGGCGAGTCGAGATCATTTCGGGCGTGGAAGAGGCGCGGCTCATCCACCTGGGACTCGTCTCCAGCGGGCGCGTGGATCGTTCTCCCACGCTCATGATGGACCTGGGCGGCGGCAGTTGCGAACTGACCGTCTCGCAGGGCGGACACATTCGCGACGCCGTGAGCCTTCCTCTGGGTGCGGTTCGCCTGACGAATGAATTCCTGCGCCACGATCCCACACGCAAGGGTGAACTGAAGCGCCTGCGCGGCTTTGTCACCCGCGAGGTTAATAGAATCATCGACCGCATCGCAACCGCGAAGGTGAAGAACGTGATAGCTACATCGGGGACAGCGGCGGCGTTGGTGGCTGTCGCCAGCCACCTGCGTCACGGCGCAAGCCGTCAGCGGCTAGTCGTGTCATGCGCGGAAATGACCCGCATTGCCAAGCGCCTGGCGCGCTTGCCCGTGGCGGAACGCCGCAAGATCGAAGGCATCGGCCCGCGGCGGGCGGAGATCATCGTCGCCGGAGCCTCCGTCTACCAGGAACTGCTGGACCGGCTCCGCCTCAAAGGCTTCCGCTATTCGCCGCTCGGCTTGCGCGACGGAATCCTCGCCCAGATGGCCGCCGACTACGATCGCAGCACGCGCTCCGGCAGGCAAGTCGAATTCGAACGGTGGGAATCCATCATGAACGCGGTCGACCATTACCGTGTCGACCGCAAGCACGCCCTGGATGTCCGAGACGCCGCTACCTTGTTGTTCTTGGCGCTGCGGTCGCTGCACCGCCTGCCGCCCGAATACCGCGAGTGGCTCTCGGCGGCGGCCATGCTCTACGAAGTGGGCGACTACGTGAATCGGAACGGCCGCCACCGTCATACCCACTACATCATTTCCAACTCCGAGATTTTGGGCTACACGCCTCAACAGCGCCGTATTATTGCGGCAATTGCCCGCTATCTGGGAAAATCACGCCCCGCCCTGGAGGATGGTCCCATGAAGCTGTTGGACCCGGGCGATCGTCTCAACGTGCAGAAGGCAATTCTGTTGCTTCGTCTGGCGCGTGCCCTGAACCTGGGACGCAGCCGCGCCGTGGAAAAAGCACGTGTCGGCGTGCGCTCTGGGGAAGTGAAATTGACGCTGGTCCCTCGGCGTCGAATGGGAGTGGATCTGGAGCTCTGGGCGATTGAGAAAGAACGTGACTATTTCCGCGAAGTCTTCGGACGCGAACTATCCACGGCTGTTTCATAAAGAGTCCGCAGAAGCTTCGGTGTGACGCACCACTGCAGAGTGCCCGAAGTGCGGCGCATCTCCACCTTGGCCACCGCACCCTTCTTCAGTTCCATCGACGCTTCGCAGCCCGAGTCGCTGATGATGGCTCCCAGGAATTGGCTTAAGTTCGGATTGTGGCCGACCACCATGACGGCTTCCTGGCGAGAATATTTTTCCAGGAGCTTGCGGAAATCGGCGAGTCCGGCCTCAGGGCGCAGGCCGGTATCGATCTGCAATTTGCCTTCGTAGCCCAACTCGTTGCCGACCAGCGACGCGGTCTGCGTGCACCGCTTCAGTGGACTGGAAACGATGGCATCCACCTGTACATCCAGCGCGGACAAGGCGCGCCCAATGTAGCCGCACTGCTCGATTCCCTCTTTGTCGAGGGCCCGTTTCTCGTCCTTCTTTGGATTCGCAAAGTGGTCACCCGCGCTCGCGTGGCGTAGAAAATAGAGGATCATCTAGGCTCATCGTTCCTTTCCCGCCATTACTTTACGCCTTCGCACCGGAACAGGCGCAGGGACCGTGGCGGGCGCCTTCCCTTCGGCAACGCTCATCAGGAAATCCTGCGCGCTGAAAACCGCGGCGCCCGTCGGCGGACGTCGGTTCCGTGTGCCGCGCAGGGATTGCCACGCCCGGATGTAAGTCGCATCCTTCAGAAGGACTCGCGCCTTGCGGTTGTCGGCCAGGTACGCATCGAGTATCTCGTGTCGTACCCGTTGCCGCAGCATCTCATCGCGCAGCGGTACCAGCACTTCTACGCGCTCGTAAAGATTGCGTGGCATCCAGTCCGCACTGCCCATGTAAATCTCATCCTCGCCCGCATTCGCAAAATAGAAAATGCGGCTGTGCTCCAGGAAGCGGCCCACAATGCTGCGCACGCGGATGTTATCGCTGACCCCCCGCACTCCCGGACGAAGCGCGCAAATGCCGCGTACGATCAAATCGATCTGCACTCCGGCTTGCGAGGCGCGATACAGAGCCTGCACGACCGTCTTGTCGAGCAATGCATTCATCTTCGCGATGATGCGAGCGACCTTGCCCTGGCGAGCATGCTCCGCTTCACGATCAATCAGCGCGATGCATTTTTCCGCCAGATCGAGCGGCGACACCAGAAGCGGGTTGTAGCTTGGATTCTCGGCATAGGCCGTCAGAAAACTGAAAACATCGTGCACGGCGCGGGTGATCTCGGGATTGGCCGTGAACAAGCTTAGGTCAGTGTAAATGCGTGCCGTGGTCGCGTTGTAATTCCCAGTACCGATGTGGGCATAGCTGCGGGTCACCCCGTCCGGATCGCGCCGCACCAGCAGCGATAGCTTGCAGTGCGTCTTTAAACCCACGAGGCCGTGGAAGACCTGCACTCCCGCGTCTTCCAAATCGCGCGCCCAGCGTATGTTCGAGGCCTCATCGAAACGCGCCTTCAACTCCACCACGGCCGTGACTTCCTTGCGCGAGGCAGCGTCCATCAATGAAGGGACGATCAGCGAATGTTCGCTCGTGCGATAGAGAGTTTGTTTGATGGAAAGCACGTTCTCATCTTCGGCTGCCGACTCAATAAAAGAAACGACGGCGTCGTAGGAGTCGAAGGGGTGATGCAGCAGGATGTCATGCCCGCGCAATTCCTCGAACAGATCTTTCGATTTCGAGGTCAACCGCAACTCCCGCGGCGAAAACGTGCGGTATTTCAGGTCCGGACGCTTCACCTGCTCGTAGACGTTGAACAGACGCGAAAGGTTCACGGGCCCGTTCACCGGAAAGACCTGCCATGGAACAAGCTCAAACACAGTGCGTAAACGGTCAATAATCTCGGGGTCGGCGTCGGCTTCAATTTCCATCCGCACCGCGTCCCCTTTGCGCCGGTTATGTAGTTCCGCGCGCACCGACTCCAGCAGGCTTCGCGCCTCCTCTTCTGCTAGATACAGATTACTGTTGCGAGTCACGCGAAAGGGTGCCGACGAAACAATGTCATAGCCCTGATACATGCGTACGGCGTGATGTGCCACGAGATCCGCCAGAAAAATAAAGTCCGACGTACCCTCTGACGGCAGCCGCACGAGCCGGGGCAGAGCCCGCGGGACCGAGACCACGCCCGTGTAGGTCAGCGCCGAGCGCCGGCGACGGCGCAACAGGAAACCGAGACACAAGGCTTTGTTAATGACTCGTGGAAATGGATGCGCCGGGTCTACGGTAACCGGCGTCAATAGCGGATCGAGTTCTTTCTCGCAGTATTCATCGACAAAGCGCAACGCATAGGGATCCAGTTCGTGCAATCCCAGCACGCGAATTCCGTTCTCCGAGAGCGCTGGGCGTAACTGGGCATTCCAACAGTCATACTGGTCATCCACGAATTCGTGCGTCAGCGTGTTCAGCAGATCCCGTTTTTCCGTCAGGGTCAGGCCGTCGGGACCGGCCTCGTTGTAGCCGTCCTCGATCTGCTGCACCAGGGCAGCTACGCGCACTTCGAAGAACTCGTCCAGATTACTGGCGGAGATGGAAAGAAATTTCAGCCGCTCCAGCAGCGGATTGCCCTCGTCTGACGCTTCTTCGAGCACACGGCGGTTGAACGCGAGCCAGGAAGTATCGCGATTGAGGAAGTACTGTGGATTGTCGAGTGAAATACGAGCCATGACGGACGCGCTGACCGCATTCTCTGTTCTTAGCGTGATTTCTTCGTGTCGATCGAAAACCACAGCCCGCACGAAGCCGACGGGAAGATCAGTATAAAGCATTCCGCGGACGGGCGGCTCTAGGCAAACGCCAGCTGCATGCACTCCTAAAGAATAAAAGCCGGCACCCAGACATCGGTTGCTCTGTCGAAGTGCCGGTGTGTGGTCGCGTGCGAACCGTTCAGGGCAGGTAATAACGGAACGACGTAAACACCATATTGTCGATTCCCTGGGCCTCGCTTGGGAAGCCTGCGCCGTGCCAGGCGTTGCGGATCACGACCGAGTATTGCGGACCAATATTCGGCCCCAATTCAGTTTCTCTTTGGCTCCGTCGTATACCTTGAACCAGACACCCCCAGTTGCTTCGATGGCTACACGCGTGTCGCCTGTGCAATTCGCGAGCGCGCCGGGAAGAAATCCGCCCGCCGCCGGTCCAGTTTCGGTTAAGCAGCCGGTATTGTTGAAAAACGGCGATCCGTATACTACGGTACTCGCCATGTTGGCCTTCAGGTCAGACACATCGCCCTTCAATTCACTGACCGTCTGCTGTTGCTGGGAAGCTTGCGCCTGGGCTGCATCCGCCTTCGTCACGGTCGGGGTCGCAGGTCTCGGCTTGCGGGTTTGGGCGCCGTGCTGGTCTGCCCTACCAGTCCTGTCGCTAGAAACAGAATTGCACCCACCTTCCACGCAGACTTCATTGTTCTCTCCATTTTTGTAGCGCTGAATGAAAATATCCCGTGCTTGCGGGGACTATTTGACCTGCTTGATCGCTTCCTTCACTTTCGCCGCGACGTTTTCCGGCAACGGAGCGTACGCCAGCGCAGAAGTCATCTTCTGGCCATCCGTGACCATCCAGTTCAGAAAGTCGGCCAAGATCTTGCCTTTGGCCGCGTCCTTGGACTGGGCCGGAATCAGCAGCCAGGTAAAGCTGGAAATCGGATACGCATCCTTCCCCGGAGCATTCGTGATGGACACGCGGAAATCAGCCGGCATCTTCGGAGCCGAAGCGGCCGCCGCGGTTACTCCGTCCAATGACGCCTTCAGGAAGACTCCCGCGGAATTTCGTACGCTGCCGTACGGAATGTTGTTCTGCATAGCGTAGATCAGCTCAACGTAACCAATCGAACCGGACAACTGGCGGATGAATCCCGCGACGCCTTCGTTGCCCTTTCCTCCCATCCCGACGGGCCATTTCACCGAGGTGTCGGCGCCCACCTGGCTCTTCCACTCCGGGCTAACCTTGGAAAGATAGTCCGTCCAGATGAAGGTGGTTCCGCTGCCGTCGGAGCGATGCACCACGATGATTTCCTTGTCGGGAAGATTTACTCCCGGGTTCGCCGAGGTAATCGCTTTATCATTCCATTTTGAGATTTTACCCAGGAAAATTCCTGCCAGGGCCTCCGGCGTGAATTTAATTTCCCCGCTCACTCCGGGAACGTTGTAAGCCGGTACATCTGCGCCCAACACGGTCGGAATATTCAGTATTTTCGATTTCACTTCCTGCAATTGTTTGTCGGTCATGGGCATATCGCTGGCGCCGAAATCCACAGTGCCGGCGGTTACCTGGCGGATTCCGCCGCCACTGCCAATGGACTGATAGTTGACTTCCACCTCTGAATGGATTTTGTGGTATTCGCTAAACCACTTCGAGTAGATGGGATAAGGGAATGTGGCGCCTGCTCCGTTCAGTGTAGTCTGTCCTACTACCGGCATGGCCAGAAGGACACACCCCAACAGAAGCACGATTTTGCGCATCTAGATCATTCCTCCTTGGATAGATGTTCTCGTTCTATCGGCGAAATGTTACAGGACGGTTACAAACGGATAAATTTCTTATGAATGACCTGAGGTCAGACAAATCGCGCCGCGAGACTTGAGGGAAGAATTGTTGGGAAAATAACTTCTGCGTTGCATTAATGTGCCCCCTGCAGATGTGCTATCTCGCGAGGGAAGAGCGTATTTGCGGGGAACTGGCGGCGCAGCCCGGTTAGCAACTGCAGCGCCCGCGAATTATTCTTCTCCCTCACATACGCAATCGACAACAGAATCCGCGCGAACGGCGCGAGGTAGTGTCCATGCTCCGCGGTGGTTTGCAGGTCGGCAATTCCACCTTCCTTATCCGAAGGCAGCCCCCCCTGCGAAGAATCCATCGTACGGGAGCTGCCATGCTTCCGATAATGTACTTGCTGAAGCCAGTCGCCAGCAGTGCGTCATAGCAATCATGACAAACTGCAAGCAGTTCCTGCGCCGACGCGGAAGCCTCCTTGGTGAAGTGCAGAGACGCAAAATTGCGTTTTTCAATAAGCGCCGCATAATCCGCCTGCAGGCCCGACGATAAGGTCTGGGCAAACAGCGCGTCACGGTCTTTGGAGTCTCTTGCCAGTCGCGCGCGCGAAAGATTTTCGGCTCGTCCGATCGCGTCCATAAAATGTCGCCGAAGCGCTGGATCGGGTGTCAGCTTGGGACGTCCCTCGAACGCTTTATCATTCTCGTAGAACTGCGCCTCCAGCACCCCCAGCCGGTCAAACTCGGAGAATAAAAAGCCGGCCGCTTCGCTGACCGGGCCCACCGGATCGTCAGGGTGCAGTCGTTGCCACGCCGCGAAATCCTTTTGAGCGCCCGCGAAGTCGAGATTATAGAGCCCGGAAAATCCATGGTCGAGCGGAGAGGATGCGGCAACTATCGGGAGATCTATAGCTTTCGCGGTGAGGCTGAAAATGCAACAGGCACACAAGACTGCTACTATTCTCCACGCCCGTGCATCAAATGTTTTGACCATGTTTTCGCGCTGGTGTCGTCTATTATCGTTGATCTTGTATTTAGTTGCAGTTTACTCTCTCAGTGCCGCTAACTATTTGATGACACCTGCCGCAGAGTCGAAGGTCCCGCCTGGTAACAAGTTCGCCAATTCCGCTGGGAATGTATCCCTCCCAGCCCGAGGACAACGTCTGCATGACTGATTCCTCCGCACGTTATGCTCCCGGCTGGCCCGGCATTCCGCCGCGTTGGACCTCGAGCGCCAAGACGGGTGCCGGTACGGCACTCAACCAGCACAGCAAAGTCTGGTTCACGCTGAGTCACGGCATCCTCAACGAAGTCTATTTTCCCCGCGTCGATCAAGCGTGTACCCGCGACTTGGGATTTATTGTCACCAACGGCCGGGATTTCTTCTCCGAGGAGAAGCGTCACTGCACGTTCGAAAACCATCCCTTCGAGCCCGGTATCCCCGCGTATGAGCTGACCAATACTTGTAACAGCGGACGCTATCGCATCCACAAGGAAGTCCTTACCGACCCCTACCGCAACGTCGTTCTGCAGAAGGTCCGCTTCGAGCCTCTGCAGGGGAAGCTCTCCGACTACCACCTTTACGCTGTGCTCTCGCCGCACCTGGCAAATTGCGGATACGGCAACACCGGCTGGATTGGCGACTACAAGGGAGTCCCCATGTTCTTTGCCGAGCGCGACGGCGCCACTCTGTCGTTCGCATCCTCGGCCCCGTGGAAGAAAACGTCCGTGGGATTCGTCGGCGCCTCCGATGGCTGGCAAGACCTATCCCAACATTTCCAGATGGAGTGGGAATACACGCGCGCGGAAAACGGCAACATTGCGTTCACCGGAGAGATCGATCTCGCCGCCTGCAACGGCGAGTTTCTGCTCGCCCTGGGCTTCGGATCCATTTGGACAGAGGCTGGACAGCAGGCGCGGTCCACGCTGTTCGAGGACTACGAAGAGACTCGCCAGCACTACGTCTCACAGTGGCGAAACTGGCAAACCACGTTGCTCAAACTCGACGAACCGCTGCGCCAGTGCGATCTGTATCGCGCATCGACCGCCGTGCTGCGGACGCACGAGTCAAAAGATTTTCTCGGCGGCATCATTGCCAGCCTCTCGATTCCCTGGGGATTCAACAAGGGCGACGAAGATCTTGGCGGCTACCACCTGATCTGGCCCCGCGACCTGGTCGAAAGCGCCGGCGCGCTCCTGGCCGCCGGAGCAGTCACCGACTCGGTGCGCGTCCTGCGATACCTTGAAGCCACGCAGGAAGCTGCCGGCAACTGGGCGCAGAATCTGTGGCTCGACGGACGACCCTACTGGAACGGCATCCAGATGGACGAAACGGCGTTCCCTATTCTGTTGCTTGATCTCCTCCGCCGCGAAGCGCCAGCGGCTCTAGGCAAGCTCGACCGATGGTGGCCGATGGTGCGCAAGGCCGTCAGTTTCATTCTTCGCAACGGTCCCGTTACGCAACAAGATCGCTGGGAAGAAGACGCGGGCTATTCTCCGTTCACTCTCGCGGCCGAAATTTCCGCGCTGCTGGCCGCCGCCGATATCGCAGACCTCACCGGGCACACGGAACAGGCACCCCCCATGCGTGATACGGCGGACGCCTGGAATGACAACATCGAGCGCTGGGTCTACGCCAACGGGGGCGACTTGGCGCAGCAATTGGGTGTTGCGGGCTATTACGTCCGCATCGCCCCGCCCGACAGCGACGGCGCCGCGTCGCCCACGCAAGGCTTCGTCCCCATCAAGAATCGCCCGCCAGGGCAGGATCCTGAGCGCGCGTACCACATCATCAGCCCCGACGCGCTGGCGCTGGTGCGCTTTGGCCTGCGCGCGCCCGACGATTCGCGCATTCTGAACACCCTGCGCGCGATCGACGCGCTGCTATCGGTCGAGTTGCCCCAAGGCCCATGCTGGTATCGCTACAACGGCGACGGCTACGGGGAACACAAAGATGGCTCCGCCTTCGACGGGACGGGCATAGGACGCGCGTGGCCCTTGCTCGCCGGAGAGCGCGGCCATTACGCGCTCGCAGCCGGGCACCCCGATGAGGCCGAAGCACTGCTCGCCGTCATCGAAAACTCGCCCGCAGGACAAAGCCGCCTGCTTCCCGAACAAGTCTGGGACGCCGCCGACATCCCGTCGCTCGAGCTTTTTCGCGGTAAACCCACCGGCGCAGCCTGCCCGCTAGTCTGGGCCCACTCCGAATACGTAAAGCTGCGCCGCTCTCTTCATGACAACAAGATCTTTGACCAGCCTCCCCAGACCGTTAAGCGGTATTTAATTGATAAGCATGGGAGACAACACTTCGGATGGAGGTTTAACAATAAAACCCGTACTATACCGCGCAACCAGACCTTGCGCATCGCGCTCCTCACGCCGGCACGTGTGCGCTGGAGCATCGACGGTTGGACGACGCCACACGATACCGACACCCGCGACACCGGCCTCGGCATCTACACACTGAGTCTGCCAACCGCGTCGTTGCCGGTGGGGGGCCAGGCTGTTTTCACCTTTTTCTGGCCTGAGGAGAATCGCTGGGAAGGCAAGGACTATACCGTCACCGTCGAGGCGGGCTGATCGGACTTTTACGTGGGAAGGAATTCATCCCAGGAATAACAGCGGGCCGAACTCCGCCGGCCATGAAATCCGGCTCAGGCATCCACGCTGGTGTAGCACAACTCCACCACCGTGCAATCGTCGCTGAGGGGATTTCCACTGCAGAATGCGGTCACGGCGGAAAAAATTCCGTCCAGCGTGGGAGACTTAGCGGCCGCCTCTTCCAGACGGAAGTCCTCAAAAAACTCGCCCAGCGCGTTCTCCGCCTCAGTTACGCCGTCGGTCACCAGAATGAACCGGTCGCCGGATTTCATCTGACATCGGGCGCTTTCGAAAGTCGCGTCGGGAAGCAGGCCCACCGGGACATTCCCGTGCGGCGGACGCATCACCTCTCCCGCGCACACCAAAAGCGGCTGCACGTGGCCGCAATTTACGTATTCGAGGTCGCCATCCCGCCGCAGGCGCACCAGCAGCACGGTTGCGTATTTTTCCCCGCCCATCTTTTCGGTGAAGAACCTGTTCACGGCAGTCACCACTTCCAGCAGGGACATGCCCGCGATCAGGTGCGAATAGATCATCCCCTGTAACGTCGAGGCCAGCAGCGCCGCCGAAACTCCCTTGCCGCTGACGTCGGCTAGCACTACCGCGAGCCCTTCCTTGGTGTTGACGGCATCGTAGAAGTCTCCCCCGATTTCTTTACATTGCAGGTTCCTGCCGTCCATCCTCGCGAACGGGACTTCGGGAATCTTCACCCTCATCAGCCGCTGCTGAATACTGGCCGCGATGCTCAACTCCTGCTGGTAGCGGCGTGCTTCTTCCTCGGCCTGCACCAGTCGCGCGTTCTCGATGAGCGAGGCCGCTTCCGTCGCGATCGCGTGGAGGATATCATGGCTCACTCCGCTGATGTCGCGCGAGGCGAACCGTGAATCGACGTACAGAACTCCCATCGCCTCGGCGGAATTCGCGTTCGGTACAGGCGTTTGCGCATCGCGCGTCGCCTGAACCTGCATCTTGCGCAGCGGAATGCAGACTACAGTCCGCAGATCGTACGCCACGATGCTCTGCCTGCCCGCAAGGTCCAGCGACCGGCTTGTGTCGGTCAGGAGAAATTCGGAGTTCGAACGCATCGATTCTTCCAGGATCGAGTGGGAAATCGTCTTGTCGTCGAGCAGTGGCTCCTTTTTGGAGTTGCGGCCAGCGGCCAGCCGAAGCTTTCCTTCTTCCTTAAGGAAAACATAGGCGCGTTCGGCGCTTGTGAGCTGCAGTGTGACGTCGAGCATCGTAATCAGAATCTCGTCGAGCACTCCCGCCGTATTCAGCTTGCGCGCGGCTTCCAGAAACAAGGTGAGCTTTTCCAGGTCCGTCGCTTCCTGCTTGATCTGAATGCCGGAGATCTGGCTGAGAAATTCTCGAGCCGTGTTGGAAGTAGCGTGTCCAGGATTGAAGAGAAGATAAGCCGAATCGCGCGCCCCGAATTCCAGCCGGTCGCCACGCTCCAGTTTCTGCCGCTGGATGCGCTCTCCGTTCACGAACGTGCCGTGTTTGCTGCCCAGATCGATGAGGAAAAAATCCTGCTCTTCCTGCATGATCTGCGCATGATCGCGCGAGACGCGCGGGTCGGCGATCACCAGATCCTTATCCACTTTCCGTCCGACGGTGAACGGGGTCCGATTCAGAATGATGTCCTTTTGCTCGCTGCCCTGCACGAACTTAAGGACCGGAAAGATACCCGAGCCCGAACTGATAGGACTGGTTGCGGTCAAGGTCATGGATGGTCATTTAGCGCGCTCTTCGCCTTCGCCGGTAGCGACAGCCAGCGCTCGTGTAGCAATATCTCTTGCCGCAACAGACTACTCTGCCGCCGCGCTGTCCGGCAAGCTACGCGGCTCGCTCCTCCACGTATCCAGCAGCGCCAATCCGAAGACGAACACGGGAACCATGAAGTTGGAATAAAACGGAATCGGCCAGACCCGCTGCCTCAGTTCCGGAGTCAACCAGAAGTAAGCAAGGCTCAACCCAACCGTGGCGATCCACGGCCACACCAGTAAGATACCGCCGACCGCGCGAGCCAGTCGAATCGCCGGAAGGATGGGGTCGCCCTCACTTTCGCTGCGCAACAAAGCCAAGATTGCAGGCGCTAGTAGCACTTGATTATAGGGAGCGAACATCGGAACAACCACCACAGTCAGCGCCAGCACCAAGCCAAACGCTCGTCCAAATGCCGCACTGGTCGCCAGTTCTCCGCGCACACGCCACACGCAGATCGCGCAGACAAGCATGCTTCCTGCCTCCAGAATCCGCCCTGCGATGGATCCGAACAGCCAGACGAGCACCGATTGATTCTGTGTGTAGCGGTGATATTGACCAATCGCTTCGGCGAACATCCGCAACCATCCCGGCAACATCAGTTGCGCTCCACCCAGCAGAAGCAGCATGCCCAATCCAAACCCGAACACAAATCGTCGTCGCGCACGCCAGTCGCTGCTAGCCCAGAACAAGAGCCACAACACGAGTGGCCACGTCAGTTGCGGTTTAATCGTCGCCAGCGCTAACAGTCCCCCCGCCAAGAAAAGCCATCCGCCAGCCAGGCATGCGCCACACACCGCTAGCAGTCCCGCCACCAGCAGACTGAGTTGCTGCAGCTTGATTCCCTGCACCATGGGCAACCAGCCGAGCATCAGCACGATGAAAATAACCGCCATTCCGAGCGACGCTCTCCAACGCAGAACATGGAGCCACAGAAAGACGGTTGCCACCGCCAATCCTACCAATAACCATCGGAATCCCTTCTGCACTACGTCAAACGGAAGATCAACGGTTGGCGCCAGCAGAAACACAACGTACGCGGGATAAACGAATCCCTGCCGGTCTTTAGGGTCATCGGCACGCGCAGGATCGAGCGGTCTGCCGTAGTATCCCCGCTGAATCTCACGGGTAATCTCCGCGCTATAAGGATTGCGCCCGCGCCGGAGCAGTTCGCGTGCTCCCAGCCACCGTGGATAGAGATCCGAGAGATTGCCGCGTGGCCGGCTGTGCGCAGCGGCATCGGCAATCTGTTGCGCCCTCAGAATCCGATCCATATAGAACCACGTGCTCGCCGAAGCCACTCCAGCTAGGGCGAGTCCGACGAGGAATAACGGGCGCTTCCGCAAGTAGATTGCTTTCCCTTCTAACATCCCCGACACCGACTTCAGACAACCGCTTTATGTTACAACTGTGAGGGCATCAACAAACTTCATGCGATGGCGCATCGCAGTTTCGGCCGCAATCGGCTTTGGGAGTGGGGCATTCTGCTGGTTCTGGATGAAACATCTGCATCAGGGTGCCTTCGACTTCGGCTGGGCACTGCATCTCGTGCATCGCCTGCTGGCTCGGCAAAATCCCTACGATACGCCGCTGGAACAGTATCCGCTGACCGCGGCGCTCTTCGCTCTTCCTTTTGTGCGGCTCCAGCCCGAACTTGCCGCCGGACTCTTTTGGGGAATCAGTTCGTTCCTCCTTGCCTTCGGCCTCACGCGTCACGGCTATACCCGACTACTCATCTTTTTTGCTTATCCGTATTGGGCCGGACTCGTCACCGCGCAATGGTCTCCCCTCATTGCGGCCAGCGGATTCTTCCCGCTGCTGCTACCCGCAACCATGGCTAAACCGCAGGTTGGTTTGCCCGTCTTCCTCACCCGCCTTAGCCGGCGCGGCCTGTTGGCGTGCGGGGTCGTGGGTCTGGTGACACTCGCCATAATGCCGAACTGGCCCTTGCTATGGTTTCGACAGACAGGAAACTATCAGCACTTTATTCCGATCCTGGTTCTTCCGGGAGCGCTGCTCACACTCGCACTGCTGCGATACCCGAATCGTGATGCGCTTCTTCTTTTCTTTTCGGCAATCATGCCACAGCGCTGGTTTTTTGACAGCTTTACCCTCTGGCTGATTCCCCAGTCTCGCCGCGAAATCATCTGGACGGTCTTCTTCAGTTGGGGTGCGGGGATTTGGCGCTGGTATCACATTCCGTCGAGCTTCATCCAAGTTGGACGTTGGACCGTGATCTTCATTTATCTGCCGATGCTGGCCGTCGTGCTGCTGCGAAAGCGACAAAACAGTGTCTCGGCCGCAGACGCTCCCGCTCAGCCGAGGTTCGTGTGAATCTTTGGATCGGGCCTGTTGCCGCGCTTGCCATCGCGATCACAGGTGACCCGTTTCGTAGCAGGAGCGCACAAGCCCCGATTCGGAGCCTGTGTTGCGGCTGCTGCTCAGCATTTTGTCTACTATCGGTGTAAGGGATCGTCTTTTTTGGGATGCCTCGTCAATCATGGGCGCCGAGAGGGGCCAGGTGTGCGGCGCTGGACCGCGACGTAAATAGCCAACCAAGCGAGCGCTGTCCATGAATACCAAAACATGGTTCGGCGATCGAGGAGAAACCGGAGAACGATTGCGTTTACGGCAAGATACACGATCGCGGCTTCGAGCCGGACGCGCCTTCGGGAACGAAGTACCGACAGGGTCGCAAAGAAGATGCTGGGCAGTAGAACCACCTGATCAAAAAACCACGAGTATGGTGTTGCCACGATTGAGACCAACAGCAAGCTGGGCAGCCGGGAGCGCCACTCCCAACTAGAGCGCCAGCGATGCCAGTAGATTGCAAACCAAAGGGCGGCACCTGCGATGGGAAGGAACTGCATCGGAGGAGAACCGGAGATGTAACGTAACAGACCGCCGAGCGTGGGTGTTGCTTGAGGAACAGCTTTTCCACCGCGGAACAGGGCTGCGTACTCGTAAAACGCATGGTGGTCGAGGACCACTGCCAAGAGACTGGCGACGCCCAGCACGGAGAGAAAAGCGGCGAGGGACTCCCATCGCTTGTGATGGAGCGCGTAGAGCAGCAAAGCTACCCAAACGAGAAAGACCAGATGTGGTTTTAGAGCGGCGAGGAATAGGAATGCGCCAGCGAGGTAGTTCTTCTGCCGAGTTTGGAAGCGCAAATATCCGGCAAGTCCAAACAGAATCAAGGGCCCGATCTGGCCGATGGCCAACACGACCGCCACGGGCAGGAATGTGGCTGCGACGAGCCACCCAATCCATCGACTTTCGCTATCTCGATAAAGGTCCCAAAGCCAGTGGACAGAAATCAGCATGATCGCTAACCCCATCACAAGCCAGAGCGGTTTTCCAGTGGAAAAGGGCATAACACCGAAAGGCGCAATGAGCGGAAGGATCCAGGGAGGGTTCAGCATCACCAATGCACGGTCGCCGGCGAAGAGGCGCTGCTGGAGGTCGACGGCATCAGCGACGGAATAAGGATTTTTTCCGTCAAGAACCAGCCTGGCAGCGGTCCAATAGAAGGCGAAATCGTTGGGCGGGGCGGCAGAATCGGGGAGAATGGGGAGAATAAAGAGCAGCGCGAGCGCGGTTGCGACTACGCAGACGATCAGCGGCGTGGGCCGTTTCTGATGACGGTCTGAGTTTTGCTTCTGAGTTTCCATCTGCATTTTTGTGCTTGGCGGATGTAGTGACAGGGAGGCGCGTCCGCCGTAACAATTCCGGGCAACGTCGGCATTCTATACGCAGATTCGCTATGCGGACGAAGAGAGAAGCCAGACCAAGCCAGTCGCTCGCGAAGATCAGCGGCGTTGTCCCACCCGCGGCGGCTGTATGCTGGTGCCACGTCATCACAATCACCAAAATCGAGATCAAATCCACAAATCTGGCAGGTAAGGTCCCCAAAGTAACTAGCAGAGGCCTATCCGAGGTGATTTCTTCCCCCCCCAGGTATGCAATAAATTACCACTTTTTCATCATGTTGCAGGGTATGATGAACCTAATCGAGTCGACCACTCTCAAGCTAACCGTCCCATAAGCTGCGGGTGCGTTCCACTCGATCTCAAGAGAATCAGAGAACAAGGGGCCTATCTATGGAGCTTGTACGCAGACTTTGGTGTGAACAGGACGGACAGGATATCGCTGAATATGCAGTCATGCTGGCGGTGATCCTGATCATTGTCGTCGGAACCGTCCGGTTAATTGGGTCCAACGCCAATAACGTGTTCTCCTCTGTCGCCAGTTCCATCCAGTAGCGAACAACCCGATTGAGGGATAAGGCCGCAGGCACTCCTTTGCGGCCCGCATGAGAGTCTTGGTTTCTAAGGGAGCAGTATGAATCGCACACGTTTGTTGATGATCGGAATCCTGGCGCTCGCGCTTGGCTTGCTGGCAAGTGTGTATGTCTACCGGAACTTACAAACAAGGTCAGGCCCCGGCTCGGAATCCGGTGTCGATGTGATTGTTGCAGCGGCAGATCTGCAGGTAGGGGCGCGGGTAGAAGAGCACGACATAAAAATCATCAAGATTCCTGCAGCCGATCTGCCTCCCGGCGCACCCAGGAGGCGTTCCGACGTATTGGGACACGGTGTCATCGTCCCCATCTCGAAAGGTGAATTCATTCTGCCCAACCGGCTGGCCGGCGAGAATGCGGGGGCCGGGCTTCCTTCGCTGATCCCTCCGGGCATGCGCGCGGTTTCGGTGCGAGTGAATGAGGTAGTCTCAGTTGCTGGGTTCGTGACGGCGGGGACGCGCGTCGATGTGCTGCTGACGGGAACACCGGGAGGGGTCGGCGAACAGCAGACCACGACCGTTCTCCAGAACGTCGCAGTCCTTGCGTCGGGCCACACTTTGGAACGAACCGCGACCGGGGAGGCTCAGAATACGGCGGTCATCACGCTCATGGTTTCGCCCGACGATGCCCAGCGGCTCACACTCGCCAGCTCTGAAGGACATATTCAACTCGCGCTGCGCAATCCCCTCGACACCAAGCAGGACGAGGTTCCGTCCTCCAATTCCAGAGGTCTGTACCGGGGGATCGCGAACCCTCCACCCGTACAGCCGGTCGTTCATCACGCCGCGATGAAGAAGGTTACGTCCATTCCTCCAGCTTCCACCGGCGTCAGCGTTGAGGTATACCAGGGCGACAAGAAGATGGATGTGGTTAAATTCCCAGACGAGAGTTCCGAAACCAAGTGAGTGGAAAGAATTCGATTCTGCAAGTTGCCTTATTGCACACCGGCAAGCGTCCTGCGGGGAGAGAAATCTGAAAATGAGAGTTCGCACGTCGTTCCTCGGGGCTTTGCTGGTCACTGTTGCCTTCGCCCCTTTCGCGTTTTCAGAGACCATGCAACAGCCGGATACCGCCGGCCAGTCTCAGAGTCCCCCACCCACCGGCACCCAGACCACGACGCTGCCGCCGCAGTCTCAGCAGGTTCAAGGATCGGCTCCTTTGCGCGTCATGGTGGGCAAGTCTTTGCTCATTAACACGACGGAACGCCTTAGGCGCATTTCCATTACCGATGACAGCATTGCCTCCGCGCGGGTGATCACTCCGACCCAGATTCTGGTTCACGGCAAAACGCCGGGCGAGGTTTCGCTCCTCATCTGGGATGAACTGGAGCGCTCGCGTAGCTTCGATCTTCGCGTCGATGTCGACGTTAGCGCTTGTGCCGAAGAAGAACGCCGCGTCTTTCCCGATGAGCAGATCGCCGTCACGCCTTCGCGCGCCGCCGTGGTTCTCTCCGGACACGTTTCCACCGAAGATATTGCCAAGCGCGCTGGAGAACTGGCCAGCGCCTATTCTCCCAAAGTCGTGAATGTGCTGACCTTCGGGCCGGTCGGCGCCCAGGAAGTTTTGTTACAGGTAAAATTCGCAGAAGTGGACCGCTCCGCTCTGACTCAACTCGGGGTCAATTTCATTTCCACGGGAGCCGCCAATACCCTCGGCAGCGTGACTACAGGGCAATACGGCGGCTTCGGTCCCCAAACCTTGACTCCCGGCACTTCGGTGACGGCTACAGGCACTGCCGCCACCACAACCACCGGCACAACCGTCAACAATGTTCTGAACCTGTTTCTCTTTCGTTCCGACATTAATCTCGGGGCTACGATCCAGGCGCTTGAAACCAAGAATCTGCTGCAGATTCTTGCCGAGCCCAATCTGATCGCTGTCAATGGCAAGGAAGCCAGCTTTCTTGCCGGAGGTCAATTTCCATTCCCCATCGTGCAACCCGGCGCGGGTTTTACCGCGGTTACGATCTCATTCAAGGAATTCGGCGTGCGCTTGCAGTTCACCCCCGTCATCATGCCCAACGGGAATATTCACTTGAAGGTAGCTCCGGAAGTGAGCACCTTGGACTTTGCCAATGCGCTGACCATCTCCGGATTCACCGTGCCCGCGCTTAGCACGCGCAAAGCCGAAACCGAATTTGAGTTGCAGGATGGACAGAGCTTTGTGATCGCGGGGCTCATGGACAACCGTGTGACCGACATCTACAACAAGATTCCCGGCCTTGGCGACATTCCGATCCTGGGCAACTTTTTTCGCAGCAAGAGCCTGCAGAAGAGCAATTCGGAACTCATGGTCTTGTGCACGGTGCGACGCATTTCTCCTAACGCGGAGCAGCCTGCACTCCCCAAAGATCCGAAGCCTTTTTTGGATTCCGGCAAGTTCGACAAAAGAAACTAGGCGCGAATTGGTGAAGCGCACCACAGTGAGACAGAGTTCCGCAGGGAATTAGGACCACAGGTCGTTATGCCAGAGCTTTCAGTCGTCATCGTCGCCACGGACAACGAGCAGCGCGCGGTGCTGCAAGTGCTGGTCGACGGTACAAGTGTGGCGCGCACCGTCCACACCTGTGCTAGTTTTCCGGTGGCTGCTTCTGATCCTGTGACACGGCGCGTGCGCGCCGCCAATCCCGACGTTACGCTGGTCGATATTCCCGCTGACAATCCTGCTCTGGCTCTGCGAGCCATTGAACTGCTGCACCAGGAGATGGCCGACGCCGCCATTTTTGCGATCGGCAATTTGAACCAGCCTCAGATCATCGTTAATGCCATGCGGGCCGGGGCCCGCGAATTCATTGAACGCCCCACCACTACCACCGATCTGCTTGAGGCCTTCGTGCGCCTCACGACCGCGCAACGCCGGGGACGTCAAGAGGGAATTCGCGGCAAAGTTTTCTCGGTCATCAACGCGAAGGGCGGGAACGGCGCGACCACAGTGGCCGTCAATCTCTCACTGGCTCTGCAGTCCGCCTATGGACAGACTGCCCTTGTGGACCTAGCGCCTCTCGGCCACGCCGCGCTGCATATGAACCTCAAGCCCGTCTTCAATGTGGCCGATGCTACGCGCAATCTTCACCGCTTGGACGCTTCCCTGCTCGAAAGCTTCATGACGCGCCACAGCGGCGGTTTGCAATTGCTGGCGGGAACCAATGTGCCCGCGGCTGTAGATCCTTCGACTGCGGAGTTTGTTCGCCTGTTCGACATGCTGGTAACGCACTTCCGCTATGTGGTGGTCGATGCTTCTTCGCGTTTTGACGCAGCCAGCCGTCTTATCGCGAGTCTTTCAGAAACCGTTTTGCTGGTCGCCTGCAGCGATGTGGCCTCGCTTTGGAGCGCCGCCCGTGTACAGCAGTATCTGGGAGAGTCCGGCAGCCGCGACCGCGTCCGCCTGGTCCTGAACCGCTTCCGTAAGGTGCCGGGCTTCAGTGAGGCGGACGCCGAGGCGGCTGTCGGCGCCAAACTGCTGTGGCGGATTCCGAATCAGTATTTCGCCGTATCCGGCGCCATCGACCGGGGCACGCCGGTGATGGACCAGCGAACTTCCGAGATGGCCCGCTGTTTTGCTGGACTCGCACAGGAATTGACTCGCAATGACGCCGACGTAAAGCGTGCCGCGTGGTCGTTGTTCAAATCGGTTTAAGAATTTAGGGCCCAATGGCAAATACACAATCGTTCGAGCGCACCGATTACCAGCAAGTAAAAGCCGACCTGCATCGCAAGATCCTCGATCGCCTTGACCTGGAAAAACTGGGCAAAGCCGCCGGCGATTCCGCCCGCGATGAAGTTCTGGTCGTGATTCGCAATGCCGTCAACAGCGAAGTTGTGCCTCTTAGCTTTGCCGAACGCGAACGACTCTCACGCGAGATTCTCGACGAGATTTTTGGCCTCGGCCCCCTCGAACCGCTGCTCAAGGACCCCAGCATCTCCGATATTCTGGTCAACCGATTCGACCGCGTCTACGTTGAGCGCGCCGGCAAACTCGAGCGCACGGCCTTGTCCTTCAAGGACGATTCGCACCTCATGCAGATCATCGAGCGCATCGTTTCGCGCGTGGGGCGACGCGTCGACGAATCTTCTCCCATGGTCGACGCTCGATTGGCGGACGGATCGCGCGTCAATGCCATCATTCCACCGTTGGCCATCGACGGCCCTTGCCTTTCTATCCGCCGTTTTGGACGCGATCCCGTCACCGCGCGCCAGATGATTGAGAACCAAACCCTGACCGAGTCGATGCTCGAACTGCTCTCGACTATGGTCAAGGGACGGCTCAACATCCTGGTGTCCGGCGGAACAGGCGCCGGCAAGACGACTTTGCTGAATGTCCTCTCCGGATACATTCCCAATTCCGACCGCATCGTCACCATCGAAGATGCCGCCGAACTTCAACTCAAGCAGGAGCACGTTGTCCGCCTGGAAACTCGCCCGCCTAACATCGAAGGCAAGGGCGCGGTGCGTCAGCGGCAACTGGTCATCAACAGCCTCCGTATGCGTCCCGACCGCATCGTGGTGGGCGAGGTGCGTGGCGAGGAGGCCTTCGACATGTTGCAGGCCATGAACACCGGCCACGAAGGATCGCTTACCACGGTCCACGCCAACTCCCCACGCGACGCCATGGCGCGCGTCGAAAACATGGTCTCGATGGCGAACCTCAATATTCCCGAGCGCGCCGTGCGTCACCAGATCGCGTCCGCAGTGCATGCCGTCATTCAGATCGCGCGCCTCTCCGACGGTACCCGCAAGGTCATCACGGTCTCGGAGATTACCGGCATGGACGAGGACTCCATTGGTATGCAGGATATTTTCAGCTTCGACCGCACGGGCACCGATGAAAGCGGAAAGGTTCGCGGTGTATTCCACGCGACCGGCGTCCGCCCCCAGTTTGCCGACCGGCTAGCAACATCTGGAGCCCGCTTGCGGCCGGCTCTATTTGAATCGAAAACCGAGGTCTGATTGCCGGTATGCAGGCAACTCTGATTGCACTTCTCGTGTTCGTCCTGGTCGCGCTCGCGGTCTTCGCCGCAGTGTCGCTTCTGGACCAGCGCAGCGCCCGCGCCCGTCTCATCAAGGAACGTCTGGCCAACGAGCGCGCACCCCAGCGTGCCCCCGAGGAAGAGCTCGCCCTGCTGCGTGACGAGCAACTGAGCCAGATTCCTGCGCTCGATACCCTGCTCCGCCGGTCCACACGAGTCACCGACATCCAGAAGATGCTGACGCAGGGCGGTATGTCCATGCGCGCCGGCAACTTTCTCGGGTTTTCGGCTCTTGCCGGCGTCGTAGCCACCATCTTGGCTTATGGCCTGAGCAAGCGGGTCGAAGTCGCATGGGTGGCTTTGCTCGTCGGCTTTCTGCTTCCCTACTCCTACGCTTCGTTTCGGCGCAACAAGCGCTTTGAGAAATTCGAGGCACTTTTCCCGGAGGCTATCGATACCTTGGCTCGAGCCGTTCGGGCCGGACACGCCTTCACCACCGCGCTCGAGATGATTACCAACGAGGTGGCCGAACCAGTCTCCGGCGAGTTTCGCCAACTCTACGAAGAACAGAAGTTCGGCATGCCTGTCCGCGATGCTCTCATCAATCTCACCGAGCGCATGCCCCTGGTCGACGTAAAATTCTTCGTCACCGCGGTTATGCTGCAGCGCGAAACCGGCGGCAACTTGGCTGAGATTCTTGACAATTTGTCCTATGTCATCCGCGAGCGTTTCAAAATTCAACGTCAGGTACGCGTTTACACTGCCCAAGGACGCCTCACGATGGCCTTGCTGATGGGGATGCCCCCCATCATCGTCACAGTCATGCTCGTGCTCAATCCCAGTTTCATTCGCCCGCTGTTTTCTGACCCGATCGGGCACACGCTGCTGGTCGCCGGGATCACTCTGCAAACGATTGGATATTTCGTGATCCGCAAGATCATCCGGATCCAGGTATAGTCATGCTGCCTCTGATCTTGATTGTCGTCGTGTTCGTCACCGTCGTGATGGCGGTATTCGCCTTTGGCGCCGCCGCGGTGACTCCCAGTTCTGTCCTTGGTGCCCGTTTGCGCGCACTGGGCGGCCAGCAACAACCGGTCGAGAACAAGCCTGCATTCCGGGAACGGATGGAGCAAGCGCTGGATCCCCTGAGCAAGGCCATTCCGCTTTCTCCGGCCGATGTTTCCCGCACCCGGGCCTGGCTGATTCAGGCCGGATTCCGCGATGCCATTGACGTCAACTATTATTTCGGCGCGCGCCTTCTGATGGCTGTTGCCGGCTTTGCCGGCGTCGCTTTGTTTTCCGGCTTTGATAACGTTTTCCTTCTCGCGGGTGTTCCCGGCCTCGGCTTCTTCCTTCCGCGCTTTATCCTGAAGCGCATGATCAAAGACCGGCAGCATCGCATTCGCATCGGCTTGCCCGATGCCCTCGACCTCACCGTCATTTGCGTCGAGGCGGGTCTCGCGCTCGACCAGGCTCTGATGCGCGTAGGGCAGGATCTGCACCACGCCCACCCCGATCTCAGCGATGAGTTCCATCTGGTGAACCTCGAGATGCGCGCCGGCAAGCCCCGTGCCGAGGCTCTCCGGAACCTGGTGGACCGCACAGGGGTTGACGACATCCGGTCTCTTGTTGGTACACTGATTCAAACAGATCGCTTCGGCACCAGCGTCGCCCAAGCCCTCCGAGTGCATTCCGACTCCCTCCGCACGGAACGCCGGCAGCGGGCCGAAGAACAAGCTGCAAAGACCACCATCAAGATGGTTCCCCCGCTGGTGATATTTGTTCTGCCCTCGATTATTTTTGTCACGATCGGCCCGGCGGTCATCGAGCTGATCCGGCAACTGGGGCCGGTTTCGGGCGGACGCTAGAAGGCGGCGCAAGCAACAAACTGGGACGACGGAGCATTGGCATTCATGGCAGTTTTTTCCTCGCAGGGGCAAGCCTTCAATCAGACGCGCCAGGCATACCTGGCCACGGCTCTGGCGGTAGCCAACACGCACTGGAGCCGGCTGCGTGGCCTGCTAGGACTTCGTTCCAGTGACTTTCGTAATGGCGACGGACTCTGGATTGTCCCTTGTCACGGCGTTCATACTCTAGGCATGGGATTTCCCATCGACGTGGTTTATTTGGATGAGGCGATGACGGTAATCCACATCCAGCGTGACTTGCAGCCCTGGCGTTTTGCCGCGGTCCGGACCCAGGCGGCGTCGGTTTTGGAACTGCCGTGTCGCACTGCGGCTGAAACCAGAACTACGGTGGGGGATAAAATTGAAATCAGGATCGAAAAAGATGGTAGAGTACCCCGCGCGTGATTGAAACCCTCGAACTCGAAGAGTCCGTCGAACTTTACGACGCTCCCAAGTTGCTGGTCGACTGGTCGTCGCCCTGGCGCGAGTTCGTCACGTCCGTCCGGCCCGCGCTGGTGCGTTCAGAACGCCGACTGGCCGGCGAAGCTCCTTTCGGATTGGTTCCCTTACGCATCATGATCCCCTCCTATGCGTTGGAGGCCTTTCTGATCTTTGCTGTGATCCTGGTGCAGGTGAAGATCGCGGAGTTGCGACCCTTCGTCGCGCCCAGATTTTCCAGTCATGACGTGATCTACTACAGCGGCGACGAACTTCCGCGCACCCAAGATCTCGGCGGCTCTCAGGCTGGAGCCACCGGCCGCGCCGGGGGCGGTGAAGCGCGCCATCGCACGCAGACCATCAGGATCGCCCGTGGGGGCTCTCTCGTTCCCAAAGTTGTCGACGCGCCTAACCTGAAGCTCCCATCCTCGCGAGACGCGGTGGCGAACCTTTTGGCCATCGAGCCAAATCCTGGCCCTCCGCCTTCGGATGGATTGCGTTCGACGCGCTCCGCACCAAGTCTAGCGACCGCCTTAGTCGCTCCCGCTCCGAATGTAATCCGGGACTACACCCGCAACGGTCTTCAACTCGAATCGGTGATCGCTCCGGCGTCTTCGGTGTCACGTGATCATCAGATCACCGCTCCCACTTTTAGCGTGACTCTGATTCCGCCGGCGCCCAACGTTGCGCACGACCACACTCTCGTTGCTCCGGTTTTGGGACCTGCGGTAATTCCTCCAGCGCCCAGTGTCTCCCGCGAGCGCGCGCTGGTTGCACCATCTCTCAATACGTCGGTGGTAGCGCCCGCACCGAGCGTCGCCCGCGACAGAGCGCGCTCCACTCCGGCACTTGCCGCCAACGTAATTCCGGCAGCACCCGGCGCCGTGAACCGAGAATTTTCCCATTCGCCCGTGCAAATGAATGCCGCGGTAGTACCACCGCCGGTCTCGGCTCCGGAGCGGGCCCCCATGCGCAATCCCAAGCTGAGCTTGCCTGCGCCGTCCGTGATAGCGCCACCGCCCTCGGCCGACGTTTCGCAAGACGTGCATCGGCTCGCCAGCGGAAGCCTTCCGGACTCGTCGAAGACGGTTGTGCCCCCGCCGCCCACGCAATCGGGCACCGGATCCTTCATGAGTAGCCTGATCGGCAAGATCTTTGGCGCCACCGAAGTCGTGCCACCTCCTCCATCCGTTCATTCGAACAATCCAAGCAGTGGAACTGGTACCTTGCTGGCCGCCAATGTTGTCCCGCCTCCGCCCACTGTAGGCGCGAGCACGGCTGGAGGCAGTCCGCGCGGCACTCGCAACGGCGTGGGCGCAGCGCTCGGCCCGAACGTAGTCGCTCCTCCGCCCTCGACTGGTATATCGGGCGGCATGGGCACGCGCTCACTTTCCTCTTCCTCTGCGCCAACGCTCGGCACCCCCAGCGTCGTTGCGCCCCCGCCTTCGCTCTCAGGAGCAGGTGGCGGCAGAAGTAGCAGCGGCGGTGGCGCGGGAACTCCAGGTGGAACACTGCTGGCTAACAATATTGTCCCGCCGCCACCTTCCATTGGTGGAGTTTCCGGTTCCACTGGCTCCGGATTAGGTCGCAGCGGCGCAGGCCTCGGGGCACCGCTAGACGCCGGCACAGGCCTCTCCCCGCCCACTACGGGTGGCAGCGGCGGCGATGCTGGCGCGGTAATCTCCAGCCAGCCCGGCTCCAAAGTTGGACTACCCAGCAGCGGCGGCACAGGTTCGCTCGCCATGTCGCCCTCAGGCGGAGACAAGCCCGGCCTCGGGGCATCCGGAAGTGGCGCCAGCATTGTCCGTGGCGACGGTCCCGGCAGCGGCATGAATGGCGCAGGGCCTGGCGCTGGCAAAGCCGCGGCCGAACATGGGTCTGATACCGTCGCGCGAGGTGGCATCTCTCCGACCTCAGGCCCGGGTGGCGCTGGAAACGCACCCTCTGGCACTCCGCCCGTCCGCGGCGTCGACATCAGCGGCGGCACCGGCCAAGTCACGATTCCCGGCTTTGGGTCGGATTCCTCCGCCAGCGATCTCCAGGCTCCCGGTCATTCCGCGACCAAACAGCGGCAAGCACTGGGCGTAACCGTTGTCGCCACTGCGACTTCGGGAGGAGCTTTCGAACCTTACAAGAACCTTTTGCGGGGCGAAAAGTACACCACTTATTTCGATACTTCGTTGGGTACCGTGGTGATGGAATTTGCCGACGAAGGTGCGACCGGCCATCCGTTTGGTGCTACCCTCGCCGCCCCGGCGGCGATGCGCACTGATCTCGCCGGGGGCTTGCCACGGGCCCGCATGGTGGTCACCTGCACCCTCGATGCTTCCGGCAACTTGAAGAACGTGCGCGTTCTGGAAACCGGCCCCGCCGATGTGACTGCCAGAATCCTCGCTGCGCTTCGCAGTTGGAAGTTCCAACCCGCCATGCGCGGCAACCAGCCAGTGGAAGTCACCGCTATCCTGGGCTTTGGCATCGATACCAACGACCGCTTCTAGCCCAGGCTCCAACTGGCACGCTTAGTCCATCCGTCACACTCTCACGTCTCCTATTCAGTTTCAGTAATTTTTTGGACATTGTTGCCGATATGCCTGGAAGGGCGATGCCCGCCCTGGAACCGGCGGGGCAATGGATTTTGACGAAGCCGTCGCTGCCCACAGCAAGTGGAAGCGCAGGATGCGCCGTTCTTTAGCGAAGCACGACGGCGAGCTGAATCCCGCTGAGGTTGCTCTCGATCACAAATGTGTGCTGGGCGAGTGGATCTACGGCGAGGGTGCGAGCTACTGCTCGCTCGCGGAATACGCGAAGCTGAAGTATGAGCACGACCGCTTTCACAAAGTTGCCGCAGAGCTGATCCAGCGGGCAAACTCCGGAGAATCCATCGACGCGGAGCTAGCCCCCTGCTCGAACAGTGAATTCTCGACATCGTCGTCGGCCGTCATAATCGCAATCGTGGCCATGAAGAAGTGGCTCTCAGATTAGTCGGCAGGCGACCGCTCCCGATCGAATCACTTCGCGCTCCGCCTGCTTCTGCGCCGCGATGGCGGAATCACACCCTTCTCCGGACGCTCCTTCTCGATCTTGTCCGACAGTTTGTGCAGGGGCTTGTCCCCAGCCGCGGACAACTGCCGTCCGGCCGCCGCAACAGTCAGTCCCTGCCCCGTATAGATCGCCTCGTTGAAGGTCGTTCCCGAGCTAGCCGTCGCCACCGCGAACACTCCGTGCGGCACGCCGTTGGTGAACGCCGTCGCTATGTAATCTCCCACCATCAACCCGTTCTGCGAATTCGGCAGCCAGCTCAGCAGCATCGGCCCGGTGAGCGCCACCGGCACATTCCATGTCGAGCCCCCGTTCGCCGACGAAATGTAGCCCACAAGGAGCTGGCACGTGGACGCCGCGCAGTTGCTCTGCGAATAATAGTAGTAGTGAAGCGCCACGTGCGCCCCAGTTCCCGAAGTCGCCGGATCAATCCCAATCCCCGGGATGAAATGATCCACCGTACTCGAGGAGTCATCGATGGGAATGCGCGTAACCCCGCTCCAATTCACGCCGTCCGTCGAAGTGTTGTAAACGAGGTCGTTGGTAGAGCACAGCGAACGAAACCGGCAATCCTCCCACACTACCCAGACCGTGCCCGCACCATCCACCGCAGCCGATGGCAACGGCCCGCTGCGGATTCCTCCTGCATCTGCGTGAAATTGAACGTTCGAGATCGTCACCGGGGCTGTCCAACTCAGGCCTCCATCGCCCGAACTGAATGCCGCCATAACGGTCGTCTCGATGGGTACGACCACGGTGCCATTCGGCTGCACCAGAGGCTGGCCGCCGATCCCCTGGGCCAGGTTCGCGGTAGGCGTCGCCACGCCCCACGTTAGCCCTCCGTCGGTGGAAGTGCTCATCAAAATCTCACCAGAGTTGAGGGGATCGTCCCACTCCAGATAGCAATTGCCGTAATGGGGACTGCTCGCCCAACTGTCGCACACAATCCAATTCTTGTCGGAGCTTGGAGCGGTCGGATCGGCGCTGACTGGGCTTTGCCAGCTGAGCCCGTCGGTAGATCGGCTCACCACCACAGCCGGCGTCTGCGAAGTATTTGACAGCGGCAATGAAGCGATCATCCACACGCCGTGCTTAGCGTCATAGGCCACGGCGGGGTCGCTGGCGGCGTCATATGGCCCTGATCCTTCGCCCGTCGTCAGGCCCGGCAGAAATCCGTGGCTCCAAGTCGTTCCCCCATCGGTCGAAGTCGCCCATCCAATGGCAGTCGCGCCCCCGGGTGCGATGCGTCCGATCTGAAACGCCGCCACCAGCGTGGTCCCGTTCGCCAACATATGGGGCTCAACCTCGGTCGCATGCTGCCCAGGAGCTACAGTGTATGGATCCGAACTCACTTGCGTCAGGTTCGCCCCAACGGGATTCCCCGGAGGCGTCTGGGACGACGAAGATGAGGATGAAGAAGACCCCGAACACCCCACCAGCGCGAGTATCCACGCAGCGAGCAGGGAGACAACCACTGTCCTCCTGCAGAAAACATCAAATCTGGTTCCCATTGTTAGAAGGCCCGTGCGTCCGTATAGCGCCGCCATCCCGGCGGCTGTCATGGCGGCGTCCCCGCCCACACGCGCGAGGGCAAGATGCCGGCGCTACGAAAGGTGAGGATGTGTTCTGAAATCAACAATCGTCAATTTCATCATCATTGGCCTGACCTCAAACGTCAATCACTACTTCTCGCCGCTTCGCCCCGGGGCGACGGCGAAGTCCCATTTCTTTTATGGATTCACCGGGTCGCGCACAAATGCGACGGCAACATCATCCGCGTAAATCTGTTTCCATCCCTTGGTCGCTGCCAGAATGTTCGCCAGCGCCGCATCTCTGGGCAGCAGGACGAACGAAGTTTCATGCGCCTGCAGGAATTCCTCCCATCCTCGTTCTACGCGCACCATCTTCAAGTACGACTTGAAGAAGTCTTCGCCGTACAAATCATGCCTGTCATCCACAACGACGCGGGACTGGGGATAAAGGCGGTAAATCAAATACCCGCCCCAATAGTCTGGACCTAACACCGGCCCCTTCACTTCATATTTCGACAGATAATTTACTGCCTCCACCGGCATCCGCCTAGGATCGAAGTGCGCATCCATCAATACCCTGGACCCGGACCCGGTCCGCCCACCGTTTGCGGCTATCGCCAAGGTGACGACAATCGCGAGAATCGGCCACAGGTGGCCTCGCAGTCCCATTTCGACGGCAGCCATTCTCTGAGAGAATCCGCGGGCGCGTATCGCCGCGGGCACCAATGGTCCCACCACCATCACCAACAGAATGGAAGAAACTGGAATATTTCGCGACGCATAAAGCCCCGCATACACTGCGAACAAGACCGTCAGGCTCTCGCTCATCCGCAACTCGCGGCCCCGGATCGTCAGAATCGCGACTGTGATGAGCAGCAGCCCCAGAAAACACTTCTGCGCGACCCCATGAAAGTTGGGCGACTGAAACTCATCAATGTGATCCATCAGGAAGCGATTCGACATATAGTGGTACACATGCAAGTACAGTTCCCATCCATAAGGATTCACCAGACTCGCCGCCGCTGAAAGCAGCGACACCCACGCGAGATTCCGCACTCTCTTTCGCGCGGCGATCTTCTGCAGAAGTTCCTCGATCCTGCCCTCCTTCGTTCTGAACCGGGTCCACGCTGCTCCCAGCAGGAAGATCCCCAACAGCACAAACCCAACCAGAAATCCTCCATGCACGTTCACCCACACCAGCATCAGCAGCGGGAGCGCCCATAACCATCGCCGTCCCGGTCCGCCAGGTCCGTCGAAACCCTTCCTCTCCGAAGAATCGAGGATCCAGAACCACGCCAGTGTGAACAGCCAGCTCACTACGTGTGGTCGCGCCAGAAAATGGATCATAGACGCCGACACCGCCAGCAGCACCAGCACCAGCGCAACCGGCAAGTTAGTGCCGCGCCCAATGAGTAAACGAAACATCCACGCGAACACCGCCGCGATCACCACTGCCGTAAACCACACCACCCCATTCAGTCCCAGCTTGCTTTCCAACTGGCCCACAACCAGGTCATAGAGCCACTCCCAGGCAAACCATGGCCTGCCTGCCATCGTCGAAGAAAACGAATCCACGCGCGGGATGGCATGCGTTGTAAGAATTTGCTGCCCCGTCCGAATGTGCCATCCGATCCCCGCGTCCCCCAGCAGACGCACGGACAGGGCCGTGAACACAAGCGCACCCAGCAGCGCGAGAAAAATCAGGTCTGCCCCCGAAGGCATCGCTACGCGCAGCCACGCCGGAGTTTCCTTTGCCGTCGAACTTCTGGAACCGTCTGCCATCGCGCTGAATCTTATAGAGGTGGACCCTATAACAGCAACCCGTGACGGCAAGATGAGCAGCAAGCCGGCACCTCGAGTTGTGATCGTGGGCGCCGGTTTCGGCGGCCTAAATGCCGCGCAGGCGCTGGCTAAGGCGCCTGTCCAGATCACGGTCGTTGACCGCAAGAATTTCCACACCTTCCAGCCGCTTCTTTACCAAGTTGCGACTGCCGGATTGTCGCCGGGAGAGATCGCCGCGCCGATCCGCTCCATTCTTCGCTCCCTCAAGAACGTCGAAGTGCTCATGGCCGAAGTCACCGGGTTCGACCTTGACCGCCGCATCGTTGAAACCTCTGAGACCGGCATTTCCTACGACTATCTGATCGTCGCTGCAGGCGCGCGCCACGCCTACTTCGGACACGATGATTGGGAGCCCTACGCTCCCGGCCTCAAGACGATCGAAGACGCGCTCGAAATTCGCCGCCGCGTACTCCTCGCCTTCGAGTTGGCGGAGCGACAAGCTGGGGCCAGCGAGACCGAAGCTCCTCTCAACTTCGTGGTGGTTGGCGGGGGGCCCACCGGAGTCGAACTGGCCGGCACTCTCGCCGAGATCGCCGGCCACGCCCTCGCGCATGAATTCCGCTCAATCGATCCCGCCCGCACGCACATCCTGCTGATCGAAGGCGGTCCGCGCATCCTTCCCGCCTACGCGGAAGATTTGTCCCGCAGCGCGCAGGAACAGCTCAATCGCCTGGGAGTTGAGGTCCGCACCTCGACAACCGTGACTCGGATTGAACCCGGCGCGGTTGACGTGGGGAATACGCGCCTCCCCGCGACGGTAGTCCTGTGGGCGGCGGGAGTCGCAGCTTCCCAGCTCGGCAAGAACCTGGGCGCACCGGTCGATCGCGCAGGACGCGTGCTCGTGCAGCCCGACCTCAGCGTTCCTGCTCATCCCCAAGTATTCGTCATCGGCGACCTCGCCGCGTTGAAAGATGAGCATGGCAAAATGCTCCCTGGCGTCGCCCCGGTAGCGATCCAGCAAGGCCGCTTCGTCGCCAAAGTGATCCGCGAGGAACTGGAAAAGCGCACAAATCCGCGTGCTCCATCTTTCCCGTCCTTTGCGAAAGAGCCTGACGAGCGCAGCGAGTCGAAGGGTGGGGAAGTCGATCGTCCTTCTTTCCGCTACTGGGACAAAGGCAGCCTGGCCACCATCGGCCGTGCCGCTGCAGTAGCTGAGTTCGGCAGAATCCACATCTCTGGCTTCGTCGCCTGGTTAGCGTGGCTGTTCGTCCACATTCTTTTTCTCATCGGTTTTCGCAACCGGCTCTTGGTTTTCATTCAGTGGGCATGGTCCTACGTCACCTACGAACGCGGCGCGCGCTTGATCACAGGCAGTACCTACCTGCCCGGATGGAGCGCCAATCAAAACTCCCCCGCCGTGGCAGCTGAGCCTGCCCCCCAAGAAATCCATTCCAGCCCGCCCAAAATAGGGGGACAATAGCCTATGGGCCTTGGATTTCAGACTCCGCGCCAAGGCCGGCCCTGGTTGCACAAGGCAATGCCTTGTCATCCTGAGCGAAGCGAAGGACCTATGCACTCCTCGTCGACCATAAAGAGCTACTCGAAGTTGCGTCTGATCATAACCATCGCAATCGCTGCGATCTTCTCTTTCCCAGCATCCGCCGAAGTTCTCAAAGTCGTCGTCAACGACACGATCCAGCCCATCAGTCAAGAGTACATTGCGCGCGCGATAGACGAGGCTCACCGCCGTAACGCTCAAGCCGTATTGATCGAGATGAATACGCCCGGCGGCCTTGTCAGCTCAACGCGGGAGATCATCGAGAAGATCTCAAGCTCCCCCGTGCCGGTCATCGTTTACGTGACGCCCACCGGCGGTCATGCCGGTTCTGCGGGAATATTCATCCTCGAATCCGCTGACATCGCCGCCATGGCCCCAGGAACGGCGGCTGGCGCTGCCCATCCAGTCACGCTCATTGGTCCAGTCCAGGTCAAGCCGGACGAGGAGATGAACCGGAAAATCGAGAATGACGCGGCGGCCCTGATGCGGTCCGTCGCATCCAAGCGCGGACGCAACGTCGAAAGCGCCGAGAGTGCCGTACGGGAATCGAAGTCCTTCACCGAGCAGGAGGCCCTTGCTGGGCATCTTATCGACTACGTCGCATCGAGTCCCGAAGACCTCTTCCGCCAGATGCAGGGAAAGAACTTCAAGCGTTTTAATGGAGAATCTGCTTCGTTAAACCTCACCGGTCAGCAGGTTGTCCCTTTTGACATGACCCTCAAGGAGCACATTCTAGACACGCTGATGGATCCCAACATATCGTTCCTCCTTCTTGCCATCGGCGCACTCGCGCTTTACGTTGAATTCAACCATCCTGGTGCGGTCATCCCTGGGACCGTCGGCGTCGTCTTCATCCTGCTCGCTGCCTTCGCTCTTAATTTCCTTCCCACTCGCTTTGCCGCACTAGGACTGATCCTGGGAGCCTTCGCTCTTTTCGCCGCCGAAGCCAAGTTCGCCACACACGGAGTGCTCACCATCGGAGGGATCGCGCTTCTCACCTTGGGCGGCCTGCTTCTGGTTGATTCGCCGATTCCGGAGATGCGCGTCCACCTGCTGACCGCGTTAGCCGTCAGCATCCCGCTCGGTCTGATCACCGCCTTCCTGATGACCATCGCTCTCAAAGCGCGGCGCAACAAAGTGGTCACCGGAGCCCAAGGCCTGGTAGGCGAAACCGGAGTCGCGCAAACCGCGCTTTCGCCGCTGGGCAAAGTCTTTGTCCACGGCGAGCTTTGGGACGCGATCGCATCCTCTGCCCTGCCCCCGGGGCAGCTCGTTGTCGTGCGTAAAATCGACGGCCTGACGCTCCAAGTCGATGCGCTCGGAGCAACTCCGCGGCCAGCCAGCCCTGCCCCCGCGATTCTCTGATGGGTGGATAAACAACGATGTAGCGACAACCGCCTCGGCTTTCCCGTCAGAGCCTGCTCGAGGGAGCCGAGCGAGCCGAAGGGGCGTAGCCCGGCGGAACACAAGGGGGTCGGATGGCTGGCTCTGATCGCAGCCCCCTACTTCAAATTGAATAGCGCATTCACATGTGCGGTAACAGTCACGGTCTGCGGCGTAAATTGTTCGCTCGGGGCCGGAGGTGCCGCATTGGCCATAGCAGACATCGCACGTGCCCTGTAAGGCATGACGACCCTCGGGTTCTCGAACGTGTCGACCGATGCGTAAAAAAGATCTCCAAGCGTGCGGCCACTGGCGCGAGCCAGTGTATCGGCGGAGTTGTGCGCCCGGCGGTATGCATCCTCAACCGCCTTGTTCTTCGCCTCGTCGATATTCTCGAGCGTGTAACTGAGGGTTTGGGTCTCGCTGACATTGGCGTCGGCGAGTTGCTGGGTGATAGGACCGACTTTCGCAAAATCTTTCAGCTTCAGCGTAACGTCCGTCGCGACGCGATATCCAATGACTCTCTGCTTCGGCTTCCACTCATAGACGGGTTGAACGGAAAGAAATCCAATGGTAGCGGCTTTGGGATCGATCCCATTGGAGCGAAGCACATCCCGCACCTGCTCCACGTTCTTCGACGCGCGCTGGAAGGCGGCCTGCGACGTGTCATCCTGCACGGATACGTTGAACTGAATCTGCGCCGTGTCCGGGGCAGCCTCGAACTTGCCATCGGCGCCCACATAAACGGTGTTCGCCTGCGCGCTGACCGCGGGGTGATCCTGGGTCAGAGCTGCGGTCGCGCCCAGAAAAAGAAAGAGAAGAAAAGCGAGAAAAAAACGTGCGGATTTCATGGCAGCTCTCCAGAAGGATTCTCCCACGCGGAAGGATACTCCCACATGCGACCCCTCTCTGGAGGAACGTTGGCCAGCCTGGATCTTGCGAGGTCCGCAAAGGATGCTCCACTCCTTCGCAAGCTCTATGGTCGAACTGCTTTGACCCCTATCGAGATGGAACTCCCAGGTTGCGATCCAGGCGAATCTCGAGAGCAGTCCCTTTTTCGAGGATCAGGTCGTGTCCCGATTCAAAGGCCGACACCGCTCCTTCCGCGGCCCCGGAACCCGCCCCGGCCGCGGCCGCGCGCTTACCGCCCGACCGTTCCCCTTCCGCCGCCCCTTTGCCAGCTCCCACAACGATAGCCTCGGCAATCTGTTCCTTACTCATTCCTTGACGGCCGATTTCTCCCTCTTCGCCGATTTGTCTTAGACCATGTTCGCCCGGAACCCCGGTAACCGTAGCGATGAGCGGCACCCATCCCCTCGCAGTTTCGATCTCGTCGAAGCTCAGGATAAGACGTGTGCGCAGCCCGGGCTCGACAGCGCTGATATGCCCCTTGATCTTTTTTCCGGACTCAATTGTCTGTCCGTTCGCTGTGACCAGTGATTCGGCCAATCGAGCATGAAAATGATCGCCTGCCTTCACCGTCGTGGTGTCAAGCTTATCCGAAAGCTGGATGAGAAAGACGGTACCTTGTGGCACAACGTTGCTGGGTACCGACAGCGCGTCTTGCGCCACCATGGTTATGCGGAAGAGGACAACCAGCGGAACAGCAACAAGAAAGGGCAAACGGAGAGTGCGCATCCACATAGGGACCTCCCTAGGTTAGAACTATTATGCGATTGGATGGAAGAAAAAGGGAAATCGCTGCCTCAAAGTCTGCCAGAATCGACGATATTCCTCTCTACCTATATGCAGCAGGGGCCCCAGCAGGGCCCGCACATCGACTTGAAGACAAATAGCTTCCACCTTTGCGCGCGGATTTAGGCCTTGGCCCCCGTGGAGGCTACCCGGTAGATCTGGGCGTGAATTTCGTTGCGCAGATCCTCCCAAATATTTTCCGGCATTTCGAGAAACACTTTCACCACTTCGGGATCAAACTGCTTTCCGGCCCACTTGTCGATCTCGATTTTGGCAGCGTGCAGCGTTTGCTTCGGCCGGTAAATCCGGTCGGTGGTGATCGCATCCAGCGTGTCGGCGACGGAGAAGATGCGAGCCCCGAGGGGAATCTCTTCTCCCTTCAGGCCGCGAGGATAACCACTGCCGTTGAACCACTCCTGGTGCGAGTACACGATCTCGGCGGCCTCTGCCAGAAATGGAATTTTCTTCACGATCTGATAACCGTGGTAGGCGTGCTCCTTCATGATCGTCATTTCGTCGGACTCGAGTTTTCCCGGCTTCTTCAGGATACTGTCCGGGATGGCTATCTTTCCGATGTCATGCAGGAACGCTCCGCGTGCAATGGTATTGATCTGTTCGCGAGGCAGGCCCATGGCCCGGGCAATGGCAATGGTAAAGGCGGTCACGCGCTTGGAGTGGCCTTCGGTTTCACGATCTTTCAAGTCTAGCGCGTCGCCCAGAGTCTCAAGCGTGATGTCATACGAGCGCTCCAGGCTGGACATCGCGGCCTGCAGTTGATCGGTGCGGGCCTTGACCAGAGACTCCAGGTTCGTCTGATAGGTTCGGTTTTCCACCTTCAGTCGCCGGTTCTCCAAGGCGCGGCTGACCGTGTTGAGGAGTTGCTCGCGCTCGAAAGGCTTCAAAAGATAGTCGTAAGCCCCGTTCCGAATGGCGGCCAGCGCGACGGAAATATCGTGCACGGCGGTAACCATCACCACCGGCATGTCGGGATACTTTTCCTTTGTTCGCTCCAACAGGCCAATGCCGTCGAGGTCCGCCATCATCAGATCGGAGAGCATCAACTCAAACTCTTCCCCGGAGGTGAGAACGGCGAGGGCTTCCATACCGGAAGCCGCCTGTTTGCAGGCATATCCGGCTGTACCGAGCATGGAGGCGACGATTTCCCGAATCGGTTCTTCGTCGTCAACTACAAGAATGCGATCTGGCATGGGAACACACGAAAGTCTATCGGCGATTGTAACCCACTGGCGAGATGCCGAAAGTAATCACTGAGGTCCGGAATCTCCATCGAGAAAGTGCTGGACCATGATATTCAGAAGCAAGGAAGACGTACGTCCGCAATGTGATGAGCGCAACCCTCTGGTCGATTTGGAATACGGCTGCAAGGCTTGGTTTGGCCAAGCCGACGGCGGCAGAATTGGCTCTGCTGATTCTGCTGGGCGCCTCTTTGCTCGCTCTGCGTGCCTTCCGAGAGAACTATCTCAAAGTTTGGGTTTTGGGTTGGACTGCCTTCGTGCTTTGCCGCCTGGCCGAGCATTCCTTCGCGGCGAAAATACCTGCTCCTTTCGATTTGCTCGCTGTGCAAACGACGTTCTTGCTCGCCGTGGGATTGCTGGCGGGAGCCGTTCTGCTCTACACGCGCGGGCGCAATCTCATCCTTCCGTTGATGGTGATCACGCCCATCCTGGTAGGCTTTGGCGGAGCCCGCGTCCTGTTGTGGCCGGATTCTCTGCCCTTACGCGTGGCCGTAGAAATCGGTTACCGGATCATCCTGCTGACGGCATCGATTGCGCTGCTTCGCGCACGCCGCGGGCGCTGGCAACCATCGGCGTGGTTGCTCGCGCTGTGTCTGCCGTCGCTCCATCTTTCATGGTCGCCTTTCACCGACCGCGTGCCCGCAGCGGCATTTCTGGCAGCGGAGATTGCCCTCGGTGTGAGCATGTTGCTCGTTGTGTTTGACGAGTCGCGGATGCGGACGCGAAGGCTGTGCGCCGTGCAGGCCATTACCAACAGCCTGGTCAGCGCGCAGCAATATGGGAACGTGGTCCAGTCGGCTGTTGAGGAATTGAAGCGTCTGACCGGGGTCCGGGCCGCATGGTTCCGTCTGCTCGAAGGTGGTCATCTGGTCGCGACTCACGCGGTCGGACTCTCCCCCGACTTCCTGCGAGATGCTGGATTTGCCGAGATTAACGACGACATCCACAAACTGTTGGCGCAGCCCGGCCCGCAAGTCACAACCCGGGAGGCCGCCGGTCCCGAACCTAAAGTGTGTCTTGAGACCGAGAAAATTCGCCAGCTTGTGATGGTCCCGGTCACGGGCAACAAATCGCCCATTGGTCTTCTGCTGCTCGGCGGTTCTATTAGCCGTCAGTGGACGCCTGAAGAACTGGAATTTCTTCAGGTCTGTGCGAAACAACTTGCGGTAGCAGTGGAAAACTTCCGCCTGCTCGAACAGGTTCTCCGTTCGCAGCGGCAGTGGATCAATACGTTCGATTCGATCCACGACATCATTCTGGCGCACGATGCCGACTTCCGGATCATCAAGGCCAATCAGGTTCTGCTGGAACAACTCGGCCAGGCCGCCGCGGATGTAGTCGGCAATTCGTGCGAGTCTTCGTTGCCTCACACCTTCGGCAACTGGACTGGATGCCCTTACTGCGCAATGGGCGGGGACGAAGAGTTCACCGAGGGCGCCGACCCATGCTTCGGCGGCTTTTCAGTGGTTTCGACTTCCTCTTACACTGAGCAAGGCAGTCCGCAGAAGGGCACCATTCACGTTGTCCGCGACATTACCGAGCGGCGTTCCGCGGAAGAACAATATCGCCTGCTCTTCGAGCAGGTACAGGAAGGCGTTTACGTTGCCAATCCCGCCGGACGCATCCTCGATTGCAACGATGCCTTCGTGCATATGCTCGGCTACAGTAACCGCGAAGAGCTGCTGGTTCTGAACCTGGATTCGGAAATCTGCGTCGACCCCAAACAGCGCGACTCCTTCCGTCGCGAAATTGAAACTCACAACTACGTTCGCAATTTCGAAGTCAGCCTGCGCCGCAAGGATGGCACGCTGCTGCTGGCCGTGGAAAGCAGCTTCGCTAAGCGCGATGCGACCGGCAAAATCGAACGCTATCAGGGATTCGTTCTCGACATGACGGAGAAGCGCCGCGCCGAAGATGAGATGCGCCGCCGCAACCGAGAATTGAACGCGCTGAACGCCATGGCCGTCGTCGCCGCGCAATCCTTCGACCTCGACGAGATTCTGAACCTGACCCTGCGACAGGTGGTCACGTTGTTTGGCGCCGAAAGTGGAACGGTCTACCTCTCCGATACCGACGCGACTACCTATCGCCGGCGCGCCGCATGGGGCCCGCGCAGCCGCGACAAGATGCGGACGGCGGAGGTTTGCTTCACCGAAGGCTTCGGCGATCTGGTGATGCGCTCACGCACCGAAGTGGTCACGGCGGAATATCTGCCGCACCTGCCGCCCAAAGTTGCGGAATTTTTGCGTTCCGACGCAGACCGTTCCTGGCTCTGGGTTCTGTTCTGGGGAAAAGACAGCCCGGTCGGCATCATGGGGCTGTGCAGTCAATTGGGATACGAGTATTCCAGCAACGACGAAAATCTCCTGGTAGCCATCAGTCGCCAACTCGCCACTACCATCGAAAAAGTCCGGCTCTACGAAGAGACCTGCCGCGCCTACGAAGATCTCCGCAAGACCCAGGAACAACTGCTGCAGAGCGAAAAAATGTCGGCCGTCGGACAGCTGATCGCCGGTGTCGCCCACGAACTCAACAATCCGCTCACCGCAATTCTCGGCTATGCGCAGCTGCTCGAAACCGAAGGCCTGAACACCCGCGCGCAAGACTATGTCAGCAAGCTTTTCAAGCAGGCGCAGCGGACGCACCGTGTCGTACAGAACCTCCTCTCTTTCGCACGCCAGCGCAAGCCGCAACGGGATGAGGTCGACATCCGGAAGGTACTCGACGAGACTTTGGCGCTGCGCGACTATGACCTCAAAATCAACAACATTCGCGTCGACCGCGATCTTCCTTCGGAGCCTGCCCTGGTCGTCGCCGACCCGCACCAGATCGAGCAAGTGTTCCTGAATATCATCAACAATTCGGTCGATGCCATTCTAGAGACCGGGCGCCCTGGGAAGCTCAAGATTCGGATCTCTTGCCAGGGTGGACACGTTTGCACGCAGTTCACCGACGATGGCGCTGGAATCAAAGATCCCAAGCGCATCTTCGATCCCTTCTACACTACCAAGAGCGTGGGCAAAGGCACCGGACTCGGGCTTAGCATTTGCTACGGGATTGTGAAAGAACATGGTGGCGACATCACCGCCAACAATGCACCCGATGGCGGCGCTGTCATCGAGGTGCGGTTGCCCGCGGTGGTAACGGCTCGGGTCGAAGCTGAATCGCCGAAGGCGGCTCCCCGCCAGCATGATGGCGCCACGAACGGCCGCGTGCTGCTGGTGGAGGAAGAAGAAGCCGTGCTTGAGTTTGAGCGCGATGTGCTGGCGGGTGCAGGCGCCACGGTCGTGACCGCGAGGACCGCCCAGGATGTGAAGACTCGCCTGCTCTCGGAACCTTTTGACGCCCTCATCATGAACGGCAACATGCCTGGCCAGTGGACCGCCAAAGAATCCTACCAGTGGCTCAGAGAAAATTGCCCCGGAATGGAAGGCCACGTCCTGTTCACCTTCTCCAACGGAGTGGAACCGGGTAATGGACGCGCCTACCTGCAGGAAAACAGCGTCCCCTGCTTGGTAAAGCCCTTCGAAGTGGCAGAACTCATCTCGCAGGCCCGTCGCCTTCTGCAAAAAGCTCAGGCCGCGAGTGCCGGCGCCAGTTAGCCTTCGCCCCCTCAAATTGCCCGGTTTTCCTCTGTCCCGGTTGCGGTAGACTGGTTCTACCGAACCCATGTCCCAATTCGTCCACCTGCACCTGCACACGGACTACTCCCTGCTCGACGGCGCCTGTGATGTCGAAAAGCTTTGCCAGCGCGTGAAAGAGCTGGGCATGCCGGCCGTGGCCATGACCGACCACGGCAATATCTTTGGCGCAGTCCATTTTGTCAACGCGGCTAAGCAGGCGGGCGTGAAACCCATCGTCGGCTGCGAACTCTACGTCTGCAAAAAAGATGACCACCGCGCGCCGCCCGAAGGCGATACCTACAACCATCTGCTCGTGCTTGCCGAAAATGACGAAGGCTACCGCAATCTCGTAAAGATCACGTCCGAGGCCTCGCTGCACGGCTTCTATTACAAACCGCGCGTGAGCAAGAAGTTTCTCGCCGAACATTCCCGCGGCCTGATCGGCCTCTCCGGATGCCTCAAAGGAGAAGTCGCGGAACGCCTGACCGAGAGCAATTACGACGCCGCCCGCGCGGCCGCCGGAACATTCGCCGATATTTTCGGCAAACAGAACTTCTTTCTCGAGATTCAGGATCAGGGACTGGAGATGGAGCACCGCATCCATTCCGGCCTCTTCCAGCTCGAGAAAGATCTCGGCCTGCCGCTCGTGGCCACCAATGACAGCCATTACCTGTGCGAAGACGATGCCCACGCCCAGGACGTCATGCTGTGCATCCAGACCGGCAAGTCCATTCACGACACGGGCCGCATGAAGTTCGACGGTACGCAGTTCTTCGTCAAGAACCACGACGAAATGTCGCGCCTGTTCAAGGACTCCCCCCAGGTACTCACGCGCACGCTCGATATCGCCGAGCGCTGCAGCCTCCGCCTGGAAAAAATTGCGAATCCGTTTCCGCAGTTCGAGGTCCCACCCGGCTACACGATTGACAGCTACTTCGTCCACGTAACCCGCGAAGGCTTCGCCCGCCGCCTGGAAACCCTGCGTACGGTGCAGGAGCAAGGAAAGCTGAAGCATTCCATCTCCGACTATGAGCAGCGCTTGGAGCGCGAGCTTGGAATCATCCAGCAGATGCAGTTCCCCGGATATTTCCTGATCGTCTGGGACTTCATCCGCTACGCCAAAGACCATGGCATTCCGGTGGGTCCAGGCCGCGGATCAGCCGCAGGTTCGCTCGTCTCCTACGCGCTCGGCATCACCGACATCGACCCGCTGCAGCACGAACTGCTGTTTGAGCGCTTCCTGAATCCCGAGCGCGTGTCCATGCCCGACATTGACATCGATTTCTGCATGAACCGCCGAGGCGAGGTCATTAATTACGTCACGCAAAAATACGGTCGCGACAATGTCGCCCAGATCATCACCTTCGGCACCATGGCCGCGAAGGCCGCGATTAAAGACGTTGGCCGCGCCATGGACATTCCCTACGCCGATGTCGACCGCATCGCCAAGATGGTGCCGACCCAGCTGAATATCACGCTGGAGCAAGCCATCCAGGACTCCGCCCAACTGCGTGAGGCGATCGAAAAAGACGGCCAGATCCGCGAACTGTTCGAGACCGCGAAAAAACTGGAAGGGATGGTCCGCAATTCCGGGGTGCACGCTGCCGGCGTGGTGATTTCGCCGCGCCCGCTCACCGACCTGGTTCCACTTCACCGCACCAAGAACGACGAAATCGTGACCGCCTACGACATGGTCGCCATCGAAAAGATGGGCCTGTTGAAGATGGACTTCCTCGGCCTGACCACGCTCACGATTCTGACGGATGCGTTGAAGCTGATCGTGCAGACCCGCGGCACTCCGCTCACGCTCGAACAGATTCCACTGGAGGACAACGAAACTTATGAAAAGGTCTTCCACAAAGGACTGACCTCCGGCGTCTTCCAATTTGAATCGCACGGCATGCGGGATGTGCTGCGCAAGTACCAGCCGAATTCCATTGAAGATCTCACGGCTCTGAACGCTCTGTACCGGCCGGGTCCGATCCAGGGCGGTATGATCGACGACTTCGTCGACCGCAAACACGGCCGCAAGAAGGTGGAGTACGAACTGCCAGAGTTGAAGGAGATCCTGCAAGAGACCCTGGGCGTAATCGTGTACCAGGAACAGGTAATGCAAATCGCGAACCGCCTGGCCGGCTACTCCCTGGGTGAAGCCGACCTTTTGCGGCGCGCGATGGGAAAAAAGGACGAGAAAGAAATGGCGAAACAGCGCGAGCGTTTTGTCGACGGCGCCGCGCAGCGAAAATTTCCGCCGAGAAAGATCGAGAAGATTTTCGATCTCATGGCCCAGTTCGCCGGCTACGGCTTCAACAAGTCGCACTCAGCGGCCTACGCCTTACTGGCCTATCACACGGCGTATCTGAAAACACACTATCCCGTGGAGTTCATGGCAGCCCTGCTGACGTCGGTCACCGGCTCAACCGACGACGTCGTCAAGTACATCAACGAATGTCGCGAGATGGGCATCGCCGTCGAAGCTCCCGATATCAACGTCTCCGACGCCAACTTCACCCCGCACGGCGAGTCGATCCGTTTTGGCCTGGCTGCCGTGAAAAATGTCGGCGGCAATGCGATCGAATCGATCGTGGCAGCCCGCAAGAAACTCGGTCGATTCCAATCCATTTTCGAGTTCTGCGAGAACGTCGATCTGCGCCTGCTGAACAAGCGCGTGCTGGAGTCATTGATCAAGAGCGGCGCCATGGATTCGCTGGGTCGCCGCGCGCAGTTGATGGCAGTGCTCGACAAGGCGATGGAACAGGCGCAGAAAGCGCAGCGCGACGCTGAATCGGGCCAGCACGGTCTTTTCGGAGTCTTTCAGCAGGAGAATCCCGAATCGCACAACGACAAATTGCCCAGCATTCCCGATTGGGACGAGCACATCCGCCTCAGCGCCGAAAAAGAGATTCTCGGCTTCTTCATCAGCGGCCATCCCCTGCAGAAGTACAAAGACAAGCTCACGGACCTGCAAGCGCTCAACGTCGAAGAAATTGCCGCGATGACGAAATCGACCGGCAAAGACGAAACCATCGTGACGGCCGGCATCATCAGCAATGTGCGCGTGCTCAAATCGAAGCGCGGAGACTTCTATGCCCAGTCCACCCTCGAAGATATGTCCGGTTCGATCGACATGATCGTCTTCCCCGAAGCCTTCAAACGCATCGGGGATAAAGTGAAACTCGAAGTACCCGTTCTCGTCAAAGCTGGCGTACGAATCGAGGAAGGCGCCAATCCCAAGATCACCGCGGCGGAAATCCAGCCGCTGGAAGAAGCCAGGGTTCCGCTCCCACGCGCCATTCGCATCCGGGTGCCGCTTGAGACGTCCATCGAAGCGACAGTCGACGATCTGCACACGCTTTTCTTGGAGCGCAAAGGCGAGGCTAAAGTGCTGTTTGACGTAGAACGGCAGGGCGATTTCATGGTGGTGATGGAAGCGGAAGGCTATAATGTGCTTCCGGACCGTAATTTCATCGCCCGCGTCGAACAATTGTGCGGCCGCGGCAGCGTCCGCATCATCGCCTGAATTGAAAGCATGACAACCATCGAAAAAGCGCAGCAGGAGTTGGAGCAGATCGAACGTCAGGTCGCGGAACTGAAGTCGCCCGACGCCGACGATGCCACCCGGCGTCAGATCGCCAAATTGCAGGATCGCATCGACACGCTGAGACGACAGATGAACGCGCCCCCTACCGCCTGGCAGAAAACCGAATTGGCGCGGCATCCGCAGCGTCCGCAGTCGCTCGACTACATCGACCGCGTCTTCACCGATTTCAGTGAAATTCACGGCGATCGCACCTTCGGCGACGACGCCGCCATCATCTGTGGCATGGCGCGATTCCACGACCAGGAAGTACTGATCGTCGCTACCCAGAAGGGCCGGGACATGAAGCAGCGCGTCCACCGGAACTTCGGCACGCCGCATCCTGAGGGCTATCGCAAGGCAATCCGCGTGATGCAGATTGCGGAGAAGTTCCGTCGTCCGATCTTCACTTTGATCGACACCGACGGCGCCTATCCCGGCATCCACGCGGAAGAGCGCGGGCAGGCGGAAGCCATTGCCTATAATCTGCGCGAGATGGCGCGCCTTGAAGTCCCGATCATTGCAACGGTGATTGGCGTGGGCGGCAGTGGCGGGGCGCTGGCGATCGCGGTGGCCGACCGCGTATTAATGATGGAGAACTCGATTTATTCGGTCATCTCTCCCGAAGGGTGCGCCGCCATCATGTGGCGCGACGCGTCCAAGAAAGAACTCGCGGCTGAAGCTATGCGCATCACGGCAACCGACCTCAGTGAACTGGGTTGTATCGACGACATCGTTCCTGAGCCCGAAGGCGGAGCCCACCGCGACCACGAAGCGGCTGCCAATTTGCTCGATGCCAGCCTGCAGAAGCACTACGCTGAACTGAAGAAGATCCCCTCCGCTGAATTGCTCGTGTCACGATATAATAAGTTTCGTAACATCGCCCAGTTCTACAAGACAGAATCCTGAGTCCGCGGACCTCTTCCCTCGTTTCCAAAGCTGGTTCCTCCGGGCAACAGGCGGGCGATTTGACGCCACGGAGCGGGCAGCCGCCCTTATAATGGAATGTTTCCTCCTCCGTGATCCACAGATCAATGGGCGACAGGGTTCCGCCCGATAACTGAAGGAAGGTGTTGGGATGGCCACTACGGATGTCGTGCCGCAGGAATCCGCCGGAGGCACAGGGCACAAGCGCATCGTCAACGACATGAGCATTCAGGTCGCGACGGTGAACGGTTCCGGCTCGCAGAGTTCGAATACCGTTCTCTTACGCAGCATTTTCCAGATGGGCGTACCGGTCTCCGGCAAGAACATGTTCCCCTCGAACATCGCCGGACTTCCAACCTGGTACACGATTCGAGCCAATAAGCACGGCTATATCGGCCGCAAAAAGGAAATCGATTTCCTGGTGGCCATGAATCCCGAGACCGCGCAGGAAGACACGATGTCGCTGGCCGCGGGCGCCTCGGTCCTCTACGACGAACCTCTCGCTTTGCACAAACTGCGTGATGATCTGATCTTTTACGCTGTGCCCTACGACAAGCTGGTCGCCGCCGTCTGCCCGGAAGCCAAGCTGCGCAAACTCGTCAAGAACATGGTCTACGTTGGCGTCGTCGCGAGCCTGCTGACTATCGAGATGGCCGAGGTCGAAAAGGCCATCCGCAAGCAGTTCACCAAAAAAGTGAAGGCCGCTACTCTGAACCTGGCTGCGGCCCAGGCTGGATTCGATTACGCCAAGGCGAACCTGCAAAAGCGCGGTGTTTTCTACATCGAGCGCATGAACGCGACCGCCGGCAAGATCATCATCGACGGCAATTCGGCTGCCGCGCTCGGCTGCATGTTCGCCGGATGCACAGTCGTGACCTGGTATCCGATCACGCCGTCGTCGTCCCTCGTGGAGACGATGATCGAGTACATGAAGGAGTACCGCATCGGCCCCGACGGCAAGGCTACCTTCGCCATCGTGCAAGCCGAAGATGAACTTGCTGCGATCGGCATGGTCATCGGAGCAGGATGGGCGGGCGCGCGCAGCATGACCGCGACCGCCGGCCCGGGAATTTCGCTGATGTCGGAGTTCGCCGGACTTGCCTACTACGTCGAAGTTCCCGGTGTGATCTGGGACATCCAACGCGTAGGCCCGTCAACCGGCCTGCCGACGCGTACGTCCCAGGGCGATATTCTTTCCACGGCGTTCCTCTCGCATGGCGACACCAAACACATCATGCTGCTTCCCTGCTCGGTCGAAGAGTGCTTCAGCATGGCGCCGGAAGCTTTTAACCTGGCCGAGCAGTTCCAAACGCTGGTCTTCGTCATGTCAGATCTGGACCTGGGAATGAACAACTGGATGTCCGATCCGTTCGAATATCCGGCCACGCCGATCAATCGCGGCAAGGTGCTCAGCAAAGAAGACCTCGACCGCCTCGGCGGTTTCGCGCGCTACAAAGACGTAGACGGAGACGGCATCGGCTACCGCACACTGCCTGGAACCATCCATCCCGCGGCCGCCTACTTCGCGCGCGGTAGCGGCCACAACGAGAAAGCCCAATACAGTGAGCGCGCCGATGACTTCGAAAACAACATGGAGCGTCTAAACCGCAAGTTCGAAACCGCGCGCTCGTTCGTTCCGCGGCCCGAGATCACCAAGGGCAACAACGCCGGGGGTAACAAAGTAAAGATCGGAATCATCGGCTACGGAACCTCGCACTGGGGCATCACCGAGAGCCGCGATCAACTCCGCGACGAGTACGCCATTGAGACCGACTACCTGCGCCTAAAGGCGTATCCCTTTACCCGCGAGGTGCATGAGTTCATCGAGCAGCATGATCGCATTTACGTCGTCGAGCAGAACCGCGACGCGCAAATGCTCACCCTGCTCAGACTCGACCTCAAGCCGGAACTCACCACGCGCTTGCGCAGCATCGCTCATATCAACGGCTTGCCGCTCGACGCGCGGTCCATCACCGACGAACTGACCAGTATGGAGGGTAAGTAGATGGCCACCACTCCCACCGTTGAGCCCGGAGCAGCCGGACCAAAGACCAACCGTATCGGCCTCACCGTGATGGACTACAAGGGGGGCAAGACCACGCTGTGCGCTGGTTGCGGCCACAACGCGATCTCCGAGCGCATCATTGAGTCCATGTACGAGATGGGCGTTCAGCCCGAGTTGCTCATCAAGCCGAGCGGCATTGGCTGCTCCTCGAAAACCCCCGCTTACTTCATGAGCCGGTCCCACAGCTTCAACGCGGTGCATGGCCGTATGCCCTCCGTGGCTACGGGAGCGATTCTGGCGAATCGCAAGCTCGTCTGCATCGGCGTCAGCGGCGATGGCGACACCGCCTCCATCGGCATCGGACAGTTCGTCCACCTGATGCGCCGCAATCTACCCATCATCTACATCATCGAAGACAACGGCGTTTACGGTCTGACCAAAGGCCAGTTCTCGGCCACTGCTGACCTGGGCTCAAAGCTCAAAAGCGGCGTGGTGAACGACCTTCCGCCGATCGACACGTGCGCCTTGGCCGTTCAACTCGGTGCGACATTGGTAGGCCGATCGTTCTCCGGAGACAAGCGCCAGTTAAGCGCCATGCTCAAGGCTGCGATTGCTCACAAGGGCACCGTAATGCTCGACGTGGTCTCGCCCTGCGTCACTTTCAACGATCACGAGGGTTCGACCAAGTCCTACAAGTATGTGAAAGAGCACGAAGAGACCTTACAGGAAGTCAGCTTCGTCCCACACTTCGAGGAGATTGCCGTGGAGTACGATCCCGGCTCAACCATTGAAGTCACGATGCACGACGGCTCCCGTCTGCACCTGCGCAAGCTGGAGGAAGACTACGACCCGACTGACAAGATTCGCGCCATCACACGACTCACCGAGGCCCACGACAAGGGCGAAGTACTGACCGGTGTGTTCTATGTGAATCCCGAGGCCCCGAACTTCATGGACATGCTAAACGTGGTCGACCAGCCTCTTGCCACGCTGCCGGATTCGATGACGCGTCCGGGTAAAGAGGCGTTGGATGCCGTCATGGAAGAGTTGCGCTAGCGCGCGCACCAAAAAAAAGCCCTCTCCTGAGAAAGGGCCTTTCAGTGTTGACGGCAAGCAGTTCACGCAGTTTTTCGTTCCGGCTCGCCGCTATGTTCGGGATTTTGCCCAGGTTCGGGAAAATCGGAGTCTGCATCCTTCAACATCGGGTCCTGATCGCGATGCCCAAGCTGTTCTTGCAGGCCCACATTCCCCGGATCCTTGTGGTCCTCAGCTTCTGTGGCACCCTTCGCCGTGTCCTGATCGGGCGTCCTATGTGGCATCTTTAAACCTCAAATCCTACGAAAGCAGTTTAGTGCTGGAGCTTTCCGAATAATATAGATATAAAGTAGGAGAAGTTGGTCGGAGAGAAGGTATATGAAGCGGTGCTTTTCGGTACTCATGCTCGCCCTTTTGCCCAGTTTCGCCGTGGCGGCTCCGACGGACGCTGCGCTCATCCCCGTGATGGCGAATCACCAGCGCGTGCAGCGCCATCGCGCCCACAAAGCCGCGAAGCATCATCGACCTAAGCGGCCGCACCACCGCCGAGCCTAGCGGTTGCTACCGCAATCTCGTCCGTGGACTTCCATCCACAACTTCAGGAATTTCTCCCCGTAGTCGGAACTCCCAGCTTCCGCAGCCGTTCCCGAGCCTGCAGCGCTTCCGGAGAATGCGGATAGCGTTGGATCAGGTGCCGCAACTCGCTGACCCCATCGTCCTGTTTCCCGAGTTCAATTAACGAAAAGCCTTTCTTCAATTGCGCGGACGCGGCTTTGTTTCCCCCGGGAAAGTTCTGCAATACGGCGTCGTAGCTCTGCGCCGCCTGCTGGTAGTTTCCTTGACGAAATTGGATCTCTCCCAAATAGAAATAGGCGTTTCCAGCCAGATCGGTGTTGGGATAGAACTTGATGTAGTCCGAAAATTCCTGCAACGACAAGTCATTCTTGCCGCCGTTGTAATCGCGCAGGGCATTGTTGTAGAGAACATCCGGAGCCGGAGCTTGCGCCTGGGCCTGCTGCTGCGCCTGTTGCTGGGCCTGCTGAGCGCCCAGGCTTTGCTGCGCTGCCTGCATGTCTTCGAGCTGCTTGCTGACCTTGGCCAGGCGCGCCTTCAGTTCATCCAGAGTGTCGTTGAGTGACTGGATCTGGCCCGAGAGCTGGTCGGCCTTCGAGCCCCCTTCGGACTGCTGTTTCTGCAGCGTCGTCTGCAGCCCGTTGAGGGCGTTTGCCACTTTGTTCACTGCGTCCGTGTCCTGCTCAACCAGGTTCTTCATCACGCCCATGCGCTCGTCAAAACTACGTTGCATGGCTGTCATTTGTTCTTGCAGTTGCTGTACCTGCGTCTGCAACTGGACCATGTCCTTATTAGCGCCCAGCGCCGGAACCACTCCCAGCGAGAGCACCGCGAAAAATACGGAAATGCGATGTAGTTTCATAGAGATTCCCTGAGCACGCCTGTCTTAGATGCATTGATTGTCCCACAGGCTGGGAGGATTCACACAGAAAGGGCCACCCCGGAACCGTAAGACTAAATGGGAGATATCCCCATTCCAGCGTACGTCCCCGTTCGGCGCACACCAATGCGCAGTTTCATGCAACAAGAAACGGGGGACGCTTGCGGCGTCCCCCGGCAATCCTTACTTTTGATAAACGAGATGGCCGCGGCGGTTCTGCTGCCAGCAAGCTTCGTTGCTTTCTGTGCAGAAGGGCTTTTCCTTGCCGTAGCTGATGGTTTTGATCCGGCTGGCGCTGATGCCGCCCGCCGTCAGTGCAGTCTTCACCGCACTGGCGCGCTGGTCGCCCAGAGCCAGGTTATAGTCAGTCGATCCGCGCTCGTCGCAGTGTCCTTCAATCGTGATGTTTACATTGGCATGCTGATTGAGGAATTGCACGTCGGCCTGCAGCGAAGACTGTTGGTCACCGCGAACGTCGGCCTTGTCGTAGTCGAAGTAAACATCCTTCACGTTTTGGCTGAACAAGTCCTCGTCCGACACCGACGGAGTTGGCGGCGGTGGCGGTGGCGGCGCTTGAGTTACGGTAAGCCGCGCAGTGGCTTCCTGGCTGCCGCCCGATCCTTTGGCCGTCAGGTGATAGGTCGTCGAATCCGTCGGGGACACACTCTGCGAGCCGTTGGGCTGCACCGCTCCAATGCCGTCGATCGACACGTCGGTCGCATTGCTGGTCTGCCAGGTCAGTGATGCCGACTGTCCCGCCTGAATGGTGTTGGGACTCACCGAAATCGAAGCTGTCGGCTCCGGCGGAGGCGGTGGTGGTGGTGGCGGTGGCGGAGTAGCTTTCTTTCCGCAAGCGCCAAGCGTCAGTAGTGCTGCGAGTGCAACTATCAACAGGAACCACTTCATACTTTTTTGATTCACTTTTATTCCTCCCTGCGACCCCAAAGGCTTGCCCCCAAGGTCAGACGAAGCGTATTTACTATTTCCAACTCCAATTCGGTTGGGTGTTGCGTCCTGTAAAAGTCAGTTGCTGAACCTTGGTCCCATCAGCCAGCATCGTCCAGATTTCTTCCTTGCCGGACCGGCTGGATTGAAACACGATATGCCTTCCATCCGGCGACCAGGAAGGAAAATCGTTGCGTCCGCCATCGTGCGTCAACTGCACCCACTGCTTGCTGGCAATGTCCATCAGGTAAATGTCCGACGCGCCCGGTTCGCCCGGGCCATACTTGCGGATCCATGCGAGACAAAGGAACTGCCCGTTGGGCGCCCAGTTCGGCGATACGGCGTAGCCCTGATCGGTCATGCGTTGCTGGTTGGTGCCGTCTGCCTCCATGGTATAAATCTGCGGCAATCCCGTGCGCCCGCTGACAAAGGCGATTTGCGCATTCGTCTTCCGGTTCCACACTGGCGAAACATCCGGCCCCTTGGCGGTGGTCATACGATGCAGATTCCCACCCGAGGCATCTGCTACATAAATCTCCGGCTCGCCCCCGCGCGACGACGAAAACGCCAGCTTCGTCCCGTCTCCCGACCAAGCCGGCGACAAATTCGTTCCGCCCATGTGAGGAAAACCCACAGCCCGGTTAAGGTCGAGCGAATACATCATAATCTCCCAGCCGCTTTTGGTCAGGCTGCTGAAGGCGACGCGAGACCCGTCTGGCGAAATTCGCGGCGACAATGAGATCGAACCCAGATGCGTGATCTGATGCTGGTTCGAGCCATCATAATCCATCGCCCAGATTTCCTTGCGCCCGGTCCGGTCGCTGACAAAATAAATCTGGGTTTCGGCAATGCCGGTAATGCCTCCGCCTAGCCGAAAGATGATTTCGTCGGCAAACTTGTGGGCCATCAGCCGCGCTGCCGCATCGCTGGAGGTATCAGAGTATTGCTTGCCCAAAATCTGTGGTGACTGAGTATTCTTCACGTCATACAGCCAGCCCTGAACCGTCAGCTTTCCTCCCGCAACGCCCAGGCTTCCGAAAGCGAGCATCGCTGCATTTGGCGGAGGCGCATTCCATGCAAGGTAATTCACCTCCGGCGGCTGGCCTGGAACCTGCAACGGATAGAAACTCTTGGAGACCAGTTCGACTATGCCGGAGACGTCGAGATCGTTCCACAGTGTGTCGTTGAAAGTCTTCAGCGGCGCGGCGTTCTGCGGGTCGGTGGTCGAAGGCTTGAAGTCTGGGACAGCCAGCCGTACCTTCTCCACTCCCAGGCTCGTCCCAGTCTTAACCCAATCCTGCGCGAAGAGTGCGGAAGAAACAAAGCAGCATGTGACAATGAGAACAAGCACCCACACCGGGCCGCGAAATCTGTTTGGCCAGCGCCAGGAACTAAGTCTGTCGACTTCGTCCATCCGTGTGGGGGTGAAAGGTACTCTGTACGACAATATCGTATTCCGATAGGAATTGCTTTGCAAGGTTTCTTCTTCCTTCTTGCCGCGTATCACTGCGCTGAATACTCCTCATTCTCATTGTGCCCCCGTTGTGAAGCACAAAGTCACTCAGTAGTGCATCCTTATTACTCGAAAGATTCACTTCTTGTAATCGAACCAGTACTCCACGGAAATCTTGCCACCGGAGTACTCCGGCGGCAACGGACCGAAAGTATCAATGCGCTGCAGGGCGCGTACCGCCGAAATGTCCAGCGAAGGTACGCCGCTGGATTGCTCTACTTGCACGTTCGAAGGATGTCCGTCGCGCGCGATATCGAAAACGATATACACACGTTGAGCATTCGAGATCCTCGGATCGACCTCGTACTTCAGCCAGTTTTCCGCCACCTTTTGCTGAATCACGTGCACATACCAAGCGTACTTTGTGCCAAAATCGCCGCCACCTCCGGTAATTCCAAACCCACCCTTGGCGCCGCCTGCGCTGAAGGTTCCGTAAGGACCGCTCACCGGACCACCTTCTCCAAATGCAACCTGATTGTTCTCCTCCTCGGGCGCGGCCAGAGGCTTTTCCTTAGAAGCCGTTTCCTGTTTCTTCTTCGGTTTTATCTTGGCGTTCTTGCCCTGAATCTCAATCGCATCCGGCTCTTTCTCTTCGATCTTGGGTTGCGACTGCGTCAGCCCCTTCGATTCATTGGCCAGCACGTTCTTTGTCTGCGCCGGATTCGCCGGCAGCGGAACCGTGCTCACCAGCGTCGCGCCAATCGCTTCCCCGCCTCCACCCGCGCCCCATGTGTCCCCGCTCGGTCCCGAGAAGACTGTGGAGTAGATCAACATTGCTGCCGTGATTCCCACATGCAGCCCCAGCGACCACGCAAGCGCTCGGCCCCAACGGTCATGCTCGAAGTAAATCTCAGCGTTTGCTGCCATTTTGCTCTAGAGGTTGCGTCACAATGCTGACATTGGTGATTCCCGCCTGCTTCACCGCGTCCATTACCGAGGCGAAGGCGCCGAAGGGAACGTTTTCATCCGCGCGCACAAAAATGAACTGGTTGCGCGGATCCCGAATCTTTTGCCGCAATTTGCTTCTGATCTCATTAATATTGATCGCATCGTTGCCCAAGAAAACGCGTTGATCCTTATTGATGGTGATCACCGTCCGCTCTTCTGTGATCTGCTTCACCGTCCGCGTTTTGGGCACGCTAACGTCGATTCCCGACTGCAGGACCGGCGCCGTTACCATGAAAATAATCAGCAACACCAGCACGACATCCACGAGCGGAGTGATGTTGATGTCGGCCAGCGCCGTCTGCGTGCGTCCGTTGGAGGTGGTGAACGCCATCAGCGCCTCACTTCACTGGCAGCCTGGACCGGAGCCTGCGCCTGCGTGTGCTCCACCGCATTAAGCACCTCAAGGGCAAAATCATCACTGCGCGCCGCGAGTTCGCGGATCGACGCGCCAATCAGGTTATAAGCAATGACGGCCGGAATCGCAGCCGCCAGTCCGGCAGCTGTGGTAATCAGAGCTTCTGAAATACCCGGGGCCACAGCCCGCAACGTCGCCGCCCCCGCCGTCCCCAACCCGTGAAACGCATCAATGATGCCCCACACCGTGCCAAACAGTCCGACAAACGGCGTGACCGCGGCCGTAATCGCGAGCCAAGGAAGATTCCGCTCGAGACGCGTAATCTCTTCCGATGCTCCAATCTGCATCCCGCGCTGGATGGTCACCAGATTCCGCAGCGTGCCGAACGTCCCGGCCTGCCGCTTATATTCCTCATATCCGCCTTCGAATACGCCGACCAGCGGGCTGGGCTTGAATTGCTCCGCCACCGCGGCAATATCCTGCAGCCGCTGCGCCTTGCGGAACGCGCGCACGAATCGTCCGCTCTGCGCGCGCGCCCGCCGCAACAGACTCCACTTAGTGAGGATGATGGCCCACGAGATCAGGCTGAACGCCAGCAGCGCAAGCAATACCAGCTTGGCCACCGCGCCAGTGTTGGAGATCATGTCGACGATTTCGCCGCCGACGAACGCTGCCAGCAAAGGGAAACAATGCATCGCTTTTTTTTAGAGAATGCCTTCCCTGATTATAGATGAACTGAGTCGGTCACTTTCCCACACGTACCCGATCTGCCAACCAAACATTTGCAGCTGTGCACGCTCACCGGCTCGATCTCGGATCGCTGTTGCTGAACGCGAATTGCACGGCCATCGAATCCAGATACGGCGAGTCCAGCGGCGTGAAGTGAAGCTTCTTGACCTGGATTACCACATAAAATCCGTCGACCTTCATGATCCGTTTGGCGCGAATGGGCACCGCACCAAATCGGTTCGGATCCAGCCGGCCCAGATTGTTCTTCGCGTCCGCCGAAGGCTCCTGCTCCGCCACGAGAATGTTGCCGTAGATGCTGTGATGCAAATCCTTGAGCGTTACACCCCAGGACGTAATCTTGTTGTCGCCCTCCGGCCCATGCGGCGTGATCGTCAGCTCGTAACGATCCTCGCCCCGGGAATCCTTGATCCGCTCCCGGTAGGTCGCATTCTCAGGAGTGAGCTCGGCTTCGAAGGTTTCGTCGGTGACGCGCGTCGGACGCTGCCGAAAGCTCTCCGCATAGATTGTGGGCGGAGCGCTCTGCCCGAGCAACGGCGCCGCGATCATCAACCACGCAAGAACTGAAACGGCGAGCCAATTCATCGGCGGTCGAGTGCCTCCAGGGTGTGAACGTCCGAAGACGCCGCAATCGGTCCCTTCATCTTTCGCAGCCAGTCGCACAGAACGCCAGAGGCGCGATTGCTGTTCCGTGCCAGCCGCGCAACTTGTGGCCATAGCCAGGGCCGTAAAACCGTGAACCACGCAAATCGCCTCTCCAGAAACCGACCGTTGGAGTCAACAAAACGATCCGTCGACGGGAAGCTGAAATCGAATTCATCAGAAATTACTTTCACCACCGCGAATCCAGTTCCTCGAGCCTCTGCAGCGCGCGCCACTGCAGCCGCCTCCATGTCAACCGCCTGCGCTCGAAACGAATCTCGCAGCCTCGCCTTCTGCTCCGGGCTCGCGACCGATCCGAAGCTGACCAATACGCCCTCGCCTTGATCGAGGTTCACACTGCTGCCGTCGCCCGCATTGACAACCCGCCGAGGATGCACTACGTCCCCCACTTTCAGCTCTCGGTTGAGCGCTCCGGCAAAGCCCACCGAATAAATGACCGAGGGCGCGTAGATAGCGATCACCGCCTCCGCCGCTCTCCGCGCTGCCTCCGCTCCAATTCCTCCACAAACCAGCACGAAGTCATCTTTCTCGAAAAAGCGAAAGCGCCGGCCGCCTACCTCCTTCTCGATGACGCGCCACTCCCTAATCAGCGGACCCACCTCGCGCTCCAGCGCGGCCACAATGGCGACTCTAGACATATCCGTTGCCTTGGAACCACTCCACCGCCCGCCGCAATGCCCCTTCGACCGGCACGATCTTCCAGCCCAGTTCGCGTTGCGCCTTGCCGGAACTGGCAAACATCTTTTTCCTTCCCATGCGAACCGTGTCCACAGTGGCGCGAGGCTCGCGGTGCAACATACGCCCGGTAATCGTCTGGTCAACTACTCCCGCGGCAAAGGCGAACACGTAGGGCAACTTCACCTTCGGCGAAGGCAACCCCGTGATCTTTCCAAGCTTGTCCAGAATCTGCTTCAGCGTAAGATTCTCGCCGCCCAAAATGTAGCGCTCACCCGGCTTCCCTCTTTCTAAAGCCGCAACGTGCCCCGCCGCGCATTCCCTCACGTCGACCAGGTTCAATCCTGTTTCCACATAGGCGGGGAATTTGCGCTTCATAAAATCGACGACGATGCGGCCCGTCGGCGTCGGCTTCACATCCTGCTCTCCAACCGGCGTCGTCGGATTCACGATCACCACATGCATCCCGCCGCGGCCGGCCTCGAGCGCTACCTGCTCCGCCATGAACTTCGAACGCTTGTAGGGGCCGATCATATCGGCCAGCGACACTGGAGAATCCTCATTCGCAGGATGTCCGTTGCCCGTGAACCCCACGGTCGCAACGCTGGAGGTGTACACCACGCGCCGCACGCCATTCTTATGCGCCGCTTCCAGAATCGCCCGAGTTCCGTCCACGTTGGAACGGTACATCTCCGCCGGATCGCGCACCCAGAGCCGGTAGTCGGCCGCCACGTGAAAAACCGTATCGCAACCCGACATGGCTTTTTCGACGGAGCTGGCATCCCGCAGGTCCCCGGTCGCGGTCTCAGCTTTGAGCCCTTCCAGGTTACGCAGATTGCTTGTGGGACGCACCAGCAACCGCAGGTCCGCGCCTTGTGCGGCAAGAACGCGGGCGACGTGGGATCCCAGAAATCCAGTTGCGCCGGTGACGAAAGCTTTCAAAGGCAAGTTCTCGGTTCTCAGTTCTCAGTTCTCAGTTCTCAGTTAGGATCTTAGCGAGGGGCACTGAGAACTGTGAACGGAGAACTAATTACTATTCTTCTCCATCACTTTGGCGTATGTCGTCAGCGCGAGCAAAGGGAAGTAATCCCGGTAGAGGTGGTACATCAAATAGAACACGCGCGGGAATCCCGTCCCCGTGAAGTACGGCTCATCCCACGATCCGTCTTTTCTCTGCGTGCGCAGCAAATAGGCAATACCGCGGGCCACGGAGTCGCTGCGAATGTCGTTCGCCGCAAGCAATCCCAGGATTGCCCAAGCGGTCTGCGACGGTGTGCTGTCCCCCTGTCCCCGCAAGCTCGGATCATCATAGGACCCGACTGTTTCGCCCCAACCGCCGTCGGAGTTCTGCACCATCCGCAGCCACTCCGCCGCCTGCTGTACGCAAGGCTCGTGCAGATCCATGCCGATCGCGTCCAGTCCGCGCAACACCAGCGCGGTGCCGTAAATGTAATTAACTCCCCAGCGCCCGAACCAGCTTCCGTCCGGCTCCTGCTCGTCGCGAATGAACTGAATCGCACGCTTCACCGACCGATGGTTCTTGTCATACCCGTAAGTCGCAAGCATCTCCAGAATGCGCCCGGTAATGTCCACCGTCGGCGGATCGAGCATGGCGTTGTGATCGGCAAACGGAATATGCTCGAACACCATCTTGTCGTTGTCTTTGTCAAACGAAGCCCAGCCGCCGTTCTTGCACTGCATCGAAAAGATCCAGTCAATCGCGCGCTGCACCGACTCCCGCTGATAGCGCCCATTGGGATGCTCTACGCGGCTCAGTCCTAAGCAAACCATCGCGCTGTCATCGACATCGGGATAAAACTCATTGTTGAACTCGAAGTACCAACCCCCCGGCTGGCCCTGCTTGTTCTTCACTTTCCAATCGCCCACGTTGCGCACTTGTTTTTGCAGAATCCAGTCAGCGCACTTGACCATCCGGGGATCATTCGCCGGGACTCCCGCCTCGCCCAGCGCGAACATGGCGTATGCCGTATCCCAAACCGGCGACATGCAAGGCTGCATGCGGAAGGTGTCTTCCTCTTCGATCCCCAACTTCTCAAACTCGTCCAACGCGCGAATCACCTGCGGATCGTCCAGCGAATATCCCAGGCACCGCAGCGCAATGATCGCGTTCATCATCGAGGGATAAATCGCGCCCAGCCCGTCGCTCATCTCGAAGCGCTCAAGCATCCACTTTTCCGCGCCCTTCAGCGCAACCGAGCGTAGCGGCCGCACGTGCACGCGTTCCAGCCAATGCGTCATGCGATCGAGCACGAGAAAGAAGTTGCGCCACGAGACCAACTTCTTGGCCCAATGCAGGTGCATGCGCGACTTCTGCATCCCGCCAACAAACAACTCCTCTACGCCCATCTCCCGCGGAATCTTCTTGAACGGCTTCTTGGCGTAGCAGATCGACAGCGGCACCAGAATGGCGCGCGACCACGAAGAAATCTCGTAAATGTTGAACCAGAACCAGTTGGGGAACAGCACGATCTCCGGCGGAATCGCCGGAACCGCGTCGTAGTCATACTGCCCGAAGAAACACAGATAGATCTTAGTAAATGTATTGACTTCGGTGACGCCGCCCATCTCCAGAATCTTCTTACGGGCGCGTTGTAGGGCAGGATGATCAGCCGTATATCCCGCCAGCTTCAATCCGAAGTAGGCCTTCACCGATGCGCTGATGTTCGACGGTCCGGCGGCGTAGTTGCTCCATCCGCCGTCTTTGTTCTGATGCCGCAGAATCCAGTTTGCCGCCTTCTGAAACCGCTCCTGGTTCCCCGTCCCGAGCAACGTGTGCAGCAAGATGTAATCCGACTCGAGCGTAGTATCCGCTTCGAGCTCCCCACACCAGTACCCCTCTTCATGCTGCTGCGAAAAAAGATATTTCCGCGCGGCAGCAACCGCCGCGCCCACGCGTGTGCCCAGTTCCTCAATTTTGCCGAAGCGAAGCTGCGGGTTCGAACCTAGAGGTACGGAAGGTGTATGGAACTCGGGGGAGTCAGTGTTCATTAATCGCGGCTCCATTCATCCGCTAATCCGCAGTCGCGCTGGCCGGAGCGGCGGCGATCGCCTCAACAATCTCCGGCGGCAGCCCGAAGCGTACGTTTTCCGGCATCACTTCGAGTTCCTGCAGGTTATCGAATCCTTTGTTGCGCAGGAAGGTCACGGTTTCTTCGACCAGGCACTCCGGCGCCGATGCCCCCGCCGTCAGCGCAATCGTCTTCACACCCTTCAACCACTCCGCTTCAATGTCGTTGCAGCTATCGATGAGATGCGCATTCGTACCCAGGTTGCGCGCCACTTCCACTAGTCGATTAGAGTTTGAGCTGTTTTCCGATCCCACCACCAGCAGCAGATCGGCTTCGGAAGCCACCTGTTTCACGGCGACCTGGCGGTTCTCTGTGGCGTAGCAGATATCCTGCGCCGCTGGGCCCTTGATGTTGGGGAACTTCTTCTTCAGCGCCGCGATAATGTCTTTGGTCTCGTCCAGGCTCAAGGTCGTCTGCGTCAGGTAAGCCACGCGGTTCGGGTCAGGTACACTAAGCGACTTCACCTGTTCCGGCGATCCGACAACCTGAGTCACCAGCGGAGCCTCGCCCAGCGTCCCAATCACCTCGTCATGATCCTTATGCCCGATCAGGATGAGCGAATACCCTTCCTTGGCAAACTTCACGGCCTCCACGTGGACCTTGGTGACCAGCGGACAGGTAGCGTCAATCACGCGCAGCCCGCGCCGCGCGCTATGCTCGCGGACATCCGGAGAAACTCCGTGCGCGCTGTAAATGATGCGCTCTCCGTTGGGCACTTCGTCCTCACTGTCCACAAAGATCGCGCCCTTGCCACGAAGTTCCTCGACCACAAAGCTGTTGTGGACGATCTCCTTGCGCACGTAAATCGGCGGCCCAAACGCCTCCAGAGCAATGCGGACCACGTCAATCGCCCGCACCACTCCCGCGCAGAAACCCCTCGGCTTGAGCAACAGTAAAGTCTTCCCGTCAGTTTTCGCTAGAATTCCAGCCACGATGTAAGCCCCGCTCCCCAAATTGAGTGATGTCATCCTTAAGGCGCCTGCTTTTGGCGCCTAAAGACCAATGCAATCCGGCTCTCACTAGACGGCCGCGACCCGTTCCGTGTCAGATGTAAGAACCGCCACAAACCCCGTACCTTTAGGGTACACGATCCCCATTGCGGCGATACTAATAAACTACCGGAAAGTACCGGGATGGTCAACGTAAGCCACAGAAAGCGCGGGAATTAGCAGCGAATAGCGGAATCCGGACCTCGAATGGAAGACGCGCAAAAGCCCCTACTCGATTGCGCCTACAGAGCTGGGTTGCCCCGCATGCCGGACGTGGAGCTCCGTCAGGGTTCTCTCGCATATCGCGTCGGGAGATCCTTTGGCGACCACCTCAATCAGCAGACCAAGGTTCTGGTAAAACGCGATCAGTGGCGCAGTGCTTCGCTCGTAGGCTTCCAGACGTACTTCGATCGATTCGGGCCGGTCATCTTCTCTCTGCAATATCTTCCCCTCACAGCGATCGCAGCGGCCCGCGATTTTAGGAGGACGCTCGGTCACATGGAAAACCGCTTTGCATTTCTCGCAGGTCCGGCGGCCGCCCAACCGAGCCACGATTTCGCTTGCGGGCAGTGCGTAGTTCACCACCGCCGCCAGCGCGAGTCCCTCGCTGTCCATCAATTGTTTCAAGGACACAGCCTGTCCCAGCGTGCGCGGAAATCCGTCGAGGATGAACCCACCGCTGCAGCGCAGGCAATCAATTCGCTCCCGAACCAGCTCCCACACTGTGGCGTCCGGCACCAGAGCGCCGCGACGCATGTATTCCAGAGCTTCTTTTATGGCGGGGCTCTGTTCGCAGTCGCTGAGGCATCCGGCAGCCCGGAAAATGTCACCCGTGGAAAGATGACAGGCGCCCAGTCGCTGGTTCAGCAGATCGGCTTGGGTACCCTTGCCTACCCCAGGTGCTCCCAACAGAACAATTCTCCAGGTACGAGCACTCTCCGGCACACTTTCGCACCGAACCGGAGGCCCCTGTAGCCAGGCTACTCGATCCTTTTGGCTTTGTGGGCTCATGATTTTGGGTATATCGCTCTGCAACTGGCCCCGCAATGACTGAAATCACAAGCAATTTGCTCCCGAAACACTAAAATCAAGGCGGTCCCATCAACATGGCCCGCTCGTGCCCCCAACCCCCGCCGCGTGCCATAGACATCGCATGCCAATCGACGCAATATATCGAAGTCACAAGCTCCCAGGTCAAAGAAAATGCTGGAACCAAAAACAGGATCGACGGTCGGAACCTCACAGGATCGGGCGGCTCTGAAGACCCGACAATCCCAGAGGCTACTGTTCGCGCTCGTACTCCTGCTGGTTGCCATTGCCGTCGTTGTGGTGACGGATCGGCAATTCTGGTTCGGCTCGAACCAACTAATTCTGGATGGCGATGAGAGTCAACCTGCAGTCGCGCCCGTAACTTCGACTCCGAGCGCTGCCCAACATTCGCAGCCATTGGCCACGAAAAAGCACGCCCCTGCCGCAAATTCCGCCGCACAAAGATCTACGGCACCCGTCGTGGTGACAAACCGCACCGTGCTGCCTCCGCTCGACGTTGAAATAGTGGCCGGCGGGGCACATCGCGCGATTCATCCCAACGCTCCGAAGATCGAAATTGCGCATCCCGCTTCGAACGATTCTGCGGTGACGGATGCAGCCGGGCGTGAGCGAATCTCGGCTGAGGCTCCGCAGGCCTCTTATCCGCTGCTGGCGCAGCATATGAACGTGCAGGGCTCGGTGGTGTTGAAAGCAGTCATCGGCGCCGACGGCATTATTCAGGATCTCCACATACTCAGCGGTCCGGCGATTCTGGCCGCAGCCGCGCAGCAAGCGATTCGCGAGTGGCATTTCAAGCCGGTCTTGCAGAATGGTCAGCCGGTCGAGACCATGGCCAAGATCGTCGTCAACTTCACCATCAAGGTCGCCGATAACTCGGAGAAGACCACGCTGGCCGAGAGCCGCGCCGATGGCCTCCTAATCTTCACGCGTTAGCCTTAATCATCTGCTCCGCATGCTTGCGCGAAGTTTCAGTCAACTTCGCCCCACTCAGCATGCGCGCCACTTCTTCCGTACGCTCCTCGCCGGTCACAGGGCGAATGCTGGTGCGCGTGCGCCCCCCGGAGTCCTTCTTCTCGATCACGAAATGATGATCTGCGAAAGTCGCAATCTGCGGCAGATGCGTCACGCACAACACCTGATTCGATCGAGCCAGCGACTTCAGTTTCTTTCCCACTGCTTCCGCCGCGCGACCTCCGATCCCGGTGTCGATCTCGTCAAACACTAGCGTTTTTTGGGCGCCCCATTTCTCGCCTCCTTTGCGAGAAGTGGGGTCGTGCGCGCCGCGCTTTCTGGAATCACCACTTGCCTCCACAGTGGCCTTCAGCGCCAGCATCACCCGCGACAGTTCGCCGCCCGACGCAATATGTTCCAGTTGCCGCAACGGTTCGCCGGGATTCGTCGAGATCATGTACGCCACCTGATCGATGCCCGAGCCACTCCAGTTCCCTTCCTCCTCCGAACTTGTCATCTCGATGCGGAACGCTGATTTCATTGCCAAATCGTTGATCTCCGCCTCCACCAATTTTTCCAGCCTGCGTGCCGCGTCCGCCCGTTTCTTCGACAGCGTCTGCGCGACCCGCAGATACTCGCTACCCGCCTTCGCCAGTTCGGTCCGCAACCCCCGCAGAATCTCATCCTTGTTCTCAACCTCCGACAATTTGCGCGAAACTTCGATTCCGAACTGCATCACCTCATCCAGGGTCGGACCATACTTACGCTTCAGCCGGTCCAGCAGCGCGAGCCGGTCTTCCACCTGCGCCAGATGTTCCGGCGAAGCGTGAATCCCTCCGGCATAGTCACGAACGCTGGCGCCCACATCCTCCACGCTGATGCGCGCCGTGTCTAGCGCAGCCAACGCGTCTTGAAACTTGGGCTCGTAGCGCACCAATTCTTCGACATGTTTCTGCGCCGCCCGCAGCGACGACGCGGTCGAGCCGTTGCCCTCGTACAGCAAGTCAAAAGCATTCATCGCCGCGTTGTAGATTTTCTCCGCGTTGGCGAGGACGCGCTTTTCCGTCTCTAATCGCTCGTCCTCTCCGCTCTGCAGCCGCCCTTCTTCGATCTCCCGTTTCTGGAAAATCCAAAGGTCCACCAGTCGCAGCCGGTCCTGCTCTCCGCGCTCCATTTCCCCGATGCGCGTATGAATCTCCTTCCACGCCGCGAACCCGGTCTCCACCGCCTCCAGTTGGCTGCCGGCAAATGCATCCAACAACCCCAACCGGGCCGGCCCATCAAAAGACAAAATGGATTCGTTCTGTGCGTGAATCGTCGCCAGATAAGGCGCCAGGAGCCGTAACACAGCCACGGTTGCGGGCTGGTTGTTCACGAACACGCGTCCCTTTCCACCACCCGCAATCTCCCTCCGCAAAATGAGGGACCCGTCGTCCGACTCGTCCAATCCGTTGGCTTCCAGAATCCCAGCCAGCGGCTTCTCTGCGGCACCCTCCGCCTCAAAGACCGCGGACACCATGGCTCGCTCCGCCCCCGTTCGAACCACGTCGCTCGAAGCTTTTTCGCCTAACAGCAAGGCCAGCGCATCCACCAGGATTGACTTCCCCGCCCCGGTCTCGCCCGTCAGCAGGTTCAACCCCTGCCCGAACTCCACCACCAGGTTGTCGATCACCGCATAGTTCTCGAGCCGCATTTCAATCAGCACAATTAGTCCTGGAAAGCCGAAGTTTGCGCAGCATAGCACGAAACCCCGTCGTCGTCCTTTGCGCCGCCAGAGTAGCGCCGCGGAAGAGTAGCGTCGGCATCTTGCCGGCTGTCCCGAGAGCGGCCCTTCGGCGTCGGCAGCTCAGTAAATGCCAGTACGTACGCCACCGCACAGCATTCCGCGCCCGTTACCATCAGTCCACCCATCCCACTGATTTGAAACGAACTCACCCCATCCATCATCTAAAATACGTTCATGGCCATTGCCGGACAGCACACGCTCGCGACGGACGCGCGACCGATCCCCGCGAACATGCTCGCCGCGGTGTACCGCGGCGTGCATGACGTCCGCATGGAGACCTTGCCCGTTCCCAAGATCGGTGCTGGAGAAATGCTCGTCCGCGTCCACTCCTGCGGCGTCTGCGGCACCGACCTCAAGAAGATTTCCACCGGTTCCCATTCCGCACCCCGCATCTTCGGACACGAAACCTCCGGCGTCGTCGCCGCAGTCGGCGAAGGCGTACAGAACTACCGTCCCGGCGCCCGTGTCATGGTCTTCCATCACATCCCTTGCCGACAATGCTTTTACTGCCAGAACAAGACCTTTGCTCAGTGCGCCACCTACAAGAACGTCGGATGTACCGCCGGATTCGAACCTGCCGGAGGCGGTTTCGCCGAATACGTCCGCGTTATGGATTGGATCGTAGAGCACGGCACTGTCCGCATCCCCGATGGCATTTCCTTCGAGCAGGCCTGCTTCGTCGAACCGGTCAACACCTGCATGAAAGGAATCGACGCCCTGCGCCTGCGGCGAGGGGAAACCGTCCTGGCCATCGGCCAGGGCCCAATCGGCATCATATTGAGTGTGCTGGCCAAGCAGGCCGGGGCCACCGTAATTACTTCCGATTTGTATCCCGAGAGGCTTAGAATGGGGTCAAGCTTCGGATTAGACCTTACAATTGATGCTTCGCGAGCAAACGTGGTGGAGCGCGTCCGCGAGTTGACGAAAGGGCGTGGCGCCGACGCGGTAATTCTCGCGGTTGGCGGCAATTCCCTGATTCGCACCGCGATGGATGCGGCCCGTCCTGGGGGTCGGGTATTGCTTTTTGCACAAACGCAGCACGGAGAGGCCGTAATCGATCCAGCGGCCGTCTGTGTCGACGAGAAGGCTTTAGTGGGGTCCTACAGCGCATCGGTAGATTTGCAGGAAGAGTCGGTCCGTTTTGTCATGAACCGTGAGATGGATTTGGAACGGCTGGTCAGTCATCGCTTCCCGCTCGCTCAGAGCGCGCAAGCCCTGGATCTGGCTGCTAATCCGCAACCTTCGTCAATGAAGATCATGATTCAGCCCGGCAGTATTTGGGCCGGCAGTACTCGGGAAGGAAACCCGCAGTGAACGGAAAAATGACCGCTGCCGTCTTGTACGGCAAAGAAGACCTGAAGATTGAAAAAGTACCCATCCCTCGCGTGGGAGACGGCGAGGTTCTGGTCAAAGTACAAGTTGCCTTGACCTGCGGCACCGATCTCAAAGTCTACCAGCGCGGCTATCACGCCCGCATGATCGTTCCTCCCGCCCTGTTTGGCCACGAACTGGCGGGTGTCATCGAGGAAGTCGGCGCCGGCGTCAGCGGCTTCAAGAAGGGCATGCGCGTTGTCGCCCTCAACTCAGCCCCTTGTCAAATGTGCTTTTACTGCTCCAAGCATCAGGAGAACCTCTGCGAAGACCTCCTCTTCAACAATGGCGCCTATGCGGAGTACATTCGCGTCCCGCGCCGCATTGTTGATGCGAACATGCTGATCATCCCGCCCAACGTCAGCGTCGAAGAGGCCGCCATGACCGAGCCCTTGGCCTGCGTCCTCCGCGGCTTACATGAAACAGGAGTAGAGATCGGGGACACGGTCACCATCCTCGGCGGCGGCCCTATTGGCCTGATGTTCGTCCAGGTAGCCCGCGCCATCGGCTGCAACGTGATCTCTGTCGTCAAGCGCGACGGCCAGGTGGAAGCCGCGAAACACATGGGCGCGCACGAGATTATCCAAACCACCAAAGTAGCAAACGTGGTCGACGCCGTCCGCGCACTTTCTCCGCAGAAGCGCGGGTGCGACGTCGTAATCGAAGCCGTAGGCCGTCCGGAGGCGTGGGAGTGGGCCGTCGATATGGTCCGCAAGGGCGGCACCGTTAACTTCTTCGGTGGCTGCGCCAGTGGAACGAAAGTGCAGCTTGAGACCAACCGCTTGCACTACTCCGAGATCACGCTGAAAGCAACGTTCCACCACACGCCGGAAACGGTTCGCCGGGCCTTCGGATTGATCGCGGCCAAGAAGATTCGTCCCACCGACTACATTACCGGGGAGGCGCCACTGTCGCGTCTGCAGCAGGTTCTGCGTCACATGCTGAACCGGGGTGGCGACATCAAAACCGCAATCATCCCCGGCCATTGATTTGGGGCGGATGAGTTGGGAAGGGCCCGACTTCAGTCGTGCCATGCAGGATCTAGAATGTAACGGGCTTCGGCTCCTGGGGGACTTCTTCTCCGGAAGCCGCAAGCAGCGTTGAACGTCGCCTGTGCAATGACTCAACTCGCCAGCCAAAACCCGCCCATCCCCTCAACCTCCAACGCCACTCTGGGCTGGAGCCGCTTGCCCGCCCACTACGCCATCCCTTCCACTCCGCCCACAATCGCCGAATCCCGAGAATACTGCGCCCGCCTGGCCCGCACCCACTACGAGAATTTTTCCGTCGCCAGCTGGTTTCTTCCCAGCCGCCTCCGCCAGCATTTCTTCAACCTCTACGCCTACTGCCGCATCTCCGACGACCTGGGCGACGAAGTCGGCGACGCCGCCGCCTCGCTCGAACTGTTGGATCAGTGGCAGCGCGAACTCGACGCCTGTTACGACGGCACTCCAAGACATCCGGTCTTCGTCGCTCTGGCCGAGACCGTACGCGAGTTCGCCATTCCCAAGCACGAGTTTTCCGACCTGCTCCGCGCCTTCCGCCAGGATCAAACTGTCACAAGCTTCGAAACTTTCAACGACGTGCTGGCCTATTGCCGCTATTCCGCGAATCCGGTCGGCCATCTCGTACTCTACCTTTGCGGATACCGCGACCCCGAGCGCCAACAACTCTCCGACTTCACCTGCACGGCATTGCAACTCGCCAACTTCTGGCAAGACGTCAGCGTCGATTACGAAAAGGGCCGTATCTATCTTCCGCTCGAAGATCTTCGCCGCTTCAACGTCGGCCAGCGCGACATCGCGGATAACCAGAACACACCAGCCTTTTGCGCGATGATGGAGTTCGAAGTCGAACGCGCCCGCGACTGGTTTCGTCAGGGCATGCCTCTGATTGGAAAAGTCGATGGCGAACTGGCCATCGATCTCGATCTTTTCAGCCGCGGCGGACAGGAAATCCTGAACGCAATTCAAAGGCAGAATTACGCCGTTCTCGGAAATCGTCCAGCCATCTCGAAGCCCCGCAAACTCGCTCTAGTCGCGCGCGCCGCCATGGCAAAACTTCTGGCACACACAATTGGAGGAAGGCTTGGAGGAAAACGATGAGCGCCGGCACGCAGCAGGTCCCCATTCCCTGGACCCCCGCCCCGCCCCAGCTCGTCATGGCGTATTCCGTCTGCAAAGGCATCACCCGCAGCACGGCGAAGAACTTCTACTATGCGTTCCTCGTCCTGCCGCGCCGCAAGCGCGAAGCTCTCTGCGCTGTCTACGCCTTCATGCGGCGCTGCGACGACATCGCCGACGACCCAGCACTGGCGCTGCCGGACCGCCGTCAGAAACTAGACACTTGGCTTGACGCTCTTCACCGCGTGCAGCAAGGCCAGCCCACCGACGACGCTATCCTGCTCGCCCTGACCGATACCCAGCGCCGATACTCCATTCCCGCCGGATTGCTCGACGAACTCGCCCACGGCACTGCCATGGACGTTGAAGAGGAAGAATCCTCCGCACAAACCACCAGCGCTCCCCGCCTCACCATCCAGTACAAAAGCTTCGAAGATCTCCGCCTCTACTGCTATCGCGTCGCGTCGGTGGTGGGCTTGGTCTGCATCCACGTCTTCGGATACCGCGATCCCGCAGCCGAACCCCTGGCCGAGCGTTGCGGCCTGGCATTTCAGCTTACCAACATCATTCGCGACGTGAAAGAAGACGCCGACATGGGCCGGATCTATCTCCCGGAAGAAGACCTCGCACAGTTTAACCTCTCCGCCTCGGAACTTCTCGCAACGCCAGATCCCGCGCGCTTCCGTCCCCTGCTCGCGCTCGAAGCCGACCGCGCCCGCGAGTTCTACGCCTCGGGCGACGCACTGATCCCCTTCATTGCCGAAGACAGCCAGCCCGCGTTATGGGTCTTGGTGACCATCTACCGCCGATTGCTCGAGAAAATCGCCGAAAAGCAATACGACGTCTTCACCGCTAAAATCGCCCTGAGCACCTGGGAAAAATTGCGCATCCTTGGGAAAGGTTTCTTCAAGCGCCTCACGTGATCTCGAAAGCGAAATTCCTTCGATGTCATCCCGTACCCGGATGCCCCATTTCTCGCGCGCCCTTTGCGCGAGAAATGGGGACTTTCGCGCGAATCTGACTCGATGCCCCCCACCCCATCCCAACCCACAGTCGCGATCGCCGGGGGCGGCCTGGCCGGACTCGCCGCAGCCTGCGCCCTATCCGATGTTGGTTTCCGCGTCACGCTCTTCGAGAAGCGTCCGTTCCTCGGCGGCCGAGCCTCATCATGGGAACATCCCGGCACCGGAGAAGTCGTCGACAACTGCCAGCACGTGCTCTTCCGCCTGTGCACGAATCTGATGGAGTTCTACCGCCGCATCGGCGTCGCCCACCAAATCCGCTGGTACGACGAAATGACATTCATCGAACCCGGCGGCCGCACATCGGTAATGAAATCTTCGCCGCTTCCGGCGCCGCTGCACACCGCGCCATCCTTCCTGCGCTTTGCGTTCCTTGATGCCGCCGACAAACTTTGTATCGCGCGCGCGCTGCTCCCGCTCACGCTCACCGAACAGCGCGACACCGGACAATCCTTCCAGCACTGGCTCGATCAGCACGGGCAAACCAAACAAGCGATCGAGCGTTTCTGGCGCCCAATCCTGGTCAGCGCCCTCAGCGAGGAACTCGATCTGATTTCCATTTCTGCCGCCGCGCAGGTCGTGCGCGAGTCGATGAAGTCTCCCGCCGCGCGCCACATGGGAGTGCCAACCGTTCCTTTGACCGACCTCTACAACGCCGCTGGCGACTACATCCGTGCGCGGGCCGGCGTACTACACTTCCGCCGTCCTGTCGAAACTTTCTCCGCCGATTCTTCGCAAGCGCGAGTGCGGCTAAGGGGACAAGAAGAGAATCAGGAAGAAGCGTTTGACTATCTCATCGTCGCGCTACCCTTCGATACCCTGGACCGCATCCTTCCTGAAGCCCCAGAGAGCGCGCCCATTCGCGAGAAACTCAGCCACTTCGAGACTGCGCCCATCACCGGCATCCATCTGTGGTTCGATCGTCAGATCTCCCATCTCGACCACGCCGTCCTCCTCGACCGCACCATTCAATGGATGTTCCACAAATCCCGCCTGCAGCCGATTCGCACGCAGGCCGGCACTGGCACAGCCGGAAGCTACATCGAACTGGTAGTAAGTTCCTCGAAGACGCTGATTGACAAATCCCGCGCCGAGATCGTCGATCTCGCCCTCGGTGAAGTCCGTGAATTTTTTCCTGCTGCGCGCGAGGCCATTCTCGTGAAGTCCACCGTAATCAAAGAACTTCACGCCACCTATTCGCCGCGCCCGGGAATCGACGTCCACCGTCCCACTGCAGCCACTGCTTGGCTACGCATTTTTCTTGCTGGAGACTGGACCGCGACGGGCTGGCCTGCGACCATGGAAGGCGCAGTCCGCAGCGGATATCTCGCCGCCGAAGCGCTGGCCCGTGCCGCCGGCCTCAAAGATTCCCGCTTCCTGTCCCCCGACCTTCCCGCCACGGGCCTAATGCGCCTATTCGCGTGATCTGCTTTGGTGTGGGTCCGGATCTCCGGCCCCGACAGGCTGGAGGCTCGGCTGCTTCTTGCTCGTGCAGGCGAACTATTTTGGGAAAAGTTCCGTTTTTGATCGCGAAGAACATCCCTTTCCCCGCCGCGCTTTCTCAATCCTCTGGTAACTAAACTCTGCTGCTGCTGCGCCGATACAGATGGCATGGACGGCCGCAACATCGAACCGAGAACGGTCTTGTGGGCAGTGGCCGAGATTTCCTGGGAAGATCACACTGGAACCCCATACCGTGCTCCTGCAACTCTCGAAGACATATCAGTCTCCGGGGCCTGCATTCGGCTCAAAACGCCCATCACGGTGGGATCCAAGCTCACTGTGAAGTGGCAACGGGAACAGTTCTTCGCGGTTGCCAAAAACTGCCGCAGCGATGGAAGAGAATTTCTCCTGGGAGTTCGACGCGATACGGGGCATCCCAGCCCGCCCTCAAAAATTGCTTCCGAACTGGCATCTAAGTTGGCACAGCCCGAACTAACCAGCGGCGCGCCGAAAAACCTTCCTGCGCTTTCAGAGAAAGCGCAAAGCCCAGCCCAGCAGGAAGCCAATCGGAAGCAATCCCCTGCACCCAGTTCCCTGCCCGAATCTGCTCCGCCACCTGATGCTACGCCGCGTTGCGTAAGCGGCTCCACGGGCGGCGGACATGAAACCAATCCTCAGGGCCGCACGGGTCGTCGGACCGATCCGGTTCGAAGTTCTCAGTCTCAACCCGAAGGCGCGTCCCCACGTCGAGAAAGGAAAGTTATGCAGTCCAAAGGATTCTTTCCCAAGTTCTGGCGCCAGCACGTCGATACGGCCGCGCCCCACAAAATTGCAATGACGGAGGCTCCTGTGAATAAATCGCAACCCCATCCCGCGGAAGGCCTTACCGGCCCCCAAACCGATCTGCTCTCCTACGAAGACATCTACCGCGCAGCTGGAATCTTGAGCCCACGCTCCGGATACGGCATCCATAAGGTCGTCGACATGCTGAACAGCGACCGCATCCGCAACTTGTCACCCGACGTCAAGCGCGCCTCCGTGCTCATGGCTCTCGATGCCGCTGGCACCTCGCCGGATGATCTGCTTCAGGACGCGACCCGGCGCCAGCAAGCTCTCAGTTCTTATGAAGCCGGCCAGCAGAAACAGCTTGAGGAATTCGAGGCACGCAAGGTCCAGGAAAACGCCCAAATTCAGGCCGAGATGGAGCGCGTCACGGCGCACTACGCCGAGCGCATCCAGCACAATCACGATCAGGTGGCACAAGAGAAGGAAACGTTGCGCACCTGGCAGATACAGAAGCAATACGAAAACCAGCGGATTTCCGAAGTGATCGACCTGTGCGCGAAGCAGCCCCCTTCCGCCCCTCCCAGCAATGCGGTGGCTGCGTCATCCAGCTCTCGCGTCTCCGTCGAACCGGCAGGCAGCACGGCCGCAAGTCCGAACCGGGTCCCCGAGGTCTCAATTGGAAGGTGAAACTGCACGGCGGAACTATTGTGCTGTCCTTTCATGAAGCCGCGGACAATCGATCTCTGCAGAAATGTCCACGGGAATCTCTTCCGCGGCGCCGTCGTTGTAATTCATCGCTAACCGCGTCGGTAAAAGAAAACGAGAACGGCAGACCGGATTGCCCCCAGCCTGCCGCGTTCGTCTATTCGAGACGACCATAGTCCAACTGGTGCTTCCGTCGCCTATCGACCTAGCCCCAAGGCCATGGTTTTTACCAGGCTTCCATTGGCATCGTCGTCTTTGAGTGCCCAAACATAAGCTCCGCCGAGCCCCCCCGGAACCTTCAGATCGACGTAGAGCATCTTCAGAAACGCCGTCGTGGGATTGTCATAGGTGTAGAAATTTCCGCTGGTGGGATCATAGAGCGTCACCGCGACTCGAATTGGATCGAAGTGTGCGCTGTATCCATTCGCTGTGAGAGTCGCCAGCGTCGAATACGTCGCCAGCCCCGGCGTCAATAGCGTGTCGCATCCCGGAGTGTTGCCGCTCAGGTCCGTGCACAGGCCAGTTCCGTTAGCCAGCGGAACCGGGGAAGGGCCTGTGGAATTCTCGTACAGGCCATGGTTTACGTTGGGAACGCCAGTCCAGCCCGCTCCATAGGCAGGCACTCCCATCGTGTACTTCGAAGCCGGCACGCCCGCTTTCAGATAGGCATTCACCGTTGCATCGATATCGAGCCCCTGGCCGTACAGAGGGTCCCTCTTGCTATCGAACAACGGAGAAGCATCGTTGGTTTGCGTATCCCACGATCCGGCGTAGTTATAGCCATCAATCGTGATGAAATCCACTTGCTTGGCGGCAGCTTTCAGATCAATGTTGATATAGTTCTGCGAGCCGGCCGGTCCGTCGAACGACATCACATACTTTTTCCTGGTCACCTTCCCCCGCGCGTTTAGCTGGTTGCGGAACTCGGTCAACAGCGCGGTAAAATCTTGGGTGTCGCCCGCAGTCGGAAACTCCCAATCAATATTGAAGCCATCAAACAACCCGGGAGCAGTAATCCCCGGAGCGATATTGCCGTTCACAAAAAGATCGATACACGAGGCAGCAAGGGCCTTACGCCCCGCCGCTGTGCTGGCGGCGGTTACAAAAGCCGCAGTGTTGGCCGCCGATGCACCACCAATCGATATTAAAACCTTGAGTCTGGGATGGAGTTGCTTGAGTTGCTGAATCGCCGCAAAGTTTCCATAGAGCGGCCCCGGATACGCTACCCCACTGACACTCGGTAGATAGGGACTCTGATAGTCGGCCCAAGGATCCGCAAGCGAGCACGCGGCTGCCGGCGTCGCGGTTACGTTAGCGAAGGCGTACATCAGGTGAGTGAGCTTTCCTGCGACCCCATTTTGTTGCAGGTTTGCAATGTTGTACCCGGCATAATAGATACTCCACTCTTCAAAATATCCCCCAAGGATCTTGTTGTCTTGTGCAAATGAAGGAGCTACCGATGCAATCAGTATTAGTACGCCCACCAATACTGCTCGGCAGGAGCGCAGTGAAATGATTTTCGACATGGCAAACCTCTCCCGTGCTGCGGGAAATGCGAACGGGCGGAGTATAGTACTCTATAGCGGATTTCGCAACAGCTCATTCGATTCGCGCCCTGTGCAAAACCAGTCCACATATCTGCTCTATAGCAGCTTAGGATTGGCGGGGATCGCAAGCCGCAGGCATTAACTGAGATTTTGCCGTATTCCCGAAGGTCTTGACAGGATTTTGTCCCGGGTTCATATAGCTCAATTCAAGAGCGAGCCCCTTTTACACGTTTCTATTGACAGTACATTTCGCTCGATGAGAAACTGCCATTGCTGGCTTCCAAAGTGGTCCGGCCCGCTCGCCCGCCCAAGCCTGCCAGGCAGTACAGGTGCGGCATGAATACCTCATCCAGCCTCGATCGCGAAACTTTTCAGCAGCTTTTGGCCAGCGCATTTGCGGTACAGGAAAGTCAGATTAATCCTCAATCCCTCTCCGACATCATGGATGTCCAACGGTCGGTCGCGAGGGGAAAACTTGACGTGGATGGCACCATGCGTCACCTCGTTGAGTCGGCGCGAAACGTCGCTAACGCCGCTGGCGTCGCCATCGCTCTGTTAAACGGCGACCAACTCACCTATCGGGCCGGAAGCGGAACTAGCGCCTCCTGCATCGGACAGCATGTCATGGCCCTGCTGACTGTTTCAGCAGATGCCAAGACAAGCCGTGAGATTCTCCGTGTTGAGAATGCCCAGACAGATGCCAGGATTGAAGCGGACATTTGTCGGCAGTTTGGAGCCAACGCTCTTCTAATCCTGCCGATCTATTACGACCGCGCCGTAGCAGGAGTGCTGGACGTCCGGTTCAGCGAAGCCCACGCTTTCCAGGATGGCGAAGTACGCACCTATCGCTTGATGGCCGAACAGATCGAAGCGGCCATGTTTCATGCCGCCCAGTTCGACCAGAAAACAACCCGCGCGGCCGAACTGCCGCCCATTCCCGAGGTCTTTGAGCAAATCGCACCTTCCCGCGAGAATTTTGTCCCCGCTCCTGAATTCTTCATGCTCCCAGAAAACGAGCATTCTCTCTACGCGCGTTGTGGAGCCGTCCTGGAAGACGTCATGGAGTTGCCAGTATTCAAGCAGTGTGCTCGGCTCGCGCAGATGCTAACGCAGCGAGCGAAGCACTTGACCTGGCCCAATCCCCGGCGGAACTTCTCCCTGGCTGCGGTCATGGAGTTGCCGGTATTCAAGCAGTCTATTTTGCTCGCGACGGTGCTCAAGCAGCGAGCGAAGCATCTCACTTGGCCTCTCCGCCGGCGGAACTTCTCCCTGGCTGCGGTCATGGAGTTGCCGGTATTCAAGCAGTCTGTTCTGTTCGCGACGATGCTCACGCAGCGAGCGAAGAACCTCACTTGGCCCCTCCGCCGACGGGACTTGACCGTGGCGGCAGTTGTCGTCGTGCTCGCGTTCTCTGGCTGGATCGCCTATAAGGGGCGCGGCCCGATCTCACCCCTGGAATCTTCCACTCTACCGACATCAACCTCGGTCGATCAGCAGAGCCCACTCCGGAAGCCGCTGCCGGGGAAAGACGCATCCGCGGTCCAACCCGCGCCAGGTTCATCGAAAGAGGCCAGGCATGCGAGGACCGCACTAAGACGAGTGCGGGTAGGCCCGAATGAAGTCGATTACATCGCAGAAGATGTCACGGTGCGCATATTTAAGGACAAACCCGCAGCCAAGCGGAGTCGGGCTCCGGACAGTCGGATCGCACACATCGGGGACGATGTGACGGTGCGCTATTTTACGCCACCCCCACGAGCAACCAGAACCGCCAGCCGCTAGAGTGTGAGGACAGCCGTCCTCGGCTGCGCTTTCCCCCACCACACTCTTGCAATTCCGTCCAAACGAAAATGGCGCAGCGCCCACAGGGCCCCGCGCCACCTGTTTTCCTCTGTATATCCAGAATAGGTTTGTGGGAGTAGAGCACTCAGACACGGCCGTTTAATGAGTGTTCTCCTGAGCGCAGAAGCGTGTAGAGTAGATCGCTTCGGGCCAGGTTGTGCCGCGGGACGAGCGCTGCAGTCGAGTTTGTCCCAGTTCGCGAACAGTTCATTGAAGGAGGTATATGTGATGGACAGCCGTCAGGTGTCGCTTGGATGCCGCTATCGCAATCGCTTGCAGCTATTCGTGGCCGCCATTCTCGTTACGGCGCTTGCTGCGGGAGTAGCGACCGCAGTGGCCCAGAGCACGGTTCCGGTCGTTACTGGCGATCCTCGCGTGGACAAACTCTTGAGCCAGATGACGCTCGAGGAAAAGACGGCTCTCATTCGTGGCGCCTCCGAAGATCCGGCCACCAATCAAGGGCAGGCCGGATATCTCGCGGGAGTGCCTCGTCTCGGCATTCCTCCGATTCGGATGTCCGACGGTCCTCCCGGCGTGCTCACGCGCCTGCCATCCCAAGCCGAGACCGCCACCATGGGCCTTGCTGCCACTTTCAGCGTCAAAGACGCCGAGGACAATGGAGTAGTCATCGGACGCGAAGCAAAGTCGCTGGGTATCGATGTGGTGCTCGAACCCTTTATCAATATTGATCGCGACATCACCTTCGATCGTGGCTACAACACCTACGGCGAAGATCCGGTGTTAACCGGCGTCATGGGCGCGGGCCTCATTAAGGGCATCCAGGGTCAGGGCGTCATGTCTCAGGCCAAGCACTACGTGGCCTATGACACCGGAGCTGACAACGTAGTGGTCGATCAACAGGCGCTGCACGAGATCTATGTTGCCCCGTTTGTGGATGCGGTCCATGCGGATGTCTCATCGATCATGTGCTCTTACAACAAGGTGAATGGCACTTACGCCTGCGGCAATTCAGATACGCTGCTCAAGATTCTCCGGCAGGAGGTCGGTTTTAGAGGATTCGTCACTTCCGACTGGGGCGCCACGCATGCGCCTTCGTTTATCAATCACGGACTCGACATGGAAATGCCAGGGCCGGGGCCAAAAGATAGCCCCATGGGCTCGATGATCTTCTCGTTTTTCACCACGGAGAAGCCGGAACCGCCTTCCGAAAAAAAGCCCGACACGTCGATCCTGGACGGATTTCTGGGTGGAGATTTGCCCGAAGAGCCTCGTCCAAAGCCGTTTGATTTCGGGTCCTTTGGCACCGGGAAAGATCCCCGGGTAAATTTCTGGACTTTGCTGCAATCGGGCGAACTAAAGGAAGAGACCATCACGAAGGCCGCTGGGCATGTTTTGTATGAGATCGACAAATTCGGTTATCTTGACCATCCGCCCAGCCACCAGATCCAACCGCACGCAACGGAGGCAAACGCACTCATCATCAGAAAGACCGCCGAGGATGCAGCGGTTCTGTTGAAAAACGAAGGAAATATCTTGCCGCTGAAGACCTCCGACCTGGCGTCGCTCGCCATGATCGGGCCGGGAGCCGGACAGGTAGTGGCCATCGGCATTGCGGGCGAGCGGTCGCTGGGCTGGCCCTGGAGGCAGGTGGGGCCTTACCAGGCGCTCAAGCAGTTCGCCCCCGACGCCAAAATCACATACGCCGTCGAAGACGACATGACGGGCGCACCTATCCCCGCCTCCGCCCTGTCCCATGACGGCCAGCCTGGTCTGCTTCGCACCGATAAAGGGCACGCTACCCAGGTCGACAACTTTCTTGACTTCACCAACCAGAGCGGCAGCGCACTGCCGGCAAACTTCGAAGCCACCTGGACGGGCACGCTCACGGTGCCCTCTGCCGGTTCCTATTGGATCTATCTCCAGTTGCTCAGCGCCTCGGGAAGAGTGAGCATCGATGGTAAGAGGGTAGCCGGAGCGAACGGTATGCGCGGCGGAGTGCACGGCGACACCGTGCTCGGCGGCAAGGATGGCCTGATGGCCACCACCGACGGCTTGGACAATCTGCGCACTGCCGTCGATCTGTCCGCCGGACCCCACACCCTCTCCGTCACTGTGGAGGGCGACACCTCGAACGATCCCGAACAGATACGGCTGGCCTGGATAACGCCCGCCCAGAGGAAGACAGACCGCGAGGCCGCGATTGCCGCCGCCAAAGTTGCGAAGACCGCCGTAGTGTTTGCCTGGACTCGCGGCCGTCCCGACTTCGCGCTGCCTGGGGATCAGAATCAGCTGATCGAAGAGATCGCCGTTGTGAATCCCAACACCGTTGTCGTGCTGAACGTAAGCCAGCCGGTGGCGCTGCCGTGGCTGAACCAAGTGAAGGCCGTGTTGCAGATGTGGTGGCCGGGCGACGAAGGCGGATGGGCGACAGCCAACCTTCTGCTGGGCAAGACCAGCCCCGCGGGACGTCTGCCGTTCACTTGGGGCAGGCAACTGGAAGACTACGCGGCCACTGATCCGGCGCATCCCGAGCGCTCCTCCGGCGGTGTCAACGGGACTACGACCTTCAGCGAAGGGATCCACGTCGGCTATCGCTGGTTCGACAAGCAGAAAATCGCACCGGTGTTTCCCTTCGGATATGGATTGTCCTACACGACTTTCGCCTACTCCGACCTCAAGACCGTACCCGCCAGCGATGGCGGTCTCGACGTAACCTTCCAACTAAAGAACACCGGTAATGTCGCGAGCGATGAGGTCCCGCAAATCTATCTAGGCGCGCCCGCCAAGAGAACCAAAGGAGTTGACTTTGCGGTGCATGCTCTAGCGGCCTTCGATCGCATCCACCTGGAGGCCGGCCAATCGCATTCCGTCAGCATCCACGTGCCGCTCCGGAGGCTTCAGTACTGGTCGACTGCGGAAGGTAAGTGGGTCAAGGCCACCGGTCCGCGGGATGTGCTGGTGGGCGGCTCATCCCGCGACTTGCCGCTCACTGCAAGCGTCTCCCTGCAGTAAGCACGGGAGTGTCGATCGCAAGTGCTCTCAAAATGGCTCGTGCGCAGGCGAAGCAGCAACGCACCGGACCGCATGGCCGAACCTGCTGACCGACGTTTCGGCCGGAGGCAGATTTTTTGAACACCGGATACGTTGAAGAACAGGCCAGCCTTCACAAGCCGGTTGGCCTGATCCCTGATCGAATCTTTCTCGGATTCTTTCCTGGAACCGGAGCGCTAGCACTTATGGGTGCCTAGCCCGCCAGTAACGCCACGCCCGCCGCGACCAGCATGGCAGCGATCCACCGGCGCCGGTCGACTTTTTCGTGCAGGAAGATTTTCGCCGCGAACGCGTTGCCGATGAAGGTGAGCGAAGCGGCAGCGGGAGCGACCAGGCTCACGTCCCCCCACGAGAGCGCGAACAGCAGACTGAAAAACGCGACCGCCATGGCACTCACGCCCAGAAAGAAGTTTGGATTGCCCAAGATTCGGGAGACCACGGCCCACAGTCCGGCACGGCGCCAGAGAGCATGCACGTCGCCGACTTGCTTCATGGCGCGCGCCAGAAGAACATCTCCCACCACGGAAGCGAAGACGACGACTAGAATCCCGCCCCAGGTATATGCGTTCTTCATCGCTGCACCCCGCTGGAAACCGTGGGTATCTCATCTTCGGCGGGATTTCCGTTTCGTGCTCCATCTGCGGGTACCCCGTTTCTCGCGTTCTTCGCGAGAGGCGGGGATTCGGAATGCTCGTGCGATGTGAGCGCCGGCCCGCCCGCGACGAATCCCACTCCGCCGGAGATCAATGCGATCCCCAGCCAGCGCAGCGGGCTGACCTGCTCATGCAGCGCGAACTTTGCCACCAGCGCCAGCAGAACGTATCCCAGCGATGTGGCCGGCAACACATAGGTCAGGTCGGCCCAGGAAAGCGCGTTCATATACGAAGCGAAAAAGGCGAGCAGCAGAACAATGCCCGCCGCGACCCAGGGATTGAGCACCGCCAGAATGATGCCTTGCAGGTGATGGAGGGAAATGTTGCCGGTCTGCTTCATCCCGTGCGAAAGCATGGAGTCCCCCGCCGCTGCAAACACGGTCACTCCAGCCAGCACCAGATACTTGCGAAAGGTCACTTGGGACTCAGTTGTGTTGTCATCCGAGCCCGCTTCCGGCGCTGAAAGCATGGCCGGGGCGAAGCCGAAGACGATCTGGGCGCGCCGCGCGAACATTCTCGCGTTCTTCGCGAGAATGCGAAATCGCCCGTTTGGCGCGCATCCCTACGCCTTGACGGGCTCGGCGGCGGCAGCCGCCTCATGATGCTTCTTTACCATTTTGTTGCGCGCCGACCGCAGCTTCAAGAAGCTCTTCGCCTCTTTGTACAGCCGCTTGCGGTCGTTGCTGTCAAAGACCGCTTTTCTCAAGATGCGGTACACGGCCTTCGGACGGAAATAATATTCGTCATAGAACCGGTGCACGGCCGACATGATGTCGTCAGCAGGCAGCCCCGGATATTGAATCTGCGCCAACTGATGTCCGCCCTCGTCCACCATCTTGTTGTCGCCGACCATGAATCCGTTCTTCACCGCGTAGTCGTAAAGCTCCGTACCCGGATACGCATGCGCCACCGAAACCTGGATGGTCTCGACGTCGAGTTCCTTGGCAAAGGCGATGGTGTTGTTGATGGTCTCATGCGTCTCGCCAGGCAGACCCAGAATGAAGTCGCCGTGCACGACAAGCCCAAGCTTGTGGCAGTCCTTCGTAAACTGGCGAGCCCGTTCGACGGTTGCGCCCTTCTTGATGTTCTTCAGGATCTGCTGGTCTCCGGACTCATACCCGACGATCAGCAGGCGGCATCCCGCCTCCTTCATCGCCTTCAGAGTTTCGAAGTCGGTGGTAACGCGCGAGGTGCAGGACCACGTCAGGCCAAGTGGCTTCAGCTTGGTGCACAGTTCGATGGTGCGCGCCTTCTGAATGTTGAAGGTATCGTCGTCGAAAAAAAACTCCTTCACATTCGGCCACAGCTGTTTGGCCTTCACCATTTCGCTGGCAACATCGTCGCTGGAGCGTTTGCGCCACGGATGTCCGCTCAGCGTCTGTGGCCACAGGCAGAACGTACACTGCGCCGGGCAGCCGCGCGTGGTGTAGAGCGACACGAACGGATTCAGCAGAAAAGGCACGTTGTATCGCGTGACGTCGAGATCACGCTTGTAGACTTCGGTGACATGCGGCAGGGCGTCAAGATCCTGAATCTGCGGAGCGTCGGGATTATGCACGACTTTCCCGTCCTTCAGGAACGACACCCCGGGAATGTCGGCCAGCGGCTTGCCCTTGGCGTAATCCACCACTTGGTAGTCAAATTCTTTGCGGCAGACGAAATCGATCTCGGGACAATCGCGCAGGGACTTCTCCGGCAGCACGCTCACGTGCGGTCCCACAAAAGCAATCTTGATCTTCGGATTCGCCTGCTTGATCGCCCGCGAAAGAAGGATGTCGCCCGGGAATCCAGGCGTCGAAGTAAACAGCACAAGGAACTCGTACTCCTTGGCGATCTCGATGGTCTCATCGCCCGAAACGTGATGTGGCGGCGCATCCAGCAGCCGCGCCCCCTCCAGCATCCCTGCCGGATAAGCCAACCAAACCGGATACCAATAACTTTCAATTTCGCGGGTGGCGGGCCAACGGGAACCAGCGCCTCCGTCAAAGTTTTCAAACGAAGGAGGATTTAGAAACAATGTTTTTAGAGGCATATTTGGGTATTCTTTATTTTAGCATTCGAACAGAGTTATTCCACGGTTTGACCCCGTGTTTCCGCAGGTTCCCCACATCCGTTGGTCATGACCTAAACGCTTGATTTCACTGTACTAGCTCTGTGGCAAAAAGGAAATATCGTAAGGGTGAATGCACTGTCGGATGCAGCGAAAGGCGAAAGGCTGCGGTGAGTGGGCGCAGGGATGACTTGAGCCGGAGGCGTTATTGGGCTTGGTTGCTCGCTGGAACCCTGAACGTTAGGCCGCGATCGTCGTTGGCTTTCGTGGTTGCGGACAGGTCGAGAGCGGACAGCGGAATCTTTTCCGTGCGCTGGGGAGCGAAGTTCCACAGCGTCTGAGCGACGATGGCGTAGTTTCGGATTTCAAGCTTGTGCTGATCGCGGAAGACGAGAACGGTCGCGGGCACGATCGCGGTTCCCTGCTGTTCGTTGCCAGCCGCGCGGCGCGGGTCGGGCGATGAACGCGCGTACCGGTCGCGATCGCCGTCGGCCTGTTCCTGGCGGAGCATCTGCTGTTCTTCCAGACTTTGCTCGTTCATCTCGTTGGCAGTGGCTCGATCGCGCTCGTAGTCTTCGTCATACGAAGAGCCTGAATCCCACCACCAGTAGGGATCGTAATATTCGCCGTACGCCCAAGGATAGCCGAAGCCACGGCAGGCGAATCCGAAGCAGTTGTTGCGGAACCCACGCGTTCGAATGCGGGAACCGCGAAATCCGTCATGCAAGAATGGGCGATTCGAGAAGCTGCGCTGGGAGAAAGTGGGACCGCGAGTGAAACCGCGTGAGGCGCCCGGGGCGAAGTGCATACCCCTGGAAACCTGGCCGCCCCCGATGTGACTGCCGCTAAAGCCACCGCCGTGGCCTCCACTAAAGCTTGCGTGTCCACCCGCGGCGTGACCTCCGCCGTGCTGCGCCCACAGGGGCAGAGCCAGGATAACGGCGAACGCCGCGATGGGCATCAGGCGACGCATACACGGCTATTATAAGCCCGCCAAGCAAGAAATTGCGGGCCTTTTAGCGCCTCGATCAAGCTAACGTAGCTCCCTCTATCTCTTTTTCTTTCCTTTGGCGTGTTTCGATGGGGATTTGGGTGCTGGCTTCTTCGCTGCTCTCGCGGCAGGTTTCGATGGCTTGGGCTCAGGTTTGGCGGGCTTGGATTTTTCGGGCGCTTTCGCTGGTGGCTTTGCGGGTGGTGCTGCGGGCGGCGCGGCTGGGGTAGCGGCGGGGATGACACCTTTCGCCTTCTTCCCTGCTTTTGGACCGGGCTTTGCCGTTGCAGCGGCGGCGGGAGCTTCAGCGGCGGCCTTAGCCGCGCGTCCGCGTCTGGGCGCGGGCGGTGGCGGCGGCGGCGGCGGCGCGAACGGCTTCAGAAACTTCAGCGTCTCCGTTCGGGAACGCAACTTTCCGTCCAGCAAGAGCATGAACACGTCGTGGGCGAGCTTGGCATACTCGGGCAACTGTGGCGTTATCAGCAGCTCCGTCATTTCGGGCAACGGTATTTTCTGCTGCACCTGACGCCACTTGGTGAGGTAGTTCTTGATCTTCTGTTCCACCGACTGCTGCTTGGCCGTCACGGCGAGGAACAACACCATTTCCGGGCGGGCCGAAGAGAGTAACTGCCAGGTGCGCGCCGGGGTAGCTGCCTCCTTGCCCATGAGGCGCTTGGCGAGTTGTTTGGCGTGATCTTCAATGTCGCGCCAGGCTTCGACCAGGTCCTTTCGCGGAATCAACTTCTGGATATCCGAGACGTCCTTGTCGGAGAAGTATGAGGTCAGGAAGTACATGAAGGCTGGGCCGGCGTCGGGAGTGTATCCCATGTCGACCATCTGCTGCCGCGTCTTCATCAGCTGGCTGATGCCGTTGGTGTCGACCTTGGCGACGGTCCAGTGCTCGTGCAAGACCTCAAGCCAGCCTTCTTTCTCCAGCATCTTCACCACGTGCAGAGGATCGTCTTCATGCGCGAGAGCGGCGATCTCGTGGCCGATCGCAGAGCGCAGGATGTGGTCGATGTACTTGCCTTCCTTGGCCGCGTCATAGCGGGCCTGGGTGCGTTCTTCGAGCGGCCAGTGGAAGCGCGCGGCAAAGCGCGTGGCGCGGATGAGGCGTGAGGGATCTTCGAGGAACGAGTAGTTATGCAGAATGCGGATGACCTTGGTCTCGATATCGGCCACACCGTTGAAGGGATCGAGGAGGAGGCCGCGGGATCCGTCGTTCAGCGAGAGCGCCATGGCGTTGACGGTGAAGTCGCGGCGGCGCAGGTCATCGTGGATGGTGGCGGGCGTGACTATGGGAGGCTTGCCCGTCTTTTCAAAGCGCTCGGTGCGCGCCATGCTGATTTCCGCGCGGGCGTTGCCCGGCAACGAAATGAAAATCGTCCGCATGTCCTCTTCGACCGCGGTGATTTTCGCGCCGGCTTTTTCCAGATCTTTTTGCAGCTTGAGAGGATTGCCCTGGACGGTGAAGTCCAGATCGCGGATGGTGAAGCCGCTGATGATGTCACGGATGGCGCCGCCCGTGAGGTAAAGATTCATGCCGGCGGCGCGGGCTACGTCTTGCACCAGCCCGACGCCCTTGAGTTGGTCCGGGGTCAGCCGGATTTCCATCGTGTAAATGTAGTCAGCCATTCGCTTTCAAGCGCCCGTCAGGCCCCCGATTCCGGGTGCGATCAGTAGCGCAATCGCGACCAGGGAACGGGTCAGACGAGCCAACTTTCCACAAGATTTCCACAGCCTCGCCAACCACACCCTCTGGCCCCTCAGCCACCCGGATGCAAGTGGCTTAATTCAAAGTACTTATGCGAAGTGGAAACTTTGCGGCAAGCTAAAGAAAATAACACAACGTTTACATTTTAGCTACTGCCAAGGCGGATTCCGGTAGTTTCCGGCAAAAAGGTGCGAGAATCAAAGCGGCTTTCGGCCATCGGCTACCGGCTTCCGCTCTGAGCACCAACTGCACCAATTGCTTTGCAGAAGCCGAAAGCCGAAAGCGGAAGCCCGCTCTCATGCCCTCAACGCACAAGAAGGTGATTGTTCGCAAGATGGACCGGGACACCGTTTCGGGCTATGTGGCGCCCGCGCAGTACGTCCATGAGGGCAAACTGGAACTCTTGAATACCTCCGGGACCGTTATTTCGATGGACCTGCGCGAGATCAAAGGCGTTTATTTTGTGCGAGAGTTCGGCGATTCGGAGTCCCTGACGCGCAAGACATTTACTTCGCGTCCGCGATCGGAGGGGTTGTGGGTGCGGCTGCGGTTTAAGGACAGCGAGATCCTGGAAGGGCTGATGCCCGCCGACCTCACGCAGACCACGCCGGAAGGATTTCTGGTCAACCCTCCCGACCAGCGATCGAACACGCAGCGCATCTTTGTGCCGCGCACGGCGCTGGAGTCGCTAACGGTGCTGGCGGTGATTGGCGCGACGCGGCGCCAGCGGCGCGGTTCGCAGGATCAGCGGCAAGTGCCCATGTTTGAGGAATAAGGCGACTGACTCTCGTCCGCATCTTCCCCAGCCTTTGAATCGCCTATGATGCGGCATACGGTACGCGCTTCGAACTCGCCTGAAATGCGTTGAAATCGGGAACACGTTGATGTAGCGTGTGAAGTCCACGCAGGCTTTGGGCCTGGCAAAGAGACGATCGGATCCCTCCTTCTCCCGTACGTTCCGCCTCATGTGGATGTCGCCCATCTCGATCATAGGTGTAACAATGCGAGCGATTCCGCTATCGCGTCCCCGTAGTCCTTTTTCCGCCGTGCCTTCAACCCTTATCGCGGCAATTATCTCCACAGTGATGCTCGGCCTACCGATGCTGGCGCAGGAAGCGTCGCAGCCAGCGGCCACGACTCCGCGCCCGCTGATCACACAGAGCGTGGACGAGTCGCAATTCACCACTCTGAGGGGCAATACGCATCCTCTGGCGCGCCCGGAGTTCGATCTGGGCACAGCTCCAGCCAGCCTCCCCATGAAGCGAATGCTGCTCGTGCTGAAGCGCAGCCCTGACCAGGAGACCGCACTCACGCAGTTGCTCGACAGTCAGCAAGACAAGGCATCGCCGAACTACCATAAGTGGCTCACGCCGGAACAGTTCGGCAAACAATTTGGGCCGGCCGACACCGACATCCAGACAATTACCGCGTGGTTGCAGTCCCACGGATTTGAAGTGGGCGCGACCAAAGGACGCACGGTGCTGGAGTTCTCCGGCTCCGCCCGCCAAGTCCAGGAAGCGTTTCACACGACGATTCATAAATATCTGGTGAATGGCGAGCAGCACTGGGCCAACGCGAGCAATCCGCAGATTCCCAGAGCGCTCTCGCCAGCAGTCACGGGAGTGCTAACGCTGCATAACTTCATCAAGAAGCCGGCCATCCACTTTGCCGGGCAGGCTGTTCCGGCCAAACTTGTTCCCGGGAAGAAGCCGCAGGTGACATTTCCGCCGCAAAATGGGCAGCCCGCAATCAACGCGCTCGCACCGTCAGATTTCGCGGTCATTTACAACATCAATCCGCTCTATAACAGCGGCATCGACGGTGCCGGAATTAGTATCGGAGTGGTTGGCCGCAGCAATCTCTACAACAATGGCGAGGACGTTCAGGACTTTCGCCATGCGATCGGGCCGGACACGGGCGGGGTCAATTTCTTCGTTATCTTAAATGGCCCGGATCCAGGCGACTTGGGGGGTGGTGAAGAAGCCGAGGCCACTTTGGACTCGACCTGGTCGGGTGCGATTGCGTCAGTTGCGACCGTAAATTTAGTGGTTTCTGCGACGACGAATACGACGGATGGTATTGACCTATCGGAGACGTACATCGTCGAAAGTAATCTTGCGGATGTGATGACGGAAAGCTTCAGCGCTTGCGAGTTGTACGCGACTGACGCCCAGCTTGCCGGAGCCAGCGCGCTTGCCGAGCAGGCTGCGGCGCAGGGCATCACCTACTTTGTTTCCACGGGTGACGATGGCGCCGAGGGATGTGATGACCCGAGTACGGTACCGGCCAGCAATCCGATTTCAGTCAACCATCTCGCGTCCACTGCATTCAATGTTGCGGTTGGCGGCACGATGTTCAACGAAAACGGGAACGCCCCTAAGTATTGGACATCGACGTCACCGATTTCGGAAACCGCGATTTCCTACATCCCCGAAGAGGTGTGGAATGAAAGCAGCTTAACTAACGGTCTTTGGTCGAGCAGCGGCGGAGCTAGCGCGGGAAATATCGGAGGCGGGTTCGGAGGAACCACGCCGGGCGTTCCAAAACCTTACTGGCAATACGGGGTCGCGGGAATTCCCGCAGACGGAGTACGCGACTTGCCTGACGTCTCCTTGACCGCGGCAGGGCACGATCCATACCTGCTTTGTCTGGAAGGATCTTGCGTACCCAACAGTCAGGGAGAGTTGAGCGTTTACTTCATCAGCGGCACGTCGGCGTCAGCACCGTCGTTTGCAGGCATTATGGCTTTAGTGGATCAGCACACTCAAGGAACGGCGGGCAATTTTACGCGCCAAGGTCTGGCAAACTACGTTCTCTACCGGCTCGCCGCTACGCAGAGTGCTTATCCTTCGCAGTGTAACGGCTCAAACACCGCGACTCCTCCGGCGAGCACCTGTATCTTCAATGACGTGACGGTCGGGAATAACGTAGTTCCTGGTCAGGTAGGGACGGACTACCAAGCTGGCACGGGTTATGACATGACGACAGGCCTGGGGTCGGTCAACGTTGCGAATCTAGCGGATCAGTGGGGCACGGTCACCTTCAACCCGACGACTACAATGCTGGCTCTCAATCCGACGGTTAACGTCACCCACGGATCCGCGGTCAACGTGAATATCACGGTTTCACCCAGCAGTGGGACCGGCGTCCCCGGCGGCAACGCCTCTCTTCTGGCCGAGAACGGTCCGATTGACTGTTTGGGTAACACAGCCGCTACGGATGGTCGCACCTTGCTCAATGGCAGCGCAGCCTTCTCGACCTACCTATTGCCCGGGGGTGGGCCTTACTGCGTCTGGGCTCACTATGCTGGCGACGCGACCTATGCTCCCAGCGATTCCAATGTGATCATGCTAACCGTGAACCCGGAGACCAGCACGACAACCCTTTCGATTTTCACGGCCGACCAGTATGGCAATCCGATTTCCTTCCCGAGCGGGCCATTTGGCAGCTTTGTCTATTTGCGCGCCGACGTTGCTGGACAATCCGGACACGGTTCCGCAACGGGAACCGTAACCTTCAGCGATACCTTTGGTGCGATTCCAAGTGGCGGCGTATTTACCTTAAATGGTGAAGGCAATACGGCCACTCCCAATGGGATCATCAATTTCGACGCCGGCACTCACATGATTTCCGCGAGTTACAGTGGCGACAACAGTTTCAACGCGAGCGCCAGCACTGCGCCGATCACTTTCACTATTACTCCAGGCTTCTTGGCTTCGATACCAACGAGCGCCTCGCAGGTCTTGATCTCCACTCCCGGAGGAACGGGAACCTCGTCGGTCACGGTCGCCAATTCCACTAGCCTCAGCGGGATTATCAGTCTAGCTTGCGTAGGCCTTCCCTCCGAAGCTACGTGCACTTTCACTCCGGCCACCATCAAGGCAACCGGTACGCCCAACACGACGATCGCTGCGATCATGGTCACCACCACCGCGGCTACAGCGACGCTCGGATCCCAGCGACGGCGATACTTGTCGGCGCAGTGGATGATGGGTGTGGGACTGCTGCTTTCTATCTTCCTGCTGGGCGGAAAACAGCAACGCTCTCGCGCATTGTTCTTGCTCCTTACGCTCATGCTCATTGTCATGGTGCCGAGTTGCGGAGGAGGTGGTGGTGGCAGTAAAGGTCCGCCTCTGAATGCGGGCACGCCTACCGGCGTTTCAAACATCCTGGTGACCGCTACCAGTGGTTCCACAATCAGCCAGGCGGGGTTCACTCTCACCATCCAATAGGATTTTGGTCGCGCATCGCGGACCGATGATCGTCCAATGAGAGTAACCGAGTGGTGTACGATTGACGCGCGTTCTCAATCCATACCCATGAAACTTTCTCAGATCGCTTCGGCTCTCGATGCACGCCTCGAAAACGGTTCTCCGGACACGGAAATCTCCGGCCTTAACGGAATTGAACACGCCGGACCCGGGGAACTTACGTTCGTATCGAATCCCAAATACGCGGCGGCGGCGCGTTCCACTAAAGCATCCGCCGTGATCGTCGGCGAGGACTTCCCTGCTATTCCGGCGGCGGTATTGCGGGCGAAAGATCCTTATTTGACGTTCGCCCGGGCGCTCGCACTCTTCCATCCACCGCTCCGATATGAGCCTGGCATACACGTTACGGCAATCGTGCACGCCAGCGCACGAATCGGGGCGCACGCTCATATCGGGCCGTATGTTGTCATCGACGAGAACGTCCAGATCGGGGCGGAGGCGGTGCTGCTGGCGCATGTCGTCATCTATCGCGGCGTGAAGATCGGTGACAATTTCTTCGCGCATGCGCACGCGGTGGTGCGCGAGAACTGCCGGGTAGGCAACAACGTGCTTCTGCAGAACGGCGTTGTAATCGGTGCGGATGGGTTCGGATTCGCCAAAACGCCGGAGGGACGCTGGCACAAGATTCCGCAACCGGCGCCCGTAGTGATTGAAGACGACGTGGAAGTGCAAGCCAACTCGTGCATCGACCGCGCCAGCGTGGGCGAAACGCGAATCGGACGCGGCGTGAAGGTCGACAACCTGGTGCAGGTGGGGCACGGGTCCCACGTCGGCGAAGACGTGCTCCTTTGCGCGCAGGTCGGACTCGCCGGATCAACCGAGATTGGCAACAAAGCGATTCTTACGGGACAGGTTGGCGTGGTGGGGCACTGCAAAGTCGGGGAAGGAGCCATCGTCACGCCTCAGAGCGGCGTAGCCCACGACATCCCGGCTGGCGCACTGGTCAGCGGCGCTCCCGCCGTGGATCACAGATTGTGGCTGAAGTACTCCGCGATCCTCCCAAAACTTCCCGACATCGCGCGAGCGATCCGAGCTAAGAACTCAAAAGAATAGCCACAAAGGGCACCCTTCGACTCCGCTCAGTTCGGGCTAGAAAGGCTCAGGCATATGCTGTTCCGCCCTCTGCCCCTCGGTTGTCTGCTGGGGCGGACGCCGGCTGGCGATATTGTTTCGGCAGGCCGCTTTCGATGGCGGCACGCACTTGTTCCATCAGGCAATCACGGCTGCCGAAATCCTTAGGGGCAATCGGCGGATGAAAAATCACCTTCACCATGCCGGGTCTGATGGAGAATCTTGCCTTCGGCATAGTGTAGTGCGTACCCACGATCGTAACCGGAATGACCGGAACCCCGCACTCCAGAGCCAGATAGAATGGGCCTTTTTTAAACGGGAGAAGTTTGCCGTCGAACGAGCGCTTGCCTTCCACGTAGATGGTCATGTTCAGCCCCTGCTCGACGACCGACTTCGCGGCTCGCACGGCTTCGATGCCGGCGTCGCGATTTCCGCGGTCGACGGGCACCAGAGACCCCATGCGCATGGCGCGACCAAGGATCGGGACTTTGAACAGCTCTTTCTTCACCATCACCGACGTGCGGTGAGGAATCAGCGGGATTTGAATCGGCGGGTCGAGGTTGGAAACGTGATTCGTCATGAAGATGTGGCTGCGCGAGTGGTCGAACTGATCGAGTCCGACGGTTTCGACTCGCACCCCGGTAATCCACACGCCCGACCAGGCACCCCACATGAACAGACGATAGAGGACGCGGACGTCGCCCATGATGAAGCTTGCGGAGAAGCCGATGATCGCAGCCACGGGAGCGGCCAGCGCCCAGAAGATCAGCATGAGGATCGTGCGAATCATTTTCCTGTTCCTGAGGCCCCTGACGTTGCGTCGGTGGAGCTCTGGGCTTCGCCTTTCAGCCAGGCGACGCGGCGCGCCCGCTGCTGGGACGTGACCTGGACGACGTCCTTTACCTCGTACGAGATTTCCTGACGACTGCCAACTTTCCATTTCAGTTCGCGCTCACCTGCACGCCGGGATCTAACTTTCACGCTGAGCGTGTCGCCAGGATTCAGCCGGGCCAACTCCTGCCGAGATTCCTGACCGGCGGTTTTGCCTTGCAGTTCAACGATAGTGTCGCCTACGCGTAAACCAGCATGCTCTGCCTCGCTGCCGGGCGTTACTGCTCCCACCGACATCGGGCCATCGAAGTTGCGCGATGCCGTGAAGCCTGCATCGGTCACTGTGTTCGGGATGGCCTCCACCCGCAGACCCACGGAGCGAAAAAAATCATCCCAGGGAATCTCGTCGGTTCCAGCCACATACTTCGTGAAGAACGAAGCCAAATCGGCATGGCTGACGGCCTCGGCGGCCTCGCGAACGCCTTCGGAATCGTTAAAGAAACGGCCCTTCTTGGCGTAGTTCGCATTCATCCATTGCAGAACGTCGCGCAGGGACGCCTGCCCGTGACTGGCAGCGCGCACCGCAAGGTCAAGCATCACCCCCATCAGTTCGCCTTTGTTGTAGTACGAAATGCTGCGCTCCGGACGATGGTAATAACCGCTGCCCTCAAGCCAGGCGTCGAGGCTCGATTCTTCGGCCGACTGCGTGAGGTGCGCCGGACGCCGCTCGAGTTCCGTGATCTGTTCGCCGAGCCTGTAAAGATATTGCTTTTCATCAAGCAGGCCGGCGCGTAACTGAATGGTCCCTTCGGCGGTGCTGGTCACGCCTTCGCTGAACCACAGCGCTCGCGTGTAATTTTCTTTAGTGTAGTCCACCGGTTCGAGCGTCTGCGGGCGGATGCGCTTGACGTTCCACAGGTGGAAGAACTCATGCGCGGTGACGCCAGTCAGAGCATCCGGAGACTTCTTCATCACGTCGGCATTCAGATCGATAGCCGTCGAGAAGGCGTGCTCCATGCCGCCGCCCGCCGGCCCGTGCGGAAAGTGATAAATAAACGTGTAGCTATCGAAGGGACGGTCGTTCATCCAACTGATTGCTGCGGCGACAATTCTGTGCAGTGCAGTAACAATCTTTGCCATGTCGTAGTCGGCGGAGTCTGCGTCGATGATTACCCGGAAATGGCCGCCGGACTCGTCGAACTCGGACTCCTGAAAGTTGCCGATCTCCACGGGAGAGTCGACCAGACGGTCGTAATTCGCTGCACTGAACCCGTCGCCGGAGGACGATGTAAGAGGAGTGGCAATGTTCCATCCCTCAGGAAGATGACTGAAACGCACGTACAGGGGAGCAGAACGCGCGTCCACCGAATACATCAGAACCTGTGCCAGATTGAAGAAGGCATGATGAGTGTTCAGCTGCGCGTTGAATGGTCCTGGCGAGTCGACATAGATTTGATACTCCACAATGGCGCCGCTCTCCGCGCCTGAAATCTGCCAGCGGCTCTTGTTGAGTTGGTGCACCAAGAGCGGATTGCCGGAACGATCTTTCGCGCGCACCCAGTTCACGAACTGGGCGAAATCGCGAACCTGATAAAGCGCGTTCCAAACCGGAAGTTGGAGTTCGCGCTGCGCGCTACCCACAGGCAGGATGATCTGCACTTCTACCAGATGCTCTTCGGGTGACGCGAGCGATACCGTATAAGCAACCGAAGCCGGTGACTGCGCGATCGACGTGGACGACAGGGCGAGAATGGCGACACAAATCGTCAGCCGTAGAGTGCGACCAGGTCCGGGGAAGAAATTCATCGCTTCCCTGCCAATTCCCGCAGACGTGCCGGCAGCTTTTCATAAATTCCGCCGAAACCGCCATTGGAGAGAATTGCCACGACATCGCCGCTGCGCATCTCCGCGGCAATTGTCTGCACGATGGCGTCCGCGTCTGCCAGAAGCCGCGCCCGCCGGCCCTTGCCCTTGATCTCAGCCGCGAGGGCGGGCAACTCGAGGCGTTCGTTTTCCGGAACCGCTTCCGAACGGAACACGCCCGCCACAATCACTTCGTCGGCCTGCGCCAGGCTGCGCGCCAAATCACTCTGCAGAACTCGCCGACGCAGCGTGTTGGAGCGCGGCTCCAGAATTGCCCATAGTCGCGCGTTGGGGTAGCGTGCCCGCAGCGCTTTCAGGGTTCCCGCGATCGCCGTGGGATGATGGGCAAAGTCGTCAATGATGGTGATGCCGTCCACCTGCGCCTTCACTTCGAGCCGACGTTTCACGCTCTTGAAGCTTTTTAGCGCGGCCGCAATTGCGTCTTTCGGAACGCCGCAGGAAGCCGCCAGCGCGGCCGCCGCTGTGGCATTCCATACGTTGTACTCTCCTGCGAGCGCAAACTCGAGATCGGCCCACGATTGTCCGTCGTGCAGAACGCTCCAGGAAGTGCGCGCTGGTTCGAGGCGCAGATTCGTGACCTTCCAGTTCGCACGCAGTCCGGCGCCGTAGCGCTCCACAGGGCAAAACGCCTTGACCAAACAGCGCTCCAGGCTTGGGCTCTCCGCTGCCTCCCCTGCAACACCGTCGAAGGCTACAATTCGCCCCCGGCGCGGGATGAGATTCACCAGGCGCTTGAATGCGGTTTCGACGGCGTCGAGATCTTTGTAGATGTCGGCGTGATCGAACTCAACCGAGGTCAGAATTACCGAGTCGGGAAAATAGTGTAGGAACTTCGGCCCCTTGTCGAAAAAAGCCGTGTCGTATTCGTCGCCTTCCAGAATGAAGTGCTTGCCCGCGCCGAGGTGAAAGCTCGAACCGAAATTTTCCGCAATGCCACCGATCAGAAACGACGGCTGCAGCCCGGCTGAGTGAAAGATCCATGCCAGCATGGACGTCGTCGTGGTCTTGCCGTGGGTTCCGGCGACGACCAGGACTTCCTTGCCACGCAGAAATTCATCGTGCAGCAACTGAGGAAGAGAACAGAATGGAATCCGCTGGTCGAGCAATTGTTCCAGTTCCACGTTGCCCCGCGACATGGCGTTGCCTACCACGACTAGATCCGGTCGAGGGTCAAGATTCTTCGCATCAAATGGCTGTGCCACGGGAATATCCAACTCGCGCAGAAAGTCCGACATCGGGGGATAAGCTGCGGCGTCGGAGCCCGTGACGTGAAATCCGCGCTGCTTCAGCATTCCCGCCAGCGAGGCCATGGCCGTGCCGCATATGCCGATCAGGTGAATGTGCTTTTTTTCGTTCATCTCGTTCGTAATTCAATAACTCGTTAAGTCTATGAGCCACTTTTCCAGTCGACCGATGGCTACTTCTTCCCGCTTGGAATCTCCCCAATCAGCGGCAATAATGCCGAAGCGCGGGTTGTGATACAGAATTATCGTTTGTACACCAGGCCCGCCCCCAGGAATATTTCAGAATTGCGCGAGAGTGGGCACCCCCTCTCTATTTCGGTGCCGGAACCATTTTTTCCAGCTGCGCGATTTGCTTCTTCACGAGATCGGTATTCGGCCCACTCGGTAAATACGCCAGGCAACTGCGCAGGTGCGCCAGGGCTCCGGCATAGTCCCGTTTGTCGGCGAGAATCACGGCGAGCAGTTGCTCGGTGTTTGGCTGAGTGTGGAGGGGGTCCATGGAGAGTGCCTTGAGGGCGCTGGCTTCGGCGACGTCTTTTTTGTTCAATTTGTAGTTTCCCAGCGCTTGGTAATACCAGATTTGCGCCGTGCCCCGCGGGTTGAGTTCTAACTCGCGAGCAGCATCATTCGCGACTTCCTGCCACTTCTCTGCCTGGGCAGCGAATGGAACCAGGTGCTCGTAGGGAAGAATAAATTTCGGGTCCGCGGCGACTGCCTTGGAGAATGAGTTCCCGGCCTCCTGCGGGCTTGATGACTCCTGAATCTTTCCGAGTTGGTACCACGCCTCCGCGAATTGCGGGTATGACTGAACGGCCTTTTCAAGATCGCGCTGCGCACGGTCCGGCTTCTGCTCCAGCCACTCGCTGCGTGCCTTTTCAAACGCCTTGGTGGCTTCCTTGGGAGCGGATGCCGTGGTACTGCTGACTGCTACACCGGTTGCTCCCTCCTCTCGACTCAGCCTGACGGTGCCAATATCCGGATTGTCGAGGATGTTGCGATTTGCGATTGTAAGGGCGCTGGAGTTAAACCCCGGCAAAACAGCTTCGACTGTGCAACCGACGAATTCAGCTGCGGGTTTGGATGTCGCACCCTCGGTGCCGAGCGTGTAAGAAGATGTCTTGACAGCGGCGATCTCGAAGCTGCCCTTGGGGTCAGCGTTGGCGGTGTAGCGAATCTTTCCGTCACACGTCACGGTAATTGGAATGGAGTCCCAGGGAAGGGCGCCGCCGGCGACAATCACCTTGCCAATCAGATAATCGCCGCTGCGTCCCTGGTGGGAGAGATTGTCCCACTTAGCAGACTTGCCAACATCGGTGGCGGCTTCCGGCGTGTTACCGCTGCCGGTCTGGGCAACGGCCGCAACTCGAAGTATCAGGAAAAAACATGAGAGAAAGAACAATTTCGCTTTCATTTCCGCCTCACCTCGCAGTCTCTACAAGCCTATCGATTCCCTCCAGACGAAGCGCGCCGGTCCACAGGGAATCACCCGTATTGTGCCACGGGCAGCTATGCTTGAGGTACCTCGGGGCTAAAGACCACACTCCGAACAAGCCAGCTATCGCAGCGCGGAAAGCGCTGCGCCACCAAAAATCTATCGTGGCCTTAGGGCTTGACCGATGATTCCAAAATCCTCAAGGCTACCTGCCCGCGCCGCACCGCCAGTTTCGCCCGCACTCCAAACGGCAGCGTGATGTTGCCTGATGTAACGTGCCCCGACCGAACGCCGAAGGCGACAGGCACTCCCAGGTCACCGACAATTCGGCTGACCACATCCTGCAGAGTGTAAGCCTGATTCGCGGTCTGCACGCAGTCGAGCATTTCTCCGAAGACAATGCCGCGTACTGCGTCGAAATGTCCGGCCAGCTTCAACTGCATCAGCATGCGGTCGATCTGATAGGGCTTGGCCGCGAGATCTTCGACGAACAGGATCGTGTTTGCAGTCTTGATTTCGTATGGCGTACCCAGCGATGCGACCAGGATGGAAAGGCATCCGCCATACAGGACGCCCTCTGCGTCGCCGTCGACCAATCCACTGACTCCCGCGCCCAGCACCACGTCCCATGGTGTCGTACCCGAGACGGCCGCCCGCCACGAGACCAGGTCGACACCGTCGTCATGCGCCCAGTCCTTGGCTGCCATCGGACCGTGGAAAGTGACAAAGCTTCCGACATCGTGAACATAGGTCAGCAGTGTGGTGATGTCGCTGTAGCCGACGAGAATCTTGGGATGCGCCCTGATCTTTTCAAGATCAAGCTCTTTTAGCAGATAGTTCGCGCCGTAGCCACCGCGGGCGCATACGATCGCTCGCACGTCGTTACGTACGAACATCTCTTCCAACTCACGCGCTCTCCGCTCGACCGATCCGGCAAAATAAAGATCCTGTTCCACAATCGAGTCGAAATAAAACGGGCGGTATCCAGCGCGCCGCAGCGCCTCGCAGCCGGCTTCCAAATCCGCCCGCTTGATGTTGCTGGCGGGCGCGACGATCCCCACGGTGTCGCCGGGACGAAGGGCCGCCGGTTTAACGGGCTGAACGTGGGACGAAGACATTGTTTCCAAGCTGTCGCAACCGATGAAGCAACCCAATCAGCAATTCAACTCAAAAAGAATTCCCCTCGGCACACCAGCCGCGCCGGACCTCGCAACAAAATATTGTTGCCTTCCCTGCGCACGCCTTGCGTTCCGCCGGGAGCGTGGACTTTCACCGGAGAATCTGCCCGGCCCGTCGCCATCGCGGCCGCTGCCGCCGCGCAGGAACCGGTACCCGAAGACTGCGTTTCCCCGACGCCGCGCTCAAAAAAGCGCGCCCTCACATCGTGCTTGCTATCGACCGCGACGAGTTCAACGTTCACGCCCTGCTTGAAGTGGGAACTTAGCTGAATTTCCGCCGCGTGTGCTTGCCAGTCTCCCGCGAACTCCGGGACGAAGACGACGTAGTGCGGATTGCCCATCGACACCGGAATCCCGCGCACTTCCCCGGCGCGCATCTTTAGGGCGAGTTCCCTCTCGATCACGGCTTCTCCCATTTCGATTTCAAACTCATACTCCCAATCGCTGTGCAAAATCAGAGCACAAGTCTTCAGTCCTGCCCCGGTTTGAATCGTAATCTTCTCCTTCCCCTGCTCGGAGCACAAGTATGCGGCGACGCAGCGGGTGCCGTTTCCCGAAATCTCCGCCTCGGAGCCGTCGGCGTTGATCAGACGGATTTCGACGTCCGCCGACGCATGCGGCAGCATCCACTCCACGCCGTCGGCGCCCACGCCTTCGTGGCGATCGCAGATTCGCTTGGTAAACGCATGAATGTGTGCGTCCGGCGGAGCGAGGGAATCGTCGATCAACAGGAAATCGTTGCCGCAGGCGCTGGCCTTCACGAAAGGGATCGTGCGGACGCCCGAGTTCACTCGTGGTCCACCCGGCCGAGGGAAGTCGCGCCCAGCAATACATTCGACGCTTTCAATTGTTGCAGCAATTCTTTTTGCTCGCGGTTGCAGCCCTCGACATCGAACTGCAGGCGGACGTGCTGGTCCGTGTTCCCGCTGCACATGTTTTTCATCAGCCGGTGATGCGTTTCCAGAATGCGGTTGACCTCGTTGCTGATTTCTTCGACGCTGGAGCCCGTCACTTCATAACTGGTCATGAGCAGCTTGATGTTGAACGTTTCTTCCATGTGGCCCAGAGCAAAGAGCGCCAGCAGTACCAGTACAGTAGCGAACATTGCGGTCAGATAAAGGCCGCCGCCCGCGGCCATTCCGACCGAGGCGACTACGAACAGCGTGGCCGCGGTGGTCAGGCCGGTGGTAAGCCCGCGCGTATGCAGAATCGAGCCCGCGCCGATAAAGCCGATGCCGGGGATGATCTGCGCCGCGATTCTAGCCGCATCCGATGGAACACCCGCCAGCCTCTCGGAAAGAAGCGTGAACATCGCCGCGCCGAAACAAATGAACATGTTGGTGCGCAGACCCGCGGCCCGGTGTTTGAACTCGCGCTCTACTCCGATCAGCCCGCCAAGAAGCGCCGCCACGACCAGGCGCGTCAGCGAACTGCCAAGAGCTCCGCTCCCCATCTCCCAGCGCAGCACATCGACGAAGTGTTGCCAAGTCATTAGGCTATCCACCTGCCCGAGGCAGGCTTCCGAAGCCGGATTCTATCATCGGACGCCTGCGGGCTCGCGTTACCTGCGTGATTACCGCGCGAGACAGACGATGGCGCGCGCTTGCCCGGTGGCGTGGATTTCTACCAGTGCGTGCAAATGCCGGGCCGCCACTGCTTGCCACACGGGGTCGCCCTCGAAGGCCACCACATAATCGGCATAACGCGCGGGATCCGCCAGAGCTTGCTCCCACAGACCATCGGGGTCAGCAGGCTGTCTCCACGTGCGGTGATTGCCTTCATTGATCACACGCTTGAGCGGAATCCCCGCCTGCTGCACTGCGCCCACGTGATCCCCCAGATACATCAGCAGGGTGGAATTGGGCGGCAGCTTTCGGAGCCAGATCGCAAGTTGGGTTTCGAGTTGATTCCGCGTGCCCATGTTGACTCGAGCTTCCTTCAATGAAACCGGCACGGTACGCCAGGTTGATCCGTAACTTGCAATCACCAACGCGAATACGCCCAGCACGCACGCCAGACGCAGCCGTGAGTTCCATCCCCCGGAGCTCACGGCCAGATGCACAAGGATCGCCAACGCCGCAGCGAAAGCAGGAAGCAACTGCAATCCGTAACGTACGTTGTAATGAGAGAACGGCCACCAGGCTGGGATGAAGATCGGAACTCCCCCATAGGCCACCGACAGCGCGTAAAAAAACACGGGGACAAGCAAGAAAATCAGCGGCAGCCACGCGCCAACCGAGGGTGTTCCGGCCACGCTGAGTCGGCGGCGACGAGTCAACGCAGCGGCCATCATGCCCGCGACTGCGACCAAAATCCAGGCCCGCTGCAGCCATTCGTTTTCTGCCACGTTGACTTCGGCCGATTTTAGAAAATACCTCCCCGCCAGCACTGGATTGCCACTGCCTGGATGCCCCCGATTCCCCGCATTCTCCGTCCTGCGTTCGATGGCTTTTGCCGAGTAGGGTCCGTTTGCAAACTCGAGCGGATTGCGATAGACGATTCCGTTATAAGCCAGCCAGAGCGCTGGTGCGGCCCCCGCGATCAAGACGAACTTCACGACTCCCGCTCGCGAGATCCGGAATGCGGACACTTCCTGCCCGGGTGCGTTGCCGGTGAGCAAGCTGAAAATTATGACCGTTGCTGCAATCGTCGCCGCCAGGAACCATCCGTCGTAGCGCGTCAGGCAGGCCGCAGCCAGACACAGGCCGCACTTCGTGAGCGCCTTCGCATCCCCGCGCATGGACTCGCTGAGATAGAGGATCGCCCAGATGAAGAAAGCCAGATATAGCGCCTCGCCCATGGCGGTGGTCTGCATGTAAATCAGATTCGGATTCGCCGCGTACACCAACGCCGCCGTCCACGCGGCAACTCGAGCGGCCCTATCCGGTTCAACGTCGCGCGCGAGAGCGCCCCGAACCAGCCGGAACATTCCGATCGCGCCGAAGACATACGCCACCATTGAGGGAAGCGAGCCGCCCACGCCCCGCTGCCACATTTCGTCGGAGATCAAGAAAGGAATCATCAGCAGGTGCGGCAGGGGCAGCCACACGGTTCCCAGTTGCAACAGCCCGGGGGTCTTCGAATCGAAGACGCGGCGCGCGATGTTGATGTGGGCGACCGCGTCCCCATAGAGCAAAACATCACCGCGCTGGAAATAGAACAGGAATGAAAGAACAGAAACACAGGTCGCAAGCCAGGCCAGCAGCCTGACCTCGGAGTCCCAAGGGGAACTGGGCGGCGCGTTTTTCATTTTCTTGGGCACAAACGATGTCCGAAAAACGACCGGCCCCCTGGAGGCAGACTACTCGAGGTGAGTGAGTTCGCGAAAGATCTGAAAGCGCGCGTCGATCTCCTCCCGGGTCAGCGACTGCAGGCGCTCCGTACCAAAACGCTCGACCGCGAATGATCCCATGACACCGCCATAGAACAGAGCGCGCTTCAGCGCTTCGCGGCTCACTTCTCTTTGCGACGCCAGGTAGCCCATGAATCCGCCGGCGAAGGAATCGCCAGCACCCGTCGGATCTTTCACTTCTTCGATCGGGAGCGCCGGGGCGCGAAACGGATGATGTCCGATGCCGAACGCTCCCTCGCGAAAGAAAATGGTCGCGCCGTATTCGCCGTGCTTGATGACCAGCGCCTGCGGACCCATGGCCAGCACCTTGTTCGCCGCCCGCGGCAGATTAGTTTCGCCGGCGAGCATCTTCGCTTCGGTATCGTTGATCAGCAGGACGTTTACGAGTTTCAAGGTTTCCTGGAGTTCTTTGAGCGCGCCTTTGATCCAGTAATTCATGGTGTCGCATCCGGTCAGGCGCACACCGTTCATCTTGCGCCGCACGTCTGCCTGCAAGGTCGGCTGAATATTCGCCAGAAAAAGGAACTCGGTGTCGTCATACTCTTTCGGAATGCGAGGCTGGAATGTCTGGAATACGTTCAAGTCCGTGAAGTTTGTCTTCGCCTCGTTCAGATTGTCGGTATACGAGCCGCCCCAGCGGAACGTCTTGCCTTTGGCTCGCTCGATGCCGCGGGTATCGATGCTGTGCTGGCGGAAGACCTGTTCCTGCTCGGGACCGAAATCTTCGCCGACCACAGCCACGATGCGCACTTTTGTGAAATAACTGGCCGCCAGGGAAAAGTACGTGGCTGCCCCGCCCAGAATATTTTTCACGCTGCCCGAAGGCGAGGTAACGTCATCAAACGCAACTGAACCGACTACGAGAATGCTCATTCGGAAATCCTGTCCTTACGAAGTGGTAGTGGATCGTCTTTCGTGGTTAGTAAAACCGGCCTACTTAACGTACTTACCCAGAATCAGTTTTAACTTCTTCTTCGTCGCCGCGGGAATCTTCTTGTGATCGGTCAAGATGGCGTGGGCCAGCGCCGAGGCGCATTTGCATAAGCGTTCGCGCGGCATTGCGGCCACCGTCTCGCGGACGACTTTCGTGGCGTTCTCGGCATTCTTCAGGAGCACGGCGACGATTTGATCGACCGTCACCGAATCGTGATGTGGATGCCAGCAGTCGTAGTCCGTCACCATCGCGACCGTGACATAACAAAGCTCCGCCTCGCGCGCCAATTTGGCTTCCTGCAGGTTGGTCATGCCGATCACGTCCATGCCCAGGCCGCGATATACGTTCGACTCAGCCTTGGTGGAAAACTGAGGCCCCTCCATGCACAAGTAAGTTCCGCCATGCTTGCCGACGACGCCGACTTTCTTGCACGCGGACTCCACCACTCCCGCCAGTTCTCCGCAGACGGGATCGGCGAAGGCGATGTGCGCCACCACGCCACTGCCGAAAAAAGTATCCACGCGACGGCGCGTTCGATCGAAAAATTGATCGGGGATGACGAAGTCCAGCGGCTTATGCTCTTCCTTAAGCGACCCGACGGCCGAGATCGAAACGATGCGCTCGACCCCAAGCTGTTTGAACCCGTGAATGTTGGCGCGAAAATTCAGCTCGCTGGGCAGGATACGATGGCCGCGTCCATGCCGCGCCAGAAACGCCACTTTGCGCCCCTCCAGCGTGCCGCACACGTAGGCGTCGGAAGGCGCGCCGAACGGAGTCTTCACGCGCACTTCCCCCACCTTGCTCAGCCCGGGCATCGAGTAGAGCCCGCTGCCGCCAATAATTCCGATTTCCGCCTGTGCCAATCCCCCTCCAGAACGCCTGCGCGCTCAAGTCAAACTGGTGATTATACAGGACGAGAATCCGCCGTCCGCACCTCGGCGACCGACTCGTTTTGTGACTGCGCGGGTCGCGGACGGCAACGCGAGTGGCGTTACAATTTGGGACATGAGCTTTCGTATCGCAGCCTGCGCATTGCTCTTGCTGTGCGGTTTCATCCGGGCGCAAGACAAGCCCGCGCTCCAGTCCGAACCGAATTCGGTGACCGTCCCCGCGGCCGTCGATCACAACCGCGTCGTCATTAACGCCGAAGTCCCGCTGCCCAACGGCTCCACGGAGCGCGTTCGTGCCTGGATTGATAACGGCAATCCTGATCTCTACCTTTCCCGCCGTCTGGCTACACTGCTGGGACTCGCGGTCTCTTGCAACGACCGGGAATGCTCTTCTCCTCCGCCGCGAGAGATCACGGTCGGCGCAATGAAGATCCCTCTCGCGGACGTCAAGCAAGCGAAGATTCCGCTCAAGCCCGTGAATGCGGCTTCGGTGCTAGCCGCCGGCATGAGCGTCGAGATCAACCTGCCCTCCAGCATCCTCCGCCACTATGACGTCCTTATCGATTTTCCGGGCCACAAGTTCTCGATCGGCACCCCCGGCACGATTCAGTTCCGAGGACCGAGCGGCAAAGTCCAGGTCAATGCGGAGAATGGCTTAATCCAGATCCCCAGCCAGATTGAGAACAAAAAATACAATCTCGCCCTCGACGTGGGCGCCTGCATCAGCTTTCTTTCGGGGGAACTGTTCGACAAACTCGCCGCTGCCCATGCCGATTGGCCCCACATGACCGGGGCGGTGGGCTCGGCCAACATGTGGGGTTCCGACGAAGAAACGAAGTGGAAAGTGATGCGCGTGGACCGCGTGCACTACGGGCCGCTCTTTCTGGCCAACGTCGCGCTGGTTGCCTTCCCGAAAGACTGGATGGACTTCTTCGCTAAGCGCGCCGGCGTGCCCACCGTTGGCCTTCTCGGCTCGAACGTACTGCTCAATTACCGAGTCGGACTCGACTACGCCCACTCGACGGTTTACTTCGAGTTTGGCCGCATGTTCAACTTTCCTGACTTCGATGTCATTGGACTCACCCTGCGCCCGGAAGACGACGGTCGATTCACCATCCTCGGCGTCCCGGATTTCGACGGCAAGCCATCGGTGGCGCAAGGTCCGGACGGCGTTCAGCCCGGCGATCATCTCGTCGCGGTCAACGACATTCCCGTGCGCGGATCGACCATGGGACAAGTTTGGGCCATGCTCGGCGGAACTCCAGGCCAGGAGCGCAAATTGACCATCGAGCGTGAGGGCAGGCAATTCAACATCGCGGCGCTAGTACAACATTTCCTGGGAGAACTGCCTGACGAGAAAGAAAAGAAAAAGAAGTAGCGAAGCCTTCGTTCATTTTGGGGTTGACAGCTCTCCGAACACTTCCCTCTCTAGTGTTGCTGTCGTAGCCGCGTCCAGGCTCTCACTCACGAATACTGTATCGCCTTGCTCCTCGATCAGCACCGTGCCCTCTTCGGTGGTCCAGGTGTGGCGACCTTTCAGCAAATCTGCGGATTCGGCAATCTGCGCGGCTTTATCCGGCGTGGAATCTCCTACCTCCTCTGCTTTCTTGTATCGTTGCTTGAGCGACCTCGCATAGATCTCCGCAAACTCCTCGGCCTTGTCGGCGCTCGACCAGCGCGACACGTACAGCAGACCCAGAGGTCCTGTCCCGGCGGGATCTGACTTGGCATCCGGCTTGGGTTTGGCCGCATAGTAATATCCGCCGCGCCACTCCGGATAGATATGTTTTGACAACGGCTTTCCCGCATATTGCTCGATCAGCACTGCCACGTCAAATTCGCCCATCGCGCCAATGTCGAACTTCTCATAATCTTTGAAATCATGTTTGAAGTCGGGCACCCGCATAGGCTCGATCTTTTCACCGGACAGATAAGTCTCGGGTTCCATGATCTGGCGCGTGGTGTGCGGAGGATTTTTCAAGACGCCGGCAAACGCCTTCTCTTTCCCGCCTTTCTGCATCAGTTTGACGACGAACTCCATGCCGTAACTGTAAGGAAAAGTGAGCGACTCTTTCATAAAGATTGGCGCTTCGTTGAATACCTTCGTACTAGGCGTCCCGGTGAGAGTCTCCTCTTCCATTGCGTCCACCAGCGCCGGAGAATTGGCGATCGAGTGGCCGGTCGGGGCCATAGCATATTGAAACATCATGGCCTGAGCTTGGCCCTCGATGACCGCTTCGCGGGCATCATCCATCTCGTCGTTTTCGATGTCGCTGGGGGTCGGATCCTTTCGGATTTCGCCCAAGTCCTTCTCGCCCTTCTTCATCCACTTCTGCAGGCCGATCGACTGATCCTGAAGCGCATGCGTCAACTCGTGCGCCATGACGGGCTCCTGTTCTTCGATGGGGACCCAGTCGAGCAGGTTCACGGTCTTTGTTTTTGGGTCATAGTACCCGGCCACTTCTTCCCGCAACAGAGCAACCAGAAATGTTTCCAGATTGAAGCCGCGCGGCAGCAGTCCGAACTTTTTCAGCACCAACTCCGACCGCCGCAGCCGCTTCGTGTCCTCGTCGTTCAGGTGCTTCGTGAGATACGAGACGACCTCATCGCGACTGGTCAGCTTGCGCTTCACTGCTTTCTTGACGGGCAGGCCGGTCTGCTTGCTGTCGAATTCCAGAATCTCGTCGAGAGAGTGGAAAAGTTCCTCGGCTTGACGCGGCGTGATCTTGACTTCGTCTTTCGGCGGTTCCTCCTTCGGCGGAGAAGGCTTGGATGGTTCCTGGGTCCCTGGGGTTTGGGTAGCCGAGGATGGCGTGCCCGAGGACGGGGCGGACGGCGTATTCTGATCCGTTGGCTTGTCCGCCGACTGCGCATCTTGTGCGCTCGCCGGTGAAGGCGCCCATGTGGCCGCAGCCAGCACAGCCGTAAAAAGCAACCGAAGAATCCCCGAGGAACGCGCTTTAGCCTTATTCATTGAGATTGAGTCTATACGTTTCCGTATACTTTTCCGTCATGACTGCCACTAAGCCCGTTAATCTCTGGACTTCGACCGAGCACGCCCGCGGCTATCTCGAACGCGCTGACTCGATTTCCCATCGGAACGAGGGAGAATCGGCCCTGCTCGAATTCATTCCTCAGACTGCGCGCCGGATTCTTGACTTGGGCACCGGCGACGGACGCCTGCTGAGTCTGGTGCTGCGCGAGCATCCTGACACCGAAGCCGTGGCCATTGATTTCTCTCCGACCATGCTGGAAGCCGCCGGCAAGCGCTTTTCTGGTGAGTCTTCCGTTAGCGTCATCGCACACAATCTGGACGAACCGCTCCCCGCTCTCGGCAAATTCGATGCTGTCATCTCCAGCTTCGCGATTCATCATCTGGTCCACGAACGCAAGCGGGCGCTCTACGTGGAGATTTACGATCTGCTGAATCCGGGCGGCGTCTTCTGTAATCTGGAGCATGTGGCATCGCCCACACCCCAGTTGCACAAAGAGTTTTTGGAGCGCATCGGCTTTACCGTCGAGACCGAAGACCCGTCGAACAAGCTGTTAGATGTCGAAACCCAACTCGGATGGTTGCGCGAGATTGGCTTCACGAATGTGGACTGCGCCTGGAAATGGCGGGAGTTGGCGCTGTTGGCGGGCGTGTGCTCATAAACTCGGCCCGGGTGTAGGCACTAAGGATTGTTGAGGTGCATCGCCACCCACTCGCCCGCTTCTAGCGTGCCTAGTGGCCCGCCAATGTCCTGTGTGGTCTTTTTCTGGCGCACGGCTTCGAGCACGGCGGCTTCGATTTTCGCTGCTTCCTCCGCCATCCCCAGATGCGCGAGCATCATCGCCGCCGTCAGGATCGCGCCAAACGGATTCGCCATGTTTCTGCCCGCGATCGTCGGTGCGGAGCCGTGTACCGGTTCGAACATCGAAGTCTTCCCCGGGTGGATGTTGCCGCTGGCGGCCATACCCAGTCCGCCCTGTAAACCGGCGGCGAGGTCGGTGATGATGTCGCCAAACATGTTGTTGGTGACGATAACGTCGAACTGGCGCGGATCGCGTACCATCTGCATGCAGAGCGCGTCCACATACATGTGCTGCGCAATGATTTGTGGATATTCGCCGCTCACTTCCTTGAACACGCGCTGCCACAGGCCCCCGGCGTGGGTCATGGCATTCGACTTGTCGCACATCAGAACTTTCTTGCGCGGCGAATCGTCGACTTTGGTGTGGTGCTCGCAATATTGGAAGGCGTAGCGGATGATGCGCTCGACGCCTTTGCGCGTGTTGATGTCTTCCTGGGTGGCGATTTCATCGGGCGTACCCTGCTTGAAGACGCCGCCGGCGTCAGTGTAAACGCCTTCCGTATTTTCGCGGAGCACTACGAAGTCTACGTCCTTGGGCTCGATTCCTTTCAGTGGACAGAGTGCTGCGTCGAGCAGGCGGACTGGGCGCACGTTGGCATAGAGATCCATTTTGAAGCGCATGCCGAGCAGAATTTCTTTGGCGTGAATGTTCGTTTTGACCCGCGGATCGCCGAAGGCGCCCACTAGAATCGCATCGAAGTCGCGGCCGAGCATGGTGAAGCCGTCGGGGGGCACCGTGACCTGGTCGCGCAGGTAGCGATCGGCGCCCCAGTCAAAATCGGCCAATTCAACATCAGCGCCCGAGGCTTGGATTACCTTCACCGCCTGGGGTATGACTTCCTGGCCTATGCCGTCTCCGGGGATGACGGCGATGCGTCTCCGGCTTTCCTTTTTCGAGTCCACGGCAGAAAAGTTAACACAATCGTTATAATCGAACTACCGGTATGGGGATTACGGCACTTCAAGCTCATGGCGAAGGCTTAGGCGCGGCGGGCGTCGGCGAGTATCGTGGCGCGACAACCGCGGCACTCTTCGGCGATCCGCAGGCGGAGTTCGCGGGGTTGCGCAGTGGCTGTGGCCTCTACGACCTCGGATTCCGGGCCAAGATCTCGCTCACGGGCGGCGATCGCGTGCGCTGGTTGAACGGGATGGTCACCAACAATGTCCGCGACCTGGCTGTGGGGCAGGGCGTGTATGCGTTTTTGCTGAACCCGCAGGGGCGCATCCTGGGCGATCTTTATGCTTACAACCGCGGAGAATCCATTACGGTTGACACCGACTGCGGGCAGGCAGAGAAGATTTTCGCGACCTTCGACCATTACATCATCATGGACGACGTTGAAGTCGCGGATCTCAGTGAGCACCTGACTGCATTAGGGATTGCTGGACCGAAGTCGCGCGCAGCGCTGGCCGCGGCTGGATTCGCGATTCCCGAGATGCGTGCTTTGCAAGCGCAATCCGTGACGTGGCACGGTATCGATTGCACGCTGGTGCGCGGCGAAGACGAGGAGCATCTCTCCTATGAGATCTGGCTGGCGCCGGACAGCGTAAGGCAACTGTGGGACGCTTTGCTGGCTGCGGGTGCTGCGCCCGTGGGTTCTGAGGCACTGGAGTTGCATCGCATTGTCTCAGGCATTCCGCGCTATGGAGTGGACATTTGTGAGCGCGATCTGCCGCAGGAGACCGAGCAGGAGCGCGCCTTGAACTTCAACAAGGGATGCTACGTCGGACAAGAGATCGTCGAGCGCATTCACTCGCGTGGAGCGGTTCATCGTAAGTTTGCGGGATTCCTGGCAGAGAACAGCGTGCAGGTCGCTGCAGGAACCAAAATTGTTTCCGGGGAGAAGGAAGTCGGAGAGATTACCAGCGCTGCTTGCCTGCAACTCACGGGTGGGGACAAGACTGTGGCGCTGGGATATATTCGCCGCGAAGTGGGTGTGCCGGGGCGCGCGGTGACGATCGGCGCTGTGAAGGCGACCGTGGTGCAGTTACCGGTCGCGGATAGCGTGCTGTTGCAGGAAGAGAGTTCCCTGGAACAGCATCCGGCGTGATGGAGAGAATTTTTTGACCGCAAAGGTCGCGCAGGGATCGCAACGAGCGAGGAGCGCAGAGAAAATCTGGCGTTCTTTTTGAGGAAGGGGATTATGGCTGAGAAGAGACATGAGCAATCTGGCTTTAAGGTAACGGACCGGCGCCTGTTCACATCGGAGGGCGAATTGCGCGCCGATGTGCCCGAAGAAGTCGAGGCGCCAAAAGCGGCGACCCCGGTTGCGGCGAAAGAAGCTTCGCCCGCGGAAAAGATTGCGGTGCCTGTGGTAGCGGCGGACGGCGAGATACTGGACCGTGAAATGCCCACCCCACCCACCAGCGCGGAGCAGGATGCACAGGCGGCCGCCTACCGCCAGTCTGCCAGGGATCTCGATGCACAGGTCGAGCTGAGCGGGCATTCCGCCAAGGATTTTGAGATCACGTTTGAGCGCTTTCTCGCCTCGCTTTACATGACGGCGATGCTGCAACTGGGATTGATGCGGCAAAAAGGCGAGCAGCCGCAAGTCGACATCATTGGAGCGCGCCAGTCCATTGACACGCTGAGCCTCATTGCCGAGAGGACCAAGAACAATCTCACTCCAGCGGAAGAACATTTCCTGCAGAACAGTCTTTATGAGTTGCGCATGGCCTACGTCGAGGTGACCAACGCCCTCGCGCGGCCACCGCAGGCGGGTCCCGCCACCGGAACCAGCGGAAGATGAAAGCGACCTTGACCGTGCTCGGCAGCGGCACGTCCATGGGCGTGCCCACGCTGGGATGCGACTGTGCCGTCTGCCACTCGACTGATCCGCACGACCGGCGGACACGGCCGTCCATCATGCTTGAGTACGACGGCAAGGTCGTGCTCATCGACACCACTCCGGACTTTTACGCCCAGGCAGTCCGCGAGAATATTACGCGCGTGGACGCCGTGCTCTACACCCACACCCACGCCGACCACATCCTGGGCATCGATGACCTGCGTCCTCTCAGCTACCGGCACAAGCCTGAGAAATTGCCCCTTTACGCCCGCCCCGAGGCGGCGGCATTTCTGCGCAGGATGTTCAGCTACATTTTTGATGCTGACTATAAATTCGGCGGACTGCCTCTGCTTGAACTGCGCCCCATTGATGGCCCGGTCGATGTGTTGGGAGTGCGGTTCGAGCCCGTGATTCTGATTCATGGGGAAACCCAGATCTACGGCTACAGGTTTGGCTCGGCCGCGTATCTCACCGATCACAGCGAAATTCCGGAACCGTCGCTGCATCAACTGGAAGGGCTGGACATTTTGTTTCTGGACGCGCTGCGGCACAAACCACATCCCACCCACTCGACGGTAAAGAATTCGTTGGCGATCGTGGATCGGTTGAGACCCAAGCGTGCGTTTTTCACGCACATTTGCCACGATCTGGCGCATGAGGCCACGAACGCCACATTGCCGCGTCACGTGCGTTTGTCACATGACGGGATGAAATTGGAGTTTGAAATCTAAGAACGACGTCGGATCTCAGACATCAACTTCAGACGGATTGCCTTGGTGCCGGCGGTGCTGAATGCCGAATGCTGATCGCTGAGGTCTGAGGTCCGACTCCGCCTTTCGCTATGCAGGTTTTTCACAAACTCGACGAGGTTTCTCCCACCTTCGGCCCCGCGCTGGTCAGCGTGGGCAACTTTGATGGCGTGCACCGCGCGCATGCACACGTGCTGCGGGAGATTGTTTCGCGAGCGCGGACGAGCGGAGACCGGGCCGTCGCAGTGACGTTTGAGCCGCATCCCACCCGGATTCTGCGGCCGGAGGCAGGATTGAAGCTGCTCACGCCCACTCCCGAAAAACTGCGTTTGCTCGAAGCCACAGGGGTCGACGCTGTCCTCCTGCTCCCCTTTGGACGGGATCTCTCGCTGATGACCCCGCGGCAGTTTGCCGAGCGCATTCTCAAAAAAAAGCTGCGCGCGCGCGAAGTGCACGAGGGGTTTAACTTCCGTTTCGGCCATAAGGCGGCCGGCGACATGAATTTGCTGGCCGAACTCGGGCGCGAAATGGGCTTCGAGGTAAAGGTTTATCCCGAGATGACCTTGCGCGGCGAAACCGTCTCCAGCAGCCAGATTCGCAAACTCCTGACTGCGGGCCGCGTCAGCCGGGCGCGGCATCTGCTGGCGCGTCCATTCTGCATTCTCGGCACACCCGGGCGGGGGCGCGGCTACGGATCGAAGTACACCGTGCCCACCATCAACCTGGCGCGCTACGAAGAACTTGTGCCCCAGGACGGCGTCTACATTACCTGGACGCGCGTCGGCACGGAGCGGTTTGATTCCGTCACCAACGTCGGCAATCGTCCTACGTTCGGGGCGGACTTATTTGCTATCGAAACCCACTTGCTGAACTTCCATCCCCTTGAACTAACCCCGGAGACGGAGGTTGAGATCTGCTTCCTGGAGCGCCTGCGCGATGAAATCAAGTTTCCGACCGTGGACGCTCTTCGGGAACAGATTGCGCGCGACGTGAAAAAAGCGCGCCGATATTTTCATTTACTTGGAAAAGCCATTGGCACGAGTTGAAACTCATTCGCCCGTGCTCTTCCGATTAACCACACCGCCGCGATTCCCCGCTAGAATGTAGTTTTATCCGGGACTCCTGACTCATGGACAAGTTCGTCATTCGCGGCGGAGAACCGCTGCTCGGCACCGTCCACATCAGTGGCGCAAAAAATGCGGCGCTCCCCTGCATGGCCGCCGCGCTGCTGACCGATCAACCCGTCATCCTCGAAAACGTCCCTCAGGTTCGCGACATCCAGACCACGCGCAACCTTCTTGCCGCCATGGGCGCCGAAGTCGAACTCGGGTACGGACGCGCCCAGCATCGCACCACCATTCACTGCGCCACACTCGTCTCTCCTGAAGCCTCTTACGAACTGGTCAAGACCATGCGGTCCTCCACGCTCGTCCTCGGCCCGCTCGTAGCCCGCTGCGGCCGCGCCCACGTCTCCCTTCCCGGCGGCTGCGCCATCGGAGCTCGCCCCATCGATCTCCACATCAAGGGGCTAGAACGCCTGGGCGCGAAGATCACGCAACAACACGGCTACGTCGAAGCCAGCGCTGATCGGCTCAAGGGCGCGGAATTTGTTTTTGACAAAATCACCGTTACCGGCACCGAAGATCTGCTGATGGCCGCCACTCTTGCCGACGGCGAAACCGTACTACAGAACTGCGCTCGCGAACCCGAAGTCGCCGACCTCGCCGCTCTTCTGAACAAGATGGGAGCGAAGATCGAAGGCGCCGGAACACCCACCATCCGCATCAAAGGCGTGAGCAAGTTGAAGGGAGCCAAACACCGCATCATTCCCGACCGCATCGAAGCCGGCACTTTCATCATCGCTGGCGCCATGACCGGAGGCGATCTCAACATCTCCGGATGCGATCCCTCCCACCTCGACGCGCTGCTCAGCAAACTTCACGAAGTCGGCGTCAAAACCAAGTCCACGGCTGACTCTGTCCGCGTCATGGGCGACAATCCTTTCACCGCCGCCGACCTGTCGACCGAAGAGCATCCCGGATTCCCCACCGACTGTCAGGCGCAATTCATGGCGCTGGCCACGCAGGCCGAAGGTACGTCGATCATCACCGAAAACATCTTCGAGAACCGCTTCATGCACGCGCAGGAATTGGTGCGCATGGGCGCCAACATCAAGATTGAAGGCCGCCGGGCCGTCGTCCACGGCAAAACTGCGCTCAGCGCCGCGGCTGTGCTGGCCAGTGACCTGCGCGCCTCCGCCTCGCTCGTGCTCGCCGCCCTGGTCGCCGACGGCGAAACCATCATCGACCGCGTCTACCACATCGACCGCGGCTACGAACACATCGAAGAAAAGCTAAAGGGCGTCGGCGCCCAAATCCGCCGCATCGGCGAAATGTTCCCCAAGAAAGCCGCCGCCGTGAAGTGATCGAAGATATATGTGGCGCGGGCGCCCCCGCCCGCGAGAGACGTCAGTAAGAGAAATAGAGATTTTACGCCAACTGGCAGAACAGACTGTCTGCTAGACTTCCCGTGTCAATGGTTCAGCGCCGCACATTTGCCTTTCGGTGGTTGTTGCCAACTACTCAACTTCTGCTGTGCTCAGTTGCGCTGTGGCCGTTACACCCCTTACTTATCCAGCAGGTGAGAGATTCTATTTACGCGTATCGAGTAAGAACAAATCCGCCGCCAAGCCTTCCCGAAAAACAACAACAGCTGGTCGTTCCTCTCAGCCCTCGTCAACAATTGGATTTCGAGACATTTGAACATCTTGAAAGAAGAGAATGGATACCCCAGACGCTGAACTTGCCTTGCATGCTCCTCCAGTTGCCGTATGTGATTCTGGACCCGGCAAAACAGGAGTGGATTCCGCGCGGCATGAACTTTAGAACATGGCGGGCAATAAGTTGGCCGCTGCTGGGTATTTTGTTTTGGTGGATTGCAGGCCGTGGCATCGAGGGGCTGATTGCGGCGCGACGACGTCTAATCCGTCCGAGGATCACTTGGATTGAAACGATCACGGGGGCAGCATTGTGCGCCTTTTGCGCGATTGCAGCTGTTTGTATGCCGCTGTTCTCGGAACGCGATGAAAACTTCCCCATGATACTCTTCGTCGCCGCGTTCGTGATGTGGTCGGGGCTAGGCGGTGTGGTAGTCGCCGGGCGAGTGGTGCAGTGGCGCCTGCGAAAGCGGCTTATAAGCGGCGTTCCAGAGGTCTCTGCCCTGCCGGCCACCTAGTCTTGACTCAGGGTCTTGCAAGATTGACGTAATCTGCCCTAGCGCGCATTGACCCACACAACATGCTTTCCTGAGTTACCATGCGGCGACGAACGACTCGAGGAACTCCTACCCCCGCGTCAGCCGCTCAATCAACTCCCGATGCTGCGGATAAATCCGTACCAACTCCTCCCGCTTCCCCATCTCAAAGTCCTCAAAATCAAAGCCCGGCGCCACCGTGCATCCGACCAGCGCAAATGAATTCCAATCCGCTACGTGGGACGCGAACCAGCAACCCGCCCGCACCACCGCCTGCAAAACCTGTCCCGCTTCCGGCTCATGACCGAGAAGAATCCGGAAGTACTCTCCCCCCGGATCAATCACGTGCACGAGTAGCGGTTCGCCTGCATAGAAATGCCAAACCTCATCCGACCGCAACCGGTGAAATGCGGAGAAGCTTTTCCCGTCCAGCAAGAAATAGATTGCCGTCGAAGCCGCCCGCTTCCCCGCAAACTCCGACGGCAGCGCCTCCCGCGCGATCACCACCTCCGAGCGGTAGCTCTGGCGGAAACACCCGCCCTCCGGATGCGGATCGAGTTGGAGCTTCTCGATCCAGTACCGCGCATTCCTGTTCGTCATTTGTGCGCACTCTCCGCGAAGTCGAAGGACCCGAACTTGACTCTCATGCTATCCTCTTCCTCGTACCTCGCGGGCCCCGCGCGCCGACCCTTCACCAGCGGCGCCACGGAAAATGAGGCGGCCCTACCTGCGTTCCCCTCGCAAGGAGCGTGGATGGAGGCGTTGCGAACACACATTCCCGGTGTGCGTCGCGCCTCCGGTTCAGCAGGCCGCGCCCACCCCACAAAAAAAGGAGAGACCATGAAATTTCAAAAGCTCACGCCCAACCTTGTCGTCCGCGACGTCGCCGCCAGCATGGAGTTCTACCGCTCCGTTCTCGGTTTTCAAACCGCCATTACCGTTCCCGAGCAACCACCCTACGTATTCGGTTCGGTGACAGCGGACGGCGTGGAGATTTTCTTCAATGACCAGAAAGCCGTCGCCGAAGATTATCCCGCGCTCGGAGCCAAGCCCATCGGCGGCAGCCTCACGCTGTTCATTGAAGTGGAAGGGATCGAGGAAATTCTCGCCGCCATTCAGAAAAGCGGTGCAAAGATCACTATGCCGCTGAAGCAACAATTTTATGGGATGCGCGAATTCGCTTTTGAAGATCCGGAAGGTTGGGTGGTAACAATTGCCGAAAGAGTGAAGTAGAAACTCAAATCCAAAAACAATCACCGAGGATCACGGAGCGGTTTGCGCCGTGTCCTCGGTGTATTAAAACCCTGTAAGCGAACTTACTTCACCATGATCTTCGTGCCGCTGTCATCCAGCTTACCTTGCACCCGGACGCGCTTGCCTTCGAACTTCTTCACGTCATCCTGATGGTCGATCTCATACGTCTTGCCAGCGTCATCTTTCAGCACGTACTTGTCGCCGGACTTTTCGATTGTTCCCGAGAAAGCCTGGCTATCGGAACCAGCCGCTGTCCCTGCGGCTGAGGTCCCTGCAGCGGACGTACCGGCGGACGAGGTGCCCGCGGCCGGAGTGTTGTCCTTCGAGCTCGGGGTCTGTGCCTGATCCGGGGTCTGCGAAGAGGGCGGCTGCTGCGTCGCAGGCGGAGTATCCGGCGAGGGCGTGGGCTGCGGCTGCGGCGTCTGCTGCGTGGGCGGAGTGTCGGGCGTGGGCGTCGGCTGAGTCTGCGGCGTCGGTTGATCTGTCGGTGTGGACGGAGTGGTTTGAGCGAGGGCGCTGCCCCAGGAGATCATGCCAGAGACGACTGCCAGGGTGGCGACAAAGGAGAGGGACTGAATCCGATTTTTCACAAATCCTCCAGGAGCCATACGGCTCTCCCGAAATGATCAGCAAACGGTGTGCCATCAAATCGCACTCAGTTTGACCTAACTCGAGCCCACATTGGATTCGCACGCTTTCGCTGTACTTATGGGGACTGCAGGGTGTCTAAGTCAGGAATGTTTTTTTGCCGAATACATAGGACGCTGTAGCCAAAACTTCGCCACGCCGCGGCCATTACCACAGGGTCGCGAGCATTTCTTGCTTGCCCGGACGAAAACTATTCCAAAATGATACGCCCACGACGAAGCCGCTCCTCTTTTTCTCAACCGATCTTTCACCCAGCAGAATCTGCCGGAGAATTTATGCCACGCACTTTTGCGCAAACAATAAGGGCCGCAACTTTTTGTGCGGCCCTTTTTGGTTTATCCGTAAGATCCGTAGCAAAGTCTAGTGCCGTCCTCCACCACCACCACCGCCGCCCGGACGTCCGCCGCGGCCACCGCCTCCGCCAGGACGGCCGCCGCGCCCGCGCCCGCGCCCGCCGCCTCCGCCTCCAGGACGTCCGCCGCGGCCACCACGATCTCCGCCACGATCACCGCCCCGCGGACGATCTCCGCCTCCGGCACTCACGTGGGGAGCGCCTTCGCGATTGAAGTTCGGCTCGGCATCCGGCTCATCGGGAAAATCGCCGCCGCCCTCGATTACCAGCGAGCCCGTCAAAGCCGGTTCGCCCTCCGTCGCCGGCGCTATTCCAGTAGTAGTAGGAGGAGGAGGAGGAGCTTCCCCGCCGCCCATTTTTGCGCGCTGCTCTTTCAAGATTGCCTTACGCGACAGCCGGATGCGGTTGCCTTCCACCGCCAGCACCTTGACCAGCACCTGGTCGCCTTCCTTCAGTTCGTCGCGAACATCGGCAATGCGATGTTCGGCCACTTCGCTGATGTGCAGCAGTCCGTCGGTGCCCGGCAGAATTTCAACAAATGCGCCGAAGTCCGCCAGCCGCGTGACTTTGCCCAGGTAGGTCTTCCCGACCTCGGCCGTCGCCGTGATGTCGCCGATAATCTGCAGCGCCTTCGCCGCCGATGCCTGATCGCTCGACGCCACCTTGACCAGCCCGGAATCTTCCACGTCGATCTTCACTCCGGTCTGCTCCACGATGCTGCGAATCATCTTGCCGCCCGGTCCGATCAGATCGCGAATCTTGTCGACCGGGATCTGCACGGTGTAGAAACGTGGCGCGTAATCGGAAATCTTTTCGCGCCCCGACGTGATGACTTCTTCCATCTTGTCGAGAATGTGCAACCGCCCACGCTGCGCCTGCGTCAGCGCTTCGCGCATGATCTGCGAAGTAATGCCGGCAACTTTAATATCCATCTGCAGTGCGGTAATGCCATCTCGCGTGCCGGCAACTTTAAAGTCCATGTCGCCGTAGTGATCTTCCGCCCCCGCGATATCGGTCAGAATGGCGTACTGCTCGCCTTCCTTCACCAGTCCCATCGCAACTCCAGCCACCGGCGCCTTGAGCGGAACGCCCGCATCCATCAGCGCAATCGAAGCTCCGCAGACCGTAGCCATCGACGACGATCCGTTCGATTCCAGAATGTCGGCAACCACGCGCATGGCATACGGCCACTTTTCTTCGGTCGGCAAAACTGCCGAAATCGCCCGCTCGGCCAGGGCGCCGTGTCCAATCTCGCGCCGTCCAGCCCCGCGCATAAATGCAACTTCTCCAACCGAAAACGGCGGAAAGTTATAGTGAAGCATGAAGCGTTTCTTGGCTTCTCCCTCGAAGCCCTCGAGGCGCTGCATGTCGTCGCTGGTGCCTAGAGTTGTGGTGACCAACGCCTGAGTTTCGCCGCGAGTGAAGATGGCGCTGCCGTGAGTGCGCGGCAGGACGCCGGCTTCGATCCAGATTTCGCGGACTTCATCGAAGGCGCGGGCATCGGGGCGCCGCTTCTGGTTGATGACCTGCTCGCGGAAGATGCGCTCGCGCAGAGCCTCGTAGTAGTGGTCGAGTTTCTTCTTGGCGTCGTCGTCATCTTCCGGCAGCGCGGCGGCCAATTTCTTCTTGATGTCTTTGACCAGCGTGTGGCTTTCTGCTTTGGGATGCTTTTTGGTGTCGAGGGCGTCAGCCAGGTCGGCGCCGATACGTCCCCTCAGATCGTTGTAATAGGCGTCATCGAACTGCGGAGGCTCAACCTTGCGCTTGGGCTTGCCGGCTTTAGCGCGGAGATCGTTGATGGCGGCGCAGATCTTCTTGATTTCGGTATGGCCGAACTCAATGGCGTCGAGCACGGTATCTTCTTTTACTTCTTTGGCTCCGGATTCGATCATCACGATGCCGTCGGAGGTCCCGACCACCATGATGTTGACCAAACTCTCTCGCATCTCGTCGTACGTGGGGTTCACGATGAACTGGCCGTTGACCAAGCCGACTCGAACCGCGCCGATGGGACCGAGGAACGGAATGTCGGAAAGCGTCAGTGCGCAGGAGGCGCCGTTGATGCCCAGTACGTCGGGATCGTTATCGGTGTCGGCCGACAGGACGAAGGCGATGACCTGCGTCTCACACTTGAATCCCTCGGCGAACATCGGGCGGACCGGGCGGTCGATCTGTCGGCTGGTGAGAACTTCGCGCTCACTCATGCGGCCTTCGCGCTTGATGAAGCCGCCGGGGAAACGTCCGCCGGCGTAGGTGTATTCGCGGTAATCAACCGTGAGGGGAAAGAAATCGATGCCTTCGCGAGGATCGGGGTTGGCGACGGCTGTGGCTAGGACGACGTTTTCGCCGAGGCGGACGACGGCGGCGCCGTGGGCCTGCTTGGCGAGCTTTCCGGTTTCAAATGAGATCTGTTTGCCGCCGGCGAGATTGACTGTGACGCTTGTTGCTTCTGGTTTCATAATTCATTCCTTTGAGATGAGACAGGCAGGCGCACCCTCCCGCAATCGCGCGGAAAGGCCGGGGCACCGGACGGGTGCCGTAGGGGCGAGGGATCAGCGCTTAAAAAACGCACGTGTGGAAAATTCCTCGATGCTGGACCGTCTCTCCAGAGACGGATTTCCAGAAATAGCCCGGAGACGTTTCGCGTGGGTGCCCCATCCTTGGGTGCCCCATTTCTCGCCTCTTTTGCGAGAAGTGGGAATTCTGGCCCCGGGCCAAGCGATTACTTGCGGATGCCGAGTTTCGTAATGACCGTCTTGTAGCGCTCGGAATCGTATTTCTTCAGGTAGTCGAGCAAGCTACGCCGCTTGCTGACCAGCATGAGAAGGCCGCGGCGCGAGCCGTGGTCTTTCTGGTGCGTCTTGAAGTGCTCCGTCAACTGGCCAATGCGTTCACTGATGATGGCGATCTGGACCTCGGGACTCCCCGTGTCCGTCGCGTGCGTCTGGTACCGGTCAATGACGGATTTCTTTTGCTCTCTGGCTAGCACTTGCCTGGTGCACTCCTGTCTTCTTGGTTTCGATTTATCTTTGTGACGTTATTGAGGATATCACGCGGGGTTGCAGGCGGTAAAGGAGTAGGATGGCGGAGCTAGGATGGCGGAATGATTGTAGCTTGACTTTAGGACGGCCCCAGCTACGATTGATTGGGGAAGCGCGATGAATATCGAAATTCGGGATTCGACCTTAAAAGCTCGCATTCAGAAACAGCTTGAGGCTACCGGTACCGGGAGCGTCGAAGAACTGCTCGCTCACCTCTTAGAGACACAGGAGGAGCAGGACCGGTGGCTTCTGGAAAATCGGGAAGACATCAACGCCAAAATCGATCGCGGGCTGGCCCAACTGGATCGCGGCGAAGGAATTCCGGAAGACCAACTGGATGCCCGGCTTAAAACTCTCAAAGCTAAGTCGCGATGAAGTCCCGCTACGTCCTGTCTCCTGAGGCAGTAGGGGATTTGGCCTCGATCTGGCATTACATCCAAACACAAAGCAGCGTGGAAATGGCGAATCGTGTGGAGTCCGTCATTCGGGAGCGGATTGCTTTTCTGGCGCGTAACCCCGGTGCGGGCCACCAACGCAGGGATCTGACGGACCTGCGCGTGCGATTCTTCCCCGTGTATTCGTACTTGATCGTCTACCGACCCGAAACGAAGCCCCTCCAGATCGTCTCGATTCTCCACGGTCGGCGGGATGTTGACAGGATCCTCAGCAAGCGGCCTTCGTGAGTTGGAGAATGCCCATCCTTTGCAAGATCGCAAACGCTGGGCTGCGGCACGATAAATTGGGGAACGTCCGGTCCCGACGGGACGTACCCCAATTTCTTACGTCTAATATGGAAACCACGAACCGTCGCCTTACGCGCCCCGAATTTCCTGCAGCATGCGCTGCCTCAGGATACGGTTCGCGCGGGTCTGGTAGCCCTTGCCCGGCTTCTTCAGCCAGGCGACTACGTCGGCGTCGAGGCGCATGGAGACGGCCTGTTTCACTGGACGATAGGCGTCTCTCCATGCGGCGGGTGGGAGTTCCGGGATGTCGGAGGTGTCGATTTGATCGTCGGACATTGCCGCTAGAGCCGACAGTTCCCTCTTCTGCTTCGCGGTCAGATCCTTGCCTGCTCGTCCTGCTCCCGTTCTAGTTGCCTTGCGCATAGAGACCGGGTATGTTCCACGTCAGTCCAAGTAATGACGAATATGTATATACGATAGCTGGCTCTGGGCAGAAAGCAAGGAAAAGCAGGTTCCTCCACTGCGCCGTCGCGTTCGCTCCGGCTCCGGTCGGAATGACAAGGACTTCTGGTTCAGAAACCAGGACTAGAAACCTAGAAACCTGGGGACATCCATGATAAGTAAAAGTCAAGAGGAGACGGAGGTCTCCTGGCACTTAGAGGAGTCGACTCGAAGCGGAAGTGTAGCGGTGAAGTTAGCGAACGGCGTGCGATCCTTGAGTGCGGCCAAAGTAGCAGCTTGGCCAGACATCCAATTGCGGGCACTGGGTGTGAGCCCAGGCCACGAAGTATGAGTTAGGGTTCTCCGGCCGGCCTCGATACAGACGGTAAGGAGCATCGGGAGTCGAGACTCCTCTGCCCAGTCCCCGAGTTGGCGAGGAACGGCCGGTGGATCGCCGCTTGGTTCAAAGTTTTTCCTTCTTAGGCAGCTTTCTGTGTCGGCCCTTCCGAAGGCACGCGCAGTTGGAAGGCCTGGCCGCTTTTGTCGACAGCCAGCAGATAGACGACGAGTTTGCGCGCCACTGCCAGCGTGGCGCGGTTGCGATGTCCGCGCTCCAACTCGCGGGCATGCAGCGCCGCCAGTTGCGGATTCCAGCGCGGGGCCGGCTTGGCGGCCTCGATCAGCGTGGTTTGCAGCCAGTGGTTGCGCTGTTTCGAGATGGGGCCGCGTTGCTGCTTGCCCGCCGAGGACTTCAAGGCGGCGGTCAGTCCGCAGTAACTCATCGCATCGGAGCAGGAGGGAAAGCGCTGGGGATCGCCGACTTCTAGGGCCCAGGTCAGGGCGGTGATTTCTCCCACGGCTGGAATGGTCATCAACCGTTCCACGCGTTGCGCCAGTTCGGGATCGGCGAGCAACTCGCGAACCAGCCGTTTCTGCGTGCTCTCGAACATCTCCAGCGCGCCGCGACTCAAGCGCAGCAGATCGATCACCGATTCCGGCACCTCTTCGAGTTCTTCGAGCAGACTGGCGAAGTATTTCTTGCGGTGTAGCTTCTCCTTCACGTAAAGGGCTCCGGTTTCCATCAGCAACCCGGCCATTTTGTTCTTCATGCGCACCCCTTCGCTCACCACCAAGGTGCGATAGCGCAGCAGGCGGCGCAGTTCGCGGATGCGTGGCGGAGCCACATAGCAGGCCGGTAAAAGATTGCAGCGCAGCAGGTCGGCAATGGTGCGGGCATCGAGCGTGTCGCTCTTCTTCTTGCCCGCGCTGATGGCTTTCATTTTGGCGGGATGCGCCATTTCCAACTGCTCGGCGTAAGGCTTCAGAGTGTCGTAGATCCAGCCGCTGAACAAGGTCGCTTCCATGGCTCCCCGCCAGGGTTGCGGTCGTGCCGAGGCCCATTGCCGCAAGGCCCCGCGTTCTGCCGGGATCACGCCTTCTTCCACGATCTCGCCAGCTGCCGTCTTGACGCAGAAACTGATGGATTTCTTGTGTACGTCGAATCCGATATAGTGAAGGCTGTTCATGGGGTTCTCCAGGTGAGCTTTCTGAGCCGGCGTTTGCATCGCCGGTCTCAGCATCGTAGCCGCTTCGAGAACCCTTCTTCATTTCACTTATGCATTCATACAGACGGGACGTTCCCCGATTCTTGCCACTGGCGGGCTGCGGCCCGATACTTCCGGGCCGCCGGACAGCCGAGGGCGGCTGTCCCCACATGGGCATCGCGAACTGCTGGCGGAAGGAAAAAGCAGGTTCCCTTCGACAGGCTCAGGGCAGGCTCTCCGCTCCGCCGTCGCATTCGCTCCGGCTCCGGTCGGAATGAGAGGGTCTTTCGCGTCGCGCAAATTCCCCACTTCTCGCAAAAGATGCGAGAAATGGGGCACCCCGGCGGCCGCCCACATCACCATTGTCATCTCCCTTCCCGCTTTGCCCTTTCATTTTGGGCGGAGGAGGTGCCAGGCTTCGCGGTAGGCGTCGTAGAGGCCGGGGCGGCGGTCGCGGCGGCGGCGGAACAGGAGGCTGGTGACTCCGCGAAGAGCGTGGAGAGGGAGGATGTACCAGGTGTCTTCGGGGATTATGTATGCGGCGAAGAAGTGGATTTCGCCGGGAAGGTAGGGAACGGCGCGTCCGTTGGAGCGGCGATGGGCGTTGACGCGGTAGAGGCCGGTGGAGATTTGGGTGGAACATTTGACCTGTACGCGCCAGAGTGGCGGTGAAGGGTCGGGTGGGCAGTGACGGATTTGCCCAGGGCGATGCTTCTGGGGCGCGGCTGCGGCCCGATACTTCCGAGCCGCTGGACAGCCGGGGGCGGCTGTCCCCACATGTGCATCGCTGCGATGGCGGCGGGAGATGAGATCGCGGGCGTCCAGATTGCGGGCGTCGAGGATGACGTCGTAGCGTTCGCTGTCGCCGTAGGGGCGGGCGACGCCGAAACCGAGGTTCGCGGCTTTGAGGACGAAAGCGAGTTCGGCGAGTTCTCCGCGGCGTTTAGTGGTGAGTTCGCGTTGGCGGGGAGTTTGAGGGACGGGCTTTTCGGGGACGGGCTTCTTCCGGGCAGGCTTCTTTCGGACAGGCTTCTTTCGGACAGGCTTTGAGCGCGACGCTGAAGGGCGTCGGCGCGAAGAGCTGGTCCTAGACATGGTCGGAAAAGAGAAAAGGCGCGGGCTTTTGGCCTGCGCCTTTGTTTTTCGCTCTATATATTCAGAATAGCATTTTCGGTGGGGCAAACCGGCAAGGATTTTGAATTTATTCTCTGTTCGTTTGCTATGGGTTAGGGGGATTTCCTCAAGTTTAGGGTCTTGACAAGATTTGGCGCTGGAAGTCTGGGGACGGTCTGGAAAAGCCAACGAAGTCAGGTGATTCCGTGGCATGAATCGAGCTTGCGAGCGCAACGGCTCCGCTTCGGTCGCTATAATTGCGGACGCCATGAACCGGCTTGCCCAGGCCACCCGGTGGTTATTCGACTCGGAGCCGGGCGCAGTCGACCGCCTGATTCCACGCTGGCTCTTCCTGCGCGCACTGGGCGGTATTTATTTTTCCGCCTTCTTCTCCCTTGCTTTTCAGATCCGTGGGCTCATTGGGCCGCAAGGGATTCTTCCCGCAAACAAATACCTGCAAGCCGTAGCGCATTCCCTTGGCTACAGCCGCGGCATATGGTTTGCGCCCACCCTGCTTTGGCTTTCGAGCGGCCCCCACATGTTGACCGCCCTGTGCTGGACCGGCATGGTCGCTTCTTTACTGCTGGCGCTGAATGCATGGCCGCGCGGAATGTTGGTCATCTGTTTTGTGTGCTTCCTGTCATTCGTCAGCGCTGCGCAAGATTTTTCAGGTTATCAGTCGGACGGCATGCTGCTCGAAGCCGGCTTTATCGCGCTCTTCTTTGCTCCGCCTGGAATCCGCCCTGGCTTGGGGCGGGCGTTGCCGCCGTCGCGCGCCAGTCTGTTCCTGCTGCAGTGGGAATGGTTTCGCATCTACTTCGAGTCTGGTGTCGCGAAGATTCTCGGTGGAGACCCCGAGTGGCGCCACTTCACCGCCATGGACGAGTACTACCAGAACGGTCCGCTGCCCACGTGGATCGGCTGGTACGTGCAGCATCTGCCGCACTGGTTTCATGCTTCGACTGCCTTCGCCACGCTCGCGCTTGAGTTGGGTTTGGTTTGGATGTTATTTCTGCCTCGCCGCTGGCGCATCCTGTGTTTCTTGATTGTGACTCCCTGGGAATTGGGCGTGATTCTCACGGCCAACTACACCTTTCTGAATTTCCTTGTCCTGACCTTGGGAGTTCTGTTGCTGGACGATCGCTTTCTGCTGCGTTTTTCTCCCTCACGATGGAAGGGCTTTTGCATCGCGGGCGAGACACCCAAGCCGAGCCAAATGAAAGCTTCGGAAGGGTTCCGTCGTCCGTTCAAGATAGCCAGGCTGTCTCTAATCGGCGTTGTGCTCAGCTGGATTTTTTATGCGACCATGGCGGAGTTGACCTCTGCATTGCCTCTGCCAACCTCGCCAGTAACGGCACTCGAGCCTTTCCGAATCGCCAATCGATACGGCCTGTTTGGCATCATGACCCGCGGCCGATACGAGATCGAGTTCCAGGGTTCCGAGGATGGTAAAACCTGGGTGGCATATCCGTTCCGCTATAAACCCCAGGACCTGAGCAAGCCGCCGGGTATTTACGCGCCCTATCAGCCGCGATTCGACTGGAATCTCTGGTTCGCTTCACTAGGCTCATGGCGAGAATATCCAATCGTTCCCAGAACCGAAGTACGCTTGCTTTCCAATGACGGCGATGTTCTCAATCTTTTTGCGACGAATCCCTTCCCGCATGGGCCGCCGCGCGAAGTACGCGCTGTGATTTGGCAGTATTGGTTCACAACCATGTCCGAAAAACGCACCCAAGGTCTGTGGTGGCGCCGTCAATTCATGGGACTATATGCTCCGACGATCGAGCGCGAGCCCGATGGTACTCTCCATGGCGTCGAATGGCCTACCGCGGCTTCACGCGAATGAATCGCTAATGAATGCTGTCGCCCTTGCTTTATGTGGGGACAGCCGCCTCGGCTGTCCCCACATGAGCACTTCACGCCTTCCGATACGGCCTGTCCAACCTGGACAACGCCATCTTCGCCGCATGGTAGCCGCACATGCCATGCACTCCGCCACCAGGCGGAGTGGATGAGGAACAAATGTAGATATCGCGTGCCGACGTGGCGTAATGTCCCCGTGTCGGTCGAAACAGAAACTGACGAATGTCCATGACGCCCCCTCCGATATCGCCTCCCACGAGGTTGGCGTCCATGCTCTCAAGGTCTGCGGGAGAAAAGATCCGCCGCGCCAAAACGCATTCGCGGAAGCCGGGAGCGAAGCGTTCAATCTGATTCTCCAGTTTTTCAAGCATGTCTACTTTGGATCCATTCGGCACATGACAATAAGCCCAAGCCGTGTGTTTGCCGGCTGGAGCCCGTGAGCCATCAAACAGACTGGGCTGGGCCAGCAGAACAAACGGACGATCGGCGTGCTGTCCCATTCGCACCGCCTTTTCCGAAACAGCAATCTCCTCAAAGGTTCCGCCCAGATGCACCGTCGCTGCCCGCAAGCAATCGGAAGCTTTCCAGGGAATGGGGGAGTTCAGCGCATAATCCACTTTGAACACGCCGGCTCCGTAGCGGAACCTTCCCAGTCGCCGCTTGTAGCTCTCGGATAATCTTTGAGCGCCAACCTCGACGAGCTGCCGCGGAGTCAGATCACAGAGAAACAGATCATAGTTCGGCAATGCCGCCAAACTCTGGACGGGCGATGAAGCACTCACCCTGCCTCCCAAGATCGAGAGCAGCGAGCATAGTGCGTTGGTGAGTGACTGCGCGCCGCCGCGAGGAATCGGCCAACCAACGGCATGGGCTGGCACCGCCATCAGGATTGCGAACGCGGCGCTCAACGGTTCGTCCAAGCCGAGGAAAGAGTGGGCGGCCAGCCCCGCGAACAGGGCCCGGGTTCGCTGGTCACGAAACCGGCGAGCGACAGCTTGAGCCGACCGTAGCGCGACCATTCCAAAGCGCGCCATGAGCCATGGATGTCGGGGGACGAAGGAAACGGGACCGAGTATCTCCGGAGCAAATTCAGTCCAGTGCTCGACGTACGGACGCATCAGCTTGTCCCATGCCGGTCCGTCAATTCCGAGGGAGTCCTTGGTTTCATTCAGGTCACGTTGCAACAGCACCGTCGTGCCGTCATCGAGCGGATGCGCCAACGCGGCGGGCGAGTGAATCCATTCCAAGCCGTGGTTGATTAAGGGCAGCGACGAGAAAAATGGCGACCCTGCGCCCATCGGATAGACCGCAGATCCGAAGTCGTGCCGAAAGCCTGGCAAAGTCAGCTCCATCGAGCGCGCCGCGCCGCCCGGCGTAGACTCCGCTTCCAGCACGTCCACCTGCAGCCCAGCCTGGGCCAGAACGATGGCCGCTGCCAGCCCATTCGGGCCCGCACCGATGACACACGCCTTACGACTCATCGTAGATCACCCTAAATGAGCACCCATTCGACACCTCTTGAGCGCTTAAGTCCATATCACACTCACGTTTCAGCCTCCGCGAACTCGGCGAATCTTCTTTGCGGCCTTTGCGGTTAGACGCTTTTGGTTTTTCTTGGTGCTAGTCTGCCTAAATCCTCAGTCGTAAAGCGGAATTCAAAGGCGGTTGGGGAAATAGGGCGTATGATGAAAGAGATGCCCTACATTTCGGAACACCTCTCCAGCCTTCGCCAGGAAATCGCTGATTTGCGCAACCTGAACGCCCGTTTCACAGAAAAGGGCGGGCACAATGCGCTCGATCAAACCGCTCTTGAGCTGCGCACCACGCGCCTGCGCGAGATCAAACAAGAATTGTCGAACATGCTCAATCGTCCAGACGACCCTAAGGTCTGGTGGGAGCGATCCCGCAGGCAGCAGCAGGCGTAAGTCGCCGTCCAACCACGGTGTCCACGTTTCGAGTTTTCGAAACGTGGGCTGCCGCAATTCGCGTTTCAGCTTTCCGCATCTTCCTTCCCTTCCCTTTCGTTGCGAAACTTCGATGTCTGGCTCGTCCGCCCTGCGCCGTGAACTCAGGCAGCCAGCGTAGCCTCCACTGCGTTGAGAGTGGCATCGATTCCATCGGCATTCGGGACGCCGCCTTGCGCCATATCTTTGCTGCCGCCACCGCGTCCGCCGAGTTTCGTCATGGTTTCTTTCATCAGCGCGCCCATGTCGAAGGGCTGGCCAGCGGACTGCGCGAAGGCGAGCGATGGTTGCGGCGAAGTCGTCGCCAGAAGGGCAACTACGTGGGGAGAAAGCCGAGTCAGTTTCTGGGCCAGCAGCTTGAGAAAGTTCAGATCGCGGTCGGAGATGGTGCGGACGACGATCCGGCGGCCGTTGATTTCGGGAGTTTCGGCTAGGAGAGCAGCGGCTTGGGCTGCAGCCAGTTCGTCCTGCGACTGCTGGCGCTGTTTGCGCAGCGACTTGATCTCGTCAAGCGACTTGCGGGCTTGCTGCGGGACATCGTAAATGTGCGCAGAAAAGAGCGCGGCGCTTTCGGTGAGCGTGGTGAAGTCTCGGCGCGCGGTCGCCACAGCGCGCTGCCCGGCGACGAATTCGACGCGCCATCCCTGACGAACTTTTTCGGTTTTGCGCAGCAGAATACTGGCAATCTGTCCGGTTTGCGAGACGTGCGTGCCGCCGCAGGCCGTGATATCGAAGTCGCGGATGTCGATGAGGCGGAGTTCGTCGCGCTCGGTGGGCGGGAGTTTGCGCAGGCCAAGCTTCCCTGCTTCGTCGCGCGTCACGAAGCGGATGTCGACGGCACGGTTCTCGAGGATGATCTCGTTGGCTAGGCGCTCGGCGGATTCGATTTGTTCTTTGTTCAGCGAAGGCGTGTCGAGATCGATGGAGCAGTAGTCGTCGGCCATGTGGAATGAGACGGTCGGCATGTTGTAGAGGCGGAGGAAGGCGGCGGAGAGCACGTGCTGTCCGGAGTGCTGCTGCATGTGGTCGCGGCGGCGCTGGGCGTCGATCTGGCCGCGAACGCGGGTTCCGGGTTTTAGGTCTTTAAGCGGCGCTTCGAGATAGTGGATCACTTTGCCGTCTTCGGCCTCGGCCACTTCGGTGACGCGGAGTTTGGGGTCCGCATCGGACGTGATCCAGCCGGTATCGAAAACCTGGCCGCCGCTTGTGGGATAGAACGCTGTGCGGTCGAGGATGAGCCCGGGACGCGGGGTCTCGAGGACTTCGAGGACTTCGGCGTCGAAATCGTAGAGAAAAGAATCTTCGTAATAGAGACGCGAGGTCATGGGGAAGAAACCATTTAACCACAGAGCGCCCAGGGGATTGCGAAATCGCGCAGTCTACCTTGGCGTGAAAGCCATCGACAAACAACGTGTCATTCCGGATCGGGCTGAAAGCCCGGTGAGGAACCTGCTGTTCTTTCTCAGTAAGGACCGATGATGCCACCGATCTGGCGCGCGGCCGGTTTCGCCGACTTCGCGGGCGAGGCCGCCCGCACCACATTGGCATCTAACACATCGAGATATTTCAGGCCGCTGCCGGTGTTGAACAGCACTACCGTGTCTTCGGGTTTAAAGAATCCATTGGCGAGGAGTTTCGTGTAAGCGACCAGCGACGCTGCGCCCTCGGGCGCGGCGAAAATGCCTTCGACTTTTGCCCAATGTCGTGTCGCGGCGAGAATTTCTTCGTCGGTGGCGCTGATGGCGGTACCGTTGCTCTTCATTAAAATGTCGAGAATCAAGTAGTCGCCGTATGGTTTCGGAACGCGCAGACCGGAAGCCAAGGTTGCAGCGTTCGGCCACGTTTCGGCGGTCGGTCGGCGTTCATCCCATGCTTTCACGATGGGCGCGCAACCGGAGGATTGTACCGTGACCATCTTCGGGCGCTCGGAACCGATCCACCCCAGGGCTTCCATTTCCTCGAATGCCTTCCACATGCCGAGCAGACCGACTCCCCCGCCGGTGGGATAGATGATGCCTTGCGGGATTCTCCACCCCAGTTGCTCGGCGACTTCGTAGCCCATGGTTTTCTTGCCTTCGACGCGATAGGGCTCTTTTGTCGTGGAGACGTCGAACCATCCGTCTTTTTCCCAGGAGCTTTCTTTTTTCAGGTCGGCGACTTTGCGGGCGCAGTCGCTGATGAGGCCGTCGACCAGGGTGACCTGCGCACCGTAGTAGTCGCACTCGATGCGGTTGGCCATGGGAACATCTTTGGGCATGAAGATATGGGCTTCGAGACCGGCCGCAGCAGCATAGGCGGCGAGCGCTCCAGCGGCGTTGCCGGCGGAGGGGATCGCGAGTTTCTTCAGCCCGAAGTGGCGAGCCATGGTCACGCAAGCAGAGAGACCGCGCGCCTTGAACGAGCCGGTCGGGTTGAGGCCTTCGTCTTTTATGTAGACGTTGGGGTATTCGCGGCTGGGGAGCATGGGTGTGAAGCCTTCGCCGAGGGAGACAGGATTGGCGTCGGGCAGAACGGCGTCATAGCGCCACATGGTAGGCGCGCGTCCGGCGAGGCGCGCGGACGAAAACCTGCGCTTGATGGTGGCAAGATCGTAGCGCGCGTAAAGGATGCCGCCGTCTTTGGGGCAGACGGATTGAGGGCGGTCGGAGGGATAGTGTTCGCTGCAGCGGGTGCATTCGAGGTGAGTCAGCATGCCGATGCTGAGTTTAGCATCGAGGCAAGATCAGTTCTCGGTTTTCACTTTTTAGTGCTCAGTTCTCGGTTCTCAGTTTCAGAAGTGAGTCATAACCAATCCTGCGAACACCAACACTTCAAAGGCTAGTGCGTACACGGGCCCTACGGCCATCGGACGTTGCCTGTATTACTCCCGGTCAAACTCCGCGTATTTGGGTTAGTATCGGTGTCCAAGTAAATTTCACAGGAGAACGTGCATGGGCAAATTTCTGATTGGTCTCATCGTAGGATTAATCGTGATTCCGGTAGGTGTCTATATGTATTTCTCTACGGGCAGTGCGCCGGTGGCGACGTCGTCGGCCCCGATGCCATTTGAAAAGATGCTGGCGAATCTGGCGCTGCATGCGCGGATGAATAAAGAGATGCCGAAGTCCGCTCCGGTCCCCGCGGACGAAGCAGCCTTTGTTGCCGGGGCGCAGATTTACAGGGACAGTTGCGCTGTCTGTCACGGGCTCCCGGGACAGGCGCAGACTGCGATCAGCCAGGGAATGTTTCCCAAGCCGCCCAAACTGATGGAAGGGACCGGCGTGACCGACGATCCTCCGGGAGAAACGTACTGGAAAGTTGAGGGCGGGATTCGGATGACCGGGATGCCGGGATTTGGTAAGGCGCTCTCGACCACGCAAATGTGGCAGGTCAGTCTTTTGCTGGCAAATGCAGATAAGCTGCCCAAGGCGGCGAAAGATATTCTTACCTCGGTGGGCACTCCAATGCCGATGAGTCACGACATGACGAAGTAGCGTTCAGCGGAAATTGTCAACCAACTCTCACACTTATTCTGCGTGAGGACCTGGGGGGCGCCACCACGGACGTTAATAGTCAGAACCTTGGGCCAGTCGGAGCCGCAATTGTCGGCGAGTGTTTTTTGCCGAGGGGGAAGTCGAAGGGGCGGGGATGCTGATTGCGACAAGAGTACCCTTGCCCTCGTTTATGGACCAACGCATCACTCCGGGGACTGAGCGTCGCGGCGGAGTGGCGTTTTCAGGGGTGCCAAGCCCATGTCCGAGTCAAGAATATTTTGCCGTGCGCCGCAGGGCAGTCGAGTCCGCCGACCCGCCCGTCCCATCGCACATCGCTGAACTCGCAGGCTGGTGGCTCTGGCCCACGGCTACGAAGCAAATCGAGGAGCAACTGACTGACCGCATGAAGCGGGAAGTCGCCAGGATCGACGCGCGCCTCGTATCCAACGCAGGCAGTCCCGGTGCAACGACGCATGAGTCGCCCGTACGCCACGCGTCCGCGCCTCAAAGAATGGATTCACGTCGACCGAGGGCTGATCCGCGGCGAAGGCACGCTCACTTCGACATCCGTGCCTTCCGCCTCACGCCCGACGGAGCCCCCGCCTTTTCGTTCGCGCCCGCTGGAAGTTGGAAAACGCCCCGGTTTTCCTGATGACCGCCTGGCTCAGAGCAGAAACGCTCACTTTAGAAGAAATGTAAATCGTTTGGGCCGCGGGTAGGAATGACTTTGGTTTGGACAATTTGAACCGGCAAATTCATTCAAAACGCAATGTTCAAACAGTTTACTGAAGTCCCCTTCGTTCTAGGCCGTTGTCTGACTTTTCCGCCAGCCCCATTCAAGGATCTGAGAAGTGTGCCGATAGATACCGTCAGGAGAAGATGCTATGCCTCGACGCACCGTTCCCCTGCTCCTTTTGTGCATGTGCGCGGTCAATCTGCTGGCGCAGGATTTGGAGAACCTTCAGATTCATGGATTTGCCACGCAGGGATTCCTGTTCAGTTCGAACAACAACTATCTCTCGATGAAGTCGAGCACGGGCAGCCTGCAGTGGACCGAGGGTGCGATCAGCGTCTCCGATCCAGTGACGGACAACCTGCGGGTCGGCATCCAACTGCACATGTACCAAGTGGGGCGGTTCGGCGGCCCGAATGTGAACGTGGATTGGGCGTCGGGGGACTATAAGTTCAACGAGCGGCTCGGATTTCGGGCCGGCAAGATCAAGACCCCACTAGGCCTCTTTAATGACTCGCAGGATGTGGATTCCCTGTTTCTGTGGATCCTGCTGCCTCAGGCCATGTATGCGGTCGACAACAAGGGTTTCAATCTCTCCGAACTAGGGGGTGAAATGTACGGCGCCCTCAGCCTTGGCAATCGCGGAGGCAGTCTGCAATATCGCGGACATGCGGGCAACAGCGCCCTCGATTCGAATGGCGGCTACGCCGAACAGTTGGCGGGACTGGGGCTTGTCTTCCAGGCTCCGCCAGGCGGAGAGACCTTCGGCGGTGACCTGCGCTGGATAGCTCCTTGGCGCGGATTGACGGTCGGGTCCAGTGCGCTGAGCCAGACCCTCGATGGGACGGCGCCAACCGGCACCCTGCACATGGCGCCCAGTCTCACTCTGGCGCAATACGCCCAGTGGGGAAAAGGAAAGCTGTATGTCGCAGGAGAATATTGGAGAACCCCAGCCAGCCCGGTCTTGACGATGGGACCAGCTACGATCCCCCTGCCGTTAGATCAGCGCTCCTGGTATGTAATGGCTAGCTATCGCTTGTCGGAAAAATTGCAACTCGGCAGCTACTACAGCCACTGCGTGAACAAGGCAATGGACACGGCGCTGCCCGAGAACTACTCGAAAGACTTCGTGCTCTCTGGGCGCTACAACTTCAATGCTTACTTCTACGGAAAGGTGGAAGGCCACTTTCTGCACGGAACCGCGCTCGGTTATTACGCGAGTACAAATCCCGGCGGATTGAAACCGGACTCAAACATGCTGGCCGCCAGAATCGGGTTCAGCTTTTAGTCATGACACACATCAAGGCCATCAGCCGAATTCTCTGGTGCGCGTTGCTTCTGGGACTGACACTCGCTGGCGCCGCAGCCCGGGGTCAAGAAGTAATGGTGGTGGCCAACACGGGAGTGTCGGCCTCCCAGATCAGTTCCACCGAACTGCGAGATATTTTCACGGGAGTTCGATCGCGATTTGGCGATGGGACGCGGGCCGTACCAGTGATTCTGAAAGGCGGACCCGCACACGAGGTCTTCCTGAGTCATCATCTTGGTGAGAATCCGGATGAATTCCGCACGGGGTGGCGCAAAGCAGTGTTCACCGGACAGGGCGCGATGCCGAAAGAATTTAATTCTGAAAGGGCCTTGCTGGAGTATGTCGCGGCGACGCCTGGCGCGATTGGTTATGTGAGTAGGGTGACCGCGGACATCCCTGTGAAAGTGTTGACCGTCTGGAAGGGCGCGCGCTGAGAGATCTCCGAAGTTTGCGCACGCAAGCGCATTGAATAGTGGCTGGAATGGAAAAGTACCTTCCGGCAATCTTCCCGTTATCGCGCGAGCGTAAAGTTCACCTGAATCTGAGTCTCGATCTCTACCGGAGTGCCGTTCAGCAAATAGGGCCGGTACTTCCATTGTTTGACGGCTTCGATGGCCGCGGGAGCGAGCAGTGGGTGTCCGCTGATGAGCTGAACGTTGGAAACGTTCCCTTCTTTGTCGATGTTCACCTTCATCAGGACCACGCCCTGAATCCGCTCGTCCTTGGCATCCGGAGGATATTCCGTAGGCACCTTGGTGAGCAAAAGCCCCGCCATCACAGCTTGAGACACACGTACGCGCTCGGGAGTTGCCGGATGATCCGCGTCCCCAGGAGTGCTAGAAATGATCCCGCCTTTCTCTTCGGGCGGCAAGCCTCCGGGAGCATCGCCGACTACACCCTCTGCCGGGGGTAGCGTGAAGTTCACCATCACCTTGGTCTCCACTTCGACCGGCTCGCCGTTCAGGAGGTACGGCTTGTACTGCCACTGCTTGACCGCCTCGATAGCGGCGGGCGCGAGGATGGGATGTCCGCTGAACAACTGCAGGTTCTCGACGTCCCCGGATTTATTGATCACCACTTTCAGGATTACCGTCCCCTGGATGCGCGCCTGCCGCGCCAGCGGAGGATATACCGGACGAACCTTCTTGACGATTTGGTCGGCCATACGCGGAGCGGCAACCTGCTCGCGCTGTGGTGTTGCTTCCTGAGCAGACGCCAGAGAAATGAGAGAAGTCAGCAATAGTGATGTCGCCAGACGCCATGCCATGCGAACCTCCGTGCGGACTGGAAAAGTGTCGCAATTCTACACCCAGGTAGACTGCGGCCTGTGCCGCCAATGTGAGCAGTAAAAGTTTAGACGCCGCTTCGCTCTGATTTGTTCCCACCAATCCGTTTCACAAACTTTGCAATCGCTGCCAGCACCGCGTCGGGCTGGTCGCGTTGGGGCGAGTGGCGGCATTCGGCCAGCGCGAGGATTTCGACGGGACCGCCGGACCGGCGAGCGATCGCCTGCCCTTGCGCCATGGTTCCGTACTGATCGTCGACGCCCTGGATGGCGAGAATGGGGCAGGTGATGCGGGGGAGATATTCTTCGATGTTCCACTGGCGGAAGTCAGAATGGAGCCAGATGTTGTTCCATCCCCAGAACGTGCCGGCGGCGTCGCGATGATGGCGGGAGAGTTTCTCGGCTAGATCGGTGGTGGCGAATTTTGTTTTGGCTTCGGCGATGCTCGCGACGCTGAGGTCCTCCACGAAAACATGTGGAGCGAGAAGCACCAGACCGCGCACGCGGTCGTGAGCTCCGGCGTGGATGAGAGCGATGGAGCCGCCGTCGCTGTGCCCGACCAGGATCGGGTTCTCGATTTGCAGTTCAGCGAGAAGATCGGGCAGCGAGTGCAGCGCTTCGTCGTGCATATAGCTGACGGCACGTGGCTCGGTGAGGAGATCGGAGTTGCCGCAGCCATAGCGCGAGTAGACCGTGACCGGACATCCCGTGGCCTCGGCAACGCGCGCGGGGAAGTCTCTCCAGTGCGAGACCGAGCCCAGGCCTTCGTGAAGGAAGACGAGTTCTGAGCCGTGCGGGCTGCGGCCGGGAATACGTTGAACCTCGAGGCTGTGCCCTTGCACAGTGAGGTGGAAGGTGTCTTTTTGGTTGCCGGCCTTGTGCTTGATGATGGGTCGCAAGAGCCCTTAACGGGGTCATTTTTCCGGTACCCCCGTTGCCTCCGTCTGCATCGAATCTCCAAGATATCGTAAGCTATATACAGACATAAGGAGGATCGGTGCGCTGCCCTCGTTGCGGTAATGACAATTCGGAGGACAACCGTTTTTGCGGAATGTGCGGGGCCAAGTTGTTGCCGACGCAGGCTGTACTAGCTCCTACACCGGTCGGAGTTGCTTTTTCCCCGGCTCCGGCCTCCCCAATTCGACCGTCTACGCCTCCATCGGCTGCAGCGCCCGTTCCTGCCAAGCCGCAAGCTGTCACGGCTCCTCGACCGTCGGCCCAGCTATCCGAAGATTCGCCCATCATCAGTGGGCCGTCGTTTCTGGGATTGAGCGGTCCTGCTCCCCGCAAGCGGGCAAGCTTGAGCGCCGATCCGCATTCGAGTTCGAGCAATCTCGATTACTTGCTGGAAGACGAAGAAGAGCCCAGACGCGGCGGTGCGGGAAAATTCCTTCTGATTCTACTGGCGCTGGCATTAGCCGTGGGCTTTGGATATTTGCGTTGGAAGAATCAAGGATTGCCGTGGCTGCATCTGGGCACGACCAAACCGGCTCCAGCAGCCCAGAATTCCGATGCGACTGACACGACCTCGACGCTGCCTTCACCCACTTCGAGCGCCCCGCTAAGCCCCGCAGCGCCACAACCTGCACCGGAAAATGCAGCGCAGCCTGCTCCGGATTCTTCTTCCGGCAGTAGCCCGGCAACGGCCAACCCCGCGGCGACTCCTGACACCGGAAACACGCCAGCCACCACAGCGCCCGATGCCGGAGATACTGCCGGTTCGAGCGACACATCGAATACCTCGCCAGACTCGGCAACCGCGTCTCCCGTGCCTGCGGCGAAAGAATCAACGCTACCCCCTCCGGATGCTCGACCAGCGCCGAGCTCGAGACCTAAGAAGGCTGCAGCCGAGCCGACGACGCCTAAGCCTGATGCCGGGATCACGCCTGCGAAGTTGGTCGATCCGGTGAGCGAATCACAGAAATATATTTATGGACGGGGCGTGAGCCAGGATTGCGACCGTGGAATGCGCCTTCTGAAACCCGCGGCCGCACAGGCGAATCCCAAGGCTATGATCGAGATGGGGGCCCTCTACTCGGCGGGATTGTGCACTCCGCACGACCTTCCGACAGCATATCGCTGGTTCGCGATGGCCCTGCGCAAGGATCCAGAGAACCAATCGGTGCAGGCGGACCTGCAAAAACTGTGGGGCGAAATGACGCAGCCGGAGCGTCAACTGGCGATTAAGTTGAGCCAGTAATCTCTTGCATCGATCAAACTCCTACGACTGTCGTACCGAGAAGCGGCTTACGACAACACATCTGCTCACTCCTCGGAACGCATCTAAATCTCCGGTGACATCAAAAATGCTCATTGCGCGAGCTGGCGCGATCGCCCTGCTGCTGTCATCTGCGCTCTGCGTCAGCGCCGGTCCGCATCAGGCGGTCGGCTCGACCTTCTCGGTTCCGAAACATTCGATGGGAACCCGGCGAAAGGCAGCCGGGATTCCGGGTTTTGGCGAGGTCACTCCGCGCCTTTATCGCGGAGGACAGCCTGAGGTTAGGGGAATACCGACGCTGAAAAAGATGGGCGTCGACATCGTGGTGAATATGCGCGGAGGACGGAACAAGGACGAAGAGGCCGCAGTAAAAACGTTTGGCATGCGATACGTTTCGATTCCGTGGCACTGTCCCTTTCCCAGGGATGAAACATTTGCTCAATTTTTGAAGTTGATTCAGGAAAATCCGAGGCAGAAAGTTTTCGTGCATTGCCGGCTAGGCGATGATCGCACGGGGATGGCCGTGGCGGCGTATCGCATGGCCGAGGAAGGCTGGTCGGCCGCCGAAGCCATGAACGAGATGAGGGCATTCGGGTTCGCCGGGGTACATCACGTGATCTGTCCCACGCTGGCGCACTACGAAAAGACGTTCCCGCAACGTCTGAAGACGAGTCGCGCCTTCAAAGACCTGCAACCCCACGACCCACGCGCGACGCCGAAATGACGACCCGCGGGTCTCCGAAAGTGACGACCCTGGGCGCCCCATCCTTTCGCGCTCTTTGCGAACGGGTGGGGAATCGCGAAAGTCCACCTGCACTGTCCGCGCTCTAAACTTCGTCCTGCTCTTGCAACTTGGCGATCACACCGAAATCTTCCAGCGTAGTAGTGTCGCCTTTGACGCTCCCGTTCGTGGCCAACTCACGGAGTAGGCGGCGCATGATCTTGCCGCTGCGTGTTTTGGGAAGCGTGTCAGTAAAACGGATGTCATCGGGCTTGGCCAGAGCCCCGATTTCTTTTGCCACCCATTTGCGTAACTCTTCCTTGAGTTCATTCGTGGGCTGTCTTCCCTGCTCCAGCGTGACGAATGCCGAGATGGCTTGCCCCTTGAGATCGTCGGGACGCCCCACCACCGCGGCTTCCGCGACCGCCGGGTGTGCGACCAGCGCGCTTTCCACTTCCATGGTGCTGAGCCGATGTCCGCTGACGTTAAGCACGTCGTCGACGCGACCCATGATCCAGAAGTATCCGTCCTTATCTTTTCGCGCGCCGTCGCCGGTGAAGTACATGCCGGGAATTTGCGACCAGTAGTTCTTCACGTAGCGATCGGGATCGCCGTAAACGGTGCGCAGCATTCCGGGCCACGGCCGCTTGATGACCAGGAATCCGCCGGAGCCGGCAGGAACGGGCTTGCCTTCCATCGTGACGACCTCGGCGACGACGCCGGGGAACGGGCGCGTGGCCGAGCCGGGCTTGGTCGCGATCGCGCCAGGAAGCGGCGTAAGCATGATTTGTCCGGTTTCGGTTTGCCACCACGTGTCCACGATCGGACACCGGTTTCCACCGATGGTTTCGCGGTACCACATCCACGCCTCAGGATTGATGGGCTCGCCCACTGTCCCCAGCAGGCGCAGGCTGCTCATGTCGTGCTTCTTCGGCCACTCGTCTCCCCATTTAATAAACGTGCGGATCGCCGTGGGCGCCGTGTAGAACACGTTCACTTTGTGGCGCGCGATGATGGACCAAAATCGGTCGGGCTCCGGAAAATTGGGCGCGCCTTCGTACATCAGGCTGGTGGCGCCGTTTTGCAGCGGGCCGTAGACAATATAGCTGTGCCCGGTCACCCATCCGATGTCTGCGGTACACCAGTAAGTATCTTGTTCCTTCAGGTCGAACACCCATTTTGTGGTCAGGTAAGTGCCAACGGAATATCCCGCAGTAGTGTGAACCACGCCTTTCGGTTTGCCCGTGGTGCCGGAGGTATAGAGGATGTAGAGCGGATGCTCGGCATCGAGGGGCTCGGCGGGGCAAACGTCTGAAGCCTTGGCCATCAACTCGTGCCACCAGTGATCGCGGCCTGCCTGCATATTGATTGCGGTTCCGGTGCGCTTGTAGACGACCACGTGCTTCACGCTCGGACACGATTTCAGCGCTTCTTCGACCGCAGGGAACAATTTCACTTCGGCGCCGCGGCGGTAGGATCCGTCTTGCGTGATGACGGCGGTAGCCTGCGAGTCGTGAATGCGATCGACCAGCGCGTTGGACGAAAATCCGCCGAAAACAATCGTGTGCGGCGCCCCGATGCGGGCGCAGGCCAGCATGGCGACGGGTAACTCGGGCGTCATGCCCATGTAGATCGCCACCCGGTCGCCCTTTTTCACGCCTAAGGATTTCAGGACGTTGGCGAACTTCTGCACTTCGCGATGAAGTTGCTGGTACGTGAGAGTGCGGACCTCGCCGGGCTCACTCTCCCAAATAATCGCGGCTTTATTCTTGCGCCAGGTTTCAACATGGCGGTCCAGGCAGTTATAGGAGAGGTTGAACTGCCCGCCGACAAACCATTTCGCCCACGGGCAATTCCATTCCAGAACTTTGTCCCACCTTTTAAACCAGTGCAGTTCGCCGGCAATGCGCGACCAAAATTTGTCGGGGTCGTCGATGGACTCCTTGTAGATGCGTTCGTATTCTTCGAGACTCTTGATGTGGGCCTGCTTGCTGAATTCGGGCGGACACTCGAACTTGCGTTGCTCATTCAGAATGGAATCGATGTTAGGGCCCTGGGTATCGACAACGGCTTTATCGGCCATGATGAAAACCTCGACGCGAAGTAATTGTTTTCTTCGTGCCGGAAATGAGGGCACGAGGTCGCAGGAGTTTATTCTACACACCGGGGACGGGATGTGATTGAGATCACACGGCAAGGAAAAAGCTGTCAGCTCTCAGCCCTCAGCCAGGTGCCCCATGTCTTGCGTCTTTTGCGAGACGTGAGATTTTTCGCGTGGACAGAATGGGGTTCGTGCGAAGGACGGCGGCTCGGGAAGGACGCTTCAGTCGTGCCGCCAACTTCCCTATGACTCGCGGGCTTTTAGTCCCTGAGGTCTGCGGCTACCGGTCTACAGATCGAGGAAACGCTCGGCGGGTCTCTTCCGTAGGCATGGGGCACGTAGCTCCGGACGTGACGGCGGCCTAACGGCGCGGCGCTCCTTCGGGAAGTAGTGATACGAACAATCACAACCTACCGCCAAAGTGGACGCCTTTTATATTGCGTGTAAAGGCGATTTTTCGCTGCGCGGATGAGGACAGTCATGTCATTGACGTGGTCACATCTGATGCGCGGTGCATCGCCAACAGCCACAACTGTTTCAACTTCGCGATTACACGCATTGGCTGGATTGTGACTGTTGCTCGGCAGCGAATACTGTGCTACCCGTTGCGGCGCTCGATAGGCACAATTGCCACGGGCAAATCCGCATGGTCGCCCAGGGCGGCAGAAACTTCGCGCAGTACTGACTCAATACGAACAACCTCAGCGTTGACTTGTTGAATCGCTCGCTCGTTCCGCTCAGGTACATTGTGGTAGGCGATGACCTGGAGGGCATTACGAATGTGGTGGTTCAGCTCCGCAATCCGCCGCAGCCGACCCAGCATTGCTTGGTAGCGTTCCTGGATGTCAGTCAGAATCTGGAACACCAACAAGCCGACGGCCAAGGCCACTGCGGCGCCGGCCAACATCAATGATATTCGGGGAAGATATTGACGTGTCACGAACCAATCGAGCACACCGCCGCTCAAGAATATGAAGGCTCCGACGGCGAAGCCGACCAGTGCCCTCTGTACTCGGGATATGATCGCAAACCATGGGTGTTGGATGGAAATCTGGAGGCGTGGTTGCCCGGAGTCGGAAGACATACGGAGAACCTACGTGTCAGCATGTTAGGCCATCAGATGAGTGATGGCTATGACTCCAATCACACCGCGCAGAAGGGTCCGAGGCTCCAACGCAAGACGGTAACCGAGCGACCGTCACCACATTGTTGACGTAACATCCGGATTGCTGCCTAGTAGTGCGTAGCCCTGCTCACTCCAGGCAGTGATCTCCTTTGGATGGATCGCGTCGATCACCATCCGGCCACGTAACGGCTGCTTCGCAGAGGTTTCCGCACTCGGCCTTTCGACTTGAGCCACCATGCACTCCCTCCGGCACTCTCAAGTGAAATTGTTTTTACACTATGCGATTCGAGGTTGCCTACGATCCGGTCGCGGGAACCGCGACGTGGAAAGCTGAGCTTAGCTTGCCGATTAAATTTTCGCAGGCTACAGGCCCGCACCTGCACCTCATGCACTAGCTCCCGACGAGTACTGGGCATTCTGGGGATCCGTCTTAATACCAAGCGCGAGCAGGGCCGAGCCACGGGGCCCACACACCCAAAACAAAGACCTCGCTGGCTTCGTAACTGTCTATAACACTACAAAACTGAGAATCACCTGGCGATCGCCGCATCATCCGCAAAGCGTCGGCAGGGACAGTACGGTGACATGCAGCCGTTCTAATGAAAGTCTGGTTAATTGCCAAACCCCTGGGTTATACTCGACGACGTTCTGAAGGCAAACGCTGGAGGAAAAAGTATGCTTCACTTGATCTGGTACATTCTCATTGGGCTGATCTCGGGGGTTATCGCGAAATCGGTGATGCACGTGCATATGACGATCTTCTGGACGATCGTGCTCGGCATCATCGGATCGATCATCGGCGGCGCCGTTACCCACATGTTTTCGCGCCCGACAAACGAACGATATCATCCCGCCGGCCTCATTTTTTCCACAATAGGCGCGATCCTGATTCTCTTCATTTGCTATAAGCTGAAGATTCATTTTCCCCAGGTCGACCCGTTCTAGCTCGTCGACGACTAACCGCGTGTTCCGATCGGGCGGGCTTGTCTCGGGCTCATGGAGCCACGGTAGCACTCATTTGGCCGGTTGTGAGCGATATGACGATTTCTCGACGGTAATCATCACCCGTGAGAACGTGACTCTTGCCAAGCGTCTACTGCCGAATGAAATCCTTGAAGTGTTCAAAATTGTACAGCCTTGCCAAGGGTTGGTGGCGTACAAGCGCAACTAGCGGGTCCAAAACATAGGAGTCCCACACAGGAGTCCCGCTTAAGGAGAAATACATGCAGCAACTGCATCGGTGTCTAGGTTCGCTTCTGCTGGGTGCGACCCTGATTGCGCCTGTGGGCATCCAGGCCAAGGATAAGAATCAAAACTGCCCCAACAAGGGATACTACGACCGCGACCATAAGGATTGTCATACCTGGGACGACCACGAAGGCCGCGCCTACCAATCCTGGGAGGAGGCTCAGCACAAAACCCATCGGGACTTCTCCAAGCTGAAAGCTAACGAACAATCGGAATACTGGAAGTGGCGCCACGAACATCCGGATGATGACAAGGACCGCCACTAGCTCATCCTCACGGTAGACTGCCACTGGCGCCGCCGTCTGCACGAGCGGTACAAGTCTGAACTTTTGTCTGATGCACTCCGAAAATCGACAACTTGAACAGGGCAAATGGCGAAACCAGATGGGATGAGCACCGGAGGTAATGCTGAGACTGGCACTTGGGCCACACGGAATGCTGACGACGCCACGACTGGCTGACGCAGCGGGAAGGCGTTCACGCTCCGCCAATGCTCAGCAATTTGCGCAGATTTCCGATGCCCTTCGCCTGCAGCAGGTACAGCATCTTCTGCCATACTCGGGCCGTGAGGAACGCGTCGGACAGCGCGTGGTGCGCGTCCTGCACGTCGAGGCTGTAGAACTTCGCCAACGTCGCGAGGTCCAACTGCTCAAGTTGGACGGACAAGTCCTCGGAATACGGGCCGTGTCGCAAAATCCAGCGATGAACCCTGGCCGTGTCGATGGCAGGATTGTTGAACTTGTGCCCGGTTTGACCCATTTCTTTTTCGAGGATCTTCAACTCGATACCTACGCAATGGCCGACCAGCACCCCGCCTTCGATGAAGTGACACAGGTCGTCTAGGACTTTGCCTGGCTGTTCGCCGCCGATCACATCTTCCGAGCGAAGTCTGTGAATGAGGATGCTTTCCGCCGGAATCGACACCTGGGGATTGACCACTCGGTAGAACTGGTTTCCTAGTTGAATGCTCGGGCCTTGCATCGCGATCGCGCCGATGGAAAGCAAACGATTCGTGCGGTGGTCGAGCGAGGTCAGTTCGGTGTCGAGAACTACGTAGCGCACCGAATCAAGTGCGGTGTCCCTGGAAAGCGCCGATTTGTTCTCTTCGTGAAATCCAGCCGCGCGCTTGAACCAACCAGGCATTCATCTACCCAGCTGGGACCAGACGGCGGTCCGGAATCTTTCTTCGGTCAGAGCTTGCGCCCGCGCTGCGGCACGGAATGCCTCTTTGAGCAAGCTCCTCTGCAGATTCGTGAGGCCATCGGGAGTAATGTAGTTGCTCAGATCCTTACCCTCACGTACTTGACGAAGCTGGCATTCCAGACGCAACAAGGTGAGGAACTCGAAAGCCTCCTGCATATCCTGGAAGATCGTTGGGTCTTTCTCAGGTCCAGAGGACAGTGCCGAGAGCCGGTCCGACGTATTGGTGTGCTCGATTCCCGCATCGAGGGCGAACACCCGCGCCGCATCCACAATTGGACCAGTGCCAAACAGTTTGAGATCAAGCTGATTCCTGTGTTCTCCGCTTCTCTCTAGTACAAAATTGCGAAAGAATCCCAGCGGAGGCTTGCGCGTGGTTGAAACGCAAGCCAGCACAGACTTGAACATGCCGGCGTTCTTCAACCACTCGCGATTCCTGGTGGCAAGCGTCTGGTAAAGCGAGAAATCCCCAGCCACGGGACGCATGTCGAAAAAGATGAGGGCGTCTTCGGTGCCGTGAAGTTCGGCCTGCGTAATCCACTGGTGGAAGTGGGTCATCCACGCCCGGAGCGACTGCCGCCAGCGCGGATTGCTCGCCATGTAGTTGCCGGGACAGGGCGGATAACCGCAGGTGGCAAGTGCATCCTGGGAAAACGCGGCAAGCTGGGCGAAGTACTCGCGGGCAGAGGGTTCGTCTTCGGAGTCTGCGTAGATGAGGGCATTATCCTGGTCGGTCTTGAAAGTCTGCTCGCGGCGGCCTTCACTGCCCAGCACTACCCAGCAATAAGGAACCGGAGCAGATCCGAGTTTGGCTTCGGCAAACTGGAGAATCTTGACGATGAGACGATCGTTTATCTCGGCAACCACGCGTGTGACGTGACTGGCCTTCGCGCCTTCCCGCAGCAGGAGCGGCAGAAGACCGCTGATGCGGTTATTCGCTCTGGCCAGATCCTGCACGTTGGTTTGCGCCTCCACGAACCTAACTACGTTAAGAGGCGACTTGCCCTGCAATACCATCAGATCGTGGGCGGTGAGCACGCCGGTGGGAGTTCCCTGCCGCGTAACCAGCACGTGGTGAATGTTGCGGCTCACCATGGCCAGCAACGCATGGAACAAACGTTCGCTGGCTTCGACGGCGACCACTGGGCTGCTCATGATCTCCGTCACTTTTCGATCGAGCGGCAGAGCCTGCGCCACAACCTTATGGGCAAAGTCGCGATGGGTGACGATGCCGATAGCCGATCCGCCCACATCCGTGACGAACACGCAGGGGGCTTTCGCACCGGCAAGAATCTGCGCGGCCTCACGAATCGTTGTGCCCCGCTCACAAAGCAGTGGAGGTGAACTCGGCACTTCGCTGACGGAAAGCGAATAGAGCAGGCGCTCGGTGTCGCCCATGAGTCCGGTCTGAGTGCGGAGTTCCTGCAGGCTGCGGTCCATGTAGCGGGTCACCGAGGTTCGAAGCAGATAGCTCGACACTTCGGCATTGGAAGAAATGAGCCTCTGCACTTGCTCCGCCGGGACACAGTAGCAAAGAGTATCTTCGATGGCGGTAACGTCCAGGCGGGCGAGATCCTTGCTCATCACGGAGAGCAGGCCGAAGATTTCTCCCTCGCTGCGCATATCGAGGACGAGCTGCTTGCCGACCTGCGAACGCAGCGCCAGCTTGACTCCGCCTTTGTGCACGACATAGAGCGATTCCGACGCGGGATGTCCGGCGCTGAGGATGACAGTATCTTTCGGAAAGAATTCCAGCGTCATGGTACTCGCCAGGCGGGAAAGCTCGGGGACGGAAAGAAACTGGAACGGGGGAACCTTCTTGAGAAACGAAACGACCGAATCTGTAATCACCGATTCCGATGAGGAGTGGGACGACGCCAAGGGCAGACCTCACGTCACACAAGGAAGGACCACTGATGGTAGGTGGCTGCGTAGACGAAAGTCAAAGCACGAGCGCGCTAACTGTCGGTCATTTGAGTATTCTTCGCGACCGTTGCACATCTTGGGCGATCTCTGCGGTTAAGAGCCTTTGACCGCAAAGATCGCCACGCAATCGCTAAGCACGCGGAGAGTTCGTTTTGGCCCCCTGGACGAATTACTTTGCGCCCAGATCGTCGTGCTCGTGGTAGTTCGGGTACGGCGGACGCTTGATCTCAGGCAGTGGATGCTCCTTCAACTGCTGCATCACCACCTCAATGGCTTTTTCGAGTTGTGCGTCGTGGCCCGCGCGCCATGAGGATGGTTCGAGATCGATTTCGACATCCGGCGCGACACCATGGTTCTCGACTTCCCACTCGCCGTTGAGGCCATAAAGGGCAGCGCGCGGCGCGGTGACGTGGCCGCCATCGATCAATTCGGGATAACCGCCGATGCCCACCAGTCCTCCCCAGGTCTTTTTGCCGATCAGCGGGCCGATGCCGGCTTTCCGGAAATACCACGGCAAGGCATCGCCGCCGGAACCAGACATTTCGTTGATGATCATGACCTTGGGCCCGTAAATCGCTTCCGATGGGCTCGACCAGTCGTGCCCTTCGCGAGTGACTACCTTGCTCATCATCGGGCGGCGCAGATAGTCGATGATGTAGTCGGCGAGTTGGCCGCCTTCGTTGAAACGTTCGTCGATGATCGCCCCTTCTTTGCCGACCTGCGAAAAGAAGTAGCGGTTGAAGCTGGTGTATCCTCCACCTGCGGTATTGGGCACGTGCACGTATGCCACGCGGCCCCCCGTGGCTTGATCGACGCGGCGTCGATTGTTTTCGATCCAGGCGAGGTGACGCAGGTTTTCTTCACTCTCAACGGGAACAACCGTGACGTCACGCGAATCCTTGCCATCCGAGTTTGCGCCGACTTTGAGAACGACCTGCTTCCCGGCTGTCTCCTCAAAGAAGCTGTAGATGTTGTCGGAGGCGTGCAGATCGCGGCCATTCACGGCGAGAATGTAGTCTCCGACTTTAACATTCACGCCAGGTTGGGTCAGTGGAGCTTCCATGCCAGGATTCCAGTTCTCACCGTCGTAGACCTTGGCAAGGCGATAGCGTCCATTTTCCAGGCTATAATCGGCGCCGAGAAGACCTCCCTTGACCTTCTTTGGTTCTGGCCTTTCGCCGCCTCCGACGAACATGTGGCCGACCGTCAACTCGCCGAGACACTCCTGGAATAAATAGGTGAGTTCGTCCCGGGACGCGATGCCATCGAGGTAGGGCGCGTACTTCTTCTTAGCCTTGTCCAAGTCGAGGCCGTGATAGTGCGGATCGTAGAAGAAATCGCGCTCGATGCGCCAAGTCTCGTGGTAAATCTGCTTCCACGTAGCTCGCGGCTCGACGTAGACTTCCCAGCCGTCAAGCTTGAGTGGACCCAAGCCAGGCTTGGGCGGGGCTCCGCCGGGAGTGCCCCCTGCAGCGGCGGGACCAGCTTCGACCGACGCGGTCACCCATGATTCGCCTTTTCGGTAAAGAATCTTTTCGCCATCGAAGGAGACTGTGAAGTCGTTGACCTCGTCCAGCAGTTTGTCGACCTTGCGTTTGCTGAGGTCGAACTTCTGGATGGTTTGATTCACGTTGGGCTGGTCATCTTCGGTGAGGACCATCGGGCCTTCGGCCAGAAACAGAATGCCGGACTTGCCCGCAAGCATGTTGAGGTAGTTCTTGGCCGGAATCGGGAGGGAGAGAATCCGCTGGCCGATACCGTCAATATCGATCTTGACGACAACGGGTTCTTCTTTCTTGTTTTCTTTACCTTTTTCCTTATCGCCAGCCGATTTGTCTTCCGGTTTGCCTTTGTCTTTTCCTTTGTCCCTGGCCTGGTCTGTGGTTTTGTCTTTATCCTGTTCGGGCTTCTTTTCGTCTTTCGGCTTATTCTCCTCGTCGCTTTCGGGCGCCAGTGGCGACTTCTCATCCTTGCTGAGGACGGTGACATAGACGTTGCGGGAAACGCGACGTTCTTGGCTCGTCATGTCGAGGCCCGCGGTAGACAAGGCAACATTGGTCGAGGCGGTGAAGTAAAGATATTTTCCGTTCTTGTCGAAGCAGGGATAAAGCGCGTCGCTCATGCCGTCGGTGACCTGGAAACTTTTGCCCTGATCGAGCGAGTAAACGAAAACCGCGTGCTGGCCGCTCGCAAGCTGTTTGCTGTAAGCAATCCACTTGTTGTCGGGAGACCAAGTCTGGTTGAGCGATGTTGGGCCGAAGCCGCCGAAGTAATCAGTGTCGACCACCTTGGGTGCCGGATTGTCGAGATCGAGATACCACAACTGCAGCCGCTTATCGCTATATGCAATTCTCTTGCTGTCGGGAGACCAGGTAGGCGTGTAGAAGAATGATGGCGGGTTGCCAAGGTTGATGTGGCGAACCGGTCCCTGGCCACTCTGATCGCGGATCGCCAAGTCGTATTCCCCCGACTCATCGGAGAAGTAGGCGATGGACTTGCCGTCGGGCGACCACGCCGGATCGCGGTCGGCTACGGCGGGACTGCGAGTGATATTGCGAATGTCGCCTTTATCAGTGGGAACAGTGAAAATCTCTCCCCAGGCCTCGAAGATGGCGCGCGCTCCGGTCGGCGAGATGCTGAAACTTTGGATGCGCTTGGGTTCGACCTTGGCGAAGTGCGGCCGCACGGCCTCGATGTCGCCGACCACGTGGATCGAAACGTTCTTGGCTTGATGCGTGTTCAAATCGTAGAGCTTGATGGCCCCAAACTGTTCGATCACGATCGCATCCGGGCCAGCGGAGGCAGTCTTGAACTCAAAGCCGTCACTGTGGAGAACTTCCGAGACCTGCTTGCTCTTGGTGTCGTAGGCGAAGAGGCTGACCGGACCATTGCGGTCGGAAAGAAAATAAATCGTGTCGCCCACCCACATGGGATGGTCATCGTTGGAGTTGTCGCGCGGAATGTTCACTACCGTGGAATCTTTGAGATCGGCGATCCAAATGGGCGTGGTCTGGCCGCCATGGTAGCGCTTCCAGGCTTGCTGCCATTTGGGATGAGGGACATAGGCGATGTGAGTTGCATCGGGCGAGAAGGAGGCGTCCTCGGCTATGGGGAGAGGCAATTGAGTGGGCAGTCCGCCTTCGACGGGAATCGTGTAGAGCTGATCCTCGAAGTGCATGAAGCTGTTGCCCCAGGAGTTGAACAGGATCTTCTTGCCGTCCGGAGTCCAGCCCGCCACATACTCTTCGGCAGGGTGATACGTCAGGCGCCGCGGCACGCCACCCGAGGACGGGACGACATAGACATCGCGGTTGCCATCGTACTCGCCGGTGAAGGCGATCATCGAGCCGTCGGGGGAGAAGTCCGGAAGCGCTTCGATCCCGACCCCGGACGTGAGGCGGTGCGCATCGCCGCCGTCGCGGCTGACGATCCAAAGATCGCCCGCGTAGTTGAAGACGATCTGTGTCTTGCTGACGGTGGGGAAACGCAGCAGGAGGGGAGGAGCGGACTGGGCCGCGGTTGTTTGCAGGAATGTCGAGACGAAAGCGAACAACACCATGGGAAGGAGTTTGCGCATGTTGGCTCCTGAAGACTCTGGGCGAACGGGAATCTTAGTGCGGGACAAGGATGGTGGTCAACTGGCGACGCGATGCGTGTGCGACGCGATGCGCTGGGAGCATCGACTATGAATTGCGCGGCTTGCTCTTCCCCGGAAGGCTTGCCGGATTCTCGTGAACCCGTTCCCGGAAGCTACCGCGCAGGCCCGCAGCCAGGCTTACGCTGGACTCGCCGAATTTGTCACGCAAGCGGTCGGCGGCGGCCATTGCATCTTTCCACCGCTGTTGGCGGTTGCCATCGAGCAGGTTAATCTGATCAGGTTGGGACGTGAACGACGACGCGTGCACGCCCAGGAGGCGCACCGGCATTCCCTTTTTCCAATTCTTGCGGAACAGGGCGCGGATCTCAGCGAAAATTTCGGTGTCGAGCTGGGTCGGGGAGGCGAGAGTATGAGCCCGGGTTAGCGTTGTGAAATCTTTATAGCGCAGCTTGAGTTGCAACGTGCGGGCGTGGAAGTTGGATTCGCGCAAGCGGCGGCCCACCATTTCAGAAAGGCGCATCAGCGTGGCCTCAAGTTGGCTAGCGTCGGCAGTGTCTTCGTTGTAAGTGTGCTCGTGGCTGATGGATTTGGCGTCCGCATCGGCTCCGACTTCGGAGTCGAACCATCCGCCCGCATCTTCTCCGCGAGCCTTGCCAGCTAAAGCCAGCCCCCATTTTCCGAAGTGATCACTGAGTTCGGATTCGTCGAGGAGCGCCAGGTCGCCAACTTTCTTGATGCCGAGCGCGTGCAGGTGGGCCTCCATCACTTTGCCGACGCCGGGAATTTCGCGCACGTCGAGCGGGGCTAAGAACTTGGCCTCCTCGCCGGGAACGATCCAGAGTACGCCGTTGGGTTTCGCCTGCGCCGAGGAAACTTTGGCGATCAGGCGGGAGGTTCCGATTCCCACCGAGCAGTTCAGGCCCGTGTCGGCTTTCATGCGCTGGTGCAGCGTGTGCGCGGCCTTGAGGGGAGGACCGTGCAGACGTTCGGTGCCGCTCATGTCGAGGTAGGCTTCATCGATCGAAGCCATTTCGACCTGAGGTGAAAATGTGCCGAGGACGGTGTGGACCTTCTCGGAAAACTCGCGGTAGCGGTCCGGATGGCCATCGACGAAGGTTGCATGTGGACACATCTTGGCCGCTGTGCGCAGCGGCATGGCGGAATGGACGCCGAATTTTCGCGCTTCATAGGAAGCGGCGGAAACGACTCCGCGCTCGTCCCGCTGCCCACCGACGACGACTGGCTTGCCTTTCAGGGATGGATCGAAGAGTTCTTCCACGGAGACGAAGAAGGCGTCCATGTCGACGTGGAAGATGGTGCGGGTGAAGGCGAACTGGCGCGTGGCAGCCATGATGCAAGAATTCTAGCAGCGGCTCTTGCAATGGTCCGGTCAGCGCAAGCAGGTGTGGTCAATCTTGGCACCGCTGTTAGAATCGGCCTCATGCCCGGACGCGCTATTAGGACAACATCTCGCATCACGTTTCTTTTTTGCGGACTGATTTCGCTTTTCACGGGCGTTCCTTACGTGATGCTGCGGGGCGTCGAGCTGCCGGTTCAGAGCGAATGGGTCATATTTGTGGTTGCCCTGGCACTGGTGGGGGTTTTCAGCGTGACGCTTGCGGTGCTGCCCCGCTCGTGGATCGCGAAAGCATGCAAGAAGGATCGGGACGATGAACAGTTGTTTTCAGCGCCACTCAACCTGCTCGGTGGCTTCGCGGCCATTTCATATCTGCTGGCGCTCGTCGCCTATCTCGCTCCGCACCGCTGGAATCTCGATCCTCAACTCATGTTTTCGCTGTGTCCGATGTATTTCGTAAAGATGACGTTCGATCCCTCGCTCGTGGCCATCTTCTTCCTGCTTGCTCCGATGAACGCCGCGGTGTACGGCTCACTCGGCCTCACCTTGGGATACACATGGTTGGCCCTCCGTAAACGAACATAAGGAGTTGCGCGTGGGATTCTTCGGCGTCGAGCATCGCAGGTACTAGCTCGATTCTTAGTTAGTATTGCTGGTAGGGATCCCTTCGACCGCGCTCAGGGAGGGCTCTTCGACTGCGCCGGGAGACTCGGTGCGCTCGCCTCCCGGCTCTTCGCTCAGGATGACATAAGGGAGAAGACTAGCCGACCAGCACTTTTTCCGGCGCCGGGGCCGCTCCACGCATTTGCTTTACCTTCTCGTAGATCTTGCCGTACTCGCGGGCAGAGGCGTTCCAGGAGAAATCTTTGTTCATGCCGTTGCGCATGAGCGCCTGCCACGAGGTCTGGTCGCGATAGGCCGTCAGTGCTTGCTTGATGGTGAGAAGGAGCGATTCGCCGTTGTATTCGGTGAACTTGAAGCCAGTTCCTTTGCCGGTTCTGGCGTCCCAGGGCTCGATGGTGTCGTCGAGGCCGCCCGTGGCGCGGACGATGGGCACGGTGCCGTATTTCAGGCTGTAGATCTGGTTCAGTCCGCAGGGCTCGTATCTCGACGGCATCAGGAACATGTCGGCGCCGGCTTCGATCTTGTGCGCGATCGCATTATCGTAAGCGACCTTGACGGCAATCTTGTTGGGGAACTGTTTGTTCAGGCGAACGAACATATCTTCATAGGTCTTGTCGCCGGCGCCGAGGGCGACCACGATCATCTCTTCGCGCGCCAAGCGGTCCGCGATCTGCGCGATCAGATCAAAGCCTTTCTGGGCGGCGAAGCGGGAGACGATTCCAATCACAGGTAGTTTGACGTCGGCAGTGGGAATGCCGAAGGCCGCTAATAGATCTTGTTTGCATTTAGTTTTGCCAGAGAGATCCTGGGACGAATATTTGGCTGCGATGAACTTGTCGGTTTGCGGACTCCACTCGTCGTAATCGACTCCATTGAGAATGCCGGTCACAGTTGAGGCGCGGTCGCGGAGCACGCCTTCCAGTCCGAACCCGTACTCGGCCGTTTGAATCTCCTGGCTGTACTTGCGGCTCACGGTGGTGATGTAGTCGGAGTACGTCAACGCGCCCTTGAGGAAGTTCACCTGGCCGAAGAATTCCATCTTCGACATGGTGAAAAGATCCCATGGCAGCATGAGCAAAGGAAGCGTATCGGGCGGGAACAAGCCCTGGTAGCCCATGTTGTGGATGGTAAAAACCGTGCCTACGTCGCGGAACGCTGGGTCCTCGGCGTAGATGGTGCGAAGCAGAACCGGTACCAGGGCCGATTGCCAGTCGTGACAGTGAAAAATGTGCGGGACCCCGAGGATCTTCGACGCTTCCAGCACGGTGCGGGAGAACAAGGCGAAGCGTTCAGCATTATCGGGATAATCCCCTGCCGGCGTGCCGTAGAGGGCGTCGCGGTCGAAATAGGGCGGATATTCAACGAAATAGAAGCGGACCCCATTCTGACTGCCCCCGCTTACGACCGACGCAAACCTGTATTGATCGTCGAAGGGAATGGTGACGCTGCGAACTACCGTCGCGGGCTCGATGAGCTTCGTCTGGCGATATCGCGGCAGGAAGACGCTGACCTGATGACCCAGGGCCGCAAGAGCGCGCGGCAAGGCTCCGACTACGTCGGCCAGTCCGCCAGTCTTGGAAAATGGAACGCCTTCAGAAGCGGCGAATACGATGTTCATGAGTGCGGAACCTCCAGAAGCGCGGACGTTTTTCGCGGCGCACGCTATTATGAATGTGTCTCGGGGCCCAGGGGGTCCAGCACTAGGATGCTAGGACCGACTTGCAAGTCTACTTCTCGAGGCAGGGAGGGTCAACGTGCCAAAGGTCGCTTCTAGCCGCCGTCCACAAACCAAGCCTAAATTGGGACAGCATTTTCTGGCCAGCGAAGACCTCGCGGCGCGCGTGGTCGACACTTTGGGGGACCTGTCTCAGAGCACAGTGCTGGAAATCGGCCCGGGGCGGGGCATCCTGACGTCGTTGCTGGCCAAGCGGGCGCGGCGTCTGATCGCGGTGGAACTCGATCGGGTACTGGCCGCGCAGCTTCGGCTGAAGTTTGGCATGGCGCGGAACGTAGAGGTCATCGAGGCCGACGTTTTGGCCATCGACTTCGATTCCCTCTTCGGACCGAAACCCGGGCTGAGCCGTCCCGGCATCGAGCTGAAGCCGCAGCCCGTGAAGGTGGTGGGCAATCTTCCTTATTACATTACGTCCGACATTTTGCTGCGGCTATTTGAGGTTTCGAAATATTTCGACAGCATTGTGATTATGGTGCAGCGCGAGGTTGCGGATCGGATTGCGGCGGAGCCTGGAGGGCGCGATTACGGCATGCTTTCGGCCACGACGCAATTGTATGCTCGCGTGGAAAAGCTGTTCACCCTGCCGCCGGTTGCGTTTGTGCCTCCGCCGAAGGTGCACTCGACGGTGTTGCGGTTGACCATCGATCCGCAGCAGGAACAATTGGGAGTGGCGGGCGATGGCTTCATCGATTTTCTGCGACTTTCGTTTAGCCAAAAACGGAAGACTCTGTGGAACAATTTGAAAGCGAAGTACGCGGGAGCCGATTTGAAGAGCGCTTTGGCCGAAGCCAAAGTGAAACCTACAGCACGCGCCGAAACGCTGAGCCTGGAAGAAAGCGCGGCCATCTATCGCGCCTTGCGCAAGGCGGAGACTGAGTCATAGCATTACCGTGTCGGCCCGCTGTGGGCGAGGAGGGGCCATGACCACCACCATCCTGCGTCCTGCCGCAGTTGCGGGGCGCTTCTATCCTGCCGATCCTGATGACCTGCGCGCCGAAGCGCGCGCCTATCTAGCGCAGACGAGTTCCACGAACCAGGCTCCGCTCCGAGCCTTGGGATGCATCGCCCCGCATGCGGGATACGTGTATTCCGGGCATGTGGCGGGCGCAGTTTTCGCACGCGTGGAGGTGCCAAAGCGCTGCATCGTAATGTGCCCCAACCATACGGGGATGGGTCGCGCGCTTGCCATCATGAGCGAAGGCGCGTGGCAAACGCCGCTGGGCGAGGTTCCCATCGATGCTGAACTCGCGGGAGCGCTGAAGCACAAATTCCCTGCCCTGCAAGAAGACTCTGCGGCGCATCGCGCCGAACATGCTGCCGAGGTCGAGCTTCCGTTCCTTTTGCTGCGTCAGCCGGAGCTCAAGTTCGTGCCCATCGCTCTCGGAACAGGACAATTCGAAGTTCTGGAACAGCTCGGCAGGGCCCTCGCCGACGTCATTGCAGCGCGGAACGATTCCGTGCTGATCGTCGCTTCGAGCGACATGAATCACTACGAGTCGGACGCGGTAACGCGAGTGAAGGATCACCGCGCGATCGAGCGAATTCTGACCCTGGATCCGCGTGGGCTTTTCGACGTAGTTACGCAACAGAACATCAGCATGTGCGGCTTCGGGCCGGCGGTGGCGATGCTCACGGCGGCTCGGCAACTGGGTGCAAAGTCGGCCGAACTGGTGAAGTATGCGACCTCGGGCGATATTTCCGGCGATCGCGACATGGTCGTGGGATACGCGGGGGTCGTGGTGGTTTGATTGCATTTGCGGTTGGTGGCGCCGGGCCTCGCCCCTTCGACTCACTGCCCTCGCTCGGCGCAGGCTCTGGCGGGACATCCGAGGCGGCTGTCGCTACGTTGCATTCCAGAAAAACCGCTGAAACCAGATAATCACGGCTAAAACTGGGCATTCAATCCAGTACATCGGTAACTTTCTGCTCCTCGATACGCCGATTAACCTAGCCGGAGAGCTTACTCGGGAGAGATCTGTCGTGAGCGATCGGTACTGGCTTTGGGTGGTGGTTCGTCTAGGCGTGGGCGTTGTGATCGTGGCTTGGGCGGCGAGCTATCTGGGAGCGGGCAGGGGAGAAAAAGAATTCCAGAAAACTCTGGACGCGATGAAGCAGGTTCACAGCTTTCGCGTAGCTTCTACGGCCGCTTCCGAAACTCAGCACAATGAGATGCTGTGGGAGGTCGACTGTAATCGCGACATCCTTCACCGCCAGTGGCACATGGTCGATACCAGGACCAATCCCCCGCAAGAAATCAACCAGAACCAGATATACGTGGCGGGCCGGGAGTATGCCCGCCAGGGCGATGGCTCCTGGGCGCAACCCCGATACGCATCCGGAGGCGGCTCGGCGAGGTGGTTTTGCAGCAACCTTGCCCAAGGAACCGACAGTAATGTGCTGCCACAGATTGCCACGATGATCAAGCGCGGCATCTTGCAGAAGGGCGACAAGAAAACCGTGAACGGCGTTCGTTGCCGGGAGTGGCTGGTCACCATGAAGGGCGGGTTCAGCGGACTTGAGCACGACACGGTGTGCCTGGGTCTGCAGGATCATCTTCCCTATGAGATGACCGTCGACTGGGAGCACTCGCGATCGTCGTTCTCTGATTACAACTCCACGATCCAGTTCGACGTGCCCGAAGCCGCTCTGCATACGGCCACCGCAAGCGCTCAAACTGAGGCTCCGGTTTACTGGGTGGCAGAGCAGCCGAAGGCAGCAAACAATGACGCAGAGCCTCACAAACAGCCCGAGGTGGATCGCCTGCCTGCGATGGCAGGTCTCGGAGGACACACCGCTGCGGACCGTATATCTGGCTCAGACGGGAGAACTTCTGGTCAGCATTGCCGTGGGACCGGCTTTGGATCGACGCTCTCCCGGCTTGACGGAGGACGAAGAGCTAAAGAAGCAGGCGAACTATTGTCTGGAAAACTATGTCTGGATGGCGGCTAAACCGGGGATTGGAAAGAACTTTAGCAGCGCTACGCTTGATGGATATCCGGGACTTATCACCGATTTCAGCGCCACACAACGCGATCTGGCCAACATCCATGGAGTGCTTGGACTGATGCTCACGCCGTGGGGGAAAGTTGTGCCAGTAAGCTGCACTTCTGACCACGCTTCTTCGCCGCAGTTGCAATCGTTGTGCGAGAAGGTAATTACTTCCGTGAGTTTGCGGCGGTGAGACGTCAAGCCGACCCAACTCACAGACGCAATGAAATAGGGCGGCCCAAGGGCCGCCCTGAGTATTTCCCAGCTGGTCTAGTGATGCGTGCCACCTGAGGCGTGCGCGGGCGATGTGGTGGTGTGGGCCGCCGGAGCTGACATCGCGCTCTGTCGCGCACCGTTGCCTGAAGTCATAGCCGAACTCCTGGCCGAACTCGTAGAGAATTGCGGCGCGGGCCGCACCTCAGCGAATCCGGTCTTGGCGACCTGGTGATTCAGTTGGTGGAGATTTTCGAGCGAACCGCGTGGGATCCCCATCCCCGCCGAGCCAGCATTCAAAACGACGCGGGAGGGCGCCAAGGCTGAGACCGGCTCAGCCCTTCCGACCACAAGCGTCCTCACAGTCCCTGCCGCGGGCGCAACGAGTGGATGAAAATTGGCTGGCATCGTGCCGGCATAACGCGGTACGCCGACCCAGGAGTTCCATCCTCCGGGCTGCCACATCCAACCCATGGCTGGGACGAACATCCAGTTTCCGTAGTGGTAGGGCATCCATCCCCAGGGATAAGCCGACGCAAACATGTAACCGGAGCCGGGATACCAAGACCACGCGCCATTCATGAATGGATCCCAACCAACCCCAGTAAAGTAAGGCTGCCACATCATCCCGTAGCCGGGCACGTTGGAATATGCGCCGTAATAATTCAGGTCGCTCACACCGTATCCGTACGGAGACGAATTATTTCTCGCGTACTGATCGTGGTAAGAACTGGCCTCTTTGTCCCAGGAATCGAGCGGGGCGTCTTCAACGTTCTTGGCGAGCGTGTACTTGTCGTTATCGGCCCCGTCAAAGCTCGCCGTTTTCTTTTTCTCGACCATCACTTTGCCGGCGGGACCCTCTACGTCGACATCGCCTTTGAATACCGCCATCTTGGACGCTTCCGGCGAGGTTTGCACGCGGAAATGCGCCGCGTGGTCGAGTGCGATTTTCTCACGGGAGAAATTCAGGCTGAATTCATCTCCGCTCTTGCCCAGCCAGTTCACGTAGGCCATGCCTTCGACGAGGCTGATCACCGAGATCCGTTTGCCGGAGTCGCTTAAGCCGAGCGTGCTGAACTCCACCGTCGTGTTCGGAGTCAAACGCAGCGTGCTGCCGTCTTCAAACTCGATTTCCGCGCGGCCGCGGTCGTGCGTCCTGACCTGCGCTCCCTGCGTGATCGGGAGGTTAAGAAACGCGTTCTCAAATCCCAAGCCGGTGTTTTTGTCGATTTGAACCGAACCCTGCACGTCGCTCAGGCGAACGATGCGTGCCTGCGAATTGGCCAGAGCGGGCAGTGCCAGAAGGGCGCAGGCAGCTAAGGTCAGAGCAACCATGCTGAATCTAGAGAGAGAGCGCTTGGACATAGCAACCTCCAAAGATCGTCGCTGCCTATTAGATCACGGTTTTCCTGGTGGGAGTTGTAAAATTTGGCCCCTTCCCTACAGTAGCCGATATGCCGGAACTGGCGGGCCGCACCCTCCTGCTGGGAGGCAGAGAGAAGCGAGGGGGGACAACCGGTTAGCGCCCCGCAGCCGGACCAGGACCCATTTCCATAATCCGCTGCGCCCGTGCCCGCACGATGTTCATCACAGAGCTATCGTCATAAATCTCCTGCAGAACCGGCTTCACGGCTTGCAGTTCGACGAGATCCCCTCGCCGGGCCTGATCTTCCATGCGCTTCAACTCGTCATCGAGGGCAAGCTTCTGGTAGCGATGGGTGTGGGCTAGACGCCGGCCGAACTCCAGGGTGGCTGCAACCCCCTGAAATAAGGTAGTCAACTGCTGGACAGCGGGCTGCGGCGAAAAATTGTAGGCCGCCGTGAATTCCCGCTGCCCGTCTTTGTAGGCCAACTTCTTGGCGCCGGTATTTGCCAGTTTGTGATTGCCGGAGTCGATCTTGCCGGAAAAATAACGGGCTCGTCCGGCCAGATCGAAAACCCAGGCACGCGTTGCATCCGAGAAGGTGAATTCGGTCTGGTACGTCTCGCGGTCATCGGAGTCCGTCGAGATCTTCTCCGAACATTCGTAGCGGGCGCGTCCGTCGGACTGCACTGTGATGGAATAGCGCTCCGGATCCGAGCCGGGAAAGTCCAACGAGAAGGTGACCGTGGCCGGCTCGGCTGCGCAAACCGGGAGAATCCAAAGCAGGGCAACGCATCCGGCGAGAACGGTCCGCGACCTACGGTCGGACCGCCGTCTCCGTCCCACGCGATGAGATCTTGCCTCCCCGGTTCCGATCGTCAGCCTCAGATTCGTTCTCGCAGTGAACTCACGCACAAGTTAGAACACAAAATTATGCCAGAAGTGGGCGTCGATGGAACTCTATCGTGCCACGGCGCGCTGCCGGCTGAGGGTTCCCGCAGTATGCAGATGGCAGATGGCAATGGCCAGAGCGTCGGAAGCGTCCATAGGTTCCGGCGGCACGGAAAGGCCAAGAAGCCGGGTCACCATGTGCTGCACCTGCTGCTTTTCGGCGCGCCCATACCCGACGACCGACGACTTGATAGTCAGCGGCGAATACTCTGCGACCTCGAGCCCTGCGGCAGCGGCTGCCAACATCGCAACTCCCCGGACCTGCCCCAGCTTGAGCGCCGACTTCACATTCAAAGCGTAAAAGACATCTTCAATCGCAACCTCATCGGGCTGATGCGCGGCAATGATTTCTCCAAGTTGAATGAAAATGCGCGACAGGCGCCGAGGCAGCGCTTCGCGCGGAGAGAGCTTGATCGCGCCGCAAATCAGGCAGCAAAGCTTTCCGACCTCATCCATCTCGACCACGCCGTAGCCGGTGTACTCTCCGCCACAATCGATGCCCAGGACTCGCATGTGCATGCAGTTTATCGCGGAACCCGCAAGAGTCCTAGTAGGCAACCGTGTGCGGGTTCACCCGGCGATGCCTTTTTCGGATCGTCACCATGCCCAGGCGTAAGCATCAACGCGGGGATCGGCTCCGGCGCTGAGAACCCCTGTCGTCAGGTCAACAATGATTCCCGCGTTCGAGCCGAGCGACCAGGGAGGCGCGATGCGCAGCTTGTGGCCGCGGGAAATCAGCGCCTGCCGCGTTGCCTCCGGGATGCGGGCCTCGACCGAAATGTCGCCGGGGTACATGGTGTGCGGGAACGGCGAGGCCGGAAAGGCGCGCGAAGACCAGCGCGGAGCCTCGATTGCCTGCTGAATGTTCATCCTGAAATCAATCATGTTGATCAGCGTCTGCATGGTCCGCATCACCTGATCGTCGCCGCCGGGGCTGCCCAGGATCGCGTAGGGCTGCCCGTCTTTCATAATCAATGTGCTCTGCAGCGTGCTGCGCGGCCGCTTGCCGGGTTCGAGAGCATTGGCCTCCCCGCGAACGAGCGAGTAGTAGTCGCCCCGGCAGTTGAAGAGGATCCCGGTGTCGCCCATGACGACGCCGGTGCCAAACAGGCTGTGCAGGCTGGGCTCGAAGCTGACCATGTTGTGATCCTTGTCAACAACCGCGATGTAGCTGGTATCGCCGTCGTGGCTGGCATCGCCGTCGAGGACCTCGTGCACTGGCCGGTCTAACGCTGACGCGTTCGCCGTGAATTTCTCGGGCGATCCCGGACGCAGCTGCAGCGACGCCTTGGCGGGATCGATGAGCTTTCTGCGTTCGCGAGCGTAGTCCTTCGAGAGCAGGCCATCGTAGGGAATCTTGATGAAGTCCATGTCGCCGAGATATTTTTCGCGATCGGCCATGGCGAGTTTTACCGCCTCCACGCTGGTATGCAGGAAGTCAGGGCTGTTGTGGCCCAGCGCTTTCAGGTCGTAGCCTTCGAGAAGATTGAGCGCAATGAGTTCGGTGGGACCCTGGCTGGCCGACGGATTCTTGTAAATCTGATAGCCGCGGTAGTTGATCGAAACCGGCGCCTCGACTTCTGCGGTGTATTCGGCGAAGTCTTCGTAGCGGAACAAGCCGCCGTTGGCCTCTGAGAACGCAGCCAGGTCCTTGGCAATGTCGCCTTTGTAGAAGCGATCCCGGGCCGCTTTCAGGGCTTCGTGCCTCCCTTTGGCCTGATTTGCCTTCTCGGCTTCGACCAGCTTTTTCAGCGTGCGCGCCAGATCGGGGTTTCGGAGAATCTCGCCGGGCTTAGGCGGCCGCCCATTCGGCAAATAGATTTTGACGGTCGTAGGATATTTAAGAATCTTCTTCGACCCGGCAATGTAGGAAGCGCCATACTCACTCAGTGGGAATCCACCCTCCGCGAGTTCAATGGCGGGTTGCAGTACCTGCTCGAAACTCATCGTGCCCCAACGATCGAGCAAGGTATACCACGCGTCCACCACGCCGGGCAGGCCGCCGGAGAGGAGGCCGTCGCTTTCGGGAATCTTGCCTCCATTGTTCTTCTCGTACCACTCGATGGTGGCCAACCGGGGCGCGCGCGGTTCGGCATTTACGGAATACACTTTCTTGTCTTGCGCGTTATAGAGCAGCACGACAGCATCGCTACCCAAGCCATTGAGCGAGAAGTCGGTCACGGCCAATGCTGCCTGACCGCCTACGGAGGCGTCGAATGCGTTGCCGCCCATGGCGAGTATTCGGCGCGCGGCTTCGGTGGCCTCAGCCTTCATGGAAGCAACAGCGGCTTGGCGTCCGCGTATGACAGGCCGCATGGTCTGGCCCTCAGAGTCGCTGCTTTGCGTCAGGGTTTGAGGAACAAAAGATAGGACGACAATCCAAGCAGCCAACAGCGATCGGCGCGGCATAGGTCTGTCACCTCGTTGGATTCAGTCAAATAATTGCGCTGCGACTACGTACGCGATCACAGCCTCTTCCAGGCGGCGTCACCGTCAACAACACCTGGGCCGCCGGGCATGTCCTGATTCCCGCTCGCGCCAGAAGGCGGCGTACGCGGCCTGCGACGAGATCATCTGGTTGCGCTGCAGGAAACGCTCGTAGGCGGACTCGTCGAATATCTCACGCAGAGTCGCCAGCAAGATTCGGGCTGCTTTCAACAAGCGCTTCATGCTCTCTCCTCCACCAGCCGCGTCATGACGAACGGTGTCTCTTTCACCCGCGCTTCCTTCTTGCCGCTTAACACAGCGATCCACTGCCGCACAGATTCAAACAGCAGCAGCGCGACCATCACGACAAGAACGGCAGTCACCACGGCGTCCAGCCGGTTATTGAAGATCAGCCGCGCGGTCGCATTGTTCGCCGGACCCACCTCCAGCGCCCGTGCCTGCGCCAGGAAACCGACTCGCGGATCGGGATCGAGAATTTTGTGCCACGCTGCCGTGAACGTGACCACGACCAGCCACGCCAGCGGGACCAGCGTGACTGCGGCATACCGGGTTCTGTGCATTTTGATGATGATCGTCGTGGCCACGCATAGAGCCACCGTCGCCAGTAACTGATTGGCGATGCCGAACAGCGGCCACAGCGAATTGATGCCGCCCAGCGGGTCTTTCACGCCCTGCCACAGGAAGAATCCCCAGGCGCCGACGATCAGGGCGCTAGTCGCAAGAATCGACGGATACCAACTGGTCCGCCCCAAGGGTTTGTAAATATGCCCGAGCGCATCCTGAATCATGAAGCGGGCGACGCGGGTGCCGGCGTCGAGTATGGTCAGGATGAATAGCGCCTCGAACATGACGGCGAAGTGATACCACAGCGCCATCACCGTCGCGCCTCCCAGGCTCTGCGAGAAGATGTGCGCCATGCCCACGGCGAATGCGGGCGCGCCGCCAGTGCGGTTAAGCAGAGTCTGCTCGCCGACGGCATGGGCCAGAGCCTGCATGTCGGAGGCGGTCACCGGAAATCCCCACGAAGAGATCGTCGCGGTAGCGGCGGCCGCCGTCTGTCCAACCACGCCGGCGGGGCTGTTAATCGCAAAGTAAACACCAGGTTGGAGCACGCAGGCCGCAATGATCGCCATTACAGCCACTGCAGACTCAGCCATCATGGCGCCGTAGCCCACCATGCGGGCCTCGGTCTCGCGCGCGATCAGTTTGGGCGTGGTTCCGCTCGAGATTAAAGCATGGAAGCCGCTAATGGCTCCGCAAGCAATGGTGATAAAAGCAAAAGGAAAAATCTTGCCGGCAAACACCGGCCCAGAGCCGTCCACAAAGCGCGTGAGCGCGGGCATGTGCAGCGTGGGATGTAAAGCGACAATACCGATGCCGAGAAGTCCAATCGTTCCCAACTTCACGAACGTACTCAGATAATCGCGCGGAGCCAGAAGCAACCACACCGGAAGAGCGGACGCCGCAAATCCGTACACAATGATGAGAATCGCCAGGCTGGGCGCACGCAGCGTGAACACGCGCGCCATGGCAGGGTTTTGCGAAGCCCACTGCCCGCCCCAGATCGCGAGAAGCACCAGGACAAAGCCCAAGGCTGAAACCTCCAGCACTTTGCCCGGGCGAATCCGCCGCAGGTACAGACCCATCAGCAGGGCGATGGGAATCGTCATGGCAATCGTGAATGTGCCCCAGGGACTGTCTTTCAGCGCATTGACGACGATCAGCGCGGCCACGCCGAGCAGAATGACGAGAATCGCGATCACCGCCGTGTACGCCACAAAGCCGCCGACCCGCCCAATTTCTTCTTTCGCCATTTCGGTAAGCGACTTGCCGTCGCGCCGGACGGAGAAAAGCAAAATCACGAAGTCTTGCACGCAACCGGCGAAGACGGCTCCGGCCAGCACCCACAGCGTTCCCGGAAGATAGCCAAACTGCGCGGCCAGCACCGGCCCGACCAAGGGGCCCGGTCCCGCGATGGCGGCAAAGTGATGCCCGAACACAACCCACTTATTCGTGACTAAGAAGTCCCGACCGTTTTCCAGTCGCTCGGCGGGGGTGGCTCGCAGAGCATCGAGCGCAAGAATCTTCGCTGCAATGAACTTGCTGTAAAAACGGTATCCCAGGGCGTAGCAGCAGGTCGCAGCCACGACCAGCCACAGTGCGTTGATCGGTTCTCCGCGGTGAACGGCCACCACACCAACTGCCACGGCACCGACCAGGCCAACCGCTCCCCAGGAAAACATCGACGCGGTCTTGTTCATGTCCGTCGAGCATTGTGTCGAATCTTGCGGCGGAGCGCAATACCAATTCCCGCGCCGAACACGGCTGCTTTGCTGCACCCACTCTTCTTTTCAGCATGGCTGCCTTTGGTGTTACTCTATACTCTTCCGACCGATTTCACCCCTGCGTCTTGGGCCATCTCATATTCCTGCACCCGGGGTGTATTCGGAGGACTTCATTCTGAACTCATACTGGAATAGGAGCACACGATGAGAATTGGCATGCTAACTGGCGGGGGCGATTGCCCTGGGCTGAACGCGGTCATCCGCGCCGTCGTGCGTAAGGGCGTGTTTCACTATCACGACGAATTTGTGGGCTTCATGGAGGGCTGGCGCGGTCTGATCGAAGATAAGAGCATGCCACTTGACCTCGACGCGGTGGGCGGAATTCTGCCCCGAGGCGGAACCATCCTGCGCACTTCCCGGACAAATCCCTCCAAGCGTCCAGACGGCATTGACCGCTGCGTCGCCGCAGTTGAAAAGCACAAAATTCAGGCTCTGATCGCGATCGGGGGAGATGATACTTTGTCGGTTGCGCAGAAGCTGCACGAAAAAGGGGTCAAGGTGGTCGGCGTCCCCAAGACCATCGACAACGATCTGGGTGGAACCGACTACACTTTCGGATTCGATACGGCCTGCAATGTAGTGTGTGAAGCGATTGACCGCGTCCACACCACCGCCGAGGCTCACAACCGCGTGATGGTGGTTGAGGTGATGGGACGCGACGCGGGCTGGATTGCCCTGTACAGCGGCATCGCCGGCGGCGCCGATGTGATCCTGATTCCCGAGCGGCCCTTCGACGTCGACAAGGTGGCCGAATCGATTCGCCAGCGCCATGAGCGTGGCCGGTACTTCTCGATTGTCGTGGTGGCGGAGGGCGCAAAGTTTTCCTCCGATACCGGCTCCGGGGCTCCCATCTTGCAAGACATGGGAAAGGATGAATTTGGTCACGCCAAACTGGGCGGCATCGCGAACATCCTCGCCCGCGAGATTGAGAAGCGTACCGGCTTCGAAACGCGCGCGGTGGTGCTGGGACACATCCAGCGCGGCGGTTCCCCCAGCGCTTTCGACCGGGTCCTGGCAACGCGCTACGGCCTGGGTGCGATCGACATGGTTCATCGCGGCGAATTTGGCTGCATGGCCGCTCTGCGGTCGAACAAGATTGTCTCCATCCCGCTGAAAGAGGCGATCTCGCGGAACCGCGTTGTCGACAACGAGATGATTCAGATCGTAGACGGCCTGTTCGAAGAGATCGGCGTTAAGGAAGCTGCGGGGGACTGACGCGACGCAAACGGGGCCTCCGCTCCTTTTTGTCGGGTGGAGGCCGTTTTTATTGGCGTCCTCTGCTCTACGCCACGTTGCGTTAAACTTCCAAGCATGGAGCACGGACTGCCGGACAGACTCTTCCTCACGCTCGCGCCCTGGCTGCTCCTCATCACTGAATCTGTTCTCGTCATCGCGGCAGTGGTGCTGACGTTCCTGACACAGCGAAAGAGCAAGCCTGGGTCTAAGACTCCAGTCTTCTTGTCCTGGCAGGGCGCTTTTTCGCGCCTTGCACGCCGAAAAACGTTAGCCATCTTCGCAGTCGGGGCGTGCACGCTAGCCCTACGTGTGGCGATCATTCCTCTGTGGGGCATTCCTCAACCCATGTGGCATGACGAGTTCAGTTTTCTATTGGCCGCCGACACGTTCGCCCACGGTAGGCTGACCAATCCGACCCATCCAATGTGGATCCACTTCGAAAGCTTCCACATCATCCAGCATCCCACTTATATGTCGATGTATCCCCCCGGCCAGGGATTGATGCTTGCAGGGGGGCAACTACTCGGACATCCTTGGCTCGGGCAACTGTTCATCACCGCCCTGATGTGCTCTGCCCTCTGTTGGATGCTTCATGCATGGCTTCCGCCGTCCTGGGCCCTGTTCGGAGCGTTCCTTGCAATGCTGCAGGTGGGACTTCTTGGGTACTGGATGAACAGCTACTTTGGCACTTCGCTGCCGGCGTTGGGCGGCATGCTGGTGCTGGGTACACTACCTCGTATCAAGCGCCACGCGCGACTAGGCGATGCCCTCCTTATGGGACTTGGCGTGGCAATCCTCGCCAACACTCGCCCGTTTGAGGGCCTCGTCTTCAGCTTGCCCATCGCCGCGGCAATGCTCGTTTGGCTCGTAAAACAAAAAAGAATTCCGGCCGCGACTGTCTTCCGCCGTGTGGTGCTGCCCCTGATTCTCATCCTGGGCGCGACTGGGGTCGCAATGGGCTATTACTTCTGGCGGGTGACGGGCAGCGCATTCGTGATGCCCTACGAAGTGAACCGGGAGACCTATGCCATGGCGCCTTACTTCGTTTGGCAAAGCCCACGGCCGGAGCCCGTATACCATCACGCCGAGATGAGAGATTTTTACGTCCGGTGGGAACTGCGTGACTTTCAATCCGGCAGGACCATTTGGGGTTTCGCGCGAAGGCTCCGTCATAAGTTCCGCATGCTATGGACGTTTTATGCCGGTCCCGTCTTTACGCTACCGTTTCTCGCCTTCCCCTTTCTCTTTCGTGATCGCAAGATGAGGTTCCCGATGCTCCTCGCGGCAGTGGTTGCGGTGGGCGTGTTAATCGAAACCTGGACGCTCGATCATTATCTCGCTCCAGCCTTGGGGCTGTTCTATCTGTTTCTCGTACAGTGCATTCGGCACGTGCGTTTGTACCGATGGCACGAAAGGCCAGTTGGGCAAGGACTGGCCCGGGCGATTCCTTTAGTTTGCGTAGCGATGGTCGTTCTGCGCCTCAGCGCTACAGCGACCGGCTCCCCGATCGAACCTCTTTGGCAGAGAGGTAATCTGAAAAGGAACGCGATCGTCCTCGAATTGCAAGAAATGCCGGGCAAGCATCTGGTCATCGTGCACTACGGTCCCGACCATAGCCCCCACATCGACTGGATTTCTAACCGGGCCGATATTGACGGGTCCAAAGTAGTTTGGGCCCGCGATATGGGGGACGGGCGGAATCAAGAGCTGCTTCTTTATTTCAAAGACCGCCAGGCATGGCGCGTCGAAGCCGATGATTCCATGCCTAAACTCGAAACCTATGCCGCCGGCTTTTCTGCCAATTGAATCCTGATAGTGTCTGTCAGACTGATCGGTTCGCGTGGATTCGCAATGGTGAATGGGGCCAACTCGGGCGGGTGGCTAACGGGCAGGCGCTTGCGCGCTCATGGCACAATTCTTGCCGTGTGCCTGTGGTCGCTTTATGTGTGGAACATCGCGACCCCGGGCCTTCGCGATCGCAACGGAAATCTCAAGGGAACCGACTTTCTGCATCTCTATACCCTCGGCTCGCTCGCGATTGCCCACCGCGGCGCCGATTTGTACGACATGACTGCTCAGGCGGCGCTGGCGGCTCAGCGTGTGCCCGAAGCCGCGGGCATTCATTACCTGCCTCTGTATCCGCCACAAGTTTCGATTTTCATTGCGCCCCTGGCGTATCTCTCGTACGGCTGGGCGTTGCTCTTGTGGTGGGCTCTCAGTGCAGGTGTCTACGGCATCTGCTGCTACAGCGTCTGGCGAGCATGCCCGAACCTGCGCGAGCACCGGGGAACGGTGTTTATTCTTGCAACCGCATTCCCCGCTTTCTTTCACCTGATCGCCTGGGGGCAGACCTCTGCCGCTGCTCTCGCCTGCTTCACGCTGATATTTTTTCTGCTGCGCGGCCAGCGGGACTTTCTTGCGGGATTGGTCCTCGGATGTTTGATTTTCAAGCCGCAATTGGGACTGGCTGCAGCCCTCGTATTCGTATCGATCGGCGCTTGGAAAACGGTGTTAGCAGCGGCTCTTTCGGCAGCGGGTCAACTCTCCATAGGAGTTTTCTATTACGGAATCGAACCCTTCCGCCACTGGATGCGCATACTGTGGAATGTGCGCACCGTGTTGCCACTGCTCGAGCCCAAGCCCTATCAAACCCACTCCCTGCGAACATTCTGGTCCATGCTCGTGCCCTGGCCTGGGCTTGCCCTCGGCTTTTACGTCTTGAGCGCAGCCGTCGTGCTTGGACTGATAATCGCATGTTGGACGCGCGGTCAGGCAGCGCCCCTGCCTCTGCGATATTCAGCGATGCTTTTCGCGAGTGTGCTCGTGGCGCCGCACCTCACGGTTTACGAGTTAGTGATTTTGGCTCCCGCGTTTATCCTGCTGGCCGACTGGCTTGTTGGTCAGCCGCCCACGCACTCGACTCGCCGGTTGGGAACTCTTCTTTACCTGGCATACACGCTCCCACTCATAGGCCCTTTTGCCAGATGGACACATATCCAGCTTTCGGTGATTGTGATGGCGGCTACGTTGTACCTGATCTGGCAGATCGGTCGCGTAAGCAGGCCGACCGCCGCCGCCGTGATAGCGAACATGGATACAAAAGACGATCGCGGGAACATCATAAAAGTCTAGACGGCGGTCCTAAGCGATCCCTGCTTATTTTCCAAACAGAAATGCCAGTGCTTCGGGAAACCGCTTCGCCCATGCCGACTCGTGGTGCGAAGCGCCATCGTCGACCATGAACTTTAGTCGTGTGTCGTCCAATCCCGCGCGGCGCAGGATCGCAGCGAGTTCTCGCACGTCGTCAACCATGCTCTGATCTCGATCCGCCCGCCCAGCTTCGGCCGACCCGGTTGCCAGGAAGACTCGTTCCGGCCAACGTTTGACTCCGCGGCTCTGCCCGATCAACTGCCGGTTCGAGGCCCAAAGCGAGGGACTTTCCAGCAGCAATCGACCAATCACTCTCGGACGTACGGCCGCGGTATACAACGCAATCAGAGCCCCCAGGGATGACCCGCCCAGACCCGTGTTCTCGGGACCGTTCGCCACGCGGTAGTTGCGGGCCATGAATGGCATTACTTCTTTGAACAGGAAAGTGGGATAACGCGTTCCATGTACCCGCAATATCATCGGCTGCAGCGAGCGGTGCGGCATGTACTCGCGGAGGCGGTCTTTGCCGCCGTTGTCCATCCCGACAATAATCATGGGTGGAACTACGCCTTCGCGAATTAAACGGTCGCCAGTCTCATCCGCCTGCCATTCCACTCCCGTAAAGGAGGTCGCCGCCTCGAATAAGTTCTGACCGTCGTTCAAGTAGAATACCGGGTAGTGCCGACCGGCGTTTTCGGGATTATCGTATCCAGGAGGCAGCCACACCCGCAGGAATCGTGCGTTATGAAAAATACGGCTGCGGAATTCGTGCAGGCGCAAATCTCCGGTCGCGGCCTGCGCACGAATTACCCCGGAAGCAGCTTCGGGGCCATCGCTTTCAGTTTGCTGGATTTCGTCCATCAGGAAAAGTGCATTACCAGAATACAACGGCGGGCCCACGTTACGCTCTCGCGGCTCTCAGTTTGACTGTGATCGCGAGAAGATTGATCAGCGAAATCAGCACCAGCGAGGCCAGGCACAGAATGCACCAAGTCGTCAGCACGTACGCTTCGATATAAGTAAGGTAGAAGGCAAAGGCTAATCCTGCGAGAGCCGCCGCCAAAAGGCGGTTTGGCGTCTCCGCACGCGATCTCCAGAAAGTACCCAGGAAAAACAAGGCTCCGTACCCTGCGACCCCAATCGCTGCCACCGGAATTCCCATCAGACTCGAATACTCGCTGCGGTTCACGATGTCACAACTGAACTTCTGGCTGAAATCGCAGTACGCGGTCGCCGACTTTGCGTAATGGCGCTCAAGCGACACCGCCGACACGATCATACCCGCCAGCGAAAGGACAGCGACGACTATAAACAGAACTCGATTCGCATCTCGCGTCAAGGATGCTTCCGAAGATGGAACCGGCGGCGAATCCCTCACGGCAGGCGGCACCCGGTTTTGTCGCTCAAGGCTTCCAGAGACAAAACTCCCTCCTTCGGCGGCTCCGTCCCAAACTGCCAACTGGGAAACAACTTGACTGCCGCGATCTTGCATTCAGTCGCCATCTCCGATGAGCCCCTGATCGCGCATTCCACGTACGGCACGTGGTGAAACGCTTCGCCAAACATTTCTTTCTGTTCGATGCAATGCGGGCACCAGTAAAGGCCGTACATCTTGGCCTGCTTCGTTGCCAGACACTGGGCGAAAGAATCGTACTTGTGATTTCTGTAGTATCGCCCCCCTATGAATGTTCCTGCCAGAAGGATCAGGATGACGCCATAGGTAAGGATCTTCTTCGCTTTATCATCACTTGAGCCGCTGTCATCGCGCTTCTGTTGCCGGTTCCGTCGTTCCTCAGACATGACTCATCCTTATATCACGGCTTTCGTACATCGCGACGGCCGTCAGGCTACGACGTTCAGCGCTCCGGGAAGCACATCCAGTTGCTCACAATGCAACGTCAGCACTTCCCCGTCGACCATGACGTCCGCCGGACCGTCCAGGTTGAACTCCACACGACGCACGGCGTTGCGCTCGGCCAGCGCATGCTCGATATGCGTGCCGTCGTAAAGCCCCGGCAGATTGCGCATCAATCCCAATCGCCCAATCGGCCCCCAACGAACGTATTCCACCAGGCCGTCGTCGATCTCGGCCTTGGGGGCAATCATCATCGTCCCACCCGTGAACTTGCTGTTGCTAAAAGTCAGAAACAGGCAGCGCCGGTTGTCAAACGTCTCTGCGCCGTCCACTCGCACCGGGAAAGGGCGGCGGTTGAATCGAGCTAGAGTCAGAAAAATCGAAGCTTGGTAGCCGAGTTCTCCCCAACCGCTGAAGCGCCGGGCTCGAAGTGTGGCAACATCTGCCGTAAAGCCCATGCTCAACAAATTAATGTAATGGATCACCCCGCCACGGTGGTGCAAGCGCATCACGTCGCAAGCCCGGCTCCTCTGAGCAAGCAGAGATTCAATCCCATACTCCACTCCGCGATCACTAAAGTCGCGCAGAAAAGAGTTCCCCGTGCCGAGCGGCAAGAATGCCAACGTGGCGCGCTCACCGCCGACGGCCTGCGGATACAGGCCGTTCACGATTTCAAAAGAAGTGCCGTCGCCGCCCACCGCGATAAAGTTCCGGACGCCCTGAGCATAGGCCACCCGCGCAATCTCGGTGGCCTCTCCCGGGAGGCGAGTCTCCGCCACCTTCACCTCGATGCCGCCGGCCTGCAGGCGCTCCAGCGCCGGGCCCAGCAGCTTTCGGCTCCGTCCGCCCCCCGCCGCCGGATTCACGATTGCAAGATAGTTTTGCCCCAAGGTCCCAGATCCATTTTTCAGGTCAAGGCAAGAACGCTCCAAGTACTCCCGCCGGCAATCTAACTTCAGTGGCCGGTCACAATCCCACCATCGCCTTCCGCTCCACCGACTTGACGATTTCCTCAGCCAGCACTTGTCGCTTGATCTTCATCGAGGCCGTCCGGGGAAAGTCTTTCTCCCAAATCAAATATCCGCTCACCCGTTTGAAATCAGGCAGCCGGCGATTTCGAGCGGAGATTTCTTCCAGCAACTTGCTATCGCATTTCTGATTCTGCTCCAGGCGCAGTACGAGGACTAGCGTCTCGCGTCCCAGTTCTTTTCTTGGCCACACGTAGTTCGCAGCAAACACGGAGTACTCTTTCACCGGCAGCCCGTCAAAAACGGTTTCAATATCCTCCGGGTAGATGTTCTTCCCGCCCTCGGTCACAATCATATTTTTCTTGCGCCCGAAGAGCTGCAAATGGCCGCCACGCTCAAACCGGCCCAGATCGCCCGTCAGAAGCCAGCCATCGACAATCGTCTCCAGTGTGAGTTCCGCATCGTCGAGATAGTGCGACATCACGGTCTTGCTGCGCGCGGCCACTTCCCCCACACCTTCCGCATCCGGATTCAGAATTCGCAGTTCAACTCCCGGCAGCGGCTTGCCAACCGTGTCGACACGGAACGGCTTGAGATCGTTGAGCGTGAGCGCGGTCCCCGCTTCGGTGAGACCGTAGCCGTTGACCACCGGAATGCCGAGATCATAGAAGAACTGCATGGTCGAGGGCTCCATGAATGCACCACCGGTGATCAATGCCAGCACTTCGCCCCCAAAACCTCGGTGCACGCTGGAAAGCAACATGCGGCTGAGCTTCACCTTCGGCCGGCGGCGCGTCAGCACCCGGTTGGTCGCAATCATGGCATTCAGGTAAGCCCGCTTCCACGACGGCAGTTCGTCGAACTTCGCGCGCAGACCGCGCTCCAGATTCTTCACGATCATCGGAACCAGCGATACATACGTGATCCGGTAGCGGACAAAGGCATCGCGCACGAACTCTGGACGCAGCGTGCGCAGATGCACCACGCAAGCTCCGCATACGAACGGGCCGATGAAGCCCACCATGAAATCAATCGCGTGATTGGTTGGCAGAATGCTCAAATACCGCACGCCCGGCCAAAAGGGATACCATGCCGTGAGCGCGCGACACTGTTCCAGATAGTTTTCGTGGGTGAGGACGCAACCCTTAGGCCGCCCACCCGTTCCCGAAGAATAGACAATGCAGGCGACGTCGTCCTTCTGCCGCATCACGAAGTCGGGAGAACCCTTGCGCTTGAAGTCCTCCCAGCGAAACGCGCCCGCCAACTCCACGCCCAGAGGGGCTTCCGTCACCAGAACGATCTTGGTGCCAATATTGTGGAAGTCCGGAGACTCCATGATGGCCCGCCACAAGTGATACTCGACGATGAGCACCTTGGCCTTGGAATGCGCGATCAGTTGCAAGTGCTCAGCCGCGGTCAGCTTGTAGTCCAGTGGCACCAGCACGCCACCGCAGTAAAAGATCGCGTACGCCGAGATCAGCCATTTCGACTGATTCGTCATGATGATGGCAGCGCGGTCGCCCGCATCGTAATCGGCGTCCTCCAGAGCGCGCGCCAGCGGCAGCGCGATCTCTTTGAAATCGGAATACGTCAGGCGGACTTTCTCGCGATCACGTTCCGCTTCGATCAGGCAGATTTCGGAAGAGAAGCGATCAAGCGCATCGCGCAGCGCTGCGCCCAGACACGAGTATTGGCGGAGATCGAGCATAAAGGAATTGCTGATTTATTGATTGTAGATTGCTGATTCAGTAACCGGATATGGTGTTCGCAGGCACGTTCCTAGGCGATCAACAATCAGAAATCAGCAATCAGCAATGGGATTCTCATCTACAACCGTGCCTGAATCTTGGTGGCAAGTGTGCGGAAATCGGTCACGCCCTGCAGTTCGTAATCCGGCAACTCAACCCGGAAGTGATTTTCCAACTTCGTGAGCAAGTCGAGCGTCTGCAGGCTGTCGATACCGAGCGCCTTGAAGAAGTCTTCGTCGGGAGAGAGTTTCTCGCGCGGCACTTTGAAGTGCGCCGCGGCGAGCGTGAGTATCTCGTCGAGCGTTTTTTCCGCTGTTTCCATAGACGGTTATTCTAATCCAGTCTGGACTACGGCAAATAGGGCTGCGCGTCCGTGCTCTCAACAAATTTCTTCAATCCGGCTTGCACCGCCGGGCGCGAAAACAGCTCACAAAAAATATCGATTTCCTTCCGCAATTCGTCTACAGGAATCGGCTTGATGAATTGCTTGGCCGTCACCGCGGTCTGCCGGTCGAACTTCCCTATCTGCGCTGCGGTGGCCCGTGCCGCGCGCAACGCCTCGCCTTCCGATACGACCTGGCTCACCAGTCCGATCTGCTGTGCCTTCGTGGCATTGAAACTGCGGCCCGTCAACAGCAGGTCGCGCACGACCGCGTTCCCTAAGTCCCTTTTCAGGCGCGGGATTCCGCCGAATCCCGGGATCAGCCCCAGCCTCAGTTCGGGAAAACAAAAGCGGGCCATCTTGTCGGCAATGATCAAATCGCAGGCCAGGGCAAGTTCGAACCCTCCACCGAACGTCACGCCATGGACGGCAGCGATCGTGGTCAGTGGCGCTGCGTCGATCCGATTCAACACACGGTGAATTCGCTCCAAAAAATCGCGCACGCCCCGAGCGGCCTGTGACTTCTCCATCGTCTGCGACTGCTCGTAAAGCTCACGCAAATCAGCTCCGGCGCAGAAGCCGCATTTCAATTCGCTGTAGAGGATGAGTGAATGCGCTTCTTTCTCCAAATCGTCGAGGGCGGACGCGAACTTTTCGAATTCAAGTAGAGACAGCGATCCCAGTTCGTTGCAAGGCTCGCGGTGAAGCGCTAATTCGATGACTCCACCCTGATCCTGCCACGATAGCGCTTGCCCTTTGAATTCCTTCACGCCCAGAACGGTCCTTTCCGCCAAAACGCCCCACCTACACCGCCTGCTTCACCTGGTACATATCCTCGATCTCGCTCTTCATGCGGGTTGCGATCAAGTCGCGCTTCACCTTTCCGTTTGCCGTGAGCATCCCATTCTCAATGGAGAACGGTTCCTGCCGCAGATGGAAAGCCCGTACCTGCTTGTAATGCGGAAGTTGCGGATTGACCGCGCCCAGTGCCGCCTGCGCCTGTTCGCTGCTCACGTCCCCCGTAACAATCGCCGAGAGATACCCGCGGCCATTCCCCACTACAACCACTTGCTGCGCTCCCGGCAGATGGCGGGCAATTTCCTCTTCGACGGTTTCGGGCGCAATCTTATGGCCCGAGCCGAGAACAATCAGATTCTTGATCCGCCCCACGATCCGCCAGTTTCCGGACGCATCCATCTCACCCTGATCGCCGGTGCGAAACCATCCGGCGCGCAGCACTTCCGCTGATTGCTGCGGCCGGTTCCAATAACCCGGAAAAATATTCGGTCCTCGCACAATAATCTCATCGTTGTCGCTGAGCCTCATCTCAATGCCGGGAATCGCTGGTCCGACGCGACCGGGCACTGCGCGGTTGGGATCGTCCATGGTACAGATCCCGGTCGTCTCCGTAAGCCCGTAGACCTGCAAAACGGGAACGCCGAGCATGCTGAAGTAATCCTGGGTCTCTGGAGTGAGTGGCGCCGACCCGCAGATCAGGGCTTTCAGATTCTCGCCCACCATCTTCTTGCGGATTGCGGGAAAGATCACGGTATTGGCCAGCCATAGCCAAGCCGCATCTCCCGCTTGCGCCCGCTTTTCATTCCGCCTCATCCGCGCGGCCTTGGCTCGCGAGTAGATCGACTGCGCTACGCCGCCCTTCTGTGCGATCTGTTCATCCACCCCCCGCCGCATGCGCTCGAGCAGCTGGGGTACGTTCAGGAAATAGTGCGGAGCCGTCGCGGGCATATCGCTCGGGATCTTCGTCAAGTCGGTGTTCAGCGTCACTAGGCTCCCGCGCAGCAGGAAAGTGAGCACTGCGATCCACGAAGCGCAAAAACTAAGGGGCAGGTAATGGAAAATACGATCCTGCCCCGATCGGCCTCCCATCAGCAGATCCAGCCGCGCCGACGTGCAACCCAGCATGAACCCGACGTTAGCTGCGGTCAGCACCACCCCCTTGGCTTCGCCGGAGGTGCCCGACGTATAGATGATGGTCACCGGATCGGCATCGCGCACCTGCGGCCGATCCAACGCGATTCCCTCCACCCCCGCAAAGATCTCGTCAAAGAGAAAATGCGTCGGCGCCCCGGGCCAGTTCTGCTGAATTCCGTCACGTAGGGTCGCGTCGCCACAGCAGACCAGAGACGGTGTGCTGTCCTTCATCATCGCGACTAACTCGGCGGGAGCCTGACGAAAATACAGCGGTACGACAATCAGCCCTTCGGCCATCGCAGCCAGGTCGATCGCTATCCAGCGTATGCTGTTCGCCGCTAGCAGTCCGCAGCGCTCGCGCTTCTTCAGCCTCTTCGCCGCGAGAAACGTCCGCGCCTTGCGGATCAACTCGAGGAGTTCCCCACCCGTCACTCCCGTGACCTGGCCGTCGCGGATTTCCTGAAGCACTGTGGTGTCCGCGGCCGCCTTCAGTTGCGAAAATATATCCCCGACAAATGGCATGGTTTTCGTGACCGGAAACGCGGCTAATTCAGCGATAAGCCGCCACCAACTGCCGAAGTGAGGCATTCATGGGAGGCAGATAATCTTCCCAGCTCCATTCCCCGGTGCGCGTCGGGAATCCAGGATATCGTCGTTGTACTTCCTCCTCGAAGAAAACGCCCATCCGCGCCATTACTTTCAGGTTCTTCACCACGGTGCGCGCAATGCCGTCGGCGATGCGCTCGCCCTGCGTAGCCAGCGTTTCAAGAGCCTCCAGCAACTTCTGCTCGAGATCCGGATCGTCGACATTCATGAGCAATTCCGGATGACCGCGCTCCCGCATCAGGTTGCGAATACGCTCATCCATCGTAATCCCCGCCGAGGGAACCAGCGCCGGCATGGAGGTCACAATGCCGTGATAGCGCGACGAAGCCATCATGTGACAGGCGCGCAGTATGCTGACCAGTTCATACATGTTGTGCTGGTCCGAGGTCAGAACCGGCACTCCACCGAGGTTCTCCGAGATGCGGTTCGCCGGACGCGCGTCCAGGCGCTCCGTCGCCACCAGAATGACGAACACATTTCGCCGCTTGCGGAACGCGTCCACCGCGTTGGCAATGGAAGTCAAGTAATGCTGGTAAGCGCGATCGGCCGCCGGCCCCGAGGTGTGGAAGTAAGGCCCGCGATAATGACTTTTCTTGTAGGCGCCGGTCAGACTGTGCACGGCCGCCTTGGCCACCGAGGCCTTCACCGGCCACTCAAACGGATTGATCGGGCACACCACCAGCACCGGAGTGCGTCCGTCCCATCCCACCTGCCGTAACACGCTCTGGCCATACTCAGCCGGTCGCGGCTCGAACGTCCACGCAGTATCCGTGCCCAGTTCCGTCGGCACGCCGAGCTCGCGCAACAGAGCGCGCGACTCTTCATTGCGTGTAATGACCAGCGAATTCTTGCAATAGCGTCCGCACATCTTGGCGACCAGAGGGTCCATATGGCCGGCTTCTGCCCCATATCCGACGGAGAGTTTGTTCTCCACCGCGGCGATACCGAGGGAGCCAATCATCATCGTCGTCAGGGCATTCGCGAACTTACTCTTGAACATCGAGCCTTCGCACGCCACCACACCGTGGTGCCTGGGAACTTCATCCGACAAGAATGGTGGGAAAATATCGGGCAGGTGCACCTGCTTCGTGCCCTCGAAATACCCTTTCGAGAATTCGAAGTTCTGACTCATCACGCTGAACTGGACCCGCTCCGCGCCCAGAATGTGACGGATCTGACGCAGCATTTCGTCGACGCGCACGTCCGAACCCATGTTGCGCGTGCCGTTGTATCCGGCGAACAGCAGCTTCAGTTTCTCTCCTGGTTGCCAGGGCTTGTTTCCGCCCAGCATCCATCGCACCTTTGCCCGCTCGATGTTGCTGCTGACCCACGCCTCCAGAATGAAGTCCATCATGCGGCAGTTCCTCCACGAGCCGCAGGCCAAGGCTCATAGTTGTACTGGAAGTTGTTTTCGCGGCTGAACTTCAGCAGAGGAAAGCTGTACTGCGAAAACGGGACCGGCCTCCGGCCCAACTCAGAGGTCACCCGCGCGTTGTCGAACACCGTATTCCACACCAGATATGGCATGAATACCTTGAGCAGCGAAGCGCCGTAAGCCATCGATCCCTTCCGATTCGAGAGAAAGTTGACCGAACCGGCAAATGGCTTCTCTGCAAACGGAAGGAACACAGGACTGCGCTTCTGCTGCGCGGCAGCCAGCGCAGTCGTCAACTCGCGAAACGTCTGCGACTCGGTCCCTGAGGAAAGATGGTAGGTGTCGTACCGCGGCTGGTCTTTCTGATGCAAGGTCGCAATCGCGTCCGCGACAAAATCCACATTCACAATGTCGATCTTGTCCGTGGGACGAAACGGCAACACTGGCAGGCCGGCCAGAAATACGAACGCCTTGACCATATCGAACTGCGTCGTCTTCGCATGCCGGCTGTCTCCCAGCACAATGCTCGGGCGAAACACCGTCTTGGGCGTATCCGGGAGCAGCACTCGCGTCATGTGCTCACAAAACTTCTTGGTGCGCGCGTAGGGATCGTAGTCGGAGCGGTCCCACTCAATCGAACGGTCCTCGGTGACCACTTCGTTATTGCGCTTGCCCGCAACGGCTACGGTGCTGACCTCGCTGAACCGCCGCAGGCCATGATAGTGCTCGGCGTGCCGTGCCAGCGTAAGCACCTCGAGCGTGCCTCGCAGGTTCACATTTAGACAGCTCTTTTCTGACTTACGGTTCAGCGAAGCCGCGCAATGAATCACTGAATCCGTAGTATGCACCAGCCGATCGTATTCATCGCGTCCCAGGCCAAAGCCGGGAGAAGTCAGGTCTCCGCAGAAGATGCGCACCTTCGTTTGCAAGTGCTCGTAGAAATGAGAGAAATCCAGGTGTAACTGCAGCGCGCGCCACAGGCGCAACTGCGCTTCCTGCGGATCGCGCGCCCGCACGAGAACGTTCAAGGCGGCGCCATGCCCTTCCAGCAGATTCGCGGCAACGTGCGCGCCGATGTATCCGGTCGACCCGGTCAGGAATATCGCCACGTGGCTCCGTTGGTCCCGGTCTTCACGGCATCTCCGTTAGCGGGCGCAAGTTGAAAGCTGCGAGGAGGCCGTGCTTCCAGAGGCCTTCCTTCAATTAAGGGATATGTCCAGCGACGCAGTGCCGGGATATGAATGTTGATCCAGTACTCCCACCAATCCAGCGAGCGGGTGTCGTAACCGAAAACGTCCTGCTCTTCCGGCACGAGCGCGTACGAAAGCTTCTCGATGTTTTCCGCCGCGAAATCATGCTCGTTCAACAAAATGAACGGTTCGAACAGTTCAATGAGTTTTTCCAGACGCTCCAGACTCCGCTCGGTCTTCACCAACGGCGCCTTCTTCAGCGGCAACGGCGACATGATGCGTTGAATGGACTTCACAATCGCCTTCTGGGCCGGTGCGGACATGCGGTTATACCGCGTCTTGGAAACCGAAATCGCATCAAACCGAAGGCGCAGCCAGGATTCCAACCCTTCCTGCGCGCGATAGTGCTTGCGGTGCGCCAGAGAGGTCAACTCGATCGATCGCCCCATGTCGCAGGGATTGGTCACGGAAGTCGCGAGCTGATAGAGCGCGTCATGTCTTCGTTCCACAACCGCAGCGGCAATCAGGGTCATTCCGTTACAAACGGCATCCACGGGAACGATGTCGAGCCGCTTGCTCTTGTTCGAGGGCAACTGCCGGAAATACGTCCCCAGCAGATATGACAGCGACGCAGAAGTATTGATGCCTTCATTCCACCCGAGGAAAGGTTTGGCCACCGAGGTTTCCACGATCGCGGGACGCACCACTGCAACCGGCAGTCCGGCGCCGTGTTTCGCGATCAGCGACTCGGCCAGGCTCTTGGTCAGCGTGTACGTATTCGGCCAGCCCAGTTCCTTGGCACGCCGCGTCCCCGCTTCGGTCAAATAATTCTTCAGCCAGCGAACACGATTCTTACGGATCTGATTCTCGAGTGCCGAGCCGTGCAAATCCTTCGCCGCATGTTCCTTCGACCGAGCCTGCGCCCGCAATTCCGATGTAACTTCCTCACTCTCGGCCTTTGCCTCGGCCTGCTTCACAAATTCCTGGAGAGAGCGCCATTCCTCCTCGGCATCGAATCCCGCCACCCCGCGCGGATTGTAGTTTGGAGTCAGTTTTTCGCCGACCCGCCCCTCCTGCTCCCCCGCCACGTAGCATGTCGAGAGATGCAGAAGTCCCGCGTGATCCGACGTTCGTACGAACTCGAGAATATTGACTGCGGCATCGGTGTTGGTCGCGAGGGCTTCGCGCAGGTCAGGATTGAAATCCGTCAGGCCCGAGCTGTTAATTATCAGATCAAGGTTCTTCTGCAAATGGCGCGCCGTCACGGCGCTGAGCCCGAGCCCCGCCTGGGTGACGTCCCCTTCGACGACCTCAATCTTCTCGCGCAGAACGTCCGGGAGCCTGTCCCCATGCCGCTCAAACAGCGGATCGAACACGGGCGAATCTTCCACCATCTTCTCGAAGCGCCTCTCCGCCGGATTCGACTTCTGCCGGCGGATCAGCAGATAGATCCTTTTTACCTCGGGCAAATCCAGAAGCGTATTCGCCAGCCAGACCTTGCCGATGAATCCAGTGACGCCGATGAGCATCAGGTGCTTTCCCGAGAATGCCCTGCGAACGGAAAAATCCTGAGCCTGCCTCTGACCTTCAAAATGGACGACGGGCCGGGTGGGCGCTACATCCGGCCGCTCGGCGGGAATCACCGCCGCCCGCAGGTCCTCTACGGAAATGTCCAATTGCCGTGCCAGGGTTTTCGGAGCCCTGCGCCCGTCTGGATTCTCTTCACGAATGCGCGCGAATGCCCCACGCGGCCGGATCACCGGCTTCAGCAACCTTCCGGTCGCCGTGCCATCGCGAAACTCCAGGCGGTTGGCCACAATCCGCTTGACGCCCAGATGCTGCGCCAGCGGCCGCATCACGTGCTCCAACCCCTGGCTTACCAGCACAACTTCCGCCCCGGCCTGCACCAACTCCTGCACTTTCTGCACGCCTCGCTCTTTCAGCCGCGGCTTCAACTTGTATTGAAAGAATTCTTCGCCGAGCAGATCCAAGCGGTCGCGGGTAACTCCGCGCAAGACAGTATGCAGCGCCCGCGTGGCGAACTTGCGATTCGTGGAATAAAGAAACGGGCGCAGTAGCGCCATCAGGAAGATCTGGCCTCGTCGCCGGAAGCGCTCGGCGAACGTCTGGGCATTCCAGGTAAAGAACGCCACCGGCCTGACCACCGTCAGGTCAAGCAGGCTCCCCTCGACCCGCCAGTAGACGGTCGGGCCGGCGTTGGAATTGTGGTTTGTCGGTTCCAAAATTGCTGTTGTTCCTCTACAGGCGTCCGATACTGGCAGTGAGGCGAAGCTTCTATTGTAAACAATTGACGCTGTAGAGCGAAGCAGAAGCCGTGCATTCGTTGCTATTTTGATGAAGACGGCCCTTCCAGAGGGTCGGACCTCGCGGATCTGGCTTCACAAACGTCCGCTCCTTCTCTCGCCGGCTGGCCTACTTCCTACAATCAATGCGATTCCGCCACTGAGAGCCAGCGTCGCCCCGATCGCCAACAACCCTCCGCGAAACCCGCCATTTGCCTTCCGAAAGAAGCCAATAATGTCGGGACCGAAATACCCTCCCAGATTCGCCAGCGAGTTGATCACTGCGATTCCCGCCGCTGCCGAAAGCCCTGCCATCCGTGACGTCGCCATCGCCCAGAAAGGCCCCACCATCGACTCCGCGCAAGCCATCCCCAGGCCGATGCATGCCACCACCACGACCGTAGAACTCCCATATCCCGCCACCACCAGGGTGGCCGCTCCAACAAAGGCAGGAATCGCCGTGTGCCAGCGTCGCTCCCCGGTGCGATCGGAGCGCATTCCTACCAGAACCATCGCAATCGCAGTCACCAGGAATGGAACAGCCGACACCACCCCGGTCAAGAAATAGCTGAGGCCCGACAGCGATCGGATCACGCTCGGTAGCCACAAAGTGACTCCATACATCGTGGTTGAAACCCCAAAGTAAACCAACGACAGCATCCAGATTCTGGGGCTGACGAGAACCTCCCAAAGATTCTCCTTCCTTAGACTCGACTCCGCCTGCTGTTCGAGCGCCAGCCTCTCCAGCAGCCAGGCTCGCTCCTCGCCCTTCAGCCAGCCTGCTTCCCGGGGGCTGTCCGACAGCGCCCAAAACACGGTGGCCCCCAGAAGCATCGCCGGAACGCCCTCCATCAGAAACATCCATTGCCATCCCGAGAGCCCTTTGCCGCTGAGCCCGAGTAATGCCCCGGATACTGGACTTCCGACGATGCCCGCGATTGGATTCGCCGTCATGAACCAGGCCACCGCGCGGGCCCGAGCGTTGGCCGGGAACCAACGCTTCATATAGAGAATCATGCCGGGGAAGAATCCGGCCTCGGCGGCGCCCAGCAGGAATCGCATCCCGTAAAAACTGATGGGGCCGCGGATGAAGATCATCAAACAGGAAATCACGCCCCAGGTGACCATCAGGCCTGAAATCCACCGCCGGACGCCGAACTTCTCCAGCACCAGATTGCTGGGCAGCTGAAAGAAAAAATAGCCGGCGAAAAACATCCCCGCCGCGCGGCCATAGGCGCGGTCGCTCAGCCCAAGCTGCCCTCGCATCTGCAACACGGCGAAGCTCACGTTGATGCGGTCGAGGTAGGCAACGATGTAAAGCAGGAACAGAAACGGCATCAGCCGCCACATCAGTCGGGAAACAACGGCGGATTCCAGGCGGTCGGGAGCAGCGTTCAAGAGTGGGTTCCAAACGTTCCGTAGAGCGGTTCTGTGGTGCGAGGATTCTACGCCAACCCGAGCTTTTCCCGAATCTCGGCCACGATCTGTTGCGGCGTCGCTGCGATTTCGGCAGTCACCGCTGTTTCCGGCTCCTCCAGGTCCGCGAACTGGCTGGCCAGAATCTGTTGCCCGGCAAAGTGTCCTTGCCGCTCACGCAGGCGCTCTGCGATCAGGTCCGAACTTCCCTTCAGGTATACAAACCGCACCTGCGGCCCGACTTCGAGTTCCCGCCTATAGCTGCGTTTCAAGGCCGAGCACGCCAGCACAACATTGTGCCCCTCGGCGCTCCAGCGCGCGATCGCTTCGCGAAGAGTCTCCAGCCACGGCCGCCGGTCGGCGTCGCTGAGTGCGATGCCGTGCCGAATCTTCTCCACATTCGACGACGGATGAAAGTCATCCGCGTCGGCGAATTCCCAACCGAGTTGCTCGGCCAGCAGACTTCCCACAGTCGTCTTGCCGGCGCCGACGACTCCCATCACAATCACGATCATGCAGGAGGATTGTATTCCGTCTTGTAGCGCCGGCATCTTGCCTTCGCATTTGGCGGCGAGACGCTTCCACGACAGCTGCCTGACATGGATGTCGACAGAGCCATCCTATTTCTTGGAATAAGTCTTCTGCTCGCCGGTCCGGCCGTTGGTGACGCTGAACGTGCCGTCCGAGTCCGCAGTAACTTTGAGGTACTTCCCTTCGCAGTTTTCTTTCACGTTCGCAATGCGCTCGTCGGCGACGTTGTGCCCTTTGTCGGATTCGGCGGCGTAGTGAAGTTGCCACAAGTCTTCCAGCCCCGGAGAATCATGGACGATCTGCCACGCCGCCGGACTCGATCCCTTGCGAGGGCCATTGTCGATGACGGCCACTCGAGGATGCAGCGCCCACACCAAAGCTTTCGGATTCGAAAGGTCCGCTCCATGGTGCGTCACCAGAAACAGATCAACTTTGCCGAGCAAGTTGTTTGGACAGGCCAGCTCAATCTCCTTTTTCTTGGTGAGATCGCCGAGGTCCAGAAAGCGAAAGTGCCCGTAGGTGATCAGAACGCCCACGGAACGGGCATTCTCAGAGTTGTCTACGGCGGCGGCAGGCTCAGAGCCACAATACGAATTCGCTTCTCCAGCCCCGGGCAATGGACTCGTGATGTGATCTCCGGCCGCGCTCAGCACATGAACTTCGACGCCTTTCATCGGAAGCCCCCATCCTGGCTTCACAACCACGTGGGCATGGCCGGCGATCACCTTCTCGTAGGCGGCATAATCGGTGCGCGTCACAGCCGAGTCTTCCAGGTTCGGCCCATGGTCGACGAACGTGCCCACCTTGATTCCGTCCACCAACTGCGGAACGCCGCCCACATGATCGCGATGATAGTGGGTAATCAGGACATAATCGAGCTGCGTGATGCCCGCCTGATGGGCGGCAGCCACGATCCGGTCGGCATCGCGGCCTTCAGATCCCGGCCAACCGGTATCGATGAGCAGCGACTCTCCTGACGGGCTCACCACCAAAGTTGCCTGCCCGCCTTCCACGTCGATGAAGTAAATCTGCAGCGACTTGGCACTGGAGTTCGCGGCTCCCTCGCAAGGCAGAACCACCATGAAGACACAAAGGCAATGAATAGCAACCAGCATTCGACGCATCGTTTGGCACCTGATAGGGAACTTTGCGGAAGATTATGCCACGAGGCGGGGGAATGCGTCAGAGATGTTTTCCGTTTTCGCTTACGACACGACTCCGGTGCCTCTTTTGACGTAGTTTTGAACCAGCTCAAGGACAATTCGTCGGAGCCGGGCGACCGGCAAAGCGGCCTTCATTCCATCCAATCTGGTCCCTCACAGAGTCGCCAATCACGCTCCCTGGGGCGAGATCGGGATATCGTTCCCACTGAACCCGATCGCCCTGTTTGCACATGCGGGTAATCGCTTGAGCCGTCATCGTTGCGACGTTCTCTGGATGGGCGTCGCCGCTGATTACCAGGATTGGACCGTAGGCCCGCGTCCGGCCAGGATTATTTCGGTCAAAGTACTGGCGCACGAATGTATTGCTCTCCCAGCTTGGCTTCACCATTTCAATAGGGGACAAATCGGGAATCGTTGTTGCCTGCGAGCACATCTGCTCGAGGCCGTGATAGAGGGCCAGCGCCTTTTCCGTCAGCATGTCGGTTACTTGAAACTGTGGATAAACCGTCTTAATCCCATAAGCCAGGGACGTAAGCATGAGGCTGGAAGAACCAGAAGTGGAGTGCTCGTAGATTTCTTTGGCGCTGGCGAGATCTGAGATTGCAATGCTTCCGAGGTAATTTGGGTCGCGAATCTCGTTTTCCTTCTCCCCGACTGCCACAGCCGTTAAACCTCCGTCCGCTTCTCCCATGACAATCCATCTCGCGCCCAGCTGCGGCAGCGCCGTACGGGCCGCCGGAACGGAATTGATGACATCGGTCGCGCTAGACGGACCATCCAGAAATGCATTCCGGAAACTGGTTCCCAACCCCGCATAATCGGTGGCAACCACGGCGTACCCAAGGTTCACATACATCGAAAGGAATGGACCGTGCCCTATATTCCTCATCAGCGAGGGAGCACAGGACCGGGCAACACCCGTAGCGCCGTGTGCCCACGCGAGGATCGGCCATCCCCCGGCGGGCGGTTTCTTTTCGTAAGGAATCAAAACCACTCCCGACGCCGCCACATCATCCCCGGCTGCGGAACGCGAGTGGTACAAAATGCGAACGGCAGACACGGAGAGGGGGATTTCGTATTCCTCGAACGGTTCCGAGCGGATCAGCTCTCCTGGTTTGCCGGCGGGCAGCGGATGAGGGGTGTCATAGAACTTTGTGAGGGGCAGTGCGCGCCGCTTGCCCGGTGCCGCCGTTTGGACCTGCGCGAAAGCCATCCCGGCTGCGACCAGAGTGGCCGCGGCCACGCCAACAAACAGGGTTACGCGAAGCGTGGTTGCGGGGAAGATCCCTCCGCCGAGCAATGACAAGGCGGCAGCGAATGATGATTCCCGGTGAGACGCGGTGAAACACAGCGTGAGAGGCCTCATGGCAACCGCTAGCATCACTTCTTATTTCTTCGCGGCAACCATGATCCCCAGAACCACGGGCAGATAGAGCACGGACGCATGCAGCAGACGGCTGGCCAGAACCTTCGAGTTCGATGCTGCCAGCTTGCCTACGTAATAGAGCAGGAAGGCTCCCGCCAAGCCCATGCCAGCCCCATACAGCAAGCCAGCGCGATCCAACAGCGGCAACATCGTAGCGAGCACCAGGATCAAGGCGAAGGCGACGATCTCCGCGCGAGTGTAGCGCGCGTCACGATCAAAATCGGGCAGCATGCGATACCCAGCCTGCCTGTAGTCGTCGCGATACATCAGCGCGATGGCCAGAAAATGAGGGAACTGCCAAAGAAAGAGGATGGCAAAGAGAAACCAAGCCTGCCGGGTGATGTGCGCCGACCCTCCCGCCCACCCGATCAGGGTAGGCATGGCGCCCGGAAAAGCGCCCAGCAGCGTGCACAACGGCGTCTTCCGCTTGAGGGGTGTATAGACCAGCAGATAGGAGAGTAACGTCGAAACCGCCAGCAGGGCCGCCAAAAGATTGACTGCCAGCAGCAGGTAGAGTCCTCCCGCGACGCTGAGCAAAATGCCGAACACCAAGGCCTCGCGGCTGGTGAGCCTTCCCGAAGGCAGCGGGCGAGAGGCCGTTCGACGCATCTGACCGTCCCACACCCGTTCCATCCACTGATTCAGAGTTGCCGTCCCGCTGGCGACCAGCAACGTTCCCGCGAGCGTGTTCAGTAGACCGCCGATTCGCAGGGGGCCTCGCGACCCCAGGTAATAGCCCGCCGACGTAGTCATCAGAATCAGCAGGTTCACCTCCGGCTTGGTGAGTGTGTAATAGTCCCGGAGTTTGGCCTTCAGCGCTTGGAGAGACGTAGTGTTTGCCATCCCAGTTATCGTCGACATGTTACCAGTCTTGGCCCGGTTGGTCGCTGTACTCGGTCCGCCTGACCTGATTGCGTTTGCGATACATAACAACAATCACGCCAATCGATCCGAGCGTTGGAGGAATGATGAGGATCAGTATCCCGCTCTTCAAGGCCTGAATCATTCGTGATCCCGAAGATGCGGCTTGCGTGTAACAAAGCGCGCAACTCTGGGCAATGGCCGGCGCCGGCGCCAGCAGGAGGATCAGTCCCACCAACGCAATTCCCCAAACCCAGATTGATTTCGAAAGTTTCATGGTTGCTCGGTTCCGCAGCAAGCTGTGGCCTCCGAGGCTACTTTGCCCAAGGCGCACCATCCAAGATCCGGAAACTGTCTGTCCATCCGTATTGCATCCCCAGGATCACAGCAACCGTGAAAATTAAGACGAACCACTTGAGCCCGCGATTCTCCCACAAATGCATGAAAAATAGAAGCGCCAGCGCACCCTCGACGCAAGCCACGATCAGCATGCGCACAAACATCTGCGACCCGCTGAGGTCCTGATAGGCAATGACAAACTGTATCCCTGCCAGGGCCACCAGGCAAGCGTAGACGACGAGATCTCTGCCCACTCCACTATCCTTGTGCTCTGCGGCGGTAGTCATAGTAAATTTTCTCCTGCCTCGTTCATCTCAGCGGGCCAGATTCAAAAGATAGACCAGAGGAACCACGAACATCCACACCAGATCCACGAAGTGCCAATACAGTCCCGTAATCTCGAGGTCGTCGGCACCGTAGCGTCCGCCTTGGTAGCGCAGCGCCACTGCGATCAGAGCGATCACTCCGCCGGTTACGTGCAGCAAATGCAAGCCGGTAATGCTGAAAAAAAGCGAACTGAACAGCGGTGTGCCCCAGGGATTGTGGAACAGTGTCGCGCCTTCGCCAATCATCCCCATCCATTCACGAAGATGCAGGGCGGCGAACATGATTCCGCACACTGCCGTAATCAGGGTCCAGCGGAAAGCTTTCGCTTTGTCGCCCATCCGGGCATGCCGCACTCCAAAGAGCATGGTCAAGCTGCTGGTGAGGAGTATCAAGGTCATCAGCGCCACGTTGGTGATGCCGTGAAAAGGCCTGGGCCAATCGGGAGTGGCGTTGCGTATAAATCCGTAGGCCACCAGACAGCCGGCAAAAGTGGCTGAATCGGCGATGATGAACAGCCACATCGCCATTTTTTTCGCAGGAACCCTAAATGCTGGTTCTTCCATCAGGCCTGAGTGCGCTCCCATCGTCACTTCCGCTTGGCTCACGGTGCCTCCTATCGAATGAGCATGCTAGAGCTTTATCCACAGCAACAACAGCAGGTACACCCAAAGTGCGTCCATAAAGTGCCAGTAGTACGCGGTGGCATCCAGCGTGCTTTTTCGCAGAATCGACTTATTCAGCCGGTGAATGACTCGGCCCAAACCACCCAAACCGCCCAGGACATGCAGCGCGTGGACCGCGGTCAGCACGTAGAAAAAAGAACTGTTGGGATTCGTGGCCAGAAAAAGGCCTTGGGAACGTAACTGCACCCACGCCACGTATTGGCCGGCAACAAAAAGCAAGCCCAGAAACAGAGCAATGTACAACCAGCGAGTTGGTCTGGCGACCTGATGTTTCGGCCCGCCCATAAAGGCGCCAACCCGACGGCGGGCCACCTCGAGCGCGAAGCTACTGGCGAACAGCAACAGCGTGTTCAGGTAGAGAATTCGAGGCAGAGCAAGGTGCCGCCAATCCGGCGCTGACCCTTGACGAACGATCAAGGCGCTGGTAAACGCCGCGAAGCTCATCGCAATGGACGCAAGCACGACCCAGATTCCGGTCGAAGCTGGCGGCGGCGAATAGTCCTTCACACCAGGCAGCTTGCCATCCGCCGGAACCAGGTTGCGCCCGCCGCCGTTGCCCGTAGGGCGTGGCGGATCGCGGCGTTCTTCGATTTTTGGCGGTTCGTGTACGGTGCTCGCCATAACTACAGACTCCAATCCCAGAATCGCTGGACAATGATCGCTGGACTACGCCTCGTCGCTCGCAGTCTTCACTTTCTCCGGCGAGGTTTGCATCACATAGTCACCCACCGAGCTTTCTACCCCGTACTGGTAAGGATCGTGGAAAACCTCCGGCAGTTTGTCGCCAAAGTTATTGTGCGGAGGCGGTGTCGTTGGCGTGCTCCATTCCAGGGAAGTTGCCTGCCATGGGTTGTCGGTAGCTGGCGCGCCCCAGAAGCGGCTATGGATCAGGTTGTACAGGAAGATGAGTTGTGCCGCGCCAGTTATCAGCGCCGACACTGTAATGAACCGGTGCAACGGAATGAGCGGTTGCATGTAGTCGGGTGTAAACGCCTGGTAACGGCGCACGTTGCCGGCCAGGCCCAGGTAGTGGAAGGGCATGAAAATGGCATAGGCTCCGACGAAGCTGAGCCAGAAGTGAACCTTGCCCAATGGTTCGTTCATCATGCGGCCAAACATCTTGGGAAACCAGAAGTAGGTTCCCGCGAAAATCCCGAACATCGCCGCGACGCCCATCACCATGTGGAAGTGACCGACCACGAAGTAAGTCGCATGAAGCATAATGTCGGTCGAAGGTTGCGCCAGGAAGAAGCCGCTTACCCCTCCGCTGATGAACATCGAGATGAATCCCAAACCAAAAAGCGAAGCCGCATTAATGCGCAACTTCGCCCCATAAAGGCTGCCCAGCCAGATCAGCACAAGAATCGTGGAGGGGATAGTGATCACCAAAGTCGGGAAGGAGAATGCCAACGACGAAACCGGATTCATGCCACTCACGAACATGTGGTGCCCATAGACCATGTAGCTAAGGACGGCCAACGCACCCATGGAGTAGACCAGCACTCTGTGGCTGAGCATCGGCTTGCGCATATTGGTAATGAGAATATGCGAGACAATCCCCATCCCGGGCACGATTGCGATATACACCTCAGGATGTCCGAAAAACCAGAAAAGGTGTTGCCATAGAAGCGTCGATCCGCCCGAGTGAGGTTGCATCTGGTCGTTAATGACAATATTGCCGGGCACGAAAAAGCTGGTTCCCGCAACGTGGTCCAGGATGAGGAGGATGCAGGCTGGCATTAACACGGCGAAAGCCGTAAGGCCCATGCAGGAAGTAATGAACCAACCCCAGGTGCTGAGCGGCAAACGCCACAAGCTCATGCCCTTGGTCCGCATATCCAGCGTGGTGGTAATGAAGTTCAAAGAGCCGAGCAGCTGGCCAATACAGAAGATCCCAATGGAAGCCGCCCAGAGAACCACACCTGTCCCTTCACCGGGACCACCAACCTCTCCGATCGCACTCAGCGGAGCGTACTGGGTCCAGCCACCGAGGGTCGGTCCCTGGCCAACGAAGAACGATGACACCAGAACCAGGAAAGCCACGAAGGTGACCCAGAACGACATCATGTTGAAGTGCGGAAAGGGCATGTCCTCGGCGCCGACCTGGATGGGTAAGAAATAGTTGCCGAAGGCCGCGAACGGCGCGGTAGTGAGCACAAAAAAGACCATGATGGTGGCGTGCATGGTCATCAGTTGCAGGTAGAATTCCGGCGTCATCACGTTCCCGGGAGCCCCGTTTTTCGTGAGCAAATGCAGCCCCGGAATCGCAAGGTTGGTCCATCCCAGGTGGAGGCGCATCAACCAGGAAAGACCCATGCCCACCAGCGCGGCCAACAGGGCCAGCCCGTAATACTGCTTCCCGATGACCTTGTGGTCCAGGCTGAAAACGTACTTTGCGATGAAACTAGTCGGCGCATGGTGTGCGACGGCGTCGTGTTTTGCCATATCGTGCATGGATCACCTCAGGAGATCTCGCCGCCGCACCGAGTACGGACGGTCTTCACTCACTGCAAAGCCGCTTGCTTCTTGAGCCAATCATCAAAGTCCTGCTGGGACAGCACCGAAAGGTAGGCCTTCATGTTGTAATGCCCGAGGCCGCAAAGTTGCGTACACACGATCTCATATCTCCCAACCTTCGTCGCGGTGAAATGCAAAGTCAGATCCAGCCCGGGAACGAAATCCTGCTGCACCCGCAACTCCGGAACGAAAAACGAATGCCCGACGTCTTTTGTGTGCATGAGCAAATGAATCTCCCGGTTCACCGGGATGGCCATTTGTGCGGTCACGATGTCGTCTTTCGAATCCTGATCGTGGTCGGTGTCCAAACCGTAGAAGTTCTGGGTCGCTTCGCTGATGTGGTCGGCGTGAATGGGGCCAAACTTTCCATCCGGGCCGGGGTAACGGAAGTAAAAGGCGAACTGCCCCGACTGAACCTGGATCGGCATGGCGTTCGCTGAGGGTGGAGTGAAATAGACGTTCGCCCAGGCCTTTACGCCGAAAACGCCGAGCGCCAGAACTTCCGTCCCCACCAGCAGGACAGCCGCCCATACCATGGCCTTAGCGCCGCCGGGGAAATTCTTGACCTTCTCGTCGGGACGTGGATTGGAGAACTTCCAGATAAAGCCTGCCAGAATGAATTGCGAAGCCAGGAACGAAATTCCCGCCTCCGCCATGGTCTCTGACATCTGCTCGTCAATCGGCGCACCGTGAGTCGAGATATCTTCTGCCATCCACCACGTGTGCCGCAGGATAGGAATCGCGGAAACGATCGCGATTACGATAATGGTGACCGCAAAGAATTTCGCCATGACGCTTCGCCCTCCGGCCTCGCCAGCTTGCTGCAAAGCCGCCGCAGGATTATCCTGCGGCGTTACCCGACTGATTCGATTCCCTACTTCGCCTTGAAGGTAAAATCGGCGCTTCCCGGCTTGCCAGCCGCCACCGTCACTTTTTGCGTTTGAGTGCCATAGCTCTCCTGCCACGCGGTGACCGTGTAGCTTCCGGGCGGCACGTTGTTGATGGTGTAATTGCCGTTCTCATCGGTAGTTGCGTAGGGCCCTTTTACCACCACATGCCAACCGTTCATCCAGGGATGGATGTTGCACTTTACCGGGATCACTTCCACCGCCTTCCAGCTCTTCTCGACCGGCGCGGCTCCCGGGGGCTGAGACTGGTTCCACGGAATGTTACCGGTCATCGGGTTAGGCAGCGGGTGAATGTTGTGGGTGGTCGCATCGCTGGTTACCACATCGAATTTCTGGTTGGCGTCAAGGGCCAGCACGTGCGGCGTATACATACAATTTTTCTGATTGAACACCGGCACGGCTGTTGGCACGTCGGTCAATGCGCTGCCAGTCAGGCCGTCAGTGATGGAGAGAACGACGTTCTGCAATCCCCCGTTGGTGCTAACCACGACGCTTTCGAGGTGGGGGGTATCATTGGCGTGGGCCTTGGAGCAATAAGGGTCTTTCGACATGTCGATGCCCTTCATGTGCGGGGCTGCGCCGTCGAGTTTAACCGTCCCGGTAATTTTGCCCTCTCCAGCGGCGTTGACCCTCTGGCTCAGAAAGAACGCACCACAGGAGACTAGAATCACTGCCGATAGTACCGCCGTGAATTTACTTCGCTTTGTCATTGAAAATCTCCTTACAAAACTGCAAAGTTGCTATTGCTTTGCGAGCTATTCCAGCCTCTACTGCTGGCCCGCTGGGGCATTGGGATTGACCGGCTTGAGGTCGAGTTTTTTCGCCATCTCCTTCTCTTTGCTGGGCTGAGACATGAGCGTTCGCAGATAGAAAACCAAATCCCACGCCTCATCAGGCTTAATGTTGTCGGCAAACGAAGGCATCGGAGTGCCGTCCAAACCGGTCATGAAGATTCTGTAGATATCGCGATCCGTATCGCCGCATTTCGGCCGCGCTCCCTCGGTAAAGTTGTAGGCAGCAATTGGCCGGCCGAGATCATCGGTCAGGGTCGCGGCGGAGGGACCATTGGCTTGACCGAGTACGCCGTGGCACTTCCAGCATTGCACCCGGGCAAATACGTCTCGCCCGGCTTTGATGCGATCCGCGGTAACTTCCGGCTCGGCCGGAATCTCGATTGGCGTTCCCGGCTTTTCATTCGCCCAGCGCGGAGAGAAATGCTTAACCCAGGCCACCAGGTCCGCGCGCTGCTGCTTAGTGAACGTGCTCCACTGCGGCATGTTTGAGCGGTCGAGACCCCGGGCGATGGTGTCGAATAGATCTTCGTCGGTGGGCAAGGTTCCTGTTGGGGTGGAGCGGCACTTGAATATGCCCAACTGGAAATCCCGGGGCTTGGGGTCAACCCAGGGAAAACTTTCGCCGTTTCCATCGCCCAGTTCGCCATGGCAACTCACGCAGTAGCGGCGATAGTCGGCTTTGGCATCCTTGGCATGGCCGGTAATCTTTCCGATGTGGCTTTCGCTCCCCATGCGCGATTCCAAGTCGTACTTCGTAAGCTGCGCCCAGGAAGGCATCGGAAGCGCCAAAGCCGCAGCCGCGCCCACTAACAGCGTCCACATCCGCAATCTTATCCGCATGCCCATCCCTCTAGAAATCAAAGTCAAATCCCGTCAACAGCTCGCTCGTGTTTACATTCGTCGTGTTCAGCCCAATCATGGGGCCGGTACCATCCTGGTGCAGCCAGTTGTACTCGTTGTGCCAGGCAAAACCAGCTCGGCTCGTCATAAACGGGTTATAGCGAAATCCGACAGTGTAGGTGGAGATGTTGCCCAGGTTCGAGGCGGAAGGCGTAGCTGATGCCGCTCCGTTTGCCTGCTGCGACATGCGAATCGTTTCATACCGCCCGATGAAAACTAGCTGCGGACTGTACACGTAGTGGGGCTCGAACAGAACTCCATTCCAGCTAGGTGCCTGCGAACCCGCCGGAAGCGTCGTCCCCGGTAAGTTATTCCCCGTGACCGTGCCCCCGATCAGGTCTCCGTAGCCCTGTCCGAACCACGCGTCATCCGACCCATGCTGGGTTACAACTTGCAAATCGAAGTGCTGGCCAAAGTAAAACTGTCCAACAAAGCCCTCGCGCTGGAAGGACTTGTTGCTCAGCCCGGTGCCCGCAAGTGGCGTGCCCCCCTGCGTGAGATAGAACGTCGGCGCTTCCCCGATCATGGCGTAGGCCCCGATGCGATCCACCCCCAGCTTGCCCGTATCGAACGCCTGACTCACTGTGAAGAAGCCGGTGTAAGCATTGCCATAGGGCAAGCCCACATTTCCGTCCGTTGAACTGATCAGCGCCGCTGAGTATCGGGTACGGTCGTTGTACGAGTGCCCCATCACTTCAACGCCCAGTTGGTTATCCCCCATTTGGCCGAAGACGTTGCCGTCGCCCACCGGGATGAAGTGATAAAGCTGGTAAATGCCGCCGTTGCCTGTCAGCGTCAAAATTCGCTTTTCCGAAAGCAGGTTGTCGAGTTCGAACTTACCCAGCTTTAGGTTAAGCCACGGACTACCGAATAGGTTGTCCAACCGAGCCATCACCGTCTCAAAGTGGAAGGAGGCGGTAGCATCGGAAGATGGCAGCACGTAGAACGAAAAATTCTTTTCGAGCGTGCCACCGGTATGGAAGTCCAACCCGCTCAGGTCAAACCCAGAGGTCGTAATCCGCGAGATTCCCGAGCCTTGGTCGACGGCAACCTTGCCGGTGCTCACCCGATGCCAGATCGGTACGATGCGGAACGTAACCGGCCAATACCCCGGATTCTGCCAGATCGGGGCATCCCGATCGTTCATAAGTTGGTAGCCGTTGTCTTTGAATTTCTGGCCAAAATAATTCAGCATGGGCCAGGACTCATGACAGGCCGAGCAGCGCAGACCGTACTTCCGGGCAAATGCCGGCAAGGCATTTGCGTTTTGGCTGCCGCTTAGGATCAAGAAGATCAGAACCAGAGCCGCCGTCAGGAAATGTTGCCCATACGGCGCCTTCCCACAAAGGCGAGCCCTTATTCCCATACGCATGCGAAACTCCTAGCAGTTCTTTCTTTTGACCCCACCGCGTTCCCACAAACGCAAAGGCAAGACACCAAACCGCAAAGCCATGCATGGAGAACCCCTTCTCTCATGCTGCTTCGGGTAGGCTCCTAAACCGATTTTTCTCGGAAAGGTCCTACCACTGTACCGGTCGGAATCCTACACTGATCTCCCAACCTTTTTCAAGAGGTTGCAAGAATATTTTTTACAATCTTTTTACAAAGTAAAATCCGAGATTGGTTAGTTCTGGCATTTAAGCTCAGAAAAGTGGCTGCGGTTGACAGCGCCGTGACATTGTTGAGACCCTTTGCCAATAGAGGAACATCTTTGTGGTGATCTCAGAAACGTATGCGGAAGCATCGCGAGCTTGCGGCGGAAGCTCTGGCGTGAAGTTGTTGAAAACCGCCATGATCCTGATCCTCGCGCTCGCCGCTTTGCCCCTTCTCGCCCGGGAAAAGGACGCCACCCCCTATGGCATGGGTCTCATCGTGAACGTTCCGTTTCCCGAGGCCGAAGTCGCTCAGGTCGTACAGGAGGTCATTCAGAACGGCATCATTCGGGGAACCAAGGAGTACAACAAGGACGAATACATTACCGGCGCCACACCCTCAACTTCGACGCGGGTTTTTCCGGAGTGGACCGAGGGCGGCAAGGTTTTCTACAAAGTGCGCCTGAAGGCGCTCGACCCTCGCAATTTCAAGGACAGCAGTGACGTCGGAACTCTGGCGGTCCGCTACGTTGTGCAGGCCCAAGACGACAAGAACACCGTTCTGCGCATCGACGCGCGTTTTGTGGAGGATTTTCGCCACGTCGGTCACCCCTCCAACGGTTCTGTCGAAGGTGCCGAGTACAAGGATATCCACGACCACCTTGAGTCCATCGAGTTGATGAAAGCCCAGACCGTCGAGGCCGAGAGGGAAAAGCAGGAGCACTCTGCCAAGACGCAAAGACCCGCCCCGATGGACGCACCTCCGCCAACCGTCCCTCCAGCAGTCCCCGCGAGCACTAGCAGTACCGATGCTCCAATCAACCGGTCTGGGCAGTCCCCTCCCCAAACTCTGGAGCAGCACGTTCAGGATCTCAGACGCCAAGTCCAACGACTGGTGAAGGCGCCGGGAGCGCCACTTCAGTCCGCGCCGTTCCACACCGCAACCACACTGCAATCCCTGCCCGCAGGCACCGAGGTTCTGATCGTGGTCTCTACGCCTTATTGGTTTGGAGTGGAAACCCACGAAGGTCAACACGGATGGATCTTGCGTGACGAATTGGAGCAGGTACCATGAGATCCCGGATCAATCCGTCAGGCCGATTTGCCGTGTGGGCAGTGTCGTCCGGCATATTCTTTGCCGCTCTCGTCGCAGTTCATGTGCCTGCACAGACTAGCCCCTACGAACGCGCATTCCCGCAGTCCAAGGCTACGGTTGAAAAGGCGCTTACCGCGGTGCAATCGAACCTTGCAGGACACCTCCCGGTGTTGGACGGATTCGCCAAGCCCGGAGAGCATCCCCTCGACCGCTATCAGCGCGCCTACTACCAATCCACAGTCCAGGTCAGTTCGACGCCGTCTGGCGGATCGCTCGTGCGGGTCAGCACAAAAGTCACGGCATGGTACGCCGATCCCGTGGCTTCACACTCCGGATACCAGTTGCTGACTTCCAACGGCCGGCTCGAAGCCGATCTACTGGATCAACTGGCGGAGCAACTCACCGAGAGCGGCAGCCCAACCGCGTCAGTCTCGACCTCGAAGCCGTCCGCCGCGCCTTCAGCAGAAGCAGAGCCAACGATCTCGGCTCCCGTTCCAAAATTCCCTGATACGGATCGAACGTTCTCGTCGTCGTTGAGTCAAGGCTTGGCAGCTCAGGATCGTGATCGTCCTGCCGGTACACAGAGCGCGATAAAACCTGACAGCGCGTTGCAGGCAGAAGCCGACAGCCTGGAAGAGATTCTCAAAAACCAAGCTCATCCCAAAAACCTGGTGGCCGTCAAGAAATCGGGCACCCCGGTGGTTTCCACTCCCAGCCTCAATGCGAAGCCGCAGTTTCTTGCCAGCATGCACGATGAATTCGAAATGCTCGACTTCAACGCGGACTGGGTGCATGTGCGCATTTCCGGCCTGTCGCGGGGATGGATCTGGCGCAACAGTGTCGAGATGCCCGATGGTATCCGCGATACTGACGCCCATCCCACCCCTGCGCTAACGCCCGCCGCAGACTTATTTCACGTCGCCCGGGAAGAGACCGCGCCGTTCCCCGGCGATTGGGAGCCGCTGCGAAGTCAGAATGTAAAAATCATCTCCGTGCAGAAGATCGACGACAATGCGAAGGACGCCGGGCCTAAAGCGCGGCTCGAGTACGCGAAATTTCTGCTCGAAAAGAACTACCAGGAATTGGCGCAGAACCCCTCCGCCCTGGCGGGTATCGTCGTGATTTTTGATTCCGCCGACGGCGGCATGATCGCCGCCACCATGGCCACGCTTCAGCAATGGCGGGCCGGCACGTTGTCGGACTCGGCGCTCTGGCACAAATGCTTCTTTGATCCTCCGGAAACCTTTGAGTCCTCGGGATCTTCGGCAAGCCAATAGGCACAACTCTCCGCCCCACCGTAACCCGGCGTGTGTTAGCCTGATTCGGAAGTGGCGATTGCGTTTTCGCTTGATTCTCGAACGCGATCAGGGTACCTATGCCATCCTTGGGCACGTAACGGAGTGGGGTCCGTACGGGGCTTCTATAACCACCAGGAACAGTTTTCCAGAACGCTTTAAACGGCCAAACCATGAGCACGATGACACTGCCTCTTTCTGCTTTCCGCACCAGGGCGACGTCCCTTTTCCGCGACTACGCCGAACTCACCAAGCTCCGGGTTACGAGCCTGATCGTCATGACTGCGTGGTGCGGCTACTTCTTCGGCGCGCACCAGGCAGGCGTTTCCTGGCTTAGCTGGGGACTATTTCATTCTTTGTTGGGGATTGGGCTCGTCTCCAGCGGCACCGCGGCGCTGAATGAGGTGATGGAGCACGACATCGACGCACACATGCGCCGCACTGCTCTTCGCCCGCTCCCAGCCGGCCGCATGAGTTTGTTCCACGCCACAACGGTGGGCCTGCTTGCCGCTGTTGGCGGCTCGATTTATCTGGCGGTATTCACCAACCCTCTGACCGGACTGCTCACCTTCCTGACTTCCGTTGTCTACCTCGCCGCCTACACTCCACTCAAGCGCGTGTCACCGATTTGCACGTTCGTCGGAGCTTTTCCCGGAGCTATGCCCGGAGTTTTAGGCTGGACTGCCGCTCGCGGTCAACTGGAATGGGGCACCCTAGTATTGTTCGCCATCTTGTTCGTCTGGCAGTTTCCCCACTTCTTTTCCATCGCCTGGCTGTACCGCGAGGATTACGCCCAGGGCGGAGTCAAGATGCTGCCGGTGGTGGAAGGAGATGGCCGCTCGACCGCCCGCCGCATTCTGATTTACTCGGTCGCTCTGATTCCCATCAGCCTTCTGCCCAGCTTCATGGGCATGGCTGGCAGAATTTACCTGGTGGGCGCAGTTATCCTCGGGTTCGCGCTCCTCTATTTCGGGATCCGTCTGGCATTCCTGAATTTGCCGCTGGCCAGCGCTCCATCCAAGATGCGAGCGCGCCACGTCCTGCAGGCCACGGTAATCTACCTTCCGCTATTATTCGCTCTGATGATGGGCAACGCCCTGTGGCCGTGAACCTCTGACTCGCGTAGCGACAGCCGCCTCGGCTGTCCCGCCAAGAAACCCGGCGCCCCTTGCCGCATCGTGGTTCTGGGGCAGCTTCGTTGCCAAATCGGCCGCATAACCATGATGACCGTCCGCACCTCGCCTCCGCTCGTCGTAAAATGCTGCGAGGCTGCAATTTGAAACTCACCGAAGATCCTCATCGCCGACTGAATCCTTTGACCAACGAATGGGTGCTGGTCTCGCCCCATCGCGCCACGCGTCCCTGGCAAGGAGAAGTAGCGCAACTCCAAACCGCGTCCGAGCCCGCCTACGACCCGACTTGCTACCTTTGCCCCGGAAACACCCGGGCCGGCGGGATTCACAATCCTCCGTACGCCACGACCTTCGTCTTCGAGAACGATTTCGCCGCCTTGAAACCACAGACCGCCCACGCTCGCCTCGACGTCGACAGCATGGGCCTGCTGGTCGCCGAAGCCGAGCCTGGGATTTGCCGTGTGATTTGCTTTTCCCCACGTCACGATCTCACCCTGGCCACGATGTCGCGGGATGAGATTGAGCTGGTCGTCCACACATGGGTCGGACAATTTCGGGAATTGGCCGGCCTGAAAGACATCCACCACGTACAGATCTTCGAAAACCGCGGCTCCATGATGGGCGCCAGCAATCCGCATCCTCATTGCCAGATCTGGGCGACCTCTTCGATTCCGGAGGCGCCCTCCAAGGAACTCGCTACGCAGCGGGCTTACTCGAAGTCGCACGCCCGCTGTCTCCTCTGTGACTACGTTGCCCTGGAACATCGGCAGCAGATGCGCGTAGTTTGTCAGAACGACGATTTCGTCGCGCTCGTGCCCTTCTGGGCCATCTGGCCGTTCGAGATTCTGGTTTGCAGTCGCCGCCACTTCGGAAGCATGAACGAATTCACGACCGCTGAAGTCCGATCTTTAAGTGACATTCTTCAGCGCGTCACGTCCACCTACGACAAAGTTTTCGCAGTTCCCTTCCCTTACTCGATGGGCTTCCACCAGTCGCCGACCGATGGCATCGATCATCCGGAATGTCATTTCCACGCTCATTTTTATCCGCCGCTGCTGCGCTCAGCGACCATCCGCAAGTTCATGGTCGGGTTCGAAATGCTGGGAACTCCGCAACGCGATATCACTCCCGAGACTGTGGCCGAGCGCCTGCGCGAACTCGCCGACGCATCGACACCTTAGAATTCCTGGAGGCGAAGCAGTGTATCCTTACGGGTACTCAAGAAACGAGTTTTCTGATGGGAACTCCTATGAGATTCGCACCCAACTACACAAAGTCTGCCCTTGTCTTCGCCGCGGTTGCAGTCCTCTCCATGGCGCATGCAGCCGGTCAGGCAACTTCAATTCCGCCTGCACGGCTGATCAACCCCGAGGACTTGGTCAAACTCCTCCAGACCTCCGGCAAAGAAAAGCCGCTCATGATCCAGGTGGGATCTCACGTCCTGTTCTCGCAGGCGCATATTCCCGGGTCCGAGTACATCGGTCCCGCGTCGAGCGAGACCGGTTTGCAGCAGCTCCGCAAGCGCGTCGCGTCCCTCCCGCGAACGACGTTGATCGTTCTCTACTGCGGCTGTTGCCCTTGGAGCCATTGTCCCAACGTGAAGCCCGCCGACGATGCCCTGCGCGCGCTGGGATTTACCAACGTCAAGGTGCTGTACATCGCCGACAATTTCGGCGCGAACTGGGTGGATAAGGGTTATCCGGTCGCCAGGGGAGAATAGCTTCTGAACCCAGCAGCGAGAATGCTCCTTATCGCAGTCGCCACAATTGGCGCTGTCGCAGCCCTGTATTCTGTACGGCATAGCCGCGCAAGGCCCGGCGCAGCGCCCGTGACGTCCAACCACATCGCTCCTGATTTCACTCTCCCACGATTAGACGGACAAGATCTGCGCCTGTCCTCCTATCGGGGGAAAGTGGTTCTGCTGGATTTTTGGGCAAGTTGGTGCGAGCCCTGCCGCGTGGAGACCCCGCACCTCGTAGAACTGCAGCAAAGGTATGGCGACCGCGGTCTGCAAATTATCGGTGTCTCCATGGACGACAGCCCCGAGCCCGCTCGCGCCTTCTATCAGCAATTCCACATCAACTATCCCGTCGTAATGGGAACCGCGAAGACGGGAGAGCTGTACGGAGGAGTTCTGGGATTGCCGATCGCCTTTCTGATCAGCCGCGACGGCCACATTTATAAGAAGCACATCGGGGCAACCGACCCGGAAGTCTTTGAGAAAGAGATTAAGAGTCTTTTGCAGAGCCCGTTAGACACCGCAAGACGCATTTTGATCCCTCCATTCCCATCTCTGTGATCCTGCGGTTCCCCACCGTGCTCAAATCACAGACCCCTGTGATCGCAATCGTCGTCTTCGCCCCCCGCCCCAAGCTAGCCTGAATTGTTTGCATCGGGAGCGTATGCGGGAGACCATCAAACGCCTTTGGCCGGAGATCGACTGGATCGAAGATCTCCAATTACGCGAACAAGTTACCGAGACTTGGATCAAAGCGCTGCAGCGCAGTCCCCTCAAAGCCGGAGACCTGAACCAGATCCCTTTCACCCTGCTGGTTCCGAACTGCCCCATCACCTTTATGGAGCACAAACGCTGCGTGGTACACATTGCTCGCGACAGCGCCAAGGCCATGCACGATTTCATGGGACGCGCCTTGCCGGTCCACATGGACACTGTGATCGCGGGCGCAATTCTGGCCGACGTGGGCAAGCTGTTGGAGTACGAAATCGGTCCCGACGGCAAGAGCCGCCAGAGCGAACGCGGCGAGGCTCTGCGCCATCCCTTCACCGGCGTCGCCCTCGCTCTCGAATGCGGTGTGCCCGACGCGGTTTGTCACATCATCGCCGCCCACGCCGCGGAGGGCGATCTGGTTAAGCGAACCACCGAGGCTTTCATCGTGCACCACGCCGACTTCATGGCGTTCCTGCCCTTCAAGAATCCGAAAAATATCAAGGTGAAACCTTAAGGAGTGAACTTTGTCAGAGCCGAAACCGATTTCTCCTCCAAACGACACCGTCACCGCGAAGATGTCCCGCTGGGCATCCACTCTCCAATTCGAGGATATTTCTCCGGACGCCATCTACCAGGCCAAACGTTTTCTCCTCGACTCGCTCGGTTGCGCGCTGGGCGGCTATCAGCAGCACGACGTAAAGATTGCTCTCGAAGTTCTCGACGAAGTTGCCGGCCCGGGACTCGCCACCGTGATCGGCACCGGCCAGCGCGTCGATCCCGTCTCCGCGGCGTTGGCCAACGCGCTCATGATCCGCTGCATGGATTACAACGACATCTACTGGAAGCAGGATCCCTCGCATCCTTCCGACATTTTCCCCGCAGCCATCGCATGTTGCGAGCGCGCCGGCACTGACGGCAAGGAACTGATTGTCGGACTTGTGCTCGGCCACGAATTCGAGATGCGCTTTTGCGAAGCGGCGTTTCCCGGAATTCGGGAGCGCGGCTGGCATCATGCCACCCTCACCGCCTTCGTCTCGCCCATGGTCGCCGGGCGCGCCTTGCATCTGCCCTGGGAACAGATTCAACACGCCATCGGCATCTCCGCCAGCCGTCACTGCACGCTGGGCGCGGTCACCGCCGGCAAACTGACCATGATGAAAAATACCGTCGATCCGATGGCTACCCAGAGTGGCGTCCTCGCCGCGCTACTGGCGGAAAAAGGCTATACCGGTCCGGAGCACGTCGTCGATGGCAAAGAAGGCCTGACCCACGTCTTCAAACCTGACTGGAAGCTCAATCTCCTGACGGATGGCTTGGGCCAGTCGTGGCGCATCACGCAATGCGGCATGAAGGCTTTTCCCACCGAAGCCCTGACCCACACGCCCATCTCAGCCGTGCTCGATCTGGTGAAGAGCAATGATCTGCGTCCCGACCAGGTCGAGAAAATCCAGATCCGCTCGCTGGCCCGCGCCGCCGACATTCTTTCCGATCCCAGCAAATACGATCCGCACACCAGAGAAACCGCCGATCACTCGTTGCCTTACGTGATCGCCGCGGCGCTGGTCGACCGTCAAGTGACGCCGGTGCAGTTCACCATGGAAAAGATCATGGACCCGACGATTCGTGCGCAACTGCGGAAGGTCGAGGTGGTCGCGGATCCGGAGATCGAGAAAGTATTTCCAGCATTACAGAGGGTGATCGTGAACATCAACACAACAGACGGACGTTCCTTCAGCAAACAACTTGATTATCCCAAAGGTGATCCGCGCAATCCGTTGACGGATCAGGAGGTAGAAGAAAAGTTTTCTGCGCTGGCCGACGGGGTACTGTCCAACGGCGCCCAGAAGCGAGTGAAAGACGCGATTTGGAACCTGGAGCGAGTGGGTTCCGTGAGCGAACTGATGGCACTCATGGAAGCTGACGTTCGTAAAGCAAGATACGTCAAGACCAAAAGCAGGACGAGGCTACGCGCCAAGGGCCAGAAGAGTCGCAAACCCGTGCTCGCATAACCGTAATCGCATAACAACGTCGGCCGTTGGCAACCTGTGCTCCGCTAAAACGACTGGAGTCCCCTTATGCCCCAGACAATTGTCGAAAAGATCTCCCAATCCCACCTCGCCGATGGCCCGCAGCGCCCGCTGCGCACCGGCGACTTCGTGTCCATCCGCCCGTTTCACACCATGACCCACGACAACACCTCGGCAGTGATGAGCAAATTCAAAGCCATCGGCGCCAAGAAAATATACGAACCCAAGCAACTGGTCTTTGCCCTCGATCACGACATCCAGAATCGCGACGAGGCCAACCTGAAGAAATACCATTCCATCGAGGCCTTCGCCAAGGAACACGGCGTCGACTTCTATCCCGCCGGATCGGGAATCGGCCACCAGATCATGATCGAGCGCGGATACGTTCTCCCGGGATCCTTCGTCGTCGCCTCTGATTCGCACTCTAATATGTACGGTGCGCTCGGGGCCATTGGCACCCCCATTGTCCGCACCGACGCCGCTGCCGTCTGGGCCACGGGAGAATTCTGGTGGCAGATTCCGCGTACTATTCAGGTGGTGCTGGAGGGCAAACTACCCGAAGGCGTTAGCGGCAAAGACGTAATCATCACTCTTTGCGGCCTCTACAACCACGACGAAGCTCTCAACGCGGCGGTTGAATTTTCGGGGCTGGGCGTAGCCAGCCTCTCGATGGACGCCCGCTTCTCCATCTCCAACATGAGCACCGAGTGGGGACCGATCGTGGCCTGGTTTCCGGTGGACGATGTCACCATCCACTATCTGCGCGGTGTCTACCAACACCTAAAGGAACAAGGCTTCGAGCGTTTCTCAGAAAAGGACATTGAAAGATGGGTCAATCATCCGCCGCGTCCCGATCCTGACGCCGCTTATGCGGCGCGCATTGTCCTCGATCTCAGTCAGGTCACGCCTCATGTCTCCGGTCCCGACACCGTGCAGGTCATGCAATCGCTTACCGCGATGGAGGAGAACCCGGTCGCAATCCAAAAGGCATACCTGGTGTCCTGCGTGAACTCGCGCATCGACGACCTAGAAGCTGCAGCCTGGGTCTTGTGCGGCAAGAAGGTCGCGCCCGGAGTAAAGCTCTACGTGGGAGCGGCGAGCGCATGGACTCAGCAGGAAGCGGAGAAACGCGGCGTCTGGCAAGCGCTGCTCGACGCCGGGGCAATTCCTCTCCCCCCCAGTTGCGGTCCCTGCATCGGTCTCGGAACCGGACTTCTGGAGAAGGGTGAAGTCGGCATCTCGGCCACCAACCGCAATTTCAAAGGTCGCATGGGCTCGCGCGATGCCCAATGCTATCTTGCCAGCCCCGAAGTCGTCGCCGCGTCCGCAATCGCTGGCTACATCACGGGGGCTCGTCTTTTTGCAGATCGTACCCTCGTGCGCAATTACGAAGAGTTCGCCACCAACGGACACTCCGCCGAGCGCGTGGAAATCCTGCCAGGATTTCCCGAGCGCGTGCAAGGCCGACTGGTGTTCATGCCGCCGGATAACGTCAACACCGATGCAATTTACGGCAAGGACTACACCTATCGCGATGACATGACGCCCGAGATGATGGCCAGGGTCATCATGGAAAACTATGACCCGACGTTTGCCCTTCGCACTCGCGCCGGCGACGTCATCGTCGGTGGATTCAATTTCGGTACCGGATCCAGCCGCGAACAGGCTGTCACCTGCCTGAAAGCCAAGGGCATTCCGCTGATCATCGCGGCCAGCTTTTCGCAAACCTATTTGCGCAACGCCTATAACAATGGATTTTTGTGCATCGAAGTTCCAACGTTGGTCAAGCATCTGCGCAACCAGTTCCGGAGCGAAATCGCCGAAAAAGAAAAGACGGTCATCCCGGGCGAGAGCGTGGCGATCGACTTTACTTCCGGCACAATCGCATGGCGCGGGGAGAGCTTCGCATTTCCCCCGCTCGGCAATGTACCGCAGTCCTTGGTGATTGCAGGCGGCGCGGAGAATATGGTCGCGAAGAAACTGGGACTGGATCAGAAACCCCAGTACGGACAGGCCGTCATCATTTCAGGAGACTAAGCAATTATGGCAAAACATACGGTAGTCACCATGCCCGGAGACGGAATTGGCAATCAGGTTCTCCCTGAGGCCCTCCGGATTCTGAAAGCTGTCGGCTTCGATGCCGAGTACATCCATGCCGACATCGGCTGGGGGTGCTGGTGCCGCGAGGGTAATGCCCTGCCCGAACGCACCAGCGAACTGCTGGCCGAACACAAGCTGGGACTATTTGGCGCCATCACCTCCAAGCCCAAGAAACAAGCGGAAGCCGAGCTCCGACCGGAACTAAGAGGCAAGGGCTACTCGTATTTCAGCCCCATCGTCACCATGCGGCAGCGCTTCCATCTCGATACCTGCATTCGTCCGTGTATTTCATTCCCCGGCAACCCGTTGAACTTCATTCGCAAAAGGACCGCCGGAGGATTCGAAGAACCACTCGTCAACGTTGTGGTCTTCCGCCAAAATACTGAAGGCCTTTACGCCGGCGTTGAGTGGACCAATCCGTCGGAGCAAGTTCGTGCCGCGCTCGCGACGCATTCCAAGTTCAAGCCCTTCACCGCGGTTCCTGGACCGGACCTTGCCATCTCGGTGCGCATCATTACTCGTAATGCCGCGCGCAAGATTTGCCAGGCCGCCTTCGAATGGGCAAGAAAGTACGGCTACAAATCCGTTACCATCTGCGAGAAGCCCAACGTGCTGCGCGAGACTTCCGGAATGATGGAAGACGCAGCGAAAGCTGTCGCTAAGAATTATCCGGGCATTGCGCTGTGGTCCACCAACATTGATGCGCAGACGATGTGGCTGACCAAGAATCCGGAAGACTACGGAGTAGTAGTCGCATCGAACCTGTTCGGCGACGTAATCTCTGACGCCTTCGCCGGGCTGATCGGCGGCCTGGGCTTCGCGGCGTCCGGCAACATCGGAGATGAAGTAGCCGTGTTCGAACCCACGCATGGTTCCGCGCCCAAGTATGCCGAACTCGACCCGCCCATCGTAAACCCAATCGCGATGTTCCTTTCCGCGGTCATGATGCTTGAGCACGTAGGCGAGGTGGAGAAAGCCCGCCGCATCCGCGAGGCCATCGCAGCCGTGGTGAAGGAAGGCAAAGTTCGCACCTACGATATGATGCGCATTCCGGGCGGCGCCAAAGCGATTAGTCAGGGCGCGGCGAGTACGATGCAAATGACAGATGCCGTTCTATCGAAGCTGAAACCGGCGGATGCGTCGAGGGACCACGCTGAGCTCGCCGAGGTTGGCAGTCACAAATAGAGATGGTGATCTCATGACACTTGCAACAGAAACTCGGATCGGTGAAGCCGGCCACTCGGGCGCGGAGATCCGGTCTGATCTTCACGTGCGCATCGAACCTCGCGAGCGCGGCGGCATTAACGTTGAGCTTGAGTCTCGAGTGAAACCTTATTACGGCGACTCGATCCACAGGCAGGCTGAAGAAGTGCTTGAGGCACTCGGGGTGCGGCACGCCCAGGTTCAGATCCATGATGAAGGCGCTCTGCCCTTTGTAATTGCCGCGCGCATCGAAGCCGCGGTCCGGCGGGCCGGACTGGGCCAGAGCACACGCGTGCTCCCAGCCAGAATCCCACTCTCGCAGCCTTCGTCCCGCGATCGCCTGCGGCGCTCGCGGCTCTACGTTCCCGGCAGCGAGCCTAAATATTTCGTTAACGCCGCCTTGCACGGGGCCGATGCGATTATTCTCGACCTCGAAGATTCGGTCCACGCTAGCGAGAAGGATGCTGCGCGCTTGCTCGTGCGCAACGCCCTGCGGGCCGTCGACTTTCTGCAGTGCGAGCGCATGGTGCGCATCAACCAACTCCCGCTGGGATTGGAGGATCTCGACGAGATCGTCCCCGAATCTCCGGACCTGATCCTGATTCCCAAAGTCGAGAGTCCCAGTCAGATCATTGAAGCCAACGCTCGCGTCGCGCGGATCACGGCCGACTACGGCATCACTCGCCCGATCTGGATGATGCCAATTCTCGAATCCGCACTCGGGCTCGAAAATGCGTTTGCCATCGCGAAGGCCAGCGATCAGATTGTCGCATTGACGATCGGGCTGGAAGATTACACGGCTGATCTTGGCGTAGTGAAAACTTCGACCGGCGCGGAATCGCTCTACGCGCGGCAGCGCATTGTAAACGCCGCACACGCCGCGGGCGTGCAGGCCATCGATTCGGTTTTTGGCGACGTCGGTGACATGGAAGGCCTGCGCGCCTGGGGCCTGAACTCTCTCGCGCTGGGCTTCGAAGGCATGGGCTGCGTTCACCCGCTCCAGATTGCTGTGATCCACGAGGCATTCGCTCCGACGTCGGCGGAGATTGACCGCGCGCGGAAGATCGTCGAGGCTTACAACGAGGCGCAGCAGAAGGGCTTGGGAGTCGTGAGCCTCGGCTCGAAGATGATCGATCCTCCGGTCGTGCAGCGGGCCCTGAAGCTGATGGCGCGCGCGCAATCGATGGGATTGGTCGGCTAAGAGTTTAGCGGCGCCGCTAATTCGGCGCGGTCAAAGTTGTGCGTCGCACTGGGGGTGTAATGGCAATCCTCGAGAAAGCTGAACTGGTTGCGAACGCGGTGGGACGCATGGTCCCGGAATCGGTCAACGGGCGTACTCAGGTTCCCTACATGGGTGCGGGGAAATATCGGCCGCTCGACGGCAAAGCCGCGCCTGCGATCCGCACTTCGGCCGACTATCCCACGAATGGAGACAAACGCGTCCCTGATCTGGAAACCGCGCTGCGGAAATGCGGCTTGCGCGATGGCATGGTCGTCTCCTCGCATCATCACCTTCGCGATGGCGATCGTGTCGCATTGATGGCGCTGGAAGCCGCGGCCAGGATCAGCGTGAAGAACCTGATGTGGTTTCCCAGCGCGTCATTTCCCTCGCAGAAAACCGCGATTGAACTGATGGAGTCGGGAGTCATCGACCACATCGAAGGCAGCATGAACGGGCCGTTGGGCGATTACTGCACGCAAGGCAAAATGCATGGCATGGGTGTTCTGCGCTCGCACGGCGGGCGCTGGCAGGCCATTCAGGACGGTGAAGTGCACATCGATATCGCGGTGATCGCCGCGCCGACAGCCGACGCATTCGGCAATTGCGATGGCTCGCACGGCAATTCCGCCTGCGGTTCTCTCGGCTTCGCGCTGGCGGATTCGATCTACGCGGACCACGTCATTGTCGTTACCGATAATTTGGTTCCGTTCCCTTGTGTTCCGTGGCAGATTCAGGGCAATAACGTGGATTACGTCGTCGAGGTCGACTGCATCGGCGATCCGTCGAGGATTGTCTCCGGAACAACACAAATCACACGCTCGCCGGACCGATTGCGTATCGCCGAGTTCGTGGCGCGCTTCCTGCGCGATGCTGGAATCATGCGCAACGGTTTCTCCTTTCAGGCGGGCGCGGGCGGAATCGCGCTGGCATTCGTCGGCTACCTCAAGCAAATGATGAAGCAGGCAGACGTGAAGGCGCGTTTCGTGCGTGGCGGCTCGACCAAGTACCTGGTCGAGTTGCTGGAAGAAGGACTCACCGACTACATCCTCGATGGGCAAACCTTCGACCTCGACGGAGTGCGCTCCATGGCGAGCAACCCGCGTCATGTAGCGACTTCTCCATTCACTTCCTACAACTACCACGGCAAAGGGAATTTCGCGTCGATGGTCGACGCGGTTGTGCTCGGCGCGACCGAGGTGGACACGAACTTCAACGCCAATGTGGTCACGCACTCCGACGGACGACTTCTTCATGGCATTGGCGGATGGCAGAACTGCCTTGCGGCGCGATGCACGATCCTGGCTGTGCCTTCCTTCCGCGACCGCATTCCGGTGATCGTCGACGAGGTGACGACGCTTTGCGGGCCAGGCGAATTGATCGATGTGGTCGTGACCGAACGCGGCATTGCCATCAACCCGCAGCGTCAGGATCTTCTGGGTGCGGTCAAAGGATCGAAGCTTCCGATCCGTCCGCTGCGGGAAATCAAAGAAGAAGTGGAACGTATTTGCGGCGGAAAACCGCAACGACCGAAGCGCGGCAATCGTCCCGTGGCGATCGTCAAGTGGGTTGATGGTACGGCGCTCGATACGATCTGGCAGATACCGTGACATTCTTCGCAGCATGCTTCGGGTCTGAGCATGCCTTCAACAGCGCTTCGATTACCCCTGCGGAACTTGTGACGTAGCGTTTCTTTCGTCCCGCGCTGTGGGCTGCATTCTTTCGTCGCTTCGCGGCTGGGATCGCGTTCTCCCGTGAATAATTCCTGCGAAAAAAATTGGAGGACTAGCGTCAGGCAGGCTGTCTGGCGAGTTTCCTTTTCCGGGAAATCCACCCGTTGTGAATGGCCGGGGGCAATCCGCTTCTGAAAGGCTTGACTGGCGCGGGTTTTGCAAAAATGCTTTGCAAAATCTTGAGCCGCTATGACTTAGAGGTCAAAATATTGATAACACAACACTTATGGCTGTTTTCGCGATTGCTGCGCGTACTGCTAGGGCCTTGGTGATGATCTACTTCTTTGCTGCGTCAGGCAAGGTCGGATGTCACAGCATTTCAGATTGAGCCTGTGGAAAGTCCATCTCTTCTGTCTCTTCTGTTGTGCTGATTGCAAGCGACGGACTCCGGCAGGGCGGCAGAGTCGGGCGCGCGTCCAACGGCTGATCGCACGATGTCTAATTCAGATTTCAAGCTAGGATGGACCCATGCCAAAGACGATTGTTGCGATCGGCGGCGGGGACATAAGGACGAGGGGAACGGTTGCGATTGATCGAGAGATTATCCGACTCTCGAACAAGAAGAATCCGAGGCTTCTTTTTCTCCCGACTGCCAGTTCGGATTCCCAAAGATATTGGAAGCACGTACAGGAATATTTTGGCAATTTCCTGCACTGTAAAACCGATGTCCTCTTGCTCATCAGAGAGGAGCCTACGAAGGCGCACATTCGGAAGAAGATTTCATCGGCAGATATCATCTACGTTGGCGGTGGAAACACGCTGCAGATGATGCGCATTTGGCGTCATCTGGGTGTCGACAAACTTCTCATGTCGGCCTACGAGAATGGGACGGTACTTTCTGGCATTAGTGCAGGTGCGATTTGCTGGTTTGATTCGGGACATTCTGATTCGATGTCCTTCTACAACCCGCGAAGATGGGATTACATAAACGTGAGGGGTCTAGGGCTTATAAGCGGAATCCATTGCCCCCACTACAACGGCAGGACCCAAGGAATCCCTCGCAGAAGGCACTTCCGGAAGATGATTCAGAAACTCGGTGGCATCGGAATCGCGATTGAGAACAACTGCGCGATCGAGTTCATAAACGGCCGGTTTTACAAAGTCATCAGTTCGAAGAGTCAGGCACGGGCTTACAGAGTCTACAAAAGCGACGGCGAGGTGGTTGTGAAGCAAATACGCCAGGAGGAACAGCTGAGGCCAATCGAATCCCTCGCTCGTCGGCACTAGCAAAACCATAGCCCGGCGGCAGCGCCGGCCGCGCCGGATGATTAGGAATTTTCACTCGCCTGCGCTCGGTCGCTTGAGTCCAACGCGCCAGGCATGCATCTACGTAGGCATGGCAAACTTGACGGAATTCAGCCTGGCCGAGGCCATCGCAGTTCTCACCCGCACTCCCCCGACACTAAATGCGCTTTTGCGCGGGCTGCCCAATATCTGGGTGCGCTGCAATGAAGGAAAAGATACCTGGAGCGCGTTCGACATTGTGGGCCACCTGATCGTCGGGGAGCGCACCGACTGGATGCCGCGGGTGCGGATCGTGCTGGAGGACGGCGAAGCGCGGTCATTTGAACCCTTTGACCGCTTTGCGCAGGTAAAGGAGAGTCACGACAAGTCGCTGGAGCAGCTGTTGGACGATTTCGCGCACCTGCGAAAGGAGAATCTAGTTGCGCTGCAGGCACTGAATTTAGGGCCGGAGGATTTGACCCGGCGAGGAAGGCATCCGGCGCTGGGAGTGGTGACGCTATCGGAACTTCTGGCGACATGGGCGGTTCATGACCTCACTCATGTGCATCAACTATCCCGCGTGATGGCCCACCAGTATTGTGACGCGGTCGGTCCGTGGAGCGCCTATCTGGGCGTGCTGCAGTGTGCCGGTCATAGCGCTCCGTAGGCAACCAAACTTAGGCGGCGCTTTCGCCGCGATCCCTCGGAGGGACCGCCCATCCTGTGAACGTATTGGCGTAGACTTTGCGGTTGTGTACTTTGAAGCAGAAGGATCGCTACGGATGTCTGCCATCACGAGACGCTCTTTCCTGGGAATAGCAGTTGCCATCGGCGCCACGGCAGCCTGGGGTAATCCGTTTGGGACGAAGTCCCACATTGGATGGCGTGAACGCCGTGATCTTTTCCCTGAAGGAGTTGCATCAGGAGACCCCGACAGCAACAGCGTTCTGTTGTGGACGCGCCGACCGCCAACCAGCGAAAACGTCCCTGTTAAGTTGAACGTCGAGGTCGCCGAAGACGAGATGTTCACTGGTGTTGTGGCGACTGCCGCCGCTCCGGTTTCCGCGGCATCCGACTGGACCTGCCGCGTGCTGGTTGGAGGGCTGAAGGCCAGTCGCGTGTATTGGTACCGGTTCACCGATTCCGAAGGCTTGGGCAGCCGTGTGGGCAGGACGATCACCGCGCCGGAGGTGGACGACGCGAGACCCGTTCGTTTTGTTTTTGTAAGTTGCCAGAATGCGAACGACGGGGCGCAGAACGCCTACCGCAGAATGATCTTCGAGGATGAGCGCGCTCCGGAAGCGGAGCGGATTGGCTTCGTGTTGCACCTCGGCGATTTCATCTATGAAATTGTCTGGTACCCGGAGGACCGTCCACAGGGCATGTACGACCGTCGCCTGCGAGACATCGTCCGCTATCCGCATGGCGAGAAGATCCGCGACTTTCACATCCCGACGACTGTGGAAGACTATCGCGCCGTGTATCGCGGTTATCTGAGCGATCCGGATCTTCAGGACGCACGGGCGCGCTGGCCGTTCGTTAACATGTGGGACAACCACGAGTTTAGTTGGCTGGGCTGGCAATCCTTGCAAAGATTTGAAGGAAAAACTCGCCCGGCGCAGACCCGCAAAGTGGCGGCTAACCAGGCGTTCTTCGAGTACCAGCCGGCACGGATTACGAAACCAAGCGGGCCCTCTCTGGATCGCTTCGATCCTCCGCAGGTGGTCGATGCGCCGGTCACCCGTTTTGACGATCACGGCTTGGGTCAAGAATCGAACAATCTTGTCGCCATCGGCAGCCTCAAGGGTTACCGCGCATTGCGCTGGGGACGGAACGTGGAGTTGATCGTCACCGACCAGCGCAGCTATCGTTCCGAAGAACCTACCGATCAGTCCGAGGCAGGACCTCTTTCGAGCGATGACTTTCCCGAGTTCATTCCTGAAGATGCCATGGAAATGCTGGATGCGGGGCGAACCTACAACGGCGGCCGACCGCCCGCGTCAATCCGTTTCGGTAGTGTCGAGATAGCGAATTTCTGCAAAGACCGGCCTGCTCAGGCAATTCTTGGCGCCGAGCAAAAGGCGTGGTTTCTAGAGCGCTTGCGCAACTCGAAAGCGACCTGGAAAATTTGGGGCAATACCACCGCCACGCTCGACATGCGCGCCGATCTGCAGAACCTGCCGCCGGGAATAGCGAAGCCGTGGCCGGGCAACGGTTACGCCATTGCCCCGATGGGCGATCACTGCACAGCGTATGTAGAGCGCGGCGAGATCTATGACTTCGTCGAGGCCAACGGAATCACTGGTTTTGCCACGGTGGCGGGAGATCGCCACAGCTTCTGGGCAGGATTGGCTGCGAAGTCCCTGCCACCAAAGCCTTTTGTGCCGGTTGGGATCGCCTTTGTGACGGGTTCGATCTCCGCGCCGGGACTGGTCGAAGCACTGGAACATGCCTTGCCGAAAGACCATCCTTTGCGATCACTCTACGTCGGACAAGGACCGGGCGATCGCGCTCCGCAGCCAACCGTAAACATGCTGCTTCGACATGGAGTGCGGTCCTGTTTTGAGTACGCGCAGAGCGGCGACATCGCCAAGGCGCGGGCGCTCTCCAATCCCAATCTTTCACCACACGTTTCGTTTATCGACATGGGAGGCCACGGCTACTCGATTGTTCACGCGACGAGCGGATTCTTCGAGACTGAATTCGTCTGCATTCCTCGCCCCCTCGAACGCAGTGACCATCCGGATGGAGGTGCTCTCCGCTATCGCGTTAAATTTCGAACCGGCCTTTGGAAAAATGGAGAAGCGCCAAAACTCCAGATGCAGATTCTCGAAGGCAATCCGAAATTCTCCGTGTGATCTAGTTCGATCTCGCATCCGGGGGAAGAGCCTGAGTTCTGCGAAACCTTGCGATGTACGGGGAGGAGTTTCCCGGCGCGATGTTAAACGGGGAACTCCCAGCCTTCTTCTTTCATTTTTCTGTTGGTCCAGTGTTGGAGTTGTTCGAAAAGGGCGGGTTCGATTACGGCGAAGCGGATGCCGACGCGGCCTTCGTCGCCGATCCACATGAGGCGGGCTTTGGCCAGGAAGAGGATGTCGCTTTCGGGCAGCATGAAGCTCACGTCGAGTAATCCCGCGAAACGCAACGGCTCTTTCAGGCCGTCGAGGCCCATGCCGCCGGTGCTGAGGTTGACTCCCTGCACGCGGATTTCTTCTCCCTGAGAATTCCTGATCGTGACCGCAGTCTGGACGCGGGCGCGGAAAAATTTCTGCTGCTCGTTGCTGATGAAGCCCAACGAGGCGGTGCTCTCTCCCGGAGCAAAGTTGATGTTGTATTCCTTGAGCTTGCGGCTGAGGGTACGGCGGGAGATGCCGAGCTGTTCGGCGGCGATAGTGCGCTGGCCACCGGTACGCTCGAGGGCTTTGATGATCATCTGTTCTTCCATGCTGTCGAGATTGCTGACAGGCATGGAGGCGGTTTGACGGAGTGCGACGGGCTCTCCGGTGAGCGCCGCGCTGAGACTGGAGAAGTCGATTTCTGAGCCGGAAGATTCCATCGCCATTCGCGCGACCAGGTTGCGCAGTTCGCGAATGTTGCCCCGCCAGGCATGCGAAAGGAGAGCGGAAATGGCCTGCGAGGAAAAATTCTTGCGCGGGGCCTTCAGGCGCAGGAAATATTCGGCGAGCGCAACAATGTCCTCGGGGCGCTCGCGCAGCGGAGGAACGCGGAGCTGAAATTGCCCGAGGCGGTGGAAGAGATCCTGGCGGAAGCGGCCTTCCTTGACCGCGGCTTCGAGATCCTGGTTGGTGGCGGCGACAATGCGAACATCGACGTGGATCTTGCGGTGGCCGCCGAGACGGTAGAAGGGCTGGCCATCGAGCACGCGCAGCAGCTTCACCTGAGTCTGCAGTTGCAGTTCCCCGATTTCGTCGAGGAAAAGAGTGCCCTTGTCGGCCAGTTCGAAAAGGCCGGGTTTGGAAGTATCGGCGCCACTGAAGGCGCCCTTTTCATACCCGAAGAGTTCGCTTTCCACCAGGTTCTCGGGAAGCGCGGCGCAGTTAATGTCGACCCAGGGACGGCCGCGGCGATGGGAAGACTCGTGAATGGTGCGAGCGATCAGTTCCTTACCGGTACCGGTTTCGCCGGTGATCAGGACCGTTTCCGTGTGGCCGGCAACGCGGTCGACCAGGCCCATGAACCTGTGCATGACGGGGCTGGCAAGAATGAAGTGGGTGTCATCGATCTTGCGGGAAATCACGCCGGGCGCTACGGAGGCCTCTGGGAACGCGGCATGAGTGGCGGCGACGTTGGCCTCTGCCAGGGGCACGACGACAGCGATCACCGCCATTGGTGTGGAAGCGGAATCGCGAAGCAGTGTGGCGGAGAACTGGACGGGAAAACTCGCGCCAGATTTGGGTTGAGCGAACAACCGGCAGTCATAGTCCCCATGCATGGAAGTGACCGTCAGAATTGCTTTGCGCAATAAAAGTTGGCCGCCGTTCATTTTTTCTGTCGAGGCAAAGATCGTGGAAAAGTCGCGGCCTAGAAGTTCCTGAGGCAAATAGCCAAGGAGTCCGGTAAACGCAGCGTTGCAGGCGCGAAACTCTCCCTGCAGATCGGTGGAGAAGACGGCAATTTGGGGCTGCGTACGCGCGGCCTGTTCGCCGCCATTGGTTCGAGCGCCGGTGAGCGGCTCTTGCTGGTCCGAACTGCGGTGCGGAGTCGGCATATGGTGCGTTTGGGGTGATGGTGACACAGGCAGGCGGGTTCGACCGAGAAGCGTGTTACGCAAGGCATTACGAAGGTAACGGGCTTTTCGTGGGGGAAAGACGGGCTGCAGAATTTTTTGCTCAGAGCAAATCGCCGGCGCGGCGGCAGGACCTGCGGATGGTTACCAAAGTAAGCTTCTGAAGACCTAATCCTTGCAATACATTCGGGCAAGGCTCAAAGTGGGCCGGACGTGTGCCCATGACCGGCCGTGCGCGGGCTTCGGTGGGCTGGCGCAACAGATTGTTGTGTCTTCGCGAGTGGATGGCAAGAGCGGTATGGGCCCGATGTCCCTGGGTAAGGAAAAGGCGCAGTCAGGGTCTTGATGAAAGCTGAGACAGAACGATTTTCGATGCAGACGAAGGTATTCGTTGGCATCACTGCGTCCTTTGGCGTGGTGGTGCTGGGGTTTGCCTTGGTGCATTTCCAATCGCAAGACCTGTTGCGATTCCTGTGCTACCTGGCGGTGGCCGTGCTGGCATCGGGACTGAAAGTGCAGTTGCCGGGGATCGACGGCACGATGTCAGTGAATTTCCTGTTCATCCTGCTAGGCGTGCTGGAGTTGAGCCTTCCTGAGACGTTGCTCATTGGCTGCACGGCGACGCTGGTGCAGAGCGTGTGGCAGGCGCGCAACCGGCTGGATCCGGTCAAAGTACTGTTCAACGTGGCTGGCATGATGGCGAACGCCAGCGCGCTCACCTACGTTAGCTACCACTGGCTGGCGGGAAGATTTGGAGAAAATAAACCCATCCTGCTGATGGTCGCAGCGCTGGTGTTCTTCTTCGCCAATACTCTGCCGATCTCGATTGTGATTGCGCTGACGGAGGGAAAATCGAGCCGCAAAGTGTGGTCGGAGTGCTACTTCTGGTCGTTCCCGTATTACCTGGTGGGAGCGGCCGCGGTGGGGCTGGTTGGAATTGTGAACCGGTCGGCGGGATGGGAAACGGCGCTGCTGGTGCTGCCGCTGATCTATTGGGTGTATCGATCCTACCGGCTGTATCTCGGGAGACTGGAAGCGGAGAAAGAGCGGGTCGAGGTAGAAAAGCGGCATGTGGAACAAATCGCGTCGCTGAACATGAGGACGATCGAGGCCCTGGCGTTGGCGATTGAAGCCAAGGATCACACGACGCACACCCATCTGCAGCGGGTGCGAACGTATGCCGTGGCAGTAGCAACCCAGTTGAATCTGGCGGAAGGCGAGATCGAGGCGCTGCGGGCGGCAGCCCTTTTGCATGACATTGGGAAACTGGCGGTGCCGGAACAAATCATCAACAAGCCGGGGAAGCTGACGCACGAAGAGTTCGAGAAGATGAAGGTGCACCCGCTAGTGGGGGCGGAAATTCTGGAGCGGGTGGCGTTTCCGTATCCGGTAGCGCCGATTGTCCGGTCGCACCACGAGCGCTGGGATGGAACGGGATATCCGGAGGGATTGAGCGGACAAGAGATTCCGATTGGCGCGCGAATTCTGGCGGCGGTGGATTGTCTGGACGCCCTGGCTTCGCACCGGCAGTACCGGCCAGCGCTGCCGCTGGGCGAGGCGATGGCAAAAGTAAAAGAGATGGCCGGGAAGTGGTTCGATCCACAAGTGGTCGAGATTCTTGAGGGTCGTTATGTGGAGTTGGAGCGGATGGCGCAGATGTCGGAGGACACCACGGCATCCCGTGGGCTTTCCAAGGCAGTACGCGTGGAGCGGGGACTGGCACCGGCAACCGGATTCGAAAGAACCGAGCCTACGCACGGGATGGTGGATAACGCGGACTTCCTGACATCGATCGCGTCGGCACGGCAAGAGGCGCAGACGATGTTTGAGCTGAGCCAGGATCTGGGCGTGTCGCTGAGTTTGAGCGAGACGCTGTCGGTCCTGTCGATGCGGCTGCGGCGAATGATTCCGTACGACTCGATTGCGGTGTTCGTGAACCGGAACGGATGGCTGCTGCCGGAACTGGTAAGCGGCGAGAACTTCCGCATGTTGTCGTCCCTGAAAATCAAAGTCGGGCAGGGTTTGTGCGGATGGGTAGCGGAGAACTGCAAACCGATTGTGAACGGGAATCCGCAGGTGGAAGCGGGTTATGTGGTGGATCCTGGAAAGCATATTGCGCTGCAATCGGCGCTGGTGGTGCCTCTCGACGGTCTGAATGGAGTGGTCGGGGTGCTGGCGATGTATCAGTCAAATCGGGACGCATTCACGCCCGATCACTTGAGAATTCTGCTGGCCGTGGCCTCGAAGGTAGCGCTTTCGGTGGAAAATGCATTGAAGTATCAGCAGGCGGAAAGTTCGGCGACCACCGATTATCTGACTGGGCTGCCGAATGCGCGGTCGCTGTTCATGCATCTGGCGCAGGAAGTGGCGCGATGCCGGCGCATGAAGACGTCGCTGGCGGTGCTGGTGTGCGACATCGACGGATTCAAGCAGATCAACGATTCGTTCGGGCACCTGGAGGGGGACAAACTGCTGCGCGAGTTCACGACGCGGCTGAAGGATGTGTGCCGCGGATACGACTATGTGGCGCGCATGGGCGGAGACGAATTCGTAATTACCGCTCCCGGGCTGACCGCCGAAGCGGCCACGGAAAAGGCCGAGCGGCTGAATCAGGCGGCCGTCGAGTCAGGACGGCATGTGTGCGGGCGGGATGTGATTACCCTGAGCGTGGGGACGGCATTTTGTCCGGAAGATGGGTTCGATGTGGAACGTCTGCTGGCCGAGGCGGATCGCAGGATGTATTCGATGAAGCAAATCCATCACGCGGCAGCAGCTGCGCGCGAGACCAAAATTGCCGGAGCGGCGGCGAATTAGGAGACCTTGGACCATGCTGGGGCGGAAAATTGCGCGGCATGGACTCGCCATGGTCGCGACGGTTCTGCTGGGCGGACTGCTCTCGGCGGCACTGGTGCGGCTGGCGCCCGGATTTGACGTGGACGAGGAGCAACTGGATCCGCATCTGAATTCAGAAAGTGTTCAGGCATTGCGCCAGGCGCGGACGGAGCAGCACAACATTTTTCGTTTCTATTTTCATTCCTTGCAACGTGCGGCCCATGGGGACCTGGGAACGTCGATATCCCTGGGACAACCGGTAAGCGCGCTGCTGCGGGAGCGGGCCCCGCTGACGCTGCGACTGGTGGGGATTGGGCTCCTTCTGAGCTGGTCCGTTGCGATGGCCTTGGCGCTTAGCGCGGCGTGGCTTCGGGTATCGGCTTATGACGCGCTGACGACAGTGATCAGCGGAACGTTCCTTTGTATTCCGGCGGCAGTGCTGGCGCTGTTGTCGGTGCTGTGGAATGTGCCGGGAGCGCTGGCGATCGGGCTGATCGTGTTTCCGCGGGTGTATCGCTATGCGCGCAATTTGCTGGCGAAAGCGTATTCCCTGCCCCACATCATTACGGCGCGGGCTAAGGGGTTGAGCGAGTTGCGGATTTTGTTCTGGCATGTGGTTCCGGTCGCCGGGCCGCAGTTGCTCGCGGTGGCGGGAGTGTCGGTGAGCATTGCCGTGGGAGCGGCGATCCCCGTGGAAGCACTATGCGGACTGGCCGGAGTTGGGCAGTTGGCGTGGCAGGCGGCGCTGGCGCGCGATCTGCCGTTGCTGACGAATTTGACGATCCTGGTGACGCTGGTAACCTTGCTGGCCAACTCGGGGGCCGATGTAATCGGACAGATGCTTCGAGGCCAGGAAGCATGAGGATCTGGCGCATGGTTGCGTGTGCGGTTTTGCTCGTCGTAGTCGGCGTGTCGCTGGCAGCGAACTGGCTGGCTCCGGCGGGTTATGCAAAACAGTATCGCGAGGCCGCGGGCGCGGCTCCGTCGCGGCAGCACTGGCTGGGGACCGATGAGATTGGACGCGACCGATTTGCGCGCGTGCTGTATGGGACTCGGATTTCCCTGCTGCTGGCGCCGGCCGCGGCGCTGCTCTCGACCTTGATGGCTGCGCTAGTGGGCGGGCTCGGAGGATATCTAGGGGGCGGGTGGGCGCGGGGCGCGATGGCGGTAACGGATTTATTTCTGTCGCTACCGTGGCTGTTTTTGCTGATTACAGTTCGGGCCGTGATGCCGTTGAACGTGTCGCCATTGGCTTCGGTGTTGGTGACGTTTCTGATGTTGGGGCTGTTGGGGTGGACGAGTGCGGCGCGGGTGTTGTGCTCGACGGCGGGATCGTTGCGGGAGTCGGATTTTGTGCGCCAGGCGAGAGCTTCCGGGATCCGCGGCGCGCGGCTGTTCTGGGTTCATGTGCTGCCGAATCTGAAGCCCGTGTTGTACGCGCAGTTCTGGATTTCAATTCCAGCGTTCATTTTGAGCGAGGCGAATCTGGGGATCCTGGGGCTGGGCGTGGCCGAGCCGATGCCTTCGTGGGGAAGTCTGTTGAAGGAGTTGGAGGGACTGGTATCGGTGGGCGAAGAGCCGTGGAAGTTTGTGCCGCTGGTGTTGCTGGTCGTGGTGGTGACATCGTTTCAGCTTGTGCTTTCGAAGCAAGAGGAGGTGTCCGCATGACGGACCTCCAGGGAAGGTTGGCAGTGATGGGAACAAGGTGCAGGAAAGCAATTGCGGTCTCGGTAGTCTGCCTGGGAATTCTGGCGGGCTCGGCTGTGGCGCAGGGCGAGCTGAGGTTTTGCCTGCGCTCCGAACCCAAGACGTTTGATCCGCTGAAAGTGGAAGACGATGCGTCGGTAGCGATCCGGTATTTGACGGGTGGCGTCCTAGTGCGCATGAACCGGCAGACGCAGGCTTTGGAGCCGGAACTGGCGCAGTCCTGGAAAGTATCGAAGGACGGGAAGCAGATCATATTCAAATTGCGCAGCGGAGTCTCGTTTTCGGATGGCACACCGTTCTCCGCGGAGGATGTGGCCTACACGGTGCAGCAGTTGATGGATCCGGCATTGCATTCGCCGACCGGAGATGCATTCCGCTCGGGACCGGGCAATGTGGAGACGAAGGTCATTTCCTCCAGCCAGATTTCGATTACCTTTCCAGCGCCGGTGGCCGGACTCGACCGGCAGTTCGATCAGGTCGCGATTCTTTCGGCACGCTCCGCCAAGAAGGAAATGGCGGTGCTCGGGCCATTCATGGTGGCGGATTACAAGCCCGGGGCGACGGTGCTGCTGAAGCGTAATCCGAATTACTGGAAGACGGATGCGCAGGGACGGAAGTTGCCCTATCTGGATTCGATCCGGCTGGATATTCAGCCGAACCGCGATGTGGAAATGCTGCGCTTCAAGCGCGAAGAGATCGATCTGATCAATTCGCTGGACAGCGAGTATTTCGACAAGCTGGCGGCAACTTCTCCGCAACTGGTGCACGATGCGGGGCCGTCGCTCGACAGCGAGCAGATGTGGTTCAACGAAGTGGCCAAGGCTCCACTGCCGGGGTACAAGAAGAACTGGTTCCGGTCGGCGACATTCCGGCGGGCGATTTCCGAGGCGATCAATCGCGAGGACTTGAGCCGGGTTGTATTTCGCGGACACGCGCAGGCGGCGGTGGGTCCGGTATCTCCCGCAAACAAATTCTGGTTCAACGCCAAGCTTAAGGCTGAGGCTTACTCGCCGGAAGCGGCGCTGAACGCGCTGCAGGGCGACGGCTTCCGGCTGGAGAATGGGGCGTTGAAAGACAAGGACGGAAATGCGGTGGTGTTTTCGATCATCACCAACTCGGGAAACAAATATCGCGAGCGCATGGCCACGATGATCCAGGAAGACCTGCAGAAGATTGGCATCCACGTCAATGTGGTGACGCTCGACTTCCCTTCCCTGATCGAGCGCATGACGCAGACGTTTGACTACGAGGCGATGCTGCTGGGTCTGACGAATGTTGGACTGGACCCGAACGAGCAGATGAACGTGTGGCTGAGTTCGTCGGAAAATCACCAGTGGAACCCGCAGGAAAAGACCCCGGAAACCGCGTGGGAGGCGGAGATTGACAGATTGATGCGGGCGCAGGCGGCCGCAGCCGACGCGAAGAAGCGGAAGGAGAGTTTCGACCGCGTGCAAGAGATTGCTGTGGAGCAGGCGCCGTTTATTTATCTGGTGAACCGGAATGCGCTGTCGGCGGTAGCCGCCACAGTGCAGGGGGCGAGCCCGGTGATTGTGGTGCCGCAGACTTACTGGAATGTGGAACGCCTTTCGGTGAAGTAGATCAAACTCTCTAACCACAGAGGGCACTGAGGAACACAGAGGATGGACTCCGGGACGCAACACGATGCTCTCCTGGCTGCGCGCGTTTCGGTGCGGTATGGGGAGAAGCCTGCTGTGTTGCGCGACGTGCAATTGGAAATCCGGCGGGGTGAGGTGCTTGGGTTGGTGGGACAAAGCGGATCGGGCAAGAGCACGCTGGCGATGGCGATTCTTGGATTGCTCGACCGGAAAAATGCGCGGGCGGAAGGGACGATCAAGTTCGACGGTTGCGATCTGCTGAAGCTGCGCGAGCGGGAGTTGCGTGGGCTGCGCGGACGAAACATTGCGCTCGTGCTGCAGAGTCCGCTCTCGTCGCTGAATCCGGCCCTGAAGATTCGAACCCAGCTAAAGGAAGCATGGCGGGCGCATGCTGCGGGCCCAAGTGCCGATTGTCATTCCGCCATCCGGGCGGCGCTGGAGAGCGTCAGTTTGCCGTCGAGCGACGAATTCCTGCGGAAGTATCCCTCCCAGATGAGCGTAGGCCAGGCACAACGCGTGCTGATTGCGATGGCGGTGATGCATCGTCCAGCTCTGCTGGTTGCCGATGAGGCAACGAGCGCTCTCGACGTGATTACGCAGTCGGAGATTTTGGCGCTGTTCCGCGGATTGAACCGCAGTTCGGGAATGGCGATTCTCTACATATCGCACGATCTCGCGTCGGTGGCGGGGATCTGCGACCGCATTGCGATCCTGCACGAAGGACAGATCGTGGAGAGCGGAACCGCGCAGCAGGTCCTGACCAGTCCTCGCCACCAGTATACGCAGCGACTGATGGCGGCGATGCCGAAGATGCCGCAGCGAATTGCAGCGGGCAAAGCAGCAGCGATCTAGAATGCGCTGGAGCTTCGACTCGCGTTGCTTACGGTTCCTCGCTTACCAAGTCCCGTATGTTTTCTGAAAATCCATTCTGATCTGCTGTAGAGTCGCTTCGATTTTTCTTTGCTCTGCGATCCCACACAACCCTAACCACTTCCCCACGACTGAAGTCACAATTCATTCCAAGTTGGCGCGAGACAAAGTGTCCCATGCCCGCTCGTGCGGGACAGAGTGACCCAAAGAGGTCCTCAAAAACTCGCTGATCTTCAATAGAAACAATCACTTACAAGCCTCCGATTGGCTGCTCCCGTGCAGCAGCGGGAGTGGGTACGAGCTCGATCTTTCCCCCATCAAGAAAGAAAGGGTGAGATTTTATGGTGCGTGCAGAGACATTAAAGAAACCAACGGGGCGCGAAGAGCGACACAGCGCCGCTTGGGGTAAGCGCCTGAGCATGATGCTGCTCCTGGCAACGGGAATGGCCTTCGGACAGCGCTCGCACAATCCAACTGCCAGCAACACTGGGCGGATTGCTTCCGAACTCTCGGGCCTTCTGGCGAAAGCGCGGCAGGGATCCGCAAAGGGCCAGACGGTGAAGGTCATTGTGCAGTACCGGCAGGTGCCAACCGCGGCGCACTACTCTACGATGCACGGCCGGGGTGGACGCTTGCAGTCGAAGCTGCACATGATTAAGGGTGCAGCGTTTACGATTCCGGTCAGCGCTCTGCCTGCCCTGGAAGCTGATCCCGAGATCGCGTCCGTGACCATCGATCATCCGATGAATGTAATGGACGATCTGACGAATGGAGCCACGGGGGTGCAGGCAGCCTGGACCTCTGGATACACCGGAGCGGGCGTCGGCGTGGCCGTGATTGATAGCGGCATCAACGATAGCCATCCCGATCTGTGGAATTCGAGCGGGACTGCTTCGCGCGTGGTCTATCACCAGGACTTCACGGGAACCGCTACTACCAACTCCAACGGAGCGCAGTACGACCTGTACGGCCACGGCACCCACGTCGCCGGCATCATTGGCGGCAACGGCTCCTTATCCGGTGGGCAATATGCGGGCGTGGCTCCCGGCGTCAATCTGGTCGATCTTCGGGCTCTGGACGCAAACGGCGCGGGCACTGACAGTACGGTGATCGCGGCTATTCAGCAGGCCATTGCGTTGCAGAGCACCTACAACATTCAGGTCATCAATCTGTCGCTGGGCCGAGGAATCCCGGCCAGCTACACGCAGGATCCTCTGTGCCAGGCAGTGGAGGCGGCATGGAAGAGCGGGATCGTGGTGGTTGTGGCAGCCGGTAATTACGGCCGCTTGAGCGTACATGGAAGCAACGGCTATGGAACCATCACCGCGCCGGGCAACGATCCTTTCGTGCTGACCGTAGGCGCAACCAAGAGCAACGGATCAACTTACGCCACGGCTCAGACCATAGCGAGCTATAGCTCGAAGGGACCTACGGCCTACGATCTCGTGGTGAAGCCAGACATGGTGGCGCCAGGAAATGACATAGTTTCTTTGGCGGCCCCGGGAGCGACGCTGGAGGCTGCCTATCCGGCCGAATTGGTCACCGGCAGCGACGGCAACAACGACTACTTCACCTTGAGCGGCACCAGCATGGCGACGCCTGCCGTTGCCGGCGCAGCAGCTGTGTTGCTGCAAGAACAAAGCACGCTCAGTCCGGATCAGGTAAAGGCGCGGCTCATGAAGACGGCGTACAAGATTGGATTCACTTCTACGTCGGCTTATGTGCCCCACCTGTTGAAGAACTTCCTCAGTTTCTACGATCTGTTCTCGGTAGGGTCGGGATTGCTGAACGTGCAGGGCGCTGTTGCCAACAATAACCTGGCTCCGGCCACGATCGGATCGGCCCTTTCGCCGGCCGTAGTCTACAACCCTCAGACGCATACGGTTTCGCTGGTGGAGGGAAACTCGACCGTTGCCTCCAGCTCCGTGGTTTGGGGATCTTCGGTGGTCTGGGGAACTTCAGTGGTTTGGGGAACTTCGCTAGTAAACGGAACGTCAGTGGTCTGGGGCAGCTCGCTCCCCTGGAACGACAATACGCTGAGCGCATTCAGCGTGGTCTGGGGATCGAGCACGGGCACGAGCACTACGGCCACAAGCGTGGTCTGGGGTGCGTCGGTGTCGACTGCCAACAGTGCGTTTACGGATGCGGGTGACGATGAGCAATAGTGACCGTGTGAATCCAAGGAAAGGAGACGAATTATGAACAACACACGGCAAATCAAGACGTTCATCGGCGCAATGATGGCAGCCGCGGTAATCACCGCAGGATATGCGGGATTGGTGAGCCACGGCCTGCACACGTACTTTGCCCTGGCGGTTCTGGTGCTGGCAGCGGTGACGTCGCGGATGAAAGTCAAGCTGCCGGGAATCAACGGCAACATGTCGGTCAACCTGCCATTCCTGCTCACTGCGGTGGTAAGTCTGAGCGCTGCCGAAGCAGTCGTGGTCACCTGCGTTTCAACGGCGGTGCAATGCTGGCCGCGGAAGGACGCGAAGTTCAACCCGCAGCAGATGGCGTTCAACCTCAGCATGATGGCCTTTGCCAGCTGCCTGGCGAGCCTGATGTTCCATGCCGACTGGCTGCGTGGGATGCACTTGAGTTCCAGCACGCTGGGATTGGTGCTGGCGACAGCCACTCTGTTCCTGGGACAGACCGCTCCGGTGGCTGCGATCGTAGCGGTGAGTGAGGGCAAGGCGGCTGGGCAGATCTGGTGGGGCCTGGCGCATCTCTCGTTCCCGTACTACGTGGTCAGCGCGGGGGTAACCACGATAGTCCAGGCGGCAAGCTCTCACCTGGGGTGGGGACTGGCGCTCGCGGTGTTCCCGGTCATGTACGGAATCCACCGTTCCTACCGGTTGTACTTTGGACGGATGGCGGAAAGTCTGAGGCCGGAACCCCTGGTCAGAGCAGTGGGTGCGGGGGCATAAGCGGTCTGACAGAAGTTAATTCACGAAAGGGTGGCGCGGCGACTCCGGTCGCACCCGCCACCCTTTTTCTTTTGGGATTAGCGGAAACGGATCCTGGAATAGTAGCCCGCGGGGGCGATCATTCTAATGATTTTTGCATGGGCAAAACATAGGCGTAGTACACCAGGATAAAAATGAGAGCAACAAAAGCTCCAATATAAAGAGAAAGCAATAGTCCGCGACGTGTCGTGAACGAGGACGCTTGACTCTTCTTGTTACTTCTTTTCATGAACTGCTACGCTGCTTCGCTGAGAGGATCGTCCTTTCGTCAAATCGTCCGCTCCTCGTGCGGGCGGAATCAGAACTCTCCTAGATTCCTGTCGTTTGATACTGCAGGACAGCCAAAGCCAGCCGGTAGTCATACCCTGCGCCAACGTCACTGATCTGAGCCTGCGTCTGCTGCAGTTGTGCCTGACTGAGCTCGACAATCGAACCCAGTCCCAGTTTGTAGCGTGCCTGCGCAAGATTGAGGGCAAGATTCGCTTGATCGAGCAATTGTTGACTCACCGCAAGGCGGTCGTACGCGGTCTTGGCATTCAACCAGCTGGTGCGCACATCGCGCGCGATGCTGGCACGAATGTCGCGCAGTCTTTCCTGTATAGCCTGGGCCCGCAGCGCCGCTTCCCGCGACCTGGCAGTAAAGAGAAAGCCATTGAATATGGGGATGTCTACATTCACTCCGACAGCGCCATACCAGCTCGAAATAATTGGATTTCGCACCGGAGTATCTCCCACCGCGCCGAGAGCCCGGATATCGGGAAAGAGCAGGTCGCGTTCCGCCTTTTGAAACTTCTGGGCAGACTCTGACTGAAATTCGAGGGCCAAGATTTCCGGCCGTAGGGTGAAGGCACTGGAAATCAGATCGTCCACGTTGTCCGAAGGTGGAGTGACGGGAGTTGTATCTTCGGCCAGTTGAAAGTTTTGCAGGCTTTGGAAACCCAGGACAGCAGAGAGCGAAGCCTGCGAGGCGTTCACGTTGTTCTGAGCATCGAGCAGCAAGAGCTTCGCCTGCGCCAGATTCACATTGGCAAAGCTGAAGTCGAGTTCCGACTTCAGTTTGCTCCTAAACAGTGCGCCCACCTGGTCGGAGACCGTGTGGCGATCCTTCACGGTTTGCTGTGCGACCGTAAGCACCGCCTGCGCTTGCAGAGCACTGTAGAAGGCCTGATCCACCGCAACCAGGATCTGCTCTTTGGTGGCCAACGCGTTCTGGTTCTCCGCTTTGGCAGCCAGGTTCGCGCTAGCGATGAGGTTCGTGGTGCGTCCGAAGTCGGTAATGAGTTGGGTCACAATGGCGCCCGCAGCGGCACGCTGATAGATGACCGGGTTATTCAGCGCTCCGGCCGTGATGCGGTCACCAGGATTGGTATCAACTGCCGTGAGGTCAATCCGCGCGGTTGGCCACAGACTCGACCGCACTTCTCGTATGACCTGCTGCGATGCCAGCGCGGTCAGCCGCGCGACCGAGATCTGGGGATTGTTCTTGAGTGCGACCGCCTCCGCCTCCTTCACTGACAAAACCGTGGGAGTTGCAGAATTGCCCTGCGGCGTGAGCGCTTGTGGCGCCGGAGAAGCAGTTGTCGTGGCCGGATCAGCCGACACTTGCGGCAGTGGAGCCGAAGGCAGGCTCGGCGGCGGCGCCGCACGCAATCCAACCTGTGAGAAGCTGCACCCGGAGAGCGCCAGCACCAAACAAATTTGCAGTAGGTTTCTCATCTCGCTTTGATCTCTCGACTTCCTGGCATCGGGGTTTGACTCCTCAGGCCACGCTGCCGGGAGTTGGTTCCTGCGCGCCCTTCGCTGCTTGCTTGCCATAAACGAGCAGATAAGCGGCGGGCACGATGAAGATGGTCAACAGCACCGAAGAGGTGAGCCCGCCAATGATCGCCCGTGCCAGCGGCGCATACTGCTCGCTTCCGGTGCCGAGCTTCAATGCCATCGGCACCATTCCGATGATGGTGGCGAGCGATGTCATCAGAATCGGGCGCAACCGCACTCGGCACGACGTAACGATGGCATCCTTCACTGAACTTCCCTGGTCCTCAAGACGGTGAGCGAATTCGACAATCAAAATGCTGTTCGATGCGGAGATGCCCACCAACATGAGGAGTCCCATCAAGGACATCACATTCAGGGTTGTCCCGGTCAGAGGCAGAATGATCAGGACTCCGATGAAGCCCATCGGAATTGCCAACATGATCAGGAGCGGATCCTTGAAGGACTTAAACTGCGCGACGAGAATGAGGTACAGAAGAACCACTGACATGGACAGCCCAATCGTAAAACTGCGGAACGAGGCGTTCATGCCTTTCACCATTCCCCGCAGATCGACTCGCACGTTCTCTGGAAGCTTCGTCTCATCGACGGTCCGTTGGACTTCGCCTGCGATCTTCCCCAGGGCTTCGCCAACCGGCGTCACATACACGTCAGTGACCCGTTGAATCTGGTAGTGATCCACTTCTGTCGGCGTCCGGATGTCCTGCAGCTTTACGACGGCATCCAGTGTCGTGGGCTGCTTCAGGTTGGGAGCGCGGATCGGGATATTGGTCAGATCGGCGAAATTGTGAATAGCGGCACGGCCATTTTCGAAATATTGAACGGTAAGGAAATAGTCATTGCCACTTTTCCGATCGACCCAGTAGTTGGGAGCGATCATGGAATTCGAATTAAGGGCCGTGATGACGTTATCGACAACTTCCTTCTGCGTCAGTCCCAGCTCGCCAGCGTGCACCCGGTCGACGTTCAGCCGCAGTCCGGGATAATTCATGTCCTGAGGAATGTAGACCTCGCCCACTCCGGGCAGTTGCCGGATGCGACTCGCCAGATCCTGGGCCACGCTATAGGACTGCTTCAGGCTGCGACCGCTGACCTGCACGTCGATGGGAGCCGGCATTCCTGAGTTCAGGATCGCATCCACCATGGAACCGCTCGAAAAGAAGGTCCGGATATCCGGGTATTGCTTCGCCATTTCTTTCCGCACCCGATCCATATATTCGAAGCTGCTCAACCGATGCTCGTCCTGAAGCGCCACTTGGATCGTCGCCGTGTAGGGCCCGGCATTGGTGGTATAGAGCGAGGAAAAGTCGGGGACCACTCCGATGTTGGACACCACCATCTTCACATCCTTAGGGCCCACAACATTGCGGATCAGGTCCTCGACTTTGGCTACGTACTGTTCGGTCACTTCCAGGCGCGTTCCCGTCGGAACCTTCATGTTGATCGTGAACTGTCCGGCGTCGGTGCTCGGAAAAAATGCCAGACCAATAAATGGGTAAATAACCAGACTGAGCAGGAACACACCGCTCAGGATCGCCACAGTAAGGCCGGGGCGGATCAGCGCTCGATTCACCCAATGCTCGTAGGAGTCCAACATCCGATTAAAGTGACGGTTGAATCCGGCAGTAAACCTTCCCCACCAGGATTGGCCGGGGGCCGACGTGGGTTCGACCTCGTATTCATGGCCCGCGTCGGCGCTGGCGTGAGGCACGGCCTCGAGAAATCGTGAGCAGAACAGCGGAATCACGGTCATGGCGACAACATACGACGCGAAGAGCGAGATCACGACCGCGAGCGCCAGCGCAGAGAACAAGAACTTACTAACGCCAAAAAGAAAGGTTACTGGGAAGAAGACAACAACCGTGGTCAGAGTGGCAGAAAGAACCGCGAGGCTTACCTCCGAACCTCCCGCTTCCGCAGCAACCATGGGCGCGGCGCCGTGTTCCAGATGGCGGTAGATGTTCTCCAGCGAGATGACCGAGTTGTCAATGATGCGCGAAAACGCCAGCGCCAGCCCTCCCAGGATCATGGTGTTGATCGTGCTGCCCATCATGTACAGCACCACAAAGGTGGCCAGCGCGGAAAGCGGTATCGAGAGAAACACGGCCGACGTGGCGCGAAAACTTCCCAGAAAAATGAGAATCATCAGGCTGGTCAAGGCCAGGCCGATGACGCCTTCATGCAGCAGGGTCTTAATCGCTTCCTTCACAAACGCCGACTGATCGAATACGACTGCGGACTTCAATTGTTTCGGGATGTCATAGAGATGCTCAATCGCATCGCGAATGCCTTGCACCACCGCGATGGTGTTGGTATCGCCGCCTTGCTTCATGATGGGCAGATAGACTGACCTCTGACCATCTACGCGCACGATGTTGTACTGGATTTGATTGGCGTCCTCGGCTTTGCCGATGTCAGCTACCGAAACCCACGAATTCCCTACGGTCTTGACGGGAATCTTCGACAGTTGGTCCATGTCGTCGACCAAACTGTTGGAATAAACGTAGTAGTCGAATGGCCCCATCTTGACGTCGCCGGCGGGAAGAATCAGATTCGAATCATTCACCGCATTCACGACATCCATGGGGCTCAATTGCCGGGAGGCGAGCTTGTAAGGATCGACATAAACCATGATCTGTCGATACTTGCCTCCAAAGGGCGGAGGGATCTCTGCCCCCTGGACCACCGCGATCTGGTTGCGAATGGTAAATTGGCCGATATCGTGAAGCTCCGTCTGGTTGAGGCCCTCTCCTTTAAGAGTAACCAGGCAGACCGGCAAGCTGGACGCGTCGAACTTCAGCACTACCGGAGGCAATGTTCCGGGCGGCAAACGCTTCAGATCCGCCATAGCAAGGTTCGATAGCTCGGTCACATCCGCGTCAGCATTTGTTCCCGGCTGGAAGTAAACCTTAATGATGCTTACCCCGAGCAGAGAGCGAGATTCCATGTGATCGATGCCGCTGGCTAACGTAAAGAATCGTTCGAGAGGATCGGTGATGTCGGTCTCGATGTCCTCCGGGGGCATTCCGGAATAGAACGTGGCCACTACAACTTCAGGCAAGTTAATCGTAGGGAACAAGTCGATTGGCATCCGTGCAAGACTGGTCACGCCAATCACGGTTAGTAGAAGACAGACGACGACGATGAAGTAAGGATTACGAATTGAGAAACGTGTCATTTAATCTCACTCTTCAAGTCTGCACGCAAAGGGAACCGCTTACTGCTGACTGCTCTCTTGGTATTGCATGATTTGCACAACCTGGGGGTGTACTGTCTCGCCTGGTTTCAAGCCGCTCCGGTCGCTTACGACAACTTCTTCCCCTTCTTTCAAACCCGAAACCACTTCCGCATCGTTGGCGGTCTGAAGGCCCAGCGTGATCGGTCGGTCTTCGATTTCACTGTTTTGGCCCACGACAAAGACTGTGGTCTTGTTGCCCTCATGATTCACGGCCTGCAAAGGTACGGTCGGAATGTCGTCGCGATGTTCAAGAGCCACATCCGCGTCCGCGTAGAGACCTGGCATCAGGACTCGATCTCGATTTTGAACATCCACTTCGGTGTGCATGGTGCGCGTTGCTTCCTTGACGTCCACGGAGAACCGCGCAACTTTACCGGGGAACGTTTTGTTCAGCGAGGGCACACGAACATCAACGGGATCGCCGATGTGGATATATCGAACATACGATTCAGGAACCGGTATTACGAGCCGGAACAGGTCATCCTGAGAAAGCTTAGCGATCGGCATCGCCTGCGTACTCGAGGTCGTGCCCGCTTGCACCAGCGTTCCGAGGTTCGCGTAGCGCTCGGTGACGACGCCGGCAAATGGCGCCGTAATTCGGGAATAGTCAAAGAGAGTTTGATCGTGAGCGAGTTTCGCTTTGGATACGGAGAGCTGGCTCTCGGCAGCTTCCAGAGCCGCCTGGCCGGCATCGGCTTGCGAGGATGCCGCCAGGTCTTTCCCCTGAGCATCATCCACTTCCTGCTGAGCCACGATGCCGGGCTGGCTTTGAAAGACTTCATTCAATCGTGTGTACTGCAGATGCAGCGCCTTGTACTGCGCCTGGTACCGCTCCAGTTCGTGCTGTGCCCTCGTCACCTGATTGAACGAATTCTTGATTTCTGCTTGATCTTCGTGCAGTTGTGCCTCTAACTCGGGAATCTCAAGAATGGCCATGACCTGGCCGGCTTTCACGTGGGTCCCGTAATCGACCATCAGTTTCTTGACGTACCCGGATTGCTTAGCATAGACATCAATCTCTTGAAATGGCACCAACTCGGAGGAGAGCGTGATTTGCCGACCGAGAGATTTCTTCTCCACCTTCGTTACTCCGACCGTGATGGTTGGTCCTCCGGCTTGAACTTGGGTGGAGCGGCCTCCTGAACAAGAAGACAGACTGACTACAAGCGCGATGATGAGGCCCGCAAGAGAAAACGAAATCGACGCCTTGCGTCTGCGGGTTCGCGTTATGGACATGGTGCGGTTTTGAGTCATCGCGTCTTGGACCAGCCTTCCCTGCTATTGGTGGGCGCCGTTTCCGGCCTAGCCCCTCGTTTTCATAACCTCACCCAGCTTTGCCACCGAAAACGCGCTGGATCGGCAAAAGTCGATTACCTTCTGCTCTACCCGTTGCATGTCAGCGGCAACCGCCGGGACGGCAGCGGCAATCTCCGCCGGTATCGTGAGAACGCCGTGACGGTCGCCATGCAGCAGATCTCCCGGACGAACTTCCATCCCGCCCACGCAAATGGCAGCGCCGATGTCGAAAATGTGGGCATACGCATGCGAAACGGCGACGCTCCCGGCAAACAACTGCATCCCGAGCTCGCGAACTGCAGGCAGTTCTCGCACAGCGCCGTTGGTTAAATAGCCGATGCAGCCCAGCGCCTTGAGGATTGCAGCGTGCATGTCTCCCACAAAAGCTCCACGGCCGGGAGGATCATCTTTGTCTTCCAACACCAGAATGCGCGGCGCCGGAATTTCAAGAATGCTGTTCCAGAAATCGCCTCGGTCGCGGAACTTGCCGCCCACCACGGGTGGCTGGCCGCTGCGCAGCCGCGCCGTAGCCGCATAACCCACCATCGGAGGTACATCTTCGAACCTGCAGCGAATGTCGGCGTTCGTGAATCCCGTGTTGCGCAGCCTGACGTTAAATGTCTCAACCGCGTTCGCGACCATGCAGGTATCGAACTGCCGCAGAGCATCCAACGCTCCGTCAGTCAACAAGGGTGCAAGCGCCATGTACGATTCCTTTCAGGATCCGATTTCAAATCCCAGGCAGAAAAGTTCCCGTGCCCCTGGCTGCGCGGAGGAAATTCATTGCTTACACAGCCCGCGAACTTCCCCGCGGTATAGAGGCAAGGTTGCCCGAGCAGGTTGCCAATAAAGGCAACGCTCCCAAGACTCTCTGTCCCTAGAGCTGTCGCCCAGGTTTCACGCCAGCCGCACGGAGAAACCCAGAGCCCCTCATTGCATGAATGAGGCAGAGTTCACTGGTAGCAATAAGCCAGGACACCGGAGACGGAGAAAGATCAGCAGGAAGGAGGAGGACGGTTGTACAGACTTGTTTCGAGGAGAACGCTGAGGATCGGAGGTCCAGCGGGTGCGATGCGGGGATATGAAGTTGGCGCTTGCAGTACGCCAGAACGCACGACCTGGGGAATCCAGTTGGCCGCATTCTTGGTAAGACGCTGCCGGCTTTGCTCCGGTAACGAATGTTTGTGCAACGTCTTTACTGCATATGCAGAAGAACTCTGAGGCGCGCAGTAGCGAGTAGCGACGCTCACGGCGAGCGAAGTCACGGCAAGGAAAACAACGATCGCACAGCAACTCCTGCGCCATCGACCTTCGAGATTTGTCAGGCGTAGCATTCCGGAATTAGGAAACGACTTAATCTTTAATCTACCATATCTAAATTGGATGCCTACAAGCAAGTGCTGGGCATGACTGCAGTAACCAAAAAGGCAAGAACATATTGATTTTCGTTATACAGGTCTATCGTGCAGCGTACACTTACTCTGATCCACGAGGATCCAGTCGGATCACGAACCGGGCCTAGGACGCAGAGCACTCGTTGAAAACAAGTGACTTCTTGGGTTCGTTTGGTAATTTAGCTTAATCCTTTTTCCCGTGGGTAACAGTGGATTGCACTGTAACCGGCGCTGGGATCTCCAAGTAGGTCTTTTATCTCACGAATAAGATTGCGAACCGTCCGATGTCTTGGCGCCGCGTCGAATTAGAACAACTCAATTGCCACTGCATGGCCCGACGAAGAAGCGAGGCGCCCGTCACGCGTCACGAATGCAGCGCCGAGTTTTTCAGCAAGTACTCTATAAGCCGCATCATAGGCAGAAAAATTGTGACGGAGTTGCCAAATGCGGGGCAACAGCACGAAGTGCGGATAGCGAGTGATCCGGAGGTCCAGCAAATCGCCGACCGCTTCATCAGCACGGTGTGCCGATACCGCTCTTTCCCGCACCAGACACCGCAGTACCTGGGTGACCTCGAGATCGAAGAGGTGAGGAGTATGCAGTGATTCGTTATGCGAATAGATTCGCTTCTCAATGCGCTGTCCCGCAGATGTCTGAAGCAGCCAGTCCACTGCGGCGGACGCATCCAGGACAATCACCGTAGCTCTCTCTCTTCTCGCACCAAGCGAGCGCTATCGAACTGGACCGAAACTGGCTTACGCTGATGCAGACGCTCCCGCAACTCTGCGAGCGTGGGCCGCTCTGCGATTTCTTTGATCTCCGCCAACAGATAATCTGAAAGCGACATTCCCGCCATGGCAGCGCGAGCTTTCAGGCTGCGATGCAAGTTGTCAGGTACGTTCCGAAGCTGAATCATCTTTGACATGTTATAAGCATACTTTCATGTTTATCACATGTCAACCTTTTATCAGGTTCGACGCTCCACAAGTTGGATAGCGCACCCGCTACGTGGCTCGATCAGCGCGGTCGGTGCGATCGTGCTTTTTCGAAATCCTGCTTTCATCAGGTACATTCGCGCCTGGAGCACGCTCGGCACCACGAATACCGTTCCGGCAATTCTATGAGCTATCCGCGCCTCGTAGAGCACCTTCTGCACGCGCCTGATGCAGTCAACGTGACCGGTGAGTTCGCTCAGCCTCGGCGATCCCCGATGAGGCACGTCAATGTCGTCTAGCCGATCAAACAGCCTGCGGTCGGCCACCTCGGAGGCCTTGGGCATGTCTTCGACCTGTAAGGATTCGGTGCTTTCCGTCAGAGCCTTCTTCAATTGCTCTAGGGTTATGGGGTGCCACGGTATGCCCTGTTCGCGGACCTCAAACTCGAATGCGTCGCTCAAGGCGAACAATCCGATTTGAGAATCCGTGATGACGACCTGTAAATCATCCGCCGCGTCGTGAGCGGGACGGATGTGCACTGATTCCACAGGTACCCCGTTCACCCTCAGCTCAAACGGCAACTCGTCAATCTTGAAAAGTTCAGGCATTTGCGTTTGTCTCCTCTGACATCCACGTAAGTCTGAAGTCGCAGACGCTATTTGGAGCTGGGGATGGGCTCGGGGGTCCTCTAATATACCGACACGAAAGTCAAAAGAGCTAGGAATTGAGGAAAAAATCTGGTGCGATAACACTCCGCAGGTTACTGAGGTGCTCTGATCCCCATTTTCCTGGATTCTCAACCACGGAGGCTCCGGCCCCAACGAACGGCCGCTAATCCCCATCGGAGAGATCTCATTGCATGGCCTCGCTTCTGCCCAAGGACGTGATCGTGGGCGACGAGTCAATGACCTCGGGCCGCGGACAATGGCCGCCAAAGGTAGTTCCGCCACACAACTGGCTCAGATATGAGGATTAGATGATGAGTGCGACCGGAACTCAAGATTCGAATGCAAGTCGGCAGATCCGCAAACGCCGATTGCAGCCAAATGGGTCCGAATTAGTCGACTGCAAGGATTAGCGCACCGATTCGCGCAATGCGATTCGAAGCTATTCCGAGAATATCGGAGGGATTCTCCAACGGAAATATTAGCTGCGTACCAATCGGTGAGTAGGTCGATGATGATGTCGGAATCGCGCTGTGCCTAGCTGAAGGATCGATGCTTTTCTGCCGGTGAAAGGTAAGCGTCTGACCAACACACCTGTTCGACAGGCGGGGTCTGTGTTGAAGTGTCCGGATGACCGCCAAAAACAGAGTTGTCAGCGCCCAAGCGACGTACGCGAGCAGAAGTTCAGCAGTTGGTGGCTGAGTTCGTGAGCAGCGGTATGCGGCGGAGCGAGTTTTGCCAGAGGCGAGGTTTGAGCTACCGACACGTACTGGTATGTGAGCGCCACCCCGGAACTCATGGCCGTTGCAGCCCAGCGGTTCGCATGCTTCGTCGAGGGAGGCAGGCGATGACGACTCCAAGCCCGAAAACCACTTTCTCGACACTGCTCCAGCAGTTCTTTCTGGAACGGTTAATTCAGCAGCGGAATGTCAGCCCACAAACGGTCGCCGCCTACCGCGACAGCTTTTGCCTGCTGCTGCGGTTTGCCCAGCGTCATCTGGGCAAAGCGCCCGAACAACTCGCGCTTGCTGACCTCGATGCACCGCTGATACTGGCTTTCCTCAACTATCTGGAAAACGAACGGCATAACAAGGTCCGTAGTCGCAATGCCCGCTTTACGGCCATCCGTTCGTTCCTCCATTTTGCGGCCTTCAGGGAACCGGCGGCATTGTCCGTCATCCAGCGGGTGCTCGCGATTCCGATGAAGCGCTTCGACAAACCTCTCCTCGGCTTTCTCTCTCGATCCGAGATGCGAGCCATTCTCGATGCTCCGGACGCTACTACCTGGTGCGGCCACCGAGACCGCGCTATGTTTACTGTGTTCTACAACACCGGCGGCCGGGTCTCGGAAATTACCGGTTTGAAGGTCGCCGATGTGGTCCTGGACGGCTGCGCGGCGCTACGTATCCGCGGCAAGGGACGAAAGGAACGCAGCGTGCCGTTGTGGCGAACCACGGTGACCGAAATTCGGAGGTGGCTGGCACGCACCCATGCTGGACCGGAGCAACCACTGTTTCCCGGCTGGTCGGGTATTCGAATGAGTCGCCCGGCTGTGACGGCACGGCTGCAACTCACCGTGCAGAACGCAGTGAAGGTTTGTCCGCAGCTTGCTCAACGTGAGGTTTCACCGCACATCATTCGACATTCGACGGCCATGCACATGCTACAGGCCGGTGTCGATATCACGCTCATCGCACTTTGGCTCGGGCACTCAAACACGGCAACTACACACATGTATGTGGAGGCCGATCTTACGATGAAAGAAAGAGCACTGAACTCCGTCCAGCCCCCACACACAAAGCAGACGCGATATCAGCCAACCGACCGGGTCTTGCACTTCCTGGAGACGCTTTGATTATGGACAGTCGGCTAACTCGGTAGTATCTCTGCATACATCTGCCTTCCCCTCAAATGCGGGCTGTTCATGGTTGGAGAGACAGCCGGGACTGGCCGACTGCACATAAGTCTGGAGTGAACATAATTCCGAGTATCGAAATATTTCGATACTCGAAAGAACTGGATCCACATCGGCAGCCCACAAGCGGGACCGAAGGTTGCAGCGATTCTCTCGGTCGTGGAAAGCTGCCGTCGGCTGCAAGTTCCGGTGCGCGATTACTTTTCCACGGTTCTCCCCGGGCTTGCCGATCTCCCGATCCGGTGCCTTCCAGACCTTACTCCCGCGGTGTGGGTCGCGCGGCATTCATAGACGCAAGCGACCGGGGTATTAGCGTGAAGTGATTTTGCGACCAAAAACCCATAGTTTCCTGCTTGCCGACCAACCGGGGAACCATTCCCATTCGTGGACACAAGGGCGTTTGAGCTTCCTAATTCGTTCCTTGATGAGTGATTGGCGGGTAATCATACAGCGAAGTCTTCGTTAGCCACGTTCCTCGATTGGCACTGCTTAACGGGCAGTTCCCCACATCTATCGTTAAACTAAGCTCAAGGCCGAACCCCAATGAATATCCAGTTTGACCCTATATCATGGATGTGCCCGATCACCGAAGTCGTTTCATTGCTCTCAGGGGGGCCAGGAAACGACGTGGATCTTCCATGGTTATGCCAAGCTTGAAGACTGGCCATGATGCCGCTCGCCGACGATTCTGGTTGGCGATGTCGGGATTCGTCATGGCGCTTGCGCTGCTGCCCTTTTCCTACAAAGTCGAACGTCGCCTGGAGACAGCTGTTCACATCAGGGGCGGAGAATCCGAAAAAGTTGACCTGGAACTGGCGCAGCGTTTCCAGTCTCCGTACGCCCACCGCCTGGTTCTGGTGATCAGCGGTATTCCCGATCCGGATTCAGCCAAAGGCGCTGATGCATTGGGCTTCTTGACCAGTTCACTGCGTAGTGTGCCAGGAGTGTCGGGTGCCGTATCGAGTCTGGATTGGCCAGATTCTCTCTTCACTGGAAACAATGGTGGGGCCTTGATCATCGTCGGGTTGGACCCGCACAATGAAACTGTCGAGGCGTTGGTCCCCAAACTAAGGGCACGAGCAGACTGGATGGAAGGTCAGCTCAGGTCGCAATACCCCAATATCAAACTGGAGATTACGGGTGAAGCGCCACTGGAGTTTGATCTTCGCAAGGTCAGTGCAGATGACGTCAACCATGCCGAGGAACGAGCGATGCCGGTAACTCTCTTGTTACTGTTGCTGGCGTTCGGCAGTCTTGTGGCCGCGCTATTGCCGCTGGGAGTTGGGGTACTCTCAATCTCGATGGCGATGGGTGCGGCTGCGCTACTCGCGCGTTATCTGCATCTGTCGATTCTGGTGCAGAATCTGGCGACGATGCTCGGCCTTGGCTTGGGCATCGACTACGCATTGCTGATGGTGAGCCGGTTTCGCGAAGCATTGGCCGAGGGATATGATCCCGGCCACGCTGCCGATATTGCTGCCGGGCAAGCGGGGCGGACGCTGATAATCTCGGCCGCGACAGTTGCAATCGGATTTTCAGCGCTGCTGACTGTGCCCATCAGCGAACTGCGCTCCATCGGGATAGCTGGCCTGCTGGTAACCGTTTTTAGTGTCATGCTGTGTACATTCATTCTGCCTTGGGTGCTTGGTCTGCTCGGGCATCGCATCGATGCCGTAAGAGTGCGTCTTCCAGCCAGACGATTCAAAACGCCGGAGAACCTATGCGCGGCGAGTGAGCGGTGGGTTCGGTGGGGCAGCATCGTAACCCGCCGGCCCTGGACCGCTCTGCTTGTCGCCGGGATTCCGCTACTGATCCTTGCATTCCAGGCACGGAGAATCTCTCCCGGGGTTCCTGACCATGACTCGCTCCCGGCCGCAGCCGAGTCGGTGCAAGCACTGCACACGCTTCAAGGCATGGGGCGGTCGGGTATTGTACAGGGCCTCCGAGTGATCCTGGAGTTGCCACCGCCGTCTCCGCCGCTCTCGCCGGCCGGCTGGCTTGCCGTCAGCCGCTTGACGCAGAGCTTCCAGAGCGACCCTAGAGCGCAAGAGGTCTTATCTCTTCCGACCCTCACGGGAATGTCCGACACTGCGAATTCGGTCGACGACGTGCCCGAGCCGATCCGCAAGAGTTTTCTTCGCAGCGATGGCCAAGCTACCTTGATTGAGTTGCTGCCCACCGCCACTCTTTCGCTCAATGAACAGATACGATGGGTACGAGATGTGCGCTCCTCCGATGTCGCGACGATAACCGGCGCACCCGGCGCTGTGCTGCGCGTCGGCGGCGTTCCCGCACTCGAAGCAGATTATGACTCGGTAGTAAAAGAGCGGTTGCCGAAGGTGGTCCTTGGCGTCATCTTGGGGAGCTTGCTGGCGCTCCTGATCGGGTTACGTTCTCTATTTGCGGCTGTCAAAGCAATTCTGCTCAATCTGCTCTCCGTTGGCGCTTCGTTCGGTGCGTTAGTTGTCGTTTTTCAGGAAGGCCACGGCAGCAAACTTTGGGGCTCGACGGACCGACCGGCAGCGTTTACCCGATCGTGCCGATTCTCTCGTTTGCCATCGTCTTCGGATTGAGCATGGACTATGAGGTCTTCCTGGTCGCCCGAGTCCTCGAAGAACGGCGGCGCGGTCTATCTGAGAGATCAGCGGTGATTGAGGGGCTGGCGCGGACGGCTGGGCTCATCACGAGCGCGGCGGCAATTATGATTGCCGTCTTCACCGCATTCACCGTGGGAAGCTTTCTGGTCGTCCAAATGCTCGGCTTTACGCTCGCCGTGGCAGTGTTCATCGATGCTACAGTGGTGCGGATGGTAGTCGGGCCGGCACTATTGCAACTTGCCGGCGACTGGAATTGGTGGCCGCTTGGCTTATATGGGGCCCCAGTAACGCCTGAAAAGGAGTTTATCCCATGACGGCAAACATCGTGGATTCTCGAGTGACCGCACCGCGACTCGCCACAGCCCACTCCATTTATTTTACTTTCTCTGCTTGAGCGCCGGACTGGCCGATATCAAAGTCCTTGCGTCCAAGGTGCGCCTTTGCCGAGCCACCTTCGATTACAAGAATCGAGGAACCGGGCTTGCCCTGCAGCTTTGCCTCCACCTGTGTCGCAGACCAAACGCCGCCGACCTGCCGCAGCCCATAGTAGATGAACTGCTTCTGCTGTCCCGTCCCGTGAAGCGTCTTCACTACATGCACAGGGAACAAAATGCCGCGGTCAATCCACGATGTTACTGAATCAAAGTAAGTCCGGTCCTGAGAGCCCGGTGTGCTCTTAAGGACGAAGCAATCCCTTGCGCCGTACTTCTCCGGTGCCAGGAGTTCCTGATTCTTCCAGAAGAACTGGTTCTCCACCATGTCTTCATAGGAGAAGTCTGTTGCCACTAGTGGGTCGTTCCAATGTTCGAATGGCAACACGCTGGCGGCCTTCTCGCCAGGAAGTACCGCCTCGATGGTCACGTGCCCAGTCGCGTTCATATGGAGAAGAAGGATCGTCTTCTCTGAGCCAGGCCCCGAGATCTCGCATAGCAGACGCAGACCATCGGAAAACCAGTGAGCCTTGGCGACAAACTTATAGCTCGTGCGCTTTCCATCGCCTTCCAACCGTGTGAGTCGCCCGGTCATGCGGTAATCCAATTTCTCAATGCGCTGGCGCGAGCCGGTCAGCACAGTTTCCAGGTCAGGATTCGCCGCGAAGGACAGCGATGGATGCACCAGCGACCACAGCACTAGCAAGGCGATGGACGCTTGAATCGTCCCTAAGGCGCAATTCGCCCATCTGGCCTCTGGATACCGGCCAATCTTGCGGCTGCGAGAGACCGTTACGACGCGGCGCTGGAAGGTCATGGCTATGTATACACCAAAGTCCGAATCGCCATCCAGGGCAACGGGTAGTGATTCTCGAGCCGTGGTATGCAGCCCATTTCAGAACTCACACTTTAGGTGACAGGCTTCCAATCGCCGTTATCGGCGAGAAGATTCGTGAATCAAACTGCAAACTGTGAAACTGCTCTGATGTCGGGCCGAGCTGGTGACAAGCGTATTGTTTGTTTTCTTCCGACCACGGCCGATTGAGCAGAGCCTACCTTCCGCGATCGGCCTGTCACATTTGACAGTACCTCCGAGCAAACATCAAGTGTCATAGTCCAAGAGCTGTTTGGGATTCACTTGGTTGCTTTCATGGCAACTGGTGGGAGGGAGTTCATGTCTGAAAGACGCGCACACGGTAGCATACGATTCGCCGTTTTCTTCTTCTTGGCGTCCGCCGTGTTTCCGTCACTAAGCCGAGCACAGGTTCCTGTTTTCAAGATTACGACGGAAGACAGCTCGATTAAGTTCGCCGTGAAGGCATCGGTGGCCATAAACGGTACTTTCGACAAGTGGGACGCCACTCTCACCTTTGCGTCTACTGATGTCTCGACCGGCGTTTTGGACATCAAGATTCAAGCAGACAGCGTCAATACCGGGAGCGGCATGAAGGACGGCAAGTTGAAGAGCAAAGACTTCTTCAACGCCGATCAGGATCCGTTGATCACCTTTCTGTCAAAGAAGATTGTACAGACCGGCCCCACCACCTTCGATGTGCAGGGCGATTTCACGATACGTGGAGCGACTAAACCGCAGACGCTGACGCTAACCGTTTCCGGCGCGGGGACAGGCTCAGGGGAGATTCATGGGACCATGGTCTTCGACCGTAAGGACTACGGGATGAATAAAGGCATTCCCTTCGTGAGGATCGGCGACAGCGTCGACGTGACTGTCGACCTCAAGGCGAAGCGAATCGGTGGTCCTCCGGTTGTCCTTAAGCAATAGGAGGCCTGCAACTCTCCACGGCTGCCGCGCTGCGACGCGAATTATGGAGTATGGTGGACAGGGAAATCTGTGAACGCGGCAACCGAAACCACAAACCATCGGTGGTCTGCTGTAAGCCCTTTTGCGGACCCTTTGAAAATGGAGATCCAGTGACCGGTCGCTTTGTTTTGAAAATCGGCGATCATCTCGAGAATGCCGAGACGAAGAAATACTATACCGAAAGGAATTTTTCCGAGGTCGCACCCCGGTACGATTTCATCACTAGAGTACTTTCTTTCAGACGCGACGCGGCATGGAAGCGCACTCTGATTTCATTGCTTCCCTCTCACGAGTCCCCCGTTTGCGTTGATCTCGCCTGCGGCACCGGCGACATCGCGTTTCTGCTGGCCGGCAAATACCCGCGTGGCCGCATCGCCGGAGTGGACATCACCGAGTCGATGCTGGATATCGCCCGTCACCGCAATACTCATCCGAATGTCAGTTTCGCCAACCAGGATATGGGATCGCTTGACATCGTTTCCGAATCTGTGGACATCGTCACCGGTGGCTACGCCCTGCGGAATGCACCGGACCTCGGAACAGCTATTGACGAAATCAGCCGCGTCCTAAAACCCTGCGGCGTGGCGGCCTTTCTCGATTTCTCCAAACCGGGCGGAAAGATCCCACAGAAGATGGAATACTGGGGTCTGAAGATATGGACCGGACTGTGGGGTACGCTTCTGCACCGCAATCATGAAGTCTATAGCTACATAGCCGAAAGCCTCCAGCGCTTTCCCGACCGCCCTCACTTGCGGGATATTTTCCGGAACAAAGGATTTTCTGTGATCGATTCCCGTCTCTTTTTTGGGGGGGTCACTGAACTGCTGATGGTCCAAAAACTGCGGCATGGCGAGGCGCCATGACCGATGCCTATCAGAATCGTATCGCCACGGCTGTGCCCCGGCTTCGATATGGTGCGATCGGGTCGGGTTCCTTCCACGATTGCAGCTGGGCTTCCTTGCCTGCATGAATGACATTCTTAACGGCGGAGGGGCAGAGGATTTCTTGCACTGGGCGGTTCCCGGGGAGCACGCTGTCCTGGATGCCGTGGAGGAGAGTGCCGGGTTGCCGAAGGAACTGCTTTCGCGGTCCCGCGCCAAATTGCGCCGCCGGTCGAGAGCATGCTGTTCGAAGCAGCGGGCAGGTGAGTCGTGACCCAGCAGGATTTCAGCCGGCGCAGCACGGCGACCGAACTGATGGATACCGATCCGGTTTCCTTTAAGGAATTCGATGACTATCTGCGCGATCTCGAGCGTATCAACGTTTTGACGCTCGCTTACCGTCCGACCCTGCTCTGGCTAAAGCGTGCCCTTGCGGATTTTCCAGCAGAGCGGCCGATATCGGTTCTCGACGTCGGCAGCGGCGGTGGCGGCATGTTGCGGCAGTTGAGGAAATGGGCGCGCGGGAAAAATTTGAAGCTCGATCTGACAGGAGTTGATGTCAACCCCTGGTCGACAAGATCGGCGGCAGAGTCCACGCCTCCGGAGATGTCCATCCGTTTTGAAACAGCCGACGTCCTCGCTCGAATGGATCCGCTCCGGACAGATTTTATCGTCAGTTCGTCTTTCACCCATCACCTCGGAGACGCGGATCTGGTTCGTTTTATCCGCTGGATGGACCGTTATGCCGCGCACGGCTGGTTCATCAACGACCTGCAGCGTCACATCCTGCCTTATTTCTTCATAAAATATGCCACACGGTTTCTGCCCGTGAACCGCATGGCGCGGCACGATGGGCCCGTTTCGGTCGCGCGAGCCTTTGCAGCAGATGATTGGCGGCACCTGTTGGCTGAAGCCGGCATCCCGGCAGAGCGGGCGTGCATCGAATGGTTCCTTCCCTTTCGCTACAGCGTGTCGTGCAGAAAAGAGATCGAAACTTAGCTGCGGATCCTGCGCTTCCCTAGCTAGATTTCCTGGATGGAAATCCCCGTTACTACGCTCTGCCAAAGGAGATCGGTCCCCAGCCCGACAGCACGTTGGGGTCATGATGCGAGGCAGTGTGGTCCGCCCCACCGTGAACCGCAGCGGCGGTAAGGGAGCTCACTGCAGGGCTTGATCAATCGGCGGCTAGGTCCCGTCGGGAACCCCTACGTAATCCTCGCTGGGCAGCTACCGATCACGAAGACATCTGCCGAATTCAACAACCACGTACCTTACCATTGCAGAAGTAGAAGCTCGGAACAAAAGCCGGGCCCCATGGCGGCAAGCAGGCCCATCGCGCCCGGCTCAGGACGGCGGTGCTTTATTACATCTTCGAGCACAACCAGCACTGAAGCCGAAGAAAGAAGCCGCAGTGCGCTCGAAAAAGCGCTTGGCAGTTGCCGACATTGTCATCCGGACACTTCAACACAGACCCCGCCTGTCGAACAGGTGTGTTGTTCAGACGCTTACGGTGAAAGGGCCATCCCTTAGCAGCGCACTCCGGGCGACAAAGCGCCGAGGTCCGGCGGATCTTCAATATTACTCGGAACGGTTCATTCCTTCGGACTCCGATTTCGAGGGCGAGGCAGTACTTCCATTCAGACTGGCCGCGGACTCCGAACTACTTCGAGGCCACAAGGAATTCTCCGCAGGTTTGGAGACAGCAACGATCTTGTCGATATTCTGTCGAATCTTCTCCTCCCGCTCCCCGAGACCTCGGCGGAAATTCGCATAAATAGTTTCAATTACAAGAGGGCCACAATCAGCCTTTTGAGCACTCTCCATGACAAGCTGGCACAGCTGACCGATCACATACTCGAACTTCGGCCCATCGAGGTTGACAATGTCAGCCTCCGTGGCTAATTCGGTGGCGTAGCGAGCGGTTTCGGCTAGTGTGCGCAAGGCATGAATTTCTGCGAGCAGTGGCTTGAGCTTGAACGCGAAGGAGGAATGCGCCGATGTGACCTGGAGCTCATGACAAACCAGGGACATCTCCATGAGGATTAGACGGACAAACTCTGCGCGTTCGAAGCTCCGGTTAACTACCGCCGCAAGTATTTCAGGCCAATGGGATTCGGCCCGTCCATTAGCCGCGCTATCGGATGTTCCTTGAGTCGCCCCCACGGTAGTGTTCATTTCGCACTCCCTTCGATAGTTCCCCGATTACTTGGCTGAATGGCCGTTAGTGTTTCCTTCCTGCAGCCGCTTCAGTTCGGCCAACGACCGGAAGAGACGCTTGTCGGCCGCCGTCGCATAACGCAGTATGCGGTCCATAACCGGCCCGTGGAACACGAGATCATGGCGCAGCTCACGGGCCTCGAACTGCAAGCCTCGTTGTTTCTGCCACAGCGCATGCACCACGCTCTCCAGCAAGAGCTGTTCCTCGACCGTACGAGGCGAAAATTGCTGCTCCAGCGTGGCACGGAGTGCTCCCAGCGCCGTGTTCTCTTCCTGATTCCCAGCTTCGAGCAGAAGTGTGGCGCGCAACCCGTGTTTGAGGGCATTGCGCCGACTTCGTTTCTTGCCCGCTTCGGTCTTCGGTCCGACAGACTTCCGCCCGTTTTGTCGGCTAGCTTCCGATCGGCGGGAAAGCTGCTCCCCGTTCGGCCAAGGCGCGGCGGGTTCAGCGCCGATTAGCGGCACCGCTGCATGCGACTGCAAACTATGAGTTGCCATCTTCGACTCTCCCCTCGCCCGATGTGCCACCCTACACAATGTGAGCCCTGATCCATGGTGGATTTTCTATAAGGGCTCGAAGAACTCTGCGGACCAGAATAAACCGGATGGTCACGGCGAAACAGCTGTGCGGGGGTACTGGAGTACTCAATTTCGTCCAACTAGCAGTAACGAAGGTTCATGGTCTTTGCGGGTCGACGACGGGGGGCAACTGCGGTACCAGTGCGGACTGGCAGCGGAGCTCCTTTACACAAGCAAAGCCCCTAGCAAGAACTGGATCAGAGTCTCGCCCAGCTGGTCAACGGTCATGTTCATACCCTGGTGGGTGAAAGAGAAATCCTCTCCGTCGATCTTGGAGTGAAAATATTGCATCCGCTTCCCCCCTAACAAATTCTCATCACCAGTATTGGCCAAGCCTCCGAAGTCCCTTATGTACGAAACCTCGAAGTTCCGCGGCTCGAACTCTACCGTTAGTATGACTTTGCGGGGATCTTTATTCAGGACCACAAGGAATCGGTTGGCTCCATCCTCGTTGAACTCCAGTATCTTTGTTCCTTTCTCGGAATTGGTGTCGGCACAATGCTTCTCCGTCCAGCGCATGAGGGCTTTCCAGAGCAGAGATGCCGTTGTGTTGTGGGTGTTCTTGATGTTCTCGATTTGAGCACCCTTTCGAACCTGTTCTTTTCCCCGGTTCTCGGCGGCTGTCAATTTCTCTAAAGTCCGCTTCACTGCGTCGTCGGTCATACACGATGTCCTCTATTTCCAGGGTGCAGTGCACCCGATGATGGTGACTACCGATGGCGTATTCCAAATCACCTCGCGACGTTTGCAAAGGAAATTTGACCATTGCCCGCAAGAGGGCTCCGGATCCCGACAATGGTTCTTCCTTACCAAAGGCTAACCTGCTTCTCGCCGCATTTGTACTGAAATGCTCCTGGAAGTACCTCATTAGTAAGTCTCGTGACGAAGTCGAGGTTCCCAAATCTATCGGGGCATTAACAGGAGCCCCTAGTTGTGATCTTCCATCGCGAGCGTTATAGCGAGTCCCGCTGGCATGCAGACCCGGAGGCACGCCCCGCACGACGGCATGTTCGAGCGCGGTCTCCCGTGCCGAGCTGCACGGATCTCGGCTGCTGAATCTCATCACGCTCTGTACCAGTGTCACGCCAGCGTTCATGAGACTTGAAAAAGCGACGACGGGATCCCGGTGCCGGCCCACTACAGCCCAGTTGGTACAGGCTGGCAGCAGCTGGGGGCTTAAACATTCGTCCGTCCCGACGTGATAACATTTTGGCCGTGCTCATCACCGACACAAGCCCTTCCGCACAAGCTCTCCAGCTCCAAATTCAACGGGCGATGTCAGGAGAACAGCGCTTACTTCTGGCTCTGGAAATGAGCCTGTTTGCTCGAGAATTGGCAAAGGAGCGAATCCGGCGAGAGTGTCCAGAATGGTCGGACGCGCAGGTCGCACGAGAACTCATTCGGCTGACATTCCTGCCCGCTTCAGTACCAGCGCGGTTGCGATGAGTGTCTCGGAGGTTTTCCAGAGGATCACGTCGGCACTTGGTGAAGCCGGCATTGTCTACATGCTTGCCGGATCGTTTGCCAGTGCGTATTACGGTGCCCCGCGGACAACACAAGACATTGATCTCGTAATCGCAGCAACCGCAGAGCAGTTGCGAACATTCGTCCAACTTCTATCGAAGGATGAGTACTACGTGGACTTGGATGCGGCCCTCGAAGCTCGCAAGCAACAATCCTTATTCAACGTGGTTGATATGGCAACGGGCTGGAAGATTGACCTGATCATCCGCAAGTCCCGTCCCTTCAGCGAGGAGGAATTCCGCCGGCGCAAACTGGTCGATCTGCAAGGTAGCCCTCTGTTTGTAGCGAGCGCTGAGGACGTAGTCGTCTCGAAGCTCGAATGGGCGAAACTGGCACAGTCCCAAAGGCATATTGAGGATGTTGCAGGCATATTAAGAATGCGATGGGATTCGCTGGATCGCGTTTATCTAGAAAAGTGGATATTGGAATTGAGGATCGAGGCGGAATGGAACGATGCTCGGCGCGCGGCTGGAGTCTCCGAATAAGGACCAAGGTCAGGCTTGGCGTTTTGGGTTCTGGGGCCCTGCTATACGAAGACTCCAGTCTGAGGCAATTGTGCCCAATCAAATTCGTTAGCGCCGCAGCTTTCTTCCTCACGCAAGATGCCACTATCCATTAATGCTCCCAGTGTCCTCCGCAGCGTGAATGGACCGCTACCCAGACTGCAAACTATCCTTATCGATTGCAGAGGGGCTCCATTTTCCGTGATGACCGCTTGCAACTGCAGACGGCCGCGATCGCTCGAGCGTTTTACGCTTGATATTGAATGGTTCACCACGACCCGGAGGAAGATCAGCCCGCGTCCCGTGTACGAGATGGTGCGAGCAATTCGACGTGCGTGGCTTAATTAATTGGGTGTAATAGGGACGGGATAGAGAACCGGCCCCTGCATCATTTGCTGTCACGGCCATCTTCTTTTGTTGTTTCCTCGAAATCCATCCCCTTTCAGGACGGCAACGGACGACCGAGTCGCATCTTGACCGCGCTGCTCTTGCTGCGCGCGGGATACGCCTATGTGCCCTACAGCTCATTGGAAAGCGTAATTGAACACAGCAAGGAAGGCTATTACGTCGCACTGCGCAAGACGCAAGGAACGATCAGAACCGACGTGCCGAACTGGCAGCCATGGGTGTTGTTCTTCTTGCGCGCTCTTCAGCAGCAGATGAAACGATTGGCTGAGAAAATCGAGAGAGAAAGAATTGTCCTGTCAGCAATCCCAGAATTGTCCGTGCAAATCGTCGAGTACGCACGCGAACACGGACGCGTTACCATCGGAGACATGGTCGCTAACCGGCACTACCCGGAACAAGCTCAAGTAGCACCTCCGCCACCTGCTGGAAAAGGGGCACCTGGTCATGCACGGCAGCGGTCGTGGCTCCTGGTATGCATTGGCATAGGGCGGCGCTCACCT